>Ga0209060_10000089_pt1 | contig 244081 bp, 190 predicted proteins | sample Coa_R1_8_FD_187155 | JGI IMG/M metagenome (GOLD analysis project Ga0209060, IMG submission 187155) | Surface soil microbial communities from Centralia Pennsylvania, which are recovering from an underground coalmine fire - Coalmine... | ecosystem: Environmental > Terrestrial > Soil >... | reverse complement strand
GGATGTTGCATGAATCTTGACCAGGATTTCACCCTCTTTGGGAGCAGGCTTCTCTATCTCGGTGAGCTGAAGCACATCTGGTGATCCGTAGTGTCGGTAGACAATCGCTTTCATGTGAGACCTCTTTCATGAGCCATGTGGGTTCTTTCACGCCGATTCACGAGCACATTGCAAGGCAGTTTGATCAAGCGCACCGTGCTGTGCGTTCGATAGCTAGTGCACTGGCACCCTCCCTGATACGAGACTATCGAGTTCCGAGGCTATGCTCGCCTGCGCCTCCCACCGGGAAACATTGACGCCCATCACGAGGAGCCACAGACACAGCGAGAGTTCCGCCAGCCCGGAGGGCACCTGGATGTAGGGGAACAGATAGGCCGCAAATCCAGGCGCAAGCAGGTCCGCGAAACTGTAGGTCAGGTAGCACAGCGCCCCAATCCAAAGCCCCACACCCACGGTTCGAGGAATGAAGGTTGACTTGACTATCAAGTATCCGTCCACCAGGAAACCGCTTGCATAGATGACTTGTTGCAGGTCGTAGACGATCGCCTGCGAGCCGAAAGGCAGGGACGCTAGAGCTTGTATCTGTTCAGGAGTGAAGGACGCGTGAAGGGAGTGCCCGCCCTCCAAAAGCAGGAGCGGCGTGCATTGCGTGAGGAGGTTGGCGCCCTCCACAGCGGTTGCCATCAGGGTAAAGAGCATACTCAGCAAAGCGAGCCTCCTGTTCACCACCTTGAACAGGTCATAGAAGATGACCGCCATAGGGATGTTGGTCAGGACCACGATGAGATGGGCCACGAGGCTCAACCGATAGAGCAGTTCGTGCGCCAGGATATTGCGTGCTGTCGCTGCCGCATCGCCAGGCACAACGAGCGCGTCGGGATAGCCGAAGGCGAAGGAGCCCCCGACGATGTTGATCAAGTATAGGCCACCGGCAATTCTGGCGAGCTGCCGCGGCGACACTCCTGCCATCTGGTTCATCACGTGAGCCTCTCCTGTCCGAGGCTCGGGGTCACGTGGCTCGCTCCGAGCCCCAGGTTGTGCGTTCATGTGTTTCCTCCAAGAGTGCTGTGATTCGACCATTCTTTTACTGCCTGATCTCTGATGCCTCTGCCTGACCGGGTGGAACAGGATTGACCGAAACTAATGGCAGTCCGACATCCCGCACTGATCTCAGCACGCCATACAACGCGGCTTGATCAACCACCGGGCCGGTTAAGAGCGTGTCGCCGTTGTCGAGCGTCGTGATGGTCAGGCCCGCAAACCAGTCTGACCAGTGAGCACCCAGATGACCCTGGATTCTGATCTGATAGACGATGGGGTGACTGAGAGCAGTTTCTGAGTTGCGTGTGCTTGCCACGGTCTTATCCCTCTTGTGGCCGGTCGGAATCGCCTGTGCCACGTGCTTGATGTCTCAGGAAGATATCTTCTATCCAGGAGTGTAGCTGCTCTTTGGAAGGAACAGAGAGCGACTTTAGTCGTGTTTGGAGTATTGTTGTGGAGGAGGGAGAGGAATGCCGTTCTAAAACGCTGGCGTGCTGGACAGCCTGCGTGTCGTAGGGTTTGCGGACAAACGGATGTTTTGGCTACAACAGGCCCAACTCGCGGGCACGGGCAACCGCTTCAGTGCGCCGCTCTACCTGGAGTTTGCCAAAGATTTTCAGATTGTGCCCTTTCACCGTACTCAAGGCGAGGACCAGCCGCTCGCTAATCTCCTGATTCGAGAGACCCTGGGCAATGAGGCGAAGCACTTCAACCTCGCGGGGGCTGAGAGGCTCGATCAGCGACTGGGCAGAAGGCAGAGACGCTGGGGCTGCGTGCTGCTGCGCCTCCGCTTCAAACACAGCACATAACTTCCCAGTATAATCTGGCATCCTCCCCTGAGCTGCGGCTGCGGCCAAGAGCTGCGCCATCGGGGCGCCTTCATCGACAAAGAGCCGGATGAAGCCGCCTGGCTCGGCCAGAGCCAGCGCGTCATAGAGCACCTGTACCGCCTGGCTCTGGTCGCCCTGCGCCTGGAGCGCGAGGGCCTGGAGCGTCAGCACGTTGAGCCGTTCATCCGCCCACCCCTTGGCCTCCACCTCTGCTTGCCAGGGAGCAAGCACCGCCAAGGCAGCGGCTGGATTCCCCCGCGCCAGGTGGACGCGGGCCTGGCTGAGAGGGAGGTTATGCGTCTCGGCCAGATGCGCGGCTGCCACCACGTTGCCCTGACGCAGGAGGGTAAGCACTTGCGCGGCAGCCACTTCCGGCAGACGCGCCACGAAGTTATGCTGGCGCGCGGACCGGGCGGCCTCAGAAAGCCGTGCAGCCGCGCCGATCACATCGCCCTGGGCCAGTTTCAGACGGGCAAGAAACACCTCACAGAGCACAAAGCGATCAATCCCACTCCCATACTGGCGCGCCAGGTGGAGGCTCTGCTGCCCATGCTGCTCCGCACCCTCCAGGTCGTTCCATTCGTAGCAGATGTGAGCCAGGGGCAGATGCGCTTCGCTGGCAATCGGCAGCGGCATCTCCCCTGCCAGGCGCAGGACACGCTGGTACGTTTCGGCTGCCAGAAAGAGCTGGTTATCTGCTTCCTGCATGTTCCCCAGGCCGAGGGTCGCCAGGAGGGTGGTGAAGCTCTCCCCAGACGCCTGGCTGAGCGCAACCGCTTCGGCATAGGCCTGGCGGGCCGCGACACGATCTCCCCGGAGGGTATACGCCACCCCCAGCGTCCAGTTTGCGTTCGCACGGAGAGACAGATTATCAGGGTGCAGATACGCTAGCGCGCGGCGCGACTGGACCAGCATGGGTTCTCCCTGATACCGAGCGAGCGACAATGTGGCCCGCATAGCAGCAATCTGTCCAACGAGGTCTCGGGTCGCGTCGTCTGGCATAGCGCCTTGCAGGGCGGCTTCGGCTGCTTGCAGCTTCTCTTCTACGCCACTCGTTTGCCCATTCACCATCAACAATGAGGCATGCCGTACCCACAACGAAGGACGGGCATTCAGGACTGGCGTTGGCAGCGACGACAGCCAGTCCAGGAGCGCCGTCACTGCGCCCTGGAACTGTAGGGGCATATCCTTTCCTTCCAGCAGACGCGCGGCGCGCTCCACATCATTGGCGGCAGCTGCATGGTGAAATGCTTCTAGCGCCAGCCCCTGCGCTTCATACCAGCGGCTGGCACGGAGGTGCAACTCTGTCATGTCCGTCCCCTCCTCCGCTCCAGAGAAGGCAATGCGCTGGTGCAGCCGCTGCCGCAGTACCTCCGCGAAGAGGTGATGATAGCGGTACCAGCGCCGCTCGTGATCCAGGGGAACGAGGAACAGGTTGGCGCGTTCGAGCGACTCCAGAGTAGCTTGCCCAGGAGTGGCTGGCTCGAGGAGCACCGCATCACACAGCGAGCCGCAGAGACGCTCGAGGATAGAGGTGCGCAGCAAGAACGCCTGGATGCTTTCGGACTGCTTGTGCCAGACTTCCTCCACAAGATAGTCCAGCACGAACTGGTGGTTGCCGGTGAAGGACTGGATGAAGCTGGCGACGTCGCGCTGACCTTGCAGGGAAAGCGCCGCGAATTGGAGTCCGGCAATCCAGCCTTCGGTGCGCCTTTCCAAGGCAGCGATGTCGGAGGCTTCTAGGTGCAGGCCCATGATCTGATTGAGAAAGGCGGCGGCTTCTCCGGGCGTAAAGCGCAAGTCGGCAGCACGCAGTTCCGTCAAGTGGCCGCGAGCACGCAGCCGAGCCAATGGCAATTGAGGGTCCTGGCGGGTGGCGAGGACCAGGTGCATCTGGGGTGGCAGATGCTCGACAAGATACACGAGCGCCTGGTCAATCGGTTGGGCCTCAATCAGATGGTAATCATCCAGGGCAAGGGCAAATTCGTTCGGAATGGCGGTCAGGTCATTGAGCAGCGTTGTCAGCAGCGCTTCGGTTGATGGCGGTTGAGGGGATTGGAGCACCCCCAGCACCCCTTTTCCAAGAGTGGGCGCAATCGTCTGCAAAGCCGCGATGAGGTAGGCCAGAAAACGCGCGGGGTCGTTATCTCCCTCGTCCAGCGACAGCCAGGCTGCCGGTCGCTCACACCTGGTCAGCCATTCGCTGACCAGCGTCGTTTTCCCAAAGCCAGCAGGAGCCGAGATGAGGGTCAGTTTGTGGTGCAGCCCCGCGTTCAGCCGCTCAAGCAGGCGCGGGCGGCTGACCAGGTGAGGCCGAGGTGGAGGCAGATATAGTTTCGTGGCGAGCATGGGCGTCGACATGGCTCATTATAAAAACGGCGGTTCTCCGCTGTCAACTTTGACGTTTTGGGAGGGTGAGCAGTTCGGTTCCGCCATGATGACGGCCCCAATCTTGATGCCCCTCCTGCATGTGGGGGTGATCTCATCGACCACCCCTTCCGCCACCAGGTGAGACGCACCAGGAGGGTCACAGGGTCTTCAGGTGCAAGCACACCATTCCATCACTCAATAAGGAGGACTATCATGAACCCCATCTCTTATCGCCATGTGATGGTCGATGGCCTCACGGTGTTTTATCGTGAGGCCGGGGCACACCATACCCACACGCTGGTCTTACTGCACGGGTTTCCGTCTTCATCCCATATGTTTCGCAACCTGCTTCCGGTCCTTGCAGAGCACTTCCACGTGGTGGCACCCGATTATCCCGGGTTTGGTTATAGCGAGAGTCCAAGCGTCGAGGACTTCGCCTACACGTTCGATCACCTGGAAGAGATCGTGGAACATGTGCTCGACGCGCTCACGCTCCGCCGCTTCAGCCTCTATGTCCAGGATTATGGCGCTCCCGTGGGATTTCGGTTGGCCGTCAAACATCCAGAGCGGATCGAGGCCATTATCAGTCAGAACGGCAATGCCTACCTGGAGGGATTGACCTCGTTCTGGGATGCGGCGTGGCCCTTCTGGTCCCATCGAAACGCCGAAACAGAGCAACCGATCCGAGATTTGCTCACACCCGAAGCCACGCGCGGGCAATATACGCAAGGGGTGCGCGAGCCAGAGCATATCAGTCCCGATGCCTGGACGTTTGACCAGTGGGGACTGGATCACCCAGGCAATGCCGACATCCAACTGGCCCTTTTCGAGGACTATCGCACCAATCCGCAGCGGTATCCAGAATGGCAGGAGTACTTCCGGCAACATCAACCGCCGCTCCTGGCCGTGTGGGGCAAACATGATCCCATCTTTGGGCCTGCCGGGGCAGAGGCATTCAAGCGCGATGTGCCCCAGAGCGAGGTCTATCTGCTGGAGACCGGTCACTTTGCGCTCGAAGAAGATGGAGCGGTGATTGCCCAGCATATCATCCGCTTTCTCACGACACACCTTCCAGGGTAAGAAGCTACTGCTTGAGCAAGGGCAGTCCGTTGGCATCCGTGAATGTGTTGGTAGCGATTGTCACCAGATCGATGAGTGTCCAGATGCCACAGCCGCCCAAGGTCAACAATTGGACGATGCCAATGGCTGTGTATCCGGTATAAAACCGATGAACACCGACCACGCCAAGGAAAAGGCACAAGAGCAGTGCCGTCTGCCGATCTTTCTGCCCGGCAGATGGCATCGGTGTACCAGCCCTCATCTGCCCTGGAGCATAGCCTGGCGACTGATAGGGGTATTGATACGGCTGGGATGGCTGCTGAGTAGGGCCTGAAGGCAGTTGAAAAACCCCTGCGGGGCGCTGCTGATAAGGTGGTGTTTGCACACACGCTATCCTTTGGATGGATCAACTGGGGCGAGGAGAGTCCTCGTTCCACCTCCAAAGGATAGCGGATGCTGGCCGATGCCTCATCGGGAGTGTTCCCTATATTGGGCGTTGCACTTCCCTATCTTGGGGGAGGAAGCAGCCCCAGCGCGGAGGCCACGGTGATAGCCTGCATGCGCGAATGTACTTCCAGCTTGGAGAGAATCGCCGAGACCTGATGATCCACCGTCTTGGAGGAGATGGAGAGGCGACGGGCAATCTCGGGATTGGAAAGCCCTTCGGCCAGCAAGCGCAGCACCTCCACTTCGCGACTGGTCAGTCCGGCCTGATTCGCCCGCGTCGAAGGGCGCGGGCTGCGGGGAATTCCTTGCCTGCCCTGCTGGCGCATCCGCTGCCGCACACGTGCCGCAGCAGGCTGCGCGCCCAATTGCTCGAGGAGGGCAAGCGCCTGGCGCTGGGCCGCAGCACCCCCTCCGCCAGCGCCAGCGCCTGCTCATAGGGGCAGCCGATCTGCTCCCAGAGTGTGGCAGCACGCTCCCAATCCCCAGTAAACTGCCGCGCATATGGCTCAGCAATAAACTCCGGTGGGCTGGTCAAGCCTCCAGCGCGCCAGAGCCAGCTACTCAGTTCGCCCAGGTCCCAAGGATCGATATGCGCCAGCGCCAGGTCGTAGCCGATACGTGCCTCCTCCTGGCATCGCTCCAGATCGCCCTGGAGCCAGGCCGCTTCGGCACGGGCGGCTGCTACTCTAGCGATCTGCGGGTATTCGCCGGTCGACAACGCCAGGCGGTGTGCTTCTTCCAACAGCGGCTCGCTCCCCGGGTCGCCCCGCCGCAGCCGCACCCAGCCGAGCACCCGCAAGGCTGAAATTTTTAAGACCGAGAGATGATACTGGCTGAGCAGTTGCGTTGCCTCTTCGGCAGCCTCCTCCCAGGCGCCCTGCTCGAATCTGGCCTGGGCCTGAGAGACACGCAGAGCCGTGCCCCAGAAATCAAGATCACGCTCGGCGCAGTAGGCAATGCCCGCTTCCAGGTAGCCCTTGGCACGCAAGTAGTCGCGCTCATTGAGCGCACAGCCAGCCAGGTTGCAATACGCCCGCGCGGCATGCTCCTCGAACCCCTCTTCGACTCCCTGTTCCAAGGCAAGCCGCAAGCTTCGCTCCAGGAGTTCCCATCCGTGCTGGTGCTGGCCGAGCACGTAGGCAGTCCCGACATTATTCAACGCATGGACGACTGCCATGACATCTCCCAGTTGCTCGGCCAGCACAATGGCCCGCCCCCCCCCAGCCGATGGCCTCGGCGGTGGCATCAGCGAGCATGGCGAGTTGCGCCTTGTTGCTGTAGGCCATCGCTAACTCGATTCCAGGCGGCAAGGCTTCGAGCACCTGTACGGCCTGGGTCGCGTAGGCTTCAGCCTCGCCTGGCTTGCCCAGCTCCCAGGCCAGCCGGGAGAGCCAGCGCAATGTGTGCCCCACCTTCTCCGGGTGCCCCTGCTGCTGCCAGATCAGCAGGGCGGCCAGGCGAGCCTGCTGGGCATCTTCTACCTGGCTGATGAGATAGCACTCATAGGACCGCCCCTCCAAGAGAGCCGCCTGCTCCTCTGGGGAAAGCGACTTGGCGTTGGATAAGGCGGTGGCATAATGGGTGGCTGCCTCGCGATGGGACCTCTGGGCTGCCGCCTGCCGCGCCGCCAGAGGCGCATAGCGGGCAATCAACGCCGTATCGTGGACACCCGTCGCATGATGAACCAACCGCGCGGCTTGAGTTGGCTCTGAGCCATGCGCGAGCAGGCTCTGGAGGACCTGAGCATGCAACGCTTGCTGGCGCAGTAGGGAAACCGTGCTTTCGACTGCCAGGCGCGCAAGTTCATGCCGGAAGGCCACCATTGCCCCTTCCAAGGAGAGCATGCCACTGCTCAAGCATTCCTCTAAAGCCAGTGGAGCTGCATCCAGAACCGTGTCCAGCAGCCAGCGTTCGGTGCGGGTCGGGACCACCGACACCAGGTCGAGGAGGGTCCGCGCGGCGGGTGAGAGGCGCGCGACGCGGGCGAGAACCGCATCGCGGACCGTCAGGGGGACCTCAGAAGATGCATTCGCCAGGACTTCGGTGACAAAGAACGGGTTGCCGCCGGTGATGGTATAAAGGTCCTGGACAGAACCCGACTCCTGGTGGGCCTGGCGGGCTAGCTGCGTGATCGCAGCTTGCGAGAGGGGGGCCAGCCGCAAGCGGGCGACCGCAGTGCCAGGTAACTCGCCCAGCACTGCGCGCAGCGGGTGGTCACGGCCCAGTTCATCATCACGATACGTCAGGATCAAGAGCACGGGCAGGCGTGCGATCCGCCGTCCCAGGAACGTGATCAGATCGAGGGTCGCTTCATCGGCCCAGTGCACATCTTCAATCACCACAACGATCGGGCTGCCACCGTTTCGTAGCTCGTCCAGGAACGTGGAGAACAGTACAGGGCGCGGTGTCTCGTGCTGGAGGAGGGAAGACAAGGCGCCCAGCGTCTGAGCGGCCATATCGTAAAGTGGTCCGAGCGGACGAGGGGTAAATAAGGCGTCACAGGCACCCCAGAGGCATCGGGTGGCCTGGCCTTGCTGGTGCACAAACCGCTCCACCAGCGCGGTTTTGCCGATGCCGGCCTCCCCACTCACCAGCACGGTGCGCCCCTGACCGGTCGTAGCTGCGTGCCAGAGCCGCGCCAACTGCTCGAAATCCTGATCCCGTTCCAGTAGGTCCATAGCGCTTTCCACTCGCTCGTCTTTCCGGTCCACCCGTGCATTCTTTACGCCACGTCGGGCATGAAGAATGCAATCCGATCTCAGGCAGAGAGAGAATGGCTTTCTTGTACGTCTGCTAATTCTCTGGTCTCTGCGCAGCAGAGCATCAGAAGCATGCACATCAGCACAATTTCCAGCGCGGGCATACTTGCTCGCTTTGCCGATGCTTTTCCCCAGCAGAGCCGATGAGCTTCAAGCATACCAGCCGTAACTGGAAAAGATGGTATCACAAATGGCTATCGAGCGAAGACAAGCTGGGAGAATGCAACACGGAGGAGCTGGCCTCTCCAACCTGGCAGAACTGGTCGAGCGAATTCTGGACAAAGGGATTGTGATTGACACATAGGTCTTGGTGTCACTGATTGGCATTGATCGAGCGGATGGGCGAAACGTTCCTCAAACTCGAACAAAAGATGGCCGAGCTGAAGACAACGTTTGGCCTGGAGGACGAAGAACTCAACCTGAACCTGGGACCGCTGGGCGACCTCAGGTAAAGGCGAAACCGTAATCAGCGTGTGCCACGAACCTCCTGGCTCTGCCAAATCCGGCGCGCATCATATCAGGAGAGAAAAAGCACCATGAATGCCAACGATGAAAGGCAAGCACCGGGCGCGCTCTCGAATAGACGTGAACAGCGCGTCATCCACACATCTCAAACAACAAATCTGGCGGAAGTCCTTGAGCGCGTCCTCGACAAAGGGATCGTTATTGCAGGCGATATTACCCTCTTTCTGGCAGAAGTTGAGCTTTTGACTATCAGGGTGCGCCTGCTGGTGTCCTCCATTGATAAAGCGCAGGAGATTGGCATCAACTGGTGGCAGTCTGACCCGGCTTTCTCCTCGCACGCGCGTCAGATGGAGGAAGAGAATCGCCTGCTGAGGGAGCGCCTGGATCGCCTGGAAAACAGATTCATAGAATCATCTGATGCCAAGCTTCAGCCTATATTCCTAACCCTGGAGCACGACAAATCTTTGGGGAAGGCCCGTGAGAGTGGTGGTATCTCCCCGAGGCTTCTCCTGTGCCTCACCGTCCACTTCCCCGCAGCCTCCACGGTCTGGCGACCAGGAGCGTGAAGGCGGCAATCACTATGCCCACGACCAGGGGGGCTGGAACATGCTCACTGGCGCTCCAGGCAATCCAGGGCGCGGCACTGGGGAGCACGAGCAGGGCGGCCAGCGCGCCTCCCACCAGCGCGCCGAGGTTCACGCCGAGCCGCCACCTCCGTCCTGGCGCCGGCTCGGCGGGCGAATCGCCCCAGTCGTCCGCGAGGCTTCTTGGGACCCGCCAGACGTAGGCGAAGGTATGGATGGCAATCATCGGGAGCCAGAGCAGGGCGCTAATGTTGTGAATAGACAGCAGTGGGCCAGGCTGGGCCGGGCCAGTCACCAACAGTCCGATGCCGCTGCCAATCAGCACCAGGGTCATGGCAACGAGCAACGGGGCTAATATCCGCAGCACCAGGTGGGGCGGGCCTTTGCGCACAAAAGCGGGCGCTCCGGCGTAATAGCGCAGGAAGCGATAGCCGGTGCTGCCGAGCTTGATGACGAGTGGCCCAGCCAGAAGCACGCCGACAAAGACATGCGTGGACAGCAGCGCGTGCAGGGCCGCCGCAGTTACGAGTTCGACCACCATCAACATAAGGAGCACCGCCCCGGCCAGCGTGGTCAACCGTTCGTTACCGACCACTGCTGACCAGCCAGCAACATTTCGCGCGGCTCCGTGGGGCTGGGCTGATAAACGCGCTGGGCCATCGTCACCAAACGATCTCATGACTCACCTCACCATCTGGTCTGTAGGCATCTCAGATACGGAAACGGTGCTGGCGTGGCGGAAGAGCGGCGCGGGCCACCAGTTCCAGCGGCCCAGCAGCACGACCAGCGCGGGGATAAGCAGGGTACGAATCAGGAAGGTATCCATCAGGATGCCTGCGGCCACGCCAAACCCTACCTGGCGAACCTGGTCGGTATTCCCCTCCACAGCCAGCAGGGCAAAGGTACCGGCCAGAATGATGCCCGCTGTGGTGACGGTGCCGCCCGTGCGGGCAATGGCCTCGCGCACCGCTTCCCGTAAGGGCTGGTTGTGCGCCTCCTCGCGGATGCGTCGCATCACCAGGATGTTGTAGTCCGACCCCAGCGCCATCAGGAAGACAAAGAGCAGGAAGGGCAGGACAAACTCGACGCCATCACTCCCACCCAGATGGACGAAGACGAGCGCCACCAGGCCCCAGGCTGCCAGGAAGGACAGCACCACGCTGACGATGAGGTAGAGCGGCGCGATCAGGCTGCGCAGGACGAACGCGAGCAGCACGGCAATCAGCACAGCAACGATGGGAATGATGTGGCTCAAATCGCTCCCGGAGGTCTGCGTAATATCATAGGCGAAGGCGTTGGCGCTGAACACCCCATTCTGGGAAGCTCCACCTGACATGGCAACCTGGGCCACCGCTGCGCGCAGCGCGGGAATAGCGTTCACTGCGGCGGGACTGGAGGAAGTATCCTTCAAGATCGCCACGAATTGGACGGTCCGCCCATCGAGGCTGATGTATTGGCCGGTGGCCCGATAGGCATTGTATTCCTGTGGAGCAATTGAGATCGTGGGCGGAGGGACCGCTGGCAGCGCTTGCGGGTTGCCAAGTTGCTGATGCAGTTGCATCAACTGGGTCACCGTGAGCGGCACCCCGTTGGGATTCAGCGGGCCAAGCACTGTACGAATCGTGGAGACATTTTCGAGGCCCTGCTCGACGGTTGCCAGGCGAGTGGGGTCATCCCAGACAGATGCAGGAAACTGGAAAAGCATCTCCGTCGGGTTCTGGTTCGTGCTGGGATAGTGCGCGGCAATGACCGCCGTGCCTGCGGTGGAGTCGGCGCCGGTCGGGCCAGTCGTCTGCCCCATAAACCCGCCGAGGCTCGTGCCAAGCTGGCCCAGCGCCAGCCCGACAAAGAGCACAATGCCCAGACTGAGCGTGAGGGTGGGCCGCTGCATGAGCCGCTCGGTCAGCCTGCCCCAGAGGCTGGCCGGGATGTTTTCGCGTTTCTGGGTTGAGGTAGGCCAGAAGACGGCGCGGCCAAAGATCGCCAGCAGCGCGGGCAGCAGGGTCAATCCAGCCAGCAGCATCAGAGCGATGCCAATAGCGAGCGATGGACCCAGGCTCTGATAAATCCCAAATTGAGCAATGACCAGGGTCAACAAGGCGGCAATCACGGTGAGAGCCGAGAAGGTAATCGTCTCGCCGACGGTCTGCACCGCTCGCACCACAGCGGCCCTGGGGTCGAGGCCGCGCCGCAGTTCCTCACGAACGCGGAACGTGAGGAAGAGACCGTAGTCCGTACCCGCGCCCAGCACCAGCACGATCAAGAGCAACTGGGTAATCGACGATGCCTGCACACCCAGGCGGGTCACGGCGCCCGCGATGGCTGGGCTGGCGAGGAGCAAGACGAGGGCAGCAGGCAGAAACGTGATGAGGGGTGCGAGCAGCGCTCGAAATGCCAAGAGCAGCAGCACAAGGATAAGGAGGAACGAAAACACCTGCAAGGCGTTGCGGGTGGTCTGCGATGAGTTCTGACTATCAACAGCGCTGGCAAGCGACCCGGTGAGGTGAAAGGTGAGGCCAGCGGGAGCATTGACCTGCCCAAAAGCATCCCGAATGCTGTTGACCAGGGTTGCGCCCGTGCCGGTGCCGTCGGTTGACACAGCGGCCTGAATCACGGCCTGGCGGGCCTTCCCATCGGGCGAGATCGACAGGTCGCGCACCGTTTTGACGTGGGGCATGGCGCGCACCAGATTTTCAAGTTGATCAATCGCCGCCTGGTCTGCTGATGTCAGCGGCCCATTGTCGCGCGAGGCCACCAGGGTAGCCGAGGCATACTGCCTATTTTGAAAGGGCGTGGCGAGATTTGATGCCTGGATGCTAGGCGCGCTGGCAGGCAGGAATGAGCTAATGGTCGCGTTGGGGGTCACGCTGCCGAGCGAGGGGAAAGCGCGTATGCACACAATCGTGATCACCACCCAGGCCACCACAATCAGATAGCGAAAACGGACATCAAAACGCCCTAACGCGGCGTAAACGGTATCCATATGATCTCCTTCAGCATCATCACAGGTGTGGTTGTGTGCCTGCTGGAACAAGGCGCGCTCCAGAAGCACTATTGCCAGTGTACTGCCTACCCCGCGCCCTGTCTTCAGGGAAACCCCTGATGTTTTCGCGCCGCAAGATGGAGTACAATTGCCCCAGGTGATCGGACTCCCACAGACTTTCGAGGAAGCTATGCCACGTGTGATAGTGCCCCATCGGGCCAACCTGTTTTTCACCCAGCGTCGGCTCATCGTGTATTCCGGCTTCCTGGTGCAGTTGGCCGTGGGCATTTTGGTTGGACTGAGCTTCAACCAGCCTGGACACCCCGCGCTCACGCTCGCACCAATTCCAGGGCAGGTTGGCCTCTGCCGCGTCGCCCAGGTTCAGCCTTTTACCGAAGCATGGCTGCTTGGGACGCAAGCCGGGGATGCGGTGCGCGTGAGCAGCACGGGGGCGAGCGCTCAGGTGTGCCTGGCACCCAACGTGGTGGTGCAGATGCGAACGACACTGCTGGAGCCAACACTGACGGCAAATGTGGTGCCGCCTCCGCTAGAAGACCCCCAGGTGGCGCTTGAAGGCATCCTGGCCCTCCTGCTCAACCTGCTGGGCAGCGCTATCTTGCTGCGAGCCGCCCACCGGCCAGTGGCGCGGGTCGCCTACAGCTTGTTCGCCTGTACGTCGCTGCTCTTTTGCCTGCTCAGCATCCAGTGGACAAATATACTCTGGGGCAGCCTCCTTCTGTTCATCCTCGGCACGCTGGTGCCTGGACTGGCTGCGACCTTTGTCTGCCTGTTTCCGGCGCGCACTTCGCCTGAGCAATCAGGGCAGGGGGCAAAGCAGCACTGGCGCCTCTTTCGCTACAGTCCGCTGCTGGTGGCTGGCGGGTTGGTCGTCGTCGGGGTGCCGCTGCTCTGGTGGTGGCCTCAGGCGCGTCTGGCCGTGTTCCTGATGACGGCTGCCTCCAGCCTCGGCTGTCTGGGCGTCGTGGGCTGGATGCTCTGCTGGGGTATCCATCGGCTCCCCAGGCAGGAGAAGCCGCGCACGCGGCTGGTCGTGCTCGGCACGCTGGGCCTACTGCTGCCGCTGCTCATCTTGAGCCTCCGCCTGCTTGGCAGCGAGCGCCTGATGGAACCGGGGGTGGTCGATTTGCTGCCGCTGCCGATGGCCGCGCTGCCTCTGACCGCTGGCTACGCGGTCTTTCGCCACCAACTTGAGGGGGGCGTGATGCGTCTGGTCAGCCGCCGCCTGATGCGGGTCGTCTTATGGCTGCTGCTGGCGAGCGCCTTCGTGCTGGTGGGCGTGGTGGGGCAGCTTGCCCTGACAAAGAGCTTTCCTCTGACCAGGGCCACCGCGCTTTTTCTGCCCGCCTGGGTGCTGTTGAGCCTCTGGCTCTTTCCCCTGGCCTGGACCAACGTGCGCGACCTGGGGGACCAGGTGCTCTATCGCGATTTCTACCAGTATAACCGCTCCCTGCGCGAACTGAGCACCGCGCTCACCCGTTTGCAAGGGCTGAAGGAGATCAGCGCCTTTGTACTGCCACGTCTGGCACACCTGCTCAATGCTACCGAGATCGCTCTGATTGTGCGCCCATCGCCGCAGACATCACTCGGCGGCGAGGTGGAAGAACATTCAGTATGTACTGCTCCCTGGCAAATCTACTGCCATCCAGCCGGGAGCCTGAGCCTGACGAGGGAACGACTCATCAGGATAGCCAACCTGGCCCTCACGCAGCGGGCACAGGCATCCGATGGGCCGCTTCTGCTGGATGGACTCCTGCTGCTGGCCCTCTATGCCGGGGAGCAGCTTTCCGGCTTCCTCTGCCTCGGACCAAAAGACAATCTCGAATCCTACTCTCGCCAGGATACCAGTTTTCTGGCAACGTTAGCAGCACAGCTTTCAGTGTTGGAAGTCAACAGCCGCTATCTCGCGCAGGCGCAGGCAGACGCGCAGCAGCTTGCTGCCCTCACCCATCGCGTCGTCTCAGCACAGGAAGAAGAGCGTCGACACCTAGCGCTGGACCTGCACGACGAGGCGCTGCAACAGGCGATGCTGACCGTGCGGCAACTCTCGGACGCCAGCACGATGACAGATGTTGCCGAAGTGATGCCGCTGGCGCGCTCGGTCGTAGAGAGCCTCCGCCAAACCTGCCTCGAACTGCGTCCGCCTCTGCTGGATGAGTTAGGGCTGGAAGAGGCACTGCCCTGGCTGGCACAACAAACCGAGCAGCGCAGCAAAGCGAGCGGAGCCAGCCTGTGCATCCAGGTGCGCTCTGATGACACAGATCAGCCACGCCTGCCTGCCGATGTGGAACTGGCGCTCTACCGTGTCGCGCAGGAGGCGCTGTCCAACGCCCTCAAACATGCCGGAGCCAGCATGGTCGTCGTCCGACTCCGCCGCTGCGGCAGTGGCAAAGTTGTCCTGTTGATTGCCGATAATGGACGCGGCTTTCGGCGGCATCAGCCGGGCAATGGCCGGTTAGGGCTGGTCGGCATGCAGGAACGGCTGCTGGCGATCGACGGACGTTTCCAGATACGCACCTGTCCGGGGCGCGGCGTGGTGGTGCGCGCAGTGTACCTCAAACCGCCAGCGGGCGCCGTCGAAGCGATGGCACAGGACCCGCGCCAGGGAGTGTTCCTATGAGGCAGGAGCAATAGATCATGCCTGATGAGCACACCTCTCCAACAGAGCGCAGCATCACTATTGTGCTCGTCGATGACCATACCATGATGCGCGAAGGGACACGGCGATTACTGGAAGAGGATGCCGAATTGCAGGTGATTGGCGAAGCAGAGCAGGGCACAGAAGCGGTCACGCTCTGCCGACATCTCTTGCCGCGTGTCGTGGTGCTCGACATTGCCATGAAGGGGCTGAATGGCTTCGGCGTCGCCCAGGCGTTGCTGGCACCCCGCGAGTGGCATCCAGAGATTCTTGTGCTGACCGCCTATGATCAGATAGCCTACGTGCGAGCCATGCTCAAGCTGGGAGTCAGAGGCTACTGGCTCAAAAGCGCGCGCGGCAGCGAGATTCGCGCCGCTGTCCACGAGGTCGCCGCCGGGCGATGGAGTCTCGGGCCGGACATCCGCGAGCGGCTGTACGCGGAGGAGGCAGTGCCGATCCCCGAAGAGGAACCGCTGACCGGACGCGAACGGGCAGTCTTGCAGCTCGTCGTCGAGGGGCTGCGCAACAGCGATATTGCCCAGCGCCTTTCGATCTCGGTCAAAACCGTAGAGACCCACCTGACCAGCATCTACGGGAAATGCCGGGTCCAATCACGCGCCGAAGCCATCGCCTTTGCCCAGCGCCACCACTTGCTATTAGAACAGCTTCTCACGGGTGAATGACTTGATATACCAGGATTTGCGTGCCATCCTGACTGGAACCAAACGACACCCGCAGCGTCGCGTGATGCAGCGCTTCATTCAAGAGGACAAAGCGCCGGTCGGTGCGTATCTCCTTGAGCATAGCAGCATCGACCACAAGAAAGTCAATATGTTGCCATTGATCGTTTAGTTGGCCCTGAGCAATGGCCGGGTCAAGCGCAGCGTTAATATACACCTGCGCTCTGGTAAAAGGCGTCCCGCCACCCACAGCCATGCCCTGAGGATCAAGGAGATCGGCATACATATAGCTGTTGGTGATGATGACCGCATTGCGTGGGACATTATCACGCACCCAACTCATCGCTTGCTGCTGGGCTGCTGCTCGATTTGGAGCAAGCAGTGGCTGCGCGTGCTGGATGTCTGATGACACCAGCACGCCTACCAGCACAAAGAGCAGGAAGACGCGCGCGAGATCAAAGCCAACGTGCCGGGTCAGCCAGCGCAGCGGCGCATTGAGCGCCACAGCGATATTCATCGCCAAAAAGGGCAGCAGCGGCACAATCGAATATGGATACCAAACGGTATCGATGATCAGCACGACCCAGAACGTCATACCCAGCAGCGCGGCCAACGACTGAAAGCGGTTGACCGTTCCACCCAGGATATTGACGAACATCGCAGCCGTTCCCGCCGCGATGAACACCAGGTCCGTCTGAAGCCAGGTCTGCCAGATAGCGCTTGACTGCTGGTTAGCCAGCGGCGTCTGGGCCTTCAGCAAAAAGGTGACGATCAGGCTCGGGTCGGCGAACAGATTGCCCGATGGCAGAAATTGGCCCTGAAGCCTCGGCAACACCGTTCCGATCAGGCTTGGATGCGCCAGCGGATCACCAGACGGCAGAAATTCGCTCCGCAGCAGCGCCAGCAAGACATACACTGAACTGATCGCCAGCGCCACGTAGACAAAAGCCACTTTTGAGAACTTCCGCTGGAAAGACGTGGCATAGACCGAGACGGCATAGAGCATCACTGGCAGAAACACGAGGAACAGGCTATCGCTGAGTATGGCAATGCCCAACGCCGCTGCTGCCAGCCCAAATGTGCCCAGCCTGCTCTTACTGGTGGTCACCAACCAGAGCGAAAGCAGCAGCCAGAATGTCCCGATGTTATACAGCAACACCTGATCTCGATAGAGCAGGCTCAAGGGAGAAAGCGTATAGAGCAGCATCGCCAGCAGGCCCGCGCTGCGACTGCCGCTCAAACGGCTGGTGATCAGGTAGAGCAGGAACGAACTAGCGCCTGCCAGGACAAGCATCAGCACGCGCCCGCTGTTGATGGCGTTGCCAAAGCTGGCAATGCCACCGGTCAATCTTGCCCAGCCGGCGATCTGTATCCAGCCCAGAGGCGGCTGGCTGTAGTCATACGCATATGGCGTGATTTTCCCCTGCAAGATGGCCTGAGCATTTGCCATCAACGTCCCCTCGTCAGGGGTATAGGCGGCGTGAAACATATTGAGGGCCTGAAACGCCAGCGCGGCTCCTAAAAGCAGCACGACCACCAGCCCCTCCAGCCAGCCGGGCAGGGGAATCTCGCGCCGCTGCGCGATTTGAGCAACCTTCAGCGTATCTCTGCGCGGCAGCAGGCGCGTTCGCGCCTTGAGCAGGCGTTGTTTTTCCGCCGAGGCCCAGGGAACATTCTCCGGCAGACTTCCTGCTGCGCTGGTAATTGCCAGGGAATCCGCTTGAGCGCGCGGGGCAAACGTGTGTACAAAAAAGTTGGCGGCGCGCACCATCGTCTGACTGGCGCTTGGGTCTTGCGCCTGGGCCGCTGGCCGCCAGGGTTCCGGCGCAGGGAGGGGCGCAGGCTTCGGCAGCCTGGGGATGTTGGCCTTGTGCTGCCCAATGTGGGCGGTCTTTTCCCAATTTGATGCTCCCCGGACCTGACGCCAGAAAGCGCGAATGGCCCCAATGCCCAGCAGCAGTTGATAGGGAAAAAAGGCAATCATTAGCGTCAGCGCCTCGCGCCATTTCCACCTGCGGTGATGCACTTTGACAAATTCATGCAGCCCTGCCAGATCAATGCACATCGCCAGGACAAAACAGTAGAGCGGCATAAAGGTGAGAACCGCGATCCAGAGCGGCAGTTTGACAAAAAACAACATCACTACCGACACGGGGAGCATGAGGGTGAAGAACGCCAGAATCTCGGGCAGCAGCAGGACATACAGGGCCAGCAGCTTCTGTGAGGGCCGCTTCAGTTGGAGCCAGCGCCCGCGCAAAAGAATCTGTATAAACCCCTGATTCCAGCGTGTACGCTGCTTGATAAACTGTTGGATGGTATGCGGCGTCTCTTCTTTGGTCACAAACTCATCATCGTAGAGGATGCGCACGTTGGCCTTGGCGATGCACAGGCGTATTCCCAGGTCGGCATCTTCGGTCAGCGTCGTATGATCCCATCCGCCTAGATGCTCCATCAGTCGGCGGCGCACAAACACCGTGTTGCCACCCAGCGGCGTCATGCCGCAGCGGGCAAAGAAATGCAGCGACGACTTGAACCAGAAAAAATACTCCAGGACGTTCAGGAAGCAGAACCATTTCGTATTGTGGTTCATAAGCTGGACGCCGCTCTGGACGACATCAATCGATTCGTTCAGAAAAATGGTGTTGATGACCTGCAAGATGTCGGGGTGCGGCTCGTCTTCGGCGTCGAAGATGGTGACAATATCGCCTCGCGCCACTTTCAGGCCCAGGTTAAGCTGGTGTGGCTTGCCGCCGTGCAGGTCGTTAGTGACCAGCAGTTCGACATTGGGCGCACGCAACTGTTTGAGCTTTTCCCGCGCGACCTTGATGGTTCCGGTGTCGTGTTCGCGCAGCAGTGCCAGAATCTGGACCAGCTTCTTGGGATAATTCAAATCGTAGACTTTCTGAATCGTCTCAGCATAGAGCGCTTCCTCGTGATAGGCTGGTAGCAAAATAGTGAAAGAGAGTTTCGGCTCGCGATATACTGTGGGGGCACTGTTCAGCCAGGCCCGCTCCGGTTCCTCCCAGATGTAGAGACGCAGCCGGATACTAAAGATGGCCTGAGCGGTCATCAGGCAAATAATCGCCAGATAGACATATTGGAGTATCGGGATGATGACATTGGTCATGAGTCCTGCTCCCACTCGCAAAGCGCTCTCTGTCTAACACACGCCCGTCGCGCTGCTGCACACGGCATGCTGCACCTCTGGCGCTCCCTGTTGCGAACTTGCGGTATTGTCGAAGCTGAACGCTTCGTCGCTGCCGTCGCGATGAAGCGTCAGCACGGCCATACTATAGCCCTGAAGCGTCAGGCTAGCCGTCTGCCACGAACTCCAGGCTTGCAATCCCTGCCAGGAACTCCAGGGCAGAATGTTTTCAGCCTGCACACTGATCTGCTGGCTGGAACTGGTCTGGTTGACGAAAAGCAGACTTGCCGTCGCGTGGCCGCCATCCTGGGTGGCATAGATACTGACCGACCCCTGCGCATCCTGAACCGGCACAAGCTGAGACTGGAGACGCGAAAAAAGCTGCATCACGCGCAGCATTGCTGTCTGGGTGAGGTCTTTTTGCAGGAAGAGCGGATTAGGGCTGTCCACGCCTTCGGTCGAGAAAAAGGCCACATAATCTGCCTGGTTGTTCATGAGCGCGCCCAGCGTCTCGGCCCACCAGAGCGCGGACAGGTTTTGCGGCGGCGGTGCCTTGATAGCATTGGTGTTGACTTCGGTAATCGCAATGGGCAGGTCAGCGCCAATGGTTTGCCGAATAAGCTGATGCAGGCCCGGCATAAGCGTATCCCACTGCGGCGGGTCGTTCAACATGGTCGTCGCGTCTTGCTGCCCATCTCCAAAGGGATAGTAATGAAATGAAACGCCATCCAGCAAATGGAACGGCAGGTTATGGGTGCGCTCGTAATCGCCGACTCCCTGTAAAAACCCCTGCATCCAGAAGATGCCCTGGCTGTCTTCGGGGCCGCCCGCCGCAGAATACCGGCTCAACTCTGGCCCGAATACCTGAATGCTTGGGTCTCTGGTGTGCATCGCCAGCGAATACGCGATAAACGCCTGAGTATACTCGGCAACGGTATATCTCTTTCCCGTGTCGGGATTGATCAGCAGGTCCGGTTCATTCCCAACCGACCAATATTTGATCGGATGGTAGGGCGCGCCAGGGCTGCGTTGAATGCTTTGGGGATTATTCATATACTCGACCAGCAGGGACGCGCGGGTGGCGCGCGTGGCAAGTGGAACAGGCTTCTTATCCAGCGGGTCAGAAAGCTGGACCTGCATGAAGCCCTCAGCCCCGACCTGATTGAGCAGGTCGTTGAAGGCATCGAGTTGCTGGGGCGAAAGCGCGTGTTCTTCGTCGAAATTGCCACCCGGAAAGCGCAAGAGCTTGACCCCAGCCGAACGCAGGCCAGCGACCACCTGTGGGTCATAACTCATAAATCCCTGGCCGCCGGGGTCTTTGGAACTCGTCCCGAGCACGGGAAACACGTTACTGCCAAGCAGGTATGGGCTGAGCGCCAGGCTTTGGTTCAGATCAACGCGCACCTGCGCTTGACCAGAAATACGCACAATGAGGGTGGTGGCGCTTCTGAGCAGATTCGCAACGCCCAGCGCGCCCCCGATGACCAGCGCGCCTGCCAGGAGAAGCAGCACGAGCCTGAAACCTGCTTTGCTTCTTTTGCGGCGCTTGACGGGCGTGCGTGTGACCCTTTGGACTGCGTTCACGTGTCTTGTCCTTCGTTTAACCGGGCTGCCAGACATGCACCGTGGTATCCGCGCTGCCGGAAGCAATGGATTTGCCATCTGGCGACCAGGCGACGGCGTTCACGGCCCCCTGATGCCCCGTATATCTGAAGAAGGTCTTTCTATCCGCTGCTTTCCACACGTAGACATTGCCATCCTGATCGCCAGAGGCAATAGCAGTGCCGTCGGGGGACCAGGCAATGGCAAACACGCGGTTGACATGATCTTGCCGCCGATGGTCTGTGAAAAAGGGTGGTTTGGGCGTGCCATCGACGCCATTGGAAATCTGGACGGTCTGATCGGCGCCAGCCGAAGCGATGAGTTTGCCATCCGGCGACCACGCCAGCGCGTAGACTTCATTCGTTCCGTGCCCGCCATAGCTGAAGATTTGGTCCCCGGCGTTGAAATGATCGCCATGCTGGACCGTCGCCCAATCGCGCAAGGTGCCATCCCATGAACCGGAGGCCACGCTGCTCTCGTCTGGCTGCCAGCCAACACAAAGCACACCAGCCGTATGGCCCAGGAAGGTAAAGAGACGCTCTCCGTTCCCGGGTTGCCAGACCTGCACGCTTTTGTCGTCGCTGCCAGAGACCAGCAGTTGCCCCTTGCGCGACCACGCCACGCCGTTGACCCGATCAGTATGTCTTTTATAAGTGAGCACTGGCGCGCCGCCGTTGATGGCGTTCCAGAGCTGTACCGTCCGGTCCTGACCTGCGGAGGCGATCAATTTTCCATCCGGCGACCAGGCCACCGACGCAACCTCTTCGCTATGGCCCCGGTAGATGAGCCTGCGCGTGCCGGTGGCGGCCTCGAAGACCTGAACAAACGTATCGTCACTGGCGGAGGCGATGAACTTGCCATCTGGCGACCAGGCCAGCGCGTTGACGCTCGCCAGATGTCCGGTAAAGATCAGCCCTTGTTGATGGTTGATCGTGGTCTGTGTCGCTGATGGCCCTGTGTTCGCCGAGACGACCGGCGGAGCAGCCCGAGCAAATCGCTGCGACAGGAGATACCAGCCGCCCGCGCCACCGAGCGCGGCAAAGCCAACCAGGCCAACGGCGAAGACACGTCGCCCGATTGAACCGCCTTCCCGGCGGCGCGCAGGTGGCTTGCTGGGGGGCGGCGATTGCTTAGGAGTCTTCTTCCTGGCCTTCCGGGGCATCTGCTCCGGCGGTTCTTCTGGCGGATCAGCAGGCGAAGAGATTTGCAGCGGGGCTGCCCCCTGTAAGATCAGGGGAACAGGTGTGTGCACCGTTGTTGCCAGCAGGGCTGGCTGAGGCGAGACCGGCGTGGGCGCGATCACGCCTGTTGGGGAAGCAGGCGCGGCAGCGCCCAGATGTCCCAGTGACCGGTTTTGTTCCTGCTCCAAGGCGTCGATCAACGCCTGAACATCGGGAAAGCGTTTTTCCGGCTCACGCTCCAATGCCCTCATCACCGCTTGCTCTACCCCAGGCGAGACAGCATCTACCGCGCGCTGCCTCAGTGAAGGGGCTGGCGCGTGTATTTTCTGGAAAGCAATCTCCACAGGGGACCCGATAAACGGGGTCTGTCCACAAAGCAATTGATAGACGAAGACCCCCAACGCATACTGATCGCTGGCAAAACCTGGGTTTCCCTGGATTTGTTCCGGCGCAGCGTAGAGCATGGCGTCCTGCTCTGCGCTTGCTGCGCCTCGCTCGTTGAGCCGCCCGCGATTCTGGATGATCGCCTCAAGCAGAAAGCCTCGCAGCAGAACCGTGTTGTTGGCGCTGAGCAGGATATTCTCTGGCCGTATATCTCCGTGGACGATAGAGCGACGATGCGCAGCATGCAGCGCGGAGGCAATCTGCTTCAGATAGGGCAAGAACACCAGCAAGGGCGGAATATGTTGGGGCGCGTAGACCTGGCTGAAAGTGCGATAGGCAAGATAGTCTGTGACCAGAAAGGGATAACCCTGCTGTACCCCCACCTCGCGGATACGCAGAATATGGGGATGCTCTAGCTGCTGTAAAGCTTGAGCAGCTTTCAAGAACTCCGCTTGCAAGTCATCCAACAGAGGAGGCAGCAACCCCTCGATCAAGACCTGGTCCGGCTGACCTTTCTGCTGCCCCAGGTAGAGCTGTCCAAAACGAGTGGGGGTCAATACCTCGACAATCTGATAGCGCCCAACCGGCTGCCCTTTCTGGAAGACAGCCGGTGTTCCCCTGCTCATACCATCCATACGCTCTACTCCTGCTTACAAATGATAAGTACAGCGCGCTTCTCTGCGCCTCACCTTTAAAGCTGCCAGATCATTAGCTCTGTTCCATCGTCTTGATCAAGCGTAGCCAGCTTGTTGTCCACTGAGAAGGCTGCAAAGAGTTGACCGGGATGCCTGGCAGTGGGCGTCGAAGCCCCTAAATGTTCGAAAAAGAACAGCGTGTCTTCTGTTGCGATGGCGGCCTGCCCGCTTTGGGGTGAGACGCTCACCATCCTGGGATGTTCTGGTAGTTCGGCCTGCATGATGTGCCCGCTTTGCAGGTTCCAAAACAGCACCTGTTTATTAGCGTAGGCAATCACCAGCATCTTGCCATCGGGTGACCAACTAAGGCTGCGAATGTTTTTCTTGAGGGGCTGCTGCTCGACACACTGGGCGGTGTGCGGCTGCCAGCAAACGATCTGTCCGTTATTCGAGCCAGCGGCAAGCCACTCGCCATTGGGCGACCAGCGCAGCGTGGTAAGCTGGTCGCAATGCAGGTCGTCTTCCAGGGGCAGCGTGTAGGCCGGGGCAGGAAGGCGCTTTTGGGACGCGATGTTTGAAAGGTCATAGACCAGCAGCTTTTGATTCAACCAGGCGGCAAAAAGGCCCCGCTGTGACCAGTCCAGCCCGCGAACAGGCTCCGCTTGATCGAATGACAGCACCCGCGGGCGTTCCTTGGGGGCAGTGCGGTCGCAGAAACGGATTTCAGCGCGGGGATGGCGTTCGTCGTCCATGCTCATGGCGAGAAAACGGTCATCAGGAGACCAACAAGCGGCCTGCGCGCGAGCGAAGCCTGGCAGCGGTTCGATGGAATGCTTGACGCTGATCACCTGCGGAAGATCATGATAAAACGTGCAGGCCAGTTCTGTCCCATGCGGCGACCAGGTGAGCATTCTTAATGTGTCCGGCAGCTTGACGGTGAGCCATTTCTGGGCAGGAATAACAGGCAAGGGGGGTCCAGAGACTTTGTTGCGCGCCGCGTTTCTGGGCTGAGTGGTGCCTCTTGGTCGCGGCGGCATATAGGGTGTTGGCGTGGTCAGCGGCGGTAGTACCATGGGTACAGCCGGAATGGGCGATGGGATGCGCGCTACTTCCCGCGAGGGAGGGGCCGAATGAAAGGATGGGTTGGCCGCCTGGTATCGAGGAGGCGGCGCGGCGTGAGGTGCGGACAGGTGAAGCTGTATTTGTTTCAGTACAGCTTTTTGCAGCGCGTGCGCAAATTCCATCACGTCGGGAAAGCGATCTTCAGGATGAGGCGCGAGCGCTTTGAACAGCACGCGATCAATTTCAGGCTCGAAGAGGCGCTGTGGATTAAGCTGGGTGGGCCGGGTACGCAGCAGGGCATCTGACTCGTTGGGAAGAGGTGGCTCGTAGCCGGTGAGCAGGAGCCGCGCCAGCAGGGCAAGCGCGTATTGATCGACAGTATATTTGATCTCTCCGCGTACCTGTTCGGGGGCGAGATACTTCAGGGTCCCTTTGATGTCCCGGCTTTTTCCGTTGCGTTCTGGTTCGGCGGTGCCAAAATCAATGAGCCAGACGTGAATACGGCGCAGCGGATTGCGCGCCTGATCGGTGGGCATCCACAAAAAGTTGTTGGGCTTGACATCCTGATGCACAATGCCACTTTTATGCAGATGAAAGAGGCCCTCCGCAGCCTGGGCGATGACATCGGCAATATGCGGCAATTCCCAGGTCTCCCAGGGGCGCTCATCGGTCAATAAATCGGCCAGGGAGCCGTCTTCGATATAGGGATAAATCAGGTAGAGGAGCGGCGCGTCTGAGCCGGGCAGAGGGATATCGCCATGATCGATAGCCGCGAGGAGGTGGTCGTTGGCGGCCAAACGCGCGATGAGGATTTCCTGGTCGAAACGATGCTGGAGTTTCAGCGCCTCCTGCGCGTCTTGTGGCGCGGGCATCAGCTTGATGATGACATCCTGGCCTGTCCCGACGCGCGTTCCGCGATACATCTGACTCATCCCGCCCGGCGAGCCAATCAGCCGTATCTGGTGGTAGCCCTTGATAGCTGGTATTTCAAGTGAAAGCGAAGATTCCATCGCCCTTATTCTCCGCGCGGTCAACTAGCGTTTATTCAGCAGTTTTTGTGAACTCATAGTATTGGCTTCCGCTTGCTCAGAGCGTTGGCGGGCCTGTGCGAGCGCTTCCTCTTGTTGACGTATATGTTGTTGTAAACGATCAATATCGCCTTGCTGCCTGCTGATCACCTCGCGCAAACGAAGTATCTCTGGTAAGTTGCGTTTCCCCAGCAGCACGTCGAAAAACTCGAAGGCGGCGCGATCTTGCGCTTTCGAACTGCCGCTCAAGTGCTCGCGGATGGTTGCCAGCTTCTTCTCGTGATAGCGGCCACCAGCGAGCAGGCCACCCAGGGCGCGCAGCCCACGTGCCCGGTGCCCGTTCACTGCTGCATCGGTGCCTGCGGCGAGGAAGTTCACATACGCGGCAACCTGCTCATCCTCCGCAAGCGTCCCCAGCGTCCCAATCATCGCCAGGCGCACGTCCTCCGCTATCTGGGGCGTGTGGAGCGCCAGCCCTAACGGGTCGGCAGCATCTGGTCCCAACAGCGCGAGGGCGCGCAGATAGGCTGTATACGCCTGCCCCTCGGAAGCCTGAGTGATCGCGTTTACCATCTGCTGCGCCAGAGGCGAGCGCCTCCCGTTCGAGAAAAACACCAGAACGCTGAGTGTACGCAGGCATACATCCTCATCTGCATGTTCCAACGCTTGCATGAGCAAAGCGCTGGTGAGGCTTACGCGCCCGCCCTGACGGGCGTTCTGTTCATCATGCATGCCCAGCGCCAGCAGATAGAAAGCGGTTGCCTCCTGCTCTCGATCAGTGCTGGCAAAATACGTCAGCAGCCCTTTGGCGATAATCTCAACGGGGATCAGGCGGAAGATGTCTTCCGCGTGCGCGCGGTGCTGGGGGTCATGCGCGAGTTGATAGATGGAGGGGAAGGCCACAGCGCCCATCTCCGCCAGGATGATGCGCGCTTCCCTCACCAGGTCCTGGTCATTTGCCCGCACCAGGTCACGCACCAAAGGCGCGGCCAGGGCACCGCATTTGACCAGCGTCTGGTGCGCGCCCAGCCGCTGGGCCGGATTGCCCAGGGCATGCAAGACGGCCTGGAGTACTGCCGCCTGCCGCTGCGGCACCTGTGCCAGCGCCACCAGCGAACCGGCGCAGCCTTCCCTGAGCAGCGGCTCGGCAAGGCCCAACACCAGCGCGGGCAGGCTGCTTTCTGCCAGCTCGGTGGTCAACAGGTCTTGCAACGTTCTTTGGACCGCCGGGAGTGGGCCGACCAATGGCGCTGGTTGGGCAATGGCAGGATTAAAGAGGCGCACAATGTCCGGCACTAGGTCGCCATCATAGGTGCGTGCCATCGTGGCAATCAGCCGCCGGGTATGTTCGCGGGTCTGGTCGTTGGCGAGGCCGGATAACAGCCAGGGCAGCACGGTAGGATAGTGGAACTCCTCGCGGAGCACTTCCAGGGCCAGCAGGTAGCGCTGCACATCAGCCGGGTCCGTCAATAGCAGAGGCAGGACGATTTCCGGCTGAGGACACGCGCGCAGCAGGGGTTTGATGACCTGCCAGTGTGGTTGGCCCAGCACTGCAATGAGAGCGGGCATGGTATGCGCTGGCTGCATCTCGGTGAGCGCGCGCTGAATGTTATCGAAAAGGGCAGGGTCTTCGCTGCTTTCAAGCAGGCATTGGACGAGAAAACGAACGGTCTCCGTGTCCTGCTGCCTGGCAACGAAGACCCACATCACCTGCTGCACGACAGCGGGTCTGGTGTCGGCGAAAGCGGCGAGCAGTTTCTCACGAGGAAATGGCTCGATCTCCAGCAGCACCTGGCGCACTCGTTTGGTCAGCACCGTCTCTTTGGGGCTGTTCAACGCCTCAATCAGATGGGCAACAGCGTACTCACCAAGCTGGCTTAGTCCTTTGATCGCCTCTTCATAGACCCTTTCAAGCACGATTCCAGGCCGCGCCAGCACTCTCACCAGCGTTGAGACGACACGCTGATCGCGGAAGCGAGCCATGACCGGGATGACATCCGCAGCCAGGGGCGCACGCATCTGCGCATCCTCAATCAGCCACTTGAACAGCGCGACCAGGGCGCGGACAACCGTCCCTTCGGTTTTTGCCGGAATCCGCCCGTCTTGCTTCCATACGTCCAGCAGAGTGATCAGGCACTTGAGTCCCGCCTCGGTAGCTTCCGCTGAGGCGGGCATGTTCAGCAGCTTTTCGCAAATAGCAGGGATGCAGCTCACACCCATCTGGCGCAGCGCGTTGTCTGCCACCTGGATGACATGCGGCGTGGCCGTGGGCGAGAGCAGCGCCCCGAGCAATGGTTCGGTGCTCTCCTGTTGCAAACTGAGCGCCGTAGACAACGCCTGCTGCATGCCGGGCTGGGCTTCATCAAGCTGCTGGAGCAAGAACGCTAGGACGGATGCATCGGACACGCCCCCCAGGACACGCACAATGCGCTCCCAGGCAATTTCCCGACGCGGGCGCGTTTGCCAGTAGTTGGTAATCGTTCCGAAAACAGGCGGGCAATTTTCCCAGAGAAGCTGCTGCATCTGTTCCGCTTGTGTGGCGTCTGGGGTATCTAGCATGTCCAGTAAACAGATGGTGACGAGGGACGCCTCCTCTGGACCCTGCTGCATGTACTCGCTGAGAAGCCGGTGTGCCAGAAGCCAGGTAGGCTCTTGATCGCACGCGGAAAGAAAGCGAATAACCAGCTTGATCAGCGCCTGTATCTGGCCGGAAATCAAAGGAGGCTCCGACGGATGGGCCTCCAGGAAGCCCTCCAGCACCCTCAAGATGTTCAGGCGCGTTTGCGCGTGTGTCCGGTCCTGAAGGGTGGCTTCCTCTTGCTCCAGCAGGGCCAGCGTCAAGGTGGGGCCAAACCTTCTGACCGCGCTGATGGCTGCCCCGATCACCTCTTGATCGGAGGCACGCAGATAGCCGATGAGCAGCGGGACATCCTCAGGATTTCCAAGCAGTTCCAGGATGTTGATAGCCGCCGCGCGCAAGAGCGCTGGCCTTGAGGGGTCGCAGAGGAGCCGCGTGCGCTGCCTCACCGTTTCCTCGCCTCTGCGGCCAATTTCGCCTAAAAGCGTGATGAGCGCCTGCCTCTGCGGAGCAGAAGCAGGGATAGCCACCACTTGCTCCAGATATTCAAAGAGCATGACTAAAATGGTGCTGTTCTCTTTTTCACGATATAACTCGTGTATTTTGAGGAGCACATCAAGCAGCCCCGGAAGATGGATGTAGGGCAGCAGCGCTTGATAGACGCCGATGCCGCCCTCATCTGCGCAGCGCTTGAAGATCAGCGCCAGTTGCTCGTGCTTTTCCTTCACCAGCGCCGACCGCTTCAGGTATGAGAGCGTTTCCTCAGGAAGTCCATCGGACGCCCGCACCCCCAGACAGCCCAGACTCAGCGCCAGGGCATGATAGTGATAAAAATCAGCCTCATCGGCATCCATACCCTTTTGCAGACAATAGGTGTCGATCGTCGTCATCAGAAAGCGGGCAATCTCTTTCGGCTGCTCCTCAAGGCCCGCCCAGATAGCGATAGGCTCGCTCCACAGGCCCGCCGCCAGCACCTCGCTCTCGTAGATGCTGGGCCAGAAGAGTTCATCCTCGGGGTCGTTTCTATGATAGATGAAGCGCAAATACTCCGCAGCAAAATACTCCGCGATGAGTTCATGGATAAAACTGAGGACGCCATTGTTGCTGATGGTGATGAGACCGGCGTCCAGCGCGATTCTGAGAAATTTCCCGATGTTTGCTTGCGTAAAATAGCTGACATCCACCTCATTATCTGAAAGCCAGACATTCAGAAAGTCTTGCAGTTGGGCTGAGGTTGTGAATTTAGTATCTTTGACCAGTTGAATCGCGTTGCGCTGCCCATTCCGACGCGCCGTGCACGCGACGGCGCTCAGAAAATCTTTGACCTGCTCGGCATCCGGGTGATCCCCGAAGATCAGCGCGGCTGGCTCATGGAGGAGCGATCGCTGATCGACGGAGAGGCGGAGCAGGCGACCACGCGAGATGCTCCGCGCCTGGGCTTCGGGAGTTTTCAGCGCCTGGATCAACATCATAAGCACAAAAGGGCTGGTTTCCCGATACGACTGGCTGAGCCTGCGAATCTGCTCTTGTGCCTCTTCAATTCCCGTTTCACCCAGAGGGATTTGCCCTGGTGTACGCTGACCGCGCAGATGCATTTTGACAATTGCGGCAACGTCCACGCCTGTGAGCGGGGGAAGCATTTTGATGGCTGCGCCGTGGTTGGCAAGGTCTTTCAGGAGTTCCTGTTCCTGGTATTCCAATTCACGGCACGTCATAACAACAGCATTCTGAGTGGTTTGCATCAGCCCCGTTAATTCTTCGTGAACGATGGTCAGGGCATCATTTTCTAACTCATTCATCCCATCACAGAGAAAAACGATGCGTCCCTGGGCAACAAGCCGGGGCAGATAATGGCGAAGATGCTGCAAGCCAACCAGCTCAGGTTCCTTGCCGGCTTGAAGTTTTTGGTCGTGTTGGGCATCTAATAAATACGCCAGCAAGGTATCTTTGGGGACTGTCTCTGGCTCGCGCGCGTCAGCTTCCGCCTGCTCGTCTGTGGCTCCCACACCTGCCTCAGCAGAGGCAGCGCGGAGATTGCGCAGAAAACCATTGTAATATTTCATCTGAATCAGCACAGGGAGTTTGCCTGCTATTGGCTGGGGCGTGCTCACCGCCTGGTAGAAGGCATATTTGAGATTGGCCGTCTTGCCACTTCCCGGCCCGCCCAGGATGAGGAGGTACTGCTCCTGTCCTTCCCGCGACCCTTTCCCTTTCAGCAGCGCTGCCAGGTATTCCTGTATGGTCAGAGCGCCCTCTGGAGCGTAGTAGTTATTCATGCCAGGAGCCAGATACTTTTTTATGGCTTTTCGATAGGCATTGATCTTATGCGCTCGATTCGTGGATAAGGCGAACATGAGGGCAATGCAAAAGAGAACGGGCGGCACCATGCCGATGAAGACCAGCCTGTTGGGCAAGAGAGCTGCGAAGAGTGCCGGAGCAGCAGCAGACAGAAGAGCGAGCGCCACCGCCTCCAGCAGCAAGATAATGACACCTGTGCCAAGACTCACGAGCCAGGTGCGTGAAGCACGCAGGGCTGGTATGCTGTTCTGGCTTTTCTGCCACGCTGGTAGTGCTGATGTGTGTTCCACAGCGTGCCTCCATTAGTCTGTCTACATAGTGTGAGGGCGCGGGCTCCCAGAATTGGTGAAGGTCTGAAGCGCTGCCCACGTCGTCCTGGTAGGTGGGAACAGTAGCGCGATGGAGGAAGTCGACGTAGGCGAAGATGCCCCTGGCCCTTGTTGGGGAGGGCTGATCAGTTTCATCATCTGAGGACCTTCCTTTGACACGCTGCCAGCCCTACTGTAGCACGTCTGATGCCAACCGGACAACCTATGCATCGGGGAAGCTGCCCTTGATGAAAAGTCAGCTTATTATACACCCATTCCTCGCTTCCAGTAAAGGAGGAATGGGTGAGCAGGAAAGGCTCTTACAGTATCTCCAGCAACTGGCCGAGCCGTTCAATGACTACATCAGGCTCAATTTCGGGTTCTCCGCCAGCCCGCTGTTCCGCTTCCCTGTCCGCGGGCGCTGACTTCCAGATGGACAAGAGGTTGAGCCTTTTGGCACCAGCCACATCAGCCTTGAGGCTATTGCCCACCATGGCCGTCTCCTCTGGAGAGGCGTTCAAGCTGTGAAGCGCAGCCTTGAAAATCTCAGGATTTGGTTTGCAGACCCCTAAATCGGCAGAAATAGCCATATGCTCGTATTCGAAGTAATCGAACAGGCCCATAGCAGCAACATCTTCCCGAAAAAGCGGTCCGCCATAGCTGCGGTTCGTCACCACGCCCAGCAGATAGCCACGTTGTTTGAGCGCCGCCAGCGTCGAAAGCGCGTCTGGAAAGAGGATGCGTGAATCGGGGATACGCACCCGCAGCGCCTCAAACAGAGCTCCGGCAAATGTTTGTTCGGCATCCGCTATCCCGAACTCCTGGAGGGCACGCTGAGTGGCAACCGCCCCATCCGGCTCGTACCCCGGATGCTGGAGTTGGGCAGCGTGCATCTGATGATCGATTGATTGATCAAGGAGCGCGCCCAAGGCGGCATCATCCAGCCCGCCAAACCGCTCATCTCCAAACGTTTGCCTCAGCATGCCCCCTGCCCGCTGATGTGCCGCTCTCTCGGCCAGGGGGGCCGTGTCCTCGCGGCGGGTCCAGAGCGTGCTGCCCAGATCAAAGAGGATACAACGAATGGTCCGTCCATCAATCATATGGTACAGGTATCCTTTTGTCGTTAGATTTGGCGATTGCCGATGTGCAAGACCACGAGCAGGATGACGGTAAGCGTCAGCCCAAGCAGCATTGCCAGCGCAATCTTATCGGCCAGCGTTACCTGATGTTCTCGCAAGTTGCTGCGCCGTTCATGCACTCCAAAGGCGCGCGCGTCGACGACCATCGCCATTACCGAGGTGGTGCGCAGCGAACCGATGAGCAAGGGGATGGTCACCACCGGAATGCAGGCGAAGACGCGCCAGAGGTAGCCCGGCCATTTGCGCACTTCCCACCAGCGCGGAATGGTCAGATCATAGCCGCGCACCTGCACCACTTGCAACAGGACCGTCATGCGCTCCATCATATCGGGCAAAAAGCGCAGCGCCGCCGAAAACGCCAGGCCAGCCGCCGCAGGCAGGCGAAACTTATAAAATGCCCAGACCACTTCCGAAGGCGTGGTGGTAAACAGCAGCAGCAACGCGGCCAGCACGCCCGCCATGGTCCGCCCTGCCTGCTGCAAGCCATACAGCAAGCCGGTTGAAGAGAGGCCAGGGGTGCCCAGCCAGCTTAGCGTGGGCGGGAAGATAATGAGCAGATGCGTGGTTGACGACCCCTCCGTGTGAAAGAGTCCTTGCGACCAGATGGCCCCAATGACCGGAATGCCCACCATCGTAATGATCACGCGCAGGCGCTTCGCAGAAGGACGCAGCAATATCCAGGGAATGAGCGTGAAACCCACCAGCAGATAGACATACTCCCAGTCGAGAAACACGCTCAAAATCCCCATCAGCACCGGCGAGAGGACTTTGATACGCGGGTCGAGCGCGTGCACAATGGATTGCTTCGGCTCGTAGGAAAACAGGTGGCGTAACCCCTTAAATCCGATCAGTTTGATAAAGAGAAACGGTAAGAGGGTGGGAACGCCGAAGATGATGAAATAGCCAAGAATCGTGCGGCCCAGCAGCGATTGAAACAGCAGTTGTGCTAGCAAATACGTTCCTCCACTCCACAGGCCCGCAGAAAGTCAGGCACGCTGAGCGCCACGCGCTCGGCGCGGTCTTCACACAAACGGGCATGCAATTGGGCGATAGGAGGCGGAAGAATACCGCAAAGAGACAGTTCTTGTCTGCGCGCAAACACCCGTTTGGGCGCATCATCCATCTGGACCCGACCATCCCGCAAGACGATCACCCGGCTGGCGTACTGGGCCACCGCCTGCATGTGGTGTGTAATCATCACATATGTCAGCCCGGCACTCTGGCGCAGCAGGTGTAAAAACCCGAGAAAGGCGCGCGCGTGTCCCTCATCCTGTCCTGTGGTTGGTTCATCCAGAATCAGCACTCTGGGGTTTCTGGTCAACAAGACACCGATTGCCAGGCGTTTGCGCTGGCCGTGACTGAGATGAAAGGGATTGGTATGACGCTCCGCTGAGAGATCGATGATCTTCATCAAGCGGTCGATGTTCGCCAGCGTCTCCGCGTCGATTTGTTGCTTTCGCCGGTGTTGAAGGCCAAAGAGAAATTCTTTCTCAACCGTTGCCCCGAAGAGCATCGTGTCGGCGGCCTGAAAAAGATACGCCATCTTCGCGGCCTGGCGCGAGATATTCCCGGCTCGTATCAGTTCATCCTCGTAGCGGATGGCTCCATGCGTCGGCGCTTGAAACCCCATCGCGAGCGAGGCCAGCGAGGTCTTTCCAGAGCCATTCGGGCCAATGATGGCGACCCATTCATCCTGCATCACCTTCAGGTTGATGTTGTGCAGCACCTGTTTGGGGCCATAGGCCAGGTCTACCGCCTCCCATCTGAGTATCGGCGAAATCGGCGCAGGGTGCCCGTCTTCTTTTTCATGCTCGCTGCGCTGCAAGAGCAGGTGAGCATAGCGTGTCCCCAGCAGTCCATCCGCTGCCTCCTCCAGAGAGAGAGGCGTTGCATCGTGAAAGGCGTCCGGCAGTGCTCTGGCAAGCTGTACCAGCTGCGGAACCGCGACCCCCAGGTTCTGCCAGGTCTGGAGGTCATCAAATGCTTTGCGTGGCGCGGCATCCACGACAATCCTGCCCTGGTCCATCAATAACACACGATCCACCCAGGAGATCACTTCATCTACTTTATGCTCGATGAGGATGATGGTCATGCCGTACTGCTTGTTCAACGCGCGCAAGACCTGAAGCACTTCCTGTGTGCCCACCGGGTCGAGATCAGAGGTCGGTTCATCCAACACCAGCACCTTGGGACGCATCGCCAGCGTGGCCGAGATCACGACGCGCTGCTTTTGTCCACCGGAAAGCGTGTAAATTTGTTCGTGGCGCAGTGGCTGCGTCCCTGTATAGCCAAGCGACTGCTCCACGCGCTGCACAATTTCTGCGTGCGGCAGCGCCAGGTTTTCCGGGCCAAAGGCCACTTCTTCTTCCACGCTGAGATGCACCAGTTGGTTATCTGGGTTTTGAAACACCATCCCAATGTGTTGGGCGACTTCGTGCACAGGCATAGTGCTGATATTCTGGGTGCCGAGGTAGACACTGCCGCGCAGGTGGCCGCCAACGCGCGAGGGAATGAGTCCAGCCAGGGCGAGGGCCAGCGTGGTTTTGCCGCATCCAGACGCGCCGGTCACCAGAACAAAGTCGCCTTCAGGAATCACCAGGTCCAGCGCGCGCAGCACCGGACCTGGTGAACCTGCGTAGGTAAACGAAAGTTTATCAATGCGCAGGTCTGGCATATCAGGCTTGCTCTGACTTGACTTCTGGTGTGGTGGCTGGCTGGGGCGTCGCTGGCTGTGGGGCCGCCGCTGCTGTTTTCGCAGGGCGACCGGTGAACACAAAGGCCAGCAAAGAGGCCAGGAGGATGACCCCAGCAGAGATCACCACAATCCAGCCATCCAGCAATCCGAAAAGCTGCGTCTCGCCGTCGTTATAGTTGGTGGCGACCATATACAGGCCATCGGCGACCAGCAGCACACCCAGGATGACGCCGACTAATGCGATACGGTTCATGAGGCGCCTCCTTTCTGCGACACTTCTGCCGCCTGGGCAACATCCTCCTGGGCAATCACTTCATGGGTCGACGTTCGGCTGACCGAATGGGCGACATATATTGCCAGCCCGGCGGTAATGGCAGCCTCCAGGCCATTCCCGACCAGGTTCAGGCTGCCGTTGAGGACCACATCGCCAAAGGTGTCTGTGCTCCCGGTCAGCAGTGGCCCCAGAATGACCGCCGAAATGGTGACAGCAGGCACGGCGCGCACCGCGCCCATGATGAGGCCGTCCCAGAAGGCGCGAATGTTGGCGACCTCAAAGATGTGCTGGCCGCGCAGGACGAAGTAGATATCCACCAGCAGCCCCTGATAGATGCCATACGGCCACCACAGCACGCTGGATTTGTCGCCGGGATAAAGCAACTGCATCAGCAAGAAGTTGAGGAAAACGAGGGCGGTAGCGACGTATGGTTTGCGGATCAGCGCGATGCCGACCATCAGCAGGAACATGTAGGGCAAATCGTTGATAGCGAAATCGTGGATAATGTCGGAAGCGGGCAGCAGCTTGAGAACTGGGGTGACAAACTGGTCGCCGATCAGGTTGTCATAGACTTCGAGCAGCACACCCATAATCGCCAGCACCAGGATGTCCTGCGTCGACCAGCGCATCGTAAACCCTGCGGCTCTGCCGCGCACCCAGATGAAGTATAGCCCTGATAAGGCCAGAACGACCAGGATAATATAGACCGTGATATTCACTGCGGTGGGAAATTGAACTGTTGACTGCCACAAATCACCCATGGATTGACCTCCTTACGTGTGGCTCATTGTGAGGAAACCATACGGTTGCTTTGGGGTTCAGGAAAAATGCCTCCTCTCTTATCGGAGCAGAACATAAGGACACGATGGGTGCACCGGCCTGGGTTCTTCACCCATCTTGGGTAATCGTACTATGATTGGATTAAGGCCAGGTAATGCTCAGGTAAGGATTTGTCTTCAAAAGACAAGGCGCAGATTTTCGAGGAGGCATAGCAGTTCACCCTAGCGCGTTTGCAGCAGGTGGCGCAGCGCCTCATCAAGCTGAGGATGGTCGAAGGGAAAGTCCACCTCCAGGAGACGCTGCGGCACCAGGCGCTGACTGTCTAAGACGACCGTTGCCAGTTCTCCCAACAGCCTCCGTAACACCAGGGCAGGCAGCGGGAACAGCGGAAAGCGCCTTTGCACCTGGCGCACCGCGCGCAGGAACTCCCGATTGGTAGCCGTTTCCGGCGCGCACAGATTGAAGGGACCAGAAAGCGTGGGCTGTTCGATCAGGAACTGAATCGCTTTGGCGACATCTGTTTTGTGTATCCAGGGTATCTCTTGCGCTCCATTGCCCAGATGGCTTCCCAGCAGCCGCGCAAATGCCAGCAGCGCGGGAAAGGCCCCTGCGTGGGGATCGAGGACGAGGCCCGTCCGCAGCACACAGCGTCTGGTCTGGGCTTGGGCCGTAGATGCTTCCCACGCCTGACAGACCTCAGCGCGGAAGCCCTGGCCGGGGGAACTGGCTTCGGTCAGCCGTTCTTGTCCCCGATCACCATAGTACCCCGCGGCTGAGGCTTGGATCAGCACCGCAGGCGGCCCATAGCGGGCCATCGCCTGCATCACGGCCTCTCCGGCACGCAGGCGGCTCTTCAGAATGCATCGGCGATAAGCCGGGGTCCAGCGCCAATGGGCCGGGCTGGCACCCGCCAGATTGACCAGCGCGCTCTCCCTGGTGAGCAGTTCCCCCCATCCCTGGGATGTGCGAGCATCCCATCTCACCGTCTGGATGGTCGTCAATCCCTGCTGGTGGAATGTGCGCGCCGCCAGAGTGGGATCACGACTCAGGACGATGATCTCGTAGCCTTGCGGGGCAAGCAGCGCCACCAGCGACTTCCCAATCAGCCCTGTGCCTCCCGTAATGATGACGCGCATGGCTCATCCTTCCCGCTGCCGCGCCCGGATGCGCCAGCCCAGCAATCCACAAAGGCCGAAGACCAGCGCGTTGATCCAGCCGTGGATGGCGATCATTTGGGAGATCGTAATCGTCCAGGCTCCGGTCACGTTGCCCAGCGCGTAAGCGCCAGCCGCCAGCATCGTGAAGCAGACCGCTGTGCTTGAGACCAGTAATAGCCCTTTTGCCAGCCTGGAGCGGGTGCTGGGGAGAATGAAGCGTAGGCTAAGCAAGGCGAGCGCGATCAGGCCAAGTGCCAACAGTGTAGCAGCAGCAGACTCCAGAACATCTTCGCCGGTCAACTGATTGAGCGTAATCCCCGCGGCCACCAGCAGGGGGTTGATCAGCATGCCACCAGCCGCCACGCGATACAGCAGGCGTGGCACAGCATGTTCGGTCGCCTGGACAGCCTGACCGATGAGGCCAGTGATGATGAGCGCTGCCAGCGGGATATAGTGGAAATGAACAGCGGTGAGCAGGTCAGTATGCTGGCCGAAGCCAAGCGGCTGAAGTCCCAGACGCGCCAGTACCAACCATGCGCCGCCAATGGGCAGATACATCAGGGCTATCGCCAGGCAGGCATCGGCAAGCGAGGCGGTTTTGATCTCGCGCAGCCGAACCAGGCCCAGCAACGCAATGAGCACCGTGAAGAGGAACCACCCACCAGCAGCGGCGGCGGCAAGCACCCCCACATCGAGCAGGAAGGACACTCCCCCCATGAGAGCCGCCAAGGGATGCAGCAGGAGCATCAGACGAGACAGCGCGCGCGGCAGGTGGCCCTCCTTTGGGGATACGGTGAGCGGGACCGCTAAGGGGGTAATGACCCAGAACGCCAGCAGGAGAATGAGTTCCAAATCAGTCAACGCGACCCAGCCGAGGATACTGAGCAGCAGCATCAGCCCCCAGGCTGCGACCCCAACCCCAAGACCGGCGCGGTTCCATCTGACTAAATCAACAGCGGTAATGGACATGGATGGCCTCCCAGGTTTGCTATACAAACAGCTATCAAATGCGGCAAATCACCAACCAGGCATGGTTCTCAAGATAAATGAACGACGTTCATTTATTGCTATAATCATAGCAAATGCGCTATGCTGCTGACAAGGGAAATGCTTCACAGTTTAGGCTGGACCTGGAGGCTGGCATAATGGAGGAATCGTCGCGCACCGTCAAATTGACGCCAAAAGCGCTGCTGACCCGGCAGCGCATCCTGGATACGGCGCTGCACCTGTTTGCCGAGCGTGGCTATGAGGGCACCAGCATGCGCGACATTGCGGCAGCAGCCGGGTGTTCGCTGGGGCTGGCATACCGCTACTTTGCAAGCAAAGAAGATATGGTCCTGGAACTGTACCTGTGGTTAGTCGCCCAGTTAGAAGAACAGGTGCGCCTGCTCCCTGCCGCTTCCACTGCTGACCGCTTTCAATCGCTCATGCGCGGCTTGCTTGCCGTGATGGAGCCGCACCGACTGACGCTGGTGGCCCTTTCGGGAGCAGCGTTGAATCCGCTCTCGCGGGCAGGGGTCTTTGGCGCGGAAGGCGCCGAGGTCCGCCGCCGCGCCAGGGCAGCCTATCTGACGCTGGTGGCCCAGGCGAACGATGCCCCACGCGCGGCGCAGGCAGATGCGCTGGCGACCATCCTCTATGGAGTGCAATTAGCGCTGGTGCTGTTCTGGCTGCAAGACCTGAGCAGCCAGACGCGCAAAACCAACGAACTGCTGGGGTTCGTGCATGACCTGTTCGAGCGCCTGCGCCCACTCTTACGCCTGCCCTGGACCGCTCAAGCGCTGGCCCGTTTGGTGGAAATTATCGGACCAATGCTGGGGCGAGAAGATGCCCGCGCTCCCCTGGAGATGGAATAGGGCTGCTTGCCTGCTCAGCGTTTCAGATGGTAGGGCACATTCGTCACCACGATGCCAGGGCGAAAGAGCAGAGCGGTCTTCAGTCGCAGCGCCGTCTGATTATGCAACAATGCTTCCCACCAGTGCGCGGCAATATACTCGGGCAGCACCACCGTGATGATGTGATGCGGGTGCTGACGGCGCACCAGATCGATATAGGCTAAAAGCGGCGCGACCAGCGAGCGGTAGGGCGATTCAATCAGAATCAAATGGGGATGACGGGTCGGGTCTGCTGGCGCGGCATCTGCCTTTTGGGGGATTGTCGGCTCAAGCTGCTTCACCCACAACTCCCAATTTTTCTGGAGGAGAACCGCCTCCTCGGCTTCGGTGGCTACATGAACAGCCACTACATCAGGAGTGATCGAGCGCGCATACGCCAGGCTTTGCAGCGCTGGCTGATTCAAGTCGGCAATGGGGACCAGCATGATATGGCGCACATCATCAACTGCAACCGGCGTTAATGGCGCAACCTGCGCACGCGCGCGCTCATAGTGGTGATGAACCGCCCTGAACATCAGAAACACCAGGGGAATCAGAATGACGACCAGCCACGCGCCGCGCTCGAATTTGGTCATGGTGACAATGATCACCACGACCGCTGTGGCGATGGCCCCTGAAAGGTTAATGACCAGGCTCTTTCTCCAGCCCTGCCCACGCAGCCGCCACCAATGGACGACCATACCGCTTTGCGAAAGCGTAAAGGACATAAACACCCCGATAGCGTAGAGGTTAATCAGCGCCTCGGTGTTGCCCTTGAAGACGACAAGTAAAACCGAGGCAAACACCCCCAGCACGACAATACCGGTTGAAAAAGCCAGCCGGTCACCTCGAAAGGCGAATTGGTGCGGGAGAAAGCCATCGCGAGCTAGCAGCGAGGAAAGGCGCGGGAAGTCGGCAAAGCTGGTATTGGCTGCCAACGCCAGAATCAAAGCCGTAGCAAACTGGAAAATAAAGTACATCCAGACAAACGGCCCCGGAAATGCCAGCGTGGCAATTTGTGAATCCACCGTTGGATTGCTCTGTGGATTCGGCGCAATGCCAAAGCGCCAGGACAGAAAGGTCGTGCCTGCCAGAAATATCCCCAGAATCGTGACCATCCATACCAGCGTGCGGGCAGCATTCCGCGATTCCGGCGGCTTGAACGCTGGCACACCATTGGAGATGGCCTCCACGCCCGTTATCCCGGCGCATCCAGAGGCAAAAGCCGTGAGCAGCAGGAATGGGGTCAGTGTCTCAGAAGCAGGGATAGCAGGCGGTGGCACAGCATGCAGCAGACCGCCATTGGTGATGGCATGCACAACGCCCGCAATAATCAGCAGCGAAAAACTGAAGATAAACAGATAGGTTGGCGCGGCAAAAATAGTACCCGATTCCCGCACGCCACGCAGATTAATCACCGTGATCAGCACCGTGAAGGCCAGGCCCATCGCCACAGAATAGGGGTAAAGAGCGGGCAGCGCGGAGGTAATAGCATCGACGCCCGCGGCAATGCTCACCGAGACCGTCAAGATGTAATCGATCAAAAGCGAGGCCGCCGCCACCAGACCAGCGCTCGTGCCAAGGTTGTCTTTCGCCACGATATACGACCCGCCGCCATTGGGATAGGCATAGATCGTCTGGCGGTACGAGAGTCCCACGATTGCCAGCAGGGTGATAATCACCAGAGCAATGCCCAGATTTAAAGCCAGCGAGCTCGCGCCAGCCACGAGCAGGATTGCCAGGGAGGCTTCGGTGCCATACGCTGATGAAGAAATCGCATCAGAAGAAAGCACCGCCAGCCCTTTGATTTTGTTCAGCCGTTCGTGAATCGCTCGCTCGCTAGAGATTGGCGCACCAATCAGAAAGCGTTTGGTTTTGACCAGTTTGCGGCGCAGCGGTGACTGCGGCAGTCCAGCTTGTTCCGTAGCCTCGAAGCGCCCAGGCCCAAGACGACGAAATTCTCGCACCGGACTCATGTAGACCCGCACATACTTATTGCCTGGACGTGACCCATCTATCAGTTCTTCACGGTCAAGGCTGACTACGGTTTTGCTGAGGTGGGGTGATTCAGGCTGCTCTTGGGTATCTGCTTCCAGAGAAAACGATGAATCCTCATCAGCGAGCTTTCGGGTGGACATCGGTTCTGAAACGTTCCTTCCTGGCTTTCCCCACGCTCAAGAGGCACGAACCAACCGTGCCCGACAAGGGAAGTCTCCACCCATACACTACCGCAGGCATCATAAAGCCGATATAAGGATGCGTTTCCAGGGGCATCAAGATTTTATAAAAAATTACGAGGGGGGAAGACGCTGGAGGCGATAGCCAATGCCAGGCTCGGTTAAGAGGTAGCGAGGGCGACTGGGGTTGGGTTCGATCTTGCGCCGAAGCTGACCAACAAAGACGCGCAGATAGTGTGCCTCATCTTCATAGTCCGGCCCCCAGACGGCGCGCAAGAGCGTGCGATGCGTCACCACCTTGTCTGCGTTTATCGCCAGATACTTCAGCACTTCATATTCGGTGGGGGTCAGGCGAACCTCGCCCTGGTCGCTCGTCACGCGCCGATGCTCGAAATCAATCACCAGCCCGCCCGTCTGAAACTGCGCGTCAGCGCTCGACATGCCCGCCGCACGCGCAGTGTGGCGCAAGGCAACGCGCACCCGCGCGATCAGTTCGCCCATACTAAACGGCTTGGTTAGATAATCATCAGCGCCCTGTTCCAGGGCAGCAATCTTATCCTGATCGCCGGAGCGCACAGAAAGCACAATGATGGGTACAGAAGACCAGCCCCGAAGCTGGCGACAGACCTCAACGCCATCCATATCAGGCAACGCGAGATCAAGAATTACCACATCGGGATGCCAACGCGCGACCAGGTCCATACCCTGCGCGCCGGTAGGCGCCCATTCCACCAGAAAATCTGCGCCAGCCAGGCCGGTACGCAGCGCCCGCCGAATCTCGTTCTCATCATCAATCACCAACACCCGCACGCCCCCGGAACCACGCGCACCCGTCGGCGATTCTTTTCGGGTAGGCGAGGTCGCCTCTGGTGTATCTTTCGCTGGCTGGGGTGATGCTTGCTCCTTACTCACGGGGTGCTCCGGTTGCGGGTGAACTGGACTGGTTGGCAGAAGTCGAAAGCTCGGGCAATTCACCTTCTGGCGGATCGGAGGGGATAGGTAATGTAAAGATGAACGTGGAACCCACACCCGGCGTGCTTTCCGCCCAGATACGCCCCTGATGCGCGCGAATAGCGTTGGCACAAATCGCCAGGCCCAGGCCAGTGCCGGTCGTCTGTGGCCCTGCGCTCGCCCAGGGCAGGCGAATATGGGGCACGCGATAGAACTTCTCGAAAATTGCCGTCAACTCGTTGGAAGCGATGCCAATGCCCTGATCGGAAACGCGCACCTCCAACTCTGGCGGATTGCCCACCAGCCGCGCCCGCACGCGAATCACGCTGCGAGGCGGCGAGTATTTCAGCGCATTCTCAATCAGGTTCGTCAGCACGCTCTCGATCTGCCCATGGTCTAATGGAACCAGGGGGATATCTTCGGGGAGTTCCACATCAATGGTATGATCTTGTGTCTGCTCCGCCGCGTCGAGCCGATCAAGGACGGTAGCGATCACATCGCCCATGGGATACCATTCTTTTTCCAGCGGCACCATCCCCGACTCCAGCCGCGAAAGGTCCAGCAGATTGCTCACCAGATGGCTTAAGCGATCAGCACTGGCATCGATAGACTCGACAAATTCCAGATAGTCGCCCTCCCGCCAGGTCATCCCTGGCTCAAGCAGGCTACTCGTCGAGGCTTTGATCGCCGCCAGGGGCGTGCGCAGGTCGTGGGTCACCGAACTCAACAAGATATTCTTAAGCCGGTCACTTTCGCGCAGCGCTTCGGCGTGGATGGCTTGCTGCTGCAACAGCACACGCTCCAGGGCCAGTGCAATCTGGTCGCAGAAGGCCATACACAACTGTGCCTGTGGGCTGAGCGGCCTGCTCACCGAAGCTTCTGGATTACGCTCGCCCGCAAGCGTATTGCGTCCGATCACCAGATCGCGTATTTCGGTTCGGCCAGCAATTCCCAACACTCCCAGGGTATGGCCGCGACTCACCAGAGGAAGATAAAAAACGGTTTGCTCGGGTTCAGCGCCTCCAGGGATGTTCAAGCCAATCGGCTCACTGTGTCGCAGCGCCCACTTTGCCAGCAGCGTCTGTTCGCGCTCCGCCAGGCTTAATGCCTGCGTGGCAGGGCCATCAGCGGGGGCAGTGGCGCGCAGCAGCAGTTCTCCGTTGGCGTCAGGCAAGATCAACACAGCGGCGACAATGCCGTGCGCCTTGAAGACATGCACAACCTGCTGCACAAGTCCTTGCAGAAGCTGCTCTTCATCGGTGGTGGAGGCGATCATTTGCGCCAAGCCATACAGACGCCTGGTGCGTTGTTCGCTATCAAGCGCCTTGCGCGCATGCGTCCGAATGGTCGCGGTCAATTGCCCAATCACCAGGGACGTTGCCAACAACGCCAGCAGCGAAATCCACTGCGCTGGCTGATCTACCGTCAAATGGTGGACCGGGGGAACAAAAAAGAAGTCGTAGGCCAGAAAGGCCAGGAAGGAGGCCATAATCGATGGGCCGCGCCCAAAGGTGACCGTCAGCCAGAGGATGACCAGCAGATAGACCAGGGAGAGATTATCAACCTGCACAAACGTAGTCACCAGGCCAACAGCGCCGGTAGCCAGCGCTACACTCAGCACAGCCATCACGTACCCGGCTAGCTTACGCGGCTGGTCTCCGGCAAAACGTGTCTTGTCGCCAAATATCCCTCGAAGCCATCTTTGCGACGGCTTGCGCTGAATGGGAACGCGCTGCACAATGCGCTTGTCCGCTGGATGGCGTGCCCCACCCTGCTTCTGCCCATCCTGAAGCGGTGGCTCTTTGATAGCCATTGACCAATTCTCCCGACCTGTCTCGATCTGCTAATCACCAGGAGCGACTTTCTCCGCTAGAATTATATTATGAAACTCAATCATCCGCGTCCAAGGAGGAGCGATGGAAAAGCAGGCACACCCTTCTTTCTCTGAACAACCTGTAGCAGCAGACACAGCGGAGCAGAAGTCCTCTGAGCCACGCGGCTATCTCCTGCTGGGAGGGGGCGCTGAATTTGGTGGACAGATGGCCCTGGCCGATCGGCGCGCCATAGACCTGGCTGGAGGGTTCGATGCCCCGCTCTGCATCGTGCCCACGGCTGCTGCTCCAGATCAGAACCATCAGCGGGCGGGGGCCAATGGGGAACGCTGGTTTCGGTCTCTGGGCGCAAAGCAGGTCACCGTTGTGCCGCTCATCGATCAGGCATCAGCCAACGAGGCAGCTATCGCCAACATACTGCGCCACTCACGCCTGATTTACCTGTTGGGAGGCTTCACAGGTTATCTGGCACAAACGCTGGCGGGCAGCGCCAGTTGGGCGGCAATACTCGATGCCTATGCCGCAGGCGCGGTGATTGCTGGCAGCAGCGCCGGGGCAATGGTCCTCTGCCAATACTATTTTGACCCCGCCAGGAAACAGGTCGCGCCCGGCCTGGGACTGCTGCCCAATGCCTGTGTCCTGCCACACTACAACACGTTCGGCAAGGGCTGGGTTGCGCGCCTCTTGGCAGCGCTGCCTGAAGCCGTTCTGGTGGGCATCGACGAACGGACCGGCCTGCTCGATGATGGCCCCCAGGGTAGGCAGACCGGATGGCGTGTCTATGGTCAGGGCAAGGTGACGCTCTATCACCAGGACACGCCTGCCATCTATCCTTCTGGGGCCAGCTTCACCGAGCGATGGACGCCACACAGACGCTCGGAAGAAACCTGATACGCCCATAAAGACGCCCCATCTGAGCGCCGCTCAGATGGGGCGTCTCGTTTTGAGCGCAAGTGATCGGGGATAGAGTGCCGTGTCTGGCGCTGGATGTGCGAAAGCGTAAAGAGAAAAAGATCGACTCGCCTCGTAAGGGAAAGCAAAGGAGGAGCACTCTGGATGAGCACCAGAAATATACCTGAAGTTGTCGTAGTGACCGGCGCATCTGCCGGATTAGGGCGCGCTATCGTTCAGGAATTTGCCAAACACGGCGCGCACCTTGGCCTGCTGGCGCGTGGGCGCGAGCGGTTAGAGGATGCCAGGCGCGAAGTGGAGCAGTTGGGCGGCAAAGCGTTGGCGCTGCCAACCGATGTCTCCGACGCCGAACAGATCGAAAGCGCCGCCGAGGCTGTCGAGCGCGAGTTCGGCCCCATCGACATCTGGGTCAACGATGCGATGGTCGGTATCATGTCGCCCGCCAGGGAGATGAAGCCAGAAGAATTCAGGCGGGTTACCGAGGTCACCTATCTGGGCCAGGTCTACGGAACACTGACGGCGCTCAAGCGCATGCTGCCGCGAGATCGCGGTAAGATCGTGCTGATTGGCTCGGCGTTGGCCTATCGCGGCATCCCCTTGCAATCAGCCTATTGCGGCGCGAAGCATGCCATCGAAGGCTTTACCGACTCCCTGGCGGCTGAGTTGCTGCACGACAAGAGCCGCGTCAGCGTAACCATGGTACAGATGCCTGCTATGAACACCCCCCAGTTTGATTGGGTGAAAACCCGTATGCCGCGTAAGCCGCAGCCGGTCCCGCCGATCTATCAGCCTGAAGTGGCAGCACAGGCCGTCTACTGGGCGGCGCATCACAAACGCCGCCGCATGAACGTAGGCATGTCCACCGCCATTGTCATCAAGGGCAACAAGCTTGCCCCCTGGCTGGGCGACTGGTATCTGGCAAAAACCGGCTTCGAGAGCCAGCAGTATGACGGCGAGGTTCCCCCTGACCGCCCGGACAATTTGTGGGCACCGGTGCCGGGCCACTATGGCGCGCATGGCGACTTTGACCGGCGTTCCCAAAACCGGAGCTTGCAGGTCTGGATGAACACGCATCGGGGACTGGTCGGCGCGGCAACCGTCGGGTTAGCCGCGGCCAGCGCCGCCAGTGTTGCGCTGCTTCGAGGGCGGTCATGAAACGAGCGCAAGCACGTCGCCGGGCGCTAAACCAGCCATTGATCGAGCTAGAAACCCGCCATCCAGCCGCGCTGAGTCAACAACTGCGCGAAACGACCACTCCCTACCTGCGCGAGCGGCGCGGCATCATTGGGCTATCACTGCTGGCAACGATGACGCTGAGCTTGATCGGCCTCTATCAGATGGGCATCTTGAAGCGCCTGCCTGAACCCAAACTGCCACATTTCGACGCGGAACAGGTGAATCGTTCGGCAGAAGCCTATCGCTGGCTGGCGACGCCCGACGCCTTCCTGGGGCTGGGCAGCTACGTAGCAACCATGACGCTGGCAGCAATGGGCAGCCCCGACCGCGCCGAAAAACAGCCCTGGATTCCGCTGGCGCTGGCGGCAAAGGTGGGGCTGGATGGGGCGCTGGCAGGTTTTCAAGTGCTGACGCAGGCCCGCAAATTGCACACCTATTGCTCCTGGTGTCTGGTCAGCAGCGCGGCGTCATTTGCCAGCCTGCCGCTCGTCGTGCCCGAGGCGCGGACGGCGCTCAAGCGCCTGCTGACCAGAAGTTCTGGAGCGCCTGCTTCTCGCTGATACTCCAGGCGCTGCACTAGAACTGCTGAAGACCTGGCATGAGTGAGCGCCTGTCGTTTATTCCCTATCCGCCGATTGAAAAACACGGAGCCATCGGGGACCGGCGCACGGCTGCGCTGGTCGCTGCCGATGGCACGCTGGACTGGCTTTGTCTGCCCGATTATGATGGCGAAAGCCTCTGTGCGGCGCTGCTGGACGCCAAAGAAGGCGGGTACTGGCGCTTCGGCCCCAGCATGGCCTCGCTGGGACAGCAGCGCTATCTTGGGGAAAGCGCGGCGCTCGTCACGACCTGGACCACCCGCGCACCGGCAGCTTCCTGGGCAGCACGCCGTTGCTGTTTTCCCACATGGAGTATGTTCGCGCAATTGTGGCCCTGGCAAAAGCGCGCAAGCAGGGCAGGTAGTCTCGTGTGTTTGCTCGCTGGTATGGAGATTGCACAAAAAATAGTATCGTACCACGACACAGCAGCACTTTGAAGAAAGAGAAAGATAGAAAGAAGACATGGCGAAAACAGCATCGGATGTGATGGTAGAGCGCCTCATCGACTGGGGAGTTGACACCGTCTTTGGGATTCCCGGCGATGGCATCAACGGCATCATGGAGGCGTTGCGCACCCACCAGCAGCAGATCAGGTTTATCCAGGTCCGACACGAAGAAGCGGCGGCGTTTGCCGCTTGTGCCTTTGCCAAGTTCACCGGCAAGCTGGGCGTGTGCCTGGCGACCAGCGGCCCTGGGGCCATTCATTTACTCAACGGCCTCTATGACGCCAAGATGGATGGCGCGCCCGTCCTGGCACTGACCGGCCAACAATACAGCGACCTGCTCGGCTCGCATTATCAGCAGGAAGTCAACCTGCTGGCGCTCTATGAGGATGTCGCCGCGTTTAATCAACAGGTCCAATCGCCCACCCAGGTCTACAATCTGGTAGATACTGCCTGCCGCACGGCCTTCTCGCAGCGCACAGTGGCGCATATTACCTTCCCGATTGATTTGCAGGTAGCCGAAGGTAAAGTGGAGTTTGTGGCCCACCACGGCGGCCCGGCCAGGACGCCCGGCCAGGTTGCGCCCTTCCCGCCAGAATTTTACAGCCAGAATGGCGGCCCGGGTCGCGCCGGAGAAATGTACAAGGGATTGCATCCAGCGCCAACCGATGAGGTCGTGAAGCAGGCGGCAGAGGTACTGAATGCAGGAAAGCGGGTCGCGCTCATCGTGGGGCACGGCGCGTTGCATGCTGGCCCCGAAGTGCTTCAGGTGGCCGACCTGCTGGGCGCGCCGATTGTCAAATCGCTGCTGGGCAAAGGCGTGGTCGAGGACGATAATCCCTTCACGACGGGTGGCCTGGGTCTGCTGGGAACCGGCCCCAGCCAGGATGTGATGGAGCAGTGCGATACGCTCTTCATGATTGGCACCTCCTTCCCCTACGCTCGCTATCTGCCAAAGCCCGGCCAGGCGCGCGGTGTGCAGCTTGACATCGATCACACGCGCATTGGCCTGCGCTATCCGGTGGAAGTGGGTCTGGTTGGCGATGCCAAGCCAACCCTTCAAACGCTTATCCCCTACCTCAAACGCAAAGCAGATCGCTCGTTCCTGGAAAAGCAGCAAAAAGCCATGAAAGGCTGGAACGAGTTCATGCACAAGGAAGGCGAGCGCCCGGATATTCCGATGAAGCCGCAGGTGGTGGCGCATGCGCTCAACGAGTTGGCCGCGCCCGACGCCATCATCACAGGCGACAGCGGCACCAACACTACCTGGATTGCGCGCAACTTCAGCATTCGGCAGAACCAGATGTTCTCCTGCTCTGGCAACCTGGCGACCATGGCTCCAGGGCTGCCCTATGCCATCGGCGCGCAGGTCGCCTATCCGGGCCGACAGGTCATCGCCTTTGTCGGGGATGGCGCGTTCACCATGCTGATGGGCGAGATGATTACTGCCGTCAAGTACCAACTGCCGATCAAGGTTATCATCATCAAAAACGACGTGTTGGGTCAGATCAAATGGGAGCAGATCGTCTTCCTGGGCAACCCGGAGTACGGCGTGGAACTTCAGCCCGCCGATTTTGCCGCCTGGGCACGCGCGGCTGGCGGCGAGGGCTATCGCGTGGCTGACCCGGCCAACGTCAAAGAGGTGATGCGCGAATTTCTCGCCTCGCCCAAGCCTGCCGTGCTGGAGGCGCTGGTGGACCCCAACGAGCCGCCGATGCCGGGCAAGGTCAAGCCAGAGCAGGCCGTGAAATTTGCCAAAGCGCTGGTCAAAGGGCAGCCGCAAGGGCCGCGCATTGCCATCACCGCCTTCCGCGATAAGGTCAGTGAATATGTCTAAGGTCGCGTGCTCGCAGAAGGCAGATCATGGAGCTTCCCAAAGTAACTGACTTGCCACGCATGGCAAAAGTGCGCCAGCTTTTACCACGCGACCAATTGGATGATGTCGAGGGTGCGGTGCGCGCCGGGCTGCGCAAGCTCAATCTGAGCGGGCGTATCCGCAAGGGCCACCGCATCGGCATCACCGCTGGCAGCCGGGGCGCGGGCGGCGTAGTGCCCGCGCTCCAGGCCATCATTGCCGAGGTGAAAGCCGAGGGCGGCGAGCCGTTTATCATACCAGCCATGGGCAGCCATGGCAACGCGACGCCGGAGGGACAGAAGTACATTCTGTCCTGCTTCGGCGTCACCGAACAAAGCTTGGGCGTGCCCATCGATGCGCGCATGGAAACCGTCGTGCTGGGCACAGGCTACAACGGCTATGAGGCGCATTACGCCGTCTCTGCCAAAGAGGCCGATGGCATCATTGTGCTGGCGCGTACCACCGTACACCCCAACCTGAAGGCTGGCGAAAAGAGCGATGGCGTTGCCAGCGGCCTGCTGAAGATGACAATGATCGGCCTGGGCAAGCAGCCTGGCGCGCAATCAGCGCATCATCATGGCCTGGCCGCTTGCGTCCTTCAGGTGCCGGACCTCCAACTCAAGCGCGGCAACATCATTGCGGGCGGTTTCTATAGTGGAAAACGCTTACCGACAGCCCTACCAGGTTGAGGTTGTGCTGCCGGAGGAGTTCAAAGCCTCCGATCAACGCCTACTCAAGCTCGCGCAGTCGCTCATCGGCCAGATTCCTTTTGATGAACTGGATGTCCTCGTCGCCGACAGGATGGGCAAGGACATCGCCGGGTCGGGCCTGGACCCGAATGTCATCGGCTTCTGGCGCTTCGAGGGCGGCCCACATGTCCCCAACTTTCGGCGCATCGTCAGTCTGGACCTGACCGAAGCCAGCGCGGGCAACGCCATCGGCATTGGCCTGAATGATTTCGTGACACGCCGCCTGGTAGATAAAATGAGCCAGGAAGCAACGTACATGAATCTGCTCACCGGAGCCAATAAAGACGGCAGCACCATCGAAGGCTACATCCCCATTATCGCTGAAACGGACCGCGAGGCGCTGGAACTGGCGCTGGGCGCGGTCATGCCCTCCGGAGCGCCCGGCATCTGCCATATTCACGACACCAGCCGCCTGGAAGAGATGATGGTTTCGGAAGCGCTCTTGCCGCTGGCAAAGCAACTTCCCAATATCGAAGTCCTGACCGAGCTACAGCCACCGCCATTCGACCAGCAAGGCAGGCTCCAGTGGCTCTGAACATACGCATCCGGCTGCCCCTCAAAGGGGAAATGGAGGCAAATAGCAATGGCTAGACTCATTGAACGCCCACCCGATTCTTATATCCCGCCCGTCATCCGCCGACAGCCACCCCTCAACGTTGATGCGAAAGGGCTGGCGGCAGCCCTGCGCCGCAGCATCGAGGGCGAAGTGCGCTTTGATGATGGCAGCCGGGCGCTCTATGCCACCGATGGTTCGAACTATCGGCAAGTGCCCATTGGCGTGGTCGTGCCGCGCACATCAGCGGATGTGGTGCAAACCATGGCGCTCTGCCGCAGCTATGGCGCGCCGCTCCTGCCACGTGGAGGCGGCACCAGCCTATCGGGCAACTGCTGCAACGTGGCGGTTATCCTCGACTTTTCGAAATATCTTCATAACATCATCACGCTGGACCCCCAGCAGAAACAGGCGCGCGTGCAGCCGGGTCTCATTCTGGATGATCTGCGCAAGGCAGCTGAGAAACATCACCTGACCTTCGGACCCGACCCAGCGACCCATGACCACTGCACGCTGGGCGGCATGATCGGCAATAACTCCTGTGGCGTGCATTCAGTGATGGCAGGCAGAACCGTCGATAACATCGAAGAGTTGGAGATTGTGACCTACGATGGCCTGCGCATGCGCGTCGGCCAGACCAGCGATGCCGAACTGGAGCAGATTATTCGCGCAGGTGGCCGACGCGGCGAAATCTATCGGCAACTGAAAGCCTTGCGTGACCGCTACGCTGATCTGATTCGCCAGCGCTATCCGCATATTCCCCGGCGGGTCTCCGGCTATAACCTGGACGAACTGCTGCCCGAAAACGGCTTCAACGTGGCCCGCGCGCTGGTGGGCACCGAGGGCACCTGTGCCACCGTGCTGGAGGCCACCACGAGCCTGGTATACAGCCCACCAAATCGTTCGCTGCTGGTGCTGGGCTATCCCGATGCGTTCAGCGCGGGCGATCACGTCCCCCAGGTGCTCGCGCATGGCCCGGTGGGATTGGAAGGCATTGACTCCCGCTTGATCGGATACGCCAGAAAGAAACACCTGCATCCCAAAGACCTTGAACTGCTGCCGGAGGGTGGCGGCTGGCTGCTCGTCGAGTTTGGCGGAGAGAGCAAAGAGGAAGGTGATGAGCGCGCCCATAAGCTGATGAATGAACTCAAGCACCAGCCGCACGCGCCAAGCATGAAACTGTTCGATGACCCGGCCCAGGAGCACATGGTCTGGGAGATTCGAGAGTCAGGGCTGGGGGCTACCGCTTTTGTGCCAGGCGAGCCAGATGCCTGGCCGGGCTGGGAGGACTCCGCCGCGCCGCCAGAGCGCGTGGGCGACTACCTGCGCGACCTGCGCAAGCTGCTGGACAAATATCAGTATGTCTGCTCGCTCTATGGGCATTTCGGCCAGGGGTGCATTCATTGCCGCATCAGCTTTGACCTGAAAACGGCTGAAGGCATCAAAAAGTACCGCTCGTTTATGAGCGAGGCGGCTGATCTGGTCGTCAGCTACGGCGGCTCGCTTTCCGGTGAGCATGGCGATGGGCAATCGCGCGCTGAGTTTTTGCCGAAGATGTTTGGCGAAGAACTGGTGGGCGCGTTCCGCGAGTTCAAAACCATCTGGGACCCTGATTGGCAGATGAACCCCGGCAAGGTGGTAAACCCACATCGCATCGACGAAGATTTGCGCCTGGGGGCCAGCTACGAGCCACCACAACCCAAAACGCACTTCCAATATCCTGAAGACAACGGCAGCTTTGCCAGGGCGGCCCTGCGCTGCGTTGGCGTGGGCAAATGCCGCCACATGAGCGGCGGAACGATGTGCCCCAGCTATATGGTCACGCGGGAAGAGGAGGATACCACGCGCGGGCGCGCCCACGCGCTCTTCGAGATGTTGCAGGGCAACCCGCTCAGTAACGGCTGGCATGACGAGCATGTGAAAGAGACGCTGGACCTGTGCCTGTCGTGTAAGGGCTGCAAGCGCGATTGCCCCGTGAACGTCGATATGGCAACCTATAAGGCCGAATTTCTCTCGCACTACTACGCGGGCAGACTCCGCCCGCGCAGCGCTTACGCGATGGGCCTGATTGCCGTCTGGGCGCGGCTGGCCTCGGCCATGCCGGGCATTGCCAATGCCGCTGCTCATATGCCTGTGCTGCGCGACATTGCGAAAATGGCAGGTGGCATCGCACCTGAACGCGATCTGCCGCTCTTTGCCGGGGAAACGTTCAAAGCCTGGTTCCGCAAGCGTGGGCAAAGCGCTCAGGTCAAGTGGCTGCCAAAAGTCATCCTCTGGCCGGATACTTTCAACAACTATTTTCATCCGGAAACGGCGCAAGCGGCAGTTGAGGTGCTGGAGACAGCAGGCTATCAGATCGAAGTGCCCGAGCCGACCCTGTGCTGCGGGCGGCCCTTGTATGACTATGGCATGCTGGACACCGCCAAGCGCTGGCTGCGGCAGATCATTGAAACGCTGCGTCCCGAGATCGAGGCAGGCACGCCTATCGTTGGCCTGGAACCGAGCTGCGTGGCTGTCTTTCGCGATGAACTGGTGAACCTGTTCCCCAACGACGAGGATGCCAAACGGCTGAGTCAACAAACCTTCCTGCTCAGCGAGTTTCTAGCACAGCAGGTGAATGAGGACCAGCTTCCGAAGCTGCGCCGCAAAGCTGTCGTGCATGGGCACTGCCACCACAAAGCCGTGATGGGCATGAGCGATGAGGAACAGGCGCTCAAGAAGCTGGGACTGGACGTTCAGATGCTGGATTCTGGCTGCTGCGGCATGGCCGGTTCTTTTGGTTTTGAGCCGGGCGAGCATTACGAGGTTTCGGTCAAGGCAGGCGAACGGGTCTTGCTTCCGGCAGTGCGCGACGCAGCCAGGGATACGTTGATTATCGCCGATGGCTTTAGCTGCCGAACACAGATCGAGCAGGGCACAGATCGCCAGGCGCTGCATATGGCGCAGGTCATCCAGATGGCGTTGCGCGAGGGAGGCCGGGGGCCGACAGGCGACCTACCCGAAAGGGCCTACCTGACGACCTCGTATCCACGCTCCCCGCTGAAACTGGCCGCGCTGGCGGGCGCTGGGCTGGCGCTGGCGGGTGGTGCGCTCTTCTGGGGGCTGCGCCGCCTCCAGAGGCGCTAGCCTCTCTGGTCCGTGAGAAGTCGCTCAGACAGCGTCATTAGGCATCCATTGCCGAGACCTGCGGCCCATGCGGAGGCGTCAGCGGAGCCAGCGCCGCCTGCTGATTGGCTGTGGGGCGAGCCTCACCAGGCAAAGCTCTGGTCAACGCCTGATAGGCCAGCGGGTCTTGCGCCGAGATTTTACCGGCTTCAGTAAGGGCAAAGCGCTCGGCCAGCGCGCCCAGCAGCGAGAGCGCCGAAGCCACTATGGAGAGCGCTCGGCCCGCTTTCAGCCCGCCCAGGCGGAAGCCCAGGCGAATAACTACCGGGCTGACCAGGCCAATGACCCCAAACCGCCAGACCTGGCCCCACAGACCGCGCCGCAAGGGAGCGCGCACGCTGGGCGGCATCAGCACTCCGCGGGCAGCGATCAGACCAAGCTGCGCCACCGACCCCAGCGTATCCACCGCTTCCAGAGTTTCGCGGGCCTGCGGCGTGTCTTCTCCTGTGGCTGCCCCAATGAGGCTGAGCATCGCCGCGCCAGAGGTAACGGCATCGGAGAGGAACAGCGGGCCAAGCAGCACCCCCCCTGCCTGCCAGAGCGGCACAGCGGTTGCGGCCAGCAGCGTCCCAGTGTAGCCACCCAGGCAGAGGCCCAGCAGCCCGTGCACCGCCGCCAGCGGCCCTGTGGGCACAGCACGCAGCAGGCGGCCCAGCGCACTCTTGCGCCGGATGACGAGATCATCCTCGGCAGCCTGGCGAATGGCTAGTGCGCCGGAAACCATCCCAAACGCGCTGAGAATCCAGGTGCCCACATTCAGCGGAGAACTCACCTTGAAGACACGCAGCATATGATGAAAGCGCTCCGGGCGGCCCAGGTCGATGATTAAGAAGACCGGGCAGAGCAGACTCAACAGCAAGGAGAGATACCGCGCGTGGCGCACCGTGGAGCGATGGCGCGCGCCACCCAGCAACTCGGCCAGTGCGCCCAGCAGCGCCGTCCCACCTGCCACGCCGCCCAGGAAGAGGTACAGCGGAATAAACCACTTCCACGTTAGTTTCTTAAGCATTGGACGGCCATAATAAGTGTTGGGCTGTGTCTGCATAACAGAGCTTCTCCTGATATCAATGATACGCTCAGCGTCGCCGCCCGAACAAAAACGTCAGCGCCGCGCCCGCGCTCAGCACCACCCCGGCAATGGCTGTCGCCAGATAGGCGGGCATCACCTGCGCCTGAGGCAAAAACGGCTTTTCCGGCAGGTTATAAACCTCCGGCTTATCGACCAGCAAAAAGAAGGCGTTGAGCCTGCCAACCGATGTCTCCTCATCCACGCCATAGAGATAAGCATCGCTGATGCCCCGCTGATGCAGCATGCCCACGCGCTCGCGAGCGCGCTGATGCAGTTCTTCCAGGTCGCCAAACTGAATCGACTGCGTGGGGCAGGCTTTGGCGCAGGCTGGCTCCAGTCCATCCTTCTGCCGGTCATAGCAGAGCGTACACTTCCAGGCCCGACCATCCTGCGCGTACAGGTCGATCACGCCAAAGGGACAGGATGGCACGCAGTAGCCGCAGCCATTGCAGATGTCCGGTTGGACATACACATCATCGAACTCGTTGCGAATGATCGCGCCGGTGGGACAGGCATCCATACATCCAGCATGCTCGCAGTGCTTGCACACGTCGCTCATCATCAGCCAGCGATTACCCGTCAGGAAGCCGCTGGAGCCGTTGACGCGGCCATTGCCATCAAACTGCTCGATGAAGCTGACATGCCGCCAGGTCGTGGCCCCAAGCTGAACTGTGTTGTCGTAGCTCATACCGGTCAGATCAAAGCCATCGGCGGGCAACTGGTTCCACTGCTTGCAGGCCACTTCGCAGGCTTTGCAGCCGATGCACAGCGTCGTATCCGTGAAAAAGCCTTGTGCCATACGCCCTCTCCTATACGCCTTCCAGCACGTCGCGCTCGTGCATCTCTGTGCCCTCGCTGCCAAGTCGTCCTATCGTGCCTCCTCCCTCCAACAAAGCATGCGGCGCGCCCTCGGAGCGCGGCGGCTGCGCGCTTTTGCGTCCCTTGCGCAGATTGCAGGTGAAGGCTTTGGCCTCGTGAATCTTCACGTTCGGGTCCAGCGCGACGCCCACCAGATCATTGACCACATCGCCCGTCACCAGGCCGCGCGGCCCCCAGTGATAGGGTGCGCCAATCACATGCACGGTGCGCCCCTCGATGCGCATCGGCTGCACACGCTCCGTCACCAACGCCCTCGCCTCGACCTCCGAGCGCGCCGTGCCCAGCGTCACCCAATCGCCTGTCTCGATGCCTTTCTCCGCCGCCAGCGCAGGATCGATTTCGACAAAGCTTTCTGGCTGCAATTCCGAAAGCCACGAAAGCCAGCGCGACATGCCGCCTGTGGTGTGATGCTCCGTCAGGCGATACGTCGTGATGACATAGGGATACTCCGGGTTGAGCGGCCCATTGTAGGGATTATCCGGGCGGTTAAAGGTAACCACGCATGGATTGCTCTGCACCTTGGGATAGAGGACGTTGCGCGCGGGCGATTCTACTGGCTCGTAGTGGGCGGGCAGTGGGCCATCCTGGCAGCCATGCGGCGCGTACAGCCAGCCGCGCCCGTCCGCATTCATAATGAAGGGGTCCGCGCCAGAAATGGCGTCCATGCCTTCGCCTTGCTCTTTGGCGTTGGCATCGGGCGCTTTGTTTGGCTCGAAGTCCGGCACATCATAGCCTGTCCAGCGGCCTTTGCCCCCATCCGCCTGCTTATCCCACCAGATGAGCCGCTTCCGTTCCGACCAGGGCTTGCCCTCCGGGTCTGCCGAGGCGCGGTTATACAAGATGCGCCGATTATTCGGCCAGGCCCAGCCCCAACCGCTGTGATTCGTCTGCTCGCCGGGTTTGTCGCGCACGCGGCTGCGCGCCAGATTGTGGCCCTTTTCGGGAATTACGCCGCTGTAAATCCAGCAGCCGCAGGCCGTGCTGCCATCATCCTCCAGTTCGGTAAAGCTCTTCACCTGCTGCTGATCGGCCACGGCATAGCCGCTGATCTCCTCGCCCACCGATTCGACGCGCGGCTCCTGCATCGCGCCTTCCAGCGGATAGTCCCAGGTCATCGCCAGCAGCGGGCGGTCACGTTCTGCCGCGCTCTCGGCATAGAGTTCGCGCAAGCGCCTGCCCAGATGCACCATGAACCACGTTTCGGAGCGCGCATCGCCGGGCGGGTCCACCGCTTTATCGTGCCATTGCAGCAGGCGCTGCGTGTTGGTGAAGCTGCCATCCTTTTCGGCCACCACAGCGGCGGGCATATAGAAAACTTCGGTTTCCACATCTTTGGGGTCAACGCTATCGGTTTGCCAGAACTCCGCCGTCTCCACCCGATAGGGATCGCGCACCACGCACCATTCCAGCTTGCGCATAGCCTCGCGCTCCAGCTTCGCGCCGGGTCCACCGACGGCAAAGTTTTCGCCCATCACGAAGAGGCCGCGCATCTTGCCATCCTTCATCTTGAAGAACATCGGATAGTAGGAATAGTCGGCGGCCAGCTTGGGCAGATGATGATAGCACCACTCGTTCTCTCTGGTGGCATGCTCGCCATACCACGCTTTGAGCAGGCTGACCTGATACTTCGGCGCGTTGTACCACCAGCCAGTGGGCGACGCCTGCGTCTCCTGCCACTCCTCGAAGGTCTTGTTCTGTTCCAGCGGCATCTGAAGATAGCCCGGCAGCAAGTTATACAGCGTGGGCACATCCGTCGACCCCTGAATCGTGGCGTGGCCGCGCAGCGCCAGAATGCCGCCACCTGGCCGCCCGATATTACCCAGCAGCAATTGCAGAATCGCCGCCGCGCGAATATTCTGCACGCCAACTGTATGCTGCGTCCAGCCCACCGAATAGATATAAGCCGTTGTGCGCTCACGTCCCGAGTTGGCGGTCATCGCCTCGGCCACCTGAAGGAAAACATCCTGCGGTGTGCCGCACACCTGCTCGACCATCTCCGGCGCGTAGCGCGCGTAGTGTTTCTTCAGCAGTTGGAAGACACAGCGCGGATGCTGCAACGTTTCGTCGCGTGGGGGCGGACCCTTTTCAGCACGCGCCAGGCGCGCGCCAAAGGATTCGCCCGTCTGTGCCTGATGCGGCCCCGCAGCGGCGGGCACTTCCTCGCCCTCATAGCTCCAGGTGGATGGATCGTAGCTGCCCTTTTCCTCATCGTAGCCGGAAAAGAGGCCATCCAGGTCTTCGGTATCCTGGAACTGCTCGTTGATGATGGTCGAAGCGTTGGTATAACGCAGCACGTATTCTTTGAAGTATTTCTCGTGCTCCAGCGCGTAGTGAATCAGCCCGCCAATGAAGGCGATATCGGTTCCTGGCCGGATGGGCGCATACAGATCAGCGTTGGCCGAAGTGCGCGTATAGCGCGGGTCCACATGGATGATCTTCGCGCCGCGCTCGCGGGCCTCCATCACAAAGCGAAAGCCCACCGGATGACACTCCGCCATATTGGACCCCTGAATCACGATGCAATCGCTGTTGACCAGGTCCCATTGAGCCGTCGTGGCCCCGCCACGCCCAAAGCTGACGCCCAGACCGGGCACCGTGGAACTGTGTCATATACGGGCCTGGTTGGTGATGTGCACCATACCCAGGTTGCGGAAAAGCTTGAGAATCAGATAATTCTCTTCGTTGTCCAGCGTTGCGCCGCCGATATGCCCGATGCTTTCCAGCCGATTGATACGCAGTCCTTCGGCATTCTTTTCTTGCAAGTCGCGGTCGCGCGTGGTCTTCACCAGATGAGCGATGCGCTCCATCGCCCAGGCCAGCGGGCGCTCCTCCCACTTCTCGCCCCCTGGCGCGCGGTAGAGCACCTTTTGGGGCCGATTGGGGTTCACCGTAAATTGATAGGTGGCCGCGCCCTTGGGGCAGAGATGCCCGGCGCTGATGGGGCTTTCTGGATTGCCTTCGATGTCGAGAATTTTGCCTTCCCTGACGTAGACTTTCTGGCTGCACCCCACCGCGCAGTAGGGGCAGATGGAATCGAACGCCTGCGCCTCGCGGATACGCGGGGCAAGCGTCTGGCTGCGTTTGCTGATGGGGTTCGGCACAAAGCCAATATGGCTGCGCAAGAAGCCACGCGGGCCGCGTGCGCCTTCCCTGCTTGGAGTTGTCATGCTTGCATCAATCCTTTTTCAGCCCGCTTTTTGCCTTCGGGTGGCCTGAATAGTGAATCGCAGCGCGCTAGAAGACAACACACAGGAACAGAGCGCAGGAACCATGCCACAGTTGGCCCGCTCCGAAGCGGCAGAGGCCAGGGTTTCAGCCAGGGCGGGGAAGCATGCTCAGGCTTCTGCTCGCACACAGCTACAGACCACTTGGCAAAAAACATCGCGATGCGATACAATAGACAAGAGACTCTGCTGAGAAGAATGTCATTCGCTTATAAGAGGAGGGTACATGGTCAGGTCTTTGCTTGCGCGCGCTCAAGGTCGCTTCACCCGGACAGGCGAGAGCACCGATTCGACAGAAGGAGCCAAGACTCACCAGGTGGATAGATTAGGCGATTTTACGGCGGACGCGCGGCTGATCTGGCTATCTGCCCTGGCGCTGCTGGTTGGGCTGCTTTGCGCCCTCATCGCAATTGTGCTGCTGGGATTGATCGGATTTTTCACCAATCTCTTTTTCTACCAGCGCCTCTCTTTCGCCTTTATCTCCCCGGCGGATAACACGCTGGGGCCGCTAGTAATACTGGTGCCTGCGAGCGGCGGGTTGATCATCGGGCTGATGGCGCGCTTTGGCTCGGAGCGGATTCGCGGGCATGGCATTCCAGAGGCTATGGAAGCGATCCTCATCGGCCAGAGCCGCATCCAGCCGCGAGTAGCCGTCTTGAAGCCGTTGTCTTCGGCCATTTCCATCGGTTCGGGTGGTCCATTCGGCGCGGAAGGGCCGATCATTATGACCGGCGGCGCGTTTGGCTCCATTATCGGCCAGTTTCTGCACCTTTCCGCCTCCGAACGTAAGATATTGCTCGTCGCTGGCGCGGCGGGCGGCATGTCGGCCACGTTCTCCTCGCCGGTGGCAGCCGTCCTGCTGGCGGTTGAGCTCTTGTTGTTTGAATGGAAGCCGCGCAGCCTGATTCCGGTTGCGGTCGCCAGCGCGGCAGCAGCGATCTTGCGTGGTGTGTTGGTAGGGCCGGGGCCGCTCTTTCCCACGCCACCACATCCACAGATGCAGACAGCGGGCTTGTTGTTCTGTCTGGTTGTGGGGGTGATTGCGGGCCTTGGCTCGCTCTTGCTCACGACAGCGGTCTATGCCGCTGAAGATATCTTTCGACGCCTGCCCATACACTGGATGTGGTGGCCGGTGCTGGGTGGCCTGGTGGTGGGAGTTGGCGGCTTCTTCTTCCCCCACACGCTGGGCGTGGGCTATGACACCATTCGCATGCTGATTTCCGGCAACTTCACCTTGCGCTTGCTCCTGGCAGTGGTGCTGGTCAAATCTTCCATCTGGGCCATCTCGCTCGGGTCGGGCACGTCCGGGGGCGTGCTGGCTCCTCTGCTGATGGTCGGCGCGGCGCTGGGCGGCCTGGAGGCAACATTCCTGCCCGTCGGCACGCCGGGCGTCTGGGCGCTGGTCAGCATGGCGGCCATCCTGGGCGGGACGATGCGCTCGCCCTTTACCGGCATGATCTTTGCCCTGGAACTGACACACGATGTCAATCTCCTACTGCCCTTGTTGATTTCCTGCGTGACGGCTCACGCCTTTACGGTGCTGGCGCTGCGACGTTCCATCCTCACCGAGAAAGTGGCCCGACGCGGCTATCACGTGGCGCGCGAATACGCCGTGGACCCGTTGGAAATGATCAACGCCGGGCGCGTCATGACCAGGCAGGTGGTGACGATTTCCGCAAGCATGACTCCTGATGAATTAGGCAGCCAGTTTTTTGCTGCACAGCCCGGAACCACGAAGCATCAAGGCTATCCGGTAGTGAATGACGCCGGAAAGCTGGTCGGCATCATCACGCGCGCCGATCTGGCGCATCTCCCAGCGCCTGACGGAGCAAACGCGGGCACGCTGGAAACGCTGCTGGGCCGAAAAGTAGTTGTCGCGTTTCCTGACGAACCGCTGCGTGTCGTCACCAATCGCATGATCGCGGCGGGCATAGGCCGCATACCCATCGTTTCCCCTGAGCAACCTGACCATCTGGTAGGCATCATCACGCGCAGCGACCTCTTGAAAGCGCGTCAGCGCATGCTCGACGAAGAGGAACGACGCGAGCGCGTGCTGACGCTGACTCCGCTCATAAGCTGGCGGGTGAGGCGTCGGAACGGGCAATCTGAGATCAAAGAGGTCGTAGTGGGGACTACATTGATGGCTGCGGAGCCAGATGTCCAGGAAAATGGGAACCACCCTCTGGGCGATGAGGCGTATGAGGCTGGCGAAGAAAAGCGCAACGGGAAGAAGCCGATGGTACCCGCGCCTGACAAAAATTTCCCCGACGCCCCAGCCGGGGCAGAACTGCTGCGTGATGAGGACATTGACCCCTCATCAACCCTACGATGAAGGTAAGCCACATATGCTATCAAGCAAAAAGGATGGTTTGGTCAGGGGCGGTTCTCCAATGGCAGGTCGCTTGGAATAATCTCCGACCACTCACAACTGTGTTGCAGGGCAGTCCAGAAAAAGCGTAAGGAGGGCTTAAGACAGCGGTTCAGGAGCTTGCTGGCAAGTATGTGCCACTGCCCGGGTCTGGGCCGCCGCAGTGCCGTCAGCGCCAGACGGGCTTGCTCAAACTGCCGTGTGGCGGCACTGCGGCGGGCGTTCTCCTGAGATATTTGCTCTTCCAACTGGGCTATCTGTTGTTGCAAAGCAGCCATCTGCATCGCCAGAGCGCGAGTTGAACCAGAAGGCTGCTCCCCCAGAAGGGCCAGCGCCAGATGAAAGTGCTCAAGACGCTGCTGCAAGCCACCCAGGCACGCCTGATGCCCCTGAATGGACTGTGTAAGTTCATCCCAGGTGGCATCCGCTTGTTGCATCAAACTCTTGAATCGAGCCGCCTGGAGAGGCACATCCTCTCTGATGAGCCTGCGTGACATGGCTGTTTTCTCCGCACACGAGCAGAAACACGCCAGGGTTTTCCCGATCACGCTGTCGAGCGGCAGAGCATATCAACAGATACACCCTACAGAGGCAAGCGTCGTGAGAGAAAGCCCCATCAAGCGACGCCATTGTCGCTTGATGAGCAGTTACATCGTACTACGATATATCCTACTTCTACAATAGCATAAGAAAGCGGCGGCGTCAAGGGTTTTGCGCCTCCGCAGGCGATGAAGCAGTTAGGCACATCCAACAAGCTTATCTCTGGTCAGCACGCTGCGGCAGAGAGAGGGATGGCATATCCCATCGAATATCCTTATAATGGGGAATGAGTTCCAAAGAAGAAACTCAGGGCGCGCTCTTTCTGGAGCGCGCCGCTGGTACCATGTTATGGGAGCAAAGCAGATGGGGGAAGAGAGACCACCATCGATTTCTTACAACGAGGCTTCTTCACAGGTGGAAACCACCAGCACCAACAAATTATCTCCTGCACAGGCAGCGGCAAGAGAATCAACCGATCAGCCACAAATGACAAAGACCGAATACGAGGCATTGGCGGCGTTTCGCTATGCCCTGCGGCGCTTCCTGCGCTTTAGCGAGCAGACGGCAAGAGAGGCAGGCATCACTCCACAGCAGCATCAGGTGCTGCTGGCGATCAAGGGGTTTCCTGGCCGCGAAAGCGCGACCATTTCCGAACTGGCCGAGCGCCTGCAAATGCGCCAGCACAGCATGGTCGGTTTGATTGACCGCATCGAGGCACAGGGGTTGGTGCGTCGCGAGCCAGGCACGGCAGATCGTCGGCAAGTCTATGTGGCCCTCACACCTGCCGGAGAGACGTTACTACACAAGCTGGCACTGACAAACCGCAAAGAACTGCGCGGCATGCGCGAGGCGCTCCAACCGGTCCTCTGGGACGATTCCCCACGCTGAGCGGGATGGGCGCGATAGAGAACACTGCCGCGTCAGGCCAGCTTTCCTTCCAGCACGCGCTCCGGGCGACGGACGAAGCGCCCGCGCACAGCAAAGAAGAGGCGCACCAGCACATACGAGCCAAAGGCAAAAGTGGTAATGAAAAAGCTCACCGGATAGGGGAGATAATAGGCCACGAACAGCCCGACCCAGGTGAAGCCCAGCGCCAATAAAACGGAGATGAGGATCGCCCGGCCCGGACGTGCCGTCAGCCGCTCGGCAATGGCGGCTGGCGTCACCAGCAGGGCAAAGATCAACAGCACCCCCACTACCTGTACCGCCTCGGAGACAGCCAGCGCCAGAATCACCATAAACGCAATCGAGAGAAAGCGCACTGGCACGCCTCGCGCTTCGGCTACCTCATCATCGAACGAGGCAAACAAAAGCGGACGATAGAGCACCGCCATGGCAACAAGTGTAATCGCGCCTGCAATCATCGTAATCAACACATCTTGCAGGCTGATGCCCAGGATTTCGCCGAAAAGCAGCGCGTAGGCTTCGGTGGCATAGCCGGTATAGAGCGACAGAAAAAGCACGCCCAGCCCCAGCGCCCAGGCCAGCACAATACCGATGGCGACATCGCGCCCGTGAATGCGCTTGCCCAGAATCCCCATGCCCACCGCGCTAACAACGGTGAAGACCAGCAGCCCGAAGACGGCTGGGATGTTCAAAATCAGCCCAAACATGGATACGCCGCTCAAGGCCACCGCGCCTGTCGCGCCCGCGAAGCCAATATGCGAGAGCGCGTGCCCCGCAAAGGAGAGGCCGCGCAAGACCACAAAGTAGCCCACCACCCCGGCCACCACTGCCACGATGGCCCCCGCGAGATAAGCGTTCTGCATGAAGGCATACTGAAGCTGCGTTTGCACATCATCGAACAGGTTCCAGGAAATAGGCGGGCTGGGGAAGCTGCTTTGTGCCTGTTGACCGTGCAACGCGGCCAGCCGGAGGGCTGGCAGCAACGACTTGATGGATAGGAAGATTGCAAACAAAACAGGCTCCTCTCAGGCAAGAGCATCAGGTGGGCCGCCTCACTCCACTGAGGGAGACATCAACTCTTGCTCCAGCCCCACCACAAAGACACGCCCCCGGCTATCATGCACCACCTCAACAGGCGCGCCATACAGGCGCGTCAAGGACTCGGTAGTAATAATGTCATCTGGAAAACCAATCAGCGCCTGGCCTTGAGCTACGTACAGCACACGATCTATCACCGGCAGCAGCGGATTGACATCATGGGTCACCAGCAGCACCGTAATCCCTTGCTCACGCGCTACCCGCGCCACCAGATTAGCAATCGCCACCTGGTTGCGCAGGTCCAGGCTTGCCAGCGGCTCATCCAGCAGCAAGAGGCTGGGCTGGCCCACCAGCGCCTGCGCCAGCAGTAAGCGCTGCTGTTCGCCTCCCGACAACTGCCCAACGGGGCGATCAGCATAGGCCGTGGCCCCCACCGCAGCCAGCGCCTCTTCCACCAAAAGATGCTGCTTTTGCCGCTTTGGGCCGGGCAGGGCAAAGCCCCAGTGCCGCCCATCCAGTCCAAGCATCACCAGGTCGCGCCCGCGCACCGGCAAATCAGGGTCAAGCGTGCGCCGCTGCGGCACATAGCCAATCGCCGGATGGCCCCGGCGCGGCGCGCTGCCAAGCACCTCGACTCGCCCCGCGCTGGGACGCAGCAGCCCCAGCAGCACCCGCAGCAGGGTCGATTTGCCCGCGCCGTTGGGGCCAAGGATGGCAATGAACTCGCCGGGAGTCACCTGAAACGTCGCCTGGCTCCAGATGGTACGCGCGCCAAGCTGCGCCGCCGCTCCCTCGAGCGCAACAATGGAATCACGATTCCTGCTCTTTATCCGCTCGGCAGTCGTATCAAGTTGCTTATCGGAGATTGGCAACGCCTGCAACTCCGCTTCGCGCTCACTCATAGTATGATCTGTCATCTCGTGCATACGCTTTCCCATCCACCCCTTCAGGAAGGGCGCTCAAGGCCAAACTTAATTCCCCAGAGCGTTCGCATTGAGCGCGTTTTGCAGCGCCAGCAACTGCGCATATTGCCAATCCTGGAACGTCGAGTCGTGGGGCTGAATCGTCTCCGTCACCCCCACGACAGGAATACTCTCTTGAGAGGCAAGCTGCTTCAAATTAGTCGTGACAGCAGTCACGGTCTGGACATTATAGACAAGAACGGTAATTTGTTTCTGCCGGATTTGCTCCTGAAACTCGGCCACCGTGGCCGCCGGAGGGTCGTTGCCCTCGGCCACCGCCTGCATGAACGCTGGTGGGGAGATCAAATCCAGGCCCAGTGCATTCGATAAATAGGCAAAAATATCTTCCGTCGCCCCCACCTTTTGCCCGCCAAACTTCTGCTTGATCTCGTTGATGCGGTTATGGTAGGGCTTGAGTGCATCTTCAAAAGCTGTACGCTGCTGGCTGAAATAGGTTGCATCGGCGGGGTCAAGCGCTTTGAAATCAGCGGTGATCTGATTTGCCACCTGTTCCACGTAGTCGGGATTATACCAGAAATGCGGATTATCGCCTTCCTTTTTGCCCAGGATGTCAGCGACGGTGAAGACCTTGCGGCCCGTGACGGGGTTAGCGTCGAGCAGCTTCTGGCCCCAGGTGTCATAGCCTGCGCCGTTTAAGATCACATAATTGACTTGCGCAAAGGCGCGCGCGTCGTCGGTGCTGCTTTCATATTCATGTGGGTCGGTGTTGGGGTCAGAAACGATGCTGATGACGGAAGCGTGACTGCCCCCCAGTTGAGCGGCAATGCTGCCCCAGAAATTCTCTCCAGCGACCACCTTCACCACCCCGCCAGAGACCGCGCTCGCCGGACTTCCACAGCTAGAAAGCGCCAGCAAGAGGCCGGTCAGCGCCAGAAACCCGGAGAAAAACACACCCTGCCTGCACAGCATCTGCCCGACGCGTCGGGCAGATGCTGGAAACGCAAGATGAGGCAAACCTACGTGTGACATCGAATGCTCCTCGGTGGCCTTTTTTGCCAAAGCCCTCTGTTTATGATACTATGTATCATGTGCAAAAAGAGCATATCAGATTCTTCGCCGTTTGTCAATGAGATATTGTCTCATTTATACTTTTTGTCTATCTTGCCATAAATACCTGCGTTCTCTCAAAGAGGTCACGAGCGTGATAGAATGCAGGCAAGAGAAGGGACGGGCAGACCTTATCCGCTGGATGAGACAGGTCGTTTCCTGAAAAGCGGTCTCATCATCACCAGAACACCAAGGCACGGCTCAAAGCAACCTGAGGAGGGGACCAGTTCGGCGGAAAGGAACGCGCAACCATGGGAATCACCACAGAAAACATCCTTCACGTCTTTGAACAGATGGGCCTCCGCAACACCCGCCAGCGCCGCCTCATTGCCGAACGGCTCGCACAGCGCGCTGCCACCGACAGCTATTTCGCGACTGATGATTTCTGGCACGAGTTGCAGCAAGACGACGCGGGATTGGGCCGGGCCACCGTCTACCGGGCAGTCGAGGTGCTGGCCCAGGAAGGCGTGCTAGATCGGGTCGAGTTTGCCGATGGCACACATCGCTACCGCGTCTGCGGTGGGCAAAGTCATCACCATCACGTCACCTGTACGCAGTGCCACCGGGTGGTCAACGTCGAGGAATGCTTGCCATCCGAAGTGCTGTCGGCGATTGAGCGGCAGACGCAGTTCATCCTCAAAGGTCACTCCCTAGAACTCTTCGGGCAATGCCCGCAATGCCGCAAGGAAACAGATACAACTGAACGGACGACCGCCCGCTGACATGCGGAGCCGTCAGCACATACACCCAGCCAGGAGGAAGCTGCATGCCCATTCCATCCCAGCCCTTTGGCCGCACCGGCCACCTGAGCACCCGCACCATCTTTGGGGCCGCCTCGCTCGCCGAGGTGACCCAGGCGGAAGCAGACCAGACGTTGGACGTGCTGATGCGGTATGAGGTGAACCATATCGACGTGGCCGCCAGCTATGGCGACGCAGAACTGCGCATCGCGCCCTGGCTGGCGCGGCAGCGGGACCAGTTTTATGTGGCGACCAAAACAGGCGCGCGTACGGCACAGGAAGCCAAAGAAGAACTGGCGCGCTCGCTGGAACGCATGCAGGTCGACCACGTGGACCTGTGGCAGCTTCATAATCTGGTAGACCCCATCGACTGGGACACCGCGCTCAGCCCAGGCGGCGCGATGGAGGCTGCCGTTGAGGCCAAACAACAAGGATTGGTTCGAGCCATCGGTGTCACCGGGCACGGCCTCCAGGTCGCCGCCACGCACCGGCGCAGCCTGGAACGCTTCGACTTCGATGCCGTGCTGCTGCCCTATAACTTCCTCACCATGCAGAACGCCTATTACGCGGAAAACTTCCGGGCGCTGCTCACAACCTGTCAGGAGCGCCAGATAGCCATGCAGACTATCAAATCCATCGCCTACAAGCCCTGGCTGGGCCGCCCACACACCCGTTCGGTGTGGTACGAGCCGTTGGAGGTGCAGGAGGATATTGACCTCGCGGTCCACTGGGCCTTACAGCAGCCGGGGATATTTCTGAACACGGTTGGAGATATTCATCTGCTGCCGCGTGTGCTGGACGCTGCCAGTCGCTTCCAGCCAGACATGCCCGGCCCAACGAACGAGCAGATGCAAGCGCTGGTCGCGCGGCTAGGTATGCAGCCGCTCTTTGTCTAGCAATTAAAAGGGAGCAGGCGGCAGGAATTGAACCTACGACCTCTTCTTTGGAAAAGAAGCGCTCTACCCACCTGAGCTACACCTGCCTGGCTGAAGCAGTGACTCGAGCCGCGCCATGAACAATAACACGGGGCGGCCTGAATGTCAAACCACAAGCAGCCAGGCGTTTGTGTCACGCTCAGGCGCGCTTGAAGCGTCGCCTGGCCCATCCCTTGAAGGAGTGATCGGCGACCTGGGTTGCGCGCAGTGGCTCCCTTGCGGTCTCAGGCGCAGCAGAGCGCGTGGGAACTCGCTGGCTGACCCGAGAAAGCGCGTCAGCAAATGCCTGGACGCTGGCAAAGCGTTGCCGGTAGTCTTTCTCTAAAGCGCGCAGCACCACTTGCGACACTTCGGGTGCCAGAAGTTCGCCGTGCCTGGAAAGCAAGGGTGGCGGGGCGTGGAGGTGCTGCATCCCAATTTCAATCGGCAAGCCCTGAAAAGGCGGAGCGCCAGTCAACCACTCGTAGACCACCACCCCCAGCGCGTACTGGTCACTGGCCGGGCGCGCCCTCCGCAGCAGTTGTTCGGGCGCCATATAGGTGGGGTCGCCCTCCCCGTCCTGCGTCGTCATGGATTTGGTGCGGTGCGCAACCACCGCGATACCAAAATCACTAAGCAATACTTCCTGCTGCGCCCCCAGCAAGAGATTCTCTGGCTTCACATCCCGATGAATGATCTTCTGCTGATGGGCATAATCCAGCGCAGCAGCGATCTCCTGCACATAGCTGGCGACGATAGGTAAAGGCAGCGTTGTACCTGGCGGATGGCGCTGGCGCAGCGTTCCATTTGGTGCGTGCTCCATCACGAGATAGGGAACGCGCTGCTCCACTCCAAAATCAAGCACACGCACAATTCGGGGATGGTCCAACTGGGAGATCAAGCTGGCCTCAGAGCAGAAACGTTCAATTTGCTCCTCTTCCAGCAGGTCTTTCAAAACCTTGACAGCTACGATGCGCTTCAGATAGAGGTGCTCGCCCAGATAGACCTGCGCGAAAATGCCGCGCCCCAGAACGCGGCCCAGCCGATAGTTGCCAATATGCTGCCCATAACGCTCCTCCATGACCAGGCCTCTCCTCCTTGAGATGAACACAACGCTTCCACACACTTAGAATGAGTATAGAGCGGTATTCCCTCTCGTGTCAACTTTCTTTGAGAAGAGTGTTCTAGCATGACAAGACTTACCAGCCGGTCAGTCAGGTATCGCTGAAGAGAGCGAGTCGATGACAAGCACGGCATCTAACGTCTCAGCCAGCCTGCGCCGCTAGCGCGGTCAATTCCTGCACCCAGGCAAGCGACGGCTGGAGGCTGACCACCGCACCGATAACGATCATCGCCGGGGATTGCAGTCCGGCCTCAGCCACTTTCGCCGCGATGCTCGCCAGGCTGCCGGTAATCACGCGCTGCGTCGGCAGCGTGCCATGCTGGATGACCGCAACTGGCATCGATGGCGACATACCCGCCTCCAGCAGCCGCCGGACAATCTGGGGCAGGGCCGCCAATCCCATCAGCACCACCAGCGTGCCATCCGCAGCCGCCAGCGTCTCCCAATTGACTTCTGACGCCTGAGCGCCTTCATGACCTGCCACAATCGTCACCTGCGCCGCGTATCCCCGATACGTCACAGGAATGCCAGCGTAGGCGGGCACGGCAATGGCCGAACTCACCCCTGGCACCACCTCGAATGGAATGCCCGCCTGGGCCAGCGCCGCCGCTTCTTCGCCGCCGCGCCCAAAGACAAAGGGGTCGCCACCTTTCAGCCGGGCAACGACACGCCCCTGCCGGGCATGCTCAATCAGCAGCCGGTTAATTTCCTCCTGGGGCACCTGATGGCAGCCACGCGCCTTGCCCGCGAAGATCAATTCCGCGCCGGGCCGCGCTTCCTCCAGCAGCACCGGGTTAATCAGCCGATCATAGATGACAACCTCGGCGGCGCGCAGGCAGCGCAATCCCTTCAGCGTCATCAATTCCGGGTCGCCCGGACCAGCCCCAATCAAATAGACCTTTGCCATGCTACGATTTCGCTTCCTCTTCAAGTGTGGCGGCCTGCGCCTCGATGCCATAGCGCTGCAACAGGGTTGCCGTCGTTTCGGCAGCCGCCGCCCAATCATGCTGCTCCAGGCTCGTCAGCGTGTCCGAGGCAAAATACGCTCCAAAGAACTCGTCGCGCTGTTGGTAAGACACACCGCCCGTCCGCAGGCGTTTGCGCGCCGCCGCAGCCAGACGCAGATAGGGCGCATAGGCGGCAGGGAACAGCTTTTCCAACTGCTGGCGGATGCGCTTTGCCAGGCTGGGGCTGGCTCCTTCGGTGGAGACAGCAATCGTCAGCGCGCCGCGCCGCAGAACCGAAGGCAGAATAAACGAGCAGTACCGGGGCTGATCGACGATATTGACCAGTTGCCCACCCTGCCGCGTTTCTTGCCAGATAGCTTCGATCAAATCAGGGTCGTTGGTGGCGGCAACCACCACAAACGCGCCAGCGAGATCACCTGGCGTATACGCACGCTGGCAGAGCCGCACCGCGCCGCGTTCAGCCTGCGCCAGCAGCGCCTCACAGAACGTCGGGCTGAGGGCCTGCACCTCTGCGCCGCAGCCAGCCAGGGCTGCGGCTTTCTCAGCCGCCACGTCATCGCCGCCGATCACGACGGCAGCGCGGCCCCGCAGATCAAGCAGCACCGGATAATAGCTGGGCGTGGGCAATGCTTCATCAGGCATTGATTGGCTTCCTTACTATGACCACTGGCGGAAAGAGACCATCATTTCTTCCCTGTACTATACAAAAGTAGATCAACAATATCAACTTCTGACAGGCACGAACACTCACCACATCGGCAGTTGACACCTCAGCGCCAGCATGCGATACTCACCGTAACCTACTCAGCCCCTGAATAGCGGGCGAAAGAGTAGAGTGGCGCGCATGCCTGCGCCCTCGCGTTGTTGGGGGCGCAGCCGATGAGAGCGAGGGAGCCAGTGCAGGCCCAATCCAGAGCCGAGACCCACGTGTCGCTTCAGGGGCGGGAAAAGCAGCCGTTCCTGCTTACCTCAGCGCGCGGGCAAGCGCTTTTGCGTCAGATTCCGCTGGCGTTGGCAAGCCTGCCCATGCTGGCCTTCTTCGCCTTGCCGATTGTCGCCCTGGTGCTGCGCGTGTCGCCAGGCGCGCTGCTCGCGAATCTGGTTGACCCAACTGTTGCTCAGGCCATCAATTTGAGCCTGACAACCACACTCATCACCACCGGGCTGACCGTCCTGGCGGGCACACCGATAGCCTATCTGCTCGCGCGGCATCGCTTCCCCGGACGCATCTTGATTGATACGCTCATCGATGTGCCCATGCTGCTGCCGCCCGCAGTGGCAGGGATTGCGCTGCTGGTCGCCTTCGGGCGGCGCGGGCTGCTGGGGCCATATCTGGACAACGCCAACATCGAAATAGCCTTCTCTACCATAGCCGTCGTCATGGCGCAGATATTTGTCGCCGGACCGTTTTATATAAAAACAGCCATCACCGCCTTTGCCCGCGTTGACCGCGAGGTCGAACAGGCCGCAGCCGTCGATGGCGCGAATGCCTTCAACATCTTTCGCCTCATCACCTTGCCCCTCTGCTGGAGCACCCTCTTTACCGGCGCGGTGATGACCTGGGCGCGCGCCCTGGGCGAGTTCGGCGCAACGATTCTTTTTGCTGGCAACTTCCCCGGCGTCACTCAAACCATGCCGCTGGCTATCTACGTCGGCTTCGAGACCGATCTCCAAGGAGCGCTCACGCTTTCGGTGATTCTGCTGCTCATCGCGTTCCTGGTGCTGGCCGTCGTCAAGGGCATCTTGCGCCAGCGCATGAGTCCAATTCTGTAATACAGCCACCCAGCGAGAAAGGAACAACCCGCATGCCTCCACGTGATGCGCTGGTTTTCGATGTCTACAGCACCCTGGTTGATACGATGGGCATCAGCCGCCAGATCGAGCAGTTTCTTCCACAGCAGGGGCAGCGTGTTTCGGCCATCTGGCGGCAATCGCAGCTTGAGTTCAGCTTTCGCGCAACACTGATGGAGCGCTACGAAGACTTTGCCCAACTGACACGCAAAGCGTTGGGCTACGCGCTGGCCGTCACCGGCAACACCCTCACACCAGAGCAGCAAGAAGCGCTGCTGGCGCAGTATCAGCGCCTGGAGCCGTTTGCCGATGTCAAGCCGGGTCTGGAACGCTTGCAGGCAGATGGCTATACGATGGTCATCTTCTCCAATGGCGCGCTCTCCATGCTCAACCCCTTGCTGGAGGCCACCGGTCTGCGTCCCTATTTTCAGGACATCATCAGCGCCGAAGAAGTGCGCATCTACAAGCCCACGCCAAAAATCTATCACCACGCCGCCCAGCGTGTGGGGCGAACGCCTGCCCAGACGCGCTTGATTTCGGCCAATCCCTTCGATGTGACCGGCGCGCTGGCCGCCGGACTGAAGGCCGCCTGGGTGGATCGCACCGGCAGCCCCGCCGACCCTCTGGGCCAACTGCCCGACATCATCGTCAAGAACATCAGCCAACTCCCCGACGCGCTGGCGGAACTCGAAGCCTGACGCCTGGCGCGCGATACCCTTTTGCGCCCCTTGACAATCTGCCGACCACCCCCGTACAATAGCATTACAGACTACTCAATGATTGAGTAGGTGATAGTCGGCCAATGCAGATAGCAGGGTGACGCCAACGAAAGGCGGGAGCAATGCTCAAAGCGCCAGACGGGGAGCCGCTGCCAGTTCAGGTTGCTTGTCTGGAAGGGCGAGTACAGCAGGTCTTCGAGGAATGGCATCAGCTTGGGCAATGGCTGGAAACTGACGAGCGCCTGCTGTCTTCGGTGCAGGCGCACACCGCCAGCGTACACGCCTCGCTCGCCACGTCTAGCCCCCGCGATCAAGCGGTACGCAGCGCTTTGGCTGAACTGCTCGTCATTGGGCAGATGCAGCAATTCCTGTTGGAACAAAGCATGCAGCAGGCGACACGCGAGCGCGCCCACTTGAAAGAGGAAGGCGCCCGGGTGCGTCAGGCGCTGGGCCTGCTTCACCGGGCGCCCACCTCTGAGGAGGGGAGGTAGACGGGAATGGTGTCTTCTACTCGGGTTCCACCACACTGACCGATGCCATGGTCTCTCCCCTTCTTTTTAGCGCACCCCAAGCAGTAATTCGATGACCAGTTGGTCCAGCCGCTCATAGGGCTGCCCCCGTCGTCCAAGCGCCACCCGATCAAACCGTTCACTCTTGAGCGCTTCAGCCGTCTCGCGGCTATACGCCCCCTGATAGCGCGCCAGCGAGCCATCGTCCCTGGTGATCTCGGCGAGCAAATCTTGAATCTCGCGGTCCGCGGCAAACTGGCGCGCTTTCTCCTTCAGGATAAGATAGGTGCGCATGCAGCCGCGCGCGAAGGCTTTCACATCCTCCGGGTCAGAGGTGCGATAGGCGTGCGCGTCGAAGTGCCTGCTGCCCTGGTAGCCAACGGATTCAAGGAACTGGACCAGGAAAAACGCGGGCTTGATGTTGTGTGCGCCGAAGCGGAAGTCTTGATCGTAGCGCGGCCCCACCTGATCGTTCAGGTCGATGTGGAAGAGCTTTCCGGCATCCCACGCCTGGGCCACGGCATGCAAGAAGTTGAGGCCAGCCATCGTCTCGTGCGCAAACTCCGGGTTCACGCCGATCATGTCTGGATGCTCTAGCGTCTGGATGAAGCCAAGCATCGCCCCAACCGTCGAAAGATAGATGTCGCTGCGTGGCTCGTTGGGCTTGGGTTCCAGCGCAAAGCGCAGGTCATACTTCTGGTCGCGCACGTATTCGGTCAGGAAGTTAATTGCATCGCGGAAGCGTTTCAGGCTATCCAGCGGGCTTTTGGTGGCATCGGTCTCCGTGCCTTCGCGCCCACCCCAGAAGACATAGACCTTCGCGCCCAGTTCCACGCCCAGGTCAATGGCGCGCATCGTCTTTTGCAGGGCATAGGCGCGCACGGCAGGATCATTGGCCGTGAACGCGCCGTCCCGAAAGGCCGGGGCGAAGAACAGGTTCGTCGTCGCCATGGGAACGACGATGCCCGTCGCTTCCAGCGCCGCCTTGAAATCGCGCACAATCTGATTGCGCTCGGCGGGGGTTGCGTCGATGGGCACCAGGTCGTTATCATGAAAGTTCACGCCATACGCGCCAACCTCGGCCAGCAAGTGAACAATCTCAACCGGCGAGATGGCCGAGCGTACCGCATCGCCAAAAGGATCACGCCCCATGTTCCCCACTGTCCAGAGACCAAAGGTAAATGTATCGGCGGGTGTCGGCTGAAAAGCGGTTGACATAGGCAAATCCTCCACAGATGCAAACTTCGTAATGCAATTAAATCTGCCAGATGGCTGTCGCGTTGGCGCGGGCCGCAGTGAGGTACGCCAGCTTCTCCGCTGACGCCAGCCAGCCGGAAAAGACCGCCTCGGTACACAACAAGGCGGCGGCGGGCGGGGCAAACTGGGCAGCAAGCGCCTCGCGCAGCGCGCTCAGCGTCTCTTCGGTCGGCCCTGGCCGCGCAACCTGCCAGCGCAACCCCTCAAAGGTGGTGACTCGACGAATCATCCCTTGCTCGCAGAGCAGGATGAGGCCGAGCCAGAGCGCGCCATCATCTGAGTAGACCCCCAGCGCGAGCGTGGCCGGTGACGGTAATGCTGCGACGAAGCGACGAACCTCGCTATAGGTCCAGCCATAGGCATGGCCGGGATGTTCTGGTTGGCAGACATAGCCCTCACGGTTGCCCCATACCAGAGTATAAACCAAATGATAATAGGCGTCCATCGTCAATTCGCGGCGCGGCGTGATCTGCGCTTGCTGCGCCACCCACGCAAGATGCCGACGGTCGATGACGTGAACACGCTGCCACTGCCCGCGCTCATACAGCGTTCGCGCCAGCGCTGCCGGATCGCTGATCTGGTCCGGAATGTCAGCAGGAATGTGCTTCGTCTGGGTATCGACGACTTTGAGGAGCCGACCATGCTCATGGAGGATAAACAGGCCGTGCTCCCCTGGTTGGGCAGCAGCAATATACCGCTGTGGTTGAAAGAAAGGACCGAGATGCCGCCAGGTCACCGGATCAAGATCGATCACCTGCCAGTGTGGGTCAATCATGTTGGGTCTCCCAGATTTGGATCGTATACGGGGCAAGCTCGAGAGTCAACTGCGTCGTCTCTTGGGCCGAGGCTTTGGAACCACCCCAGACGGGCGACAGGCGGCGCGGCGTATCGAAGGTGACCGTGACCTGCTGGCTATGCTCCTGGGGATTGGCAACGAACAGCAGCCGCCGCTCTTCCCCAACCTGCTCAACGACATCCACCGCTGGCGCGTCCCAGCGCACCGTCGGCGTGGGCAAGCTTCCGGCAAGGAAGGTGGCAAGCGTCTCAGGTGTGGCCCAGATCAGGCACCCCGCGCCATATTTCACCTCGCCCGGCTGCTGCGCTGCCTTGCCCAAGATGGAACACGCGCGCAGGCTGCTGTCGAGATACGGCATGCCTGGCCCCAGGAGAACGCACCCGCCCTTTTCCACATAATCGAGCAGTCGCTGTTGATCACTGGCATCCATAAAGTCCACCGTTGGAACGCACACGACGGGATACCGCTGCAAACGCTGCGGGTCGATATGTGTATCGGCAATATCGTAATCGAGTCCTTGCTGCTTCAACTGCTGGAACACCATCCCCAGCCAGTTATCAGATAGACGGTGATTAGCCTCCCGCGTCACATCCCAGCGGAAGCCAAGGTCAAGGTCGATCATGCCAAGTTCTTCAGGCAATCCGAGCAAATCGACGTGCGCGTAATGGAGCGTCGAAGCCATCGCCTCGTAGCGCCCCAGATCATAGTTGTGCAGCACCATCACCGGCGTTTGGCGTCGGAACGCGCCGAGCGGATACTGCTCCAGGAACGTCGAAAGCTGTCGATAGAAATCGGCATAGCCGGGGCGCAAGTCGCCATGGCGGGTGATCGGGCTGCCCTGCCAGCGTTCGCGCTCCACAAGCATGTAAAAATTGACGGCGCGCATGCCATACATCAATGCCGCCAGCGTCGCAAATTCCTGCTCCTCGGGAGTAGACGTCTGCGGATGATGGCTCCAGATGCCGCTGCCGAACTCCGGCACAAAAGGCAGCTTCGTTGCTCCTGCCAGATAGCGCATGCGCCGCCTGACGCCAGCATATTCCTGCGGGCTGCGGTAGAGATTCAGGCCCACCCAATCGAGCGCGCCCTCCGATTCCATGCGCGCGATATCGAGCGGCGTAAAGTGATCGAAGGCCACATCGTGAAAGATCGGCACGCCCACCACACCGCGCGCACGCAGCATCTTGGCAATTTGCACCACGCTCTGATGAATATAGCGCTCTTTATATTCCACCCAATCGCGATGCCAGGGCACATCGGCGGCAGTGTGAATCTGGCAATCGCGCGGCGGGTCAATGGCGGTGAAGTCTTCATAATGCCGTCCATAGAGCGCATTCACCTGCGCGATGGTTCCATAGCGTTCCTCAAGGAACTGGTGATAGGCGGCAAGGGAAGCCGGGCTATAATCCGTCGCGTAGGCTTGATCGTGAAAGAGATAGCAGCTTTCGTTGTCGCTTTGAACGGTGATGATGCAGCCACCTGGAGCCAGATGGCGCACGATCAGCGGGCACACCGCATCGAACCACTTGCCCACCGCTGCATAAAAGGCCGGGCTGGCATAGGAAGGCACTGGAAACGGGCGCGGTGGATGAAAACCTGCGGCGGCGTCCAGGTGCAGGCTGCCCACGGCGGTATGCGCCTGCACCTCAGGGTCCAGCAGTACCCACTCAGGAAAGCCGAAATCCGTCAATTCAGCGTTAATCAAGGGGCCTGGCCGCACCTGAAGATACAGGCCGCGCGCTTCACACAACTGACAAAAAGCCTCGACATCCTTGCGTGGGTCGATGGTCCCCCAATCGAACACCCCCGGCGCAATTTCGTGGACCGACCAGGGAATATACGTCTCGATCATTCCAAAACCCAGGGCTTGTACCTGATCAAGAACCAGCGGCCACAGGTCGCGCTCGATGCGCCAGTAATGCAGGCTGCCGGAGTAGACAGGAACATGTTTCCCATCAATGTCGAGACCACGTTCAGTCAGTGTAACAGGCACCAAGACCTCCCTTTCATCCTTTCACTGCGCCAGCCGTCAATCCAGAGACAATTTGGCGTTCGGCCAGCAAATAGATGAGAATTGCCGGAATCATAGCCAGCGTGACGAAGGCAAGCACAGACGCCCAATCCGTCGTAAACTGCTGCTGAAACTGCGTTACCGCCAGGGGCAGCGTCCAGGTGGACTCATCATTCAAAACCAGCAGCGGCAGCAGGAAGCTGTTCCAACTGCCCACCGTCGCCACCAGGCTGACGGCTGCCAGCGCCGGACGCGACAGCGGCAGCAACACCCGCAAGAGAAACCCCAGCCGCGAGGCTCCATCGATGGTGGCCGCATCCTCCAATTCCTGAGGAACCGCGCGGAAAAAATTGCGCAAGATCAAGATCGTAACCGGGTAGCTGAAAGCAACCTGGGGGAGAATCACGGCCCACGCGGTGTTCAGCAGGCCCAGCCCGCGAATCGTGATATACAAAGGCAGCACAGCCACCGTCAGGGGAAACAGCAGGCCAAAGAGAAAGATATTAAAAATAATCTCTCGCCCTGGAAACGAGATACGCGCCAGTACAAACGCGGCGGGGCTGGCAGTGACTAATAACAAAGCCAGCGTTCCTATCAAGATCACCACGCTGTTGGTCAGCCCGCCCCAAAATGGGCTTCCCGGTGCCAGCACCTTCTGATAATTTTCAAAATGCAGCGCCGTGGGAATGCTGAACGGCTTGTTTAAGAGTTCGCCATTCGTGCGCAGGCCACCCAGAAAAACGGTAATCAGCGGGATAAGCACAATCGACGCCACGATCAGGCAGGTAATGAATGCGGGCAGCATCGCCCAATCTCGTCGGCGGCGAATACGTTCGACCGGACGGCCCTGTTCGACAATAATGCTCTCTTTGACGGCGACAGTCATAAAGCACTCTCCTTCTGCTTAGAGGGCCGCATTGCCGCTGAGGTCCTGACGCATGATGAGCCGCTGGTAGAGCAACCCAAAGATGAAACAGAGGACAAACATCATGACGCCGACAGCGCTGCCATAGCCCAGGCGGAACTCTTGCAGGCCAAAGTGATATTGGTACAGGGCCATTACCTGGCTGGCATTCACCGGGCCGCCGTTGGTCATCACATAGACCAGATCGAAATATTGCAGCGATCCCAGAATCGACAGGAAAGCTGAAAGCCGGATCGTGCTGCCCAGCAGCGGCAGCGTGATATGGCGAATCACCTGCCAGCCATTCGCGCCATCCACACGGGCGGCCTCAATCACATCCTCAGGAATATTCTGCAATCCGGCCAGATAGAGGATGAGATGAAATCCAAAAAACTCCCAGGTGATTGCCACGAACAGCGCGTAGAGGACCGCGTTGGGATCAGCCAGGAAGGCTGGAGGCGTCGCCTGCGGAGCAAACTGGTGGAATAAACCGGCGATCAGACCATTGGATGGGTTATAGATGTAATACCAGATCAGGCCAACGACCACCGGCGCCAGGACATAAGGCAAGAAGAAGATTGTACGGAAAACCGTCCGGCCTGGCAGCTTGCGGTTGACCAGAAGCGCCAGGGTAATGGCTGCTGGCAATTGAAACACCAGCGAGAGAATGGCGATGAGAAAGTTATTCTTGACCGCTTGTAGAAAGATCGGGTCTTTCAGCATTAACTGATAGTTTCCGAGACCAATATAGTCAGTAAGAGCATCCAGACCATTCCATTTATAGAAGCTGTACTGCGCCGCCTGGATCACCGGAACCAGCACAAACACTATGTACAGCACCATGCTGGGCAGAAGAAACAGAATAATCGTCATCGCGTCGCCCCACCGCCGACGAGAGCGGGGGGTGAAAAACTTCCGCGATGTCACAGCGGGAGACACGGTGAGCTGCACAGAACTACGCTCCCTTCTCTGCCATCCAGTGGATGAAGGAACACATACGCGCAAATCCCTGTTGCCGCAGGCTCATGCGCAGAGGCTGAAAGCTGGCGAGATAGGTTGCTCTCTCGCCAGCGTGTGCTGGGAAACCCTTATAGGTTTCCCAGCGAAAACCGCGAGTCCCTGGCTATTGCCCAGAAGCAGCAGAAGTATCGATGGCCTGAGCAGCGGCCTGTGGGGTAGCTTTTCCTGCAAAGAGCGCCGCAACCTGGTCATTGATGGTGGTGCCCACCGCAGGGGACATGAACTGATCGTAGTAGAGTTGGTAGTAACCGGCATTAGAGACCAGTTTCGCGACAGCTTGCAGGTTCGGGTCGCTGACGGCAACCTGCGCAGAGGTCACTGGCGGCAAAGCAGCGCCTTCCTTGGCATAGGTCTCTTCGTTGGCCTGGTTGGTCAAGAAGCGAACGAAATCAACCGCTTCCGGTGGAGCATTCTTGCCAATTGCGAAACCATTGCCACCACCCAGCACGTCACCAGGCGCGCCCGCGCCACCGGGGATGGACGGGAAGGGGAAGAAACCAACGTCTGGGCCTTTTTTATCGGACGCCGAGGAGACATAGCTAGAAGGCGCCCACTGGCCCATCAACTCCATGGCAGCCTGGCCGTTGCCCATGATAGCCTGAGCGTCAGTATCGGCAGCGCCAAGGAAGCCATTCTCGAAGGGATGCAGAGCAACCAACTGCTGGAGGTACTGCCCAGCCTGAATGAAAGGCGCATCGGTAAACGCGCCGCCCTTATGGCCGTACGCCTTGTTGAAGGCAGCCTGGCCGCCCAGACGCACGGCAAAGTATTCCCAATAGAAAGCGCCCGGCCACTCATCTTTTTCGCCAAGACCCAGCGGCGTGATGTGCGCCGCCTGGAGCTTCTTGATGTCGCTGACAAAGTCGTCCCAGGTTGCTGGAGGCGCTGTGATGCCAGCTTTGGTGAACAAGCTCTTGTTGTACCAGAAGCCAACGGCGCCCATGTCCCACGGCACACCATAATAATGATTGTTATAGCTGTACAGATTCAGGCCCGCCTGACCGAAGCTCGCGCCCCAGCCATTTTGCTGGAGGTCCGGGGTGATGTCTTTGAGCAGCCCAGCAGCAGCATACTGCTGCAACACGCCACCGCCCCAACTCTGGAAGATATCGGGAGGGGTGCCAGCCTGCATCGCCGTGCTCAACTTGGTCTTGAACGGGTCGTTGGCAATCACGGTGATGTTGATCTGGACGTTGGGGTGGTCCTTCATGTACTGGTTGGCGAGGTTCTTAAAGGTCGTCAACAGTGGGTCAGCAGTGCTGATATGCCACCAGTTAATAATGACCTTCCCATTGCTACCCGGACTATTGCCGCAGGCGGTCAACATGATCATCAAGACCGCCAGGACGGAGAAAAGGAGAGAATAGCGTCTCATGGTCAACTGTGCTCCTTGAAGGGTGAACTGCAACGTTGCACAATACACGTCGATGGATCACAGGAAACTACCATGGGTCTGGCATCCTGGTGAGCAGGATGGGTTATAATGAATATCGGGTTCCTGGCGACTTTGCACCTCGATATGTCTGACAGCGCATCAGGTCAGAGTCGCCGCCTGTTTCTACTCCTTTCCCCCGATCAGGTCTAAAAAACGCTCCATCTTACACTGTGCATCCATCGTTTCCGGGGACCAGCTCCGATAGATTGGCAACAGAGGACACTTGCGCTAGGCAAGCGATGATATCACGGGCGCCTGGCACGATTGCCGAACAATCAGTTCCGTTGGTAATTCAATCCGCTTTATGGGAGCATCAGGCTCGTTGATATACGTAAAAAGCAGTTGGACCGCCGTTCGCCCCATCTCGGCCAGGGGTTGACGCACCGTCGTCAGCGCGGGATACACCTGAGCCGCCTGGGGGATATCGTCAAAGCCCAAAATCGAAACATCTTCGGGGATACGCAGGCCACGATTGCGCACCGCTTCCATCACCCCAAAGGCAGAAACATCATTAGAAGCGAAGATCGCCGTGGGCCGCTCGGCAAGATCAAGGAGTTCGTTCGCGCAGAGAAAGCCTTGTGGCTGGAGGAAATCCCCCTCACGTACCAGAGCGGGATCGAAGGGCAGACCGGCCTCGCTCAGCGCCTGTTGATAGCCCACCAGGCGATCACGCGCGCAGCCCAGGGCCATATCTCCGGTGATAAAGCCAATGCGGTGGTGCCCAAGCTCGATGAGATAGCGGGTGCCATCATACCCTCCCTGCCAGTTGGAAGCGCCCACCGATGGAACCTCAAAGCCCAGTCCCTGGTGATCAACCAACACGTGGGGAAACCTGCGGTGCCGCAGCGTTTCGAGATAGTCTTCTGCATTGCGTGGCAGGACAAGCAACAGGCCATCCACCAGATTGCGCGTCAACCGGGTCACATAAGCCGACTCACGCCCCTTGCGCCGGTGGGTGGTATAGAGCATCAAATCATATTGCACAGGCGCCAGGGCATCATCGACGCCGCGCGCAATCTCGCCAAAATATTCAACGGTGAGGCTGTGCACCAACAAGCCAATGATGTGCGATTTGCCACCTGCCAGACTGCGCGCCTGCACATTCGCCACATATCCTAATTCGGCCATGGCGCGCAGCACCCGCTCGCGCTTCTCAGCACTCACCCCTTTGTTGTTAATGACTCGCGAGACAGTCGAATAAGAAACATCGGCCTCACGAGCCACATCGAAGATGGTGATGTCTTGTGGTGCAACGAGCGATTTTCGCGCCATCTCATCTGCCCTCATTTTTGCAAGCGCTTGCAAATCCTTGATGAGATAATACAGAGAAATAGGACGTTTGTCAAGCCTTTTTTAAGGAGCTTTCGTCGCCTTACATGCCTTTTCATGCGTTATTTGAGGTGCTGCCAGCCCAGCATATAACCGGACCCGCGAACCTTGATCCTCTATGATGCTGCAAGCGCTTGCAGGTTCAGTGGCAACACAGATCGTCTTCTTGAAACACAAAGAGCAGGTTTTTTGCAAGCATGGCCCATTCAGCTAGTGCCATCTAGCCCATCTGGTTGCCAGGATTCATAGCTGTATGCTAGTATCTACATATGGTAGAGCTATGCTTCTGGGCGAATATAACTAAACATCTTGTTGGGGTTCATCTTATGACGGTTTTTCACGGCTTTCTGTCAGGGGCATTGCCCAGGAAGCCAGCCCACGAGACGTGCTATGTCAGCTCTGTCGCTGGAAGCCTCCAGCGGCGGCATGATGCCAGAAAGGTTGGCCGCCTCGCATGCGAATCAAACAATTCATTTCTTATGCCTTCTTTATTCTTACATTAGGATTGCTTGTTCTGGTCAGCTTCGGGCCTGCCGCGAACCGGTCCGCTTTTTTGCATGGCTCGACGCCGCCTGCCACTTCTGCCTGCCCGGGCGCGTCCATGGCTTCAGCTTCGTCAGCGCAACCTGCCATCCGTTTCGAGGCAAACCAGGGCCAGGCGAATGGGCAGGTGCGCTTTCTGGCCCATGGGCCGGGCTATAGCTTCTTCCTGACGCCGCAGCAGGCGCTGCTGGCACTCGATTCCAGCGGCCCAGCCTCGGCGGGCGCGAGCAGTCCGCTTTCACCAGCCCTCGACAATCCTGCCGCCCTGGCATCGAGCAGTATAGGCGCGCAGGTAGGCATGCAGTTCTTGAACTCCAACCCACAGCCAGAAGTAACCGGCGAACAGCCATTGCCAGGCACCGTCAATTACCTGCTGGGCAATAACCCGGCACTCTGGCACACCAATATTCCCACCTACGCGCGGGTGCGTTATCATGATATCTATCCAGGCATAGACCTGGTCTATTATGGGAATCAGGGACATCTGGAATATGACTTCATCGTTGCGCCTGGCAGCGACCCATCTCAGATTCATCTCAATTTCACCGGCGCATATCGGCTGAGCCTGGATGCCCAGGGCGAGCTATTGCTGCACCTGGCCGCAGGCGACCTCGCTGAAGGCGCGCCACAGGTCTATCAAGACATCAATGGCACGCAGCACCCGATCTCCAGCCGCTATATCCTCCAGGGGACAATGCAAGTTGGCTTTGCACTGGGCGCGTATGACATCAGCCAACCGCTGGTCATCGACCCAAGCGTCTTCTTCTCCACCTATCTGGGCGGCCTCGACAATGATTACGTGAAGAGCGTTGCGGTCGACTCGTCATGTAGTATCTACCTCACCGGAGCCACCAACTCGACGAATTTCCCTTCCCAGAATCCGCTGCAAGCGGCATCGGGCGGCGGCAGTGATGACGCCTTTGTGACCAAAATGAGCGCCGACGGCACAACCCTGCTCTACTCCACCTATCTGGGCGGCAGTGGCGCGGACTGGGGCAATGGCATCGCCGTCGACAGCGCGGGCAACGCCTACATCACCGGCGTCACCTTCTCAACCAATTTCCCCACACATAACCCCTTGCAAGCGACTTCTGGTGGCAGCGATGACGCCTTCGTGGCCGAACTCAACGCCGCTGGCAGCGCGCTGACGTATTCCACCTATCTAGGCGGCAGCGGCACGGACTGGGGCAGCGACATCGCCGTCGACAGCGCGGGCAATGCCTATATCACCGGGGGGACCAGTTCAAGCAACTTCCCCACCCATAACCCGCTGCATGGCAGCAAGGCCGGGAATGCAAACGCTTTCGTGGCCGCAGTGAACGCCACTGGCTCGGCGCTGCTCTATTCCACCTATTTCGGTGGCAGCAACTATGACTATGGCACGAGCATCGCCGTCGACAGCGCGGGCAACGCCTATATCACCGGCGTCACCCGTTCCAGCAACTTCCCCACCCACAACCCGCTGCATGCGTATGGAGGCGCTGACGATGCCTTCGTCGCCAAATTGAACACCAGCGGCTCGGCGCTGCTTTACTCGACGTATCTCGGCGGCAGCGGCGATGATAAAGGCTTTGGCATCGCCGTCGACAGCGCGGGCAACGCCTATGTCACCGGCAGCACCACGTCAACCAACTTTCCTCTGCACGGGCCGCTGCAATCCACCAACGCGGGCAGCACCGACGCCTTTGTCGCCAAAATCAACGCCGCTGGTTCGGCGCTGGTCTATTCGACCTATCTCGGCGGCAAAGATGATGACGAGGCAACCAGCATCGCCCTGGACCTCGCGGACACCGCCTACATCACCGGCAGGACGACTTCAGCCAACTTCCCGGTGCACACAGCGCTGCAATCCACCAACGCGGGCACCTCTGATGCCTTCGTGGCCCGTTTGAATACCTCGGGCAGTGCTCTGCTGTACTCCAGTTACCTGGGGGGCGCGGCCAACGATTGGGGCACCAGCGTTGCCGTAGACGGCGTAGGCTACGTCTATATAGCAGGAGCCACGGCTTCTGCTAATTTCCCGACGCAGAATCCCATCCAGGCGTACGGTGGCATGGAAGACGGGTTTCTGGCAAAGATGAACGTGATGACTCCGGCCCAATTCCAGGTCAGCCAGAGCAGCGTTGACCTTACCACCACACCCGGAGTCAGCCCCGGCCCGCTGACGCTCACCCTGAGCGATCCAGGGGGCGCGCCGCTGAACTGGTCGGCATCCATCCAGCCAGCCGCATCCTGGCTGAGCGTCAGCCCGTCCTCGGGATTCATGCAGCCGGGCGGCACGCAACCGTTGACACTCACCTTCAATACCAGCGACCCCGCGCAGAAGGTCTATACCACCGATCTGATCTTGACCGACCCGAACGCGGCGAACTCACCACTTACCATACCCGTCACCGTTGTGGCAGCCAACGTCAGCAAGACCTGGTACTTTGCCGAAGGGTTCACAGGGAACGGCTTTACTGAGTACCTGACCCTGGAAAATCCCAACAGTACGGCGGCCAGTGTTCAGGTAACCTACCTGCTTGACAGCGGCGGCCCCATCATCAAGACCTATCAGGTGAACGCAAACGCCCGCGCGACGCTTACGGTCAACAACGAGGTTGGCGCAGGTCACAACGTTTCGATGGTCGTCACCTCTGATCAGCCTATCGTGGCCGAGCGGCCCATGTACTTCACCTTCACCGGCCTGCCCGACACCATTCCCGGCGGCAGCGATGTGCTGGGAGCAACCAGTCTGGGCACCAGCTTCGACTTCGGCTACCTGGATACCACCACCGATCACGCTACCTATCTGACCATTCTCAATCAAAACAGCAGCGACCTGACGGCTACCGTCCAATACTTCCCAGCCGCAGGCGGCCCAAGTCTGACCGCGACGCATGACATAGCGGCCAATAGCCGTGGAACGATTCCGGTCAACAAAGACGTGCCCGCTGGTACTTACAGCGCGCTGGTGACACTGAGCCTGCCCGGGCTGGTCGAACGTCCGCTCTATCTGAAAGATAGCGCGACAGGCTTTACCGGCTCGGCAGATGTGATCGGGGTTGCCACGCCCCAGACGCGCTGGGACTTTGCCGAAGGCTTCACCTCTGCGAACTTCACCGAGCGCTATATCCTTTCGAATCCAGGTGGCACAGGAACCGCCACTGCTACGGTCACCTTCTTCCGCAGCGACGGCAGCACGGCCACCCAGCAGGAGACGTTAGCGCCAGGCCAGCAGGTTGTGGTGACCGCCAACAGTGTGTTGGGCAGCAGCAACGTCAACAACAGCGCTGAGGTGACTTCTACCTTGCCAATTTTGGCGGAGCGCTTCATCAGCTTCAAATATGTTGGCTCTGCCGGGCCAAGCGGCGCCAGCGCCACTATTCCAGGGGCCAACGATGTGCTGGGGACCAACGCGCCCGGCAACCTGTTCTACTTTGCCGAAGGCTTCACCGGCGCTATCTTTGCTGAGTACCTGACCATTGAAAACCCCGACCCCACCAACACCGCCACGGTGCAGGTGACCTTTTTGCCCAGCAACGGCCACGCGCCCATCATCAAGGTCTACCAAATTGCGCACAGCAGCCGCTTCACCTTGTTCACCAACACGGTGATGAGCAACCAGGCGTTTTCAATGGTGGTCGAGTCCAACGTTGCCATTGTGGCCGAGCGCCCCATATATTTCATTTTTTCCAGCAATAGACAGACGGGCGGCTCTGATGTCATCGGCTATCAGCCATAAAGGAGTACAGTATATGAGTTCACTGGAACGCCGCCTGGTGTTCTTAAGTGTGGTCTTGCTTTATGTCGCCTTCATGGTCTGGGCCGTTGGCGGAGGCCTCCAGGCGCCCACGGCGCTGGCCGCATCAGGTATTGCCAACACCAGCACCCTCACCTACTATGGGGCCGACATCAGCACCAATGGCGGCATGGCTGTGGCAACCGGTGTCCAAACTTCAAATAATCGTCCTGTTAATGGCCCGTGGCCGCAGTACACCACCAACTACTGTTTTGTGGCAGTGGTACAGGCCCTTGCCAACTATGAATACTGGGCGCAAGGCGAGGCCATTCCTTTCCCGCATCAGGTCAACGAAGGGCCACAGAACGACGATCCCAACGATGAAACATCAGGGGCAAATGGCACCGCCTGGCAAATCCTCTATGATATGGACCACTACCTGCGGCCCACCTTTGGCACCATCACGCCGACCGGTTCCGGCTCGTCACGGCGGCCCTTTACCCTGGCGAATATTTCCAGAGATTTTGGCGGCGACCCGCGCGCCCACGCCGTCGCCGTCACTTATGAATCGCCGCCTCAGCACTTCTACCACGAGTATGTCTATCATAACGCCGTCGCCGGAGCCACCTACGACTTAGCCAAAGGCGTCGCCACCACCTTCTGGGACGGCGATTCGCCGGAAATCGCCATTGTCGACCACGGTGATCATTCGGTCGTGGTCGCCGGAGTATGGGCCACCGCCGACCCGGCCACCGTCACCAACGCCACCATTGACAGCTTCGCCGTGTACAATCCCTGGGATAACCAGAACTTCCCTTCCTTCCTCAATGGGGCGTATTACGCGCGCGTCTCCTATGCCGATTGGACATCGCCAACGAATCCCGACTGGTGGGGATTGCCCTACAGTTCCAACGGCGGCGCTGACCCCGACCCGATCATTGGCATCTACCAGGCCGGGCCTGGCACAAGCCACCCCAACGCGCACTACTGGATTGGCAACTATGTCGCCATTCATCGCGATAACACCTCCACCGACAGCGCCGATTATTCCATCAATGAGAACGGCCAACTGATGACGGGACCCTAAATGCTGCCACAGCGACTCTCGGAAGCGCTCCCTGGTTTCAGGATGAAAGGATAGCAGCGATGTCACAACCCGCTCGCAAGAAGAATCGGCGCAGCACGCAGCGTGTTGGGTCTTTCTGGCGCGCCGTGCGCCTGACCGCCATCATCTCTTTCGTCTCTCTGGCGGTCATTGCCGTGGTCTTTGCCCTAGTGGAAAGCGCGCAGCCCCCGTTGGGGAAGCATACGCAAACTGCCGCAAGCTGCACGCCCACATTGGTCTCAACAGGCGGCCAGGCTCCGCCTGAGAAATGGTACTCGATCAACTCCGGCTCTGCGGCGGATATTCTCAGCGCGGCAAAATGCACCGATATCTACCAGAGCGCCCTTCAGGGCAACGACATCATCGCCACCGCGCTGCACACCGGCATGCTAGCCAATCCCGTATTGGTCAAGCCCTATCGCAGCGATGTGGGCCTGGCGCAGTATTGGGTGGTGCCGGTGGTCAACGCCAGCAATCGCCCGCTCGCCTTCCTCACGCTCTTCTACGACCCACAATCCCAACGGATTCAGGAAGGCGAGTTCGATGCCGTGACGGGCAATATGTTTTACACAAGCCATGCCTTCCCCGCCATCACCGCCAATGCGGCGGTCGCTGCGGTCAGCGCCGAGCAGCACGTTGCCCTGGCCGCAGGGCAGGCGGCTGAACTGATCTATTTCCCCGCCGACGTCATCGGCATCCAGCAGGGCACCAACCACTGGAACGGCGGGGGCACATCGGTCATAGACCCTATCTGGCGCGTGCCGGGCGCAGACGGCCTCTGGCATTACGTCGACCACAATGGGCAGAGCCACCCCAGCACCGACATCCCGGTTGACCCCAGCTACCAGCCTATGCCCGCAAGCACAACCATCCAATAGCAACAGAGCCACATGCAGCAGTGCCTCCCAGGCGGCCAGCTATGAAGTCAACTGGGAGGCACTGCTGCAAATAGACCCACCTGCCCACACTTACGGTTTGGTGGGCGCGCACTGCGCTGCCTGGCCGCAGGCCAGGGGCGGCAGCGCCACCACCTGATTGGTGTCCTGCGTGCCGCTGTATGAAACGGGCTGCGTTCCCTGCGTGCTGGCGGCACCAGAGGCAGGCGTCACCGCCACCTGTAAGGCGTTCAGCGTTCCCGACTGGCGCTGCACCAACAGCGTATAAGGCGATTGACCAGCCACAGCGGTTTTCGCCGTTGTTGCGACATGCGGCGTATACCAGGTGAGGGTGATGGTCCGCGTCTGGAAGGGCTGCATCTTCAGCAGACCACCCCACATCGCCAGCCCAGACTCATCGCTGCTCGTATTGTTCGGCCAGCCACTGGCAAAGCCGGAGGCCGAAAGCAATTGACTGCCAGCGCGCGCATAGACGCGGATATAGTCAGTATAAGTTGAGGGACCATACACGTTGCCTTGCTTGTTATACCACAGGCTAATGGTCAGGTGATGCGTCGCCCCACCGTCAGCATCGAGTTGAACGTCATCGCGCTCCGTCGTGTGCACATACTGAGTGGCTTTGCTGACGCTGATGTTGGCCTGCACCACCATCCAGGTATCGTCAGGGCCGCTGCTGCTGCGGTACATCGCCGAATCCATCCCATACTTGGTCAGCAGTGCCTCGGCAGCCGGACTCGCCAGATAGATTTCAATATCTTTGCTGCGCATATCCGTCAATACCTGTTTGATGACTTGCTCCAGTTGATTCAATGGCAAATGCCGCACCTTGTCTTGTAGTATCCGCCCCACCAGCGAGGTAAAGCGCTTGCGGGCGGTGATGGAGGTATCGCTGGCGGAAATCACCTTCTCCTTCGCGATTCCAGCGGGGTTCTGCTGATAATAATGGATGCGATCTTCCAGGTTCTGAGCGGTGATCGTCTCGTTATAGTCTGGGATATAGATCGGCCCGGTGATCTCCAGAATATGTTCGATGGGCAGGGGTGTCATATCAATGACCCCATCGACCTGGCCGCCGCCCTCCTGCGCAAAGAGATTGATTGCTTCGTGCGCGTCGGTGGGGAAATCGCCCGAATCATTGGAATCGCGCAGCCCGAAGTTGCCGAAGGGCCACCAACTCCACTTAGCCGGGGCATGATTCCCCAGGGCGTAGCAGGTGCCTGTGCCGCAGTAATCGAGCCAGGCGATGTCTTGCAGCGACAGCGACCCGATACGCCCGCCGTTGATGGTCACCGTCCCATACTGACCGGCGAAGCCGCCGCCCGGGCGAAGCTCGGCCCGGTCCAGCGTCTGCACCAGGAAGGTGCGCGGCTGATCTATGCCCAGCATCCAGATGCCCACCGGCAGCAGCGTTCCGGCCTGGTTCAGCAGCTTTTGCGCTTCGGGGAGAAACGCGATCGCCTTGGTAAAGGAACTGCGCTGGCAGGCGCTCACAGGCAAATCCTTCAGGTTGACCTGCGCAAGCCGGGTCTGGATATCACTCAGCAGATTCGTCGCGTCATTGACCGTCTCCTCGATCAGCGGAAGCTGGTCAGCGGTAATGAGCGGACTATTGCCGCTGGCAAGCGGATTCGTGGGAAGCTGCTGCACCAGCGCGAGCGCGGTGGTGGTCACTTCTTCGCCCAGCGTGCCAATGTCGATGCCCACATCGGCAATGTTCTTCACTTCTTTGATCTGTTTGGCATAGCTGGGAACCATTCCGGCCAACTGGAACAGCATCGGGTGGCTGTCCAACTCCGTTGATAATTGGACAAAATCGGCCCTGGACGTGGCGAAATACCCATACGCCTGATTAAGCCTGGCGGGGCTGGTGAGCGCCTTGAAATCAACCGAATTGAGCGAGGAACCAGATACCGGCAGCGGTAGGCCGCTCCCCGCGCCAGGCGTTGGCGTCGGGGTGGGGGCCGTGGGGCTGGGCGCAGGCGTTGCGGTGCTCCTGGGGCCTCTGGTGGCACTGGGTGTGGGCGCGGCGCTGCAAGAACTGCTTGCAGCGCCTGGCTTGTTCGGGCTGCTTTTGACGAACAGGTCTTTCACCTTCAGCAGCGGGGCAACTCCCGCAGTCCCGAGTTGACGAATATGTTCATACACCTGTAAAGTAGACGCGCCTGTGAGCGCCAGAGGCGTCACAATGGATGCCAGCATCAACAGCGCCAGCGCCAGATAGACCAGACGGCGGCGCACTTTCGAGCGATGCCAGCCTGAAAACCGTTCAATGAAAACCATAGCGAGCTTCTTCTAGTAGAGTATAGAGGTTTGTTCAGATACGTTTCACCAGTTCGGAGACACCGGAATCAGCCCTTCCTCGATTTTGAGGGTCAGAATGCGCGCGACAGAAAGATCGACGCGCGCCTTGCTAATCTGGCCGCTGGCAACTGCCGCTTGCAGCGCATCCAGCACCAACTGCGTCTGGTAAGAATCCCAGGGGCCAAGCAGCAAGTCATTGCCAGCGATCAGCGCCAGCACCGCCGCCTGGGCAATGGTCCAATGGCCCAGCGCGCCCATATACAGGCCATCGGTAATCACGACGCCTTGATAGCCCAGATCATTGCGCAGCACTTGATCGATCAGAATCGGGGAAAGCGAAGACGGCATCGTCTTGTCATAGGCAGTCAGCAACTCATGGGTAGACATAATCATATTGACATCGCCCTGACGAATCAGGGCGCGATAAGGAGCAAAATCAATCTCGTTCAGTTCTTGCTGGCTGCGCGTGATGACCGGCAGGGCATCGTGTGGGTCCACCGGAGAAGCCCCCAGGCCCGGCCAGTGCTTGAGGCAGCCAATCACTCCCTGGCTTTGCAAGCCATTGAGATACGCGCCCGCGAAGGTCGTCACTTTCTCGGGCGTCGTGCCAAACATGCGCGTGATAATCACCGTCTGCGGCGCACTGTGGACATCCACCACCGGAGCAAGATCGACATTGATGCCGATGCGCTTCAGCATCTGGCCGTCTTTGATGCCGCTCTTGAGCGCGTTCTCGGGGTTGTTGGTGTTGCCAATATCCAGCGCCGAAGGTTCCGGGCCAATGATCGACTCCAAACGGTTGACCAGCCCGCCCTCCTGATCGGTGGCAATGAAAAGCGGAACCTTCGCCTGCGCCTGCGCGGCAGCATCCAGCGCTTTGATCTGCGCGTAGCCGGTAATATTGTAGGCATAAAGCATCACGCCGCCAGCGTACTGGTGCGCAATCATATTTTGCAGATCAGGCGTCAGCGTCGTTCCATTGAACGCCACGACAATCAACTGGCCCAACTCCTGTTGCAACGTCATCTGCGCAAGCAGGTGATCGACCTGCCGGGCAATTGCGCGCTCCGGGTCGTGGTTTTTGGGTCCAAGATACGTCGGGCCGGGAAGCCTGGGCGCGGCAGTGGAAGATGGCTGCCCCTGAAGGAAGTGCAGCGCCACCCGCGCCCCCAGCGGCAGAGAGACCAGCACGATCACCACCAGGGCCACGGAAAGCAGGCGTTTTTTCTGGCGATCCGCAAGACCATTCCGCCCGGCGCGGGCGCTTGTCTCGGCCTGTCGTCTGGATTCTGGGGGATGGTGTTCAGTGGGCGGCATGTTCATGGTCTTCTCTGCTCCTAACCTGCTGCGCCGCGCAAAGAGCGCAGCGTGGTCTCTATGCCTGGTCCCCTGGAGGGCAGCGTTGCCGGTCGCCAGAAAGGAGTGACGCGGCGAAGTTGCTGCACATTCTGTACCAGACCCAGCCTCTGGCGTTCGCAAAGCCGGGCATCGTCCGGCCTGCCCGCTCGCTGCCGCCTGGCAGATAGACCATCCAGAGCAATCGGGGCACGCAACATGCAAGAGGGGGCCGCCAATCAGAACAACTGAGAGGAGTTTCGGATTTTATGAGCGCACCCAAACGCTCCACGCCTCGCCGTACTGTCGTTGGCACGCAGCCGCAGGAGCCGCTGCGGCCCAAAAAGCTCGCCAGGCGATGGAGGGAAGGGCGCAGCGTCAAAAAACGCGCGCTCATTCGCGGGCTGTTGTTGTTGCTCGCATTGAGCGTCTGCGTTTCAGGCACGGTTGCCGCCATTACCCTTTATCATGTCTACAGCGTCTTGCAAGGCGCCACCAGCCACGCGCTTCCCAAAATCAGCAGCAGCGTGCAGGTGCCGGTTTCCAGCGCGCCGCCTGGAGACCTTGCCAACCTGAACGCCATCAATGTGCTTTTGCTGGGCAGCGACACCGACACCAAGTTCGCCGGTGGGCGTGTCCTCACCCAGACCGATATGCTGGTCCGGATCGATCTGAAGCGTAAGCATGTTACCATGCTCTCCTTGCCCCGTGACCTGTGGATACCCACCGATCAGGAGGTATGCTGCGCCAAGCTAGACGAAATCTCGCTCGACGAAACGGATGGCGCGAAAACTCCGCTGGACGCGAAATTACATGGCTTTGCCCACACAGTCGCCACCATCGAGGCCGATTTCAAGGTCTCTATCCAGGCGTATGCCTGGGTAGGTCTGGATGGGTTCATCAAAGTCATCGATACGCTTGGCGGCATCGATGTGGATGTCCTGCATCCCGTCATCGACGACAGCTATCCGGGGGATGTCACCAACAGCAGCGACCCCTATGCCTATCAACGGGTCTTTATTCCGGCTGGCCCACAGCATCTCGACGGCAAGACCGCCCTGGAATACGTGCGTTCGCGGCACGGCGACCTCTTGGAAGACGTGGGCCGAACCGCGCGCCAGCAAGAAGTGCTGCTGGCCCTCAAAAAGAAGCTGGATAACCCGGACATCCTGACGCACCTGGATACCCTGGCTGCCGATCTGCAAGGCAGCGTCTTGACGAGCCTATCGCTGTCGCAGGTGCTCTATCTGGCAACGTTCCTGCGCCAGCTTCCCGCGCAGGCGTTTTCTCAGTACGTGTTCGGACTTCCCGACTATGGCTGGGGCGCAATAGTCAATTCGCCCGACGGCCAGAAGTGGGTAGAAGAACCGAACTGGCCTGCCATCCACCAGACCATGCAGCAGCTTTTTCCAAACAGCACCCGCTGAGCGCGTCTGACATCATCAAACAAACCTCTTGTTTTTCAGGCACGCGGCTCTTATACTGAACCCAGGAACGCCCTGGACGACGCAGGAAAGGAGCCGCATCGATGACAGACGCTGAACCCATCCGCGACCTGGCCCACCTGGGCCATGTCGAAATCTTCACGCCCAGGCCCGACGAAAGCCTGGCCTTCTTCACCCATGTCTTCGGTTTGCAGGTCACCAATCGGGAAGGCCAGTCCGTCTATTTGCGCGCCTATGGCGACTACGATCACTGCACCCTCAAGCTCACCGAAGCCAGACAGGCCGGGCTGGGCCACGTCGGCTGGCGCGCCTATAGCCCGCAGGCGTTGGAACGCCGCGTGCAGGCGCTGGAAGCGCTGGGCTGCGGCAAAGGCTGGATCGAGGGCGACATCGGCCATGGCCGGGCCTATCAATTCACCGACCCCGACGGACACCCCATGGAACTCTATTACGAGTCCCAGCGCTATCAGGCCGCCGATGAGTTTCGCTCGCGCCTCTTCAACCTGCCGCACAAATACACCGGCCATGGCGTCGCCGTCAAACGCATCGATCACGTCAACCTGCTGTGCAGCGCCGTGCCGCCCAATCGGCAGTTCCTGCAAGACCATCTGGGCTTCCAGTTGCACGAACTCTTGCAGCCGGAGGTTGATGGCGTCGAGGAAGGCGCGTGGCTCAGCGTCACCGCCTTGACGCACGACATCGCCTATGTACGCGACTTCACCGGCACAAAGGGCCGCCTGCACCACATCGCCTATTGGCTGGACAGCCGCGAGGAAGTGCTGCGCGCCGCCGATCTTCTGACCGAGCACGACATCTTCATCGAAGCTGGCCCCGCCAAGCACAACATCTCCCAGGCGTTTTACCTCTACCTCTATGAGCCAGGCGGCAACCGGGTAGAGATTTATTCGGGCGGCTACCTGGCTTTTGCCCCCGACTGGCAGCCGTTCATCTGGCGCAAGGCCGAACGAGGTCGGGGCGTCTACTGGGGTGGCACGCTGCCGGAAAGCTTCAAGACGTACGGGACGCCGGTCATCGATACCTCAGCCGCCGCGAAAGAAAACCTGTTCGTCTTTGACCCCGCATAACAGAAAAATAGCTGGTTTTGACCGACGAGTTTTGCCTGCTTTTCCTGTCTCATTGAACGGATTTCCCTTTTGACGGAATCCTGACAGTTCACGACAAGAGAAAGCAGGCAAAACGCATGGCATCCGAACACCCGCATATCTTCCTGTTCACCAACAACGGCACGTTGCGGCCCTCCTCCGCCGAAGAAGCGCGCCTCACCCACAACGCCACCGCTGGCAATCCGCAGGGCGTGGCCGCCGCGCAGGCGCTGGGCGACCTCAGCCATCTGGTCTACGTCCCTATGGGCGAATGGTCCGGGGAGATTCTCTTCATGGACCAGTGGACCAGCGCCGAAGGCATCCAGCAGTTCTTCTCTGACCCCCAGGTGCATGCAGCCGCCGGGCAACTGTTCACCGCCTATGATCCTGTCGTCTGGCGGCAGGCAGATGGGTTCCTCAATTACATCATCAAAACACCCCAGGGCCAGCAGGAGCACCTGGTTGGCATGATACGCGGCACGGTCACCTCGCTCGAAGCCGCGCAGCAGGCCATGAATCAGGTCTGGAGCAAGCGCATCCACGAAGCGCGCAAGCTCGGACTCAGCGGGCACGAAGTCTTCGTCCGGCTCGCGCAGCCTGGCAGCCCCGAAGCGCTGGAGATTCTGGGGGTCGATACCTGGTTCAAACATGATGGCCTGCATCAGTTGTACGACGACCCGGCGTTCTTGCAACCGTTCGATGGCGTCTTCAGTGGCGAGCCGAAGACCTGGGTGCTGCATCGCCCGGCTGGCGAATGGGTTGAGTGGTAGGCTTCTGTTTCTTTCGGGGAGATGAGCCAGGGTACTGGCTCATCTCCCTATCCATGATATGGAGCGCTGCTCATCTCCAGCGGCGCATTGAAGCGCTGACACAGCGCGGGTTCAAGGAAGCTCGTAATCGTGGCAATGCGCCCATCCTCGATGGTCAACAGCGAGATACCCTGCGCGCGATAGATGCCCTGCTCGGTCCGCTGATAGCTGATATACGCGGGCTGCGCATTGCTCGCCACCGGACGGAGACGCCACGCCTGATCTGTTTCGCCTGCCAACAACGGCGTAAAGAAGGCGACGATGGCTTCGCGTCCACGGAACCACCAGGGGAACGGTGGCATCGAGAGGATGGCATCTTCGCGCAGCAGCGCCACCAGCGCGGGAATATTCGCCTCTTCCCAGGCGGCAATATAGCGTCGTAACGTTTCCTGTGTCGTGGCATCGCGAGGGGAAAGCGCAACGGCCTCGCTCCCTCGCGCATGGTACTGCTGGCGCAGCGTCGCGCGGGCACGAGCCAGCGCGCTTTCCACCGCCGTAACCGATAGGTCCAGCAGATCGGCCACCTCGCTGGCGTGCCATTCCAGCACATCGCGCAGCAGCAGAATGGCGCGCTGGCGCGGGGGCAGCGCTTGCAAGACCACCAGAAACGCCAGCGTCACGCTTTCGCGCCGCACATACGCGGTTTCTGGCTCGCCAGCCGCATCCACCAGCAAGGTATCGGGCAGCAGGTCCAACCAGACGGGGTCTGCGTTTGGCGCGGGCATCGGCTCGCCGGGCGACGCGGGGGAACCGCTCAGGTGCGGCAGTGAGCGTCGTTGCCGCAGCGCGAGCATATCGAAGCTCAGGTTGGTGGCAATACGATAGAGCCAGGCGCGAAAGCTGGCGCGGCCCTCGAACGTTTCCAATCTTGTCCAGGCGCGCAAACAGACTTCCTGGGTCAAATCTTCCGCGTCCTGCAAAGAGCCAAGCATGCGGTATCCGTAGAGCAGAATCTCTCGCCGATAGGGACCGATCAAATGGCCGAACGCCTGCGCGTCCCCGGTCACTGCCGCGTGTAACAAGAGTGTTTCTGTATCATCAGGCATATGCCGATCACTTTCCCCAGGAACAGCCTGCCAACACCTCCATCATACCATACACAGGATGCCAGCACCCAGCCTCTTATAACCCTGCTGGACAATACCCCAGGCTTTTCGGTAGAATACTCAACGACAGACTCAGCCAGGCAAAGCGCATCAGAACTTACTCAGTTTTAACCCGCGCCTGATCTTTGCTTAACTCGCGGCTGGCATAACGAAAGCAGTGGCGCGGCCCGCCACGCGCATCAAGAGGCGAAGCACCACCAGGAGGACCAAGCATGGCACGTAAATCTTCGGCGCGCGCGCGGCCAGCAGTCGATCTCGCGCGGCGTATTCCGGCAACCGGACGAAACACTGGCGCTCAGCCGAAGACCCCGCCCACCGTTACGTCAAAGCCTCCGGCTTCGTTCAGCAGCGGGACCAAAACACCCCCTCCTGCTGCCGTTGCCACCAAAGCGCCAGAACCCGCCGCTGGTGGCTTCACGGCGCTGCTGGAGAGCGCGGCCAAAGAGATTCTAGCCGTAACGTACTGGTTCGAGCCAGCCCCAAACCCCGAACCCTATCCGGTCACCGTCAGGTTTTCCGGGCACCGCACCGATGTGGAGGGGCGGCCACAGGGGCGCGACCAGTTCCTGCACGATGAAACCATCGAGCACGTCATTCCTGGCAGCGGGCCGATCTCCCTTACAGCCAAGATTCACGACATCAATCCCGGAGCCTGGGCCGTCACTGCCCGCATCGTCGAGCCGGGCCGCCATGCCCCCGGACCACGCGACCTGGGAAAAGAGACCACTCCCGGTGGCACGCGGCTCAGCGCGGCGCGCTTGTGGCGGCGCTGGGCGCCCGTGGCCGGGGCAGAAGCCCCGGTGAAAACCTGCATGCCGCCTTTTGCCAAAGCGCCCGGAGTGATTCCCGGCATCTGGGGCGCGCTGGTGACGGTCGGCATGGTTGTCGCCCTGGCGCTTCAATTTCTGGTGATTGCGCTCGCCCACCTTACGCTTAGCACCGCCTGGCTAATTACGATCATTGGCATTGCCGTCGGCATTGCGGGCGCGAAGCTCTGGTTCATCGTCCTGCATCGGCGGGCGCATCGCTTCGAGGGCTGGTGCATTCAGGGATTTATTACCGGCTCAATCCTGGCAGCCACGGTCATGCTCATCGTGCTGCATGTGCCAGCTGCCACCTATCTGGACGCGACGGCTCCCGGCCTGCTGATTGCCATGGCAATTGGCCGCCTTGGTTGCTTCTTTGCGGGCTGCTGCGGCGGGCCACCAACGGCGGCGCGCTGGGGCGTGTGGTCATCCGATCAGCACGTGGGCGCGCGCCGTGTGCCCACCCAACTGATGGAATCCTTGCTGGCCCTGGTCCTGGGACTGGTGGCCTTTGTGGCAGTCCTGGCGCATGGCCCGGCGAACGGCATCTTCTTCGTGGGGGGCCTGGCGCTCTATACCCTGGGGCGACAACTCATCCTGCGGCTGCGCGCCGAACAAAGCAAAAAATGGCTGGAGGTCGTCGTCACTGTGGGGCTGGCTGCGCTCCTCATCGTCGTTGAGGTCGTCTTCTTCGCGCACTGATACCTATTTACTATCCTGCTGGCCTCCCGCAGATTGTCTGCGGGAGGCCAGCAGTTTTTCTCATGCCTATAGCTGCCCGCGGCGAATGCCATTCAGCAGTGCCACCAGCAGCGCCACATTGGGAATGCTGGAGACTGGCAGATTAAACCAGACCAGGCTTGATGGCTGTTTGGTGATCTGGATGGCGGCTGCGGAAACCTGCATATCGGCCAACTCGCTCCAGGCAAGTGTTCTGGTGCCATCGCTCAGCCCTTGCTGATGCACAGCAAACTGCCCGAAGGAGATCACACTGCCACTGCGATAGGCATCGCGCACGCGCGGCAGTTGGCGAGCAACCATCTGCTCCTCGATCAAATCGCCCAGCCCTGCGTAGTTCGAAAGGTCGGCATAGCCGGAAATCTGCGTAAAACCGCCATAGTTCGAGATTTCACCGGCCCCCGACGAGATGCTGACCGAGCCAGCCCCGCCAAACGCATTCATCAGCCCGGCATATGGCCCGCCAAGCATGCTGAACTCGAAAGGCTGCGCGTTGGCAGGTTGCACCGCATAGCCAATAGTGGTCAGCACGCCATTGACCATCGCCGACTTGCGCCAGACCTGGGCAATATCATCCCAGCGCAGCGTGCTGACCTGCCTGCCCTGCATATAGACCAGGCCATTGGGGCAGCCCCAAAAGCGCAGCCCTCCGCTGCCACCACCGCCAAACAGCCCCTTCGTCAGTCTGCCGAGGATGCCGATAAACGGCAAGATCGAAAGCGCAACAATGACCAGCGTCCCAATCCCAATATACAGGTTGAGGGGAAAGGGCACCACCAGCAGCACAATGACCACTGCAAACAGAACGCTGGCGCCACCGATGATCAGGCCAAAGCCCAGTCCAAACCTGGCAGACGCCAGACCAGGGGCAGACGAGGAGCTTGTTCCTTTGCTATATTCCCTGGTTGGCGACCCCAACCCCGCAGCGTCTGCGGCCTGACGGACCTCCGGAGGAATGGGCGCCTGAAATCCACTTCCGGCTTGCCCTGGAAACGGATAGCCCGGACGAGGGGGATAGGGATACCCGGCTTGCCCAGGAAACTGGGCGCCAGGTTGCCCTGGGTACGCTGAGCCAGGTTGCCCTGGATAAGATGGACCGGTTGGCGCTTGCCAGGCCATGCTGCGCTCCTTTTTGTCTAGCAGACAGCTATTCAACCACTAACAACCCTTCAGTATGATGGACCCAAGGGAGACTACGGCAGTAAGTTGCAATTCTTTCCAAGAAGCTGGTATGCGCTAACGTAGCGGGTCGTTGTCTCTATAAGCAATCCTACTCACTTTTTGTAAAATGAAGACGAAGGGATTGTTAAGAATCTGCGCAGTGATTCCACTATTACCCGCTTCCCATCTGCTCTCGCCAGCGTTGAGCTTGACGACAAGACATAGGGATGGCTTTCTATGGGGGAGCGATTCTCCCAAAAGCGGCTGACACATTCAGGACGGGACGTTCTTTCTCGTGTGAAAGCGCTAGAGGCTGGAGGAAGAAGTGGTGGGTACTATCTTGACTTGACTCTTCCACAGAGACCTGATAGTATGCCGCTGGTCAAAAGGGTCCGCTTCTTTGATAGTACTTGTGGATAAGGACGACTGTTCTGCTTTGTGAGCATCCATTTAGGCTAGCCCTTTTCTGCGTGGGGGCCAGACCATGCAATTGAGGAGCAAACGCCATTCATGGAGTAGTATACTCTATACACAGTGGACATGCCCTTCAGAACAGATGCCCTTCAGAATCTCTCAGTCACCCTGTGTGCTTGGTTCGTTCTCCTACACCTTACCTTGTAAGCAATGCGCACCGCTGGGTAACACGTGTGTGGCACCTGGCGCATTGCTATTCATCTCGTCGAAGCGCCCTCTGTGATGCGAAGTGTGTCTTCAACAGCGCGTTTTACAACGAAGGGGCAAAAGGTGTACGTAGGTGTACACAAAGGACATTACCTTTCTCTTGCGGTTACTCGGAAGCTCTAAACAAAGCGGGGTACTCCTCGTCGAAGCTCCAGGGCCAACTGAATCACCCTGGCAAGGACGCTTTCAGCTCAACAATGGGATGGTAACCTCCTGTGTACTCCTCAGCAAAGCAGATGGACGGGTGGTCCTGAGGGATGAGGAAGCGCTGGCCTGGATAACCCGTCAGGGCAAGCTGGAATGGCAGATGGAGGACGAGGCCGAAGCGCTGGCGCCTCCCACGCTGCCACCTCAGACGCCGCCACGCTTACCACCACCGGGACCAGGGCTAGCAAGAGAAGACCACGTTTACAGAGAAGAATACACGTATGAAGAAGGCCCGCTGCCAGCGCCGCTGACTGTAGGGAAAAGCCAGCTTGCCATCATTCCGCAGCGCACCGAGAAGGGGAGATTTGTACCGGGAAATACGCTCACTTCACGCGAACACCGCCAGATTTTGGGGCTGGTAGATGGACAAAGAAACGTCCAGGAAATCGCGCAGTTGCTGCATAGACCAGCCGATTTTATTCTTCGCGTGCTGCAAGAACTTCAAGCAGCAGGGTTCATTATCTAAAAGGTTTTGTTCGTTATACCGATAAGTGGATGAACGGGGGAGCCTCGCTATCCCATACCAGCCACGCTCATCCTAGCAAAGCGCCAGTTCCTGTCGAAGAAAAGGGAGATGCGGCATGTTTCGATTTCTCAGCAATATTCCAATATTTCGCCGTCTGGTCTTTGTCTTTGCCATCACCACCGTGATACCCATCATCGTCATTGTGCTGTTGGGCAACTTTTACCTGCAATCCATCGGGCTGCGCGGTCAGGCAGTGCAAACCAGTTTCGCGGCGCAAAACATCGCCACGCAGGAACAAATCAATTTGCAGCGCATGAATGCGCTGCTTCAGGCGCGGTTTGCCCAGGTCTTTGCCCAAAATAGCCCCGCCCTGAATGGAGACCCATCTTTGACGGCATCCGGGCAGTTGACCAGCACCGATGTCGCCGCGCTCGAAACCGAGTTCGGACAAACCATCACCACCTATCAGCAAGAGTACGAGATTGCCACCTCTCCCACCATGAGCGACATTCGCAATATTCTGGTGAGTGATACTCCCGACCACGGCCATCAAATCATCAGCGAGCAGCAATCGGCACTCAACGCCGTCGCGAATACTGACTGGTACACCTATCAGGCGCTGCAAGATCAGGTGCTCACTGAACTCGATCAAAATGCTGACTACTTCACGGCCTATACCGTTTTCTATCAAGCCAATCTGGTCTTTCTGAATTTGAAAAACCATTGGCAGCAAGTCGTCGATGCCGCCACAGCCATGGGCAAAGCAGTCACACAAATTGGCCCATCGCTCATCATTCCGCTCATCATTTACACCGCCGTTGCGGTCCTGTTCACCGTACTGGTCATTGCGCTCTCGGGGGTGCTGGTCAATTCCACCATCGTGAACCCCCTGAACCGTCTGGTCGAACTGACCAGACGGATTGCGCGTGGAGAAACCCGCGTGCGCGCCGAAATCGAGGGCAACGATGAAATCCATCAGGTAGCCGAATCGATGAACGGCATGCTGGATGTCATCGTGCGTCTGATGCAGGAAGCGCAATACCGGCACTCTGATCTTCAGTCCCATATCGAGAAATTGATCGACGAAGTAAGCGGCGCCAGCGAAGGCGACTTACGCATCCAAGCGGAGGTGGAATCGAACGAGTTGGGGATGCTCGCCTCGTTCTTCAACCATATGTCGCAGGACTTGAGCGACCTCGTTGTCAACGTGAAAACCCTGGCGCGTGGCGTCCAAAACGCAACGCTCCAACTCTTTGGCTATATGGAAGAACTGGTCGATCGCGCCGATATGCAGAGCCAGCAAATGGTCGGGGCAACCACAGAAGCGGGCAATATGGCGGCTTCCAGCCGCAGAGTCGCTGAGCGCGCCCAGAGCCTCTACAGCGTTGCCTATGAGGCGCGCCAGATTGCGCTGGGCGGACGCAAAGCCGTGCAGCAGACGGTAGACGGGATGGCGCGCATCAACGATAACGTGCGCGCAACCTCCGTAAAGGTCTCATCGCTGGGTGTGCGCTCGCGCGAAATCAACGAGATTGTCGAAGCCATTTCCAGCATTGCCCAACAAACTAATCGCCTGGCATTGGATGCGGCCATTCAGGCGGCTATGGCCGGAGAGAACGGCAAAGGCTTTGGCGCGGTTGCCGGCGATATTCGCCGCCTGGCCGAACTCGAAAAAGAACAGGCCACGATGGTCGGACAAATCGTGCGCAACGTCCTCGAAGAGATCAACACCGTCACCACCTCGATACGCGAAACCGAGCAAGAAGCTGCTGCCGGAACACATCTCGTGCAGCGGGTAGGCACCGCCCTGGAATCGATCTTCTCGGTCGTCGAGCGGCAAGGGAGCGAGATCGAACTGACCAACGAGGTCGTCAGACAGCACTTGCAATCCTCCACCACAGTTGGTCAGATCATGCAAGATGTGTCCCAATCGGCGCAGCAAAATATTGAAACCACCCGCGAAGTCACCCGACAGATGGAGCGGCTCGCGCAGTTGGCGGGCCAACTGCTGTCTTCGGTCGAAGTCTTCAAGCTGCGGGAAGATCGCAAACAGTCCGCAGTGGTTCCTGGGGGAACGTTTTCCCCGGCTTTGGAGAGAGGGCCAGCCAGCCAGCCACTCTTAGGCCAGCGGTCTGCCCAGATGCGGCTGCTGCAGGGTGAAAGAGAAGGCCCGTTCTCTGGCCCGATGGGTCGCCCGCCACAATCTGGCCCGATGGGTCGTCAGCCGCAGTCCGGCCCGATGGGCCATCAACCGCAGTGAAGGAGAAGCGCGTGAACAAAGCGGGCACTGCCATCCGATATTACCTCTCGATAGGGGTCGTCCTGCTCATCAGCCTGATCGGGGCGGGAGGGTGTTCACTGTCAACAGCTCCAACCTTCCAAAACTCCACGCCCATCACCATCGGCACGTCGATTTCTACCTCTGGCGATTTCAGCGACGACGGCAAGGCGCTGCAAGAAGGCTATCAACTCTGGCAGAACGCCGTCAATAACAGCGGCGGCTTACTGGGCCGACCGGTGCAGTTTGATTTCCTCCCGGACGACAGCACGCCGCAAAAAGTCACCGCGAATTACCAGCAGATGATCACCAAGAACCATGATGATCTCGTCGTGGGTCCCTATTCCACCCTCTTGACCAGGGCGGCATCCGCCGTTGCCTCCCACTACAATTACGCGCTCATTGAAGGCGCGGGAACGGCTCCCGCAGTTTTTGGGCCGGATTATACCGACTTGTTCTCCGTCTCGCTCTCCGCAACCAGCTATCTGAAAAGCTTTGTGTACTTCATCCTCTCCTTACCAAAGGCGCAGCGTCCCAAAACCATCGCCTACGCCACCAGCGACGATTTCTTTACCCAGCCCCAGATCGATGAAGCCCAGTCACTGCTTGAAGCAGGTGGCGAGAAGACTGCCTTGTATTATCCCCCTTGGAATGCAGATACAACCAAGGACTATACCCCCATCGTCAACGCCATCATCGCAGCCCATCCGGATGTCGTCATCCTGGGCACCACAGGGCAGCAGGACTGTGTTGCATTCATGCAGGCGTTCAAGCAGCGCAACTTTAACCCAGCCGCCATCATCGCCACTGCTGGCCCCGACCAGGGGGGCCAGTTTACCGGCCCGCTGGGCGGTCCCGCCGCCGCCGAGGGCATCTTTGTGCCGAACGGCGGCTGGTACCCAACTGTCAATAACTTTGGGAACGCTCAGTTTGTCTCGGATTACCTCGCCAGGTACGGTGGCGCTGCCAGCGACATCAGCGCCGATACCGTCGAAGCTTATTCAGTCGGCCAGGTGCTGGCGCAAGCGGTCACCAAGGCGCAAAGCATCAACAACGCCCAACTGATTCAGGAACTGCACAAAGATACCTTCAATACCTTGCAAGGCCCGGTGAAGTTCTCCCCCAACGGCGAAAACGCCATCGCCGTGGCGTTCCTGTTTCAATGGCAAAACGGCCAACTCGTCGTCGTGTATCCCAACTACTCCGCGCAGAAAAACCCCGAGTACCCTAAGCATCCCTGGAGCCAGTAGAGTCTATAGATACGAAGAAAGAAGAAAGGCCCTGAGGAGATGTCAAACTCCTCAGGGCCTTTCTTCTTTCCTTCGTCACCAGCGTGATGCGCGCCAGCGGCAGGCTACAGAACCCCATTCAGCGCCATCAGGCGCAGTTCGGTCATATCCTCGATGGCATACTTCAGCCCTTCGCGCCCAAGCCCCGACTCTTTGACGCCGCCATAGGGCATGTGGTCGATGCGATAGCCGGAGATGTCGTTGATGATGACCCCGCCAACCTCCAGTTCGTTAAAGGCGCGGAAGGCGTGGTCCAGGTTCTGCGTAAAGATGCCTGCCTGCAAGCCATAATCGGAATCATTCACGCTTTTCAGGGCTTCGTCGAAATCGGCAAAGGGAAAGACATCGACGATAGGGGCGAATACTTCCCGGCTGCATACCTTGCTTTCGCGCTTCACATTCGTCAGAATCGTCGGCTGGAAGAAATGGCCCTCCCGTTTGCCACCAGTGATGATGGTCGCGCCCGCATCCACTGCTTCCTGCACCCACTGCGCGGTGCGCTCCAGCGCCTTCTCGTCAATCATCGGGCCAACGTCCGTCGTTTCCTCCAGCGGATCGCCCTGCTTCAGCGCTTCGGTGTTGGCTTTGAGCTTGGCAAGGAACGAGTCGGCAATGGCCTCGTGGACATAGACACGCTGCACCGAAATGCACGTCTGCCCGGCATACGAGAAAGCGCCCGTGCTGATGCGTTTGGCGGCAAAGTCCTGGTCGGCATCTTTATCCACGATGACGGCGGCATTGCCCCCCAACTCCAATACGATCTTTTTCTTTCCAGCCATCGCCTTCATGCGCCAGCCGACATCCATCGAGCCGGTGAAGGTGAGCAGCTTGAAGCGCTCATCCTGCACCAGCTTGTCGCCCAGCGCCCGACTCGTCGGCACCACGTTGACCGCGCCCGCAGGCACGCCCGCTTCCGCGATGATGCGCGCCACGTTCAGCATGGTCAGTGGGTCGGCGGAGGGCGGCTTCAGCAAAATCGAGCAGCCCGCCGCGATGGCCGGAGCAATCTTATGCGCCGCCAGGTTCAGCGGGAAGTTGAACGGCGAAATGCCCAGCACCGGCCCCACCGGCACGCGCCGCGTGATGCCCAGACGCCCCTTGCTGGAGGCCATTAAATCAAGTGGAATCACTTCGCCGCCCAGGCGCTCGGCCTCGCTGGCCGCCTGGGCAAAAGTGAACGCCCCCCGCGCCGTCTCGATGCGGCAATCGCGGATGGGCTTGCCGGACTCCAGCGCCATCAGCCGCGCGATCTCCTCTTGCTGCGCGCTGATACCATCGGCAATCTTGCGCAGGATGGCCGCGCGCTCATACGCCGGGAGCTTGCGCATGGCTTCGAAGGCGCGTACCGTCGCTTGCACCGCTTCTTCCAGCGTGGCGGCGTCGGCCTGATACGTTCGGCCAACGACCGCGCCAGTCGCCGGGCTGACGACATCCAGGGGTTCGCCCGCCTCTTTCCAGGCGCCATCAATCAAGAGGGGATAGGTCCGAATCATCGTCGTTGCCATGCGCCATGCCTCCTCAGCCCTTCTATGAAGGGCTGACTGTGCTGGTTAGTCGTTTTCAAGTTTGTTAAACATCCAATCGGCTTGCTGTGGCCGATACTTATATGGAATATTGTTGCACACGTGATTGCCATCATCAAACATCCAAAGATCAGTCGGCCCACCCGCCTCCACCGCCATCTGCTCGGCATCTTCCGCCGGAAAGAGCCGGTCCAGGCGACCCATCACCACCAGCAGCGGGCAGGTGACACGCGGCATCACGCCCGCCAGGTCGAACTGCTTCAGCCGCTCGCGTGCGGTGGCTTCATCGGGCGCTTTCAGGCGATAGATAAAGGCTTCCTGGGTCAGCAGGGGATAGCGGTCGAAATGCTTTGCCAGGTTATAGCCCGAGGCCAGACTGATCGCGGCCTTGATGCGCGGCTCGAAAGCTGCCGCCCGCGCCGAAAAATAGCCGCCCAGGCTCACGCCCATCAGCCCGACGCGGCTGGCATCTATATCTGATCTTGTCTCCAGATAATCAAGGATGTAACGGGCAGGCACCTCGAAGTCATGGCGCAGCGGCAACTCCATCTCCATCTCGCCCTGCCCCGGCGCGTCAACCGCCAGCACTGCCAGCCCGCGCCGCAGGAAGTCATCCCCGTAAAAATGCAGTTCTTCCTTCACCGAATCCAGCCCCGGACTCAGCACCACCACAGGCGGCCTGGGCGCGTGCCAGGGTTTACGGAAGATGCCATACATCGTCTTGCCCGACTCGTAGGGAATCGCCACCCGCTCGCCCGGAAAGTCATAATAGGGCAAGCCCTTCTGATACGTCTGCACGACGCGCTTATGCGCCGCGCTCAGCACATCGGGCTTATGCACAAACATGAACTTGCCGAAGTGATAGCAGATGGCGGCATGCAGATAATGATAGCCCGCCGACGTATAGCAGCGCTGTACCTCGGCTTCCTGGCCCATCTGCTCGTGCATCTCGCCGCAGGCAGACCACTCAGGACTCCAGTCATCCCAGCGGCTGACGCGCTTGGTCACGCGCTGCAAATCATTGGGGTCGATGCCATTGGCAAGAAAGCGTGGCGCCCAGTTATCGATAGCAATTCGCACACGTTCTTCAATTTGCATTGGCGCATCCTTTCGCTGCTTACGCCTCAGATAACGTGCCACCCAGATAAAGATGGCTGATCAGCGGATTATTGAGAATCTCTTCGTGGGTGCCTTCCAGCTTGACCTGCCCGCTTTCCATCACCACCCCATGCGTCGAAAGGCTCAGGCCCGCGCGCACATTTTGCTCCACCAGCAATATAGTTTTGCCTGTTTCGTGCATCAACGACACTGTGCCCAGCACCTGCTTCAACGTCTGGGGGTCCAGGCCCATGGAGGGTTCGTCCAGCAAGATCAGCCTTGGGTCCAGCATCAGGCAGCGCGCAAACTCCACCAGGCGCTGCTGCCCACCGGAAAGGTTACCGGCTTTCTCGGTGGCGCGTGCTTTGACTATCGGAAAGATTTCCTCCACCTCGCTCAGCCTGCGAGCCACCAGCGCGCGATTGTGCAGCATATATCCGCCGAGCCTGACATTTTCCCGAACCGTCAAATCGGTGAAGAGGCTGTGATTTTGCGGCACCTGCACGATGCCGCGCGCCAGCACCTGTCGGGGATTCAGCCCGGCAATCGAGCGATCACCAAAGGTGATTTCGCCCAGGCGCGGCTTCAACAGCCCGCTGATGGCGCGCAGCACGGTGGACTTGCCCGCGCCATTGGGGCCAACGATGCAGGTGATCGAGCCTTGCTCCACCACCAGATCAACGCCCTTGAGGACATCGCTCCCGCCGTATCCGGCCACGACGTTATGCAGCTTCAGTAACATCGGCATCAGGCTCCTAAGTAGGCTTCCAACACTTCGGGATTGGTGCGCACCGTTTCCGGCGGCCCTTCAGCGATCTTGGTGCCGCGATGCAGCACGGTAACTGAATCGCAGAGGCCCATCACGAACTCCATGTTGTGCTCAACCACCAGAAAGGTGACTCCGCGCTGGTTCAACAGGCGAATACGATCGGCCAGATGGCGAATCATCACCGGATTCACGCCGCCCGCTGGCTCATCCAGCAAAATCACCTGCGGCTCGGCAATCAAAATGAAGGCAAACTCCAGCAGCTTCTTTTGCCCATAGGAGAGATTGCCTGCGGGCAAATCCTTGAGTCCGGCAATGCCGACAAAATCCAGCAGTTCCAGCGCCCGCCGCTGTTCGTGAGAAGAACTCCAGCGACTCAGCAGCCCCCGCAAATCCTGGCGCTGCGCGGCCACGTGCATATTCTCCAGCACGGTCAGGCGGGAAAAGATGCGCGTCAGTTGGAAGGTCCGGCCAATGCCCAGGCGAAAGACTTTATCGGGTGGGGCGTTCGTGATGGGCGCTCCATTGAAGGTGATTGTGCCAGTATCCACGCGCTCGTAACCGGTGATGACGTTAAAGAGCGTCGTCTTGCCCGACCCGTTCGGCCCGATCAAGCCGGTGATCTTGCCCTGTTCAACGCTGATCGAGCAGGCATCCAGCGCTTGAATACCACCGAAGGCTTTGGAGACGTTCTGCGCTTCCAGAATGCTCATCCATTGCCTCCTTCACCTGAACCGGCCTGTCCCACTGCTAACGCCTCTGCCTGCCCCGGGGTATCAGAACCACTGGCGCTCTGTTGACGGCTGCGCCAGCGCATCCACCACTTGCGCGCGGTGGGCACAATGCCTTCCGGCAACAAAAGCACAACGATCAAGAAGAGCGCGCCATAGATGATCAGGTAATAGCCGCTGGGATTTTGGGCATTCTGAATAAATGGGAGGGATTCAAAATTTTGTCTGGCCCACTCGATAATCAGCGCCCCAATGATCGGGCCAGAGAGCGTGCCCAGGCCCCCCATGAAGGCCATCAGGGCAAGGGTGATGTCATTGAGCGGGTCATAGGCCGACTGTGGAAAAACTGAACCGAGAAAATAGCCCCACACGCCGCCCAGCATTCCGGCAAAGAGCGCGGAGATCACATAGGCCACCAGTTTGGATGGCCCCGTCTTGACACCCAGGCCAAGCGCTCGGTCTTCATCATCACGAATCGCCAGCAGGCCCAACCCATATTTTGAATGGCGGACCCACCAGGAAACGAGCAGCGCCAGCACCAGAATGATCAGCATGGCATAATAAAAGGGAAAATTAAAGAACGGGTATATCCAACTGGGGTTATGAAACTCCAGCCCCGCCGTCCCACCAGTGAGACTCCCAATGTTGTTTTCGGCCAGAAGCTGGAAGATAAAGAAGATAGCAATCGTCACGACAATGAACGTATGGCGGCGCGTGTGCAGCGCAATCCACCCAACCGGGACGGCGATCAGCGCGGCAATCAGCCCGGCGACAGGAACCAGCAGGAAGGGCGCGTAATCCGCTGGAATGATCAGACCCAGCAGGGACACGTCGCTTAAGCCAACGTGCCAGCGCTGGCACATGATCGCCAGCGCGTAGGCCCCCGAGCCAAAGAACGCGGCATGCCCCAGCGCAATATAGCCGGTGTAGCCTGAAAAGGTATTCCAGGCAGTGGCCCAGGCTGCGAACATCAGCGCAAACACGGCAACCGTGGTTGTCGTATCATCAGGCGAAATTTGCAGCGGAAACAGCACAGCAACCACCACCAACACCAGCAGGACCACGATTTTGAGCATTCTCATTGCTTTCTTCCTTCACGCTGCCCAAAAAGGCCCTGGGGACGAACCAACAGCAGGACCACCAACAACACGAAGAACACGGTGCTCGACCAGGAAGCAGACCATATCTCCGCAGTGACATCGCCGATGACCAGCAAGGCCAGCGAGCCAACCAGCGCGCCCCGCAGGCTGCCCATGCCACCAAGTACAATAATCACCAGCAAGCGCGAGATCAGGTCATAGGAATCATTCGCGTTAAACGTTCTGGTCGTGCCGAAGGCCATCCCGCCAGCAGCCGTGACGGCTACGCCAATGCCAAAGGTGATGGCCGAAATTCTTTCGACATTGATGCCGATAAGCTCAGCCGCCGTGCGGTTCTGCATGGAGGCGCGCAGGGTGCTGCCAAACTCTGTACGGTACAAGAGCCAGAAGAGTCCACCCAGCAAGATGACGCTTAAGATGAAGGTAAAGATATAAATATAGGCAATATATAATTGCGTCCCGTTGATAGTGCCGACATACACTGATGCAGTGACATACCAGGCGCTCAGCTTGACGGGGGTGTTGGTGAAGGCGAGGATCAGCAGGCCCTCGATAATCAGCGCAACCGCATAGGTCACCAGGATAGAAAACATGGTGCGCTCGCGCTTCAGCGGTCGAATGAAGAGTAATTCGATGATAAGACCGATGAGAAACATGATGGGCATCGTGATCAGCAGGCCAACAAACAGATCAATATGATATGTCTGCTGCAACTGATAGCTCAGATAGGCCCCCAGGATGACGAGCACGCCCTGGGCAATATTGATGATCTCCATCACGCCGAAGATCAGCGATAATCCCGCTGCCATCAGGGCATAGACTCCGCCGCTGAGCAGTCCCTCAATGATTCCCCGAATAATGTTTGCCATATCACTACCTGCTTGTAACCCAGGATCGCACCCTCAGCCCGTTTCAGCGCGGCTGAGCTATGCAGCGCAAAAAAATGCTTGGTGATGTGCCTGCCGTCGGGCAGTGTGCGCCAGGCGCACACTGCCCAACTGCGCAGAGCGCAGGTCCATCTGCGCTCAGAGAAGTCGCGGAGTCAGCTTAGCTTTTCGGCCAGGCTGGCTTGGGGAACTCCAGTTTGCCGCCGCCGACAATGCCCGTCGGATAGACCGGGAGGTAATTCCCGCCCTGCCATTGGAAAAGATAGGCTTTCGCGGCGGTATTCTGGCCGGTGTTGTCGAACTTCACATCGCCTTGAACGGTCGTGAAGGTCGCGCCGCTGTGCAAGACATTCAAGATATCGCTGTTCTTGGTGCTGTTGGCCTTCGTGATGGCCTGCGCCAGCACCTGACCCGCTGAGTAGGCTTCGGCCACGTCGGCGCTGATGCCATCGTATGTGCCACCATAGGTCTGGATGTACTCCTGCACCATCTGGGCATTGCCCGGGTTGGTGGCTTCTGGATACCAGCCATTGGGAACCAGGATGCCTTCAGATGCGCCGCCAACCGCCTGGGTGAACGCCGAACCCTGGTCGGGGCCAGCGGTAGCGATGATCGCCTGCGGGTTATAGTGCTGCTGCCGGAAGGTCTGAATGAACGAGGTAATATCAGGGAGCATGGTGCCCAGAATGTCCACCTGAGCGCCGGATTGAATCACCTTGTCGGCAATCGGCGTGAAGTCAGTCGTCTCCGCCGAATAGACATCGTAATACTTCGTCTGGAAACCGGCGGCTTCCAGCTTCGCCCGCACGATGTCAATTTGCGGCTGGGTGAAGGGATCATCTTCCGTCGCGTAGGCTACCGTGGTTGGGCGTGTCCCGGCGGGCAGCGAGATCAGATAGTCGGCAAAGCTGAGCAGGTTATTCGCTACCGGCAGCGAGACATCGAACACGTTGTGCAGCCCTTGCTGGAACACGGAAGGCGCGCCGCCCGCGCCCTCAAGCATGGCATAGCCATAGCGGTTGACAGTAGAGGAGGCTGGCTTGGTCAGCAGGCTGGAATACGGTCCTAGCACCAGATCAACTTTATCCTGGCTGATCAGCTTGGTGTAGTTCGTCTGGACCTGGGTCGGGTCGCTGGTGTCATCCAGAATGGTGAGGTTGACCTTGCGGCCCAGGATGCCGCCCGCCTTGTTCACATCATTGGCCCAGAGTTTGTAGCCTTGCTGGAAATACTGTCCATCTGTCGAGAAGTCACCGGAAAGCGAGAGGGAGATGCCGATGTTGAGCGGCCCCGAAGGAGTGTTGTTGGTGGTCTGCCCGCAGGCGGCTAACCCCATCAGCACCATGCTGAGCGCTCCAACGACGTAGAGCGTGCTTCTAAGCCACGAGGGATGCTTTCCAATCATTGTCTACTCTGCCTTTCAAAACCTATGACAACAGGTTGATTGCGTCCGTGAAGGACTTGATAGACCCCAATGGTCCCGCGACCAGCCAGTCCGCCTACATCCCACCGCACAAAGGGGCCTCGCTGGGAGGCCCAGACCGAGCCAGAGACGGTGAAAACCGCAGCGATAGCTCACCTCCTTGTTTCAAAGTCGAGGCGCCTCAGCAACACCACGCGGCAGAGAATACCAGAATGATGAGTTATATGTAAAGCTGAGATTAACCTGAATAACGCCGAGTGTTTACCCTAACAGTCCAAGCGGCTCTTCAAGCACATCCGCCAGGGCGGCAAGAAACTGCGCGCCGCGCGCGCCATCCACGGCGCGGTGATCGCACGAAAGGCTGAGCAGCATCATGGGCTGCACGCCCGGCTGCCCATGCACCGGCACCACGCGCTCGGCAATGCGGCCCACCGCCAGAATCGCCACCTGGGGCGCGTTGATAATGGCCGTGAACGCATCCATGCCATACATGCCCAGATTGCTGATGGTAAAGGTTCCCCCGCGCAGATCATCGGGCCGCAGCTTGCCAGCCTGCGCGCGCGCCACCAATTCCTGGCGACGCTCGGCAATCTCGCTGATCTTGAGCGTATCGGCGTGATGAATCACCGGCACAACCAGCCCGTCTTCAGTGGCCGCCGCCAGCCCGACGTTCACCTCATTGTTGAGGGTGAGCTTGTCAGCGCTCCACCAGGCATTCAGGCGCGGATGGTCGCGCAGCGTGGCAGCCACCAGTTTTACCAGCAAATCGGTATAGGTGATGTTGCCGCCAGAACGCTTCTGAAGCTGCTCGCGCCAGGTTTGCAAACGGCTGGCGTTGACCTCGCGCATCAGGAAGAAATGCGGCGCGCTGGTCCAGCTTTGCGTGGTGCGCTCGGCCATAATCCGCCAGACGTGGCTCATCGCCAATTCGTCGGGCGGGCTGGCGGCGGTGGCTGCCGGGGGCACTATAGGTAAGAGCGCGGCTGCCGCCTGGACATCGCCAGCCAGCACCGCGCCGCCAGGGCCGGTTCCGCGAATCGAGGCGACATCTGCCCCTTGCTCCGCCGCCAGCCGCCGCGCTTTGGGTGACGCAGGCGTCAGGCGCGGCAGGGTAACGAGGCCATTCCTCGCGCCTTGCTGCTGAAGGTACGTTTGCACATCAGCTTTACTCACGCGCTTTCCGGCTGGTGTGATCGCGCCGACATCGACGTTGTGCTCAGCGGCGATGCGCGCAGCCAATGGGCTGGCTGCCACACGGGCCGGGCGCGGCGTTTCACGTGAAAACGCGCCATCGCTCTTCGCAGCCGCCTGCGGCAGCGCTTCATTGGGAGCGCGAATGAGCGCAATGGTCTGGCCCACGGGAACCTCAGCGCCTGGACCAGCCGTGACGTTGGCAAGCACGCCAGTGCCGGGCGCTTCGATCTCCACCGTGGCCTTGTCCGTTTGAATCTCGGCCAGCGGCTCGCCCTTGGCAACGGTGTCGCCTTCGCGCTTGAGCCACTGCACAAGGATAGCCGTGTCCTGCGCCATACCCAGCGCAGGCATAATCACATTGGTCGCCATCTTGATGTTCCCCCTGGCGCTATGCTGGGGTCTTCGACTCCTGGCTGAGAGCATCAGCGCTCACAGTCGGCAAATGCCCGTTGGATGCGATGTTGAGATGCGATTGCACTTCGCGCGTGGTTGGCAGCGGGCCAGTCACGGTATAGTAGCGCACGCCCGCCACCAGCAGTTCTTCAGCGGGGAAGCGCGTGATGACTTCACAGCCATCTCTGGTGACGACCAGTTGTTCTTCGATGCGCGCTGCCGTCCAGCCATCGGAAGCAGGCCAGAACGTCTCCAGCGCGAAGACCATCCCCTCTTCGATCACCTCTGGATGGTCCAACGAGACCAGGCGGCTGAAGACCGGCTTTTCCCAGATTGCCAGGCCCACGCCGTGCCCATACTGAAGCGCGAAGCAGGCTTCTTCATTGGGGAAACCAAACTCCTCAGCTTTCGGCCAGAGCCTGGCAATATCGGCGGTGGTCACGCCCGGCTTGATATTCATAATCGCCACGTCCAGAATTTCCCGGCAGTGCTTATATGCATCGACCATTGCCTGCGAGGCGCTGCCAACCGCGAACGTGCGGTAATAGCAGGTGCGATAGCCCATATAGCTGTGCAGAATGTCGTAGTAAGCCGGGTCGCCCGGACGCAGCGCGCGGTCGCTATAAACATGCGGGTGCGGGCTGCACCGCTCGCCAGAGATGGCGTTGACGCCCTCCACATGCTCCGACCCCATATCGTAGAGGACTTTGTTGACCAGCCCCACGCACTCGTTTTCGCGCACGCCCGGTTTCATGAAGCGATAGAGTTCATCATAGGCGGCATCGACCATCATGCAGGCCGTATTGAGCAGGGTAATCTCATCGCGCGTTTTGATCACGCGGGCGCGCTGCATCAACTGCTGCCCATCAACGACCTTGATGCCCTCTGCCTGAAGCGCAAAGAGCACCGGCAGTTCAATCGCATCCACGCCCAGCGGCTCGTTGAGCAGCCCGCGCTGCTCCAGTTCCACGCGAATCTTGCGCGCCACATCTTCGGCTCGCCCGGCTTCGGGGGCCATCGCGCCGCGCAGCGTGGAGATGCCAGCGCGCGAGCGCTCGCCCAGCCAGGGACAATACAACTGATGATGCCGCGCCGCCGAGCCAAAGTCCCACAAGATCGGCTCATCATCCTGGGGCAGCAGCGTGAAGCGCGACAATTTATCCATCGCCCAGGTGCCGATATGTGTCGCCGTGATGTAGCGCACGTTGTTCATATCGAAGCACAGCAGCGCGCCCATCTCGGACTCTTTCAGCAGTTTCTTGATGCGCGCCAGCCGCTCGGTGCGCAGCCGCTCGAAGTCCACCCGCTCTTCCCAATCGACGCCCATCAGGCCATAGGTCTTGAGTGCCATGGTTTGCTCCTTCTGTTTGCGTCTTCGCGTCTACGCTCTTCCGCAGAGCGTTTTCGCCAGTTCAAGCACCGTCTGAGGCGTGGGAACCGTCAGGTCTTCCAACACCGGAGAGAAGGGCACCGGGACGTTCATCGCGCCCATGCGTTTGACCGGCGCGTCCAGATAGTAGAAGGCCCCATCAGCAATGACGGAGGCGATTTCCGCCGTCACGCCATATTGCTCGTAGCCTTCATCGATCACGATAGCGCGGCTGGTCTTCTTCGCCGATTCGATCAAGGTCGCTTTGTCCAGCGGAACGGTGGTGCGCGGGTCGATCACTTCCGCGCTGATACCCAGCGGCTCCAGCAGATCAGCCGCCGCCAGCGCCACCAGCACCATGCTGCTGGTGGCAACCAGGGTAATATCGGTGCCCGCGCGTTTGATGTCAGCTACGCCAAAGGGGATGGTATAGTCGCCTTCGGGCACCATGCCCTTCTGCTGATACATCATCTTGTCCTCAAAGAAGACAACCGGATTATCCGAGCGGATGGCCGTTTTCAGCAGGCCCTTGGCATCGTAGGGCGTGGAAGGCAGCGCCACATGCAAGCCAGGCACATGGCTGACCCAGGCGTGCAGGCTCTGGCTGTGCTGCGCGGCAGAGCGGCGCGTCGCGCCAAGTGTCGTACGCACCACCAGCGGCACTTTGAGCTTGCCGCCCGACATATAGTGAATTTTCGCCGCCTGATTGGCAATCTGATCCATCGCGATGCCGATGAAGTCGCCGAACATGATGTCCACCACGGGACGCATGCCGGTCATCGCGCCGCCGACGCCCATACCGGTGATGGCTGCCTCGGAAATCGGGGAATCAATCACGCGGTTGGGGCCAAACTCATCGACCAGGCCGGTCAGCACCTTGAAGGCGGTCCCAGCCTCGGCCACATCTTCCCCGATGACAAAGACCGTCGGGTCGCGGCGCATCTCTTCGGCCAGCGCCTCGCGAATGGCCTTGCCGAGCGTCGTCTCGACCATCCCCTGGCCCACCTGCTGGCCCTGCGTCACACTGCTAAGCGTAGACATGCTGGTCCACCTCGCCGGGTTCTGGATAGGGGGCGTTCAACGCAAACGCGACGCCCGCCGCAATCTCCTCCTGCACCTTTTGCTCAAACTGCTCAAAGACCCTGGCATCAGCAGCCTTTTCGGCAATCAGACGATCAGCCAGCAGCTTGATGGGGTCGCGGTGCGTGCGCCATTCCTGCTCCTCTTCTTTCGAGCGGTAATACGCGCGCTGAATGTCGCCAACATGGTGGCCGTAATAGCGGTAGGTATTGCACAGCAGGAAGGATGGGCCTTTGCCCGCGCGCGCCCGCTCCACCAGATGCTGAGCGGTGGTATACACCCCAACCACATCCTGGCCGTCGATCACCTCAGTATGGATGCCAAAGGCTTTGGGGCGCGCGCTCAGATCGCCAGCGGCGGTTTCGGCAATGGGGGTATATTCGGTGTAGAGATTGTTTTCGCAGACGTAGATGATCGGCAGCTTCCAGAGCGCGGCCATATTCATCGACTCGTACAACACACCCTGGCCCAGCGCGCCATCGCCAAAGAAGCAGACCGTCACCTGATCGCTGCCGCGCATCTTGCTGGAAAGCGCCGCGCCGGTTGCCAGCGCGCCGCTGCCAGCCACGATGGCATTTGCCCCCAGGTTGCCGGTCTCCTGGTCGGCAATATGCATCGAGCCGCCTTTGCCCCGGCAATAGCCCGGCGCTTTGCCCAGCAGTTCGGCAAACATGCGGTCCACCGTCGCGCCTTTCGCCAGGCAGTGCCCATGCCCGCGATGCGTGCTGGTGATGTAGTCATCGCGCCGCAGCGCCTCGCAGACGCCAACCGCGATAGCTTCTTCGCCGCTGTACAGGTGGGCCAACCCCGGCATCTTGGCGCTGGTGTAGAGTTCGTTCACCTGCTCCTCAAAGAGACGGATGGTGAGCATCTGCTCGTAGACGTGCAGCCAGTGGTCACGCTTCCCGGCAAGCTGCCCTGTTTCCGCCTGCTTAGCAGACGATGTGTGCGTATGTGGCATTCAACTTCTCCGTTGTGTGCTTCGCTGCAAGCAATACCGACGACGTATCTGACGTATCTCAGGAGACGCTTTACTGCTGATGCAAGCCAGCCATCCGCGCCATCACCTCGAAGATGATGGCAAAATCTTCTTTCGCCAGGCCCATAGCGCGCGCCGCTGTGAGCAACTCGTTCGTGATGGCAACGCTGGGCAGCGGCACATCCAGTTCGCGGCCCATTTCCAGCGCCAACAGCAGGTCTTTTTGCATCATGTTCACATCGAACCAGGCTTCATCCGGCATCTGCAAGGCAAAGGGCGCGCGATACTTCATCGCCGGGGAGGCAACGACGCTGTTGAGCATCGTTTCCAGCGCCACTTCGCGGGGAATGCCGCCCTTTTCGGCAAGGAGCAAGCCCTCAAACAGCGCGAGAAGCTGCACCGGCAGGCTCAGGTTGATGGCAATCTTCATCAAGACCGCCTGGCCGTTTTTGCCCACATAATTGATGCGCGGGCCGATGTTCAAGAGAATCGGCTTGACTTTCTCAAAGGTCGCCTCATCGCCGCCCACCATCAAGGAGAGATTGCCCTGTTCCAGCGTGATGACGCTGCCGGAGACGGGCACATCGAGCATCTGCGCGCCCGTGGCGGCCACGCGCTCGGCCAGCTTTCTTGAAAAACCGGGGCTGACCGTACTCATATCGCAGTAGACTTTGCCTGATTTCAGGCCGACCAGCACCCCATCAGGGCCGTCGGTGATGTGTTGCAAAGCCGTTGTATTGGTGACCATGCTGAAGACCACATCAGCCGCTTCGGCCACCTGGCGCGGCGTATCAGCCCACTGCATCCCGGCGTCCAGCAGCCACTGCGCCTTCGCTTTGGTCCGGTTGTAGCCGGTCACCGTATGCCCCGCGTCCAGCAGCCGTTTGGTGACGCGGCCACCCATCGTGCCCAGGCCAATGTACCCAAGACGTGCCATAGAGAAACCCTCCAGGTTACAGGCAGGTCAATTTTTCTGAGAGAGCGCCGTTTCCACGTCGATGCGCACCTGTTGCAGATGCGCGCGCATAGCCTCGCGAGCGGCTTCGGCATCATGGCGCGCGATAGCATCGAGCAGGCGTTTATGATGGATTTGCCCGCGCTCCGGCCCGCCGCTCACCGAAAAGATGTGCGTGCGCTGCTCGCTGAGCAGGCCAACGATGGAATCGACAAACGCGAGAATCAGCGTATTTTGCGTGGCCTTCGCCAGCGCGCGGTGAAAATCGTTATCGGCAGCGATATAGCTGTCGGCGGCATCCAGGCTGCCATCCATAATCTGCACAGCCTCCTGCAACGCGGCGATATGCTCCTGTGTCGCCCGCGCCGCAGCCATGGCAGCAATTTCCGGTTCAAGAATCTCGCGCACTTCCACCAGTTCGTCTGAACTGCCAGCCTGGCCGACGCGCATCATCAGGCCCAGCGAGTGGCGCATGGCTTGCGTGGTGCCATCGATCACAATCGTGCCGCGCCCAGGCCGCATATCCACCAGCCCTTTTTGCGCCAATGTCTTCATCGCTTCGCGCACCGCCGTGCGGCTGGCCTGAAATTGCTCGGCCAGTTCCCGTTCCGTTGGTAGGCGATCACCACTGCGCAGCGTGCCACTCAGGATACGCTGCTCGATCTGCTGCGCGATTTGTTCATAGACCTTATTCGAGCGAATCGGTGTATACATACGCTCCAACTGCTCAGTCACAACTGAGCTTTGATTGGTATGATGAAGTGACCAATTGAGGATGCAGGGAGAGTACCATACCCACCCGCTGCTGTCAACCCCCTTTCTTACGTCTTTTTGGCCCGCTCATCTGCTTCCGTAGCTTGACAGTGGAAGCAAGAAGCAGGTATCATTGTAATAGCAACCTGGCGTGATTGCAAGCAGAGAAAACAAAGGAGCTTTGTAGTGGAGCAGCGACCACGGCGTCCCTCACGGCAGATATGGTGGTGGATTGCGAGCAGTCTTTGTAGTCTCGCCTTTGTAGTAACCAGCCTCTTCTGGGCGCAGGTCGCGTTCGCGTCAGGCAGCGCGCCCAATGGTCCGGGGGCATCCTCCATCTGGACCCCTTCCAACAACACCATTCTGGGCACGGCGGCAAACACTACTAGCCAGGTCTGGTTCACCGGCTATAACGGCATCGTCGGTGAAGTCTTCTACCCCACTGCCGACACGCCTAACACCACCGATCTTCAGTTTTTGATCGGCAACAGCGGCCATAGCTGGGTCGATGAGGAAAAGGCGGCAACAACCTCGTCAGCCGCCCTCGATGACCCGCACTCGCTGGCCTGGACGGTGACCAACACAGCAACCAACGGCGACTACAAGATTCAGAAGACTATTTACACCGACCCCAGCCGTAACTCGCTGATTCAAGACGTGACCTTTACTGCGCTGGTCGGCCATCTGTCCGATTATCTGCTCTACGTGCTCTACAACCCGACCATACACGACGCCGGGAATAACAACACCAGCACAACGCAGACGGCCAGCGGGCGCACCATGCTGGTCACAACGGATAGCTCGGGGAATTATGCCAGCGCGCTGGCCGCGTCCATCCCCTACGTCAGCGGCATGACCAGTTCGGGCTTTGTCGGCCAGAACGACGGCTGGACCGATCTGAAGGGGTCGAGCAACTGCGGCAGCGGCACCTGCCCCGACTATACGATGAGCTACACCTATAGCTCGGCCAGCAACGGCAACACCGCACAAACCGGCGAGCTTGACCTCTCAAACGGGGGCACGATCAATACGTCCACCGCAACGAGCGAAACCTTCCGCATGGTGCTGGGCTTCGGACAAACCAACGGCGGGACCAGCAGCACCACAAACGCAGAAAACACGCTCAACGGCACGCTGGGCGACAGCACCAACATGCTGAGCACCTTTGTCAGCCAGTGGCACACCTTTGACAACGGCCTGAACACGCCGCCAGCCGTTGGCTCGACGCAGGCCATTCAGCAGGCGCGCCAGCAGGAATATTATCTGGCCGTCAACACGCTGAAAGCCTCGCAGGACAAGCAAACCAATGCCATCGTGGCGGGGCTGGGCACGCCATGGGGCGACAGCAACGGCGACAGCGACGCAGGCGGGTATCACCTCGTCTGGGAGCGCGACATGTACGAGATGGCAAGCGCGTTGATCGTCGCGGGCGATACCAACGACGCCAAAAACGCCCTCACCTGGGCCTTCAACACGCAGCAGCAAAGCGACGGGCATTTCCCCCAGAACAGCTATGTCAACGGCACGCAGTATTGGCCGGGCATTCAGTTGGATGAGCAAGCCTTCCCCATCCTGCTGGCCTGGAAGCTGGGCGTGATCGATAACACAACCTATACGAATCATATTCGTCCGGCGGCTAATTACATTATCGAGCATGGCCCCTGGACGGGCGAGGAGCGCTGGGAAGAGAACGGCGGCTATAGCCCCTCCACCATCGCGGCGGAGATTGCCGGATTGCTGGCCGCGTCCTCCATCGCCAGCACCAACGGCGACACCACCAACGCCAACCGCTTCCAGTCCTACGCCGACTATTATCAGGCGATGGTGCAGAACTGGACCTTCACCACCAGCGGCTCGCTGGGCAACGGCTATTATTACGAGCGCATCGATGACGACGCCAACCCCAACGACGGCCACTCGCTGACGCTGGGCAATGGCGGCGGCACCTATGACGAGCGCAGCATCGTGGACGCGGGCTTCCTGGAACTGGTACGCCAGGGCGACGTGCCCGCCAATGATCCGTATATCACCGATTCCATCGCCGTGGTTGACGCGAACATTGAGCAAACCATCAACGGCAACCAGTATTGGTATCGCTATAACCACGACGGCTACGGCGAGCACAGCGATGGCTCGAACTATAACGGGACGGGCATCGGGCGGCTCTGGCCGATCTTCTCCGGCGAGCGCGGCATCTACACCGTCGAGGCAGGCGGCAGCGCTGATGCCTTCCTGACGGATATGACCGCTGCCGAAAGCGGCTCTGGCTTCATTCCAGAACAAATCTGGAACAGCCCCGCGCCCAGCGGCTTCACGGCGGGCACACCCACCAAGTCGATGGACCCGCTCAACTGGTCGATGGCCGAATATATCAGCCTGCTCTTCTCGGTGGCGCAGGGCAAGGTCGTTGATCAGGCCAGCCTGACCACCAGCCGCTACGTGACCGGCGCGTTCCAGCCGCATACCGGCTTCGCCGTCGATTACAACAGCGCGCAGCTTTTCCAGGGCAAGGCGTTGACCATCTTCTATCATGGGTCGCTGGAGAACGCCAGCCATGTGTATCTGCATTGGGGCGAGAACGGCTGGCAGAATATCCCGTCCTCCGATAAGCCGATGGTCAAGCGTTCGTCCGATGGCTTCTGGGAGACGACCATCAGCGTGCCGATTGACGCGACCAGCATCAACTTCGCCTTCAACGACGGCAACGGCAATTGGGACAACAACGGCGGCGGCAACTGGAACGTCAGCATCGGCGGGGCCACAACCTACCCGGCGCTGTCAACGCCAGTACTAAGCTTCCCCTATGTGCCGGTACAGGGCCAGCAGGTCAGCATCACCTATAACGGTTCGCTGGCAGGCAGCGCGACCACGCTGACGCTGCACTGGGGCTATAACAATTGGACCAGCCCCACCGATGTATCCATGACCAAGCAAAGCGATGGCTCCTGGAAAGCGACGATTACGCTGCCAGCCTCGGCCAACGCGCTCAACATGGCGTTCTACAACCAGGGCGGCACCTGGGACAACAACGGAGGAAGTAACTACAACTTCAACGTGTCGCAGCGCTAAGCATTGCTGCCAAAAACAGGAATGGGTCAGCAGATGATTTCCGCCTGACCCATTCCTGTTTTTGTAAGAATCCTGTAATTTGTTTCTGCTATAGTGTGGTGGGTAACTCTTATATATTGATGATTCATTTCTGGCAAGCGAGTAAACACTATGATACCAACGGCGCCCACTGCGCAAAAGCGCATTCTGGTGGTGGATGACGAGAGCAGCATTCGCGACGTGCTGACGCGCTACCTGGAACGCGAAGGCTATCGCGTGGAGGTGGCCGCCGATGGACCAGCCGCGCTGCACGCAACTGCACACACAGCGCCCGATCTGATTGTGCTGGATTTGATGCTGCCGGGGCTGGATGGTCTGGAAGTCTGCCACCGGCTGCGAGCGGTCAGCATGGTGCCCATTATTATGCTGACCGCTCGCGACGAAGAAGCCGATAAGGTGCGCGGCTTCACCACTGGCGCAGACGATTATATTACCAAGCCGTTCAGCCCGGCTGAACTGGTGCTGCGCATCAAGGCTGTGCTGCGGCGCGTCGAGGCAGCAATCACCCCTGTCCAGCCGCAAGGCGATTTGCTGCGCTTTGGCAACCTCACCATCGCCCCGGCTTATCGGCGCGTCGAGATTGCCGGGCGAGCCGTCGATCTCTCCGCCAGGGAGTTTGATCTGCTGTTGTATCTGGCAAGCCATCCGGGGCAGGTCTTCACCCGCAACCAACTGCTCCAGCAGGTCTGGGACTATGACTATTATGGCGACTCCAGCACCGTCACCGTGCACATCAGCAGGCTGCGCGAAAAGCTTGAGCCGGACCCCACCCATCCCTCCTATATCAAAACTGTCTGGGGCGTGGGCTATAAGTTCGAGCCACCAGCATAGGCAGCAAGGAGGCCATCAGTGGCAATTTCCGGCCAAATTGAACGAAGAATTGAGACAAACGCCAGGCGCGCGGGACTGGGGAAAACCATTGCACGCTGGCTGCTCTTGCTGGCGCTGGCGCTGACAGGGGTTTCCATCGGCTCGATGCTGCTGCTGCATGCGTCATCCAATGATCTGGAATCGCTGGCCCCTTATCTGCTGGCAACCAGCGGCGCATCAGTGCTGCTGGGGTTGGGCGCGCTGCTGCTGCTGCGATTCATGCCTGGCATGAGCCTGCCGCTGAAAATGGCGCTGCCGCCGCTCGTTGCCGCCATCGTCATCTCGATCAACGTCTATGTCACGGCACAGTTGATGTTCATTGCCAGCGAAGACGTTGGCTGGCTGCTGCTGCTGCTCTTGTTTGGGTTCATCCTCGCGCTGGGGCTGTCCTGGGCAGTGGCAGGCTCGCAGGTGACGCTTATTCGTACCTTGGAGCAGGGCGCGCGCATGATTGCTAAAGGCGATTACAGCGTGCGTCTCCCAGAGCAGGCGATGAAGGGCCGAGATGAACTCGGCCAGCTTGGCGCGAGCTTCAATCTGATGGCCTATCAGGTGCAGAAATCGTTTGAGCGCCAGCGCGAAGCCGAAGAGGCGCAGCGCCAGTTTATGGCCGCCACCTCGCATGATCTACGCACACCGCTAACCTCCATTCGCGCCATGATCGAAGCCATCGATGATGGCGTCGTCACCGACACGGCGACCATTCTTCGCTATGTGCATACCATTCGCGGCGAGACACAGCACCTGAGCACACTGATTGATGACCTCTTTGAACTCTCGCGGCTGAATGCCGGGGCGCTGCAACTGCACCGCGACGCGGCCTGGATAGATGCGCTCATTTCGGATACGCTGGAGGCGATGCGCGCCGCCGCCGAGGAAAAAGGCGTAACGCTGATCGGGCAAGTGGAAAGCGATCTGCCCGCCGTGCGCATCGATGTGCCGCGCGTGCAGCGGGTGTTCCATAATCTGATTCAGAACGCCATTCAGCATACGCCCGCAGGCGGCGCGGTGCTGATTTGCGCCTCGGCGCTCAGAAGCAAAGGGCCAGGCGTGCTGGTGGATGTGATGGATACCGGCGTGGGCATTCCCGCCAACGACCTGCCCCATATTTTTGATCGCTTCTATCGTGGCGAACCCTCGCGCGCCCGCGAATCCGTGCAAGGTGGCAGTTCCCACTCGCACGCCGGGCTGGGGCTGACGATTGCCCGCGCGTTGGTGGAAGCGCATGGTGGGCAGATCACGGCGCTTTCGCCGTGCCCGCGCTGGCCGCAGAACGTTGCCCGGCCCAACACCGGCCCCGGCAGCGCCTTCCTCTTCACCTTGCCATCCTGACTCTGCCTCCGGCTGCGCTCTACTTTGGTAGCGCCGCCTTCCAGGCGGCAAAACGCTAGCCCACTCAAGCGCTGTGCGTCCAAGGGGGATATGTTCGTTTTCGCGTACCGTTTGCCGCCTGGAAGGCGGCGCTATCAGACTAACTAGATTAGCATTCATACTAATCCTCTTAGTATGAATGCGCCAGAGCAACCAGAGCATGCCCTGCCTGAGCAGCGGCAAACACGCGCTGAATCGCTTCTTCCATCTGAGTTTGATCGCCGCACAGATGCAGCCGGAAACCAAACCAGCGCGGACTCTGATGATAAAAATACTCGGAGGTCATCAGCAGCACTCCATGCTCACGGGCAATGGCGGCGCTGTCCACATCAGGCCAGCGCTCGCGCTCGATGGCCGCCAGCGCGTAGGGGCCAGAATCAACCGGCGAAAGGCGAAAGCCAGCCGGACCAAGCAGCGCCTCAGCCGCCGCGTAATGCACGCGCAGCCGCTGCACCAGGGCGCGCTTCCAGGCGCGCATCGGGCCGATGCGCGCTGCCTGCTCTTCCCGCATCCAGGCATCCCAGGCATCAAGATAGGCCAACGCCACCGCTTCGGTGTTGCCAGCGCCAGACCCCACCAGCGCCTCGCTCAGCCGTTCCACCTCGGAAAGCAGCGCGGCTGGCCCGAACAAGAAGCTGGTCTTCAGCCCGTTCAGTAAAAAGATTTTGCTGGGCGAACGTAAGATCAGCGTGCGCGCCGGGAACTCTGCCGAATACCAGGGCAGATCATGCCGCCAGGGCTGGCCCAGCCGCGTCTCATCCAGCAGCAGCCACGTCTCTTCAGGCAGCGCGGCAAACAACTGTCGCAACTGTTCACCGCCGTATTCTGTGCCCAGTGAATAGGTGGGATTGGTCAGCAGCAGCGCCGCCGGTTCGCCCCGCAGCGCGCGCACCAGGCGTGGAACATCCAGCGCGCCCGTCAAGAAATCTGCTGCGCGGACCAGCGAGACCTCCAGGCCGAGATGGCGGCAAATATGGACAGCGGCAAAATAGACCGGCGCGGCGACGACCACCCGCCGCACGCCGCACTCGCGCAGCGCCGTCAGCGCCAGCAGCAGCCCCTGCGAGCTATTTTGCAGGACGGTCACGTTTTCAGCACTCAGCGGCGCGCTGCCCAGGCGGACGGCATGCCCAAACACGTGAGCAGCCGCTTCCTTGGCCCGATAGCAGTCCTTTCCATAGGTATAGCTTCGTGGTCTGGCCTCGATAGCCTCCAGACGCTCCAACAGCAATGTGGGCGGGCTAATCGCCTCATCTTCCACCTCCCAACCGCCCAGCATCAGCGGCTCCAGCCCCGTTGCCAGGCTATAGGCCCGCAGCGCTTCGGTTACGGAACTCAGATCGTCAGCAATCCTATTGCTTCTACAGTTTTCCACAAGCAAGAGCGCTCCTTTAGACACTACGCGCTAGACAATATGTACGGTCACATGCTGCCAGCCGGTCGCCCCGCTGGGCACCGTGCCGCGCTGGGTTTCGGTTTGCAGCGTGCCAGTGCCATCGGTGGCCCGCACCGCCAGCGTATACGTCCCCTTGCCTGGCGGCGTCCAGTTCCAATTCCAGAAGACCCAACTTTGATCAGAAAGCGGCGGCTGCAACGTTGCTGCATGCCAACTCACGCCGTCATCGGCGCTCACTTCTACCTTTTGAATGCCGCGAATCCCCGCAAAGGCGAGACCCGCGACAGCCACAGTGCCAAGCTTCGCCTGCCCGGTAGGGGTATTGATGCGGCTGGTCGTCTCCAGCGGGGCGGAACTCCAGCCCTGGCTTTGATACAATCCGCCGGTAAAGAGGTGATCAGCCACCTCAACGCGCGTCAGCCATTTGGAGCTTTGCTCGCCATAGCGCCCCGGCGTGATGGCGCGCAGCGGGAAGCCGTGCCGCTCTGGCAGCGGCACGCCGTTCATCTCCCAGGCCAGCAGCGCCCGCGCCTCCAGCAGATCGGCCAGCGCCAGACTATATTGATAGCCATCGACACTGGTATAGATGATGTATTTCCCGTTCGGCTGCACGCCGCCCGCCGCCGTCAGCACCGTCTCCAGCAGCACGCCTTTCCAGGTGGCTGTGCTCATCAGATAGTGGCCGACGCCGTTGGAGATGCACTCCAGCGTCACGGCGCGCGACTCACTGGGCAGCTTCAGCATCTGGGCATACGTCCACGACTGCGGCTGGCGCACCAATCCCGTGACTTCCAGTTGCCAGCGGTTTAGATCAACCTCCGGGTCGAGCACGTTCTGGCTGACCACATAGAAATCTTCTATCGGGGTGATCTGGTCCAGCGAAAAGTTGGGCATGCCTTCATACCCCAGATTCGAGCGCGCCAGATAGCCCGCCAGCAGGCGATTGACGCCATACCCGCCAGCAGCCACAGCCAGCACGACCACGCCTGCCGCTTGAAGCGCTGCCCGGCGGCTGACGCCGCGCTCGCTGCCCGCAGTCGCGGGCGCTGGCTCGCCCGCGACTGGCGAGAGCGGCACAACGGCCTGTTGCCTGGATGCTGGCCGCGCGGCCCAGACACGATACAACCAGTGCCCGGCCAGCAGCATGACCAGCAGGCAGCTTACGAACGTCGCCAGCATGCTCAGCGCTGTCAACAGCCGCGCCCGATCAACCGGGTCGCCGACCAATCCCTGCCCGATCACCGGCCAGAAAAGCGCCAGACCAACGCCTTCCATCGCCAGCACAAACGCGCCAGCAGCAATCCAGGCGCGGCGTCCCGGCCAGAACCCGCGCGCCCACAGCGCTTTGCCCGCTGCCAGCGCAAACAGCGGCCCCAGCACGATGCCGACGCCAAACTGGCCCAGCAAGGTCAGGCCCAGCGGCCCGGTTTTAGAGTTGGGGGCAAATTGCACCAGCAAATCAACAAACTTGCTGGCCGAAAGCGTCGGCAGAATGCGATCTCCCAGCAGTTCCGGCAGCGTGGGTGTGCCCACCGTCAGGCGCAGCATGCCCATGACCAGAATCGCCGCGAGCGAACCCAGCAAGCCCACCACCAGGGCAATGCCAGCCAGGCGCAGCCCCCAGAGTATTTTGTGTATGTCCAGCCGGAAGCGCGGCTGAGCGCCTTTGGTGGGCGCGGGCGGTGTTTCTTGCTCACGCAGCATCTCAGTATCCACGTTACTTATTCCCCTAATCCTAAGCCTCTACACCCTCTACGTCCTCTACACCTTCTAACAACTCAGCCTCTTACAAACTCCATTTGCTGCCGCAGCCCGCGCACTGGTCCCAGGGTTCGTCGCTGTCGAAGGCCGCGCGAAAGGCTCGATAGCGCGGCCCGTTCCAGATTTCCGCAAACGGTTGCTCGAAGACATTGCCCAGCACGCGCGTCGAGGCCGGTCCAGGATGAAAGGGCGCGAAGCAGCACGAAAAGACATTGCCCGTCGCCGTGATGTAGGCCAGCTTGCGCGGGCGCTCGCAGGGCGACCAGGGCCGACGCTCGATCTCCTGCGCCGTGCGGCCCAGGTACTCGATGGGCGTCGTCGCCCCGGTAGCCCGAAAATCCAGCCCATGCTCATGGCAGCGCTGCTCCGTCTGGCGAATAATCGCCAGTTCCTCTTGCTGGGCACGCCGAAAGAGCGCCTGTTCTTCACGGGCCAGGCCATCGCCAAAATAGATCAGGCGCTGCACATAGATTTCGCGCACGCCCGTTTCCAGAGCAATATCCACCAGCCCCGGCAGTTCATGCAGATTCTCGCGCATGGCCGTAAACCAGAAGGACAGGCGCGGGCGCTCGGCGCGCAGTTCCCGCTGAAGCTGGGTAAAGGTTGCCAGGTTGCGGATAATCTTGGGCAGCGTGCGCTCGTTCACGCCGCGCACGCGCGCGTACGTGCCTGGCGTCGCGCCATCCAGCGAGACACGCAGTTCATTGAGATCGGCGGCAATCAAGGCGCGACCCAGCCGCTCGCTGAGCGCCGTCGCGTTGGAATTAAAAAGCACATATGCCCCGCGCTGGCGCAGATGAGCGACAATCGCGGGCAGTTCAGGGTTCAGCATCGGCTCGCCCAGCCCATGCAAGACCACGCGCTCCAGGCGCGGAAGCTGAGCAGTAATCTGCTTCACATCAGCCAGCGACAGATCGCGGTCTGGCTCGCGCTTCAGGTGCGTGCGCGGGCACTGATCGCAGAGTTCGTTGCAGCGATTGGTGGACTCCAGATAGAGTTCGCGGGGCAGCGGTACCCGTTCCGCGACGGGTGTTATTGTCTGATTATCGCGCTGACTGGCCGGAAGTCGGCTGAGTCTGGTCAATTGCATGCTGATACTCCTCCAAAGGGATGGTTGGAACTGGCTCCGTCCTTGCAGACCGAACCGGAAAACGCAAGAAGCCACGCAGCGCCTCGCGCCCGCGCCTGGTAAGCAGCGGCAGCGCCGCCACCGCGAAGGCCGCATAGAAGAAATCAGGGAAAAGCTGCGGATGATAAGAGCCGGAGGCAAAGATGACATAGGTGAACGGCATCAAGATAGTGAAGAGCCAGGTTGCCAGCGCGGGCGTCGCAAACCGACCCGAAAGATCAACCGGGCGCAGCGCAACCTCGCGGCGTGTCAGCGCAGGCGCGCGCAGATAGAGCGCCAGCAGCGGCAGCAGCACCGCGATATACCAGGTGAAGAGATGCGTTGCCAGCACAATCCACAAGACCGAGATGGCGAGCACGCCCGCCTCTTCGCGCAGCCCCTTGCGCCAACAGAACCAGCCAACGAGCAAACTCAGCGCCGCCAGCGCCAGCCCCTGTGCTCCGATGAGCAAAGTCTGCGAGTTACTGAAGAGACCGACAATATCGGACAGCCAGCGCAGCAGGATACCCTGATCAATCCCGCCCTGCTGCTGGGCATAGGTGGAAAGAAAGCCGCCCGACTGCGCTTGAAACGGCCAGAACGCCAGATAGACCAGCGCCACCGTTGCGACCAGTCCCAGCAGGAAAAGCCAGTCGCGCCGTTTGCGCACCATCACCAGCGTGTACAACGCAGGATAGAACTTCGTCAAAGTTGCCATGCCCAGCAGCACGCCAGCAACACCGCGCGCGCCACGCCAGCGCATACCCAGCACCAGCAGCGACGCCAGCGTCCAGACGATGGCGGCCACATCCAGATGCGCGCTGAAGGCAAACTCGATGATGGGAATGGGACTCCACCAGTAGACGATGACGCGGCGCAGGTCCAGCCGATGCCGCCGCAGCAAGAGCAGCGTCAGCACGGCCACCAGCGCGTCACAGACCTCCAGCCCGGCCTTGAGCGCGCCCATGCTCAGCGGCTGAATCAGATAGATCAGCATAAAGAGCAGTTCCGCGCCGGGCGGATAGATGGTCGGGTCGTGACGAAAGCGCAGGTTCGGCCAGATGGCCTGATCTTGCAGCGACTGCACCGCAGGGTCAAACGGCGTGTGCGTATAGGGGCTGACGCCATGCAGCAGCAGATGCGCGTCCCAGACATAGCGATAGGAGTCGTGCGACAGGATTGGCGGCGCGCCCCAGAAGACGGCCCGCGCCGCCAGCCCCAATGCCAGAATCAGCCCTAGCTCTATCCAGCGCTTCACCGGGCTGGCTGCCGGAAAGGAGTGCAGCACCAGCCAGCAGGCGAGGGCATAGAGCAACGTCGCCCCAAGCAGCGGCCAGAAGAACGTGCCAGGCTGCGCCAGAAACGTTCCGGCCACCTGAAGAATCGCCAGATAGCATGGCAGCGCCAGCACGCCCAGCGCCAGCAGCGCCGACCAGCGCAGAACTGGCCGCTGCTCTAGCTCGCCAGAAGAACGGCTGGCCTGCGATGGAGTGTTGCCGGTGGGAACAAGCTCTCGTGCTGCGTTGGTGGTCGCCATACGCTAGTTTTCCCCACTTCCAGCCAGAGCCAGCGGCGAAGGAAGCGCATCTAAGAAGGCTTGAGTGGCCGGGGCAGCATCGGCCAGCGCCGAGGGCGCGTCGCGCAAGGCCAGGCGTAGCTGGTCCAGATCGTCGGACTCATCGACATCAAAGGTGGCGGGCGTCAAGGCCACAGACAGGCCAGCCGCTTCGGCGCGCGCCAGCGTCTCGGCGCAGACCGTCGCCGTGCTCATCGTGATGCCGCTAAACAAATCCACCGGCGCGCCGCGTACACGCTGGCCCAGCAGATAATAGCCGCCATCCTGCGCCGGACCGACGACGACATCATGGACGGTCAGCGCGGCAAACGCCTGGGCCACCCACGCGGCAGGCAGATGCGGTGAATCGGAGCCGATCACCACCACGCGCTCATAGCCGCGCGCGCCGAATGCCTGAAAGCCATGCCACAGCCGCGCCGCAAAGTCCGCGCCTTCCTGGCGCAGCAGCGCCCCGCCCGCAGGCACCTGCGCAGCAAAAGCCGCATCGTCTCTGCCATCGGGCGCGGTATAGTACCAGAACAGATCGTAGCCATCGCGTCCCGCTGCCAACGTGAAGCGCTCGCCCAGGTCGCGCAGGAATGCCTGATAGAGAGACGTTGCAGTTTCATTGCCAATTGTCGCGCCCAGGCGGGTCTTCGTCTGGCCGACCAACGGCAGACGCGACATAATAAACAGCGCTTGCTTTGGGCAGTCCGGCTGCCAGCGCCGATAGCGCCCAATGGTGCTCAGAATCCTGTAGGAAGCTTTGATGGTCCCGCTCAGCGTGCCCGCAACCTTCGACTTGCCACCAGCGCGGCATCGATAATCCACGGGCACCTCCAGGACACGCAGCCCCAGCCTTCCCGCTTTCGCCAGCATCTCCGCTGACCATCCGTAGGTCATCTCGCTCATCTCCATCCGTAACAGTGTCTCGCGCCGAATCGCGCGCAGCGGCCCCAGGTCCGAAACGCGCACGCCATAGAGCCAGCGCAGCAGCAGCGAACCCACGGCATTGCCCGCGCGCTGCTGCGGCGTCAGCGCGCCGCGCTCGCACTGGCCGCGCACCCGCGACCCCATCGCCAGATCGGCCATGCCCACCTCCACCGGCTGCCAGACGCGCACCACATCTTCGGGGACATCGCTGCCATCCCCGTCCATCAGGATAATCACATCAGCGCCTTGTGCTGCCTGGACGCCTGCCAGACAGGCTCGTCCATAGCCGCGCCGAGGCTCGCGCACCACGCGAGCGCCAGCAAAGCTGGCTACCTCAAACGTGTCGTCATCGCTGCCGTTATCCACCACCACAATATCGGTGATGCCCGCCTGCTGAAGCGCCGGGCACGCGCGCAGCCGCCGCACCACGTCTCCAATCACCGCAGCTTCATTCAAGGCAGGGATAACGATACTCGCGGAACCCGGCATGACATCCTTCTCCTTCTGCAATCGGCCTGAGCGCTCGGCGTTGCGCATTTGGTCAGCAGCGCCTCACCAGTCACTATAGGTCCGATCTCTTACAAAAGGCTTACAGACCTCTCTCATTTAGCTAAAATCTTTGGCGGGCAAGAAAAAGGCCAGGAGCCGGGTTGCCCGGCTCCTGGCCTTCAGACGCGCTGAAGCGGTCAGCGCGCTAGTCGCTCCAGACCCAATTGGTGATCTCTGGTACATCCTCCAAATGTTCAAGCGAATACGTCTGCGCTCTGCGAATCAATTGATTGCATTCGGCAATCGAGCGCTGGGACTGCCCATAGATGCGTGGCACCCGCCGCATGGCCTCGATAGCCAGATGGTAGCGGCTCATGCCATTCAGTATCACCATATCGAACGGTGTGGTGGTTGTGCCTTGTTCGTTAAAGCCGCGCACGTGGAAGCGCTCCGCGTTGACCCGCCCGTGCACAATTTCGTGAATGGCCCGCGGATAGCCATGATAGGCGAAGACCACCGGCTTGTTGGCGGTGAACAGTTCGACGAAGCGGGTTTCACTCATGCCATGCGGATGCAAGAACTGCGGGAACAGGGACATGAGATCGACGACATTGACGACACGCACTTTCATATCGGGGACGTTGTGACGCAGCCACCAGGCTGCCGCCACCGTCTCCAGCGTGGGAATATCACCGGCGCAGGCCAGCACTACATCGGGGTCCTGGTCCTGGTCGTTGCTGGCCCACTGCCAGACCGAGGAACCGAGCGTGCAGTGCTCGATAGCTGCCTCCATGTCCAGCCACTGCAACTGCGGCTGCTTGTCGATGACAATCAGGTTGATATAGTCGCGGCTGCGCAGGCAGTGATCGGCTACCGAGAGCAGGCAGTTGGCGTCGGGCGGCAAGTAGATACGCGCGACCGTGCCGCGTTTAGACAACATCACATCGAGCAGCCCCGGCCCCTGATGGCTGAAGCCGTTGTGGTCGTTGCGCCAGCAGGTGGAGGTGAGCAGGATGTTGAGGGAGGCAATCGCCTCGCGCCAGGGCAGATGTATGCTCTCTTCCTGCCATTTGGTATGCTGCACGATCATCGAGGCGGCCACCATCGCAAAGGCTTCGTAGGTGGCAAACAGGCCATGCCGCCCGCTCAGGATATAGCCTTCCAGCCAGCCCTCGCAGAGATGCTCGCTGAGCACCTCCATGACCCGCCCATCGGGCGAGACGTGATCATCGATGTCGATGGTCTTGCCCACAAAGCAGCGGTTTTCCACCTCGAACACGTTGCCCAGGCGGTTGGAGTTGGTTTCATCGGGACAGAACAGCCGGAAGTTCGCCTGCTGCGCGTTGCGTGTATAGATGTCGCGCAGCAGCTTGCCAAGCTGGCGCGTTGACTCGTGCCGTTCTGTCGCCGGATGGGGCACCGGCAGCGCGTAGGTGCGGAAATCTGGCACATCCAGTTCCACCAGCAGCTTGCCGCCGTTGGCATGCGGATTCGCGCCCATGCGACGCTCGCCCTTTGGCGCGAGTTCGGCCAACTCAGGCACAAATTTGCCGTGCTCGTCGAAGAGCGTTTCGGGATGATAGCTGCGCAGCCAGGCTTCCAACTGCGCCAGATGCTCAGGATTGGTGCGCACGCCATCCAGCGGCACCTGATGCGCGCGGAACGTCCCCTCTACGGGCAGGCCATCGACTTCCTTGGGCCCGGTCCAGCCTTTAGGCGTGCGCAGCACGATGGCAGGCCAGCGCGGTCGTCCAGAGACGCCCTTGTCGCGCGCATCCTGCTGGATGCTGCGGATGGCGTCGTAGCAGGCATCGAGCGTGGCGGCCAATTCTTGATGCAGGCGCATGGGGTCGTCACCTTCCAGGAAATGGGCCTCATAGCCGTTGCTCTCCAGCAGCGCGCGCACCTCGGCATCGCTCGAACGCCCGGTTACGGTTGGGCCGCCGATTTTATAACCGTTGAGATGCAAGATGGGCAGCACCGCCCCATCGCGCGCCGGATTGAGGAAACTGGTGCCTTTCCAGGAACCGGCCAGCGGTCCGGTTTCGGCCTCGCCATCGCCCACCACCGCTGCCACGATCAGGCCGGGGTTGTCAAAGGCCGCGCCGAAGGCATGGGTAAGCACATAGCCGAGTTCGCCGCCCTCGTGAATGGAGCCAGGGGTGGTCACGCTGACATGGCTGGGGATGCCGCCCGGCGTCGAAAACTGGCGGAAGAGGCGGCGCAGGCCGCGCACATCCTGAGACACGTCCGGATAGATTTCAGAATACGTGCCCTCCAGATAGACGTTCGCCACCAGCGCCGGGCCGCCGTGGCCTGGCCCGGTCAGATAGATCACATCGGCATCGCGCTCTCGAATCAGGCGGTTCAGGTGCACATAGATGAAGCTCAGGCCGGGCGAGGTGCCCCAGTGGCCCAGCAAACGCGGCTTGATATGCTGCGGGGTCAGCGGCTCGCGCAGCAGCGGATTATCTTGCAGATAAATCTGGCCGATGGTCAGATAGTTGGCGGCGTGCCAGTAGCGATTCATTTTCTCAAGCTGTTCTGCTGAAAGCGGCCCGCTTGCCGGTGCTTCCGGCGGATGGGCAGGCCGACCATCGGCGCGAACAGCGCTGGAGATGGGCGGGTCAAACACGAACATGGGCTGTGCCTCCTTATGACAGCAAACGATACGTATGTCGGGCAATCATCAAATCTTCATTCGTTTTCATCACGCGCACCACCACGCGCGCGCGCTCCAGGGAGATGATGGGCGCGTGCGCGTCGTTGCGCTGCGCGTCGATGGTGACACCCAGAAACTCCAGCCCCGCGCAGATGCGGCTTCGAATGGGCGCGGCGCGCTCGCCGATGCCTCCTGTGAAGATCAGCGTCTCCACTCCGCCCAACACCGCCGCCAGCGCGCCCACAAACTTCCTGGCCTGATAGCAGAACAGCGCAATCGCCTCAGCGGCGCGGGGGTCTGTGGCTTCTCGATCCAACAGATCGCGCATGTCGGCGCTGGTCCCCGAAACGCCCAGCAGTCCTGCCTGGTGATTGACTATCTGATTCAGCGTCGCACCATCCATGCCTCGCGCCTGAAGCAGATAGAGCAGCGCGCCGGGGTCCAGATCGCCGGAGCGCGTGCCCATCACCAGCCCTCCGGTGGGACTGAAGCCCATTGTCGTCTCAACGCTTGCGCCTTGCCACATGGCAGCCATGCTGGCCCCGTTGCCCAGATGCGCGACAATCACCCTGCCAGCAGCAGCAATGGGGTCTTCGGCGCGCAAGGCACGCAGGATGTATTCATAGGAGAGGCCGTGAAAGCCATAGCGCAGCACTCCCTCATCCGCCAACTGGCGCGGCAGAGCGTATATCTGCGCGACGCGCGGCATGCTGCGATGGAACGCGGTATCGAAGCAGGCGACCTGGGGCGTGCTAGGGTATGCCTTTTGCGCGACTTCAATGGCGCTGATGGCCTGGGGCAGATGGTCGGGGTCGATGGGAACCATCGCTTTCAGCGCCTGTATCAGATCGTCATCGATCAGGTGGGGCACGCTGTAGCGGCTGCCCCCATACACGACCCGGTGCCCAATGGCATCGAGCGCAGCGGTCAACTGCTGCTGTTGCAGCCAGGCAAAGAGCGCCTGCAAGCCTGCCGGATGGTCGGGCAAATCGCGCTGCTCATCCAGCAGCGTTTTGCCGTCAGCATCGGTGATGCGTATACGGCTGTGGGAGAGGCCAATACGCTCCACCTGGGCCGCAATGGTCAGCCGTTCCTCGCCATCAAGATCATACAGCGCCGCCTTGATGCTGGATGAACCGGTATTGATCGTCAAAATCCGTCTGGTGTGCTGGTCAGTCATTGGCATGTCACTTTCCCAGTTTCCTGGCCCGGATGCAGGGCTGTTGTCAACTGCCCCAACGATAAATTATAGTCCGCAGCTAGCGAGAACACAACGCCAGTCCCTCTCCACTCTCGCACTATCCTTGCCCATCGTTCGTTGTGTGTGCTACGCTTTTCCATAATACGAAGAAAGAAGAAAGAGCGGGATGACATCCGGCACTGGCTGGATAGGAAGAGAACCCAATGAGCAATCAGGAACAAAAAGGCGCTGAGCCTCGACATACGAACCGGCTGATTCACGAAACCAGCCCTTATCTGCTTGAACACGCTCATAACCCTGTTGATTGGTATTCCTGGGGCGAAGAAGCCCTGACAAAAGCAAAGACAGAAGATAAGCCAATTGTGTTGAGCGTCGGGTATAGCTCGTGCCATTGGTGCCACGTAATGGCCCATGAGTCGTTCGAGAACGAGGATATAGCCCGCCTGATGAACGAAAACTTTGTCAGCATTAAGGTGGACCGCGAGGAGCGCCCGGACATTGACGCGCTGTATATGGATGCCGTGCAGGCGCTGACCGGCAGCGGCGGCTGGCCCATGACGGTCTTCCTCACGCCGGAGGGTCTGCCCTTCTACGGCGGCACCTACTTCCCGCCCAAAGATCGCTATGGCATGCCTGGCTTTCCCACGCTGCTGAAGCGCATCAGCGATTACTATCGCACCCGGCGCGAAAAGGTGGAAGAAACGGCATCGCAGTTCCGCGACTTCTACAGCCGCCGCGTCCACCTGGACCTGTCAGCCATCGGCGAGATGAGCCAGGATGGCACCAACAACCAGGCTAGCCTCAAAGAGGCTGTTGGGCGGCTGGCCGCCGCGTTCGATGGCACGGCGGGCGGCTTTGGTGGCGCGCCCAAGTTCCCGCACCCCATGTCGCTGGATTTCCTGCTGCATCAGCATCTGCGCCACGCTGCGCGCAATGCCCAGATCACCACGAGCAACGCCGCGCAGCAAGCCCAAAGCGCCAACGCTCGCCCTCGAGATTCCGAACTGGGCATGGTCGAGTTTACGCTGGAGAAGATGGCGAACGGCGGCATCTATGACCAGATTGGCGGTGGTTTCCATCGCTACTCTGTCGATGATCGCTGGCTGGTTCCTCACTTCGAGAAGATGCTCTACGATAACGCCCTGCTGAGCCGCGCCTATCTGCACGCTTATCAGGTCACGGGCGAGCCGTTCTATCGCCGCATCGTCGAAGAGACGCTGGATTATGTTCAGCGCGAGATGCTGAGCAAAGATGGCGGCTTCTACTCCACCCAGGACGCCGATAGCGAAGGTGTGGAGGGCAAGTTTTATCTGTGGACCCCGGCAGAGGTCAAGGCCGCGCTGGGCGAAGAGGATGGCGCGCTCTTCTGCGCCTTCTATGACGTGACTGAGGATGGCAACTTCGAGCACAAAAATATTCTGCACGTCGATCATTCACTTACGGAGATTGCCGAACAGCAGGGCGTCAGCATTGAGCGGCTGGAGCAGGCGCTGGCACGTGGCCGCGAAGTGCTGTACAAGGTGCGCGCGAAGCGCGTCTGGCCGGGGCTGGATAACAAAATCCTCACCGGCTGGAACGGCCTGATGCTGCGCAGCTTTGCCGAAGCGGCGCGCGTGCTGGGCCGCGACGATTACCGCGCCAGCACCGAACGCACCGCCAATTTCCTGCTCACCACCATGAACAGCGGCGGGCGACTCCTGCGCAGCTATCGCGATGGGCAAGCCAAACTCAAGGGCTATCTGGAGGATTATGCCAACCTCGCCCTGGCGCTGCTGGAACTCTACCAGATGACCCACAGCCCGCGCTGGTTCAGCGCAGCGCGCCAACTGGCCGACCAGATGAACGATCTCTTCTGGGATGAAGAGGATGGCGGCTTCTTCAGCACCGGCAACGACCACGAAGAACTGATAGGCCGCCCCAAAGAACTGATGGACAACGCCACGCCCTCCGGCAACAGCGCCGCCGCCGAACTGCTGCTGCGCCTGGCCGCCTATACCGGCGAAGACAGCTACCGCAGCCGCGCCGAACAGATTGTGCGCCCACTCGTTCCGGCCATGGCCGAACATCCCAGCGCGCTCAGCCAGATGCTCATCGCGTTCGATTTCCTGGTCGGCCCGACCTATGAGGTTGCTATCATTGGCGACCCCGCCGCAGCCGACACGCGCGCCCTGCTCGATGTCATCACGCGGCAGTTCCGGCCCAATCTGGTGCTGGCCGTCGCCAAACCAGACGACAGCGAGGCAACTAGCGCCGTGCCGCTGCTGCAAGAGCGGCCACAACGCGGCGGCGCAGCCACCGCTTATGTCTGCCAGAACTTTGCCTGCAAGGAGCCAGTTACCACACCCCAGGCGCTGGCCGCGCAGTTAGGAGCCATAAACCCGGCTTGAACATCTCCGGATATCAGCGATGAGAGGGAAAAACTGATGAATATCGGCATCTTGATCTTCGATGACGTCGAAGTGCTGGACTTCTGCGGCCCGTTCGAGGTCTTTTCGGTGGCCGCCAACGCTGCTCAGGAAGCTGGCAGCGAACTGTCCTTCACCGTCTTTACGCTGGCCGAGCGCGCCGATGGGCAGCCCATTCGCTGCGTGGGCGGGCTGCGCGTTCAGCCAGAGTACAGCCTCAACAACCATCCCCCCATCGATCTGCTGGTGGTGCCGGGCGGCTGGGGCACGAGGCGCGAGGTCGACAACGCCCGACTGATCGACTGGATTCGCGCCCAGGCCGCGCAGGCACAGCTTACCACCTCCGTTTGCACAGGCGCGTTCCTGCTGGGCCGCGCCGGACTGCTGGAAGGCCGCAGCGTCACCACCCATTGGGCCAGCATCGAGCGACTGCGCGCCAGCCTTCCCAGCGCCCACGTGCTGGAGAATATCCGCTATGTCGACGAAGGCAAGATTGTTACCTCGGCGGGCATCAGCGCGGGCATCGATATGGCGCTGCATCTCGTTGCCCGCCTGCAAGGTGACGAGATTGCCCGCCAGACCGCGCGCCGCATGGAATATACCCCCTCAGAGTAGCTCGCCCATACGCAACCAAAGCAGCGGGCAAGCGTATCCTCTTGCCGTAAGAATAGTGAAGCATTTGACAGACAACCCGAAATGGGTATGTTATAATCAAACCTGCAAAAAGACAGCCGGGCATGCGGCGCAATGCGCCGCGTAGCTCTACCATATGTCGCGTATACCCCAGATGCGGGTAGGAGGATTTGTATGGCTGGCCTGGAAGGGTTGCGCCTGGGCGCGTATGAACTGATTGAGCGCATTGGGGGCGGTGGAATGGCCGAGGTCTACCGCGCCAAACAGTTGACCGCGTTCAACCGCGAGGTGGCGATCAAGGTAATCCGCACGGGATATAGCGAAGATGCCTCATTTCGTGAGCGCTTTCTGCGAGAAGCGCAGGCCATCTCCAAGCTCTCGCACCCCAATATCTTACCGCTCATCGAGTTTGGCGAACAAGACAATACACTCTACCTGGTGATGCCGCTGGCCCGCGAAGGGACGCTGCGCGATCTTCTGAGGCAGCGCAACGGCCCGTTGGCGCTGGAAGAAGCCATACCGCTGTTTGTGCAACTGTGCGATGCGGTGCAGTACGCCCACGAAGAAGGCATCATCCATCGGGACATCAAGCCCCAGAATGTGCTGCTCCAGCGGCGCACCCACGTGCTGCTGGCCGACTTTGGTATTGCCCGCGACACCGCAGAAACCCAGCAAATGACCGCCACCGGCGCGGGCATCGGCACCGTCGAATATATGGCCCCAGAACAGGCCATCGGCCAGGCAACCATGCTCAGCGACATCTACAGCCTGGGCGTCGTCCTGTATCAGATGATTACCGGCACCGTGCCCTATTCCGGAAGCACGCCCTTCCAGGTGCTGATGAAGCACACCAACGACGCGCTGCCCGACCCGCGCTTGCTGAATTCCAGCCTGCCCAGCGAGATCGTCCAGGTGTTGCAGGGCGCGCTCGCCAAAGACCCGCAGCGTCGTTTCCAAAGCGCGCAAGCGCTGGGGCGGGCGGCACAGTTGGTGCGGCCCGACGCCACACCCGACATTGCCCCTCGCACGGGAACCAATCAACCACCCATCAACATTGCCCCTCCGCCTTCCAGGCCAACAATGAGCAGGCAGAACACCTGGCACGGCCAGGACTTCAGGGATGCGCCTGTCGAGCCGGAAGTGCCAGAATACCTCAGCGGCCCCACGCCTTCCAGGCCAGGGGGCATCACCGGCGTGCCACCTGTACGCCGGGGGCCACCATCGGGGCCTCCTCCTGGATGGGCCAACGCTTCGCCACAAGAGGACGATTACGATCAGCCCACCTGGAATACGCAGAGCGGCAGGACATTCGGCACAGCTCCAGGCTTGCAGCAGCGCGGGCGCAGCGGGCCACCGCCCTATGCTGGCGGCCAATATCCTCAGCAACCTGCTCCCCAGCGGGGGCGCGGCGGGCTGATCGCCGCGCTGATTGGCGCGCTGCTACTGGTCTTAATTCTCTCATCTGTTGGGGTGGCTTACGCGCTGGGTGTGTTCAACAGCAAAACTGGCGGCCCCGTCGGGCAGGGGGCAACCGCGACCACCGCGCCACAGGCTACGCCCACCGCAACAGCCACGGCAACCGCTACTGCGACTGCCACGCCGACGCCTTCGCCAACGCCAACCGATACGCCAGTGCCACCGACACCAACTGATACTCCCATACCAACCTTCGCTGTCACCGGAATCACGGCGACAGTTTTTCCTACCAGTTGGAATAATCCCTGTAGCGCGAGTCAGCTATTTAGCTTTAGTGCAACTATCTCTGTCAATGCTGGCCCGAACAACAGAACGATTACCTACTATTGGACCAGATCAGATGGAGCTTCAAGCTCGCCAACAACAGTCACGGTGTCAGCCTCGGATAACTCGATCACAACATCCGATAGCTGGACGCTTGGCTCAGGGGCTCCAAACAAGACCTACTGGGAGGAAGTGGTCGTGACCTCTCCCAATGGTGTAACATCCAACAAGGCAACCTTCACCAAAAATTGTTAACCAGACCTCGCAGAAAAAGAGAGGCTATGGCTGGTTTAGAGGGCACACGCCTGGGCGATTATGAACTGGTGGAGAGCATCGGCAGCGGCGGCATGGCTGAGGTCTATCGCGCCAGGCAGTTGACCGCGTTCAACCGCGAGGTGGCCGTCAAAGTCGTCCGCTCCGGCTTCAGTCAGCAGGAAGAGTTTCGCGCGCGGTTCCTGCGCGAAGCTCAGGCCATTTCGCGGCTTTCGCATCCTAACATCCTGCCGCTCATTGAGTTTGGCGAAGAAAACCAGACGTTGTATCTGGTCATGCCGCTGGTGCGCGAAGGGACCCTGCGCGATCTCATCAAGCAGCGCCAGGGGCCGCTCGCATCGGAAGAAGCGCTGCCGCTGTTCACGCAGCTTTGTAACGCCGTCCACCATGCCCACACCCAGGGCTTCGTCCACCGCGACATCAAGCCCCAGAATGTCCTTTTGCAGCAGCATACCCATGTCTTGTTGGCCGATTTCGGCATCGTCCGTGGCCGCGCAGAAACGGCCATCACAGCCACGGGGGTGGGCGTTGGCTCCGCCGAGTATATGGCTCCTGAGCAGGCAGTAGGGCAGGCTGACACGCGCAGCGACATTTACAGCCTGGGAGTCGTCCTGTACCAGATGCTAACCGGCGCGGTGCCCTATTCCGGCAGCACACCGCTTCAGGTTTTGCTGAAGCACACCACCGCCCCGCTGCCCGACCCGCGCACCCTCAATCCGGGCCTTTCGCTGGGAATCGTGCATGTGCTGCAAACCGCGATGGCAAAAGACCCGGACGAGCGCTTTCAGAGCGCCCAGGCGCTGGCGCGCGCCGTGCAGCAGGCTCTGGTGGACACGTCAGCGCAACCCAGGAGCAGCACCTCTGGCTGGTCGCAGCCAGCAACTCCTGCCCCGCCAGCCAACCAAAGCGCGGCGTTTGCGCCGCCTTCGCCATCTTACTCCAATCCGATCACCCCATACGACCAGCAAAGCACGCCGCCCCTGCCAGTCGCTTCGCTAGGCTCCTACGAAACCAGGGTTGGGGCTGCCAGCAACTATGGCCCCGCTCCATCGGGGAGTATGACGCCTGTGAACCAACCGCTCATGGGGCAGAGGTCGCAAGGCTTCAGCGGCCCGATACATCAGCCCTTTCTGCCACCTTCCGCGCCTGCTTACGCGGGCCAAGGCGCGCCTGCCAAACCGCTTTCGGCAAACAAGAGACCTGGCCGGATTGCGCTGGTTTCTTCCATTATGCTGGTGGCGCTGCTGGGCGGGACGCTGCTGACGCTTGGCCTGACCAAAAGCGGGCCATTTGCTCCGGCAAGCGCCAACCACCAGGCAACGCCAACGCCAACCAGCGCGCCCGTTCCGGCAGGCTTCAAGCTGTTCACCAACGGAAATGACAACTTCAGCGTCATCTACCCAAGCGGCTGGGACGCGCAGCCAGCAGTCACGGTGACCGGCTCCGGCGAGCAGTTCAATGGACCGGCAAAACAGACAGTGCAGGTCGTTCATGGCGGCGCTGCTCAGCCATCAGATACTGGCTCCAGTGTCGATGCCTTTTGTACAACCTTTAGCTTCTCTCCTGTCAACAACGGACACACCACCACAACTCTTGCAGGGCAGCAATGGACGCGCGAAGAGTGCGATAACCCGACGCTTGGCCTCCACGCCATTGTAGAAGCCGTCGCCTATAAGGGCCACCTCTATCTGTTCTCCTACGCCTCGCCTACAAGCGCCTTCAACAACAATCGCAGACAGTATTTCTCGCCAATGGAGCAGAGCTTCAAGTTCCTCACTTAAGTCAGGCTGATGAAGATATTCTTCACCTCAGTATAGAGGTTGAGCGCGTGCATGCCCAGTTCGCGGCCCAGACCCGACTGCTTGTATCCGCCGAACGGCGCTTCCACATGCACGCTGCTGTTGCTGTTGATGCTCAGCACGCCCGTGCGAATGCGCTTCGCCACGCGCAGCGCCCGGGCAATATCGCGCGTCCACAGCGAGCCTGACAGCCCATATGGCGAATCGTTGACCTGCCGCACGCAGTCGTCTTCGTTGTCGAACGGAATGACGCAGGCCACCGGCCCGAAAATCTCTTCCTGGGCCACGCGCATGCGATTATTTACCTGAGTCAGCACCGTTGGCAGCAAGAAGCTCCCCGGCTTCAGCGCCTCCTCATCCGGCTCGCGCCCGCCGCAGGCAATCGTCGCGCCTTCCTGCTGCCCAATCTCGATGTAGCTGGTGACGCGCTCGCGCTGCGCTCGCGACACCAGCGACCCGACCTCGGTCTCCGGGTTCATCGGATCGCCCACACGTAGCTGCCGCGTGCGGGCGGTAAAGCGCTCGATAAACGCATCCAGGATACTCCGCTCGACAAAAATCCGCGTGCGCGCGCAGCAGTCCTGGCCTGCGTTGCCAAAAACGGCATACACCGACGAGTTCACCATCGCCTCCAGATCGGCGTCGGCAAAGATGATGTTGGGCGACTTGCCGCCCAGTTCCAGCGAAACGCGCTTGATGTCGCCAGCGCACAGGCGCATCAGGTCGCTGCCTACCTCGGTTGACCCGGTAAAGGCAATCTTATCCACGCCAGCGTGCCGCGCCAGGGCCGCGCCGATGAGCGGCCCCGCGCCCGAAAGCACATTCACCACGCCCGCGGGCGCGCCCGCCTCCATCGCAATCTCACCGAGCGCCAGCGCCGTCAAAGGCGTTTGTTTCGCGGGCTTGAGGATGCTGGTGCAGCCTGCCGCCAGCGCCGGGGCAAGCTTCCACGACGCCATCACAATGGGGAAGTTCCAGGGGATAATCTGACCGACCACGCCCACCGGCTCGCGCAGTGTCAGGTCCAGCCCTGGCGAAGTGGTGGGAATCGTCTCGCCAAAAATCTTGGTCGCCGCGCCGCCGTAATATTCAAAGCAGGCCGCCGCTGCCTTCACCTCGCCCAGGGAATCGGCAATGATTTTGCCGCTGTTGCGCGTCTCCAGTTCGGCCAACTCATCCACGCGCTCCCGAATCAGCGCGGCCATCTTGAACAAGACCTGCGCCCGCTGGCTGGCGGGCCAGTTCGGCCAGGGGCCATCATCGAAGGCGCGCCGCGCCGCTGTCACGGCGCGTTCCACATCTTCCAGTCCCGCTTCGGCGACATCGGCCAGCGCCTCGCCGGTCGCCGGATTCAGCGTCGCGTAGGTTTGCCCGCTCGCGCTTGCCACGCGCTTGCCATCAATTACCAGGAGCGCCGGTTGTGCCATGGTTATTGCCATTTTTCAAACCCCTAACGTGCTCTTAAAGCACACCTGCTATACTCCAGCAAAACACATGAGTTGTTCCCGCAGCGTCATCTTTCCTGTATACCCTGGACTGTTCTCTCGAAAGCTCGATGTGCATTTTTTTGATGAGCTACGTCATTACTATTGATGACCTTAAAAGTCATCGCTTTCTCAGAAACTATGCCAACCGTATTATAGGTAGTTTTGCTGGATGTGAGGAGATCATATGGCCGCCCGCAAATTATCAACCATTCTGGAACTTCTGGCAAGCGGTATAGCCGCCGCCACGATTCTGGCGCTGCTAGTAATTGGATTAGGCAGCAGCGCCCTGGGCCTGATACAGCGGCCAACCGCGCGGCATCAGACGGGCACGCCCTCATCGGGGGCGACGGCCACACCAACTGCTTCACCAACTCCTTCGCCCACGCCAACACCGCCCACGCCGCTGGTGTATCTGACGGCACACGGCAACCCTCATCTCCATGAAATCGCCCTAACGTTCGATGATGGCCCTGCCCAAGGCTATACGGAGGCTGTACTCGGCGTGCTGAAGCAGTTTCATATCCATGCAACCTTCTTTATGCTGGGCATCTGGGTCCAAACCTACCCCAATCTGGCGCGCGAGGTAGTTGCAGATGGACACGCGATTGGTGATCACACCTGGAACCATCCCGATCTGACCCGTCTGAGCCCCGACCAGGCCAGGCAGCAGATCATCGACGCTCGTAACACCATTCAAAAGGTGACCGGCATCACGCCAACCCTCTTTCGTCCCCCCTATGGTTCGTATAATCGCCCGATACTGGACATCGCGCACTCGCTCAAGCTTTCGACCATTTTATGGAACGTGGACCCCCGCGATTGGTCGCGCCCCGGCGTCGGCGCGATCACCAACAACATCCTTACCTTTACGCAAAACGGCTCGATTATCCTGATGCACGACGGTGGCGGAGATCGTTCGCAGACGGTGGCCGCGCTTACGACGGTCATCGAGACTCTGCTGGCGCGGGGGTTCACCTTCGTCACTATCCCCGAGATGCTGCGTCATCTCCCGCCCGCTCCCATCACTCAACAGCCTTAGCGCACTAGAAACGGAGGGCAGGAGGCGCACAGCATATTCACGCTGTACACGCCTTCTGCCCTGCCTATTCCTGGGCAAGAGGAACATCTTATCCAGCGGCGGGCGCTGACCCACCCGATTCTACCGCTGCCTCAACCCCATGCGTCTCACCATACTCCGCCTCAATCGCCTCCAACTGCTTCTCATCGCCCTGAATCACCGGTCCTTTAAACCAATGACGCGCGCTGACCAACCACCAGATGGTGATGATGAGCAGCGTGCCCAGGACAGCCACCGGGGCATAGTTGAACGTCGTGGGTGTAATGGGATTGGCTGCTGGCAGCATGAACAGCACCGAGATGAACAGTATCCAGATCACGGCAATCCACCCGACAGGCTTGCTCCAGGCTCCCAGGTGCCACGGCCCAGCCTTAAAGTCCTTCGAGAACAGGCGCAGCAAGATGGGCAAGCCATACGCCAGATAGAGGCCGATAGTGGCAACCGAAGTCACAGCCACATACGTCACAAAGTTCCACACCGAGGGCACGGCCAGAATAAAGGAGCACACCACCGCCAGCAGAATGGCATTGCGCGGCGTGCGGCCCCTATCCAGCTTATGCCAGAGGTTGTGGCCTGGCACCGCGCCATCACGCGAGAAAGCGTAGATCATGCGGGAATTCGACGTGACCGAGGACATGCCACAGAACAACTGCGCAACGGCGATGGCCGCAAAGAGCAGCGTGCCCAGCACATAGCTCAGACGGCTTTCCAGGATGTAGAGGACCGGATTGACGAAGCCACCGGATGCCGCCAGATCAGGAGTCACCGACGACAATGCCATCAGCAGGATATAGCCTGCGATCGCCGACACGACCACCGACATGACCACGCCCCACGGTGCGCGCGTGGCAGCCCCAACGGTTTCTTCGGTCATATGCGCGGAAGCATCATAGCCCGTGTAGGTGTACTGGGCCAGCAGCAAGCTGAGCAGGAAGGCATACCAGATGGGGAAGCCCGTCAAATTGAAGGTGCTATCAGGGGTAAACAGCGTGCCAGCGGAATTAAATCCATGAGTCGCACTGCTCGCCACCTGCGTGGCGCAGCAGACACCGGCAGCGCCAGGATTGAACTGCTGCGAGGCGATAGTGGCAATGATGACTCCGCCAGCGATCAGCGCTACTCCGGCAATATGCCACCAGACGCTTACATCGTTGAGGAACGCGACGATGCGCACACCGAAGATGTTCAGCGTGGCATGCAGCGCCAGAATGATGGCGTAAATGAGCAAGGTCGTCCACTGCGTGGCCGGATCAATTCCCAGAATGCTGCCAGGGGTGGCAGGAACGCCGGGGAACCAGGCGTGCAGCAGCACATCCACCGTGACAGCCGCACCATAGTCAATGCCTGCGGTGATGGCAATCTGGCCGATCAGATTAAACCAACCGGTGTACCAGCCCCACACTGGCCCGCCAAGTTTGGAAGACCAGTAATAGAGGCCACCGGCAGTTGGAAAGGCCGAGGCCAGTTCGGCCATGCCCAGCGCGACGATCACGACGAAGATCGTCACCAGCGGCCAGCCAATCGCAGCGGCTGAAAAACCGATGGTGGTCGGAACCAGATAGAACAGCGTGACACAGCCGCTCAAGATAGAAATGATGGTGAATGAGATCGCAAAGTTGGAAAAGCCACCCATCGCGCGGTACAGTTCCTGGGCATAGCCCAGGGCGTGCAGCCGCTGCACATCGGCCCGGATAAGTTCATCTTGCGATGATTGTTTGGTAGCCATGAATGATCTCCTCTTCATGTTGCTTCAGGGGAGTGTCGATGACTCGCATAACCAGGGAAATCCCAGCCAAACTTCCATCCACCCCAGCCTAGATGTACCTTCCGTTTCCCTCCTTTCTCTCGTTTCGAGCGAGCGGTGTTTTCGGGCCACCAATGCCCCTCTCTCAGCGCCATGCTGAGCAGCAGACGCGACATCGGTCTGCGGTCTATGCCTGCCCATCCCTGAGCGCATCAGAAATAATTTGAGGTGATGCCCCCATCGGCAACCATCACAGCGCCAGTGGTCCAGCTTGCCTCATCCGAGGCCAGGTACAGCGCCAGATAGACGATATCTTCTGGCGTGCCGAAACGGCCCAGCGGGATACGGTTCAGCCGCTTGTTGCGCTCTTCCTCGCTCGTCCAGAGCATGCGCAAAAGCGGCGTTTCAATGGGGCCGGGGCAGATAGCATTGGCGCGAATCCCGTGTTTGGCATATTGCACCGCCAGCGACTTGGTCAGCGAGATCATCCCGCCTTTGCTGGCCGTGTAGGCATCCTGGGGCACAGTGCAGCCAAGTATCGCCACGAACGACGCGGTATTGATGATCGAGCCGCTGCCCGCTTTGATCATCTCAGGAATGGCGTACTTGCAGCAGAAAAAGGCGCTCTTCAGGTTCACATCCAGCACCTTATCCCAGGTTTGCTCGGTAATATCGGTGACAGCGCCGTCGTCGCCGGGCATGATGCCCGCGTTGTTATAGAGCACATGCACCGCGCCGAAGCGCTCCACCGTCGCCGCGACCATCCGCTGCACCTGCGCTTCGTCGGCCACGTTCACCGGCACAAACAGCGCCTCGCCGCCCGCCTTGTGAATCTCGGCCACCGTCTCTTCGCCCGTCTTGGGGTCAATATCGGCCACCGTCACCTTTGCGCCCTCGCGCGCAAAGAGCAGCGAGGCAACGCGGCCCATACCACTGCCCCCGCCGGTAATAATCGCCACCTTGTTTGCTAATCGCATGCTTGACCTCTAAACCTTCTTTAAATAGTGCTCACGCTGCCACTGATCGACCACGTTGATAGTGCAGAAGCTTTGCCACGGGCCGCAGCAGCATTTCATCGAGCATCGCATTGGGCGATTCCATCCTATACTCTTCCCTATAGCACTGGCAGGTAGTTGAAAGGGAATGGGGACAGAGTGATCAGCAATAAGTATGCGATGAGTATAGTGGAGAGGCGCGGCGGCAAGAAGCTCTTATGGGTGGCTCTTCTTCATCGATAGTATTATAGAAGTGAGAGACATTATTGGCGCATTGTACCAGGAAGCGAAAAAAGCGTACATAGGCAAATCTACCGAAAAGAGACTATCGCTTTTGGGCAAAGCGCACGATCATTCCGTGCCGAAGCGCTCCGGGCGTGGCTGACGTGGCTGAGGCGGCGGAACGCTGCCCGAAGGCGGCTGCTGGGCCAGCGCTTTCAGGCGGAACAGCAAACGCACACGCGCGCTAAAGAATCGCGCATCGATTGGCTTGACCACGTAATCATCCGCACCGGCCAGGAATCCGGCCACTTTATCATCGATCTGTGCGCGCGAGGTCAAAAATAAAAAGGGAATCCCATTGGTCTCCGGATGAGCGCGCACCCACTCGCACAGTTCCAGCCCGCTCCCATCGGATAAATCCACTTCGCTGATGATCAGATTGGGGCGCTGCCGTCCAATCGCCTCCACCGCCTCTGCTGCCGTTCTGACGTGGCGCAGCACAAAGAGACCCTGCAACGTCTGCTCTATCTGCTCGTGCATAGCAGGCGTCGGGTCAACAAACAGGACACTCTCCATTTTCCCCTCCTCCTGATGTGCTGGCTCTTGTTGGGCCACCTGAAGCGCCTGTTGTTGCTGTTCCATAGCCATCCCTGCGATAAAAAATTGACAGGAACTCCCCTGTCTCACCCTGGGTTTCTGTGTCGGTTGAGAGCGATGTTCGCCCCAGGCTCATTCCTCAGCCCGGCCTCGTTCAAGCTCCGTAACGCGCGGCAAGCTCACGCATGCGTTGGTAGCGCTGCTCAACGGTGATCTGCATCACCCGCTCCAGGGCTGCCCTCAGCGCTGGTGGCTTGAACGGTTTCGTCAAATATTCGTCAACCCCTGAAAGATACCCCTGTATCTGATCTTCTTCCCGGATCATCGCGCTCAAAATAATTAACGGGACATGGGCGCTAGTGACATCACCGCGCAAGCAGCGGACCAGTTGATAGCCATCCATCCGGGGCATCTTCACATCGATAATGACACAATCTGGTCGCTCTTGATAAAAGCGCCGCAGACCCTCTTCGCCATCATAGGCGGCAAAGACCTCATAATTTCCCTGAAAGCAAATGGCATACTTCACTAATTCAACGATGGTCGGATTGTCGTCAATCACCAGCACCTTTTTAGAAGCACTCGGCTGACCCCGATTCATCTGCGCATAGGATGGCGCCTGTGACACAGTCCCTCCTCTGTCGCCCGTTGCGGAAGCTGCCATACAAAGACGCTACTACACAAGCATATGCCTGGCGTGCCAGTATTGTAGCATAGCGCACGCAAGCCGCCAACTCCCCCTACGCTGTGTTACAATAATCTATGGCGTTGTTGTTCATGCGTGACAACAACAGGCACGCCGCAAAAACGTAGAGCAGCGCTTGTATCGTCATCGGACCTATACCACCGAGGCTGAGCCTGACTTATGAATACAAACCTCTCGCAGACCACCCCATCCTTGCCAGATCGTTACGCCCGCCAGACCCTCTTCGCGGGAATTGGCCGCGCGGGCCAGGAGCGTTTGCTCGCGGCTCGCGTGGCGATCATTGGCTGCGGCGCGCTGGGCACTGTGCTGGCAAATAACCTGGCACGCGCGGGCGTCGGCCACCTGACGATTGCTGACCGCGATTTCATCGAGGCCAACAACCTGCAACGCCAGGTCTTGTTCGATGAAGATGATCTGGCGCGCAATCTGCCTAAAGCCATCGCCGCCGTTGAAAAGCTGCGCCGCATCAATTCAGAGATCGAGGTCACCGCGCTAGCCGAAGACATCAACGCCGACAACATCGAAGCGATTGTCGCCAGCGTCGATCTGATTATGGATGGCACTGACAACTTCGAGACCCGCTATCTGCTCAACGACGCATGCCTCAAAGCGGGCAAGCCCTGGATATACAGCGGCGTGATCGCCTCCTATGGCGTAACGATGAATATTCTGCCAGGCGACACGTCCTGCCTGCGCTGCGTCTTCCCGGAGATGCCGCTGCCTGGCACAACACCCACCTGCGACACGGCGGGCGTGCTCAACGGCATCGTGGGCGTCATCGCCTCGATTGCCTCCACCGAAGCGCTCAAAATCTTGCTGGGCCAGACGGAAAAGATCAACCGCGCCATGCTCTGGATGGACCTGTGGGAAAACACCCACGACCAGATGGAGATTCCGCGCATGCCCGATTGCCCAACTTGCGGCCAGGGCCATTACGAATTTCTTGACGACGGAGGCTTCGGCCAGAGCGCCTCGCTGTGTGGGCGCAACGCCGTGCAGGTGCGCCCGGCCCGCCGCGCCAGCAATGGAGAGAACGAGACGCCAGCGATGAACTTTCCTACCCTTGCCGAGCGACTGCGCGACGTGGGCGAGGTGAACTATAACGACTTTCTGCTGCGCTTCCGCGTCGACAGCTACGAATTGACCGTCTTTCCTGATGCCCGCGCCATCATCAAAGGCACCGATGACCAAGCTATCGCCCGCTCGCTCTATGCCCGCTACATCGGCGCGTAACGGCAGGTAGTGGAAATCGCTGCTGCTTTTTCCAAAGACGCACGGCACAATGAGGTTTCCATGTCAACATCTGGCAATCCTGTAGATAGAGATACCCTTATTCAGCCCTATCAGACAGCCATCGGCGCGGTGTGCGAAATTGCCGAGGCGTACTACCGTCTGGGCAAGCTGGAAGCAGCGCTCGGCGCGCTTCAGGCGGGCACGCTTCTGCTGGAACACGCGCCTGAGCAGCAGGTGGACCAGAGCCGAACAAAGCTGCTGCTTCAGCAGGGAAAGCTGCTGGTTACCAAAGGCTTTTATGCCAACAGCAAGTATGAGGCAGCGATTTCCGCGCTGTCGCAAGCGCAAGAGATGGCGAGCGCCAGCAGCGACGAACGCAGCGCTGCCGACGCGCTTCAGTTGCTTGGGCAGGCATATTACAACAAGGCGTTGTGGAGCGGCGAAGACAGTTATGAGCGGCCACTTGACTACTATCAGCAGGCGCTGGCCCGGCGCGAAGCGCTCAAAGATCAGCGAGGCATCGCCGAGTCAGTATTTTATATCGGCCTGATCCATGAACGCTTGCAGCAGCCTGGCGAAGCGCAAAATTACTACACAAAAGCGCTGGCACTTGCCCAGGAGCACAACTGCCAGATTGAGCAATCTTACGCGCTGCGCCATCTGGCAGGCATCGCGCAGGAGACGGGTGATCTTGAGCAGGCGCTGGCCCTCTTCAGCGAGTCGCTGGCCTTGCGAGAGGCCGCCGGATACAAAATCCTGCTTCCGCTCTCGCATCTGGCGATAGGCGACGTGCTGCTGGCGCAACGCGATCTGCCCCAGGCGATAGAACATTACCGAGCAGCCTATGCCATCTCTCAGGAGATGGATACGCCTGTCGCGCGCATCTTCTCCTTGCTCTCGCTCGGCAGCCAGAGCCAACAGCAGCAAGAGCTTGCCCAGGCGCGCTTGTACTTCGAGCAGGCGCTCTCCAGCGCTCAAGAGATCGCTTTCCCGCTGGGGATAACTGAAGCCTCCAGGGCGTTAGAGGAGATTGCCAGACAAAAGCCATGAGAGAAACCATCACCATCACCGCAGAAGCACGCGGGCGCTATGTCAAACAGATGAGCGAGCCTCCTATCTATGGGGATGTCTGGCTGCGGGTTGAGCCGCTGGAACGCGGCAAAGGCTTCGAGTTTGTCAACGCGGTGGCCGAAGCTGTCATACCGCAGGAATATATCAAGCCAATCGAGGAAGGAATACGCGAGGCGCTGGAAAACGGTGTGCTGCAAGGCCATCCTATGACTGACCTGCGCGTGACCCTCTTTGGTGGTTCCTATCATGAGGTTGATTCGAGCGCGAGGGCGTTCAAAAAAGCCGGAGCGATGGCCTTGAAGGCGGCAGTGGAGCAAGCGCATCCTCTTGTATTTGAGCCTGACGCTGATTGAAATGGTAACACCTTAGCTATGCAAACAAGTACCAACGATACGATTGCCGCGATTGCGACGCCGCCCGGCATTGGCGGCGTCGGCATTGTGCGGATCAGCGGGCCGGAGGCACTGGCGATTGCGCGACGCATCTTCCGCCGCTCCGGCAAGCGCGAGAGCGCAGTCGACTGGCAGCCGGAATCGCACCGGCTCTATTACGGCCATGCCGTGCAGCCGCGTACCGGCCAGACGCTGGACGAAGCGCTGCTGGCCTTCATGCGCGGCCCACACAGTTATACCGCTGAAGATGTGATCGAAATCCAGGCGCACGGCGGGCCGCTTGTCCTGCGCCGCATCCTGGACGCCGCGCTGGGCGAAGGCGCGCGGCTAGCAAACCCTGGCGAAATGACCCTGCGCGCCTTCCTCAATGGGCGCATCGATCTGGCCCAGGCCGAAGCGGTCATGGATGTGATCGGCGCGCGCACTGACGAAAGCCTGCATCTGGCGCTGGAGCAGTTGCGCGGCCAGCTTTCGGCGCAGGTGCAGGCGGCGCGGCAGGGTGTGCTCGGCGCGTTGGCGATGATCGAGGCCAGCATCGATTTTCCTGATGATGTGCCCGCCCCAGAGCCAGAGGCGCTGCAAGCTGCCATCAAAGCAGCCTCGGAGCGGGTGGCACGGCTGCTGGCCGGGGCGGAGCAAGGGCGCGTCTATCGGGAGGGGCTGCGCGTGGCAATCATCGGACGGCCCAACGTCGGCAAGTCTAGCCTGCTCAACGCCTTGCTGCGCGCAGAGCGTGCCATCGTCACGCCCATCGCCGGGACGACCCGCGACACCGTTGAGGAGTTTGCCAACGTGCGCGGCATCCCGGTGCAATTGATTGATACCGCTGGCATCAACGAAACCAGCGACCCTGTCGAGCAAATTGGCGTGCAGCGCAGCCGCGCAGCCGCCGCGACTGCCGATCTGGTGCTGCTGGTGCTGGACGCGAGCGAAGCCCTGACCGAACAGGACGAGCATGTTGGCGCAGCGCTGCATACGCTCGGCTTTGGCCTCAGCAATCCTGACACTCAGGAAGATGCGCCCAGCCAGCAAGCACCTGAGGCCAACGGCGCGCTGGTCGGGCGGCCAGTCGTTGTCGTGCTCAATAAAAGCGATCTGCCCCAGCGGCTGACCGAGGCGGAGGCGACGGCGCGCTGGCCCGGCGCGCCCGTGGCGCATACCTCGATGGTCACGCAGGACGGGCTGGAGGCGCTGGAAGAGCAGGTGCGCGCCCTGGCCCTGGTTGGGCAAGCCAGGCCATCAGCGGGCAATGAAGCGCTGGTCACCAATACACGCCATCGCGACGCGCTGCGCCGCACGGCAGAACACCTCAGCGGAGCAATGGAAACGCTGCAACAGGCGCTGCCCCTCGATTTCATCGCCATCGACCTGCACGGCGCGGCCAACGCGCTGGGCGAGATTACCGGCGAGACGGCCACCGAAGACCTGCTGGAGCGCATCTTCCACGATTTCTGCCTGGGCAAGTGAAACACCGCCAGCGTCAAACACTCACGCGCCGTTGCGGTGGGCCGCCTGCACGCGAGCCATCAGCGGCTCCAGGCGGCTGCGCTGCTCAGGGGTCGCGTGGTCAAAGCGATAGAGCAGATGATCGACCACCGGCTCGGGGAAGCTATCCAGCAAGCTATCGACGATGCGCTGCATGGCGCGCGTCGTGAACTCGGCCTTGCTGGAAGCCGGACGATAGACGTAGGCGTTATCAACCTTCTGGCGCACCAGCAGGTGCTTCTCGGAAAGGCGCTCCAGCACGGTCTTGATCGTAGAATACGCCAGGGAGCGGCTGGTCTGTTGGAGGTGTTCATGGACCACGCGGGCGGTGCAGGCTCCGCGCTCCCAGACGATTTCCATCACCTCGGCCTCCAGCTCGCCGAGCAGTTTTTGCATGCCCTGCCTGTCGGGTCGAAAGGCCAATTTGATGTCCTGTGCCATAGCAACCTGGCTCCCTCTGTCGTTTGACCGGCTTTGTAAGCGCCGCGCTGCTTCACGGATGCGCCAACGCTGCCAGCACTTCTGACGAGGCAAACGCGGGCAGGCGAACATCCGTAGGGCAGCCTGTTCGTTCTTTTCTTGTGGGGCGAGTATAGCATGGGAGCAGTAGAGAGTCAACATGCCCTCTCTCTTGAACAAAAGAGGATAGGCCCCATTCTCGTGCCGGTCTATTTGCCAGCCAGCCTGGCAACCTGCACCGCCAGGCGCATCAGCCGTTCGCGCTCATGCAGCGGTGTCAGCCAGCGTTGTGGAATCGCAGCAAGCCCATAATGCGCGCCCGCCAGCGCGCCGCAGACCACGCCGCCGGTATCGGCGTCGCCGCCCAGGTTGACGGCAGCAATCAGCGCCTCCTCGAAGCTGTTGGTGCGCACAAAGCACCAGAGCGCCAGCCGCAGCGTATCGTTGCTGAACCCGCTGGGGCAAAGATCGGCGCGTTCGCCCGCGCCCGCCGTCTCAAAGAGGGCGGCGACCTCCGGGCAGAAGGCTTGCACGCCCGTTGCCGCCTGACGCAGCGCCACTTCTGGCGAAGCTTCCTGAATCAGCGCGGCAATTGCCAGGTTCAATCCGGCGGCTCCGTAGCGCGCGCGTGCATCCCAATGGGTAATTAACGCGCTGTTCACGCTGTCTTCAATCAGGCGATCAGGGGCGCGATAGCCCAGCAGCGCAATGGGCGCGCAGCGCATAATGGCGCCGTTTCCCGCCGTTCGCCCGCCCAGGTGGTCGTGCGCCCAGCGGCCAGCGCGGTCCCAGCGTTCCCCGCTGGCAAGCGCGTGCATGGCAACCGAAATCGTGTTGCCTACATCGCGGGGACCAGACTGAAACCAGCGCAGAAAACGCTCGGCCACATCGGCAGGGTCAAAACGTCCCTGGGAAAGAATGCTTTCGGCAATGCAGACCGCCATCGCCGTGTCATCGGTCCACTCGCCCAAATCCCAGCCCAGAAAGCCACCGCCCAGCATATTGCGCACTGGAGCGCCATAGGCGCGCACAATCTCTTCCGCCGACTGAAACTCCAGCGGCGCGCCAAGCGCATCGCCCACAGCCAGGCCAAGCATCACACCCTGGCAGCGATCAAGATGAGGCACCGTCTCAGTCATACCCGCTCCTCTGCGCAGGACAGCGGCTTCGGCTTCCAGATGACAGATACATTCAGGCCAGGTTGCAGCCCTGCTGGATTTGCGAGGCCAGGTTCTTCAGCGGAGCCAGGATAATCAGCAATACAGAGCCACCAGAGGGTGAGGTAAACGTAAAGCTGCCCTCCGAAACCGTTCCCTGCTGGCCCCGAATCAAGGCCACCGTTTGCCCCTGGCACGCGGCGATGGCGTTGTTTGTAGGGTCCTGGATAGAAGCGGGCAGCTTCCAGCCATGGCTGGGCAGGTTATTCTGATAAAAGGTGGCAAGCTGGGCCGGACTTTGGCCGTCAGCCGTATAGACCCACTCCTGGGAACCCGGGCCGGTGGTGCCGCTGGCTGAGCGGTCCAGATGGTCCTGAAAGGTAATGCCACAGGGCAAGGGGATATTCGTGGGAAGATTGTTGCGCGCGCCAGAAGAACAAAGCTGTGGATAAAAGTAGATACCAAAGGCGCTGGCACCCACCACCATCAGCAGCAGGAGCACAATCAACGACACGCCACCCGCAGAACGCCAGAAAGAGCGCTTCGGCGGAGGCTCATCGAAATAGCCCAGCGGAGCAGCCTCGTATGACTTGCCCTTGCGGGAACGCGCGAAAGGATCGTCGGGCGTTCCCGCAGGAGGTTGTTGAGCAGGCGGCCCATAGGGCTGTTGCCCGGCAGGAACATATGGCTGTTGCCCGGCAGGGTCGTAAGGCCGCGTCCCAGCCGGGCCGTAAAGCTGCTGGGCATTGGCATTGTAGATATTCTGAGCAGCGCCATCATTAACAGCCGGGATGGAGGCAGAGGCGCGCCAGAGCGGGTCTTGCGCCACTTCCTGGGTCAGGCCACAGCCAGGACAAAAGCGCCCCGTCAGCGGAAAGGGCGTGCCACAACGGGGGCACGGTGGCGCAGAAGCATCATAGCCCATAAAAAAACTCTCCTCGCCCGCTCTTTCAAAGCGTGCAGGGTGATGACAAGCTGTGTACCATCTGGATGCGCGCACCATGCAAACATAGTCTCGCGCCAGGCTCCATTATTATAGCGAATGGGGGCCTGGAAGGAAAGCGAGCCAGATCACATGTTAACAGCCAAAAAAAGGGGCAATCCAATCTACCGCATCCACAATCATCGGCACCGTAATCATATGCGAGACATCATACCACTTGAGCGCCAATCGGTCAGGGAAGTCGCGGTAAAACGGCAAGGCTGTGTCATAGATGCGCTGCGATGCCTGCGGCGAAACCATATCATCCTGGCGACCATGCATCAGCAGCAGCGGACGCGGGGCAAAGCTGGCGAGCGCGCTGATCAAGTCTTGTTCGCCAGCCCAGCGCTGAAGTTCCGCGCTGGCCGGAAGCATGCCAGGCAGGCTCAGCGAAAGCAGGTCTTGCGCCGACGCGCCCGCCAGCGAGACAATCCCCGCCACACGCGCATCGTTCAACCCCGCCAACAAAGCGATGCCCGCGCCCATCGAAAAGCCGCCAACAGAAATGGCATCTTCGCGCACGTCTGGGCGCGCGCTCAGGTAATCCAGGCAGGCTTTCAGATCATCAGCCGTATGAATAACCGTCTCGGCAATAAAATCGGCGCTGAGCGTATTGAGAAAGCTGGGACCGTTCAGCGGCATGCGCTCGCCATGCCCCCAGGCATCGGGAAGCAGCACCAGAAAGCCTCGCTCTGCCAGAAACTCACCCAGCGGCAGCAGATCGGTTTTATCCGCGCCATAGCCATGCTGAATGATCGCGGCAGGCTGCCGACCATCGGCACGAGGCCGAACCAACATCGCAGGAATTTCATCGGGTCCGACGGCAATCTCTTCTGCCGGTGTAATGGGATAGCGTGCCACAACTGGTCCTTTCGAGAAAAAGGGGTCTTTTGCCTGTGCCCGCTGGCACAATCCTTTCAGTAGCTATTACGATAGATCAGATAGAATAGTTAGCAAGAGATGGGTGCTTGCGCCCAAAGAGAGACCTTGCCTCCTCTGTTCTGCGTCAGGAAGAGGCAAGGTTCGTACCAGGCTTTATACCGCTGCTCACCGTGGTGAAATGCGCTCTCAAGGGCACGCAGGCCAGGCAGCAGGAATACCAATTTTGCGAATTACGCCGTTTGCTACTTGACAGACGAGTCTATTTCCGTGTATGATTACGCCAACGAAAGGAGGTGGTGCAAAGCATGAGTGAACGTATACGCTGCGCAGGCAGTACGGCGACTCGCCACGCACCTACCCTGAGTGGAGGGTTCTGGCGCTAGCCAGTATCTTTTGCCGAGTCGGAGGGGTGAGCGCCCCTGCCTGCGCGGCACGTCTGGAGAGAGGGCTTAAAAAGCCTTCTCTCCAGTCTTTCTCTCTAAGGGCCTTTCTTCATGTGAGCAGGATGCTTGTAGTGCTGCCGCTCCGCTGTTGTGCGGAGCCGTTTTTCACCTGGCGCTGGTTGGATTTGGCGCGGTTCGCTCTCCCCATCCGGTCCCCCCGGCTGCTGCGGGTTTCCGGTCCGGGCCGTCACCACATTGATTGCTCACCGCCGCGCCCGTTGTATCTGCACCCCTGAGAGCGATTCTCCCAGAATGCACTGTCTTCGCAGAGACAGCAGCGGAAGCCTGTACCCTCCGCGAAGCGTGCGTAAGGGCGACACATATGGATAGCACAGGCGACAGAACAAACGAACAACAAGCACAAGCCCTCCAGGGTCGTTTCCCCCTGCTCACTCTTTCGGACATAAAAAACCGGCTGCATACCACCTGCATTGGCAGCACGCTCATCTACCGCCCCGTCATCGAGTCCACCAACACGTTTGCTCTCACGTTGGCGCAAGAAGGCGCGGCGGAAGGCAGCGTGGTGCTCACCGATGACCAACCTGGCGGACGTGGACGCCAGGGCAGGCACTGGCGAGCGCTGCCAGGCCAGCAGGCACTTCTGTCCATCATCGTCTATCCGACGTTTCCGGCGCAGTTCCTGGTCATGTGCGCAGCCCTGGCCGTACGCGAGGCGATTGCACGCACCACCAGCCTGACCCCGGCCATCAAATGGCCGAATGACGTGTTGGTAGCTGGGAAAAAAATCTGCGGCATTTTGATTGAAACAAGCAGCACAGCCAACAATCGACTGTGCGCCATCGTTGGTATCGGTTTGAACGTCTATGGTTCGTTCAAGGAGGTGCCAGAACTTGCCCAGCGCGCAACCACCATAGCGGAGCAGGGAAGTACGGACGTGAGCCGTGAAGGGGTGATCGTCACCCTACTGGAGCACTTTGATGCGGACTACGCGCGGCTTCAGCACGGCAGCGCCGAAGACGCCAGGCATATCTGGAATCGCTGGCGAGAGCATCTTTCCACCCTGGGACAATGGGTTCGCATCCAGCAAAGCGACCGGCTCGTTGAGGGATTGGCCGTTGGAGTGGATGAGGATGGCGCTTTACTGGTCCGCCAGGACGATGGCGCTACCGCTCAAATCACCTGGGGCGATGTCGAGATGCGCTAGCACAGATGACACCAACGCCTGGCTTATCACGCCAGCGCGCTTGATCAGCGCAATGGGGCGCTGATTTTTGAGGATTCTGCTTTTGGCGGAAGGGGAACCGCCAGAGAAAGGGGACACATGGAGACGCAGGAAGTTTATTTGACATCCGAAGGTCGACAACGCAATCTGGAACGCCTGGAGCATCTGCTCACCATTAAGCGACCGGAAATCGCCGAATCCATCCATGATGCCAGAGAGGCAGGCGATGTCACTGACAACGCCGCCTATGAGGAGGCCAAGAACGAGCAGGCCAAGATTGAAGGCGAGATTGCCCGGCTGCAATGGCTGTTGGCGTCGGCCAAGGAATTGAAGCTCAAGCAGGGCGGCCAGGAAATTACCCTTGGCTCCCATGTACACCTGCGCAACGAGGACAACCGCGAGTTTCGCTATGCCATTGTTGGCCCGCACGAAGCCAACCCGTCCGAGGGCAAGATTTCCAACGAATCGCCGGTAGGTCGGGCGCTCATGGGCAGCAAGGTGGGCGACAGCGTGACGGTTTCCACGCCCAGCGGCGTGCGCACCTATACCGTGCTGGGCCTGGAGTAGCCGATAGCTTACGGCCAACCTCTTCCCGAAGTAGCCAGGCCATGTTATACTGTACCGGAGGCTGATAGCCTCCGGTATTTTTTTATGGTTTATGGTTCAGCAGTTCACGCGCCCTTGAAAGGAGAACTTCCCTCAATGGAGGAGCATCAGGCAGCACCAGCCACAGGCGCAGAAACTCCAGCAGCGACGATTCCCTCGACGGCAACGATGGCCCAGGCCACCGCACAGGCCACAGGCGGCAGAACTGGCGGAAAAAAGGTAACACCGACCAGTCTGGTCGAGCAGGCCAGCGCCTTGCAGCAGGCCGAAACGATCAAGCAGCTTCAGCGGCAGATGAAGAGCTTAGAGGAGCAAACCAAAGACACCGGCAAGGTCTTTCTGGCAACACTGACCAGCCTGATTACCTCGGCCTTCGCGCTGGTCGCCGCGCTGGCGTGGAATCAGGCCATTCAAAACTTATTTCAACAAGCGATCTTTCCCCCCAAAGGCCAGACAGCGGATTGGGGTTTGGTAGGCAGCACATTTGGCTATGCCTTCGTCGTGACCATCATTGTCGTCCTGGTGATTTTCTATCTGACACAGATCAATACCAGGATCGGCGGGAAGTCGCTCATCGGGGAATCTGGCAAGTCAGAGGAAGAGCCGAAAAAGGGGAAGGAAGGCTAAAGCGACAGCCTACCAGCCATATATGCTATTTGGCAAGGCCGGGGCGGGCGCTCCGGCCTTTGCTTGTTGCTGTTGCGGCTGCGCCTGGGGCCAGGCAGCACAATTCGCGAATACAAGAAACCCGGTGATACAATACCTGAAACAACAGAACAAACAACACATAACATCATGCGATAAAGACGAGAGTAGAAGATGGAAGAACGCGAAGTTCGATTAGAAAAGCTGCACGCCTGGCGTGAGGAGGGCGTCAACCCCTACCCGACACGCGCGCAGCGCACTCATACGATTCAAGAAGCCCTGGACACCTTCGATGACCTTCAGGCGACAGAACAAGAAATTACGCTGGTGGGACGCATTGTCCTGTCGCGCGGCATGGGCAAAACCACCTTCATGCATATTGAAGACGGCTCTGGGCGCATGCAGGTCTATTTCAAGCGCGATGACCTGGGCGACCAGGCATATGCTGGCGTACGTCGCCTGGATAACGGTGATTTCATCGAAACCACCGGGCACGTGTTCGTCACCCACATGGGCGAGCGCACCCTCAAAGTGCATCGTTTCCGGCTGCTCAGCAAGGCGCTGCAACCGCTGCCCGCCAAATATCACGGCTTGCAAGATGTGGAACTGCGCTATCGTAAGCGCTACCTGGACCTGATTGCCAACCGGAATGAGGTACTGCCCATCTTTGTGGCGCGCAGCCGCATGATCAGCGCTATCCGTCAATATCTGGACGCGCACGGCTTTCTGGAGGTGGAAACGCCCACGCTTCAGCGGCTCTATGGTGGGGCCACTGCGCGGCCTTTCATCACGCATCACAACGCGCTGGACCGCGATTTCTATCTGCGCATCGCCGACGAACTCTATCTCAAGCGGCTGATCGCGGGCGGCATCGAGCGCGTCTATGAGATTTGCAAAGACTTCCGCAACGAAGGCGTTGACCGCACGCATCAGCCCGAGTTCACCATGATGGAATGCTATCAAGCCTATGGCGACTATGAAAGCATCATGCGGCTGGTGGAAGAGATGATTGCCGAAGTTGCCATCAAGGTCAAAGGTTCAACCCATTTCACCTATCAAGGCTTCGAGGTGAACGTCGAACCGCCCTGGACACGCATCCCGCTGCGCGCGGCGATAGCCGAATTTACCGGCATCGATCTGGAGCGCTACCGCGAACACGACGAATTGGCAAAAGCCATGCGTACACATGGCTATGAGGTCGATGAAAAGCTGGGCTGGGGCCGATTGGTCGATGATCTCAAGGGGCAAATGATGAAGAAGGGCGTGCCAGCGCTGAGGCAGGCGCTCTTCCTGACGGATTATCCGCTGGATGTGTCACCGCTCGCCAAGCAGAAAGAGGATGACCCAAGCACGGTTGAGCGTTTCCAGCCATTCATCGCGGGGTTTGAACTGGGCAACGCCTATACCGAACTGAATGACCCACTGGAGCAGCGCGCGCGCTTCGAGGACCAGGCGCGCCAGCGCGCACGCGGCGACGAAGAGGCGCAGGTGCTGGACGAAGACTTTCTGGATGCGCTGGAACACGGCATGCCGCCCACGGGCGGGCTGGGCATTGGCCTGGACCGATTGGCGATTCTGCTGACCGACCAGGAAACCATCCGAGATGTCATCCTCTTCCCAACGCTGCGCGATTGATTGCTCATCGCCGGCTCTTGTCGCCGTCAGGCCCGCTGTGCTATAGTTCCTACTGGAATAGTGGGTCTCAGCCCATCGCATGATCCATTCATTGCCACCGGAAAGGGAAGAACGCCTCATGGCTGAAATTGAAGACACCGAAAACCAGGAAGAATTCAAATATGAGTCGGAAAGCTGGGAACCCGACTGGTACAAAACCAATATTCCCTGCCAGGTGGGCTGCCCTGCCCATACCGATGTTTCAACCTATATTGGTCTGATCTCTCAGGGCCGCTTCGACGAAGCCTATCTGCTGAACCGCAACGCCAACGTCGTGCCGGGCGTGCTAGGCCGCACCTGCGCGCGCCCTTGTGAGCCGGTTTGCCGCCGCAATAAGATCGACGGCAGGCAAGTTTCCATTTGCTGGCTGAAGCGCGCCGCCGCCGACCACCGCGAATATCAGCACCGCGCCGAAAAGCCTCCGACCACCAAAAGCAAAACCGTCGCCATCATCGGCGCTGGCTCGGCTGGACTGGGCGCTGCCCGCGACCTGCGTCTGATGGGCTATCCCGTCACCATCTACGACTCCTATCCCACGGGTGGCGGCATGATGGTCGGTGGCATTCCGATCTGGCGTCTGCCGCGCGATGTCACCCTGGAAGAGTGCGACGAGTACATGCAAGACCTGGGCGTCGAGTTGGTCATGAATACCACCGTCGGCAAGGACATTGCCCTTACCGACCTGCTCCAGCAGCACGACGCCGTGTATATCGCCGCTGGCTGCCAGATGTCCAACCCGATGACCGACGACAAAAACAAGACTGTGGCAGGCCACGACCTGGAAGGCGTGATGAGCGGCCTGCCCTTCCTTGAAAAAGTCAACTTTGGCGAGCCGGTCTTTGTTGGCAAGCGCGTCGTCGTCCTGGGCGGCGGCTTCACCGCCATGGACTGCTGCCGCTCGGCCATTCGCTTTGGCGCAGAAAAAGTCTATGTCATCTATCGCCGGTCCAAGGAAGAGATGGGGTCCGACGAATACGAAGTCGATCAGGCGACATTGGAGCACGTCGAGTTCATCTACCTCTCTGGTCCGGCTGAAGTGCTCAGCAACGATGGCAAGCACGTCAGCGGCATCAAGATGTTCCGCAACAAGCTGGGCGACCCTGACGCCAGCGGACGCCGCCGCCCAATTCGCATTCCCGATTCCGAGTATACGATTGAGTGCGACCAGATTCTGACCGCCTTCGGCCAGTATTCGGATACCTCCTTCATCCCGGCAGAACTGAACCTGGAGGTTAACCGCTGGGGCGTTCCCGCCATCGACCAGGATTCCTGGATGACTAGTCACCCTGGCCTCTTCGCGGGCGGCGACTACACGCAGGGCGCGCGCAATCTGATTTCGGCCATTGCCGATGGCCGCGATGCTGCTGCTGCCATCAACCGCTACCTGGGCGGCGAAGACATCCCGCCCGAAGAAGCGATTGAGGTCGAACTCCCTGACTTCCGGCGCGGCATGGTCGATGACTACGAGTCCATCCCCTATCAGATCATCCCTAGCTTGCCGCTGGAAAAGCGCTACAGCATCTTTACCGAGTCCGAAACCGGCTACAGCCCCGAGGAAGCGGTCACACAGGCGCGGCGCTGTCTGCAATGCGCGCTGAATATCATGATCGACCCCTCCATCTGCATCCTCTGTTCGGGCTGCGTGGACATCTGCCCCTATGACTGCATCAGCATGGACGGCCTGAAGACCGTCGTCAAAGGTGACCCAGAGCACCAACTCGCGGGCACGTGGTCGGCGGGCGCAGACATGATCATCGACGAAGAGAAGTGCATTCGCTGCGGCCTGTGCATCGTGCGCTGCCCCACGGACGCCATCTCGATGGTGCAGTTCGAGACCGCCAGCGCCAACAACCGCTGGAACGTCTCTAAGATTCCGCTCATCAACGTCACGCGCTAACGCGCAGTGCGCAGAGAGGCAGAGCAAGGCACACTTTGCTCTGCCTCTCTTTTTGTACTGCTGTGCAAAACTCGTGGTGGATTTGACGGGATTTGACGGAACTTGACGGAACTTGACGGCCTTGACAGTATAGAACCGGTGTTCTATACTTACCTCTGGATATTGGAACATACGTACTAATATCCATGGAGATGAGCTAACCCCTCTTATCTGATTGCTGCTCTGCTCTTCCGTCAGAGGATGCGTTTCTCGGTGCTGCGTGCCCCAACTGCGTGAGGCACGCCCCAGGCTGACCTTCTCCTACCGAGCGCCCGCAGTGGGCGTTTGCCTGCTGCCTGTTTGTTCAGTCTGTACGGCAGAAGCGATGCTTGCTGGCCGCGAGCGCCCTCCAACCGGAGAGAGGAAAGGAGGTACATACTCACCATCATTGCTTTCGTTTGTGTTCGCGACTGTTCTCCTGGCGAGGCGCACAGTCTAGTTTCAGAAAGGATTGAGGAGACAGCCTCGCATTGGGCTGTTTCTACACGACTATGCCACCGACATCTCTGAGTTCCGAGGATTCTCCAGCGCCTCCCAGCACGCACCCGCCTGCTGATCGGAGAAAACTCGGCAAGGTAAAGCAAGCGCTGGTGCTGCTGGGGCTGATCATCACCCTGGCGGGCATCGGCGGCAGTTTCATGGTGAGCGGGCGGTCAGTGAGTGCTGCTGCTGCCGCTTCGCCACGCCACATTCCTGTCACCGCGCTGGTGCAGGATGTCCCGCAGTATCTGCCAGCAGGCTATGATAGCCAGGAACAGTTCGAGGAATGGAATGGCTATACCTGCGGACCGGCGACGATCACCGCCATTTTGCATGCCTACGGGGCGAAGACGCGGATCGGCATCATCTTCGATCTGCTCTACTACCAGCAATTTGGCATCATGGACATCGATCAGCAAGGATTGCATGGCCCGGACGGCTTTGTCCCCTTGCTGAGGAAATACTATTCCAGTTGGTATGCTGTATCCTTCAATGGCAAGAGCACAGGCTATCTGAGCTACGACCATTTGCAACGGATTGTACAGGCCGGGTATCCGGTGGCCGCCGATTTCTGGGACGATGGGTCGTTCTGGCCCGATTTGTCAGAGGGCCATTGGATGACCGTCGTTGGATTCACCGCAACCAACGTGATTGTCCGCGATTCCAGCACGTTTCATCTGGACTATCAGTTGAGCATTGACCTGTTCAAACGGATTTACACGGGCATTGCCGCGCCCATCCTGCCGGTGGGGGTGCCACTGCCATGAAACGACACTGGATCAAGATCACCTTGTGGCTGCTGGCGATGGCGCTGGGCATGACCGCCTTCTCGGGAGGGTTGATCATGCAGGCCAACGCCGCCGGGCCGAACCTTGCGCAAAACAAGTCCTATCGCTATGGTCCGGTGAACTGCCATAGCAATCCTACGTTGCCCGATACGTCCGGCAGCAAGCAGCAATACGCAGACTACATCGTCAATACCATCGCGCCGCGCTATCACCTCGAAGCGGCAGTTTTGCTCTGGCAAGTGAATCAGGAAAGCGGCTTCAATCCTGATGCCTACAGCCCGGCGGGAGCCATCGGCATCGCGCAGTTCATGCCCGCCACGGCAGCCGCGTATGGCATCAATCCCTGGGACCCCTGGCAATCGCTCGATGGGATGGCTCGCTACGATCTGGATTCGCTGCGCGCCTTCTGGGGCTGGTCACATACGATTGCCGTCGACTTCGGAGGGAACCGTAACTCCTATGCCTGGGGATTGGCCCTGGCAGCCTATAACGCGGGCGGTGGCGCTACCGGCGCGGCTGTGGGCTGGGCATCGAGTCAGGGGTGGTACGATGGCCCCTGGACCTGGCTCTGGTGGTTCGGCAACGCCAACCAGACGTTCTACTATGTTCCCGACATCCTCGGCTGTGAAGCCACCAGCTAAAAGATCAGACGGGCGCTCATCTCCCGATACGACCTTTCAGCAGTTTGTCTACCACGCCCCTTTCCTGGCACAACCAGGAAAGGGGCGTTGCTATATCAGATCGTTCTGCACGTGATTAAGCCGGATATCCCCATCCATGGCTTCCTCTTCCTCATCCTCCGCCGCTTCATCCTCATCCTCACCTTCTGACGCCTGCTCCTCTTCAAGCTGCTCATCGCCTGGCGCGGGTTCCCGGGATGTCTCCCCGAGATCGAGATTACCGACCAGAAAAGGCACAATGGCCGAAACCGCAACGGCAACCGTCGCATTATGGAGAAAGAAAAACAAGCTTCCGCTGAGCACATAGGCGATAGCCGCAGAGAGCGCCAGCACCCGCCAGAACTTGCGAGGCGTGGCATAGATACCAGCGCTGCGAGTGATAAGCATATACACCACCAGCACTATGGTCACGAAGCCAAGCACCATCAACAAGCCAATCCAATCAGGCATGGCGTCCTCTCTTTCAAGACTCTCTTTTTGTTGTTCGATTTTCTTGTGTGCCATGTCAGGCACAACGCAAAGCCGCGTTGGAATGGTACCACCCACGCGCAAGAGAAAAACAAAGCAACCCCCTTGCCAGGCTAGCTCAACCATGATATCATCGACGCAGCGCAGTGACGGAGCGCGGAAAGGAGCAAGAGTATCATGGCATCCGAAACCTTACCGCCCGAAACACCACCTGCCGCGCCCGGCACGTGGTTCCGGCTGCAATGGCTGATACCGCTGGCAATTACCCTTGTGCTGATCTACGCTGCTCGCACCATCATTGCCCCGTTTGTCGTCGCGGTCGTGCTGGCTTATCTTCTCGACCCGTTTGTCGCAACGGTCCACCGCTACACGCGAGCGCCGCGTGGCCTGGTCGTGGTGCTGCTGGCGCTGCTGACATTGGGAGTGCTGGGCGCAATCATCGCCCTGCTGGTGGATGTGGCCTCGGATCAAGGCGGATCGCTGGTACATCATCTGCCAGAGTATCTGAGCAACGCGGTTGATAACATCAACACCCTGCTGCTGCCTACCACGATTCAGATTCCGAAGAGCGCGGTGCCCGGCATTGGCGGCAATCCCCTGCCCAACTTCAGCATCGGCGAAGTGCTCAGCTTTGCCGTCAGCTTCGCCCGCTCTACCGGGCAAGGCTTGCTCGATTTCCTGCTGACCTTTGTCTCGACCATCTACCTGCTGATCGAGGGACATCACATTGCCGATGGCATCCAGCGCTTCTTCCCCCTGGAGCATCGCCCGCGCCTGGGCCGGGTGATGAGCAAAGTCCGCCAGACCTGGAGCAGCTATATCCGCGTGCAGTTGTTGTTGGCCGGGCTGATGGCCGTGGTCTCCTGGATTGTGCTGCAATTTGTCTTTGGCGTGCTGGGCCATTTCCTGCCGCAAATCTTTGGCGGTTCCCTGAAGTTTGCCTTGCCGGTTGCCATTGCCGTTGGCCTGCTGGAAACCATCCCCATCGTTGGGCCGCTGGTGGCAATCGCGCTGGCAACCATTGTGGCCCTTGCCACGCTGGGCATCGTTCCGGCGGTGATGGTTGCCGCTGCCCTGTATGTGCTGCGCCTCATTGAAGATAATATCGTCATTCCCAACGTACTGGGCCGAGCCATTCACCTGCCCGCCATCGTCACGCTTTTTGCCGTCACCGTCGGCGGACTGATCGCCGGACTGGTCGGCCTGCTGCTGGCGGTGCCCATCGCGGCAGCCCTCAAAGTCGTCATCGACGAATATTATCCCCATCCGCCGCCCACGCTAGCAGCAGCCACCAACCACGCGCACGAGGCGCAAGCGGAGGCGCTCGCGCCTGCCACAACGTCGTTGGAAAGCCAGAGCGCCAGCGAAACAGCCTCCGGCTAGTTTGAGAAGCCTGAAGAAGCAGGCGGAGGCGACTTGCCAGGCAAGTCGCCTCCGCCTGCTTCACGTTACAGAATCCCCAGAGCGCATCCGTGCCTAGTAGTGACTCACCTCACCCGTGGTTGGATTCAGGCGCAGGTCAATGCCGCGCGGGCCATGTCGGAAATCGAACATGCCGGTCAGCGAGCCAGCGATATTGTCAAAAGAGGTCGCGCTGATGCGTTCGCTGTGCAGCCAGTTATCCTCGATGAAACGGATGATCGAGGTCTGGTCGGTCAGCGTGTGATCGATGTAGTTCTGCTTGGCCCAGGGAGAAATGACCATCATCGGCAGGCGCACGCCATAGCCGCAGCGGTCCTCGATGCCACCCAGCGTAGAGTGCCCGTTCGTGTTTGCGCCGCAGCTTGCGCCGTTCAGCGCGTCGACGGTCGGGTCATTGGACTGATTGACAATCGGCGGCATGACATGGTCGTACCAGCCATCCGAATCATCATAGTTGATGATGACCGCTGTGTGCCTCCAGCTTGGCAGTTTTTCCAGGGCGTTGATCGTGTTGACCAGGAAGTTCTGCTCATCCAGCGGATCAGAATAGCCAGCGTGGCCGTCCTCAAAGGCGGGGGCCTTCAGGAAGCTCACCGCGGGAAGGTTGTTATGGTTGGCAGCCTGCCAGAAGTTGGTCAGGTCATACTGATGGTTGGCCTGATCGGTATGGCCGATCATGGCAATCGAGCTTGGCGGCAGGTGGTGCGGGTTGGAGGTCGAGGCATAATACTGGAATGGCTCATGATGCGCGATATAGTCGCTGATGGAAGCGCCGCCAACGTTCGTGTGCGCAGTTTTGCAAGCGGCTACACCATTCGTCACCGCTGAAGGCGCGAAACCGCCCTCAAACCAGCCCCAGGTGAGGTGTGCCGCATTCAACAAATCGCCAATGTTCACACCGCTCATAGCAGCCGTGGCTCCAGCCGAGCAGTCATCAAACGTGGGGTCAAGATCACCGATGACCGTGCCATTCACGACATTCTTGCTGGTTCCGGTCACCGTAGCGCCATTGGTCTGGCCGGAAATCAGGTTGAGCGCGCCGGGGGTGGATGGCCCAAACTCCGTGTCGAAGGAGTTATCGCTCATCGAGAAAAACTGGGCATAGTTCCACAGCGCCGTCACGGTGTTGCCGTCGTAATAGTCCATCACCACCGACTTATCGGTGCAACCAGCGCCAGCCGTATGCTGCACGAACTGGTCCGCCAGTCCGCCATCAAAGGCTTTCTGCTCATCGGTATAGCCGTGATCCTGGTCGCACGTGATGGCCTGAGAGCGATCAAGGCGCTGGGGGTTGTCCAGATTGGGGTTGTCGTTGAGCAGGGTGGGGGTCAGGCCGTTCGGCACGGGCGTGCCGGGGAAGGCATAAAATGCCGGTTCGCCCTTGGGGTTCGCCGCGTTGGGATAGGTGCCAAAGTAGTGGTCAAAAGACACATTCTCCTGAAAGATGACCACCAGATGCTGGATGGGTTGACCATCGTGGTCATCCCCGGTGTTCCCTGAATGCGCGCTCGCCAGGGTAACCGCTGCCGCTGTCGAGCCGATCAACAGCACCAGCGCTGTCAACCCCCAGGGCAACAGCTTCAAGAATCGCTTCATAATTCCCTTCTTCTTTGTGTCATCACTCCATAACTGGCCGACACATCCGCTTGCTCCCGCCTGGGCATAAGGCCAGGCATCCAATGCCATATCGTCGGAATATGGGGATTCTTTCCTGAAAGCAGCAGCAGTATTTTCCTGCCTCTCAGGAACGCAACGTGGGTCGATGGCGCAACGCTGGCAAAGAGCAAGTGATGCCACAGGAAAAAATAGCAGTGGGGCGTTAACAGGCAATGATGTGAGTTTTAAAATGAGTTTAAAGAAATTTAAAGAACAGGCGCTGACTGGCCTGGGCCAGTCAGCGCCTGTTCTTCATGAGAGAGATTGAGGAGGGGCAGCGCCGCTTCAGACTGAAACAGCCGAAATCGGGGCCTCCACGGCGAGGCGCTGCACCAGAGCGCCTAGCTCATCGGCATCGCGCGCAAACTCCACGCGCGCAGGAGCTTGCGCCTTGAAGTCGGCCAGCGTCATATCATCTAGAAAGCGCTCGCCCGCGTTATCCAGCATCACGCTGGGCAGCACCACGATATCGCCTAATTCGTCGCGCGCCTTCAGGTCCAGCAGTCTGTCCAGCACATCCTGCCCGCACAGCAGGCCCGCCACCGTCACCAGCGGCCCCCAGAACTGATTGACCACCGGATGCGCGTGCGCCTCCAGATTAGGAATCTGGCTGAGATCACTTGCCACCGGATAGAGCAGAGGCGCGGCCATCGCGCTGGTAATCAGCGTCAGGCGCGTCGGTTGAGGAAATGCGGCGGGCAAGCGCCTGCGCTGGCGTCGCCAGCCATCCAGAAAGGCGCGTGTCATGCCCACACCGTTTTCAATCTGCTCGAACGCGCCGTAGTGCCGCGCAGCGGGAAAGCGCTTCGAGGTCAGGAAATACCACTCGTCGGAAAGATAAACAAACGACTCGCCCATCTCGGCCTCGAAGCGCTTTTGCCAGCCCTGCACCTGCTTGACAATTGCCTGCGCCTCGTCGATGGTATACGGGCGCAGCGTCGGCAGATCACCGACCTTGAGCATATTGTTATGCTTCGTCAGGCCGACGGGCACCGCCGCGATGCTCTGCACAATTGGGCGCAGCGCCGCCAGATCGGTGATGCTTTTATCCAGCCACGCGCCATCGTTCATGCCTGGGCAGAGCACAAGCTGCGTATGCGCCTGGATGCCCATCTTGCCCAGCCGCTCCAGATGCTCCAGGACCTCGCCCGCGCGCGGCCCGTCCACCATCTTACGCCGCAGGTCCGGGTCGGTCACATGCACCGACACATACAACGGGCTGAGGCGCTGCTCTTCCAGGCGCTGCCAGTCCTTCTCTTTCAGATTGGTCAGCGTGATGAAATTGCCGAAGAGAAACGAATAACGGTAATCGTCATCCTTAATGTACAGGGACGAGCGCATGCCCAGCGGCAGGCCGCGCTGCGGCTGATGGCGCTCTGGCAAGCCCTTGATAAAGCAGAAGACACACTTGTTGGCGCACTGGCGGATAAACGGCGCTGGCTCCTCGCCAAAGAGCACGCCCAGGTCTTCGTCGGCATCCTTCACCACGCGCACATCCACCAGCGAAGTCTGTCCATGAATCAGGCGTTCCAGTCCCAGCGTCAGCTCTTCATCCGCCTGATAAAAGCGATAATCCACCAGATCGCGCACCGGCTGGCCGTTGATGCTGCGCAGCAAATCGCCCGGCTGCACTCCGGCCAGATCAGCCGGGCTGTCGGGAATCACTTCGCGCACCCAGCCATAAAGTTTGGGCATACCCAGCCCCCAGAAGATGAGAGATCAACCTGCGAACATCACAGGCCCAAAAGCGAATTATAGCCCGCCGAAGCGCCAGGCGTCAATCCTCCTGCTCCTGTTCTTTCTCCCGCAGCAATTCGTCCTTTGCTCGCTCTGCATCCAACTTCTGGCTAGCCACGCGGAACTTTTCCCACTGCCCAAGTAAGATGAGCATCACGATTACGATAATGACGACGATGGCAAGCAGATGCAAGACTGCTGGCGTCCAACTGGGGAGCCAGTCTGGAAGGAATGCGAACGCATTCTGAAAATCAGTAATGATCACATCGACCCCAGCCACCGCCAGCAAGGCAGCCGCAATGCCAGCAACAGTGCTCAAATTACTGCCGCGCGCATCCACATCTTTCTGCATATCCTCAAGACGTTTTGCCCGCGCATCGGCCAGACGCTGCCGCTCGCGTTCCTTCCGATCCGCTTCCTGTGCCTCTTTCTCGGCTAGCTCGCGTTTCGTAATCTCTTGCAGGCGTTCTACCGAACTCGACAGGTTGTCGCGCTTCTGATTGACCCGGGCCATCGTCTCATCAAACAACTGTCGCAGGTTCATGATATCTAATTCATCAGTCATCGCCTGCATCAGCCGCGTCGTATCCGAATAGCGGGAAACGATGCGCAGCGTCAGCAGGTCCAGCGAGCGGCGCGCGTCAGAATCAAAATGCTCGCTGGCAGTTTGCCGGATGCGAATCTCTTCCAGCAGTTCATCCCGATCAGCGATGCCCTGTCTGTCTGGCTCAGCAATAACTCTGGCAGCCTTTTCCTCCAACTCGGCAAGCTCATCGAACTCTCGCTTCGAGCGGGCGACCATCGATGTTACCAGACAATAGAGGCGTGTTGCCGTCGCTACCAGTTCAACAAATTGCAACACATTGAAGTTGGGGTCATCGGGGAAATAGAGCAGCGCGGAGTGGGTCGAAACATAGAAAAGATCATCGGTATGAGAGGTAATCTCCGCCAGATTACGTTTTTCCGGCTTGCGCATGGCAAGCCAGTCGTGCAGCGACGCGCGTTTCTCGCGCAGGGGCAGCACCAGGCCCTGGAACTCCGGGAGGGTGTCAATGTCGAAACTCCCCAGCGGGCTGGGAAGCATCACCTTCTCGCCGGAGGGCGGATCAACCAACTGTGCGCGCGTCATCTCGCGGGGATTGGCGTAGGTATACCAGTTCAGATGCGGCAGATAAATCCAATTATTTTTGTCTCTGGCGTGGTCGCGCAGTTCCCCAAGTTTTCTGAGTTGCTCCTTCAGTCGGTCGAGCTTCGCAGTGGCATCGTCATCAAGCTCCGGATGGCCCAGTGCCCTGGTGGTCCGCTCAACCTCCCTGATCTCGCCCTGGACCTCCAGGATGTGGGAATGCAAATAGGACTTCACAGCCGTCTTCAAGCCGTTGAAGATATTTTCGGCCAGCGGTTCCAACTGCGATTCGTCGTGATGGGTAGCATGCACCGATTCGCTGCGTAGATGGCTCTCATACCAGGTAAACGTGGATTTATGCGCGAAGGGAGCAATCAGCGCCGAAACTTGCCGAAGCTGAAAGATATCCAGGTCCTGGCCCTCGATAGAAAACTCAATCGTGCAGATGCCATAGGCATAAATCTTGAGGGTCATCTCGATCTCATCGGCGGCGCTCTCGGTGGTGCTCTGGGCAACGTCGGCCAGCGAGACCAGATGCGTACGCACAGGCCGAAACATGATCGTACACGAGTGCATCTCATGTTCGCTAAAGCCGGTCTCCAGATAGTCTTCGTTGTCCTGAGCCTCGATATGCTCGATATGGGGCCGTTTCCAGCGGCGGTCTATATTCCCGCGCTTCCCCGCTACACTGCGATGCCAGATGCGGCGAAAGCGTTCATGCTCATTCGCCAGGGCCAGTTGTTGGGCCGCATCCTCAGCATCTTCTTCTTCCTGGACTTCCGCAGGAGCATCTTCTTTGGCAATCTCTTCCTGCTCCTCGTCTTCCTCGGAAATGTCCTCATCCTCGTCCTCATCCTCGCCATCGGTAGGGGCCAATTGCTCGCACAGCCACGAGGCCAGCGCGCGATCAATCTGAAAATTCAGCAGCCAGACAAGATGGGTATTGCGAAAATAGGGGGTACTGGTCGCCTTTTCGAGATACAGCCGCTGATGGCGCAGAAATTCCTTGTGCGCGCGCAAATCAGAGCAGGTCTCGAAGTGATCTCTGGTGTAGCGGTTGAGAATTTCGTCCAGGTGGCGTTCCACCTCACCAACGTTGGCAAGGAAATAGTCGCGGTTATAGGGGAAATGGATGAGGAGCCGGGCGTACTCTTTCGTGCCATTATTCACCGCGCGCCGCCACTCTATTTCACTGATAAAGAGGTTCACCGCGCGCAGCCAGGCGGGTTCTTTGGTCAAGAGGTCGTGAGCATTCTTCCACCGCAAGAGCGTATCGAGCGCGGCATCCAGCCCTTGTTCCAACTTCTGGCTGTGCTCGAACATGGGAACCGGGTCTGAGGCGATCATGCCATTCTCGATGTGTGTCCCCTCAATGACCAAGAGGGCCAACGCCGAAAGCCCGACAACAATGGCCTCGCGATCAGCTTCAGGAAAGTCGTTCCAATACTTCTCGCGCAGCGCGGCGCAGGCCCGTTCCTCACGATTACGAATCAGTTCATAATCATAGGTGATGATCCAGCGCACATACGCCGACGTATGCTCGAAGAAAAACACGCCCAGCGCGCGCGTGGCGGCATCCACGCGCATGTCGGCTTTCAACTCTTGCGCCTCATGGCGCAGCGTCTCATAATCTTCCTTCAGGTGCAAGCTGACGAGATATTCCAACCATTCCAGATACTTCGTGGACTGTTTTGCTACCTGGGACACGGCGCGTACCCTCCTGAGCGCAAACCCATTCTCTCCATCGAACCCGAGAGAAGCAGGTTGGGATGCCAAAGGCTCTATCATCGGATGCCTCTCCTGGGGAGAGGACGGTTGGTACGTAAGGCAAAACACCTTCATCAGCCATCGCTCTTCAGGCAATGGCTGATATGTTGAACCAGGGGATACGCGCAAAGATTATGGGAGTGGCTTCTTGAAGAAGTTGATGGCGGCCACCGGCTTGAGGCCCAGCCGCTTCCCAAAGAAAGCCATCGATTCGTGGTTGCTTTCCTCTACGTCGATCACAGCATAAGGCAGGTGCTGCTCGCGCATGGCGTTGAAGACCGTCTCGGCCAGTTTGGTTGCCACGCCACGCTGCTGATAGGCATGGTCGACGGCAATCCATTCCAGATGCCCCATGCGCTGGCCGTTATATTCGTTGGCCCCCAGCACGAAGCCGAGCACCTGCCCATCCGACTCGGCCACAAAGCACAGTTCGCCCCAATTGGAGAAATGGTCAACAATCTCATCCAGCGACCAATAGCTGTAGCTCAGTTCCTCGCCGCTGCCAAAATGCGGATTGCCAATGCGAAACACCTGGGGCAGGTCATCAAGCTTCATCTGTCTTACCACAACTGGGGATTCCGACATAGCTCTTTCCCTTCTGAGCACAGCGCGAGTCACTGCTTACAATGAGCCGCATTTTATTGGACGGCAGGCAAAAAGTCAAGGGGGCTGGTCACAAATCATGCCCGGCGCGGCAGGACATCAACTCATCCAGGGTGAAGGTATCATACTGATTGACCGGCACTTTGCGCAGCCGCTCCAGCGCGTGATAATCGAAATTTTCGCTGTCATATTGGGCGACAACCCAGTACCAGGCGGCTGGCGCTTCCACCTGGCGCAAGCGCTCGACGGCCTGCGTCTCGAAGTAAGCGCGATATTCCTGCCAGCGGGGATTCTGCACCGCATGCTTCCCCCAGCGATAGTTCAGGTGCATCAGCGGGCAATCAATCTCGTCGGCGAAAAAGCGCACGTCCAGATCAGGCGCGGCGTCTGTGCCGCCCACCTGCTCCACCTCAAAGACCACCGGATAGGCTTCGCACAGCACCGGCTTTACTTTCGAGTCGGCCAGCGTGCAATGGAAGCAGGAGTCAAGGAAGGCGCAGCCCGGCTTCAGCTTCAGCACATCCACCGTGCCGCGCGGCGTCACCAACTGGTCCAGATACCCGGCCTCCAGCGCCTCAACGGACATCTGCAACTGCGCGGCAATAAACGCTTTTTCGCCGGGCATCAGCGTGCCAACTTTATATTGTTCGCAGCGCCCGCCGCACTGCGCGCAAATATCCCACATGCCGTTGCCTTCGCCATCAAAAGACTGGTGGAACGCCAGAAAACGCTCGAAAGGAACGGGTTGGATTTCGCCGGGCATCGTTCGTTTTAACCTTTCCTCTATCGCCAGATGAGCTATGCCTTCACATCTCATCTTTTTATCTATCCTTGCTCTTGCGCCCATTATAGCACAGGCGCGCTGGCCTGCTCTTTCCACCAGTCCGTGGGGTAGATTTTTTTCTGGAGATTTTAACCCGCTACTCAGCTTCTTCTAAGGCTGATAGGCCATGCTACACTCACAAGGAAAGCGAAGAAAAGAGAGGACCAAGGGAGCATATCTCGGAGGACGGCTAATGTCTACCACTCACCCGTTGCATGACCCATCGCCGCTTGACGACGAGCAACCTACCCTGGTGCCAAACGCAGTCGAATCTTTTGGGCCAGGATTAGGCGGCGATCAGAACGACACCGATGCCTGGCTCAGACAAACCGGGCCAACCCAGATAAACCAGAGCCAGACGGCCAGCGCATACGGCGGCAGTCCCGTCTACAATGGGGCCAACAGCGCGCCCCCACGCTGGCGAGCGTCGAAACATGGCGGGCCGCGTGTCTCGCGGCGCACTTTGCTGGTGGGCGCGGGCATCGCGGGCGTCGCTACGGTTGCCGTCGCGGCGGGCGTTGGCATCCACAACCTGAGCAGCAGTCCGCAAAATACCCTCAGTGGTCCGCTGGGCAGCACTCAGCAAATCGCGCATCTGCTGCGGCGCGCAGGGTTTGGTGCGGCTCCTGGCGAGATCGAAACCTACAGCGCGCTGGGACTCAACGGCGCGGTTGATCGCCTCATCAACTTCCAGAACATCGCGAACACGGCCATGGACCAGCGCCTTGCCGCCGCCAACTTCGATTTCAGCAACGTGCAGGATACGCTGCGCTGGTGGCTGGCGCGCATGACCTACAGCGCCCATCCGTTGGAAGAAAAGATGACGCTCTTCTGGCATGGGCTGCTCACCAGCAGCTTTCGCAAAGTAGGTGGCAAGCGCGGCTTTCAATTCATCAAGCAAAATAACGACTTCCTGCGCCAGAACATCTTTGCGCGCTTCGATGATATTCTGGCGGGCATCACCATCAACCCGGCCATGCTGATCTGGCTGGACGGCAACAACAGCCGCGTCGGCGCGCCCAACGAGAACTTTGCGCGCGAAGAAATGGAACTCTTTTCGATGGGCGTCGGCAATTATTCACAGGCCGACATCGAGCAATCGGCGCGTGCCCTCACCGGCTGGCGCGTCAGCCCCTTGCTCGGCCAGGCCGTTTTTGTCCCCAGGCTGCACGACAACAGCCAGAAAACCTTCCTGGGGCAAACCGGAAACTTCGACTACAAAGACATCGCCCGCATCATTTGCGCGCAAGATGTCACGCCAAAATTCCTGGCGGCGCGGCTCTGGCGCTTCTTCGTCTATGAAAACCCCAGCGTGGCGGATATTCAGCCGTTGATTGACGCCTACCACAACAACAATCACAGCGTTGGCGCGATGGTGCGCGCCATGCTCACTTCGTCCGCGTTTTATTCGGCCCAGGCGTATCGGGCGCGCATCAAGGGTCCCATCGAATTTGTGGTGGGCGCGTTCCGCAACCTGGGCCTCAGCGGCATCGAGCAGAGTAAAGAACTGCTGGGCGCGCTGGAGGTCATGGGCCAGGCCCCCTACGACCCACCGAACGTGGCGGGCTGGCCTGGCGATCAATCCAGTGGCAACTGGATTAACACCGGAGCCTGGATGATGCGCGTCAACGCCATCAACACGCTGGTGGTCTATATGAACAACTCGCCCGATTTCATGCAGCGCTTGCAAAGCGATATCCAAAAGCTCAAGATCAGCACGCCCGACGGATTTGTAGACTACGTGCTGACGCAGTTGATTGACGGCCAGATCGACAGCCAGCGCCGCCAGATGCTCATTGACTATCTGAACAGTGACACCAACGGGAATGGCAACGGTGTGACGCTGGTGGGCGGCAAGTCTTTGTCAGGCGCGAGCGTGCGCGGCCTCTATTATCTGGTCATGTCCATGCCGGATTACCAACTCAGTTAGGAGGGCCTCTTCATGTTCAATATTTCTCGTCGGGCCATGATGAAAGATGGCCTGCTGGTGGTCACGGCGGGCATGTTGATGCCGTCGATCTTTGGGCGAGCCGTGCGCGCCGCCCATAACGCCGCGCAAGAAGGTGACCATCTGGCCTTCGACGCCCAGGGCCGCACGCTCATCGTCGTCCAGATGGCGGGCGGCAACGACGGACTCAACACCATCGTCCCCTACACCGACAGCCTCTACTATCAGGCGCGGCCCACCCTCGCCATCCAACAAAAGAATGTGCTCACGCTCAATGATCGGCTGGGCTTCAACCCCGCCTTGCAAGCGCTCAAGCCTTTCTGGGACCAGCAGAAGCTTGCCATCGTCGAGGGCGTTGGCTATCCTAACCCCAGCCTGTCGCACTTCCAGGCGATGGACATCTGGCAAAGCCTGGACCTGAACGGCCAGGGAACGGAGGGGTGGCTGGGCAAGTATGTTGCTGGCCTCGTGGACAAAGACGGCCATCCCTTCCAATCGCTGGATATTGGTGTACAGCTTCCGGCAGCACTGCGGGCCATCAATGCACAGGTTCCCACGCTCACCCAGGCCCAGAGCTATCAACTGCTGGCCGACCCCGCCAACAAAGCCGGTCTGGACGCCCGCACGCAGGCGCTCCTGCGCCTTTATGATTCGTATCCGAAAACAGCGCCATACGCCGCGCTGCTCGATGCCACCGCCCAGAACGCGCAGCAAGGGTCGAAAGCGCTGATCGAAGCGGACGCGGCGTACAAGCCCGCCGTCACCTATCCCACCGGCCCATTTGCCGATGGCTTGAAAGTGCTGGCCGAAGTGATCGTGCAGGGATTGGGGCTGCGCGTCGGCTACATCACGCTGGGCGGCTTCGACACACACGCCAACCAGGTCAACGACCAGACAACCCTCCTGCAAACGCTCGCCGAGGGCCTCGATGCCTTCTACAACGATCTGGTGGCGCATGGCAAAGCCGATGATGTCGTCATCATGACCTGGTCCGAGTTTGGCCGCCGCGTCCACGAAAATGGCAACGCGGGCACCGACCACGGCACCGCCGCGCCGCTCTTCGTGATGGGCAATGCCGTCACTGGCGGCTTCTATGGCGAGCCGCCCGACCTGGGCAACCTCGACCAGACCGGCAACCTCAAGTTCACCATCGACTTCCGCCAGGTCTACGCAACGGTGCTGGATCGCTGGCTGGGCGCGCCCAGCCAGGCTATTCTGGGCGGTTCGTTCGGCAATCAGAACTTTCTGCCCTTGGCTGGCTAGGAGGGACCAGCCATCGCTCTTTGGGAGGCTAATTTCCGAAAAAGCGCTGGGTGAAGGTGGCGATAAAACTGATCTCAATGGTCAGGCCAATAATCGCCTCAAACGCTGCCAGGACGGTGATCGGGTCATCCAGCACAATGCCTCCTGGGAAAAAGCCGCGCCCATGAAACGACGTGAGGCTAAAGACAAACGCCCCCAGCGGTGAAAGCTGGGGGCCGACTATCTGCCCCAGAACATAATAAATCGTGGCGAACATGGTAATGACAAAGAGGTACGAGATGGCGCTGCGGACGGGCTTATATCCATATCCGGCAAGCAGATCGAGAAAGAGGGAAAAGCCGTAAGCTCCTGGCTTGCCTCGCAGGTATGATACGGAGCGCGCAAGCTGCTGCGCGCGATACATGAACCCTACCGATTCCTCGTTAAGCCCTTGACTGCGCAGCGCCACCGCAAGCTGGCGATTGGCGCGCATGGCTTCTCGGCAATCGTTCAGGCGCGTTTCCACGTCCTTCTTCTTGCCGCTTGTATCGCTCCCCTGCCGCGCCTTGCGTTCATCCCCCAGCATGGTTACTTCCGACCAATCGATCACGCCGAGGTTAGCGTCCCCCCATTGCACATCGGCCAGCCGCACAAATCCGTATGCCTCAGACCCCAGGCAGACATTCCTCAGGTCTGTGGTCGTATCGAAAAAAGCCGCCCGGAGATCGGCAGGTGGCAAGAAGACGGGCAAGCCCTCATGCTGTTCCTTCTGCGCTGACCCTGCCGGTGTCAAAGACACGCCCTCCAGATGCGCCAGCCGCAAAGAAGCTCCCTCCAGATGGGCTTTGCGCAAAGAGGCTCCCTCTAGATGGGCCATGTACAGATCGGCTTTCTCCAGATGCGCCATATACAATTCGGCCCCCTCCAGATGCGCCCAACTCAGAATTGCGCCCTCCAGATGGACAGCGGCCATGCCTCGTCGTTCGGGCGTCCTATTGCGCTCCTTCCAATCGAGTCCGCCCAGCATATGGCTCAGCGGCAAATGGTGCAAATCTACCTGCTGGAGATCAGCGCCGCGCAAGTCGATGCCTCTGCGCCCACGCTGCCGCTCATCGTAGCAATCTACCGGACCTCGTCCGCCCTCATGTGTCGCCAGGAGCCATTCGACATCAGCCCGCTGTAACTTGATGTCTTTGAATGGATAAATGCCTTGATCAAGGTCTGGTGTAATGCTCAGGCGTGTAGTAAGATACGCCTGGCGTCCGGCATCGATTTCTGGCTCCGTGCGCCAGGGCTGCCCCTGAGCCTCCCAATAGGTCTGCCAGGCAGCGCTGGCTCGGGTCGCGGGAGGGGGCTGCAATTGAGCCTGTTCACTGCCACTCATAAGCGCATCCTTTCAGCCAATCAACCGACGTATCCCTTCTCATTGTAGCGTATTTTTGAGTTTCAGGCCACCTACTCGGGGCAGGCCCCTTCATCGCGTCGGCCTCTATTTTGCTGATAGTGGTTCAGCGCGTTTCGCTTCGTGCGCGCCTGTGTGGCAGATACAGACATACCGAGTGCAAGGAGGCATCTCATGATACAGGCAGTCGTCGATGAAACCTACCTATCTCTGGACAAAATACGCCAGGAAATCAGTCACCTCGCGCAGCAGCTCAGCGCCGATTGGTTTCGGCTGCATGATTTGCTGCCGCTCTTGGAGACGGCAGCAGCGCAACAGGAAGCCACGCGGCTGACACAGGCAACCGACCCCATCTTCCTGGCCTGCTTGAAGCTTCAGCAGGCTGAAGGCCGCGCAGCAGCCCTCCAGCAGCAATTGCACGAAGCCCAGGACTGGCTTCAGCAGGCGGAATTAAGTCTGGTCCGCTGGAAAAGCAGACCCGGCGAAACCACCGCAGCGCCGCTGCATATGATGCCCTCTGCCAGCGACTGAAGAAGAACCTCTCTGTAGGCCCGATTTATGCGTTAAGGAGCGGTAAGGGACAAGACTTCCTTCCCTAACGCATCATCCAATCAGGATTCGCGGGGATAAGGAGTCACGGGTCCAAGCAGGGAAGGGCTGCATCCAGAGGAACATCGTTGCCATGTCGAATATCTTAATTGTTGATGATGATGACGGCATCCGCTCCTTTCTCCATGCCTTGCTGGCAGAAGAAGGCTTCCAGGTGCGCACCGCTTGTAATGGCATAGAAGCGCTCAACATCCTTCAGTGTGAAGGGGATTGGGTTGTGCTGCTGGATATGCGCATGCCTGGCCTGGATGGGCGCGGCCTGCTGCGGGAGCTAGAAGCGAACCCGTGCCTGCATCATCACGCCAGAGTCGCGCTGATGTCCGCCGGGTGGGGATTGACCCAGCCATGCCCGGACCCCCGGCCAACGTTCGTAGAGGCCGTCCTCGACAAGCCGTTTGAACTGGATACCATCCTCGACGTGGTCACACAGCTCGCCAGCTAGTGAGCCAGGCGTATTCTCCTCAGCAACCAGGCATGATCTCTCGATAACATGGTATAATTAGAGAGGTCCAGACCTGCCCTCGTGGGCATAAGCACAGCCGTTTTTGCTCCATCTTTTCATGCCCTACAATGCCCTGGCTGTAAGGAACGTAGATATGCGCCGACCACATGTGTATACCACCGATGCGCTCATCATCAAACGCATGGATTATGGCGAGGCTGATCGCATTTTGACTCTCTTCACGCCAGGGCGCGGAAAGATCAAGGCCATCGCCAAGGGCGCGCGGCGCACCACCAGCCGCATCGCCGGGCATGTCGAGCTTTTCACACGCAGCCAGTTGCAGCTTTCGACTGGTCGCGACCTGGAGATCATCACCCAGGGCGAAAGCCGAGAACAGTTTCCCCACCTGCGCACCGAACTCTGGCACGCGACGACTGCCTATTATCTGGCCGAACTGATCGACAAATTCACCGAAGAACACAACGAATACGAAGACCTCTATACCTTGCTGATCGCAACCCTGCGGCGGCTCGATGAAGATGCCGCTGGCGTGGTCAGGCAGGCGAACAACGGACATAACAGCGCGCACGCGCTCCGCGAAACCCTGGCGGAGTATACCAGCCTGCCGGACGATGGCGCGGCCACCGCATCCGGCAACGGCCACACTGCCCCTCCATATCGCAGCCGCGCCTGGCAAATGCTGCGCTATTTCGAGATTCAACTGCTCGGTGATCTTGGCTATCGGCCCAGCCTGCACGAATGCGCTGCCTGTGGCGCCACGCTGCAACCAATCGAAAACGGCTTCAACCCCACCCTGGGCGGCGTCCTCTGCCCCAATTGCGCGCGCTTCTCGCAACGCCCAGTCTCCCTTGCCAGCCTGAAAGTGCTGCGCCTGCTCCAGACCAGCCCCTGGGAACAGATTCCGCGCCTGCGCCTGGAAAGCAGCCAGCAGAGCGAAATCGAGTATCTGCTTCAGGCGCTCATTCGCTTTCACCTGGAACGTGACCTCAAGTCGTGGGACTTCCTGCGCCACATCCAGCCGGTGAAGTGAAGTGATGAGCCGCCGACATTCTTGCTGGCATAGATGTTGCCACTAGAAACTCTCCAGCCCTGGCAGACGCTAGCCTGTTGGCATTGGTGGCAGCGATTTTCTGGCGCTGTCCATCTGTAGAGAATGCTGTCGGGGCCAGGTGAACAGCATGCGCGCAGTGCTTTGGGTTGGCGGAATCATCATCTTTGGCGTCATTATCTTTATCGTCGTGCCTGGGATCAATCTCCAGAACTCCGGCAGCGCCACACTGGTGCAGGTCAGCAGCGCGAACGTGCTGGGGACGGCCACGCTCTCACCGACTCAGGGAGGGCAGGCAACTATCATCAATGTGCAGGTCCAGCACCTGGTGCCAATGAGCAACTACGCCCTTTCCATCCATGCTGGCTCGTGCTACGGCGCGCTCCTGACAGCCCTGGAGCCTGTCACCACCGACAACAACGGCAGCGGCTCCAGCAGCACCACGCTGAGCGCGCAAATCCAAAGCACGTGGTTTATTGTGCTGCACAATGGCAGCAGTACCAGAGATGACGTGTTAGCCTGCGGTCAGGTGACCATCAATGCGGCCATTACCAACCCCACCCCTAACCCCTATGCCACGCCCATCATCTATCCCACCATGCCAGGCCAGTTCCCCAATACCGGCGGCGGCCCGCCGCAGCCATAAGCGCTCTCTTCAGAGCGGTGCCTGTTGAGCCGCTAGCCCGGCTGAAAAGGCGCAAAGACCTGCGCCTTCAAGGCCGCGCCGAGTTGTTGTATCTGGGTCAGCATGCTGGCGGTATCCGTCTGATACTGGGCGAGCGTCTTCTGCGCAGCGGTCAAATTAGGCGGCAGAGCAACTAGTTCGCTCTGGAGTTGCCCCGTTGCCTGAATATCTTTTGCTGCCAGGCTGCGGCAATCATCCAGCAGCGGCTGATACGTCGGGTCGGGTGTCGTCAGGGCATTCAGCGCTGCTTCATCACCTGGCAGCGCGGCCTCATCGCTGCGCAAAATAGCGACCACCCCCAGCGGGTCTTGTTGGAGCTTGCTGATTTCTGGCGGATTGCCATAGGGTTGCAACGATTGCGCCAGGCGCGCGCAGTGGTCCTGAATCGTCAGTGCAAACGTTCCCAACTGGGCGCGGGGATAGGAGACCAGACCCCCAAAAAGTAGTCCACCAATCAAGACAGCCGTTGAAAGGCCAACCAGCGTGACTGGCGCGGTGATACCCACCCCAAGGCTACGGCCACGCCGAGTTGCCAGCAGCGCGCCAAGCAGCCCCGGCAGCGCGACCGCGCCGCCAACCACCGGGCTAAGCAGGACCACCGTCAGCAGCGTTTGATTGATCGCCAGCGGGGTCAGCAGAGCAAGGCCAAGAAACATCCACGCCGTGGCCGCCAGAAAGAAACCTGGCAAGCCAAAGACCCAGGCAAGCCAGACCGGCCAACCCAGGGATGGAGAGCGTTGAACTGGCAAAGAACCGGTACCTCGCTGCTCGGCATATTCTGCCCGCAGTGCTTTCAGGGTCTCAGAATCACGCGAGTGGGGGCGCTCTTTCCGCACAGCCGTTTCCCTCCGCAATGCTTGCCGATGCGTCGCTCAGCAGGGAATGATCTCCCTCATCTATATGGAACGCTCTATGGCCCCTAAATAGCGCACTTTTTAGCAACCCAGAGCACATCGGACCGCCAGACAGAGAGAAACAGCCAGGCGAGGCAGCCCATCAGGAAAGTTCGCTGCGAATCTCGCGCAATTGTTCGGAACTGAGCATGCGGAAGAGGATCAGCAGGTTCTCGAGATCATATTCCATACCAATAGCGTGTAATTCTTGCTTGATGCGCCCAATCGACGCCACCTGGGCAGGCGACACCAGTCCCCGGCTCACCAGCAGCGCGGCCAGCAATTGATCGCGGGTGAGAAATTTGAAAGTAAGCAGCACCTCACCAAGCCGATAATCGATATCGACCCCGCGCAAGAGCCGCTGGATGCCCATCGCCACTTCGAGCCGCTGCTGGCTGACAAGTTGGCCTTCCACCAGCACATTGCCCAGCGAGCGCTCAATCTGGCCCGTCGCGGCAATCGGCGCGAGCATCTGATGCTGAGAGGCCGCTGGCTGGCTGGCTGCCATTGGCTCCCTCTCGTCTGGCAGCCGCCGCGACGCCGTTTCTGATGGGCGGTTGCCATTGTTCTGGACCGTGTTGACACGCTGTGCCCGCGCGTATTCATAATCATCCATCGTCCCTGCCAGTGTGCGGCTGCGGGTATCCTGTTGTGGTGAGGATTCTGGCCCTCTGCCCAGGTCAGCAAATGCCTGCTGGCCCATATAGAGCGTTTCTGCCGCGTTTCGCGCTGGCGGCTGACCGGCCTGCTGCATCTGATTCGCGCTGCCCGCGGAGCCAGCGGAATATCGCTCTTGAGACACGTCTGGCGGAGGGGCAACAGGATAGGTGTTACCGCCGCGCGCCATCGCGCTCATCTCCTGCATCGCGGACCGCTGCCCCTGGTTCCAGCGAACCGTCTCGTTACCGTCCATCTGCGCGCCGTTCATCTGGCTGGCTGACGCTGCGGCTGCCTGGGCCTGCTGATAGGCAGCCGCAGCCTGCTGATACCCAGCCGCGCCAGCAGCAGCCAGCGCGTTAATCGCATCGCTCAGCGCGGCCAGATCGCCCATAGGCACGGAAGGCTGAAACGACGCGCCATTCATCTGGCTGGCCCCTGGCGCTTCCATCGCTGGCGCTGGACTCGGCCAACCCGGCGCTCTGGATTCGGCGGGCAGAGCAGCAGGTGGCTCCGCGTGCCCATTCATCCACTGCGGCGGGCGTTGGTCAGCAGGCCCCTGGACTGGTGGCCCAACCGCTATGGGCGGGGTCCGGTTGACCTCTGCCTTCCAGCCACTTTCAGCAGGAGGCATCATCGACGCGCCAGGGCTGCCATTCAAGGGCATAAACTCGGGAGGCTGACCAGCCTGCACACCCCGGCTGAGGTTCAAGACCCCGGCAATGGACTGCTGACGCCCGGTATACTCGGGCAGGTTTCCGACCGGAGGCATGACAGGCATCTGCGGCTGCGCAATAGGCGAAGGCATCTGTGGCGGGGCAGCAGGCGGAGGTTGATTATCTGGCGCAAGGCCAGGGATTCTGGACCCCAACAAAAAACTGGAATCGAGCGCCGGAGGCGGCGGAGGCGGCAGTTTCGCGCGCACTGCCTCGATCAGCGTCTGCATCCCCTGTGGCCCGCGCACCTCCACATCAGGGCGTCCACTACCATCAGGCACATCAGGTTCGACACCTGGCACCACATAACGATAGGTAATCACCTGCACCCCGCGCCCCAACCGCTGCGCGTCCAGCGCCACCCAGAACTCGCGGCGGCTGGTAGCTGCCTGGCCCAGATTGACCAGCGCCAGGCGCACGGGATAGCGGGCAATCAGGTCAAATACCTCCACAGGCGTTCGAGCAGAGCGCCCCTCGTAGCCCTGGGCGCGCAACTGACCAAGCAGCAGCGCAGCCAGCGATTCGTCACGTTCAAAAATGACGATCAGCAGTTGCTGTGCTCCACGCGCTCCGCCTGGCGCGTGGGAGACTCGCGAGGGATTCCCCATGACCATCCTATCCCCCCATGTATAGTAGAAGACGGATTCGTGTCCGCCTGAAATCAGACGCTACCGGCTTGTGGACCAGTATAACATACCTCCGAGTGTTGCCAAGACCTGGGGACGGGCAACTAGGACTTTTTTGTGAGGGCGCGCTGCTGGCTCAACGGGAGGACACAGACACCGTATCATCGTTAGTGGTATACTGTTTTTATCTGCGACAGCAGGTAACGTGAATCAAGAGACCATCCCAAATAGAGTGAGCGCCAATCCAAAACCTGAAGGGCGAGCATGCTGATCTCCGAATACAAACTGCGGACCAACACAGCGCAACAGAAGGTAATAGATGCTGCTGCGCTCAGCTTGCCCAGGACTTCCCACAAGAACCTGCGCCTCGTGGCGCGGCGGCGGTCAACCGAGGAAGGAATATCACTATGTCTGCCTCCCAGTTTCAATCTGGTCCTGGTGGGCCTGGCGGACGACGTGGACGACGCGGCGGCGGGGGCGGCGCTGGGTCTCAAGGCCCGCGCGGCCCACGCGACCCCTACGCTTCTCAGGGTCCAGGCGGCGGCGGCGAATCACCAGAGGCACAACACGATATTGCCATTCGCATGTTGCAACGCGCGCTGGCAGAAAGCCAGGAACGCGGCGATAAAGCGGGCATGCTCACCAGTCATACCAGCCTGGCCGTGGCCCTGCTAGAGGCCAGCCATCCCCAGGAAGCGTTGGAACATAACCAGCGCGCGCTGGAACTGGCCGAAGAGATCAAAGACTCGGTAGCCCTGGCAACCACCCATATGCGCATGGGCCAGATTCAGAGCGACCTCAAAAACCATACGGAAGCCATCGTCTCCTATGAGCGCGCGCTCAAGCTCTTCCAGGAACTCGGCGACACGCCTGGCACTGCCGCCGTCTACAGCCGCATGGGCGAGGCGTATTACCGCGAGGGCAACTATGACCAGGCCATCAACCGCTTTCTGCAAGCCTTGCCGCTCTATCGTGAAGGGGACGATCAGGTCGCCATTGCCCTGACGCATAGCAACCTGGGCGCGGCGCGCTATCACCAGGGCCAGTATGACGCCGCCTTAGAGGAACACCGCGCGGCTCTGGCAATCTGGCAGCGCCTGAACAACGCCGGGGGACTGGCAACCACGTATAATTATCTGGCGGCCATTTATAACGCGCAGGGCCGCTATGACCTTGCCATGCTCAATTATGGCCTGGCAAGCGCGGCCCTGGTGCGCAAACACTAGAGGAACTCAGGAAACACGACGTCGCGCGCGGGGATGGCGGCTGCTTACCTCTGCCAACGAAGGAACCGCGCGAGCGCGCGCTGAGCGACGACGCGCTGGCCGCGCTTCTTCCTCTGGCTCGGCCACAGCAACGGCGCTGACGGCCTGCGGCTGCTGGGCAGCCGCGTCCGCATCATCAACCCCAACCAGAAAATAATTGCGCCGCAAGCTGGCATCCCCGCAGACGCGCAGCCGCCGATGCGCCAGCCCTTCAGCCTGCGCCGGATTCAGATGCACCAGCGTTGGCCGGACCCCAAAACGCTCCTCGTACCGTTCCGCTGCCTCATCCAGCTTTTCCACCACCTTCCGTTTCGCATCATCATCAAACCAGAGTAAACCCAACTTCATCATGAGTGGTCTCTCCTTGAGCAGCATAGATTTCATCAGCCTTCAGGCCGCTTTAGAAATTTTGTTCTATTCCAGTATACCGAATCGGTCCCTTTCTGTCAAGAGGTTTGGGCGCTTTTGGCAAGGTGCATCCAACGTTTCGGGGAGAGAGCGACGCGCCGCAAGCTTGCGGCGCGTCGCTCTCTCTATCACGATTCTCCACAGCCTTACGCTTCGGTTTCGGCCTCCACCGGCTCGGTAGATTCGACCACCACCGTCAGCTTTGGCTCTTTGCCCTTGGCAACATGCACCGGCACCTGATACGTGCCCACCGCGCGCAGCGGCTCCGCAAGCTCAATTGCCCGCCGATCTAGCGAGAGGCCATTTTGCTCGCGAACCGCCTCGGCAATATCCTGGTTGGTAATCGAGCCATACAGCCGTCCGCCCTTGCCCGCGCGCACACGGAACGTGAGTGTAATATCGCCCAACTGCGCGGCTAACGCCTGCTGCTCGGCTTCCAACTTCTCCTGCTTACGCCGCTCCGAAGCAATATGCTGCTTCAAATTGCCCAGCGCCGACGGTGTGGCCGTCGCCACCAATCCCTGCCGCAGCAGGAAGTTGCGGGCATAGCCTTCCGACACATCCTTCACGTCGCCGGTCTGGCCCAGCCCCGCAATGTCTTTTAACAAAATCACTTTCATGATAATCTTGGGCGCAGGCGCCCACCGCCCTTAGGCGTGGGAGAAAGCGCCCCTCCTTTCGCTTTCCGTTTGTATCTGCCTATGATAGAATAGACCCTGTGCAGGGCACTCTGGCGAGGCAGCTACCAGAGTAACGGTCACGCACGCTCTACCCACGCATAAGGGGTTCCGGCGAGTAGGCACCGTCGCCGGGTAAAACGCTGGCGGCATCTGCCTACACGGCTGATGTCAAGCAGCCGATAGTAACGATGGGGTCAAACCCTGTCAGTTACAAGCTCCTGCCTAAAGGCAGAGGTACTTGACGGCACCCTTTCCCCGATCTCTTTTCTCGCTCGCTCGCGTATCGCGTGTGCGGGCGTCTCGTTCTGCTGGCCCAGCACGCGACCATCACTGCTGGCAAGCGCATTCGCCCTGCGCGCCCGCACGTGTTCAATGCACAATGCACATCGCACGAAAGTATACACCGTTTGTTCTGCTGGCGCAACTTGACAGCGGGCATGCGTTGCTCATATTCTATAAGCCTATAATATGGCATGAAGCGCCTACAGCGCCCGAACACACCCATAATCCTGGCCTTGCGCTATCCACGGGAGGCAGATGCACGATGAGCGACGCACCGTTGGTACTCACCAATTTCCGTTTTGACCCGCCTGATCTTGAGAAAATCCGCGAGGCCGCCGGACCAGGTCAGGTTATCTTTACCCCTGACCGCGACGAATTTGACCGCACGCTCGCCAGGGCCGAGGTCGTCTGCGCCTTCCAGGTTCCCGAAGACATCCTGGAGCGCGCGCCCCATCTGCGTTGGTTCCAGTTCCCCGGCGCGGGCGTGGATAACCTTCAGCGCACCGGTCTGCTCAGCACCACAAGCTCCGTCGTCGTCACTTCTGTCGCAGGCATCCACGCCATCCCCATCAGTGAATACGTCTTTGCCAGCATGCTCATGTTCGCCCATCACTTCCCCGAAATGGTTCTGGAGCAGCAGCAGCGCGACTGGGCCATTGGCCGCCGCTGGAACGCCCTGCGCGGCAGCGAACTCGCCGGAAAAACGCTGGGAGTGATTGGCCTGGGCGGCATTGGCCGCCGCATCGCCCAGCTTGGGCGTGCCTTTGGCATGCGCGTGGTGGGGCTGCGCCGTTCGGCGAAAACCGAAACCAGCGACCCCGATGTCGATGACCTCTTTCCCCCCAACCGCCTGCGCGATCTGCTCGGTGCGTGCGATTATGTCGTGCTGGCTGTGCCCCTGACCACCGAAACCGAGCGGCTGATTGGCGAGCATGAATTGCTGGCGATGCGCCCCAATGCTTATCTGGTCAACATCTCGCGGGGGCGCGTCATCGATGAACAGGCGCTCATTCGCGCCCTGGAAAGCGGCTGGATTGCGGGCGCGGGGCTGGATGTCACCGTCGAAGAACCGCTGCCCCAGGACAGCCCGCTCTGGGACATGCCCAACGTCATCCTGACGCCACACATGTCCGGCCTGACCGATCAATACAGCGCCCGGCTTACCGAAATCTTTGCCGAAAATCTCCGCCGCTATCGCGCGGAGCAGCCCTTACTCCACATCGTAGACCCGGCCCTGGGCTATTGAAGCAAAAGGTCACACAACCCTCCGCGTGTGTAACTCCTCCTCCTCTTGAATCGTTCAGGTAGAATGGAGCCTATGGATGGGCAGCGCAGCCATCCGGCAAAAAGCCTTGCCACATCACGCGCTGCCACCTGTCACGAAAAGGGGGGAAGTATGTCCATACTCACCGATCACTGGTTAGATATTATTGCCGCCATTGTGCTGGTCGTCAGCATCTGGCATGGCTGGCGCACCGGCCTGCTGGTTGGCTTGTTCAACCTGTTGAGCATTCCTCTGGGCATCGTTGCCGCCTATTTCCTCGCCCCGCGTGTCGCCGCCGCCACCAACATCTCGCTCATCTACATGTACGCCATCATCTTCTTTGTCACCGTCATCGCCGTCCACATCGTCGGGAACGCGCTGCACCGGGGCATGCGCAAGCGCGTCAAGATCGCCGCCGACACCGATGCCCTGCTGGGCGCGGTTGTCGGCGCGGCCAAAGCCTGGATTCTGCTGGTGCTCTTCCTGGTCATCTGGGGCGCTGTGATCGGCTCCTCCACGGCGCGTGATGTTGCCTGCAACCTCTCGCTGGTCAATGCCAATGTCTCCAGCACCCTCGGCAACTGGGAAACCGAGTATAACCAGACAGTCAGCAACAGCATCTTTGCGCACATCAACAGCTTTGTCGTCGCCCAGCAGGTCAATGCCCAGGGCTGCGGCAGATAATCGCTGCTTGTGGAACGCAACACACGCTTCACAGGACCTTCTGGTGAGTGCAAGCCTGGCTATGGTATGATCTATGGGGCAGAAAGGAACAATGTCAACCCTCCTGCCAGGCATATGAAGAAAGAACCAATGGCAAATCTACTCGTAGCACCAGAACCCGCTTTGATATGTGAGGGGAGTTTTTTGTGGGGGCGCGTCGAAAACATCCAGCCGGGCAACATAGTACAGCCAAAGCCAGACGACCGATTGCCAACAACGCAGTGAGCATCAGCAACGGGAAAGCTGCTTCTGATAAGGCGTATCTGGAGCAAGAGAACGTGACAACAACTGAAGACAACAAGCAAGAAGAAGTGTCGGCCTCAACGCCTCAAGAGAAGCCGCACAGCACGCCAGCCGATACCGCTCATCAGGCAGAACAAGAAATCACCGCCATGCCAGTGGAAAAGATCGAGCAACCAACACCACCGCGCGTGCCTGGCAAACCCGTAAAGACCCGGGTGCTCCCAGAACGCCAGGCGGCAGATTCGCCCCCGTTGGCGGCTCATCATCCAGGCCAGGCAGCGCCCGCTGATCCAGCCGCCGGGCTGGCTGACTTGAACTGGATGCCTCCCGCTGAAGATCAGGTGGCCCGCTTCTTGAACGATGTCGCCGACATCGCGCCGCCTCCCACTCGCGAGCGCGATGAGGGCCGCATCCCTAATTTTATGGTGCCTGCGGCCACCTCGCCAGAAGCAGCAAAGCGCAAGAAAGCCAAAGCCGAACCGTTCTGGTCCCAGGTCGTCGCCACGCCCATGGAGCAGCCTGCGCTCCCGCCAGAAACGAGCAGATCACGGCACAGGGCACGCAATCGCTCGCGTCTGCCGTTGCGCTGGCTCATCGTGGCGGGCATCGTTGTGCTGCTGGTGATTGGCGCGCTGGCTGTGCTGGTGCTGACACACCATCTGCCGCTGAAAGGCATCTGATCAGCCTCCAGAAGAAAGCGAAAGAACGCCTGGCCGGTGGCAGCGTGCCTCCCCTGCTAGACGTTTGGTTTTGCACATGCTACAATGGGCCGGAATCAGCCCATCTCACAGCATCGTTGAGCAGGAGAAAACGTCATGGCACTACTGGAAGGCAAGACCGCGCTGGTCTCTGGCGTGGCAAATAAACGCAGCATTGGCTGGGCCATTGCCCAGGCCCTCTCAGACGCCGGAGCACGGCTGGCATTCACCTACCAGTCCCGCATGGAAAAGATGGTCCGCGACCTCGTGGATACCGTACCCAATAACCCGCTCTTGATTGAATGTGACGTGCAATCCGACGAAGAGCTAGATCGCGCCTTCAGTCAAACCGACGAGGCATTTGGCGGGCTGGATATTCTCGTGCACAGCGTTGCCTTCGCGCCGCCTGCCGAACTGGAGGGCCGCTTCATCGATACCTCCCGCGACGGCTTCAAAAATACGCTGGACATCAGCGCCTATTCGCTCGTTGCCATGTCCAAACGCGCTGAACCGCTGATGGTCAAACGCGGCGGCGGCAGCATTGTCTGCCTCACCTATATGGCGAGCGGGCGCGTTTTCCCCAAATATAACGTCATGGCCGTCGCCAAAGCCGCGCTGGAGTGCAGCACGCGCTATCTGGCCTACGAGCTTGGCCCCCAGAATATTCGCGTCAATGCCATTTCTGCTGGCCCGCTCAATACCCTGGCGGCGCGGGGCGTCAAAGGCTTCACCGACATGCTCACCCATCAAGAGCAAATCGCTCCGCTGCACCGCAACATCGAGCAATCCGATGTTGGTGAACTGGGCCTCTTCCTGTGCAGCCCGGCGGCGCGCAACATCACCGGCGGCGTACATTTCGTCGATGCAGGCTTCAACATCATGGGCATTTAAACGCCCAGCCAGCACAAAAGCGAGGCCCTGCCTGGTTTCCCAGGCAGGGCCTCGCTTCATGCGGAAGGAATCAGTTATCCCTGGCGATGCGCCTTGACAAACTCGGCATACCAGCGCCCGCTCTCCTTCAGGATGCGGCGTTGCGTGTCGAAATCGACATACACCACGCCAAAGCGCTTGCTATAGCCGTGGCCCCACTCGAAGTTATCCAGCAGCGACCAGAGCATATAGCCCCGCAGCGGCACCCCCTCGGCAATCGCCTGGGCCATCGCCTGAATATGCCCACGCACAAAGTCCAGCCGCTCCGGGTCGCTCACATGCCCATCGCCATCCCAGTGATCTTCAAACGCCGCGCCGTTTTCCGTCACCAGAATGGCAGGCGGCGCGTAGTCTTCCTTGAGCCGCACCAGCAGATCGGCCAGCCCCTGCGGATAGACTTCCCAGCCGGTCCCCATCTGCGTGTAACGTGCGCCTGGAATCGTATCCACTTCTTCATACGACGCTGGATTCCAGATGCCTCGCGTCGTTCCTGGCTCCAGGGCACGCACCACACGGCGCGAATAGTAATTCACGCCCAGGAAATCGGTTGGCAGCGAAATGGCCGCCATATCCCCCGCTTCCACTGGCGGCTCGGCAACACCCAGGTCCGCAAAGAGGCCGCTGGGATAATACCCAGAGTAGATGGGGTCGAGGAACCAGCGGTTGATAAAGGCATCCGCGCGCTGCAACGCCTCCGCCGTTTCAGGACGATCATCTGCCGAATACACCGGATAGAGGTTGAGCGTGATGCCCACCTGCGCCGTTGGGCGAACCTCGGCGCGCAGACGCGGCACCGCCAACCCATGCGAAAGCAAGAGATGATGCCCGGCCACCACAGCGGATTGCACATCGCGGATGCCCGGCGCGTGAACGCCAATGCCATAGCCCAGGTACGCCGCTACCCAGGGTTCATTCTGCGTAATCCACCACTCCACGCGATCCCCCAGCCGCTTGGCAACAATCTCGGCGTAATCGGCAAACGCATAGGCCGTCTGCCGGTTGAGCCAGCCCCCTTGTTCATGCAGCGGCAAGGGTAAATCCCAGTGATAGAGGGTGGCAGCAGGCGTAATGCCTTTAGCAAGCAATGCGTCAACCAGACGGTCGTAGAAATCCAGGCCGCGCTCGTTCACCTTCCCGGTTCCTGCGGGGAGAATACGCGGCCAGGCAATGGAAAAGCGATACGCGCCCAGACCCATCGCGGCCATCAAGTCCACATCCTCTTGCATGCGATGATAGTGATCGGCGGCGGTGTCGCCAGTCTGGCCTTGATAGACCGCGCCAGGGGTCGCGGCAAACTGATCCCAGATCGACGGCCCACGCCCGTCTTCATGGGTGGCCCCTTCGATCTGATAGGACGAAGTCGCCGCCCCCCAGAGGAACGCGGGGGGAAAGGCGCTGGCAATGGTGAGATCAGTCGCTAGGGCTGTGTTCGGCTGGTCGGTATGGCCCATTCGTTCTCCTTCAACAACAGTGGTTAGGTTGCGCTTTGGGTGGCAACGGCGGCGGGTTCCCCATAGAGATAACAGTGCGTCCAATGGCCCCCGCCCAGGTCGGTGCGCGGCGGAAACGCCGTGCGGCACACGGCCATGGCATAGGGGCAGCGTGGATGAAAGCGGCAGCCGCTCGGCGGGTTAATCAGGCTGGGCGGCTCGCCGCGCGCCACCAGGGACGACTCGGCATCCATCTGGCCCGTCAGCATACGATCAGGATCAGGAGCCGCTTGCAGCAAAAGCTGCGTGTAGGGATGCCTGGGTGATTGGGTGACCGCCTCGCTGGGACCACCCTCGACCATCTGCCCGGCGTACATCACCATCGTCTCATCGGCAAAATAGCGCGCGCTGGCAATATCATGGGTGATATAGAGCAGCGCCAGACGCTCTTTTTCTTTCAAACTCAGCAGCAAATTCAACACATCCAGCCGAATCGAGACATCCAACATCGACACTGGCTCATCGGCCAGCAGCACCTCCGGCTGGGCCGCCAGCGCGCGGGCGATAGCCACACGCTGACGCTGCCCGCCGCTGAGTTGGTGCGGAAACTTCTCCATAAACTGCTCGGCGGGCGTCAGATTCACCCGCTCCAGCAGGTGCCTGATCTGCTGGTCGGCCTCCGCCGCCGTGCGGGCGTGCCCGTGGATGCGCAGCGGGCGGCGCAGATGATACTTCACCGTATGGACGGGATTCAAGGACGAAAATGGGTCTTGAAAGATCAACTGCACATAGCGTCGATACTTCCGCAGCCCCACGGTCGTGCTGCGGCTGATATGTTGGCCCCGAAAGCGAATCTCCCCGGACGTATAACCATACAGCCGCGCCAGCAAACGCGCCACCGTCGTCTTGCCGCTGCCGCTTTCGCCGACCAGCGCCGTGCAGCGTCCCGGACGCAAGGCCAGCGACACATCTTCCACCGCCTTCACCCCGCGCTGTGTCCGCCAAAAGGCAAGCTGCCGCAGGGGAAACACTTTTCGCAGATTGACCGCCTCCAGCACCGGCTCATCCCAACCTGCCTGCACAGCGCTTTGCGCCGTTTTGCCGTTCACCCCAGGCGCGTGCCTGGCATCCACATCGGTCGAACGCTCCAACATGCTCATTGCACTTCCCCTTTGCGCAGCGCAAGCGGTGAATCATCAGGCTGTGCAGGCTCCGCGGCGCGGAGCTTGCTAGGAACCCCGTCGGGGTTCAAGCTGGCGTCGTACAAATGACAGGCCACCCGCTGCTCCGGCGCTTCTGAGGAGGGCGTCAAAAGTGCCGGAACTGCGGTCTGGCAGGCCCCGAAGGCAAAGGAACAGCGCGGATTGAAGGCGCAGCCGGGTGGCACCGCCCGCAGGTCGGGCGGTGAACCAGGAATGCCCAGCATGCTGCGGCGCGCACCATGCAGCGACGGGAAGGAATGGAGCAGGCCATACGTATAAGGATGGCGCGGATGGCGATACAGTTGCTCGCGCGTGGCCGTTTCCACAATGCGCCCGGCGTACATAATCGCCACCTGGTCGGCAATCTCCAGCAGCAGCGAAAGATCGTGCGTGATAAAGATCACCGAAAAGCCAAAATCCTTACGCAGGCCCATAATCTCGGCCAGAATCTCGCGCTGCACCACCACATCCAACGCCGTGGTTGGCTCGTCCATAATGATGATTTCGGGATTCAGCGCCAGCGCAATCGCAATCACCGCCCGTTGACGCATACCGCCGCTGAGTTCGTGCGGATAGGCATGCAGCCGATCTGGCGCAATGCCCACCATCCGCACCAGTTCTGCCGCCCGCGCTTTCTGGGCTTTGCGCGGCATCGACGGATTATGCGCTTGCAGCACGTCAACGATCTGTGTCTCAATGCTCAGCACCGGGTTCAGCGCGTTCATCGCGCTTTGAAAGACGATGGATAGCTTGCGCCAGCGAAAGTTGCGCAGTTCTGCCGGGGTCAGTTCCAACAAATCGATAGGCGAAAGGCTATCATCCTCATTCTTATCTTCCAGCCCTGGACGCGGATAATAGAGCATCTGCCCCTGCGTCACCACCGCAGGCGGACGCAGCAGCCGCGCCACCGCATAGGCCAGCGTCGATTTCCCGCTGCCGCTTTCCCCGGCCAGGCCCAGAATCTGCCCGCGTTTCAGATTGAAGCTGACATCATCCACCGCGTGTACGGCTCCTGACGCGCTCCCATAGTCCACGCTGACATGCTTGACTTCCAGCACGTTCTCCATTGCCATCGCTGCTCCCTCTCTAACTGCGCGAGGCATCGCGCAAGCGCGGGTTGGTAATTTCATCGATGCCAAAGTTGATGAAGGCCAGGCCCGCACCCAGGATCGCAATGCACAAGCCAGCCGGGGCAAACCACCACCACGCTTCCAAGAGCAGCGCATTGCCATTGGTGGCCCAAAAGAGGATATTGCCCCAACTTGTCGCGTAGACATCCGACAGGCCCAGGAACTCTAGCCCAATCTCTGCCAGGATGGCATACAGCACCGTAAAAATGAAGCTGGAGCAGACAATCGCAATCTCATTGGGCAGAATCTCGGCAAACACAACGCGCAGCGGGCTTTCGCCGCTGGCGCGGGCGGCCACCACGAAATCGCGCTGGCGCATCGAAAGCGTTTGCGCCCGCAGCACGCGCGCCCCCCAGGCCCAGCCGGTGATCGTCAGCACAATCGCCACCGAAACAGGACCGCGCACCGTCACATACCCCGACATCACAATCGCCAGCGGCAGCGCCGGAATCACCAGAACGACATTCATCAGCAGCGAAAGGATGTCATCCACCAGGCCACCGAAGTAGCCAGCGATCAGGCCGATCACCACCGAGACCGTGGTGGCAATCACGCCCACCGAAAACCCAACCAGCAGCGTCAGGCGGGTGCCATACACCAGTTGGGAAAACACATCCTGACCCGTCTGGGTCGTGCCCAGCCAATGGGCTGCTGAGGGCGGGTCCAGCGCGTCGGAGCTAAAGGCTTGTGGGTCTTGATGCGCAAGCAGCGGCGCAAAGATCGCCACCAGCACAAAGAAGCCAACAATGCCCAGCCCCACGCGAATCTTCCAGAAGCGCAGCGCGGAAAAGCCGGTCAGGCTGCTCCAGATCGGAATCCTTCTGGAAGCTTTCGCTGGCTGCCCACTCACCGCAAGTGCAGCCGCGCGCTGGTCATCCGCAATGAGGGAACGCTCACCCTTTTGTTTGACGGCCATCGGCGCTCATCCTTCCTGCCGCACACGCGGATCGAGCACAACATACAACAGATCGGCCAGGAAATTGGCAATCAACACAATCAAGGCAATTAACAGGAAAATGGCCTGCATCAGCGGATAATCTTCCGCTTGCACTGCGGAGAGCAAAATAAAGCCAATCCCAGGATAGGAGAAGATAATCTCGGTCAGCAAGGCGCCACCGATGACAAAGCCCAGCGAGATCGCAAAACCGGTGATATTGGGCAAAATCGCGTTGCGCGCCGCGTACGTGATCAAGACCCGGCGTTCCGAAAGCCCCTTGGCCTGAGCCATCAGCACATAATCTTCGGCCAGCGTCGTCAGCATGGCGTTACGCATGCCCAACATCCAGCCCGCCACCGAACTGATGACAATCGTAAAGGCAGGCAAAATAGCGTGATCTACAGCGGACAGAATAAAGTCAAAATTAAATCCGGGTGTGAGATCAATATCATAGCCAAAGCCCAGCGGGAACCAGCGCAGATCAAGGCCCAGCACATACAGCAGCAGCAGCGCCAGCCAGAAATAGGGAATCGCCTGGAAAAACGTCAGCAGCGGAGAAAACACCGTATCGAACCAGGAACCACGCTTCCAGGCGGCAAGCGCGCCCAGCATCGTGCCCACCACAAAACTGATCACCGCCGACGTGCCCACCAGCACCAGCGTCCAGGCCAGGCTAGTGCCAATCACGTCCGAGACCGGCGTGGGATAGTTACTGATCGAAATGCCAAAGTTCCCATGCGCCAGATCGTTCAGATAATTCAGATACTGCTGGAACAACGTCTGATTCGTATTCAACCCGAACTGAATGCGCAGCGCATCGATGGCGTGTGGGTCCACGCGGCCCTGAAGCCGGGCAACCAGCAAAAGTACCGGGTCGCCGGGCATGAGGCGCGGCAGCAGAAAGTTCACGGTAATAGCCACCCAGAGGGCTGCCAGGTAAAAGCCAATGCGGCGCAGCAGGTACTGCATCTGCGGCTCCTTTTGGATGGGTGGCCGGGAACTGGCCGACCTGGGAAGGGATCGACAGGCCAGCCAGTCCCCAGCAACCGGTGAGCGAAGATGGGGTCAGTTAGGCTTTATGGATGGTCAGCGCAACAACCTCAGAGTCGGGGTCCGTCCAGGGAGCGGGTTTCGCGTAGGGGTTGTTCGCATCGGGCCAGCCCACAAAGCGAGCCGTGGAATACTCGTACCAGGTCGCACCTTCCATCAAGGGGATAGCGGGCAACTGCTCGACCATGATCTTCTCAATGCCGGCAATGGCCTGCTGCTCGGTCGCCTGGTCAGGCGAGCTTGCGTACGTCGCCAGCAACTGATCGGTGGCTGGGTCATTCCAGCGCTCGTAGTTGGAGTTTGCTGGCTTACCCACCGGGGCTGTGTTGCTGCTTGCCAACAATGATTGGTACAGATAATACGGCGTGGGGCCGGGGTTTGTCCAGGAGATAGCCGTATCAAAGGTACCATTGGAAAGCGCCGCGATGTAGTCGTTGAAAGAGATCGCGTTGGCGGTCACTTTGAAGCCAGCCGCGTTCAGGTTCGTCGCCATGATCTGCACGGCGGTATCCCAATCGCTCCAGCCGGAGACGACGTTCATGTTGAATTTCAACTCAACGCCGCCCTTGGCATAGATGCCATTGGCGTCCTTCGTGTAACCGCCTGCCGTCAGAATCTGATCCGCCGTGGAGGCAGAAGCCGCGCCAAAGGTCGTGTTGGCATACGTCGAATCGAGCCAGCTCTGGTTGGCAGGCAGCACCAATCCGGTCGGGCTTGCCACCGGCTCATAGCCGAGTTCGGCTTGCGTGGAGATCGCCTGCCGATCAACGGCAGCGCTGATGGCCTTGCGCACGGTCAGGTCATTGAACGGAGCCTTCGCCAGGTTCAGGTAAAGCATGACCACGTTGCCCGGTGGGAACCAGTACTTGTTGTGCGCCGGATCGCGGTCAACATAGGTCTTCTGCAAATCGGAGCTAAAGACACCGGACCAGTCCAACTGCCCCGTCGAGAGCAGCAGGTCAGCGGCGGCATTGGCGTCATAGGCCGGGAAACGGATGCCGTCGATGTACGGCTTGCCAGCCTGCCAGTAGTGCGGGTTCTTGACCAGCGTGTACACCTGTGGGCTGAACGTGCCCAGCGTGAAGGGACCGGTGCCTACCGGGTTGGGGTTGGTCTCGGTGGTCGGGTCTTTGACATTCTGCCAGATGTGCTGCGGCACAATGTACGTCTGCCCGGCCAGATACCACAGGAGCGGCACGGCGGGTTTGCTGAAGTTGACCACGACGGTATGCGCGTCAGGGGTCGAGACATTCGAGATCAACTTCCACAGGCCGCCGCCATCCAGCGCGGGATATTGATGCAGCAGGTTCAGCGTGAAGGCCACATCAGCGCTGGTGAACGCCTGCCCATCCGTCCATTTGACATCCGTCCGCAGATTGAAGGTAAGTTGGGTGGCCTGGGTGTTCCATTGATAGCCCGAAGCCAGCCAGGGGCTGACCTTACCGCTGATCTGGTTGATGTAGAGCAGGGTTTCGTAGATGTCGCCACCCGTCCCACGGCGGTAGCTGTTGGGCAGGAACGGGTTAAAGTTCTTGGTAAACTGGCCGTAGGGCGATGGAGCGTCAGTCACGGTCCCGCCGTACTGACCGTTATTCGTCGTTGGCGTGCTGCCGCAGCCAGCCAGAATAAAAGTCAGCAAGACAAGCGCACCAAGGATCGCCATCCCATGGCGATATGAAGACCTCATAGTGGAGTCCTCCTCACAAGGATAAGATGAATCAAACGTTGATTCATAGGGCCGCCGAGGTCGCCAGGTTGCTACTGCTCGTGTCTCAGTTGCTGCTCGTATCCCCCCCTTCTGAACATACAGGTCGCACAGTGCTCCCATGAGTGATGAGATCACGACAATCGAAGTGTATGAATCGCGGTGAGCGCGCCGCTCTCTCCAACCACGGCACACGCGCCGACGATTTCACAAGTTGGGTAGAGGCGTCATTTGATGTGCGCCGCAGGATTCCCGGACAACCAGTTTGGTTTCCAGCAGAATGCGCATAGGCTCGTTATAAGCAGAAGGTAAGAAAGAAGATTTTAGAAAAGAGGTAGTACCAGAATACAGAGGTACATGACGTGGTGATTCCAACAGCCCCAGGAGCAGTTCCCCCGCGCGCAGGCCCATCTGATGGAACGGCTGCGACACCGTGGTGAGCGCGGGTCGCTTATGCACCGAGGTCGGCATATCGTCAAAGCCAACCACCGCAACATCCTCTGGCACCCGCAAGCCCAGGTTTTCCGCGACTTCCAACACGCCCCAGGCCATATGGTCATTGGCAGCAAAAATAGCAGTAGGTCGTTCGGAGCGAGCAAAGAGGGTCTGGGCTGCAATGCGTCCCGTGGGAATCTCAAAATCGCCCTGCATCACCAGCGTTGGATCAGGATGCAAGCCCGCTTCAGTCAGCGCCTGGCAATAGCCTTGATAGCGCTCCTGCGAGCATTGATAGCTCGCAGGCCCTTTGATATGCGCGATGCGCCGATGCCCCAGGCTAATCAAATGACGCACCGCCTGATAGGCCCCGATGCGATTATCAGCGCCCACCCAGGGCGCGCTGGTTGGCAAACCCTGGTCGTCGATCAGCACCACCGGAAAACCCTGCTCGTGTAACAGCGTCAGATGCTTTGCCGATGGGCCAGGCGTAATCGCCACCAGACCGGCAGTCAGGCGCGCGTCCAGAATGCGATCAACCGCCGCGCTGCGATCTCCCAGGTTCTTGCCATTTCCATTGCCGTTCCCGTTCCCCTCGCCAGGAGCATACGAGAGGCTATAGAGGATCAATTCATAGGAACTTTTCTCGATATACTCGGCAACGCCCTGCACGATTTCGGGGATAAAGGGCCAGATGAGGGAAGGAACCAGCACCCCAATGATGCGTGGCCGCCCACCTGCCAGCCCGGCAGCCGTGATACTGGGGACGAACCCTTGCTCCTGCATAATTCGCAAGATGCGCTCGCGCGTGGTGGGGTCGACATCCGGTTTGTGGTTCAAGACACGCGAGACGGTGGCCTTGGACACACCCGCCAGGCGAGCGATGTCCTGGATGGTCAACTTTCCGGCCATCTAGTCCCCCCTTGCAGGCGATCCTGCGAGCTACATTGCTATCCTCTCTACGGGCATCGTGAGGATAGGGGCTGAAAGCGGTTTCGTAATCGCTATCGGTATCGTTCTCGGAACCGGTTACAAACAAGTATACTGATACCACCTCAGCTTGTCAAGAGGTAATAGGCTCTTTTTTTCCATCGCCGATTTTTTCCTAAAAATCGTTGATTTTTCTAGCCGCGCCTTCCCTCGCAGACAAGCGCCGGGCCGGTGGAAATCAGCATTCCACCGGCCCGGCGCTCGCTTTTCCCGGCGCTTCCCAGGGGCGCGCTCAGGCGCGCAGTGTGCCGCCCACGGACTCCGCCACCTGCCCAATGATGCGGTTGCGCACCGCCGCCACCTCATCATCGGTCAGACTTTTTTCCAAACTCTGGTAGGTCAGCTTATACGCCAGCGATTTTTGCCCGGCTGGAATGGGCTGGCCCCGATACAGATCGAAGAGTTCCACATCGGTCAGCAAGCCATTCCCAGCCGCGCGAATCGCCTCCACCACCTGCTGCGCCGGAACGGCCTCCGCCACCACAAAGGCCAGGTCTTCCACCACCAGCGGATAGGCGCTGATGGGCTTCATCACCTCCAGGCTCCAACTCGGCTTGATGAGCGGCTCGACCCGTATTTCCACCAGGCAGATCGGCGCGGCAGGCACGTCAAACGCCTGGCGCACCCGCGCATCGACCACCCCCAGAATGCCCTCGACCTTGCCGCGAATCTTCAGTTCGGCGCAGTTCGGGCCGAAGGGCAGCTTGTTGGGCCACGGCGCGAACTCCACCTCTTCGGGTGCAACCCCCATGCGTTCCAGCAAGGCTTCGACCACGCCCTTGATGTCGAAGAAATCGACCGGCTCCGCGCCCACGGGGTCCGCGTGAAAGCCAACCTCGCGGCGCGGCCCGCTCAACAAGATGCTCACGCGCCGATCTTCCAGCGGCAGCACGCCATCGCCCCGCTCCGGCAGATAGACGCGCCCCACCTCAAAGGTTGCCAGCCGCGTGGTATAGCGGCTGTTGAACTCCAGGTTTTCCAGCGCGCTCACCATCAGCGAGCGGCGCATCGCCCGCCGTCGCACCGACAGCGGATTCTCCAGCGTAATGTACGGCGTCTGTTGTTCTCCCGCGCCTTCCTGGCCGAGCGTCAGCTTCTCATGCTGCTCCGGCGTCGTCAGCGCGTAGTTGATCGTCTCCTGCAAGCCGCAGCCGACCAGCACATCGCGTATCTTTTCCTCCGTCTCCAGCGCCAGGTTATGGCGCTGCGGCGGCAGCACGTCAGCCAGCAAAGTTGCCTCGATGCGCTCGTAGCCGATCACACGGGCCACCTCTTCGGTCAGATCGGCGGGAATCTGCAAGTCCAGCCGGTGCCAGGGCGGCAGAACACGCAGCAGCGGCTCGCCCGCCTCCCGATGCAGGGCAAAGGTCGCTTTGGCGGGTGCGTCCGTCGCCACGTCTGCCGCTGGCTCGACCACACAGTCAAGCTTTTGCAGCGCCGCGCCAATCTGCTCCAGGCTGATCTCCGTGCCCAGTTGGCGGCGAACCTCGCTCGCCGTGGTATAGATCACTGGCTGGGGTTGGTGTACCGGATAAGCGTCAACCATCCCCGGCACAATCTGCCCGCCCGCGTACAGGCGCATCAACTCGGCTGCCCGGCGCGTTGCGATGGGATTCAGGCTGGCGGGCACGCCGCGCGTGAAACGCTGGCTGGCCTCGCTGGGCAACTTCAGCTTCTGCGCCGTGCGCCGGTTGTTGATGCCCTCGAACGTCGCCGATTCCAGCAAGATCGTGCGCGTGCTCGCGCTGACCTCGGTTTCCTCGCCGCCCATCACGCCCGCCAGCGCAATTGGCCCCGCCGTATCGGTAATCAGCAGCATCGACTCATCCAGCGCGCGCTCGGCACCATCCAGGGTCGTCATCTTCTCGCCAGCCTGCGCGGTGCGCACGATCACGCGCGGTTTGACCGCTCCGCTTTTGGCAGCGCGCGCCGCCAGCACATCATAATCGAAGGCATGCAGCGGCTGGCCCCATTCCAGCATCACATAGTTGGTGATGTCTACCACGTTGCTGATCGGGCGCATACCCGCCTTGCGCAGCCGCTCCTGCATCCAGCGCGGCGAATCGCCTATCTGCACATTTTTAATAATCACGCCGGTATAGCGATTGCACAGTTCGGGCGCGGCAATCTCGATCTCGACGTAATCGGCAGCCGTCCCATCGCCGCCAGTCTGCCATTCATCCGCTGGCAGATGCAGCGGCGCGTCGCTCAGCGCGGCCACCTCGCGCGCCACACCAATCATGCTCAGGCAGCGCGCCATATCCGGCGTCAGGCCCAGTTCCAGCACCTCGTCGCCCAGATACTCGCGCAGCGACACGCCCACCGGCGCGTCCTCCGGCAGCAGCAGAATGCCCTCGTGCTCCTCGCTCAGCCCCAGTTCGCGCTCCGAACAGACCATGCCGTTGGACCATACGCCGCGAATCTTCGAGGGCTTCAACTCCTTCTTGGGTCGCGGCGTCTCCTCGCTGTAGGCGTCCAGCAGCACCGCGCCCACGCGGGCGAAGGGCGCTTTCAGCACCGGCAACTCTTCCGGTGGCGTATCCTTATACTGGAACAGGTTGGGCGCGCCCGTCACCACCTGTTCCGGCTCCTTGTTCCCAAACTTCACATCGACCAGCGTCAGCCGGTCCGCATTGGGGTGCTTCTTCACCGACAGAATCTGGCCGATGATGATCTTGTCAGTGTCCCACCACTCGCCCACGCGCTCGATCCCCTCAACCTCCATCCCCGCCAGCGTGATACGCTCGGCCAGCGCGTTGGTGGGCATGACCAGATCGACATATTCCTTCAGCCAGGAAAGCGGAACTAACATTGTTCAAACCTCCTTGGGAGGCCAGCGGTTGAAACCGGCCCCGGAGGCGCGACCCTCGTCCTAACCCGCGCAGGCGGGTTTAGTGGCCGCAGGCCCCTAGGCGCGATTTTAATCGCCAGCTTAGCCAATGCGTTCCAGGAAACGCACATCATTTGAATAGAAGTAGCGAATATCATCGATGCCTCGTTTCAGCAAGGTAGCGCGATCAGGCCCCATGCCGAAAGCGAAGCCGCTGTATTCCGTCGGGTCATAGCCACCGTTTTGCAGCACCACAGGATGCACCATGCCGCCGCCGGAAATCTCCAGCCAGCCGGTATACTTGCAGATTGGGCAGCCCGCGCCCTTACACAGCACACAGTCCACATCCACTTCTACGCTTGGTTCCGTGAATGGGAAGTAGCTCTTGCGGAAGCGCAGCCGACGCCCCGGCCCATACATCTGGTTGGCAAGGCTGACAAAGACGCCTTTCAGGTCGGGGAAGGTGATATGCTTGCCCACCGCCAGCCCTTCGACCTGATAGAACATCGATTCGGAGCGCGCCGATGTCTGCTCATAGCGATAGACCTTGCCAGGCAGAATAACCCTGATCGGCTCTGGCGCGAACTCGCGCATCACGCGAATCTGGCCGGGGCTGGTATGCGTGCGCAAGATCACATCGGGTGTCGTCGTATAGAACGTATCCCACATATCCCGCGCCGGATGGCCGGGCGGAATATTGAGCAACTGGAAGTTCAGATCATCCGTCTCCACCTCTGGCGAGTCGTAGACCTGGAAGCCCAGCGCGCCGAAAATCGCGTAAATCTCGCGCAGCGTCATCGTAATCGGGTGCAGCTTGCCCACGTTCGGCCTGCGTCCCGGCAGTGTCACATCCACGGCAGCGGCGCGCTGGGTAGCCTCGATCTCCGCCTGTGCGATAGCCGCCTGGCGCGCTTCAAACGCCGTCTCCAGCGCCAGCTTGATCTCGTTGGCCGCTTTGCCCATCTGCGCGCGTTCCTCAGCGGGCAGACTACCCAGGCCGCGTAGCGAAGCGGTCAGACGGCCCTTGCGCCCCAGAAACTCGGTATACCAATCTTTGATCGCCTCGCCCGTTCGCGTCTCTGCCAGACGCGCCTCTGCGTCCTGGCGCAGTTGCTCCAATGATTGCATGATGGCGCTCATCCGTTGTTTCCTCTCTCGCTCATCTGCGTGTGACGACATCCAATACGTGCAGCGCATACAAAAACCCCTCATCCCACTATGGGACGAGGGGTTAGACTCGCGGTACCACCCATGTTAGCGGCAGATAGCCGCTCACTTGCTCAGACCACGCCGGGCAGTCCTTAAAGAAGGTCAGCCAGCGTATCTGCCTCTCGGATAATGGTGAGAGTGACCAGCGGAGCCTACTGCCGGACGCAGCCGGGTTCAGCTATGCAGCTCCCAGGTGAATCGACGCCGGGAATCGTGCGAAACTTCCACCTTGCTTCGCTCTCTGGAACGGCCCCATACTGGCGTCTATGTTCCTGTTCGTCGCGCGTACACGATAGATTTTGATGCCCGTATGATACCACCCCCTGTTCCCATCTGCAAGTAGCCCTGCGGCAAGCGCCTCCAAAGAGCTTCACACAGCAGACTCAGGAGCAACTGGAAGCCTGACATGGAACATCGACCCTTCGCCCTCGACGCCAGAACTTTCCACCCAGATACGCCCGCCCATCGCTTCGGTGCAGATACGACACACGTACAGCCCCAAACCATTGCCCACCACCGTTGAAGCGAGATCGCGTGGCAGGCGCACAAAGCGTTGAAAGAGCAAAGGGATTTGTTCAGGAGGAATCCCAAAGCCCCAATCGCGCACCGTAATCTCTACCAGTTCGCGCTGCATATCAGCGGCCATACGCCTGCGCAGGAACGATGCGGGGTCGCGCTCGCGAACCACCCGCGCTGCCACCTCGATTGGTGTGCCAGGTGGCGAATACTTGGTCGCATTGGAAAGCAGGTTCGTCAAGATTTGTTGCAGGCGGATTGACTCCCCCCAAATGCTCAGATCGCCTGGCACCTTGAGGCGCAGTTCCCGCTCAGCCAGATTGCCTTCGTTCGGGTCGACCAGTTGTGTCGCGGCCTGAATTGCCTGAACCACTGAAACACGCTCTGGAGTAAACTCGCCTGGGCCTTGTTCCAGCCGACTGGCATCCAAAATGCTGGCGAGCAGCTTTCGCAGATTTTCGGCAGCCCGCACAGCGCCTTGCGTCGCCTTTTGCAAACGTTCGGGGCGGGCGCTCGCCAGGCTCATATCCAGAATATCCAAATGCCCCATCATCGCCATCACCGGATTGCGCAGTTCGTGATTCACACTGACAATAAACTGGTTCTTGAGGTCGTCCAGAGCGCTTGCGCGTTCATACGCGATACGCACATCGCTCAGTTCGCGCAGCGTGCGCCGGTATCCCTGTTGAAAGATCACCATCAGCGCGCCAGGCAGACTCAGAATCACGACGAACAACAGCGTAATCACAAACAGATTGTGCCCCAACACTGGCGCGTGAGCGTTGGCTACCAGCACAACACACCCACTGAGCACCAGCACCGTTGTGACCCCAACCAGCAATTGCGTGTTTCCCAGGATTCCCGAGATCACTATCACGATAGACAAAGCAAACAAGATGGTGAGCGAGAGGGCATTCAGTCCTGTGGTAACCAGTATATACCCTGCCAGGATTCCGACAGCGAGCAGCACCGCCCCACAGATAGACAGCGCCGCCAGGATGGCGTGGCCGCGTCTGGCTGCGACGTAACCCAGGCCATAGAATACGAGGTCTACCCAGGCTACTGCTGTAATAAGCAAGATGAAAGGGTCCAGGGGATGGAGGTGAAAAAGCAGATAGGTGGTGAGAATCAGGCCAGCCAGCCCAGCCGTTACGCCGCATACCAGCGCAATGAAACGCGCCAGACGGATACGGCGTTGGTCTTCATATTGCCGGTAGATTTCGCGCTCGTGCGGAGTCACAAAGGCAAGGTCACTCATTGATCTACTACTCCTCCTCTTCTTCTTCAACAAGCTGCTGATAGCGTTGCTGGCGTTCTTGCATGCTCAGCGCAACCACTTCTTGAATCACAGCGGCCAGTTCGCGTGGAGTGACCGGCTTGATTACATAGCGGTCCGTCCCGGCAGCCAGGCCAGCAAAGCGCTCGTAATCCTGGGCCAGCGCAGTCAACAGAATCAGCGGTATCTCAGCCGTCTCCGCGTCGCCCCGCAGGAGACGCACCAGTTGATAGCCGTTGAGTTGGGGCATTTTCACATCAATGACCAGGCAATCGGGGTGATGCGCCACACACGCCTCCAGCCCTTGCACCCCATCACTCGCGGTAATGACCGTAAATGGCCCTGCCAGTTCCAGTCCTTCAGCAAGCACCTCCAGGAGTTCTATATTGTCATCGATAACCAGAACAGTGATGGGATGTTCCATAAGCATGGCTCCTCGTCATCTTGTGTTAAGGGATGTTGAGAGGCCCTCCTTGGCAGCAGAAATTTTCCCCCATCTTAATAAGTCCTATCTTATCAGTGCTGTCTAGCTCTCCGATAAGCTGGAAAGATGGCGGCACCGAGTGGCAGCCGCAAGCTCTTGCTGAGAGCTTGAAAGCATGGTACACTGGTACGAAAGGTGAGCAGTCAACAGAGGCTTGTCGTCCAATCGCGTCAGGCTTCGCGCCAGGCCAAAAGTTGGGAGGAATGCAGTGCAGTCGTGGATTAACGCCCGTGATCGCGGGCTGGCTATCTTAATCTGGCTGGCCTTGACGTTCGTGGTCTTCTGGCTGTTCTCGCATATCGTCAACACCTTACTGCTCATCAGCCTGGCCGCCGTCCTGGCCTACGCCCTGACCCCAGCCGTCAAGCTGTTGGACCGCTGGATACCTCGCTCGCTGGCCGTCATTCTCGTCTACATCCTGGCGCTGAGCGCGCTCGCCGGTCTGGCCTACTTCGTGTTCAGCACCGCCGTCAATCAGTTCTCGGCGTTTGCCCAGCAGCTTCCAGGTCTGGTCAAAGCCAGCACCCCCCAGAACCCTTCAGGCATTGAGCAGCTTTTGAGGCCGCTGGGCGTCACCGATGATGATTTCAATCAGGCACGGCAGCAGGTGATTAATTGGGCCACATCTAACGCCGGACAGATCGCCACTCAAGCGGTCCCCATCCTCACCGGCGTTGCAGGTGCCGTCGTCGATCTGATTCTGGTGATTGTGCTCAGCATCTATCTGGTCATCGATGGACCCCGCGCCATTAGATGGCTGCGCCGCGCTGCCCCTATCCGGCAGCGCAGTCGCACGCTCTTCTTCCTGGACACGCTGGGGCACACCGTCGGCGGCTACATTCGCGGCGAACTCTTCATGGCCGCGCTGCTGGGCGTGCTGGTCGGCGCAGGCATGGCCGTCTTTGGCCTGCCCTATGCCCTGCTGCTGGGCGTGCTGGCCGCCATCTTCGAGTTTGTCCCCATTCTGGGCACGCTGGTATCCGGGGCCACCTGTGTCTTGATTGCCCTGCCCACCAGAGGCTGGTTTATCGCTGTGGTGGTGCTGGTCTATTTCATCTTTGTTCACATCCTTGAGGGCGACATCATCGGCCCGCGCATCATCGGGCGCGCGCTGGGTATCCATCCCGTCGTTGCCATCGGCGCGCTGCTTGCGGGCACCGAAATCTTTGGCCTGTGGGGGGCCATCTTCGCCGCGCCCCTCGCCGGATTGATTCAAGCCGTGCTCGTGGCCCTCTGGACGCAGTGGCACAAAGCCCACCCGGAAGAGTTCCTGCCTCCCACCGATGACGAAGTGGTGACCATCGCCAAGACCGTTGATGAAACCGTGGGCTAGCGCGCCCTATAGCTCAATCCAGTAGCACGCCAGCGTCTCTCCTGATTCCGACTCCTGGCGCTGCCATTCCAGCTTGCCGCCGTTCTTCTCGATTACCCGCGCCGAAGCCAGGTTCTCGCCCTCGATCGTCAGCATCACGCGCGGCAGCCCCTGCTCGCGGGCCTTCTCCAGCGCGAGCGCCAGCATGCGCGTCGCGTAACCATGGCCGCGTTGCGCTGGGCGCACGTTATAGCCAATGTGCCCATGGTGCTGCTCAAATGGCTCAGTCAAATGCGGGCGTAGGCGAATCTCGCCCAGCACTGCCGTGCCATCCTGCACCAGCCAATAGGTCTGCTGCGGCACCACATCGGGCGGCAGATCGATCCCCTGCGCCTCGTCCTCCAGTTCGCACACAAACGCCGCGAAATCCTCCAGCGCCAGCGGGAAATTCGTAAACCAGGCTTCATCAGTCTCCATGAATTCGCGCACCATCGCGGCATATGGCTCCGCCAGCGCCACCGTCGGCGCGACCAGCGTCAGCCCATCATCTAGCTGCATAGCCTTGCCCTCCTTCGCTCAGCCTGTGTGTGATTGGTCACATCTTCTTCCAAGAAAATCCTCATCTTGCCCTGCTACGCTTGCGACGCAAGCATGTCAATGGGCTGGAGGTTTTGTCGTGTATCGCTCTTCTGCGCAGATCAAACGCTTTCTGTTCAGCCGCGAAGGCGCGCTCTTTATCGTGCTCTTCATGGCCGCAATGCTCATTCGTATTCCGCTGATGACCTTTCGCGGCTATTATGCTGACCTCTCTACCTATCTCCGCTGGGGAGAAACCGTCACCCAGCATTTCACCAGCATCTATACCACAGCGGCCACCGGCAGCGGCTTCCCCGGCAACCCTGGTGGCGGCTTTCCTGGTGGCTTCGGCGGTCCTCCCGGCGGCCCTGGTGGCTTCCCCAGCGGCGGAAGCGGCGGCCTTCCCGGGGCATCCTTCAACAGCGCCATCAACTACCCGCCTGCCACACCCTACCTCTTTGGAGCCATAGTCTATCTGTACAATCAATTCTTGGAACCATCCTTCCATGCCTCGCTAAGCACCCTGGCCGCCACCAACGGCATCGGGCCGTTCCTGGCGAAGCTCCCGCTGCTGCTGGCTGACATCGCCGCCTTCGTCTATCTCTCTGTCCAGGCGCGCAAACGCCATTCAGCCGCCTTTGCCCTCATCGTCTCGGCCTCCTATGCGTTCTCGCCCGCGCTCCTCTATAACGGTGCCGTCTGGGGGCAGACAGATGGATTTGTCTCGTTTCCCCTGCTGGTCGCGCTCTTCTCGCTGCTCTCCGAAAGCTATGTCCTGGCTGGCATCAGCCTTGCCCTGGCAATCCTGCTCAAACCGCAGCCAGTCATCTTCGTGCCTTTGATATTGCTCTATCTCGCCCGCTGGACCGATTGGAAACGCCTCCTCAGATTCGCCGCAGCGGCCCTCTTGATGGTGCTGCTCTTCCTCTTGCCCATCCTCATCCCACATTTCCAACTGGTCGCTATGCTCAACAATATGCAGACGACATCGTACAGCGATAACGCGCTGCTCACCTCCAACGCTTTCAACTTCTGGTGGTTGATTGGCTACGCGCATCAATCCATCGGCAGCACCTTCCTGGGCATAAAAAGCGGCACTGTTGGCACCCTGCTCTTTGTCGGCGTCACATTGGTCAGCGCTATCCAGATTTGGCGGCATCGGCAGCCGCTCGCGCTGTGCCTGGGGCTGGCAGTGCAGGCGTTCGGGTTCTTTCTCTTCATGGGCGGCCAGCACGAACGCTATCTCTTCTTCTTCATCCCGCTGGCCCTTGCCAGTGTCATCCTCGCGCCCAGGAGCAGCAGGCCGCATCTGGTTGCGCTCTACATCCTGGGCACGCTGCTCTGCTTCCTCAATATGGGCGTGGGCGTGGGCGGCGGCAGTTTCGGCAACAGCCAGCCTATCCCTTTCGCCTCGCTGCCGTCACTGAGCAGCTACCTTTCGGCCAACTTCGATGCCGTGGGCCAATTCCTGGCCCTCCTGCATCTGATCACATTCTGTTATCTGCTCGCTGTGTATCTGACACAGCGCTATGAACCTGCCACGCGCTCAGGACCAGAGGAGACGCCAACGCTGGCTATTACAGGCAGCCAGGCTGGCAATGCGGCGCAGAGTAGCCCTGTTCTGCTATAGTATGAGGCAAAACCGTTCACGGCTTCTTCGGCTTCCCCTTTGATGCAAGCAAGCGCGCCGTTGATGAAGCCAGCCAGGCGCTGCGCGCTGCCTTCGCCGGAAAATAAGCGTCGAGCACAACGATTGCTCGCGTCGGCGTCTCTTGCGCGGCATCCTGGTTGATGGTATGATACGCCTGAAAAAACGAATACGAGAAGCGCGACGAACAGGAACATAGATGCCACGATGGGGCCGTTCCAGAGAGCGAAGCAAGGTGGAAGCTTCGCACGACTTCCGGCATCGATTCACCTGGGAGCTGCACGCTGAACCCGGCCTCGCCCGGCAGTAGGCTCCGCTGGTTCCTCTCACCATTATCCGAGAGCCGGATACGTCTAGCGGCGCGTCTGTTCCCGCGCTCTGGCCGTCGTCTGAGTGAGTGAGTAGCGCGTCGCTGCTAATATGGGTGGTACCACGAGTCCACGCCTCGTCCCATAAGAGGCGTGGACTCTTTTGTTTTCCGCACGAAATGAGGTACACCCATGCACCACCAGGACATCCAGATCATCACCCGGCAAAAAGAACAACTCATTGGCAGCCTGGGCGAGCAGCACGCGCTCTTGCTGCGCCTGAAAGAACTACGCCGTCAGGGCCAGCACGACGAGGCCCGCAGGCTCGCGCGCTACCTCGAACTGCTTGACCAGTCCGACAACTGGTCCATGCGCTATGGCATGTGAACATACCTGTGTAAAAGAGGCTCCTTGTGAGCGCCGCGCTTCAGGTGCTATGCTGTAGGCAGCCTACAATCAACTGGAGGGAACTACCTTATGGGCAACAGCATCAACAAAGCTCAACTTATCGATGATCTCAAGGCCGAACAGGCCAAATGGGAAGCGCTGCTTACCGACATTGGCGAAGCGCACATGACCCAGCCCGAGGTTGCCGGAGGCTGGTCGATCAAAGACATTGTGGCGCACCTGACGGGCTGGCGGCGTCGATCTGTGGCGCGCTTCCAGGCGGCGCTGCGCCACGAATCATCCTTTTCGCCACCCTGGCCGCCAAACCTGGAAACCGACGACGAGATCAACGCCTGGATTTACGCAGGCAATCATGACAAATCGCTGGCCGACGTGCTTCAGGAATCGCGCGACGTCTTTCAGCAGCTTGTAGATACCCTCAGCGCCTTTCCCGAAACAGCACTGCTGGACCCCCAGCGCTTCGGCTGGACAGATGACGACGCGCCAACTGGGGCAGCATTCTTTGCCCATTTCCACGAAGAACACGAGCCAGATATGCGCGCCTGGCTAGAGAAGATCAGGGCGGGAAGCTAAAAGGCAGCCCATTTCTCGCGCTCAAGGACGCATCCTCAAGGGCTTGTTGGCCTCTTGTGTGCATACGCATGCAGAAGATAAGAAGTGAATAGACGATAGGCTGGCTCCTGGACCTATCCAACGCAGCCATCCCTCAAGCACTCCGCTCTTCTGGAGGCAGGATTCATGAGGATCGACAAGCCTGTTCTCGGCCAGTATCGCCTGCTTGGGCGCATCGGCTATGGCGGCATGGCCGAAGTCTACTACGCCCAGCACCTGAACGACGAAAGCCAGGAAGTCGCCGTCAAAGCCATCCGCACCGACCTTACGGAAGACCCCAGCATAACTCGTCGGTTTCTGCGAGAAGTGCGAGCGCTCTCTCGTCTCTCTCATCCCCATATTCTCTCGCTCCTCGACTGGGGCGAGGAAGAAGAACGGATTTATCTGGTCCTACCCTGGATCAGCGGTGGCTCGTTGAGCCACCTGCTTCAGACGCGCGGCGGCTTTTTGCCCATCGAGCAAGCTGTACCACTCTTTGGGCAGCTCTGCTCAGCCGTGCAATACACGCACGAACACAACATTATCCACCGCGACATCAAGCCACAAAATGTGCTGATTCAACAGGGCAACCATGTCTTGCTCACCGACTTTGGCATCGCCAAAGACCCGACGGATACGAGGATGACCCTCACCGGCTGCGGCATGGGGTCGGTCAACTATATGGCCCCAGAGCAAGCGCTAGGGCAAGCTAGCAGCCGCAGCGATCTTTATAGCCTGGGCATCGTGCTCTATCAACTGCTCACCGGCGCTGTACCCTTTTCGGCTGAGTCGCCGCTGCAAGTGCTGCTCCAGCAGGCGCACGCGCCCCTGCCAGACCCTCGTCAGTTCCAGCCGACACTACCGCCAGGGCTGGTCGAGATACTGCAAACAGCCCTGGCCCAAGACCCTGACGCGCGTTTTCCCAGTGTTCACGACTTCTGGCTGGCCGTGCAGCCATTCGAGAACCCATCCTCTCTACCACATCCATCCGCTGATATAGCACTAGAAGGGCGGCCTGGTCGTCGCCCGCTCACCACAGGTCGCCCCGACTGGTATGAAGGATTAGAAATCCCAAACAGATCAGCTACGGAACCTGCATACGAGAACAGCAAGCATAGCCTTGCAAAGCAACCTACCGCGAAGCTCGCTGCTGCTCGCCAGAAAAAACCCTTCGCGCTGAACCTGAAGATGCACCAGCAGTCCTCTGCTTCCCGGCAGCGGCCCCATCTGACCAGGCAACAAAAAACGTTCCTGAGAGGCTCCATGGCAGTCGCCTTTCTGCTCCTGGTTGGTGTCGGCGTCTTGGGGTTCAGTCAACCGTTCCAGGCGAGCCAGCACGCCACCTCTGCCTCGCAGTCAGCCCCACAACCATCACCACCCAGGAAAACGGCTCCCACACCTCGCCCCTCACCGACGCCAGCACATCCAAGGTCGCCTCAGGCTGGCAATGGGGATGATGGCAATGGTCAGGGGGGCAATGGCGGACATAAGGGTGGGAATGGACATGATGGCGGCAGCGATGGAGGCGACAATTAAAACCACAGGCACGCTCGCCAGCTAAGCGCTCCAGGCGGCGCACTTGACCCTCCTCGCGTACAAATGGGGCGCGGGCATGCTGTCTTGAAACGCAGCATGCCCTTCTCCCTATTTGATGCGATACCCACCCTCGACGTGGTTGAAAATCCAGGAGACCACCTCGCCAATCGCCAGATCGTCGCTGGCCTCCCAGGTCGCGTCGTCGGTGAACTGGCGCGTAAAGTGCGAGCCGGTGCTGAAGTGATGTGCCTCCTGGTTCATCTGCTCGCCCAGTTGGCGCAGCCAGACTTGCCAGCGTTCCATCTCTGCCGGGCGCAGGTCCACCCAGCCCTCGTGCGCCCAGCGCTCCAGCCGCTCTGGCGTCAGTTCGGCTTTGGAGCCAGGCACCGCCGCCTGCGTGCCACACAGCAGCGTGCAGCCGTCGGCCAGCAAAATGGGAATACGCACCGAAATCATGCGGATGCGCGCCTCCTCCGACGCGCGCACAAACCCCTCCAGCCGCTCGCTCAACGCCTGGGACGTGCTGGCGACAACAGCACTCATGCCGCCATAGCACTGCTTCAGCAGCCAGCCCTCAAAGAGCAGCTTGGACAGGCGCGGCGGTCCCAGCATCTCAAAGGCCACGCTGGGCGCGTGGTGCTGCTTGCTCAGGTAATCCATATGCGCCAGCACGCGATTGCGCGCCTTGCCCGCGCGATACGTCGGGCCGACCACCGCGCCATCCAGCGCGGCCACCACATCGTGCCCGGTGTTCGCTCCGTGAATCTCGTGCAAGACAAGCTGCGCCACGTCTTCCGCCGTCACAAACTCCATCTGCTGATTCGAGGTAATCGCCGCAAACTCCTCGCGCGAAAAGAGACCGTTTTCGCCGGTATCGACGTACACATCCTCCAGCGGCTTCTCGATAGGCTGCCAGCCATGATGCGCGTCCAGATCGAAGATGCTGCCCATCTCCAGGCGCATGCCGCCTTCTGGCGGGCAATCCTGCTGCACAATCGGGCGATTGCGCCGGATGATCGGCCCAACATCCACGCGGCCCCAGGCGATCGCCGCCGCTGGCTTCACTTCTTTGATGATCGGCGCGTCGGGTGTGCGACCCATCAAAAAGAGCAGCATCGTATGCGCGCCCGCCACCGCCGACTTTGACAGCAGCACCCGCGAAGGCCGCTCCTCGCCGTGTGTGTAGGGGATATTGAAGCCCATGCCGCCCGTTCCCGTCGTGCCGACTTTCAGATAGATTTCAGCGCCCTGCTGATACGTCGAGCGCTGCGGGTCGCGGCGAATGGCCGCAAAAAGAATCTGCATATGGCGCACCAGCCCGGGGATATAAAGCGTCGCCAGATGCTTTTCGGCGGCGGCGCGCGCCAACTTCTGCCAGTCCTCGTGGCTGCCCTGTGGGGCATCCTGCCCGGCGGCAAAGGTCGCGCGCAGTTCTGCCGCGCTTTCATACACATTTAAATAGGCGAAAGCCGTCGCCGTATTGATGCAATCGATCAAAATATGCGGCTGGTGGCGCAGGATCATGCGGTAGAGCGTCGAATTCGCCAGAATCTCGGCATCCTCGTCCAGCGCCAGTTCGCCAAACAAATCATCCAGATACGTCTGGCGCAGCGCGGCATCGGCGCGAATCTGATCGGGGCTGAAGTCTTTTAACGACTCGCGCACAAAAATATTGCCCCACTCGGCCTCAATCGCCGTTTCGGGAAACTCCTGCTGCAACACGCGCAGCGTCTGCACTTCGCGCTCGTTATGCAGCGAGGATACTATCAGTTTTGCTGGCCGCTCTGCCAGCACCAGGCGAGAGATGGCGCTGCCCGCCAATCCAAACCCGCCAAAAATCAACACTGTTTTGCCCTGGATAACCGCCATTGCTTATCCCTCCAATCTGTGCGCCTGGCAGAAGCGTAGCATAGCCCACATACCCCTGTCAAACACAGTCCTGGCACAATTGCTGCCATCGACCTACTACGTTTTCGTGACAGCGCACACGGCAGGCACACGTTGCCGATAAGACGCCAGAAGGGATAGAAAGCATCATGGCTTCCAGTGGCGATTCAAAAATCTGCCCTCGTTGCAATAGCGTGCTTCCAGCGAGCGCGGCCTTTTGCGGCGACTGCGGCTATCATTTGGCCGAGCCGCCAGAGCCGCCACCTCAAGCAGCACCCAACCCCCTGGATGACGCCCCCACCCAGCGCATCCGACCCGACGCCGCTGGCGCGAATGCGGCCAGCCAATCCAACGAGCCACAGCAGGGGGATACGTTTCCTAACCAACCGGCAGGCTATGCCGCGCAGAACCAGTCGGATTATCCGCCAGCGCCGCCTCCACCACCAGAATATGCCGGGGCTATGGCGCGTCCTCCCGCCCGGAAAAACAGCGCCGCGAAATGGATTGGCGGTCTGCTGGCGTTAGTCATAGTGATTGGTGCGCTCGCAGCGGCCTGGGTGCTCTACCTCAGCCCAAGCCACACCGATAGCCCGTTTTTTGACCGCCACGGCTTACAAAGCAACGTCCCGCTGCCGGGCCAGAGCACTTTCATGGTGCAGAAATCGCTTTCCAGAACCGACCCGACCACCAACACCCTTGTCTCTGCCGACTCCTGGGCCTGGACAGTGACCGGCAGCAATCCCACTGCCGTCCAGCAGTTTTATCAGCAGAACCTTCCCAAAAATGGCTGGGGCAAGTTTCGCACCTTCACCGGCCAGAACGGAGAAAGCGATCTGACGGCCTGCCAGGGCAATCAAGTGCTGATTGTGGGCGTGGGCAAGAAGATCGTCGTCACCAACGAAAATGGCAAGGTCACCAATACCATCATCGCCCCCCATGGTGGCGCAGCCCTGGCAACCGAATTGAGCAGCAGCAAGGAATTGACCCAACTCTTCTGCTCCAACCAGTAGCCCCGGCTGCCTTCAGACTGCCTCTCTGGGACACCTGCGCCTTGCGCGGAGCCGTCCCTCTCTTGCGCAAGAGATAGACGGCTCCGCGCAAGGCTGGTATAATCTGCGCGAACCATCGCCCCACGTTCCAGGCATGCAATATGCGATAGCGCGCCACATGCATGAACGCAGCGCCATCGTTACCGGGGTCTGGCTTTCTCGTCTCCGCTCATAGGGACATTCACTGACGTAATATCACAGCGTAATAGATCGAAAGCACACATTGGACGCAGAAAGAAGAAAGAAGTATGCGCAAAAAGCCCGCTTCCCCGCCCGTTCCTGCCACGTTGGAGGAACTGCTTGCCCAGGTCCGTCTGGGCCACCTCTCGCGCCGCCGATTCCTCATCGGCGTAGCGGCAGCAGGAGCCTCGGCCACGGCAGTAGCAACGCTGGCCTCGGTCCTCAAGCACCAGGGCAGCGCGCCACCACCTACCCAACCGGCAGCGCCATCGGGAACGGAACAACAAAACCTGCAACTTCACCAGCAGCATATTTCCCAGCAATCGCAGCGCCCAAACGCGCCACACTCAGACGTGGCTCCGCATGGGCCGCTCGTCGCTGCCAGTTCCGCTGCGGCTTCCAATGCGCGCATCGAGCAGATGGTGCAGAAGCTTATGGAAGACTATCACGAGGATGCTGTCGTCGAAGATATGCTCATGGCGGCTCCCATCGTCGGGCGCGCAGCCATCGCTGACCGCAAGCGCGCCGAGTTCCTGGGCATCAGCAACGCCGCCATCGACATTCAGCAGCGTTTCGCCTTGGGCGATCAGGTGATTGCCGAATGGATTGTCACCGGAACTCATACCGGCGACCTCTGGGGCTATCCTGCTACCGGCCAGTCCATCCATATTCGCGGCTTGACCGCCGTCACTCGCCGCGATGGCAAGATCACAAAAGAATCGCTCTATTATGATGCCGACGACGTGCGCCGCCAACTGACGCGCGCCCGCTAGCAGCCAGAGCGAGCGCTCAGCCATTGTTCAACCCTGCCAGATAGCCGCTGCACAAGCAACACGGAAGGTGCGTCCATGACCGCTGAACCCACCCCTGCTGGACATCTCAACGAGCGTCTCCACCTGGTCGCGGACCAGTTCTCCTTTCCCACCAGCCTGACCTTCGACACGACAGGCCAGATATATGTCGCTGAATCGGGCCTGCCCTTTGGCGGCGCGCCACCAGGCGGGCGTGTCTGGCGGCTGGAGTCCAACGGAGCGCGCACCTTGCTGGCTGAAGGACTGCATCCTCCTGTCAACGGCTTAACCTATTATGACGGCGCACTCTATATCTCTGAAGGAGGAGATCCGGCGCAGATCACCCGCCTGGGCCTGGACGGACAGCGGACGATCATCTTGAAAGACTTACCAGGGCCGGGCAATTACCACACCAACATGGTCGCCTTTGGCCCCGACGGCTACCTCTACTTCAGCCAGGGAGCCATGACCAATACCGGCATCGTCGGCCTGGACGCCTATGAACTCGGCTGGCTGCGCCGCCTGCCGCACGCGCACGACCTACCCGGCATTGCCATTGAACTGGCGGGCGTCAACGTCACCACACCCAACCCGCTGGACGCCGCCCCCGATGCGCAGACCACCACCGGAGCCTTCGCGCCATTTGGCACAGCCACCACCGCCGGGCAGCGCATTGCGGCGCATCTGCCCTGCACAGCAGCAGTCATGCGCTGCCGACCCGATGGCAGCGGCCTGGAACTCGTCGCCTGGGGCTTGCGCAACGCCTACGGCCTGGGCTTTTTACCCGATGGGCGACTGCTGGCGCTCGACCAGGGCGCTGATGATCGGGGCAGCCGTCCCGTGGGCAATGTGCCCGACCTGCTCTATGAAGTGCGCCCTGGCGCGTGGTATGGCTGGCCGGACTTCATCGGCGGCGACCCCATCACTGATGAGCAGTATCAGCCGACTCGCGGACCAGCCCCCACCTTCGTGCTCGCCAACCATCACGAACTGCCGCCAGCCGAACGCCCCTTATTGCGCTTTTCGCCGCATGCCGCCGCCGTCAAATTCGACGTGGCCCCGGCAACGCTCTCCGCGTGGGCCGGAAACCTCTTTGTCGCCCTCTTCGGCGATGAAGCGCCCATGACCGCGCCCGTCGGCCCGCGTGTTGGCCGCGCAGTGGCGCGCATCGACCCCAGCGACTGGAGCCTGCATCCCTTCCTGGGCGAGCCGCTGCTGCGGCCTATGGATGTGCGCTTCGACGCAGCAGGCGCGGCGCTCTATATCCTCGACTTTGGGGACTTCGAAATGAGCGCGGCGGGCGTCGTTGCCAGAGCGCAGACTGGCAAACTGTGGCGGCTTGATCTCGGGTAAAGAACCTATCCAGCAGCCCCATTGACGGCTGCTTTTCCATCTCGCTATAATGCCCACAAGGCATCCCTCTACGAGCGGCTGTCCCCGCAGACAGCCACCCCACCTTCTCGAGCGCGAACGTGAGCAGCGCGCATCTGCAACGCCCTGATGCGCGCAGGAGGTCAGCGATGACAGAAACTGAGCATGCCGTCAACGAGCAAGATCGCAGCGCGATTCAATGGAGTTATGTGAGCGGCACCAGCAATAAACCGCTTCTTGGCATGACCATCGGTGACGCCTTCGATCAAACCGTCGCCCGCTTCCCTGATCGCGAAGCGTTGGTCGTGCGCCAGCAGAACTTGCGCTACACCTGGGCACAGTTGCGCGACGAAGTGGACCGCTGCGCGCGCGGCCTCATGGCGCTGGGCATCCAGAAAGGCCAGCGCGTGGGCATCTGGGCACCCAACCGCGCCGAGTGGACGATTACGCAGTTCGCCACCGCCAAGATTGGCGCGATTCTGGTCAACATCAACCCATCCTACCGCAAACACGAACTGGAGTACGCGCTCAATCAATCGACCTGCGCGGCGCTGGTCCTCTCTCCCACCTTCCGCGCCACCAGCTACATTGAAATGATCGAAGCGCTGTGCCCGGAACTGGCGCGCAGCCAGCCAGGCCAGCTTAACGCGCATAGCCTTCCCCATCTGCGCCACGTCATCCGCATGGGTGACGAGCGCACCCCCGGCATGTGGAACTGGGGCGATGTGATGGCGAAAGCCAGCGAAGTTTCAGCATCGCAGTTGCTCGCCCGCCAGGCAGAGCAAGAGTTCGACGACCCGATCAATATCCAGTACACCAGCGGCACCACCGGCAACCCCAAAGGCGCGACGCTCAGCCACCATAACATCCTCAACAACGGCTACTTCGTCGCCGAATTGCAAGGTTTCACCGAACACGATAGGCTCTGTATCCCCGTTCCGCTCTACCATTGCTTTGGGATGGTGATGGGCAACCTCGGCTGCATGACGCACGGCGCAACGATGATCTATCCCGCCGAAGCGTTCGAGCCAGCCGCCGTGCTGGAAACCGTCCAGGCCGAACGCTGCACCTCGCTCTATGGCGTGCCTACCATGTTCATTGCCGAACTGGCACACCCTGACGTTGCCACCTACGATTTCACTTCGCTGCGCACAGGCGTCATGGCTGGTTCACCCTGCCCCGTGCAGGTGATGCGCCAGGTCATCGACCTGATGCACATGCAGGATGTCGAAATCTGCTATGGCATGACCGAAACCAGCCCGGTCTCCTTCCAGACGCACCTGGATGACCCGCTGGAAAAGCGCGTCGGCACGGTGGGGCAGATTCACCCCCATGTGGAGGTAAAGATCGTCGATCCCAACACCGGCCAGGTCGTGCCGCGCGGCGAAAAAGGCGAACTGTGCACGCGCGGCTATTCCGTCATGCTGGGCTATTGGGACAACGAAGACGCCACGCGGCGGTCTATCGATCAGGCGCGCTGGATGCACACCGGCGACCTTGCCACGATGGATGATGATGGCTATGTGAACATCGTCGGGCGCATCAAGGATATGGTCATTCGCGGCGGCGAAAACATCTATCCGCGTGAAATCGAAGAATTCCTCTACACCAACGCCAAGATTGCCGACGTGCAGGTGATCGGCATTCCCGACGCCAAATACGGCGAAGAATTGATGGCCTGGGTCAAGCTCAAGGAAGGGCAGACGGCCACTGGCGACGAACTGGCCGCCTTCTGCAAAGGCCAGATTGCCAGCTTCAAGATTCCGCGCTATTGGAAGTTTGTGGACGCCTTCCCCATGACCGTCACCGGCAAGATTCAAAAGTACCTCATGCGCGAGCAGTCGATTGAAGAACTCGGCTTGCGCGAGGCGGCCAACATCAAGACCGCCTGAGGCGCGCCAACCTTCGCATCCACAGCCCGGTGCGCGTGGCTGCTCTCATCGGAGCCACGCGCACCGGGCGTCTCTTTCTCGCGCTTGTTTTTGTGCTCAAGATTTTGCTACTGTAATCTAAGGGACAACAGTAATTCCCCAAACACCCCGGAAGGATTATTCCCTTCAGGACGACGCGCACCGCAGCGCGAGCACAGTAAGGAGACGTTACCAGCATGGCAAAAACGCAGGGCGCAGCAGTCAAGGGCAAGGTGCAGGTTGGCGACCAGGCCCCCGACTTTACCCTCACGTCGTCATCAGGCGAGCAAGTCAGCCTGAAAGACTTCATCGGCAAAAAGAACATCGTCCTCTACTTTTATCCAGCAGACAACACCGCTGGCTGCACCGCCGAAGCCTGCGCCTTCCGCGACAGCTACGAAGCGTTCAAGGACGCGGGCGCGGAAGTCATCGGCGTCAGTTCCAACTCAAAAGCATCGCACCAGCAGTTTGCCAGCAAGCACCAGCTTCCCTTTGTCTTGCTGAGCGACACACACGGCGCGGTGCGCAAACTCTATGGCGTGCGCACAACCATGGGCATCATCCCGGGCCGTGTCACCTACGTCATCGATAAGCAAGGCGTGGTGCGCCACATCTTCATCAACCAGTTTCAGGCCACCCAGCACATCCCCGAAGCCCTCAAGACGCTGGAAACCTTGCGCGTCGAGCAGGGCGTCTAGCGCCCCAGTACCACAATGAAAAAAGCAGCGGCCACGCAAGCATCTACCGCTTGTGTGGCCGCTTTCCCCTGACAAACCGTGCCGCGTCACCATTACCTTTGGTTAGTCTTTGTCGCCCAGCCTGCAATTCCTCCTGCCGTACACAAGAGCGCTGATAATGCGGGCGCACCCTCCAGCAAAGGCCCCGTGACTGTTTGTAGCTGCTCTATGCTGGCGAACTGCTGCATGGTATACTTTTGTTGGTTGACACAGACCAGTTTGACTGAAAAACACCCTATCCAGATACAGCATGGCAGATGTTTGCGTCTATGGAAAGACGCGGGCGCGCCGCAGGCAAGAGTGCCCAGAGCGCAGCCAGCACCAGCAAGGGGATACGCGATGCAGAACACACCACCCACGCCGGAAGATGACGAGATCAGCGCCTCAGATCAGCAGAACACCACCTCCGACGCCTCGCGTTCTTCATCGCCCTTCTCGGCGTCCAGGGCCACCCGCATTCGCCGCAACGGCGGGCCAAGAATATCGGGCGCTATCCCTGGCAGAGCGCCGCTGCCAGGCAGCGAGCCACCCACACCGGAGCCAGCGGCCAGCGCCGCCACCTTCAGCAGTCCGCGCGTCAACCGCCCCAGCGGACCGCGCACCTACGCCCACCTGCTGGCGGGGGTGTCTTATCTTGTGCCACCCATTGCGCCTGCCGTCATCCTCTTTCGCCCAACATCGCACCCGTTTGCCCGTTTCCACGCCCTGCAATCGCTGGCCCTCTTCATCATCGCCACCACCCTCAGCCTCCTGCTCAGCCTGTTCACGCCCACCAACATCATCCTGGACATTTTCTATATCATTCTGGTGCTCGCTGTCGCCGCCCTGCTGCTGCTATGGATAGCAGCAGCCATCGCCGCCTTCGAAGGGTTCGCCGTTGGCCTGCCGGTGCTTGACCGGCTGCTGCCACGCGCCGATGGCCTGGAAGAAGACCCGAATATGCGCAGCGTGAACCCGCGCGCCACCCTGGAGGTCGCTATCGCCGCCGGGGCCAGCGTGGTGCTGCTCATCCTGACCGTCTGGCTACCGCTGGGCGGCTGGTTCGGCAAACTTTCCAGCCAGAATCTGGCCGCGCTGGGGCTGAACACCGGCCTGCCCGCCTGGATGGTCGTCTCATCGCTGCTCTTCAGCTTCATCTTCGCCGCCCTGGGACTCACCACGCTGGCTGTGCTGGTGCTGGGCTTGCGCAAAGGCAAGTTCCTGCCCTCGCTGGCGAGCGGCGCAGCCGTCGCTGGCTCGGCGCTGACCGCCGCTGGCACTGGCTTGCTGATCGCCGATACCTTGCAGCGCTCGCTCTACAGCAAGCTGGAGCAGCAGTATCAAAGCATGGTCAACAACACCCCGCTGCCCAGGAACACGCCGGATACCAATGTTTTTGTGCAAACCATCAGCAAAGGCCGCGCGGCTCTCAGCGCCATCGATCCCACCCAGCATTCCTTGCTCATCCCTGGCGCGGTCCTGCTGCTGCTGGGCGTTGGCGTTCTGCTCTTCCTGCTCTCCCAGCTTTACTATAAGAAATGATTATCCGCTGCGCTACCTCACACCGCTGCTCTTTCCAGCAGCGCCCTCTGGAAGCGCCGCCGCTCGCGCGCTGGGGCTGGGCATCCCTTCGCCCCGTTTGCGCAGCGGCACATCTTTGAGGAAAAGCGTAATAATCAGGATAGCAACGCCCACCCCAAAGGTAACCAGAAAGGCATGCTGGATGCTCAGCGCCAGCGCCTGGCGCGCCGCCAGCGAAAGGCCGGTCGAGCTTCCACCAGTAGCCGAACGGGTGACAATCGCGCCCAGCACAGCCGTGCCCAGCAATGATCCCATCGCGCGCAGATAGTTTATGGCTCCTGTTCCAGCGCCCAGGCGCTCTAGTGGGATGGCATTTTGCCCGGCAATCGTGTAGATCGGCTGGAGAATGCCAAAGCCCACACCAACAACGATCATCTCCAGCGTGACCGCCCAGAACGCCGTGGCTGGGTCCAGGCGCGTCAGCAAGAACAGCCCGGCCAGCAAGATCAGCGCTCCCATCACCGCCAGCGCGTGATAGCGCCCGACTTTCGCAATTACCTGGCCGCCAAGCACAGCGCTGATGCCAAGCGGAATAAACATAGGCGCGAGGCTTGCGCCCGAATTGGTCGCGGTCTGGCTCAACACCCCCTGCATAAACAGCGGCAGATAGAAAATCATCGCGTAGGCCACCATGCCTCCGGCCAGCGCGAGCAGCACGCTGGCGGCAAACACCTGATTGCGGAAAAGATCGAGCGGCAGCAGCGGCTCGCGCACAAAGCGCTCGACAACGAGAAACGCCAGATAGAGCACCCCGGCAGCGACGAGCAGGCTAACCACCTGCGCCGACGCCCAGGGATAGGTTGTCCCGCCCCAGGTCAAGGCCAGCAAGAGGCAGACCGTGGCTGCTGCCGCCGTCAGCGCGCCAGCGAAATCGATGCGGCGCACAGCAGCCCACCCACGATAGACACTTTTGCGAACCGAGAGCGCGGCAGGAAGCCAGACGCCCAGAAACACCAGCGCCAGCGCGCCAAGCGGCAGATTGACATAGAAGACCCAGCGCCAGGTCGCGTGGTCGGTAATCGCGCCGCCGATGGCCGGCCCGACAATCAGCGCCAGAGAAAGCACACTGACAAAGACGCCTTGCCAGCGGGCGCGCTCCGCTGGCGGGAACAGATCGGCCACGACGGTAAAGGCCAGCGTCTGCATACAGCCCGCGCCCAACCCTTGCAGCCCGCGAAAGAGAATAAGCTGCGTCATCGTCTGGGAGGTTCCGGCAAGGGCCGACCCCAACAGGAAAAGCGCGATGCCCGCCAGCACAAACCCCTTGCGGCCAAACTGGTCGGACAGCTTGCCCACGATGGGCACCACCGTCGTCGAGGTAAGCAGATAGGCCGTCACCACCCAGAAATACTGGTCGAACCTATGCAAATCGCCAACGATGGTCGGCAGCGCTGTGCCGACGATGGTCGCGTCCAGCGCGGAAAGCGCCAGCGTGAGCAGCAGACCGGCCACCACGCAGATAAATTTCCAGCCGCGCGGGCGAAGCGCTTCACCTGCTGAAGCGGTATTGGGGATGAATGAACGGTCACTCATTGAAAACCTCCTCAAAGGTGTGCTCGCTCGCTGTTCTGCGAATGAATGAACAGTCACTCATTAGAAAATCCCTCGAAAATCCCCTCACCCTCCGCAATGGAAAGGATGGTGGTGAACGTCTCGATGAACATCGTCAGATGCGTCTCGTCCATCTCGTTCAGGATGGCATGCATACGTTTCTGCCCCGCGCGCTGGCGTCCCAGCAGCGCTTCGCCCACTGCGGTCAGGCGCACCAGCGCCCGGCGGCGATCAGCCGGATCGTCGGTCCGCTCGGCCAGGCCCGCTTGCACCACGCGATCTACCAGCAGGCTGGCCGCCGATTGACCGGTGTGCATATGCTCGGCAAGTTGGCCGATGGTCGCCGGACCAATGTGAGACAGGGCGATGAGCAAGCGAATCTGGGACAAGCTGAGTCCACGATCAGACCATTCCTGGGCCAGCCGCGCCATCGCGAGTTGAACAAAGCTCTGCAAAAGCGCGTGGGCCTGCTCGACGTGTTCTTCATGCGTTATAGCAGTTTCTCCTTTCATTAACAATATGAGTATAGCCAATATTATTATATTAGTCAATAATATTGATTACATCAATATTATTGAGAGGTAGGGTTGTAATTCTCCTCAACAACCTGTATGCTTGAGCCGTCTCCAGTGTGGATATGCGGTGGAAGGTCAAGTACACGAAAGGAGAGGCGCGGACTCTTCCCCTTCAGGGGAATGAGAGGAAGCCGCGCAACTTACATGGATTCCCACCTCACCGGGGCGCACCTGGACCCAGGCGCACCTCATCCGGTCCTGGCTATTTCCCAATCGCCTCGAAGTTCCTTCCCGGGACCCCTTGCTGCGATGCTCCTGGGCGTCGTCATTGTGGGGGCGCCGCTGTGGCTCGGCCTGTGGGCGCAGAACCAACTCAGCGCCCCCACCGCGCTGCCCTTTTCCCTGCTGACCGTTACACCCTTTACAGGTGGATTCGAAATTAACAGCGAGGCCAGGGTCCTCGAGGCGCGGCAGTATCCGATTCAATACGATCTGCTATACAATGATCCGACTTCTCCGACGTTCCTCGGGGTTCTCCCGTCCCTTCGGGCAGCGAATATGGGAATCATCGGCGGGTTCATATCCGCCGACTTGAATCACTACGAGTGTTGGCGCGCATGGTATGCCTTGCACAAGGCTGAAGCCGACTGGTGCAGCCAGTCGGCTGCAAGCATCTATAATACCCGTGGCCCGAATAATCTCAGCACGAACCCCCAGAACCCCCACTATGCCACCAGCCTCTATAAGATCGTAGGGGAGGGCTTGTCGACCATCCTCAGCGGCAATCTCGACCTCCAGCCGTTGGTGCAAGGATTCTGGGTGCTGGATGACCAACCGGGTTGGGAGACGCCAGGGTTTGCGCAACCCATCCTCCAGCACATCCACGCGCAGATTGCGAGCGCCTATGCCGCCTTCAAGCTTGCCGCGCCCCCAGCCATATGCGGTTTTAGTGGCTCCATCGGGAATCCAACGGCCAACCCGCCAACACAGGATGCCTTTCATGTCCCCCTGCTGCAAGATTATTCCCCCAGCGGCTGCGATATGGTGGCGTTCTATAATTACGCGGCAGGGTATTCGACCAAGATCAACCCTGGCGGCTTTGATTGGGGCATGACCCATCTGCTCGCGTGCTCCGATCCCAGCATGTGCGAACTCGCAGCGCTCCACCACGTCCTCCAGCACTACTGGCCTGGTACTCCCTTCCCCCCTCTGGTGGGGATCGCGCAAGCCTTTGGAGGCCAGGATCATACTTTGAAACACTCTTACTATGAAATCGAGCCCACCGCCGCAGAGTTAGCGCAGCAAAGCCTGGCCTATTGCCAGATGGGAGCACGCGGGCTGCTCTTTTATGCCTGGGATGATTCGCACTTTCACGACTTTCCCTGGAATAAAGAGAACTCGCTGGGCCAGGGGGTAGCGCAAGGCGTCCAAGCCTGCGACAATTACTGGTAGCGCGAGCACATCGGGTATGCCTGGAGAAGCCACTGCCAGCATGAGTCATCCCGAATTTTGAGAGGCGAGGCCGCGCCAGCGGTTGTAGAGTGGTAAGCGAGAGGAGGCCATTGGTAACGCCGCCATCCCTGGGGCCAAGCGCTTGGCCCCAGGGATGGCGGCGTTACCAGCAGGGGCGCCGTGTCGAGTTCTGGCAGGGATTCTCAGCGAGAAAATTAGCTTTGTTTCGGCGGATACGACACAAAGACCGTCTTGACCTCGCTGAACTCCTCAACAGCGCCAGAGCCAAGCTCGCGGTGGCCGTTGCCGCTGTTTTTCACGCCGCCAAAGGGCAGATGCGGTTCCGCGCCCGTGGTGGGGGCATTGAAGTAGATCAAGCCCGCCTGAATATCGCGCATCGCCCGAAAGACTTTGCGCATATCATCGCTGTACATGGCGCAGGATAGGCCGTATTCGGTGGAGTTGGCAACCTGAATCGCTTCTTCGTAGCTGTCCACCGGAATGACCGACAGCACCGGACCAAAAATCTCTTCGCGGGCGATGCGCATCTGCGGCGTGACCTCGCTAAAGACGGTCGGGGCGTAGTACGCGCCCTCGGCCAGCGGCCCATCCTGATAGGCATAGCCGCCGGTCAATAACTGCGCGCCCTCCTGCTTGCCAATCTCGATATACTCATGCACCGCGCCGACCCGCCCGCTGTTCACCAGCGGCCCCATCTCCGTCTCTGGCTCCAGGCCATCGCCCACGCGCAGCTTTTCTGCCGCCGCCACGATGCGCTCGTTGAACTCCTTCAGCACCCCGCGGTGGACAATCACGCGGCTGGTTGCCGTGCAGCGCTGGCCCGTTGTTCCGAAGGTCGCTGTTGCCACGCCCGCCGCCGCTTCTTCGAGGTTGGCGTCGTCCAGAATGATGATGGCGTTTTTGCCGCCCAGTTCCAGGCTGCACCGCCGCAGGTCGCGCCCGCAGAGTTCGGCCACATGCTTGCCGACCTCAGTTGAGCCAGTCAGCGAAATCATCGCCACGCGCGGGTCAGTTACCAGGGCATCGCCCAGCGTGCCGCCGGGGCCGGTCACCAGATTCAGCACGCCCGCTGGCACTCCGGCGTCCGTCAATATCTCCACCAGTTTGGTTGCCAGCAGCGGCGTATCGCTGGCGGGCTTGAGCACGATGGTATTTCCGGCGACCAGCGCGGGGAAAACCTTCCACGCGGGAATTGCCATCGGAAAGTTCCAGGGTGTGATGATGCCCACCACGCCCAGCGGCTGGCGGATGGTCAGGCAGAACTTGTCGGACATGGCAGACGGAACGGTTTCGCCCTCAGCACGGCGGCCCTCGCCAGCGACATATTTGCCGAAGATCACGGCGGTCTGAATGTCGCCGCGCGCCTCCTTCAGCACTTTGCCCATCTCCTGGGTCATCAGCCGGGAGAGCGTGTCCATATGAAATTCCAGGAGGTGCGCCGCCCGCAGGATGATCTCACCGCGCACCGGGGCTGGTACGGCGCGCCAGGCGGGCAGAGCCGCCGACGCGGCGGCAATCGCCGCGTCCATATCGGCGGCAGTAGATTTTTGGAACCGCCCAAGTGCCTGATTTGGGTGGGCAGGGTTGCTATCCAGAAACGTCTCGCCGGAGACCGACTCGCGCCATTCCCCGCCGATATAGTTTTTATAGAGAGGCGTCTCGGTGATTGTCGTATCCATAAACGTGTTCTCCTTTGAACCTGGGGGCAAACAAACAGCAAGCCACGCGCGGCGCTGCCAGCGCCGACTGGCACCGAAACAAATGGGCAGATGCCTTTCCATTATAACATGGGGTTGGGCCAGCGCCTACGCTTTGCATTCAGCGCCCGCATGCCCGCTCTTGCTTGACCCCCCTCTCAAGGCGTATAGTATGGGGGGAATAAGACACTACCCCTCACAACAGCAGAGCCATCGAAGATGGCAGACCACCTGCACGCACTTTGGATGCTTGAGCAAATCAGATGAGCGCTACGATGCCAGGGACTAGCGGAGGGAGAATGATTGTTTATGTCTATTCTTATCCCACGAGAGGATAAGTTCTATCGCCTGTTTGAGCAGGCGGCAGGAAACGTCTTGCGCGGCGCTCAGTTGCTCAGCGACCTGCTGAATAACTTTTCCGATGTCGCCACCAAGGTCAAGATGATTCAAGCGACAGAGCACGAGGGCGACACCATCACTCATGAAATCTTCGAGCAACTGAACCGCACGTTCGTCACACCTCTTGATCGCGAGGATATTGCCGCGATTGCCCACGCGCTCGACGACGTGCTGGACTACATCGAGGCGAGCGCCGATGCCTTCCAACTGTATGATATTGACGAGCCAACTTCGGCGGCCATTGAACTGGGCGAATTGATTTTGCAAGCCACACAGCAGGTGCAAAAAGGCATTGTGGCGATGCGTCATCGCAAGCAAGCCGAGCAAGTGCGCGACGCGGTAGTCGAGATCAATCGCATCGAGAACCTGGCCGATCAGGTCTATCGCGGGGCGATGAGCACGCTGTTCCGGCAAGCCGACCCTGTGCGCATGATCAAGTGGAAGCAGGTCTATGACTACCTCGAACAAGCGACCGATCTGTGCGAGGATGTTGGCGACGTGTTGCAGGGGGTGTTGCTGAAAAATGCCTAGCTTCTCGACGAGTGGCGCAGACACACAGCGACGGAGAGGAGCGTAGCATGCTGGTCCCACACAGCACAGGCGCGCTGGTGTTCTTAATTCTGACGATTCTGGTCGCCGTCGTGTTCGATTTCACCAACGGCTTTCACGATACCGCCAATGCCATCGCCACCAGCGTGTCTACGCGCGTGCTTTCGCCACGCATCGCCATCTTCATGGCGGCCATCCTCAATTTTGTTGGCGCGTTTGTCAGCACCAACGTTGCCAAGACGATTGGCAGCGATGTCGCCGACACAACCTCCCTGACCTCGGTGGTGGTGATGTCGGCGCTGCTGGCGGCTATCTTCTGGAACCTGCTCACCTGGTATTTCGCCCTGCCCAGCAGTTCTTCGCACGCGCTGATCGGCGGCATCATCGGCGCGGCAGTGGCCGGGTCGGCGACCCATTTCAGCGTCTTAAAAGTCGGCGGCATCATCAAGATCGTGCTGTCGCTGCTGCTTTCCCCTATCGCTGGCTTTGTGATTGCCTATCTGCTGATTTTGGGGTTGACGTGGCTCTTTCGCGGCTTTATGCCCGCGCAGGTGACCACCACCAGCCGCTGGCTCCAGCGGCTCAGCGCCGCCTTTGTGGCCTTCAGCCACGGCTCCAACGATGCCCAGAAAACGATGGGCGTCATCACCGCCGCCGTGCTGGCCTATCAGTATGGCTCGACCCCCACCAGCTTTAGCGTGCCCGACTGGGTGATTCTGCTCTGCGCTACGGCCATGGCGCTGGGCACCAGTTTTGGCGGTTGGCGCATCATCAAAACGATGGGCATGCACATTGCCAAGCTGCGCCCGCTAGATGGCTTTGCCGCCGAAAGCTCGTCGGCGCTGGTCATTATGATCGCCAGCGTGCTTGGCTTGCCGGTCAGCACCACGCATACCATCGCGGGGTCCATCATGGGTGTGGGCGCGCGCCAGCGGCTTTCTGCCGTGCGCTGGGGCGTGGCGGGCAACATGGTCTTCGCCTGGGTGCTGACCGGACCCATCACGGCGCTACTGGCTGCCGCGATCTATGCCGTCTTCCATCTTTTTGGCCTCTAGGCAAGGTGGCATTTAGCTGGAAGGAAGCAACCGTTCTCCAAAACCTACCCTTTTATGCCGAAGCATCCAAGGCGTTTGGTTCCTGCTTCGCCGAGGATAGTTTCACACGCTTCTTGCGAGGCGTGCCAGCGCTCTCCCCTCCACAGGCGTTTCGCGTGTCTGCCGAACTGGCAGCCAACTTTGCTAAGTTCATGGCCGCGTTCAAATCGCGGTCGAAGATCAGGCCACACGCCTGGCAATGAAAGGTGCGATCTGCCAGCGTCAGGTCTTCCTTCACCCAGCCACAGCCGGAACAGGTCTTGCTGGATGGTTCCCAACGGGACGCCAGCAGGACCGTCGCACCATACCACTGGGCTTTGTACACCAGTTGCCGTCGGAACTCGGAGAAGCCCACGTCGGCTATGGCTTGCGCCAGGTGATGATTCTGGAGCATGCCAGCTACGTTGAGGTCTTCAATCACGATCACTGACTTGGTTTTCGCCAGTGAAGTGGTCACCTGATGCAGCGTGTTTTGGCGCTGGTTGCTCACTTTGCGATACAGTTTCGCCAGCCGACTGGCGGCCTTCCTGCGGTTTTTTCCGCCTTTCTGCTTCCGCGAGACGGCGCGATGCAAGCGCTTGATCTTCTTGAGGCGTTGTTTCAAGTGGCGCGGGTTGGGAATGACGGTCCCATCCGAGAAGGTGGCAAGCGCTTTCACTCCCAAATCGACGCCCACCACTGGGCCAGTATTCTCAGGGATGGCCTGCTCTTGCTCCACCTGCACCGACACGTACCAATGCCCTGCTTGCTCCGAGACGGTAGCGGAAAGAACCTTCACGCCCGTTGTTGGCAGGTAGCCGCGTTCTTTCAAGCGCAGCCGCCCCAGGCGCGGTAATTGGATGGCATCGGCAAACACCCCAATGGAGCCGGTGAGGCGGAAGCTGCCCAGCCCCTGCTTCTTGCTCTTGAACCGGGGATAGCCCACCTTGCCCCGCAGTTGGCCTGCCTGCTTCAGTTGGCAGCGCCGGAAGAAGTGGGCAAAGGCGCTGTCTAAGTTCCTGAGCGCTTCCTGCGGCGCGCATTTAGAGGTGTCGTACATCCAGGGCAGCTCGGTCTTTTTGAGGGCGTTCAGTTCTCGATGCAATTCCACTGCGTAGGGGCTTTTGCCTGTCGCCTGGTATGCTTCCTGCTTGCGCTTCAAGCCCCAATTGTATGCCCAGCGCGCTGCCCCGGCGTGGCGTTTGCAGGCCGTCACCTGTTCATTATTCAGGTCTAGCTCGGTTTTGTAGGCGCGGGTGATTGTCATGTGTTAGCCTCGCTTTGCATGGCGTGTTCAATGCACGCCTTGATCTGTTCAGCGCGGCGTTTAGAGTTGCGGCGGCCATAGATACGCGCCGCCATACTGGTAATCACGGCCACAAAATCGTCTACCAAGTCATCCCCAGTATCGCTGGGAAAGATCGCCTCTACCCGGCGTCCCTGCTGCTCAAGTAGGGTGGCGATGTAGCCGTAGCCAAAGCGGGTCAGTCGGTCCCGATGCTCCACCACCAGTACACCAATGGAGGGCGTGGTGAGCAGTTTCTTGAGTTTGGGGCGGTCATCATTCAAGCCAGAAGCAATCTCCGTCACCTCTGCTGTTACCTGATAGCCTCGCGCTGCTGCGTATGCTCGCAAGCGCTCTAGTTGACGTATGGCATCGTCTTTTTGATCGGCAGAGGACACCCGCGCATAGAGCGCCACGCCGGAAGCTGTGGGATGGGCTTCACGGACAATGACGGTGCTGCTGGGCAACTGATAGGCGTCCAGTTGCCCAGCTTGCCACCACTTCCAAGCCGTCTTGTAGGTGACACCGACCTGTTTTGCGTACTCTGAAAGCTTCATGTGCATAGTATACCATAAAAGAGGATACTATACAACAAAATAAGGAATTGGTTAATACCCCGCCGGAATCAGCGAGGGCAGCCCAATGGTGTGGGCAAGTAGTTGGAGGAAGGCTTGATCGGCTTTCCGCACATCGGTTTGACTCAGGTACACCCACTGGCAGCCCAGGGGTTGCGCCTCCATCTGTTGCAGCGGGCTTGTCCCAACCAGAAAGGTCAACTGATATTTCAGCCCCATATCATTGGGACAAGGCAGCGGATACTGGCTGGGGCGTAGAAGCGCCAGCGCAGCCGCATACAGCTTTTGTACTGCGGCTGGATCGCTCACAGTCTTCTCGAAAGAAGGCAACGCCTGCTGCTGATATCCAACCAGGCTGGGCCGAACCACCTGGAGCACGTTCGGCTGAGCGCCGCCAGAGGGCGCTGTCGTCTGAGTACCAACACGGGTCGCTGTCGGCTGGAAGGCAGCCGCCGTTCCTCCGCACCCGGCCAGGAACAGCAACACGAGCAATCCTATCCCACTTGCTTTCACTTTCATCTTCGCCTGCTTTCTATCTATGTATCTCTGGAAGAGGCACATGTAATCTCTTTTTCAAAAGAAACGCTGGAGGCGCGCGCTTTGTTCCCAGGTGGTGATGAAAACGGAAGAGCCGCTATGTTATAATCATAGAACAGATTTTCTGTTCGTGAGGTGGCGCTATCGCTAAGGTCTCGCAGACGTTCTATGATCAGCCCACGCTGGAGCTTGCCCGCTCCCTGATCGGCATGACGCTGCTGCGCGCCACGCCGGAGGGTGTGAGCGGCGGCGTAATCGTCGAAACCGAAGGCTATCTTTCGGCCATTGATCCGGCGGCCCATGGCTACCTGCGGCAGACGCCGCGCACCAGAATCATGTACGGCCCGCCTGGGTTCGCCTACATTTATTTCAGCTATGGTATGCACTGCTGTCTGAATATCAGCACAGAGCCGGAAGGCGTCGGCGCGGCGGTGCTGATTCGCGCCATCCAGCCGACCATCGGCCTGGACCTGATACGCCAGCGCCGGGGCGCAGCGCTGCCACTGCGCGACCTGGCGCGTGGGCCGGGGAGGGTCTGCGCCGCGCTGGGCCTGACGCTGGATGAAAACGGCCTGCCGCTCGTCGGCGAGACGCTCTGGCTGGACGATCAGCCGACGCTCGCGCCCGATGCGGTGATTGGCAACTCGACCCGCGTCGGCATCAGCGTCGGCACGGAACTGCCCTGGCGCTGGTATCTGGCGGGTAGCCCGTTTGTTTCAGGCCCGCGTGCCTTCAATACCCCTGGCCGGGAGGCTGCGCATGTCCATTCACCTGCTGCCGACTGATGTCGCCGCCAAGATTGCCGCCGGAGAAGTGGTCGAGCGGCCTGCTTCGGTGGTCAAAGAACTGCTGGAGAACGCCATCGACGCCGGGGCTACGAGCGTCCGCGTCGATCTGCAAGATGGTGGGCTGCGGCTAATTCGTGTCAGCGACAACGGGCAGGGCATCCCAGCCGATGAACTGGCGCTGGCCCTGGCGCGCCATGCCACCAGCAAAATCCAGGCGTTGGGCGATCTGGAGCGCATCCAGACGTTGGGCTTTCGCGGCGAAGCGCTGGCAAGCATCGCTGCCGTCTCGCAGTTCACGCTCACCAGCCGCCCGGCAGCCAGCGAGATTGCTGCCACCGTGACGGCTGACAACGGCGCGCTGGGCCAGGTCGGCAAAGCTGGCGCGCCCGTGGGCACGACGGTCAGCGTGCGCGACCTCTTCGCCAGCGTCCCGGCGCGCCTGAAGTTTCTGAAGAGCCGCGCCACCGAAACCGGCCACTGCCTGCATCTGCTGCAACAATACGCGCTGGCCTACCCGGAAGTGCGTTTCCAGGCCACGAGCGAAGGCCGCCAGGTCTTCAGCAGCGCGGGCGACGGCAAGCTCTTGGGCGCGCTGGTCGCCGTCTATGGCCTGGAGGTAGCCGATCAGATGATCGAGGCGCACAGCCAGGAACGCGAGCCAGCCGACGACGCCACCTCTCCGCCGCGCGTCTCCGGCTACATCAGCCGCCCAAGCTGCTACAAATCCAGCCGCCAGTATCTCTCTTTCTTCGTCAACCGGCGCTGGGTGCAGAGCCGCATGCTCAACTTTGCCGTCGAGGAAGCGTATCACTCGCTCTTATTGGCTGGGCGGCATCCCATCGCTGTGCTGGATATGCGCCTGGACCCCGCGCTGCTGGATGTCAACGTGCATCCGGCCAAAACCGAGGTCAAGTTTCTGCGCGAGCGCCAGGTCTATGCCACAGTGCAGCGCGCCGTGCGCGCCGCCCTGCTGGAGATCACCGAAGCGCCACAGATGACCGACCGCGCGTTCTCCCCATCTGCCTGGCCGGAAGCGCTGGCGGCCAGCGATGCGGATACATCTGGCGCGCCAGAGGATACGCTATGCGCTGCCAGCACGCCAGAAGCCACCAATGATGCCGCGTTGGGCCGTCCACCAGCGCAGCCGACCTTTGCGCAGGGGCCGCTCTGGGGAACAATGCCCAGAGCGTGGCCCGGCGAGCACGCCAGAGGCAGCGCCGCGGGCTTTCATGTGCCCGCGCCTGCGGCGCGTGTGCCCACGCCCGGCGCGCACGAGCAGTTTCAGACGACGGGCCGCCTTCCGGCGCTGCGCGTGTTGGGTCAGCTTGCCCAGAGCTACATCATCACCGAAGGCCCCGACGGCATGTATCTGATCGACCAGCACGCTGCCCACGAGCGCGTGCTGCTGGAAGAGATGGTCGCCAGCCTGAAAGCCCAGCAGGCGACGGCACAACTCTTGCTCAGCCCGCTACCACTGGATTGCGCACCCCGCGAGCGCGAGGCTATCGAAGATCGGCTGGAAACGCTGCGCGCGATTGGCTTTGATCTGGAACCCTTCGGCCCGGCGACACTGCTGGTGCGCGCGCTGCCGGGTCCGCTTGCCAGGCAGGCGCGCGCCAACGTCGACGACCTGCGCGAACTGCTGCTGGAACTGGCGGGCTATCGGGAAAGCGGCGGCGGCCACAGCGAAACCTGGGAAGAACACGCCCTGGCAAACGTCGCCTGCAAAGCCGCCATCAAGGCAGGCCACAGCCTTTCGCCCGAAGAGATGCGCGCGCTGATCGGCCAGTTGGAACAGGTGGATGCGCGCTATAGCTGCTGTCATGGCCGCCCGACGATGGTGCATCTCAGCCTGGCAGCGCTGGATCGCCAGTTTGACCGACGCTAGTACCAAAGCTGGTTTCTTGTGTTATCTCTATGCTACTTCTTTTATGTCGCCTTGTAACATTTGGTCAGGGAAACAGTCAGTTACGGAAGAATAACTATCTCATCTCAATTCCGGGCTGGTGTGTAAAAAGCAGTATTGCGCTCTTGCTATTGCGTCTTTGAGAGCATCTGGAGAAATTCCCTCTTATGCAGCTTCTCTCTCTGAAAACCGCCATTCAAGGCATTCTGGCGCTGGCCGATCAACAGAAAAGCCAGAACGAACGCCAGCTTTTCTATCTGCATACCTGCCAGGCGTTGACTCTGCTGTTGGAGGCTCCTGGCGAATCCGGCCCTGGCTGGCCCAGAGCAGCGCTGGCGCTGCTGCGCCCGCTGGCGGAGCGGCAATCTGGCCCGCTCGCCGCCACTACCCGCGCCCTTACCAGCCGCCAACTCAGCCGCCCGCTGGTGGAGGTGATGCCCTCTGCATCACTGCCGGAAACCCAGGAACACCTGCTGACCGTGCTGGAACTTCCGGAGATTGTCAGCATCGACTCGTTGGCCGACGTGCAAGCAATGATCGAAAACGCCATTGCGGTTGGCGCGCCGCGCTATAATCGGGGCGACATTGCTGGCTGCGCCCGGCTGTATCTTGCCACCGCGCTCACACTGGTCAACGCGCAGATCAATCGCGGCTTTTCCGGCCAGGCACGCGCGCTGGACACCCTGAAGAAAGGGCTGGCCGAGGCGCAGATGCTGCCCAGCGTCGATGAACGCGCCTGGGCGCTGCGCCACGCCTTTGATCGCGTGTTGAAGTGAAGAAAGCGCGTGGCAATGGGCGAGGCTGGCGAAAATGGTTGAGGAAGAGTAAGATAAGGGTCCAACGCTTCATCTGCCGCTTCACCTCATGCTTTTGCAAAGGAGCCATAGCCTAATGGACGTGAAACAGGAGATTGCCCAACGCCACGCGACCCTGATCGAACTGCGCCGCGACTTTCACCAGCACCCCGAACTGGCGATGGAGGAGACGCGCACCGCCGGAATCATCGCCGAGCGCCTGCGCGCCAGCGGGCTGGAGGTGCGCTCTGGCATTGGCAAGACCGGCGTGGTCGGCATTTTGCGCGGCAGCCAGCCCGGCAAAACGCTTGCCATTCGCGCCGATATTGATGCCCTGCCCATCCAGGAAGAGAGCGATTTCCCTTTTAAATCGCAAACGCCGGGCAAGATGCACGCCTGCGGCCACGACGGCCACACCGCCATTGGCCTGACGGTGGCCGATATTCTGGCAAGCCACCGCGACCACCTGCGCGGCAACGTCACCTTCCTCTTTCAACCGGCAGAAGAGCGTATCGGCGGCGCGGAGCCGATGATTGCCGATGGCGCGCTGAAGAATCCCGATGTCGATGCCGTGATCGGGCTGCACCTCTTGAGCGGGCTGCCCGTTGGGCAGGTGGGCGTGCGCGCCGGGGCCACCTTTGCCAGCGCCGACATGTTCACGCTGCGCGTGCGCGGACGCGGCGGGCACGGCGCGATGCCCAATCTCTCGGTGGACCCGGTGCTGGTCGCCTCGCACATTGTTGTCACGCTGCAATCGCTCGTCAGCCGCGAAATCTCACCCTTCAATCCCGCCGTCGTCACCATCGGCAGCATTCACGGCGGCACCGCCTTCAACATCATCCCCGATGTGGTCGAGCTTCAGGGCACCTTCCGCGCCTACTCAGCGGAGGACCGCGCCCATATCGAAGCGCGCATCAAAGAAGTCGCCAACAACGTGGCGGCGGCCATGCGCGCTTCCGTCGAGGTGGAAATGTCGAGCGGCTGCCCACCCTGCGTCAGCGATGAAGGCATGGCGCAGTTGATTCAGCGGGCCGCTGCCGAGGCGGTGGGCGGGCAGAATATCCGCAGCGACCAGTTGACCACCGGCAGCGACGACATGGCATTTTTCCTGAACGCCGTCCCCGGCTGCTATTTTATTGTTGGCGTGCAGAATACGGCCAGGGGCTTCGACGCGCCGCATCACAGCCCGCGCTTCAAGATCGACGAAGACGGCCTGAGCGTTGGCGTCGAAGTCATGGTGCGCGCCGCGCTGGACTATCTGCAACAGTAACAAGCTGTTCTTCTCTGGCCGAGCCTAGAGCGGTTCCCAGATTTGCACTGTGGTATCAATGCTGCCGGAGGCGACGCGGTTGTTCTTCGGGGACCAGTCCACCGAGGTTACCGGCGCGGTATGGCCGCGATAGATGAACACATTGCCTCCCGTGGCAGCGTCCCACAGATGGACGGTGGTGTCGCTGCTGGCGGAAGCAATGCGTTTCCCATCGGGCGACCAGACCACACTGGAGACAAGGCTGGCGTGGCCTGAGTACACAGTGATGGGCGTGCCATTGTTGATGCTCCAGACGCGAACGGTATTATCAAGGCTGCCAGAGGCGAAGAATTGCCCATCTGGCGACCAGGCCAGCGTGCTCACGCCGCCCAGATGCCCTGCGTAGGACGCCAGCATGGCTCCGGCTTGCGTGTCCCAAAGGTAGACCGTGTTATTCGGATTGCCGCTTCCAGAAAGGATTCTCACGCCATCCGGGTGCCACGCCAGCGCCAACACGCCGTTGGTCGAACCGCCAAAGTTGATGAGTTGATTGCCATTCAAGGCGTCCCAGATATGAATCACACCGGGGTCGTCAGAGGCGGCGAGCAGGCGGCTATTTGACGACCAGGCCAGCGCCGGAAGATTGTCCTGGGCCTGGATGGGATAGCTGAGCAGGTTGCCGCCGTTGGCTGCCTGCCAGATCAGTATTTCCTCATCGGGGCTGCCAGATGTGGCGAGATACTGCCCATTGGGGGACCAGGCCAGCCTGGTCGCCGCGCCAGAATGAGCCACGAGCACACGCAGCGAGGTGGCATTCCAGATTTGGGTTGTGGGATCACTGCTGGCCGAAGCAATCGAGGCCCCATCCAGCGGCGACCAGGCCAGCGCCAGAACTGGCTGATTATTCCCCCGATAGATGTGGTAGACCGTCGTGCCGGAGGCAATGGGCGTGGGCGGTGGTGTAGGCGGCGGGGTCGGGGTCGCGACGGACGTTTCGGCGAAGGTTGGCGCGCTGGTGGGGGCCACGCTCGCGGGCGGCTGAGGCGCAGAGCTATTATGCACCAGCGCCCAGAAGACGCCTCCAGCCAGCACGGCCCCTAAGCCGATGGCGACGCTGCGGCGCGACACCACTATCCGGCCTTGCGAGGCTGGAAGCGTCGGCAGGCCAGGGGTTCCCGCGACAGAAACGAAGCGCGGCGGCTCGGCTGCTGCCTCTGTTGCCGGGCGCGGTGCTGCCGGGCCAGGCATGGTCAAGACAGTGGTTGGCGGAGCAAACGCGCTGCCTTGCTCGATCTGTTGCAGACGCTCTTGCACCTCGGCCATAGTGGCAGGCCGGTCTCGTTCATCCATCTGCACCATGCTGGCAATCAGCGCTTGCAGCGGCGCGGGAACCGGCAGTTGGAGCGGCGCAAAGGAAAAGGGGCGATCAGTGGGGTCAGTGCCGCTGAGCACATGATGGAGCGTGGCCCCAAGGCTGTAGATGTCGGAGCGCGGGGTGGTTTGCGCTTTGCCATAGCCTTCCGGCGCGAGATAGCCAGGCGTGCCGATAATCAAGGTATCTTTGGCCTGGCCTGGCTTGAAGAGACGGGCGATGCCAAAATCGATCAGATAGGCGTGGGTGGTGGCCGTCAGCATGACATTGGGCGGCTTCAGGTCACGAAAGATGATGGGTGGCTGCTGCGTGTGCAGATAGCCCAACACGTTGGTCAGTTGCAAGCCGATCTTCAGGGCCACGTTGACCGGCAAGCGCCTCGCTGGCACCTGTGCCAAAAACGCTTCAAGCGTCTGCCCCTCGATGAACTCCATCACCAGATACCAACGCCCACCTTCCTGGAAATGGTCATAGATGGCGGGCAGATTGGGATGGTTCAGACCGGCCAGCAAATACGCCTCGCGCTGGAAGGCTTCGGTGGCTTCGGCTCGCTCGGTCGGTTTGAGGCCGCTCCGGGTCATCTCCTTGATAGCGACCATCCGGCGGCCCAGGGTGGTATCTTCGGCGCGATAAACGGCCCCGAAGCCGCCTGTGCCTAATCGGGCGAGCAGACGATAGCGCCCCATGATCAGCGGCCTGGCGGGCAGATCAGTCGCCAGGAAATCGGCCTCAGAGAGCGGCTGGTCGCAGGCCAGGCAGAGGGGAAGGTCAGTGGGGTTGGCTGCGCCGCAGTGAGCGCAGTAGCGTGTGGATAGGTTCATAAGGCGGCTGGCTCCTTCTTCTCGTACTCGGTGGTCAGCCCAACACACACGCCGAGCTTCTGTGCCCGCGTCATGCGCCCCCGTTTGGTGACCATATCAATCAGTTGGTCAAGGAAGCAAACACTAACTGTCTGCCTAATATACGTTTGCGACAGTCGAAAACTCTCCTGCCAGAGAGAACGCATAACATCTCTTATCTGCATGCTTTTCTGGCACGCTTTTTGCCAGAGGAGCGTTGGATTTCCGAGTGATTGGTGCTCCTCGCCAGGCTGCTTTTGGATGGCGCAGCTTCTCTGGGAGCGCCTGGAATAATTGCTTGACCAAAGAACCACGCATCTACGTTTGCGGCAAGGAAGCCATATGAAAGTGGAGTATTTCTATGGCGCTCCCCTATGCCATGCCGCATGTGTTCCCGGGTCTTGTTGCACCTGGCATCGAAAGACAAGATCATCTGGAACTCCTCTGGAATTGCTACGAACGAGCCTGCACCTGGCAGACCAGTGTGGCGCTGGTGGTCGGGGAACCGGGAATCGGTAAAACGCACCTGGTAACACGGCTTACTGCCCGCGCGGCGCAAGAGGGCGCAACCGTCTTAGAGGGCTATGCTTCAGCCACCCAAGGCATGCCACCTTATCTGCCGTTTTTGGAGGCGTTGGGACGCTATGTTCACACCGCGCCACTGGAACAGTTGCGGGCGCAAGTGGCCCTGGCGCACGAAGCGCTTGCCAGCCTGTTGCCAGAACTCACCGGTCGGTTAGGCGCACCTTCGGCTTGCTACGCAGGGTGCCCAGAGCAATGGAAGCTGCGTCTCTATGAAGCGGTTGGCTCCTTCCTGGAGGCGATCAGCATGGCCCATCCGCTGCTCCTGCTGCTTGATGATGTACACCTTGCAGATAGCGAGAGCCTGGCTCTGCTGTGCTATATTGCGCGTCGTTATCCGCATGCCCGCTTGCTCGTCATCGGCACTGCTCGCGCAGGCGAATATTGGCAGACCCCGGCATTTGCCCACGCCTTGACCGAACTGACCCGGCGCCGGATGCTCATCACGCTTCAGGCAAAACCGCTTTCACTGCTCAAGACGGAGGCGCTTGCGCTGAGCCATCTGGGCGGCGCCATCGCGCCTGCCGTCACGCTGGCGCTCTACACGAAGAGCGAAGGCAATCCACTCTTCGCTGAGGAACTGGTGCAGTGCTGGGTAGAGGCGCGTGTTCTTACCCAAGCACACAATCAATGGGTGCTCGCGGCCCCGGTTGATGATCTGCTGCCTTCAGGGATCGTCAATACCCTCCGGCAGCAGTTGGCACAGCTTTGCCCGAAGACGCTGGAGCAGCTTCGCGTGGCTGCCATCTTCGGCAGTCATTTTGACGTTTCCCTGCTTTCTGCTCTGGAAGGCCAGGAGGTTGAAGCAGTGGAAGCCTGTCTTCAGGAGGCCGTGCACGCTCGCCTGATCGTTCCTGGGCGGGCAGGAGATTTCCGGTTCGGCTATTGCGCTCTGCGCGATTACCTCTATCAGAACCTGGCTGGCTCGCTGCGACGACGCTTGCATGGACAGGCGGCTCTGGCACTGGAGGCACGCTGCGAGCAGAAGCCGCCCAAGCACAGCAAGACCCTTGCCGAACTGGCTCACCACTTCACCCGGAGCGGTGATCGCGCGCGTGGAATCTTGTATGCCCAACGCGCTGCCGCGCGAGCACTGCGCGCATACGTCTTTCAAGCATTTGAAGCGCCTCTCCACTCTGAAAGAGTCGATACATTGGTATCGCTTGTCAGTGATCTGGAGGCAGCGGCCCACGCTGCACAGGAGCTAGACCTGGTGGAGTGGCAGCAGGAAGCACTGCAAGCGGCACGAGCAGCGCTTGAACAGGTCCTAACCCTGGCGGAAAAAAGCCCATCCCCGGCAGCGCTAGACCTCTTGGGAGAACTCGTCATGCCCCTGGTAGGCAGCAACGGATGCCCGTCTGAGGGCCAGCAATACGCGCAGCGCTTGTTGCAGCTTTCTCATTGCCTGGCGGACGGTCAGACAGCAGCTACTTCCCATCCTTTGGTAGATGAAACATGTTTATCACCTCTAACACGATAGCGCTTGAGCGCCTGCGCGCCCTGGAACGAGTGCTCACACTCATCGAGACCTGCGATCAGCCCGAGGAGGCAGTCGAGCGCTGGACCTATCTGGCAAGCGCCTACTATTGGATGGCCGATTTCAGACATTCGTACGATGTGGCCCTTCGCCGGGCGCAGCAGGGCGAACAGGCCCACCAACCGCATCAACTAGCGATGGCGCTGGCCTGGCTGGCCTGGATTCACGCTTCGCAAGGGTCGCTGTCGGCGTCTGAGCAGGCGCTGGAGCAAGCTATAGGCGCGCGCACAGACACAGCCGACACAGCCCTCTCGGACCTGATAGACTACGTTCGGGCATTACTTGCTGCCGAGCGGGAGCATGACAGTGATGCCGAGCAAACGCTTCAAACGCTGCTGGCGCATCCGCAAAACCGAGATGACAACTGCATCACCTGCGCCCCCCTGCTCAGTGTCGTCTTCCTCAAGCTGGAAAAACGCGATGAGGCGCGGCGCTTCGAGCTACAATTGCAGAGCCTTCTGGCGAAAGTGCCGCCAGGAACGCTGCCAACCCTCCCCATCATGCTGGCGCTGGCGTTCCTGGCGCTGGCCCGTAGCGAGCAAGCGCTGGCGCTGGAACTCTATCAACATTTGCTCGCCTTCCATGGGTACTACTGCTGGTTCCTGGTTGATCGGGTGCTGGGCCTGCTTGCGACCAACGCTGGCAATTGGGATGCTGCCGCAGCGCACCTCGCCAGCGCAGAGGCCACCGCACGCCGCGAAAGACTCTTGCCAGAATTGGCGCGAACGCTCATCGCGCGGGCCGATCTGGAAGAAGCGCGAGGCAACCAGGATAGCTTGCTTCAGGCCAGCACCTTTCTTGGCGAAGCGCTGGACCTCGCTGAGAAGCTGGCAATGCCCAAAGCAGCGCGCGAACTCCGTTCCCGGCTGGGTCTGCGTCCGTGCCAACCAGAGAAACGGAGGGGAGTGCCTCTGCCTGCCGGGCTGACTGCGCGGGAGGTTGATGTCCTGCGGCTGGTGGCCGCGGGAAAAAGCAATGGGCAGATTGCCAAAGCGCTGAGTCTGAGCGAGAAAACAGTGGGCAATCACCTGACGACCATTTTTCACAAGACCATCAGTGAAAATCGAGCGGCAGCGGCGGCATTTGCCATACGGCATGGCTTAGCCTGAACCTCTTTCTATCTCCTCACAATCCGCGCCTGCTGGCAGTAGGGATTTCTTCCTTTTCTCCAGCGGCTCCCCCTCGCGTAAATTCAGGAACTTCCCCTCATGTTGTCAGGAGGACCGGCACGATATAGTTCTGCCGGGCAACAGCCTGGAAATGGATAGAGTTTGGAAATGAATTGGGAATATGACATGGAAGACCATCTTCTCTCTCAGCAGCACACAACCACCTCGCACCTGAAGCGAACCTCGCTGAAGTTCTCTCCTGACGGAACGAATACAGATCATCTGGCTCACTATGCCGCCTGGCTCACCAGGGATGCCCAGCGCCACAGCCTGGCAAGTTCCCAGGAACGGATCGCCAGATATCTCGATGACGCCCTGCGCGCGGTGATCGTCAAGGGGCGGCAAATCAGAACCTTCGCGCCCTTCCGCCAGCAGCATTCGGCGTTTCAAACGCTGACCCCTTGGCAGGGCGCCGCCGCGATTGGTTTGCTGCTCGCCGGAGTGCTGGGGCTGATTACGCTGGGGATGAACATGGTGGTAGCCGTCATGGCTGTCATCACGGTGTTCTATCTCGGCGATCTCCTCCTCAGTTTTTTGCTCGCCGTGCGCACCCTCAGCCAGCCTGCTGAAGAGCACATCGATGATACGCTGGTCCACGCGCTGACAGAGGCAGACTGGCCGCGCTATACCATCCTATGCCCGCTCTATAAAGAGACCGCGATACTGCCCCAATTTGTGCAGTCGATGCAGGCAATCGATTACCCTCCCGATAAACTGCAAATCCTTTTGCTCACCGAGGAGAATGACCACCAGATGCGCCAGGCCATCGAGGCGATGCGCCTGCCCGCGCATTTCACAACTCTGACCGTCCCGGCTGGCACGCCCCAAACCAAACCGCGCGCCTGTAACTTTGGTTTACTGCACACGACCGGCGCATATGTGGTGATCTATGACGCTGAGGATATTCCCGATCCCTTGCAGCTTAAAAAAGCCGTTCTGACCTTCGCGCATCATGGGCCAGACCTGGCCTGCGTCCAGGGCAAACTGAACTTCTATAACCCCGAACAGAATCTGCTGACGCGCTGGTTCACCGCCGAATATTCCTCCTGGTTTGATTTGATGTTGCCAGCCTTGCAGCAGGGACGGCTTCCGCTGCCTCTGGGCGGCACATCCAACCACTTCCGGACGGAAATCTTGCAAGCGCTGGGGGCCTGGGATGCCTTCAACGTTACCGAGGATTGCGACCTGGGCCTGCGCCTGACTCGTTATCGGCTGCGCACGGTCGTGCTGGATTCAACCACCTATGAGGAGGCCAACCCACGCCTGAAGAACTGGCTGCGGCAGCGCTCGCGCTGGATCAAAGGCTATATGCAATCCTATCTGATCCATATGCGTCGCCCCTGGCGCTATTTTCATAAGAGACGCCTGCGCGAGTTCTTCTGGCTGCAAATCTTGCTGGGTGGCAAGACAGCCGTGCTCTTTATTAATCCGCTCATGTGGCTGCTGACGCTGGCGTATATCCTGGCCCACGCTGTCGTGGGCGGCATCTACAGAATGCTGTTTCCGGCACCCGTCTTCTACATGGGCGTGCTCTGCCTGGTCTTCGGCAACTTTTTCTATGTCTACACGTACCTGATCGGCTGCCTCAAGCGCCACCAGCACAGCCTCGTCAAGTGGGCGCTGTTCATCCCGATCTATTGGGCGCTGATGAGTATCTCGGCCTTTATGGCGCTGTATCAACTCATCTTCAAGCCGCACTATTGGGAAAAGACCCAGCATGGCTTCAATCTGCACAGACCGGGGATGCCCACCAGCCAGAGCGCAGAGGGTGCCGGGGCGATTGGCTCCGTGGCACTGGTGCAGGCGTCCCCCTGCCAGGGCAGCGAAGACGCTCCGGCAGGGTGCTTCCCACCTGCGACAAGCAAGCGCTGGCGGGCTGATGTTGGGTCACCGGGACCGCTTGTCGTTTCAACGCTGGTCAGCCTGGCATTCTGGCAGGCACTCGTTCGGAAACGCGACACACAGCAGCGCCTCTCCCGGTTCACCGGCGTCCTGTTCCTGGGCCTGTGCGCAACGCTGCTCGGCCTGACGCCGCTGCTGGCTTTTTCGCGACGCCCCACCAGGCCACCCTTTCGCAAGCGTCCCCAACAGGGTTGGAGCAGCGCACGCGCTTCCAACGTCACCTCGGTCACTGACGCGCTCAAGCTGCTCGATATTGCTGCCGCGTCGGCGCAGAGCAAAACCGCGCGGCGCTCCCTGCGTCATCCAAGGCAGCTTCTGGCCCGGCTGGTTCATCCGGCAGACCCCTGGCTGGCGGCGACGCTCGTCTGCGCGGGCATTGCCAGTCTCGCCTCCTTCTGGTACTTCTTCCAACACCATGATCTGCTGCTCTATGGCGATGCCTACTCGCATATGCTCATCGCGCGCCGTATCTTCGACAATGCCACGCCAGGGCTGGCGCAGCTAGGTGGTGTCTGGCTGCCATTGCCGCATCTGCTCATCGTCCCTTTCGTGTGGAACGACACGCTCTGGCGCACAGGGGCAGCGGGCAGCATTCCAGCCATGACCTGTTATGTCATTGCGACGGTATACCTCTTTCTTTCGGCCCGCCGCCTGACATACAACAGCCCGGCCAGCTTTGTAGGGGCGCTGGTGTTCATTGTCAACCCGAACATCCTCTACCTTCAGACGACCCCGCTGAGCGAGTTAATTCTAATCGCAACGCTAGTAAGCGCCTCCTACTACTTCATTGCCTGGGCGCAGGACGATCAGCCCAAGCAACTGGTCTGGGCAGCAGCGGCAGCCTTTCTGGCCGCGCTGGCGCGCTATGACGGCTGGCTTTTGTTTGTGGCGATGTTCAGCTTGATTGCGCTCATTGGATGGCGCAAGCATCATCCCTGGAAACGGATTGAAGGCAACCTGCTGGTCTTCGGCACATTCGGTGGTTTTGCCATCGCGCTGTGGTTTCTCTGGTGCGGCGTGATCTTCGGCAATCCCCTCTATTTTCAAAATGGCCCATTTTCGTCTCAGGCGCAGCAGCAAGCCCTGCTGCAAGCTCACATCCTCTATACCTATCACAACCTCTGGCAGTCGGCGCGCTATTACGTGATCGCTTCGGCTGAAACGGTGGGACCTATCCTCTTTGTGCTGGGTTTCATCGGTGTGGTGGTGTTTGCCTTTCGCCAACGGCTCTCGCCCGGGATGCTGGCGTCACTGACCTTTTTGGTGCCCTTTGCCTTCTATGTGCTCTCGCTCTATGGCGGGCAAGCCGCCCTCTACGTGCCCGGGGCCGTGCCCGCCAACGCGCCCCATGCGTTTTACAACGCTCGCTATGGTTCCGAGGCTGTCGCGCCGGTTGCCCTGTTCGTGGCGACGCTGGTCAGTTACGGTGTCACACTGCTGCCAGCCTGGCGCGCCTTCATGCAGGTCGCGGTTGTGATCGCCACCGTGGCCCAGATGATCTTCACCGCTTCGGGTGGCATCATCGCGCTGCAAGATGGGCAGGTTGGACTCGATTGCACTCCCGCGCACGCGACTGTCGCCTATCTCGCGCAGCACTACGCCGGGGGACGGATTCTCGAAGACCTCTATACCTCGAAGCTGGATGCATTGGAGCCGGAAGCTGGCATTAATTTTAAGGATGTCGTTTACGAAGGCTCTGGCGCTTTGTGGCAGAAGGCTCTGAATAATCCTGCCGCCATCGTGGACTGGATCATCGCCAATCCCCAGGACCGAAATGATCTGGTCGCCCGGCATCTGGCGCTGGGCAGTGCCGCGTTTCTCACCCAATTTATGCCCGTCATTCAGGAGTCTGACGGAATTACGCTCTATCATCGAACCGGCTTACCACCCCTGCCAACCCGATCGCTCACATCGACCTATCTCGCCGACCACCGTCTCTGCGGAACTGACTCCGCTGGACCAAAAGCGCGCCTGCTCAGCAGGCCATCTCTGCTGCTCGCCGAAACAAGCAAACAACAGCCGATTCAGGTTTAACCCTACGCGCCGCGACACTGACTACTTCTCAACACGTCTGCAAGCATCTGATATGGAAGTACCCTAGAAAAGGTGAACGTCCTTGGCAACGAATGCTGATCTGCACGTCGCAGATAACCCGCTCATGGAAGAACAAAGCACGGAAAGCGCGCCAGCAGGCTCCAGGCCATCCGCTGTCGTCTGGCAAGTCATGCGTTTCGGCCTGGTGGGCGTGCTGAACACCTGCATTGATCTGCTAGCCCTCAATATCCTGTTCTGGCTCTTTCCCACGCGCAGTGTGGGCCTGCTGCTCCTCGAAAACTCCCTTGCCTACAGCTTTGGAGCCGTCAACAGCTTTCTCTTCAATA
>Ga0209060_10000088_pt1 | contig 244362 bp, 256 predicted proteins | sample Coa_R1_8_FD_187155 | JGI IMG/M metagenome (GOLD analysis project Ga0209060, IMG submission 187155) | Surface soil microbial communities from Centralia Pennsylvania, which are recovering from an underground coalmine fire - Coalmine... | ecosystem: Environmental > Terrestrial > Soil >... | reverse complement strand
CGCCCGGGCGGCTTCGGACCCTGCCTCTCCGGTACTACGACCGGGGCGCGAGGAGCTCGCTAGAAGGCGTTTGAGGCAGCTTCAAAAGCTGCTGCAAGTGCTCACAAGCGCAGCCCGAAGCTGAAAAATACCGCGACGGAGCGCCGAAAGGCGAGGGCGCCCGCAAGCGGATGTTCGCGGTAACGCGAAACATCCGTGGCGCTCGCCGCACTGGCCGCGGACTCGGATGCGCTCATCCGAAGTGCCGGTGCGGATACTACCGTTTGCGCCGTTCGGCGCTCCGCCTCCCCTTATTTTTCTGGAGGCAAACGCTTTCGTGCAGTGGCTTGGCAAGACTCGGGCGCAAAAGGCGCGTCGCGAGAACGAGATCGCTCATGCCCGTCATTGCGAGCGGAGCGAAGCAATCCAGGGGCGGGGTGCACCGACTCCTGGATTGCTTCGTCGCGGAGCTTGTCATCGGGCCGGCCACTTCGGGCCGGACCCGTTGGCTCCTCGCAATGACGGCATTCTTATCCTCCCCCGCGCGCAGGGGCACCCCACAAAATTCGCTGGCGAATTTTGTGGGGACCCCATCGCGGGGGAGGGGGACCGTCTCGCGAAGCGAGATTGTGGAAGGGGTCCAGCGTCGCCGCCTGGTTTTCGTCGCCGGAGTTTCGTCGCGGCCGCGGAACCCCCTCCACCATCCTTCGCTCGCTATCGCTCGCTACGGACGGTCCCCCTCCCCCGCGCCGCTACGCAGCGCAGGGGAGGATGAAGAGGCACGCCGGCCTCGACGTTTCGCTTTCGTTGCGGCTTGACGGTCCCCCCAGCCGGCAGTAAGGAAGCAGCCATCGTCAGCGGCCCGGCGACGGATTTCCGCGACGAGCTTATTCCCCAAGCAGGATCCGCCTGTCGGTCTCATCCTTAAAGGTTGGGCTGGGGATGCCTATTTGGTCCAAAGCCATGCCGAAAATCAGTCCGTTCAAGTTCCTGCAGGAAGTGCGCGCCGAGGGCGAGAAGGTCACCTGGCCGACCCGCAAGGAAACCACCGTCACCACCATCATGGTGTTCGTCATGGTGGCGATTGCCTCGGTGTTCTTTCTCCTCGCCGACCAGGTGATGCGCATCGCGGTGAGCTACGTGCTCGGCATCGGAACATGAGTGAAAGCGTGCAGCCGACAATTCAAGATCGGGACAGATCCGGACCCCATGCCATGACAGCCCGTTGGTACGCCGTCCACGCCTACTCGAATTTCGAGAACAAGGTGGCCGACTCGATCAAGGAACAGGCCAAGCAGCGCGGGCTCTCAAGCCTGTTCGAAGAAATCCTGGTGCCTAAGGAAAAGGTCATCGAGGTCCGCCGCGGCCGCAAGGTGCCGGCCGAGCGCAAGTTCTTTCCGGGCTACGTGCTTGTGAAAATGGAATTGACCGACGAGGCCTATCACCTGATCAAGAACACGCCGAAGGTGACCGGCTTCCTCGGCTCCGACAACAAGCCGATGCCATTGTCGGAGGCCGAGGTGCAGCGCATTCTGCATCAGGTGCAGGAAGGCGTCGAGCGGCCGAAGCCGTCGGTGTCGTTCGAGGTCGGCGAGCAGGTGCGCGTGTCCGACGGCCCGTTCGCTTCGTTCAACGGCACCGTCGAGGAGGTCGACGAAGGCCGCTCGCGGCTCAAGGTGGCGGTGTCGATCTTCGGTCGCGCCACGCCGGTCGAGCTCGAGTTCGGGCAGGTCGATAAATTGTAAGTCGTCATTGCCGGGTCAAGCCCGGGCATGACGAAGAGAGAGTGAGAAGCGTGGGAGGTGAGACGGCTTTTGCCGGCCGTCAAAAGCCGCACCACTAACAGGAGCAGAGAATGGCAAAAAAGATCACCGGATACGTCAAGCTGCAGGTGCCGGCCGGCGCCGCCAATCCGTCGCCGCCGATCGGGCCGGCGCTCGGTCAGCGCGGGCTCAACATCATGGAGTTCTGCAAGGCGTTCAATGCGCAGACCCAGAAGCTGGAGAAGGGCACCCCGATCCCCGTCACCATCACGGTCTACGCCGACCGTTCGTTCAGCTTCGAGATGCGCAGCCCGCCGATGTCGCACTTTCTCAAGAAGGCGGCGAAGCTCGAGAGCGGCTCGAAGGCGCCGGGCCGCGACGTCGCCGGCTCGGTCACCAAGGACCAGGTGCGCGAGATCGCCGAGCAGAAGATGAAGGATTTGAACTGCGACACCATCGAAGCGGCCATGCGCATGGTCGAGGGTTCGGCGCGGTCCATGGGACTGGAGGTGAAGGCATGAGCTCGCTCGGCAAACGCACGCGCACCGCGCGCGAGGGTATTGATCGCGAGAAGCTTTATGCGCTCCCCGAAGCCGTCAAGCTGGTCAAGGAGCGCGCCAAGGCCAAGTTCGACGAGACCATCGAAATCGCGATGAATCTCGGTGTCGATCCGCGCCATGCCGATCAGATGGTGCGAGGCGTTGTCAATCTGCCCAACGGCACCGGCCGCTCGGTGCGGGTCGCGGTGTTTGCGCGCGGCGCCAAGGCCGACGAGGCCAAGGCAGCAGGGGCCGATGTGGTCGGCGCGGAAGATTTGGTCGAGAAGGTGCAGGGCGGCACCATCGATTTCGATCGCGTCGTCGCCACGCCCGACCTGATGCCGCTGGTCGGCCGTCTCGGCAAAGTGCTGGGCCCGCGCGGTCTGATGCCCAATCCCAAGGTCGGCACCGTGACCATGGACGTGACCAATGCGGTCAAGGGCGCCAAGGGCGGCTCGGTCGAGTTCCGGGCGGAAAAAGCCGGCATCGTCCAGGCCGGCGTCGGCAAGGCGTCCTTTTCGGCCGAAAAGCTGGTCGAAAACATCATGGCGTTCGCCGACGCGGTGCAAAAAGCGCGGCCGGCCGGCGCCAAGGGCCACTTCATCAATCGCGTGGCCGTGTCCTCGACAATGGGGCCGGGCGTCAAAATCGAGCCGGGCAGCCTGTTCCCGACGCCGCAGCAGGCGCATTGATCGCCGGATAGCGGCGAGGGATCGACACGCGCCGGCGTGAGCCGCCGGCTGGTGGGAACCAAATTTGCTCCCCGACATTGTCGGATATCTGTCGTTCGGGGAGATACGCTTTGCAAAGGGCACTTTTGCTGTGCGCATTTGCGCTGGCTGCCGCATGCCCGGCGTCGGCGCAGGCCAAGGGCTGGGGAATTACCTGCGAAACGGTACGGGCTTTTGTGGCGCAGGTCGGGATCACGCAAGCTCGGGCGCTCGCCGCCGCCCATGGCATGACCGCCTCGCAGGAGCGGCGGGCAAGGCACTGCCTCAGCGACGGCAGCTGAGCCAGACCACCCGCTCTCATGCTGCGGCGCGCTTGCCCCACAATGTCTGCGTCGCGATGCGCGCGCCTTCCACCAGCGACTGCAGCTTCGCCCACATGATCGACGGGTGAACGCGACGCGCGAACGGGCTCTGCGCAAAGCCGCAGTCGGTGCCGCCCATCACGTTTTCCCGCCCGACAATTTTCGCCAGCCGCACGATGCGCTCGGCAACGAGCTCGGGATGCTCGACGATGTTGGTGGCGTGGCTGATGACGCCGGGGATCAGCACCTTGCCGGGCGCGAGCTTCACAGTCTCCCAGACGCGCCATTCATGGGCATGGCGCGGATTGGCGGCTTCGAACGAATAATAGCCGACGCGGACTTTTAGGACGAGGTCGATGATCTCCTTCAGCGGCACGTCGAAGGCGTGCGGCCCGTTCCAGCTGCCCCAGCAGATGTGATAGCGCGAGCGTTCCTCCGGGATGCCGGCCAGCGCGCGGTTGAGCGCATCGATGCGCACTTCCGCCCAGCGCCGGTATTCGGCCTTGCTCATCGGCGGCACCATGCGCTCATACATGTAGGGCAGGAACGCGTCGTCGATCTGGACGTAAAGGCCGGCGTCGACGATGGCCTGATATTCCTGATGCAGCGCGTCGGCGAGCGCGGCGAAATAGCTTTCCTCGTCCTTGTAATATTCGAGCTTGGCGCCAGGCAGCGCGCTTGCCGGCGCCACGACCGGCAAAAATCCGGCAAGCTGGGGATGGCGTTCCTTGGCCTTAGCGACGCCGGCTTTCAGATTGCCGATGTCGCGCTGCACCTGCCGCCCCGAGTACCGCAGCGGGCCGTTGACGATGACGCGGTTGCCGAGCCGTTTGGCGAGACCGGAAGCAGCATCGTACTCGGCGTAGAACTCGGGAAACGCCTGGTGATCGCGGCCGCCGCCCATCGAACTCATCGGGTCGGCCATTTCTTCGGCCGTGGCCGGACGGACCGCGATTCCGGACAATCGCTTGAAGATATAGAAGGCCCAGTTCAGGCCCTTGGAGAATTCACCGTCGCTGACGATGTCGATGCCGACCTCGGCTTGCTGGCGCACGACCTCATCGATCGAGTCGGTGAGGCAGGCCTCGAATGCCGCTTCGTCATATGGCCTGCCGTCCTCGATCAGGCGCCAGAATTCGATCAGCTTGGGCGGGCGGATCAGACTGCCGACATGGGTGGTCAGGATGCGGTCGGTGTTTTGCGGCATGGCTTATCCTCGCTGGGCTCCATGGGGATCGTAGGCCGCAAAAATTTCGGGGCAAAGCGCGGTTAAGGCTTGGCAACGGCGCTCCATCGGGCTAAATACCTGGACCAGGGCGTGCCGGCCCGTTCTGCCGGCGCGCTTTTGTGCGCTTCTCACAAACCGCAAAAGCGAGACCCTCTCTTAGACCCATCCTGTCCGGATTTTCTAAGAGACGGAGGAGCTTAACGGCATTTGTGGAAGCGCCGCGGTCAGTCGGACGTTCCGCCTGGCCGATCCTGTCCGAGACTGCAGGTGCCGCCTCAAAAGCGGCTTAAGTCGCAAGGGCCTGCACAGATGGGTGAAGACTAAAGGGCAGTTGCCCTTCGGTTCTAACCTCGACGGCCCGAAGGAGCCGCAAGGCTTTTTCGGGGGGCAGGGTATCAAACCAAGCCGGCGGCCCGCTGCGGAACGGCCGCCAACCGGAGAGACATCTTGGATCGCGCGGCAAAATCCGAGCTCGTCGCCAGTCTGGGCCAGGTCTTCAAGGCCACCCAGGTGGTCGTCGTCGCCCATTATTCCGGCCTCACCGTCAGCCAGATGCAGAATCTGCGCCGGCAGATGAAGCAGGCGGGCGCCAGCGTGAAGGTCGCGAAGAACCGGCTGGCCAAGATTGCTCTCGAAGGCAGCGATGTCGCCTCGATCGCGCCGCTTCTCAACGGGCCGACCCTGATCGCCTTTTCGGTCGATCCAGTCGCGGCGCCGAAAGTCGCGGTCGATTTCGCCAAGGCCCACGAGCGTTTCGTGATCCTCGGCGGCGCGATGGGCAAGACCGCGCTCGACACCAACGGGGTCAGGGCGCTGGCCGCGCTGCCCTCGCTCGACGAGCTGCGGGCGAAGCTCGTCGGCCTCATCCAGGCGCCGGCGACCAAGATCGCTCAGGTGGTCACGGCTCCCGCCGCCAAGGTTGCGCGCGTGGTCCAGGCCTATGCCAGCAAGAGCGAGGATGCTGCCGCGGCGGCGTAACGGGTTCCGCATTCGTCAAAAGGTTAGAACCGAAGGACAGAAGTCATGGCTGATCTGCAGAAAATCGTGGACGACCTCTCGAGCCTCACCGTTTTGGAGGCGGCGGAGCTGGCGAAGCTGCTTGAGGACAAGTGGGGCGTCTCCGCCGCTGCCGCGGTGGCGGTTGCGGCCGCTCCTGCTGCCGCCGCGCCGGCCGCCGAGGAAAAGACCGAGTTCACCGTGGTCTTGGCCGCCACCGGCGAGAAGAAGATCGAGGTGATCAAGGAAGTCCGCGCCATCACCGGCCTTGGGCTCAAGGAAGCCAAGGACTTGGTCGAGGGCGCGCCGAAGCCGGTCAAGGAAGGCGTCAACAAGGATGAGGCCGCCAAAATCAAGGCAACGTTGGAAAAGGTCGGCGCAAAGGTTGAGCTTAAGTAAGTAGTGCTTACTTAAGCGAAATCCCCGGGCGAGCGGAGCGAGACTCGGGGATCCCGTGAGGATTGGTAAGGCGTGGATGGCCGGGTCAAGCCCGGCCATGACGAGGTCGGGGTGGTTCGGTGCGGCCGGACCATCCAGGAGGCACGGCGGTCCGACGCCTGTCCCGACGGTCGCGATGGATTGCGGCCTTCTGGAGAGTCGTCTTGATCGCCTCGAATTCCCGGACCGCGGCGGTTCGGGCGCGAGGGCTTGGGCTTAACGGGCTCGGCGTCGCGTTTCGATTGAGCGAGAGGACATGATGGCGCAGACGTTTATCGGTCGGAAGCGCGTACGGAAGTTTTTCGGAAAAATCGAGGAAGTCGCGGAGATGCCGAACCTCATTGAGGTTCAGAAGGCATCCTACGACCAATTCCTGCTGGTGAAGGAGCCGCAGGGCGGCCGGCCCAACGAGGGTCTGCAGGCCGTCTTCAAGTCGGTATTCCCGATCTCCGACTTTTCGTCGACCTCGATGCTCGAATTCGTCAAATACGAATTCGAGGCGCCGAAGTATGACGTCGACGAATGCCGCCAGCGCGGTATGACCTACGCGGCGCCGCTCAAGGTGACGCTGCGCCTGATCGTATTCGATATCGACGAGGAGACCGGCGCCAAATCGGTCAAGGACATCAAGGAGCAGGATGTCTACATGGGCGACATTCCGCTCATGACCAACAACGGCACCTTCGTCGTCAACGGCACCGAGCGGGTCATCGTCTCGCAGATGCATCGCTCGCCCGGCGTGTTCTTCGACCACGACAAGGGCAAGACCCATTCGTCGGGCAAGCTCCTGTTCGCCGCCCGCATCATTCCGTATCGCGGGTCCTGGCTCGACATCGAGTTCGACGCCAAGGACATTGTCTATGCGCGCATCGACCGGCGCCGCAAGATTCCGGTGACGTCGCTGCTCTATGCGCTCGGCATGGATGGCGAGGAGATCCTCAACACCTTCTACAAGCAGGTGCTCTACAAGCGCGCCAAAGACGGCTGGCGCGTGCCGTTCGATGCCAATCGCATGCGCGGCTACAAGGCGATCAACGACCTGGTCGACGCCGACTCCGGCAAGGTCGTGCTCGAGGCCGGCAAGAAGCTCACCGTGCGGCAGGCGCGCCAGCTCGCCGAGAAGGGCCTCAAAGCGCTCCGCCTTACCGACGAGGAGCTGATCGGTCACTACATCGCCGAGGACTTGGTCAACCCGAAGACCGGCGAGATCTACGCCGAAGCCGGCGAGGAGATCACCGAGAAGAATCTGAAACTCCTCAACGAGCAGGGCTACAAGGAGCTGCCGCTCCTCGACATCGACCATGTCAATGTCGGCGCCTACATCCGCAACACGCTCGCGGTCGACAAGAACATGACGCGCGAGGACGCGCTGTTCGACATCTACCGCGTCATGCGGCCGGGCGAGCCGCCGACCATCGACACCGCGCAGACGATGTTCCAGTCGCTGTTCTTCGATTCGGAGCGCTACGATCTCTCGGCGGTCGGCCGCGTCAAAATGAACATGCGGCTCGATCTCGATGCGCCCGACACCATGCGCATCCTGCGCAAGGAAGACATCGTTTCGGTGATCCGCACCCTGGTCGACCTGCGCGACGGCAAGGGCGAGATCGACGATATCGATCATCTCGGCAACCGCCGCGTCCGCTCGGTCGGCGAACTGATGGAGAATCAGTATCGCATCGGGCTCCTGCGCATGGAACGCGCCATCAAAGAGCGCATGTCGTCGGTCGATATCGACACCGTCATGCCGCAGGACCTGATCAACGCCAAACCGGCGGCGGCGGCGGTGCGCGAGTTCTTCGGCTCGTCGCAGCTGTCGCAATTCATGGACCAGACCAATCCGCTGTCGGAGATCACCCACAAGCGGCGTTTGTCCGCGCTCGGTCCGGGCGGGCTCACGCGCGAGCGCGCCGGCTTCGAGGTGCGCGACGTGCATCCCACCCATTACGGTCGCATCTGCCCGATCGAGACGCCGGAAGGTCCGAACATCGGCCTGATCAATTCACTCGCTACCTACGCGCGGGTGAACAAATACGGCTTCGTGGAGACGCCGTACCGCAAGGTCAAGGACGGCCGTGTCACCGACGAGGTGATCTATCTGTCGGCGATGGAAGAGGGCCGCTACACGGTGGCGCAGGCCAACTCCGCCATCGACGCGCGGGGCCGCTTCACCGACGATCTGGTGGTGGTGCGCCATGCCGGCGACGTGCAGCTCCTGCCGCCCGACAAGGTGGACTTCATGGACGTGTCGCCGAAGCAGCTCGTTTCGGTGGCCGCGGCGCTCATTCCGTTCCTGGAAAACGACGACGCCAACCGCGCGCTGATGGGCTCCAACATGCAGCGCCAGGCGGTGCCGCTCGTGCGCGCCGAGGCGCCGTTCGTCGGCACCGGCATGGAAGGCGTGGTGGCCCGCGATTCCGGCGCCGCCATCGCGGCGCGCCGCACCGGCGTGGTCGATCAGGTCGACTCCACCCGTATCGTCATTCGCGCAACCGACGAGGCGGATCCGACCAAGCCGGGCGTCGACATCTACCGGCTGCAGAAATTCCAGCGCTCCAACCAGAACACCTGCATCAATCAGCGGCCGCTGGTGAAGGTCGGCGATCAGGTCAACAAGGGCGATATCATCGCCGACGGTCCGTCGACCGATCTCGGCGAGCTCGCGCTCGGCCGCAACGTGCTGGTCGCGTTCATGCCGTGGAACGGCTACAACTTCGAGGACTCGATCCTGCTCTCCGAGCGGATCGTCAAGGACGACGTCTTCACCTCGATCCATATCGAGGAATTCGAGGTGATGGCGCGCGACACCAAACTCGGCCCCGAGGAAATCACCCGCGACATTCCCAACGTCTCGGAAGAGACGCTGAAGAATCTCGACGAGGCCGGCATCGTCTATATCGGCGCCGAGGTCCGCGCCGGCGACATCCTGGTCGGCAAGATCACGCCGAAGGGCGAAAGCCCGATGACGCCTGAGGAGAAACTCCTGCGCGCCATCTTCGGCGAAAAAGCCTCCGACGTGCGCGACACCTCGCTGCGGGTGCCGCCGGGCGTGCAGGGCACCGTGGTCGAAGTCCGCGTCTTCAACCGCCACGGCGTCGAGAAGGACGAGCGCGCGCTTGCTATCGAGCGTGAAGAGATTGAGCGGCTCGCCAAGGACCGCGACGACGAACAGGCGATTCTCGACCGCAACGTCTACGGCCGCTTGGCCGAGCTGTTGGAGGGCCGCCAGGGCATCGCCGGTCCGAAGGGCTTCAAGAAGGATACCAAGATCACCCGTTCGGTGCTGGAAGAATATCCGCGCTCGCAGTGGTGGCAGTTCGCCTCGCCGAACGACAAGATCATGGCGGAGATCGAAGCCATCCGTAAGCAGTACGACGAATCGAAGAAGCGGCTCGAGCAGCGCTTCCTCGACAAGGTCGAAAAACTGCAGCGCGGCGACGAGCTGCCGCCCGGCGTCATGAAGATGGTCAAGGTCTTCGTCGCCGTGAAGCGCAAGATCCAGCCCGGCGACAAGATGGCCGGCCGCCATGGCAACAAGGGCGTGGTGTCGAAAATCGTGCCGGCGGAGGACATGCCGTTCCTCGGCGACGGCACGCCGGTCGACATCGTGCTCAATCCGCTCGGCGTGCCGAGCCGCATGAACGTCGGCCAGATTCTGGAGACGCACCTCGGCTGGGCCTGCGCCGGCTTGGGCCTGAAGATCGGCCACGCCGTCGATCTTTATCAGGGCAAAAAGGACGCCAAGCCGCTCAAGGAGCTGCTCAAGAAGGTCTACGGCGAGGACGAGACCATCAAGTCGCTCGACGACAAGGGTCTGATCGAGCTCGGCACCAACCTGCGTCATGGCGTGCCGATTTCGACGCCGGTGTTCGACGGCGCCAAGGAGGCCGACATCGAGCACATGCTCGATCTCGCCGGCCTCGACCATTCCGGACAGGTGACGCTGTACGACGGACGCACCGGCGAGAACTTCGATCGCAAGGTCACGGTGGGCTACATCTACATGCTCAAGCTCCACCACCTGGTTGACGACAAGATCCACGCCCGTTCGATCGGTCCGTACAGCCTGGTCACCCAGCAGCCGCTCGGCGGCAAGGCGCAGTTCGGCGGTCAGCGTTTCGGCGAAATGGAGGTGTGGGCGCTCGAAGCCTACGGCGCCGCCTACACCTTGCAGGAGATGCTGACGGTGAAGTCCGACGACGTCGCCGGCCGTACCAAGGTCTACGAGTCGATTGTGCGCGGCGACGATGCCTTCGAGTCCGGTATTCCGGAATCGTTCAACGTGCTGGTCAAGGAAATGCGTTCGCTCGGCCTCAACGTCGACCTGCATAATTCCAAGCAGCAGCGCGGCGGCGAGATCGCCGAGGCGGCGGAGTAATGATCCAGAGCCATGTGCTCGTTCACGTGTCATCGCCCGCGAAGGCGGGCGATCCAGTAACCGCCGAGCGCCGGTGATTACTGGATGCCCCGCCTGCGCGGGGCATGACAAGTTCGAGGATTTCGGCTGCCGCGGCAGCCAAGGAGCAGACGATGAACCAAGAGATCATGAATCTTTTCAGCCCGCAGGTGCCGGCTCAGGTCTTCGACCAGATCCGCATTTCGATCGCGAGCCCGGATAAGATTCTGTCCTGGTCCTACGGCGAGATCAAAAAGCCGGAGACCATCAACTACCGCACCTTCAAGCCGGAGCGCGACGGCTTGTTTTGCGCGCGCATCTTCGGCCCGATTAAGGACTATGAGTGCCTGTGCGGCAAGTACAAGCGGATGAAGTATAAGGGCATCATCTGCGAAAAGTGCTCGGTCGAGGTGACCTTGTCGCGGGTGCGGCGCGAGCGCATGGGCCATATCGAGCTCGCCGCGCCGGTCGCGCATATCTGGTTTTTGAAATCGCTGCCGAGCCGGATCGGGCTCCTGCTCGACATGACGCTCAAGGACCTCGAGCGCATCCTGTACTTCGAATACTACGTCGTGCTCGAGCCGGGGCTCACGGAGCTGAAGGATCGCCAGCTCCTGTCCGAGGAAGAGTATCTGCGTGCCCAGGACCAGTTCGGTCCGGACAGCTTCACCGCCATGATCGGCGCCGAAGCGATCCGCGAGATGCTCAAAGCGCTCGACCTGGAAAAGATGGCCGTCGACCTGCGCAAGGAGATGGCTGAGACCAAGTCGGAGCTCAAGCCGAAGAAGATCGCCAAGCGGCTCAAGCTGATCGAGGCGTTCGTCCAGTCCGGCAACAAGCCGGAATGGATGGTGCTCACGCACGTGCCGGTGATCCCGCCCGACCTGCGGCCGCTTGTGCCGCTCGACGGCGGGCGCTTCGCCACGTCCGATCTCAACGACCTCTATCGCCGCGTCATCAACCGCAACAATCGTTTGAAGCGCCTGATCGAGTTGCGCGCCCCCGACATCATCATCCGTAACGAGAAGCGGATGTTGCAAGAGGCGGTCGACGCGCTGTTCGACAACGGCCGCCGCGGCCGCGTCATCACCGGCGCCAACAAGCGGCCGCTGAAATCGCTCGCCGACATGCTCAAGGGCAAGCAGGGCCGCTTCCGGCAGAACCTGCTCGGCAAGCGCGTCGATTACTCGGGCCGCTCGGTCATCGTGGTCGGTCCCGAGCTCAAGCTGCACCAGTGCGGCCTGCCCAAGAAGATGGCGCTCGAACTGTTCAAGCCGTTCATCTACTCACGGCTTGACGCCAAGGGCCTGTCGACCACGGTCAAGCAGGCCAAGAAGCTGGTGGAGAAGGAAAAGCCGGAGGTCTGGGACATCCTCGACGAGGTGATCCGCGAGCATCCGGTGCTGCTCAACCGCGCTCCGACCCTGCACCGTCTCGGCATCCAGGCATTCGAGCCGGTGCTGATCGAGGGCAAGGCGATCCAGCTGCATCCCTTGGTCTGCGCCGCGTTCAACGCCGACTTCGACGGCGACCAGATGGCCGTGCACGTGCCGCTGTCGCTCGAAGCGCAGCTCGAGGCGCGCGTCCTGATGATGTCGACCAACAACATCCTGCATCCCGCGAACGGCTCGCCGATCATCGTGCCGTCGCAGGACATCGTGCTCGGGCTCTATTACCTGTCGATCCTGGTCGAGAACGGGCCCGGCGAGTTCAGGGTCGAGCTCTACACGCCCGAGCAGCTCAAGCGCGATCCGAAGAAGCATAACATCGTGCAGGGCTACTATCGCAACATCAGCGAGGTCGAGCACGCGCTCGCCCAGAAGACCGTCGGCCTGCACAGCAAGATCAAATATTCCTGGGAAGGCGTCGGCGAGGACGGCAAGCCGTACCGCAAGGAGTACGAAACGACGCCCGGCCGGGCGCTGCTCGGCGAAGTGCTGCCGAGGCATTCGAAGGTTTCGTTCGACCTCGTCAACAAGCTGATGACGAAGCGCGAAATCTCCTCGATGATCGATACCGTGTACCGGCACTGCGGTCAGAAGGAGACGGTGATCTTCTGTGATCGCGTGATGGCGCTCGGCTTCCACCACGCGTTCAAGGCCGGCATCTCGTTCGGCAAGGACGACATGGTGGTGCCGCGCTCCAAGCGCTCGATCGTCGAGAAGACCCGCGAGCTGGTCAAGGAGTTCGAGCAGCAATACAACGACGGCGTCATCACTCAGGGCGAGAAATACAACAAGGTGGTCGACGCCTGGTCGAAGTGCACCAAGCACATCGCCGACGAGATGATGAAGGAAATCTCGGCGACGAAGCCGGCGACCGAAAAAGGCGCCGAGGCTCAGGTCAATTCGATCTACATGATGGCGCATTCCGGCGCCCGCGGCTCGAGCGAGCAGATGCGGCAGCTCGCCGGCATGCGCGGCCTGATGGCCAAGCCCTCCGGCGAGATCATCGAGAGCCCGATCATCTCCAACTTCAAGGAGGGGCTCTCGGTGCTCGAGTACTTCAACTCGACGCACGGCGCGCGCAAGGGTCTCGCCGACACCGCGCTCAAGACCGCGAACTCCGGCTACCTGACCCGCCGTCTGGTCGACGTGGCGCAGGACTGCATCATCACCGAAGAAGATTGCGGCACCTCGCACGGCATTAAGGTGCGCGCCATCATCGACGCCGGACAGGTCGTCGCCTCGCTGGCGAGCCGCATCCTCGGCCGCACCACGGCCGAAGACGTGCGCGATCCGGCCGGTAACGAAATCCTGGTGCCGAACGGCACGCTGCTCGAGGAAAAGGAGCTCGAGCGGCTGTTGCGCGCCGGCGTCCAGGAGGTCCGCATCCGTTCGGTTCTGACCTGCGAAACGACCACCGGCGTGTGCGGCAAATGCTACGGGCGCGATCTGGCCCGCGGCACGCCGGTCAATATGGGCGAGGCGGTGGGCGTCATCGCCGCGCAGTCGATCGGCGAGCCTGGCACGCAGCTCACCATGCGGACGTTCCACATCGGCGGCGCGGCGCAGCTGTCCGAACAGTCGTTCGTGGAGTCGAACTTCGAGGGCGCCGTAAAGATCAAGAACAAGAACGTCGTGCGCAATTCGGACGGCGACGAGATCGTGATGAGCCGCAACCTCATCGTTGCGGTGCAAGATCCCGACGGCACCGAGCGCGCGACGCACCGCATCCCGTACGGGGCTCGGCTCAAGGTCGCCGACGACGCCCATATCACGCGCGGCCAGCGCATCGCCGAGTGGGATCCGTATACCCGGCCGATCCTCACCGAGGTCGAGGGCCACGTCGGCTTCGAAGACCTGATAGAGGGTCAGTCGATGTCGGAGACGCTCGACGAGACCACCGGCATCGCCAAGCGGTCGGTGACCGATTGGCGCACCGGCTCGGGCCGCAACCAGCAGGATCTGCGGCCGGCGTTGGTGATCAAGGGCAAGGACGGCAAGCCGCTCAAGCTCGCCCGCGGCGGTGACGCCCGCTATGTGCTGGCGGTGGACGCGGTCATCTCGGTCGATCCCGATGGGCACGTCAAAGCGGGCGACGTCATCGCCCGTATCCCGACCGAGAGCGCCAAGACGCGCGACATCACCGGCGGTCTGCCGCGCGTCGCCGAGCTGTTCGAAGCGCGCCGGCCGAAGGAATCGGCGGTCATCGCCGAAATCTCCGGCACCGTGCGCTTCGGCCGCGACTACAAGAACAAGCGGCGCATTGCGATCGAGCCGGCCAACAAGGACGAGGAAGCCAGGGAGTATCTCGTCCCCAAGGGCAAGCATATCCACTTGCAGGACGGCGACATCATCGAGAAGGGCGACTTCATCGTCGAAGGCAACCCGGCGCCGCACGACATCCTGGCGATCAAGGGTGTCGAGGAGCTGGCCGGCTACCTGGTCAACGAGATCCAGGACGTCTACCGGCTGCAAGGCGTCAGCATCAACGACAAGCACATCGAAGTGATCGTGCGCCAGATGCTGCAGAAGGTCGAAATCGACGATTCGGGCGAGACCGACCTGATCCAGGGCGATCAGGTCGACAAGGTCGAGTTCGACGAGGTCAACGCGCGGGCGGCCGAGGAAGGCAAGAAGCCGGCGACCGCGCATCCGGTGTTGCTCGGCATCACCAAGGCCTCGCTGCAGACCCGCTCGTTCATCTCGGCGGCGTCGTTCCAGGAGACCACCCGCGTGCTGACCGAGGCCGCCGTCAACGGCAAGGTCGATACGCTCGAAGGTCTCAAGGAGAACGTCATCGTCGGCCGGCTCATTCCGGCCGGCACCGGCGCCCAAATGAACCGCATACGCGAGATCGCCATCAAGCGCGACGCGCTCATCCTTGCCGAGCGCGAACGCGAGGCCGCCATTAAGGCCGAAGCGACCGCCGAGGAGCCGGCGGCGTTGCCCGCGGCGGAGTAGCGGAAGCCGCTGATACGCAATGCAAAGGGCCGCCCGTTTGGGCGGCCCTTTTTTCTTCGTCGCACCGGGCACGAGGATGGAGAAGGAGCGATGGCAGCAAACCTCACGATTCTCAGCGGCGGCGCGATGCGGCCGCTGCTTGCCGAAACGGTGCCGGTGTTCGAGCGCGCGCATGGCATAACGGCCGAGCTGCGCTTTGCGTTGACGTCAGTGTTGACGAAGGAGATAGGCGACGGTGCCGCATTCGATATCGCGCTGTTGCCGCGTCCCGAGCTCGATGCGCTGGCGGCAAGTTGCGCGATCGCGCCCGGCACGCAGACCGACCTCGCCCGTTCGGCGGTCGGGCTGGCGGTGCGGCATGGGGCGCCCAAGCCGGACATTTCGACGGTCCAAGCGCTGAAACACACGCTCCTGGCGGCGCGCTCGATCGGCTACAGCGACGGGCCAAGCGGCGCCTACGTGGCCGAACTGCTGCAGCGCCTCGGTATTGCGCAGGAGACAAGGCCGAAGACCAGGCTGACCAGCCGCCCGGTTGCCGAGATTGTCGCCAGCGGCGAGGCCGAGGTCGGTATGCAGCAGATCGTCGCCATCCTGCCGGTCAAGGGCGCCGAACTGGTCGGGCCGCTGCCGAGCGAATTGCAGAATGTCATCGTCTATGCGGCCGGAATCGCCGCGGCGGCCGCAAATCCCGATGCCGCGGCCGCCTTCATCGGCTTCATGGCGACGCCCGACGTGGTGCGGATCATCCGCGCTAAGGGGCTGGAGCCGGGCTGACGCCGAGACATGGGCCGCAATGCAGATGTGCTTGTGCCATCGCGCTTTTCGCCCCTTCGCGGCTTGACTTATCCCGGCAGCGTCGATACATACGCCCCACTTTTCGGCAGGCGGTGAGCTTCGCCCGTCGGAACGGCCTGCCGGGTCCCCATTTAAGCTATTGAAGCGCAACTGCTTTCGTAGCTCTCCGGACGCGGCCTGACGCCTCGACACAAGCAAGCTCAAACGCTGCCTCTGACTTTCGAGAAGGTCAGACTCTTTTGGAGCACGACCGCGGCGCGCCGCGGTCCTCTGCGCAAGGCCAAGCGCCCCCTCCGCGACGCAAGCGGATGGTGCGATTTGGTTTTGCGCGACTGGATTCGCAAGGCGCGCGCGCGAGCCGCGGCTTTGAGCGAAACAAAGGGGTGCAAGCCCCGAACGGAAGCGAGACGAGACGGATGCCGACGGTCAATCAGCTCATTCGCAAGCCGCGCGTGGTGCAGCACGCCAAGAAGAAGGTGCCGGCGCTGCAGCAGTCGCCGCAAAAGCGCGGCGTATGCACCCGCGTCTACACGACGACGCCGAAGAAGCCGAACTCGGCGCTGCGCAAGGTCGCCAAGGTGCGCCTGACCAACGGCTTCGAAGTGATCGGTTACATCCCCGGCGAGGGCCATAATCTGCAGGAGCACTCGGTGGTGATGATCCGCGGCGGCCGCGTCAAGGACCTTCCGGGCGTGCGCTACCACATTCTGCGCGGCGTGCTCGACACCCAGGGCGTCAAGAATCGCAAGCAGCGCAGGTCGAAATACGGAGCGAAGCGACCCAAATAACGGGTCGCTTTGCGTTTGAAGGATAAAGACGAGGAAGCAGCGAGATGTCCCGCCGCCACAGGGCCGATAAGCGCGAGATCCTGCCGGACCCGAAGTTCGGCAATATCGTCGTGACCAAGTTCATGAACTCGGTGATGCATGCCGGCAAGAAGTCGGTGGCCGAGAACATCGTCTATGGCGCGCTCGACATCATCGAGGGCAAGACCCGGCAGAATCCGGTGGCGGTGTTCACGCAGGCGCTCGAGAACGTCATGCCGTCGATCGAGGTGCGCTCGCGCCGCGTCGGCGGCGCCACCTATCAGGTGCCGGTCGAAGTGCGCACGTCGCGCCGACAGGCGCTCGGTATCCGCTGGCTCATTTCGGCGGCGCGCGACCGCAACGAAAAGACGATGACGGAGCGGCTCTCCGGCGAGTTGCTCGACGCATCCAATAACAGGGGGAACGCCGTAAAGAAGCGCGAGGATACGCACCGCATGGCCGAGGCCAACCGGGCGTTCTCGCACTATCGCTGGTGAAGACCGGCGACAGCGAAGGAAATTTTCTCCCATGCCCCGCACCCATCCGATCGAGGATTACCGCAACTTCGGCATCATGGCCCACATCGATGCCGGCAAGACGACCACGACCGAGCGCGTCCTCTACTACACCGGCAAGAGCCACAAGATGGGCGAGGTGCACGAAGGCGCCGCGACCATGGACTGGATGGAACAGGAGCAGGAGCGCGGCATCACCATCACGTCGGCCGCGACCACCGCGTTCTGGAACGGCAAGCGGCTGAACATCATCGACACGCCCGGACACGTCGACTTCACCATCGAGGTCGAGCGCAGCCTGCGCGTGCTCGACGGCGCGGTATGCGTGCTCGATTCAAATCAGGGCGTCGAGCCGCAGACCGAGACGGTGTGGCGTCAGGGCGACCGCTATCGCGTGCCGCGCATCGTGTTCTGCAACAAGATGGACAAGATCGGCGCCGACTTCTTTCAGTGCCTCAAGGATATCGTCGACCGCCTCGGCGCCAAGCCGGTGGCGATCCAGCTGCCGATCGGCGCCGAGAGCACCTTCAAGGGCGTTGTCGATCTGGTCCGCATGGTCGGCGTGGTGTGGGACGAAGAGACGCTCGGCGCCAAGTATCACGACATCGAGATTCCGGCCGATCTTAAGGACCAGGCCCGCGAATACCGCGAGAAGCTGGTCGAGGCCGCCGTCGAGCTCGATGACGCGGCCATGACCGCGTATCTCGAAGGCAAGGAGCCGGACGAAGCGACGCTCAAGCGCCTCATCCGCAAGGCGACCATCGACAGCACCTTCTTTCCGGTGCTGTGCGGCTCGGCGTTCAAGAACAAGGGCGTGCAGCCGCTGCTCGACGCCGTGGTCGATTACCTGCCGTCGCCGGCCGACGTGCCGCCGGTCAAGGGCGTTGATCTCAAGGGCAATGAGGTCGAGCGCAAGGCCGCCGATACCGAGCCAATGTCGCTGCTCGCGTTCAAGATCATGGACGACCCGTTCGTCGGCACCATCACTTTCTGCCGCATCTATTCGGGAAAGCTCGAAAGCGGCACCGGCGTCATGAACTCGACCAAGGACCGCAAGGAGCGCGTCGGCCGCATGCTGCTGATGCACGCCAACAACCGCGAGGACATCAAGGAAGCGTTCGCCGGCGACATCGTTGCGCTGGCGGGACTGAAAGAGGTGCGCACCGGCGACACGCTGTGCGATTCGCAGAAGCCGGTGATCCTGGAAAAGATGGAATTCCCAGATCCGGTCATCGAGATCGCCATCGAGCCGAAGTCGAAGGCCGATCAGGAGAAGCTCGGCGTCGCGCTGGCCAAGCTCGTCGCCGAGGATCCGTCGTTCCGCGTCACCACCGACCAGGAATCCGGCCAGACCATCATCAAGGGCATGGGCGAGCTGCATCTCGACATCAAGGTCGACATCCTCAAGCGCACCTATAAGGTCGATGCCAATATCGGCGCGCCGCAGGTCGCTTATCGCGAGAAGATCACCAGAACTGTCACGGTCGACTACACGCACAAGAAACAGACCGGCGGCCACGGCCAATATGCCAAGATCAAGATCGTCGTCGAGCCGGGTGCGCCTGGATCTGGCTTCGTGTTCGAGAATGACGTGGTCGGCGGCGCCGTGCCGAAGGAGTTCATCCCGGCCGTCGAAAAGGGCCTCGAAGGCCAGCTCACCTCGGGCGTGCTCGCCGGTTTTCCGGTGGTCGACCTGAAAGTCAGCCTGATCGACGGCGACTCCCACGACGTCGATTCGTCGTCGATGGCGTTCGAGATCGCGGCGCGCGCCGCCATGCGCGAGGCGCTGCAGAAGGGCGGCCCGGTTCTGCTCGAGCCGATCATGAAGGTCGAGGTGGTGACGCCGGAGGAATATACCGGCTCGGTCATCGGCGACCTCAACTCGCGGCGCGGCCAGATTCAGGGCCAGGACATGCGCGGCAACGCCAACGTCATCAGCGCCATGGTGCCGCTCGCCAACATGTTCTCCTACGTCAACAACCTGCGCTCCATGAGTCAGGGGCGCGCCACCTTCACCATGCAATTCGATCACTACGCGGAAGTCCCCAAGGGCGTCGCGGATGAGGTCCAGGCGAAATACGCCTGACCTCCACTTACTGAAGCGAGAGAGCCGGAACGGAGAGCCAAATGGCCAAAGAGAAATTCCAGCGCACCAAGCCGCATTGCAACATCGGCACCATCGGTCACGTCGATCACGGCAAGACCACGCTGACGGCGGCGATCACCAAGGTATTGGCCGAGAAGGGCCAGGCCCAGTTCACCGCCTACGACCAGATCGACAAGGCGCCGGAAGAAAAAGCGCGCGGCATCACCATCGCCACCGCGCACGTCGAGTACCAGACCGACAAGCGGCACTACGCGCACGTCGACTGCCCCGGGCACGCCGACTACGTGAAGAACATGATCACCGGCGCTGCACAGATGGACGGCGCCATCCTGGTGGTCAGCGCCGCCGACGGCCCGATGCCGCAGACCCGCGAGCACATTCTGCTCGCCCGCCAGGTCGGCGTGCCGGCGCTCGTCGTCTACCTCAACAAGGTCGATATGGTGGACGATCCGGAGCTGCTCGAGCTGGTCGAACTCGAGGTCCGCGAGCTCCTGAGCAAGTACCAATTTCCCGGCGACAAGATTCCGTTCGTCAAGGGCTCGGCGCTGTTCGCGCTCGAGGGCAAGGACGAAAAGCTCGGCAAGCAGTCGATCGACGACCTGATGAAAGCGGTCGACGACTACATCCCGCAGCCGGAGCGTCCGAAGGATCAGCCGTTCCTGATGCCGGTCGAGGACGTGTTCTCGATCTCCGGCCGCGGCACGGTGTGCACCGGGCGCATCGAGCGCGGCGTCATCAAGGTTGGCGAGGAAGTCGAGATCGTCGGCATCCGCCCCACGGTGAAGACCGTGGTCACCGGCGTCGAGATGTTCCGCAAGCTGCTCGACCAGGGCGAGGCCGGCGACAACGTCGGCTGCCTCCTTCGCGGCACCAAGCGCGAGGAGGTCGAGCGCGGCCAGGTGCTGTGCAAGCCCGGCTCGGTCAAGCCGCACACCAAGTTCAAGGCCGAGGCCTACATCCTGACCAAGGAGGAGGGCGGCCGCCACACGCCGTTCTTCACCAACTATCGCCCGCAGTTCTACTTCCGCACCACCGACGTGACCGGCGTGGTGACGCTGCCGCAGGGCACCGAGATGGTCATGCCGGGCGACAACATCGCCATGGAAGTGACGCTGATCGTGCCGATCGCCATGGAAGAGAAGCTGCGCTTCGCCATTCGCGAGGGCGGCCGCACCGTCGGCGCCGGCGTGGTGGCGAGCATCGTGGAGTAAGGCTTGTTTCGTCGTCATGCCCGGCCCTGTGCCGGGCATCCACGACTTAAGACTGAACGAAAGACGTGGATGGCCGGGACAAACTCGGCCATGACGGATGAAAAGAGACAGCAATGAACGGCCAAAACATCCGCATCCGGCTCAAGGCGTTCGATCACCGCATCCTCGATGCGTCGACGCGTGAGATCGTCAATACCGCCAAGCGCACCGGCGCGCAGGTGCGTGGCCCAATTCCGCTGCCGACCAAGATCGAGAAGTTCACCGTCAACCGCTCGCCGCACGTCGACAAGAAGAGCCGCGAGCAGTTCGAGATGCGCACGCACAAGCGGCTGCTCGACATCGTCGATCCGACGCCGCAGACCGTCGATGCGCTGATGAAGCTCGATCTTGCCGCCGGCGTCGACGTCGAGATCAAGCTCTAAAGAAAGCGCGATAAGGGAATTTTGCCATGCGTTCCGGGGTGCTCGCGCAAAAGGTCGGTATGATGCGGCTGTTCACCGAAGCCGGCGAACACGTGCCGGTAACGGTGCTCCGGCTCGCCAATTGCCAAGTGGTGGCCCATCGCACCACAGACAAAGACGGCTACGTGGCGCTGCAGCTCGGCTCCGGCACGCGCAAGGTGCAGCGTGCCACCAAGGCCGACCGCGGCCATTTCGCCGTCGCCAAGGTCGAGCCCAAGCGCAAGCTCGCCGAATTCCGCGTCGACGAGAAGGCGTTGATCCCGGTCGGCGCCGAGATCACGGCCGACCATTTCATGGTCGGGCAGTATGTCGACGTTACCGGCACCTCGACCGGCAAGGGCTGGGCCGGACCGATGAAACGCTGGAATTTCGCCGGCCTGCGGGCGAGCCACGGCGTCTCGATCTCGCACCGCTCGCACGGCTCGACCGGTGGCCGCCAGGATCCCGGCAAGACCTTCAAGAACAAAAAAATGGCCGGCCACCTCGGCGTCGACCGCGTCACCACGCTCAATCTCAAAGTGATGCAGACCGACGTCGAGCGCGGCCTGATCCTGGTCGAAGGCGCGGTGCCGGGCGTCAAGGGCGGCTGGATCCTGGTGCGCGATGCGGTGAAGAAGAAGCTGCCCGATGGCATTCCGATGCCAGGCAAGTTCAAGCTCGCCGAGGCGACGGCGGGGGCGGCGGCTGCTGCCGCGCCTACCGAGGGTGACGCGGCTGCTGCCGAAGCCACGGAGGGCGCGTGACATGGAGATAAAGGTCACCACGCTCGACGGTGGCGAAGCCGGCTCGCTCACGTTGTCCGACGCCATCTTCGGGCTCGAGCCGCGCACCGACATCATTCATCGCTGCGTGGTCTGGCAGTTGGCTAAGCGCCAGAGCGGCACGCATGCGGTCAAGAACCGCGCCGACATCAACCGCACCGGCAAGAAAATGTACCGGCAGAAGGGCACCGGCTCGGCCCGCCATGGCTCCGCCCGCGTCAATCTGTTCCGCGGCGGCGGCCGGTCGTTTGGCCCGCAGGTGCGCAGCCACGCCATCGGGTTGCCCAAGAAGGTGCGGGCGCTCGCGCTCAAGCATGCGCTGTCGGCCAAGGCCAAGGACGACGGCATCGTCGTCATCGACGCGCTCAGCGTGAAGGACGGCAAGACCAAGGAGCTGCGCTCGCGCTTCCAGAAACTCGGCCTCGCCAATGCACTGTTGATCGACGGCGCCGAGATCGCCGCCGATGTGCGTGCGGCCGCGCGCAACATTCCCAATATCGACGTGCTGCCGGTCGCCGGCATCAACGTCTACGACGTGATGCGGCGGCACAAGCTGGTGCTGACCCGCGCCGCCGTCGAAGCCCTGGAGGCGCGCTTCAAATGACCACCAGCGATCCGCGCCATTACGACATCATCCTGTCGCCGGTCATCACCGAGAAGGCGACGACTGCGTCCGAGCACAGCAAGGTGATCTTCCGCGTCGCCATGGACGCCACCAAGCCGCAGATCAAGGAGGCGGTCGAGAAGCTGTTCGACGTCAAGGTCAAGAGCGTCAACACGCTGCGCCGACGCGGCAAATGGAAAGTGTTCAAGGGCCGCATCGGGCAGCAGTCCGATAGCAAGCGCGCCATCGTCACCCTCGAAGAGGGTCAGCGCATCGACGTGACCACCGGGCTGTAAGGAGCGGATGCGATGGCATTGAAAACCTACAATCCGGTAACGGCGGGGCAGCGCCAGCTGGTGCTGGTCGACCGCTCCGGCCTTTACACCGGCAAGCCGGTGAAGGCCCTGACGGAAGGCAAGAATTCGACCGGCGGCCGCAACAATTCCGGCTCGATCACCAGCCGCTATCGCGGCGGCGGCCACAAGAAGGCGTATCGGCGGATCGACTTCAAGCGCCGCAGGTTCGGTGCGCCGGCCAAAGTCGAGCGCCTCGAATACGATCCGAACCGTACCGGCTTCATCGCCCTGATCAAATACGAAGACGGCGAGCTGAACTACATCCTGGCGCCGCAGCGGCTCTCGGTCGGCGATACCGTGGTGTCCGGCGAATACGTCGACGTGAAGCCCGGCAATGCCATGCCGGTTGCCAACATTCCGGTCGGCACGATCGTGCACAATATCGAGCTGAAAATCGGCAAGGGCGGCCAGATCGCCCGCTCGGCCGGCACCTATGCGCAGATCGTCGGCCGCGACGGCGAATACGTCATCCTGCGGCTCAATTCCGGCGAGCAGCGCCTCGTGCATGGCCGCTGCATCGCCACGGTCGGCGCGGTGTCGAATCCCGACAACATGAACATCTCGATCGGCAAGGCCGGACGCAACCGCTGGATGGGCCGGCGCGGCCATGTCCGCGGCGAGACCATGAACCCGGTCGACCATCCGCTCGGCGGGCGCACCCGCGGCGGCCGCCATCCGGTGACGCCGTGGGGCAAGCCGACCAAAGGCATGAAGACCCGCAAGAACAAGAGCACCAGCAAATTCATCATGCTCAGCCGCCACGCGCGGAAGAAGAAAAAGTAGGAGATAGAGGCGATGGCGCGTTCGGTCTGGAAAGGCCCGTTCTTCGACGGCTACCTGATGAAAAAGGTGGACGCGGCACGCAATTCCGGCCGCCACGAGATGATCCGCATCTGGTCGCGGCGCTCGACCATCCTGCCGCAATTCGTCGGGCTCACGTTTGGCGTCTACAACGGCCAGAAGCACATTCCGGTGATGGTCACCGAGGAAATGGTCGGCCACAAGTTCGGCGAGTTCGCGCCGACGCGCTCGTTCTACGGCCATTCGTCCGACCGCAAAGCCAAGCGTTCGACCGGAGCGCCGGGCGCCCCTGGCGCCGGCGCGCCGAGCGCGGCTCCGGCCGAGGGTGGTGCTGCGCCCGCGGCGCCGGCCGGCGGCGGTTCGTGAGGCGGGGAGAGGCACCATGAGCAAGAAAGGGCGCGAGCGCGCGCTCGCCGACAACGAAGCCAAGGCGGTCGCCCGCATGCTGCGGGTGAGCCCGCAGAAGCTGAATCTGTTGGCGCAGCTCATTCGTGGCAAGAAAGTTTCGGCGGCGCTCGCCGATCTCGAATTCTCGCGCAAGCGGATCGCGCGCGACGTCAAGAAGTGCCTGGAATCGGCGATCGCCAATGCCGAGAACAACCATGACCTCGACGTTGACGATCTGGTCGTGGTCCAGGCCCATGTCGGCAAGGCGCTGGTGATCAAGCGGCATCAGCCGCGCGGCCGCGGTCGGGTCGGAGCAATTTTCAAGCCGTTCGCCAACCTCACCATCGTGGTGCGCGAGGTCGAGGCGCGGGCCTCGTAACGGGCGGTTCAGGAGCAAGCTGATGGGTCAAAAGGTCAATCCGGTCGGGCTTCGTCTCGGCATCAACCGCACCTGGGATTCGCGCTGGTACGCCGGCAAGACCAGTTATGGTTCGCTGCTGCACGAGGACATGGAGATCCGCAAGGCGCTGTTGGCAGAGCTCAAGCAGGCCGCGGTGTCGAAGATCGTGATCGAGCGGCCGCACAAGAAGTGCCGCGTCACCATTCATTCCGCCCGGCCCGGCGTCGTCATCGGCAAGAAGGGCGCCGACATCGAGAAGCTGCGCCGCAAGGTCGCCCAACTGACCGACAGCGACGTCGTCATCAACATCGTCGAAATCCGCAAGCCCGAGCTCGATGCCCAGCTGGTCGCCGAATCGATCGCTCAGCAGCTCGAGCGGCGCGTCGCGTTCCGCCGCGCCATGAAGCGCGCCGTGCAGTCGGCGATGCGGCTCGGCGCCGGCGGCATCCGCATCAATTGCTCGGGCCGGCTCGGCGGCGCCGAGATCGCGCGCATGGAGTGGTACCGCGAGGGCCGCGTGCCGCTGCACACGTTGCGTGCCGACGTCGATTACGGTTTCGCCACCGCGTTCACCACCTACGGCACCTGCGGCGTCAAGGTCTGGATCTTCAAGGGCGAGATCATGGAGCACGACCCGATGGCGCAGGACAAGAAAATGGCCGAGGGCGAAGCCGGCCGGCCGCGGCGCGACGCGGCTTGAGCGATAACGGGTGAATAGAGGCGTCCGCCATGCTGCAACCGATGCGAACCAAATTCCGCAAGGCGCACAAGGGCCGTATCAAGGGCCTGGCGACGAGCGCGGTCGACCTGGCGTTCGGCCAGTTTGGGCTCAAGGCGATGGAGCCCGAACGGGTGACGGCGCGCCAGATCGAAGCGGCACGCCGGGCGCTGACGCGCCACATGAAGCGCTCCGGCCGGGTCTGGATTCGGCTGTTTCCCGACGTGCCGGTGTCGAAGAAGCCGCTCGAAGTGCGCATGGGCTCGGGCAAGGGCACGCCGGAATATTGGGTCGCCCGGGTCAAGCCCGGCCGCATCCTGTTCGAGATTGATGGCGTGACGGCCTTGGTCGCCAAGGAGGCGCTGATGCTCGCCGCCGCCAAACTGCCGATCAAGACCCGTTTCGTTGAGCGGATCAGCGAGTAGCCGTGTCATGAAAACAACCGATATCCGGACGATGACCACCGATCAGATCGACGACGAGGTGCTCAAGCTGAAGAAGGAGCAGTTCAACCTGCGTTTTCAGCGCGCCACCGGACAATTGGAGAATACCGCGCGGGTGCGCGAGGTGCGGCGCGACATTGCGCGGCTCAAGACCATCGCGCAGCAGAAGCGCGCCGGCGCCAAAGGTTGAGCGAGAGTTGAGAGGATAAAGGATGCCAAAGCGGACCCTGCAGGGCGTCGTCGTCGGCGACAAGCAGAGCAAGACGGTGGTGGTGCGGGTCGAGCGCCGCTTCACCCATCCCTTGTTCAAGAAGACGGTGCGCCGTTCCAAGAAATACTACGCGCATGACGAGAATAGCGAGTTCAAGGTCGGCGACATCGTGTGGATCGAAGAGCACCGTCCGATCTCCAAGCTCAAGCGCTGGGCCGTGGTGCGCGGCGAAAAGAAGAAGGCTTCCTGAGGCGCGCCGAAGGACAACGAGTGGGGTAGCCCATGATCCAGATGCAAACCAATCTCGACGTGGCGGACAATTCCGGCGCGCGCCGCGTCATGTGCATCAAGGTGCTGGGCGGCTCGAAGCGCAAATACGCCACCGTCGGCGACGTCATCGTCGTCTCGGTGAAGGAGGCGATTCCGCGCGGCCGGGTGAAAAAAGGCGACGTGATGAAGGCGGTGATCGTGCGCATCTCCAAGGACATCAAGCGTCCCGACGGCTCGATCATCCGCTTCGACCGCAACGCCGCGGTGCTGATCAATCCGCAGATGGAGCCGGTCGGCACCCGCATTTTCGGACCGGTGCCGCGCGAACTGCGCGCCAAGAACCACATGAAGATCATTTCGCTTGCGCCCGAGGTGCTGTGATGGCGGCAAAAATAAAAAAAGGCGACACCGTAGTCGTCGTCGCCGGCCGCGATAAAGGCCGCACTGGCGAGGTCATTGAGATGCGCCCGGCCGAGGCGCGCGTGCTGGTGCGCGGCGTCAATATGGTCAAGCGCCACCAGCGCCAGAGCACCACCCAGGAGGGCGGCATCATCTCCAAGGAGGCACCGGTCCACCTGTCCAACATCGCGCTGGCCGATCCGAAGGACGGCAAGCCGACGCGGGTCGGCTTCAAGTTCGTCGGCACCGGTGATGCGCGCAAGAAGGTGCGCTTCGCCAAGCGCTCGGGAGTCGAAATCGATGGCTGACACCGAAGACAAAAAGGCCAAGAAGGCCGACAAGCCGCAGCGTGCCGAAAAGAAACCTGACAAGGCGGCAGAAAAACCCGCCAAGGCGCAGAAGGCCGAGAAGGGCGACAAGGCTGCGCAAGGCGCCAAGCCGGCCGCAGCCGATAAGGCTGGCGACGGCAAAGCCGGCAAAGCCGCGGCGGCGCCTGAGCAGCGCGTGCCGGCGCGTTTGAAGGTGCAGTTCGACGAAGCAATGCGCGCCAAGCTCGGCGAGCAGTTCGGCTACAAGAACCGCATGCAAATTCCGGTGCTCGACAAGATCGTGATCAACATGGGCATCGGCGAAGGCGTTGCCGACCGCAAGAAAGTGGAATCCGCGGCGTCCGATCTGGCGCTGATCGCCGGCCAGAAGGCGGTGATCACCAAGGCGCGCAAATCGATCGCCACCTACAAGGTGCGCGCCGGTCAGGCGATCGGCTGCAAGGTGACGCTGCGCAAATCGCGCATGTACGAGTTCCTGGATCGGCTGATCAATATCGCGCTGCCGCGGGTCCGCGATTTCCGCGGGCTGTCGCCGAAGAGCTTTGACGGTCGCGGCAATTACACGCTCGGCATCAAGGAGCACATCGTGTTCCCCGAGATCGACTACGACAAGGCCGCCGACATTTGGGGCATGGACATCACCGTGTGCACCACGGCGCGCAACGACGACGAGGCGCGCGCGCTGTTGACGGCGTTTAATTTTCCGTTCCGGCAGTGAGACCGGCGAAACACGCTAAGTCTCAGACGCGGAACTTGAGGAGAGCCTGATGGCAAAGAAGAGTTCGATCGAGAAGAACAACCGGCGGCGCCGGTTGACCAAGAAATTTTCCGGCCGCCGCACCCGGCTCAAGGCGATCGCGCGCGATAAGACCAAGCCGATCGAGGAGCGTTTTGCCGCGACCCTGAAGCTCGCCAAGCTGCCGCGCAACTCGTCCGCCACCCGCATCCGCAATCGCTGCGAGATCACCGGCCGTCCGCGCGGCTTTTACCGCAAGCACAAGCTGTCGCGCATCGCGCTCCGCGAACTCGGCTCGAAGGGGCTGATCCCCGGCCTCGTGAAGTCGAGCTGGTAAGGAGGATCGCACGATGCCTATCAATGATCCGCTCGGCGATCTGTTGGCGCGCATTCGCAACGCGCAGCTGCGCAACAAGAGCAAGGTGTCGAGCCCCAACTCGAAGCTGCGCGAAAGCGTGCTCGAAGTGCTCAAGACCGAGGGCTACATTCGCGCCTATACGGTGGTCGAGCGCGAAGGCCGCTCCGAGCTCGAGATCGAGCTGAAATATTTCGACGGCGAGCCGGTGATTCGCGAGATCGAGCGCATCTCCAAGCCGGGGCGCCGCGTCTACACCTCGGTCCGCAACCTGCCGCGCATCAATAACGGGCTCGGCGTCGCCATCGTCTCGACGCCGAAGGGCGTCATGGCCGATCACGAGGCTCGCGACGCCAATGTGGGCGGCGAAATTCTCTGTACGGTGTTCTGATGTCGCGCATAGGCAAGAAACCCATCGCGGTGCCGTCTGGCATCACCGCGGCCGTCGAAGGCCAGACCGTCAAGGTCAAGGGCCCGAAAGGCGCGCTGTCGGTCGTGCTGCACGACGACGTGGCGGTGAAGCTCGAAGGCGGCCAGATCAACGTCGATCCGCGCAGCGAGACCAAGCGCGCGCGCTCGCAATGGGGCACCTCGCGTACGCTGATCAATAACCTGATCGCCGGCGTGACCAAGGGCTTCGAAGAGCGGCTCGAGATCAGCGGCGTCGGCTATCGCGCGGCGGTGCAGGGCAAGAACCTGCAGCTCGCGCTCGGCTACAGCCACGACGTCGTCTATCCGATCCCGGAAGGCATTACGATCGCCACGCCGCGGCCGGTCGAGATCGTGATCAGCGGCAGCGACCGCCAGAAGGTCGGCCAGGTCGCCGCCGAAATTCGCGATTACCGGCCGCCGGAGCCCTACAAGGGCAAGGGTATCAAGTATGCCGGTGAACGCATCTTCCGCAAGGAAGGCAAGAAGAAGTAACGGAGCCGCCGATGAGCAAGCTCAACGACAGAATGGATCGGCGGCGCGGCCGGGTGCGGGCGGCGCTGCAGCGCGCGTCGCACGGCCGCAAGCGGCTTTCGGTGTTCCGCTCGTCCAAGCACATCTATGCCCAGGTGATCGATGACGATGCCGGCGTCACGTTGGCGTCGGCCTCCTCGATCGAAAAGGACAACCGCCGTCAGCTCAAGACCGGCGCCAGTATCGACGCGGCGAAGACGGTCGGCAAGCTGATCGCGGAGCGGGCGAAGGAAAAAGGCGTCAAGGACGTCGTGTTCGACCGCGGCGGCTATCTGTATCACGGTCGGGTCAAGGCTTTGGCCGACGCCGCCCGTGAAGCTGGATTGAATTTCTGAGGATTAAGGACGGACGGATAACATGGCCCGTGAACCACGCGAGCGGCGGCGAGACCGAGACGAAGAACGCGACAGCGAGTTCGTCGACAAGCTCGTCCACATCAATCGTGTCGCCAAGGTCGTCAAGGGCGGCCGGCGCTTCGGCTTTGCCGCGCTGGTCGTCGTCGGCGATCAGAAAGGCCGGGTCGGCTTCGGCCACGGCAAGGCCCGCGAGGTGCCGGAGGCGATCCGCAAGGCGACCGACGCGGCCAAGCGCGGGCTGACCCGCGTGCCGTTGCGCGAGGGCCGCACCTTGCATCACGACGTCGCCGGCCGGCACGGCGCCGGACGCGTCTATTTGCGTGCCGCGCCGCCCGGCACCGGTATCATCGCCGGCGGCCCGATGCGCGCGGTGTTCGAGACGCTCGGCATGGCCGACGTGGTGGCAAAATCGATCGGCACGTCGAACCCTTACAATGTCGTGCGCGCCACCTTCGATGCGCTCAAGCGCCAGGACTCGCCGCGCTCGGTTGCGGCCCGCCGCAACATCAAGGTTTCGGCGCTGCAGGCGCGCCGCCGCGATGTTGATGCCGAGCCGGCTGCGGCCGACTAAGGCGTTGGGGAGCAGGCAATGAAGAACACGAAAGCTGCAAAGGGCGCGGCCGCTAAGACCATCAAAGTGCGGCAGACCGGCAGTCCGCAGCGCCGCCATCACCGCCAGCGCGAGACGCTGGTGGGGCTCAAACTTAACAAGATCGGCAGAGTCGCTGAATTGCCCGACTGCCCGCAGACGCGCGGCATGATCGGCAAGGTCGCGCATCTGGTCGAGGTGTTGGAGAACTGACGATGAAGCTACACGAACTCGCCGGACGGCCCGGCGCGCGCAAGACGCGAACGCGCATCGGCCGCGGCATCGGTTCTGGCGTCGGCAAGACCGGCGGCCGCGGCGGTAAGGGCCAGACCGCGCGCTCGGGCGTGCGCATCAAGGGTTTTGAAGGCGGCCAGATGCCGCTGCATCGCCGCTTGCCCAAGCGCGGCTTCAAGAACGTCATGTTCGCCCGCAAGCTTAACGAAGTGAATCTCGGCCGCATCCAGGACGCCATCGACGCCGGCAAGCTCGATGCCGGCCAAAAGATCGACGCCGCGGCGCTGGTCAGCGCCGGTGTGCTCCGGCGCGCCAAGGAAGGCGTGCGGCTCCTCGGTAACGGCGAAATCAAGGCGAAAATCGCGCTCTCGGTGTTCGGCGCGTCGAAATCGGCGGTGGCGGCGGTCGAAAAGGCCGGCGGCAGCGTCGAAATTCTGGCGCCGCGGCAAGAGGCGAGCGACCAGGCGGCATCATGACCCGTCAGGCCGGCCTTGTGCAGGGCATCCGCGACTTCTAACTGTTCCGGAAGACGTTGGATGGCCGGCGGAAGTCCGGCGCGGGCCTAAACGGCGCGTAAAGGCGCGGAGCGGCGGATGGTTTCTGCAGCAGAACAATTGGCGGCCAATCTCAACTTTGGCGCGCTCGCCAAGGCCGAAGAGCTGAAGAAGCGCATCTGGTTTACGCTTGGCGCGCTCCTGGTCTATCGGCTCGGCACCTACATTCCGCTGCCGGGCATCGATCCGACGGCCTGGGACAAGATCTTCAATCAGCAGTCCGGCGGCATTCTGGGCATGTTCAACATGTTCGCTGGAGGCGGCATCCACCGCATGGCGATCTTCGCGCTGAACATCATGCCCTACATCTCGGCCTCGATCATCATCCAGCTGATGACGACGGTGTCGCCCACCCTCGAGCAGTTGAAGAAAGAGGGTGAGGCCGGCCGCAAGATGATCAATCAGTACACGCGGTACCTGACCGTGGTGTTGTCGGCTTTTCAGGCCTATGGCATCGCCATCGGGCTCGAAGGCGCCGGCACCGGATCGGTGGTCGCCGATCCCGGCTTCTTCTTCCGCATCTCGACGGTGATCACGCTCACCGGCGGCACTATGTTCCTGATGTGGCTCGGCGAACAGATCACCCAGCGCGGCATCGGCAACGGCACCTCGCTGATCATCATGTCGGGCATCGTCGCCCAATTGCCGACTGCGATCGCCAGCACGCTCGAATTAGGCCGCCAGGGCGCACTATCGACCGGACTGATCCTCCTCGTCATCATCATGGTGGTGGTGGTCATCAGCTTCATCGTGTTCATGGAGCGTGCGCAGCGCCGGCTGTTGATCCAGTATCCGAAGCGCCAAGTCGGCAACCGCATGTTCGAGGGTCAATCCTCGCACCTGCCGCTCAAGCTCAACACGTCGGGTGTCATTCCGCCGATCTTCGCTTCGTCACTGCTATTGTTGCCGACGACGCTGGCGAGCTTCACTGGCGGCCAGGGCGGCGGCGCCGCGTCGAGCTGGCTCACCGCCATCACGACGCAATTGTCGCACGGCCGGCCGCTGTTCCTGATCCTCTATGTGGGACTCATCGTCTTCTTCGCGTTCTTCTACACGGCGATTATCTTCAATCCGACCGAGACCGCCGACAATCTGAAGAAGCACGGTGGCTTCATTCCAGGTATCCGGCCGGGCGAGCGCACTGCGGAGTACATCGACTATGTGCTCTCGCGCATCACCGTGATCGGCGCCGCCTATCTCGCCATCGTCTGTCTGTTCCCGGAAATGCTGATCTCGTACGCGGCGGTGCCGTTCTATTTCGGCGGCACGTCGCTGTTGATCGTGGTGAGCGTGACCATGGACACGGTGGCACAGGTGCAGGGTTACCTGCTGGCGCACCAATATGAGGGCTTGATCAAGCGGTCGAAGCTGAGGGGGCGCCGTAGATGAGATTAATCCTGCTGGGCCCGCCGGGGGCTGGCAAAGGAACGCAGGCCCAGCATCTCGTCGCCAAATACGGTTTAGTCCAGCTCTCCACCGGAGACATGCTGCGCGCCGCGGTGGCCGCCGCCACGCCGGTCGGTCGCCAAGTTGCCGACATCATGGCGCGCGGCGCGCTGTGTCCCGACGAGATCGTCGTCAACATCGTCGAGGACCGCGTTCAACAGCCCGATGCGCGCAAGGGCTTTATCCTCGACGGCTTCCCGCGCACGGTACCGCAGGCCGTGGCGCTCGACCGCATGCTGGCGCGGCATGGGGTTTCGCTCGACGCTGTGATCGAGCTGCGGGTCGACGAGGCTGCGCTGCTCAAGCGCATCGAGAGCCGGGTTGCCCAGATGCGGTCCCGCGGCGAGGCACTGCGCCCGGACGACGATCCGCAAGTGCTGCACCACCGGCTGCTAGCCTACCGGGAGCAGACCGCGCCGCTCACCGCCTATTACCAGCTGCAGGGCGTGCTGCGGACGGTCAACGGCATGGCCTCGATCCCCGAGGTCACGGCTCAAATCGAGCAGGTGCTCAGCAAACCCTTAGCGACGGCAGCGCCACTCGCCGACAGCCGCTCCAATGTGCCGGCCGCCAAGGGGGCTCTGGCAACCCAAGTCAAAAAGCCTGCCCGCAAGCGGCAAGCATCGGCCAAGAAGCCCATTTCCGTAGGAAAAAAATCCAAAAAAGCCGCAGCCGCGGCCCGGCCGCGCCCGCGCAAGGTGACCGCCGCGGCGCGGCCCTCGGCAGCCAAGCCGAAAGGCGGCAAAGCCAGGCGCCGTTGAGGGAATTCGCACACGAAATCGCCGGCCGAGGTTGACGAAAGCGAGAGGAATCCATTAATAAGCGGCGAATACCCAGGTGGAGATTGAGGCAGCGATGCCGGGCCGCAAAGGCAGGCAAGCGCTGGCCTTTTTTACGTTTGTGGCCTTCTCAGGTGACAACGCAAGCAAACGACAGCGGCCTGCCGCCACGCCGTACGATGGGCTTGGCGCTGCGTCCGGCTGCCGCAGGGAGTAACTGACCGTGGCTCGCATCTCGGGCGTCAACCTACCGACCAACAAGCGCGTGGTCATCGCGCTGCAGTACATCCATGGCATCGGCCCCTCCAAGGCCAAGGAGATCATGGAGAAAGTGTCGATCCCCGACGCACGCCGGGTGTCGCAGCTCACCGACCAGGAAGTCTTCCAGCTCCGCGAAGTCATTGACCGCGACTACATCGTGGAAGGCGACCTGCGGCGCGAAGTGGCCATGAACATCAAGCGGCTGATGGATCTGGGCTGCTATCGCGGATTGCGGCATCGCCGCGGCCTGCCGGTGCGCGGGCAGCGCACCCATACCAACGCGCGCACCCGCAAGGGTCCGGCCAAACCGATTGCCGGCAAGAAGAAATAGGCCATTGCCTGTCGTCCACGCGCCCCTGCGGCATGCGGATGGCGGGCTGAAAGAAAACGGCCCCGGACTCGCGGGCGCCGATCAGGGAATAAGGGTTCAGAATGGGTAAGGAAGCTACGCGCGTCCGCCGACGCGAACGCAAGAACATCGCCTCGGGCGTCGCGCACGTCAACGCGACCTTTAACAACACCATGATCACGATCACGGACGTGCAGGGCAATGCCATCGCCTGGTCGTCCGCCGGGACCATGGGGTTCAAGGGCTCGCGCAAATCCACGCCATACGCCGCGCAGGTCGCCGCCGAAGACGCCGCCAAGAAGGCGCAGGAGCACGGCATGCGTACGCTGGAAGTCGAGGTCGCGGGCCCCGGCTCGGGCCGCGAATCGGCGCTGCGCTCGTTGCAGGCGGCCGGCTTCACCATCACGTCGATCCGCGACGTGACGCCGATCCCGCATAACGGCTGCCGCCCGCGCAAGCGGCGGCGCGTATAGGACATCCGGTCGATGGAACATATGGAACATCTGCCGCCGCTAGACCTTGGCCTCACGGAGCGGAGTGGGGCGCGCGAGGCGATGGCGCCGCGCAACGCCATGGGTGATAACGTGACGATCCAGAAGAATTGGCAGGAACTGATCAGGCCCAACAAGCTGCAGGTCGCCGCCGGCGGCGACTCGCGGCGGGTCGCAACCGTGGTCGCCGAGCCGCTTGAGCGCGGCTTCGGCGTGACGCTCGGCAACGCGCTGCGCCGTATCCTGCTGTCGTCGCTGCAGGGCGCCGCCGTGCAGTCCGTGCACATCGACGGCGTGCTGCACGAGTTCTCCTCGATCGCCGGCGTGCGCGAGGACGTGACCGACATCGTGCTCAACATCAAGGACATCGCCATCAAGATGCAGGGCGATGGCCCCAAGCGCATGGTGGTGAAGAAGCAGGGTCCGGGCACCGTCACCGCGGGCGACATCCAGACCGTCGGCGACGTCGTCGTCCTCAATCCGGATCTGGTGCTGTGCACGCTCGACGAAGGCGCCGAGATCCGCATGGAATTCACGGTCGCCACCGGCAAGGGCTACGTCCCGGCCGAGCGCAACCGTCCCGAGGACGCGCCGATCGGGCTTATTCCCATCGACAGCCTGTATTCGCCGGTGCGCAAGGTTTCCTACAAGGTCGAGAACACCCGCGAAGGCCAGATTCTCGACTACGACAAGCTGACGCTCACCATCGAGACCAACGGCGCGCTGACGCCGGAGGACTCGCTCGCCTACGCGGCGCGCATCCTGCAGGATCAGCTCAACGTCTTCGTCAATTTCGAGGAGCCCAAGCGCGAAACCGCGCACGAGGCGATCCCCGATCTCGCCTTCAATCCGGCGTTCCTCAAGAAGGTCGACGAGCTCGAACTGTCAGTGCGTTCGGCCAACTGCCTGAAGAACGACAACATCGTCTATATCGGCGACCTGGTGCAGAAGACCGAGGCCGAGATGCTGCGGACGCCGAATTTCGGACGCAAGTCGCTCAACGAGATCAAGGAAGTGCTGGTGCAGATGGGGCTGCATCTCGGCATGGAAGTGCCGGGCTGGCCGCCCGAGAACATCGAAGAGCTCGCCAAGCGCTTCGAGGATCATTACTGACCAGGGGACAGTAATCAGATATCAGTAATCAGATCTGTCTGATTACTGATTACTGAACACTGATATCTGAATGCGTCACGCCAAGACTCACCGTAAATTCAACCGACGCTCGGAGCACCGGCGCGCCATGCTGGCCAATCTCGCGGCGTCGCTGATCAAGCACGAGCAGATCGTCACCACCTTGCCGAAGGCCAAGGATTTGCGGCCGATCGTCGAGAAGCTGGTAACGCTCGGCAAGCGCGGCGATCTGCACGCCCGCCGCCAGGCGATTGCGCAGATGCGCGACATTCCGATGGTCAAAAAACTCTTCGAGGTCATCGGTCCGCGCTACAAGGAGCGCAACGGCGGCTACACCCGCGTGCTCAAGGCCGGCTTCCGCTACGGCGATTCGGCGCCGGTGGCGGTGATCGAGTTCGTCGATCGCGACGTCGAGGCCAAGGGCAAGGATTCGGGGCCGGTGCAGGAGCGCGCCGAGGCCGCCGCGCCGGCCGCGGCATAACGTTTGCAAAAAAGACTTAAGCGTGGGGTCGCTCCCGCTTCGGTTTTCTTTGGGTGCGCCGACACGCCAGCGGCGCTGCCATTTTAAGTTTGTTGGCGTGCCGCAAGCTTTGTCTTAGGTTCGAAAGCCAACCGGGGGGATTCAATGAAACGGATTGTGGCGCTGACCGCGCTTGCCTGCGTGTTCGCCGGTACCGCCTACGCGGAGACGCCGGTCGAGCGCGGCTCGTATCTGGTCAACACCATCATGACCTGCGGCAACTGCCACTCGCCGAAAGGGCCGCCCGCCGCCGTGGCCGGCAAGGAATTTTCCGGCGGCTTGCGTTTCAACGAGCCGCCGTTCGACGTCACCGCGCCCAACATCACGTCCGATAAGGAAACCGGCATCGGCAACTGGAGCGCCGCCGACATCAAGCGGCTCCTGGTCCAGAACGTGCGCCCCAACGGCACGCCGCTTGTGGTGATGCCGACCGGCTTCTACGGCATTCTGCTGCCGAGCGATCTCGACGCCATCGTCGCCTACGTCCAAAGCATCAAGCCGGTCAAAAACAAGACGCCGGATCCGGTCTACAAGCTGCCGGTGAGGCACCAGATTTTGCCAGGCGCCGAGAAGCCGATCAAAGAGGCTGACCTGAAAGATAAAGTCGTACGCGGCTTCTATCTCGCCGCCATCGGTCATTGCATGGAATGCCACACGCCGCTGGTCAACGGCGAGATGGATTTCGACCACGCCATGGGCGCCGGCGGCCGCGAATTCCCCGGTCCGTGGGGCGTCTCGGTGTCGCGCAACATCACTTCCAGCAAGACCAAGGGCCTCGGCACCTGGACCGATGCCGAGATCAAGCGCGCCATCACCCAGGGCATCGACAAGGACGGCAACAAGCTCAAGCCGCCGATGGGCTTTGGCTACTACGCCCACATGACGGACGACGACGTCGACGCCGTGGTCGCCTGGCTGCGCACCGTGCCGGCGAAGGACTAGCGGGCTGCTGGTTTTCCCGGGCGCCGCGCTTCGCGCTGCACCGCATCCGGGAAACGGGCCGCCTTGGTGTGCCCTTCTAAAGCCGCGGTCGGCCCGCTATATGGGGCGCGTCGAATCGGGGTTTTGCTCATGACGCGCCTGCGCTTTTCGACCATTGCGGTCGCAGCCTTGCTCGTAGTCGCGGCGTTCGCGCCGCCGGCGGCCGCGCAGGAACGCCGCGTTCCGGAATCGCTGGGTCAGCTGCAGCTGTCGTTCGCGCCCATCGTGCAGCGCGCCGCGCCGGCGGTGGTCAACGTCTATGCCGCGCGCGTCGTGCAGAACCGCAATCCGTTCTTAGACGATCCGTTTTTCAGCCAGTTCTTCGGCCGCGGCGGCGTGCCGCGCGAGCAGGTGCAGCGCTCGCTCGGCTCGGGCGTCATCATCGAAGCGTCGGGCCTCGTCGTCACCAATTTCCACGTCATCAAGGACGCCAGCGAAGTCAAGGTGGCCCTGTCCGACAAGCGCGAGTTCGACGCCGAGATCGTGCTCAAGGATCAGCGCAGCGATCTTGCGGTGCTGCGCATCAAGGACGCCCGCGAGCGCTTTCCGACACTTGAGTTTGGCGATTCCGACCGGCTGCAGGTCGGCGACGTGGTGCTGGCGATCGGCGATCCGTTCGGTGTCGGCCAGACCGTCACCCACGGTATCGTCTCGGCGCTGGCGCGCACCGAGGTCGGCGTCTCCAATTATCAGTTCTTCATTCAGACCGACGCCGCCATCAATCCCGGCAATTCCGGTGGCGCGCTGGTCGACATGAGCGGCCGGCTGATCGGCATCAACACCGCGATCTATTCGCGCTCCGGCGGCTCGCAGGGCATCGGCTTTGCCATTCCGTCCAACATGGTGCGCGTCGTGGTCGCTTCCGCCAAAGGCGGTAGCACGGCGGTGCAGCGGCCGTGGCTCGGTGCCAAGCTGCAGCAGGTCACGCCCGACATCGCCGACAGCCTCGGACTGAAACGCCCGAGCGGCGCGCTGGTGGCGAACGTCGTCGCCAACAGCCCGGCCGCGCGCGCCGGCATCCGCACCGGCGACGTCATCGTCAGCGTCGACGGTACCGAAGTCGACGATCCGAACGCATTCGACTATCGCTTTGCCACCAAGCCGCTCGGCGGCACCGCGCAGCTCGCATTGATCCGCCAAGGCCACGAAAGCGTGGTGCCGGTGGCGCTGCAGCCGCTGCCGGAAACGCCGCGCGACGAGATCGAGATTAAATCGGCTTCGCCGTTCCGTGGCGCCACGGTGGCCAACCTGTCGCCGGCGCTGGCCGACGAATTGCGGCTTGACCCGCAGACCAGCGGCGTCGTCATTACGGCGATTGCCGACGGCTCAGCCGCGCAGGCCATCGGCTTTCAGCCCGGCGACATCATTGTCGATGTCAATAACCAGAAAATCACCAAAACCGCCGACCTGGAGCGCATCAGCAACGCCCGCAACCGGTCCTGGCGCGTTACCTTCCGCCGCGGCGGCCAGCAGATCTCGGTGATGTTCGGCGGATAGCCGGTCCCGCGCCGCCGGCGCGCTCCGCCGCACCCGGGTTAGCTATCGAAGCGGACTTGCCGCGGCGCGTCGCATCCACCATTTTGCTCAAATGGCCAAACGGGCAGCCCAAACAAGTCTGTTCGCCGCCGCGGGTCTCGACCGCGACGCGCCGCGGCCGCTGGCCGACAAGCTGCGCCCGCAGAAGCTCGCCGAGGTGGTCGGGCAGGACCATCTCCTCGGCCCCGACGGCGCGCTGACCCGCATGCTGGAAACTCGCTCGCTTGGCTCGCTCGTGTTCTGGGGGCCGCCCGGCACCGGCAAGACCACCGTGGCGCGGCTGTTGGCGCACGCCACGGAGCTCTATTTCGAGCAGATTTCCGCGATCTTTTCCGGCGTCGCCGATCTGAAAAAAGTGTTCGACGCGGCGCGGGCGCGACGCGAGACCGGGCAGGGCACGCTGTTGTTCGTCGACGAAATTCACCGCTTCAACCGGGCGCAGCAGGATTCGTTTCTGCCGGTGATGGAGGACGGCACTATCGTGCTCATTGGCGCGACTACCGAAAACCCATCGTTCGAGCTCAACGCGCCGCTCCTTTCGCGCGCCCGCGTTCTGGTATTCAAGGCGCTCGATGCCGACGCGATCGAAAAACTGCTCGCCCGCGCCGAGGACATCGAAGACAAAGGATTGCCGCTCGATGCCGAGGCGCGCGCCTCGCTCATCCGCATGGCCGACGGCGACGGCCGCGCCGCGCTCACGCTCGCGGAGGAAGTCTGGCGCGCGGCGCGCCACGGCGAAACCTTCGATGCCGCCGGCCTGCAGGAGGTGGTGCAACGGCGCGCGCCGATCTACGACAAGTCGCAGGACGGCCATTACAATCTGATCAGCGCGCTGCATAAATCGGTGCGCGGGTCCGATCCCGACGCCGCGCTTTACTATCTCGCCCGCATGCTCGATGCCGGCGAGGACCCGCTCTATCTGGCGCGCCGCATCGTGCGCATGGCGGTCGAGGACATCGGGCTCGCCGACCCGCAGGCGCTGGTCGTCACCAACGCCGCCAAGGACGCCTACGATTTTCTCGGCTCGCCGGAAGGCGAACTGGCGCTCGCCGAAGCGGTGATCTACGTCGCCACCGCGCCGAAATCGAACGCCGCCTACGCCGCCTTCGGCGCCGCCATGCGCACCGCCAAGGAAGCCGGCTCGCTGCTCCCGCCCAAGCACATCCTCAACGCCCCGACCAAGCTGATGCAAAGCGAAGGCTACGGCTCAGGCTACGAATACGACCACGACGCGCCCGAAGCCTTTTCCGGCCAGGACTACTTCCCCGAACAGCTCGGCCGGCAGAAATTTTACGATCCACCCGAGCGCGGCTTCGAGCGCGAGATCAAAAAGCGGCTGGAATATTGGGCGAAGCTGCGGCGCGAGCGAGGCGGTCAGTGAGAGGTTCTCGGGGACCGCGGCAGCCGGGCGGCGGTAAGCAGATCGCCGGACCGCGGCATCGTTTTGTTCACCCTCACCCTGACGGGTTCGGCGCGAAACGCCGAGCCGCAAAGAGCGAGGGCCCGGGAGTCATGGGCCCTGCATCCTTTGAGGCGCGCCAGAGCCTGCCATCGGGCCGGCCGCAGGCCGGGCCCGTTGGGCGCGCACCTCAGAATGAGGGGAAACAGAAAATCGAGCGAGATCAAACGCCTGTTGGCGTGCAAAACGTCGCGGTCACGGCCGACGAATCCGGCATGCGCGTCGATCGCTTTCTCGAAGCGCGCTTTCCGGCCTTGAGTTTTTCTCACATCCAGCGCGTCATCCGCAAAGGCGAGGTGCGGGTCGACGGCAAGCGTACGCAGCCCAACAACCGGCTCGTGGCCGGACAGATGATGCGCATTCCACCGCTGCGGCTCAACGCGCCGGCCCCGCGCTCGGCCGGTGATGAGGCCGATGAGAAGACGCGCGCGTTTCTCAAATCCATCACGCTGCACGAAGATACCGATGTCCTGGTGCTCAACAAGCCGATGGGACTTGCGGTGCAGGGCGGCTCCGGCACCACGCGGCATCTCGACGGGATGCTCGAAGTGTTGCGCGATGCGCACGGCCAGCGGCCTCGCCTGGTGCACCGGCTCGACAAGGACACCGCCGGCTGCCTCCTTGTCGCCAAGACGCGCTTTGCCGCGGCCGCGCTCGCCAAGACGTTTCGCTCGCGGGCGGCACGCAAGATTTATTGGGCGCTGGTCGCCGGCGTGCCGAAACCGCGGCAGGGCCGCATCTCGACCTTCTTGGCCAAGGACGAGCGCGAGGATGAGTCGATCATGCGCATCGCGCGTCATGGCGAAGAGGGCGCCAGCCACGCCGTGACCTATTACGCGGTCGTGGAAACCGCCGGGCCGGCGCTGGCGTGGATTTCGCTTAAACCCGTGACCGGCCGCACCCACCAGCTGCGCGCCCACATGGCCCATATCGGCCATCCGATCGTCGGCGACCCGAAATATTTTGAACGGGAGAACTGGCAATTGCCCGGCGGCATGCAGAACAAACTGCATCTGCTCGCCCGCCGCATCGCCGTGCCGCATCCGCGCGGCGGCATCGTCGATGTCACCGCGCCGCTGCCGCCGCACATGCTGCAATCCTGGAATCTGCTCGGGCTCGACGCCGCGCGCTATGATCCCATAGAGGCCGCGCCGGAGGAGTGACAATGACGGCGATCGGATTGATTGCGGCGCTCGTGCTGTTGCTCACTGCCTCTCAGGCGACGGCGCAAGGACTCAACGATCCTTATTCCATCATGGCGCCGGAGCGCGTGCCGGCGCGGCATCACGCGCACAAATCACCCATCGGACCGCGACATTTGCCGCGTTACGGTGAGAAGACTGAAAGCAGGCGCCCTGCACACGAGCACGCGGCCGTAGCTCACGGTTCATCGGGCGTGGTGCTACCGACGCGGCTGCCGCGGACGCAGCTTATTCCGCCGGAGGGCGGGGGTGCTCCGATCGTCCGGGCGGCGCCGCAGCAGCAGGGCGCAATCGTGCTGCCGGGCGTAAGTCCGGTTCCCAGCCTGCCGCACGGCCCGGAAACGTTTCAGGACCGCGCTTCACGCTGCACGTTTCAGCAGGGGCTCTACAACGTGCCGGGCAATCTCGGCACGCAGTACATGGGTGCCTGCGTGCAGTGAGCGCGGCTAGCGCAAGCTGGCGTTGATCTTGTCGAGCGCCGCGGAGCCGGGGCACAGCTCCTTCTCGGACAGCGTGTTGAGTGGCGTCTCGATGGTGTTGAGATGGCCGTGCAAATCGTCGGCGTCCGGCTGCACGTAGAGCAGCCCGGTGACGATCTGCCCCTTGTCGGCGTGCTGGTGCAGGAAGCTCATCGCGGCGAGGCGATCGTGCACGTCGTATTCGGCGTTGAGCTTGCGCAGCGTCAGCACTGTGCCGTCGTGCTGCTCGACCATTTCCACGGTGCCGGGCGCATAGTCGACGTGGATCGGCGCGCGGCCGGTCATGAAATCGAGGAAATTGACCGCCTCGTTGTGCTCGCGCACGTAATCGAAGCTCTTGGTCGAGCCGGCGTGATTGTTGAAGGCGACGCACGGCGAGATCACGTCGATGAAGGCGGCGCCGCGGTGCTCGATCGCGGCCTCGATCAGCGGCACCAGCTGCTTCTTGTCGCCGGAGAACGAGCGCGCCACAAAGCTCGCGCCTAGCTGCAGCGCGATGCCGACCATATCGATGGCGCTGTCGGTATTAGCGACGCCGCGCTTAGATTTCGAGCCGCGGTCGGCGGTGGCGGAGAACTGGCCCTTGGTCAGGCCGTACACGCCGTTATTCTCGACGATGTAGACCATGTTGACGCTGCGCCGCATGGCGTGGGCGAACTGGCCGAAGCCGATCGAGGCGGAATCGCCATCGCCGGACACGCCCAAATAGATCAAGTCGCGGTTGGCCAAGTTGGCGCCGGTCAGCACCGACGGCATGCGGCCGTGTACCGAATTAAAGCCATGCGAATTGCCGAGGAAATAATCCGGCGTCTTGGACGAGCAGCCGATGCCGGAGATTTTCGCCACCTTGTGCGGTTCGATCGAGAGCTCGAAACAGGCTTCGATGATCGCCGCGGTAATCGAATCATGGCCGCAGCCGGCGCACAGCGTCGAGATCTTGCCCTCGTAGTCGCGGTGCGTATAGCCGAGTTTGTTCTTCGGCAGTTCGGGATGGTGGAATTTCGGCTTGACGACGTAGGTCATGGACCTGGCGGCCTTCTCTGAAAGCTTATGAGACCACTTTACGCAGCGGCGTCACCTTCAACGCGTCGAGGTGCTCGCCGATGGTGCGGGCGATGAAGCGGGCGGTGATCGGGGTGCCGTCGTAGTGCAGGATCGGCACGAGCCGCACCGGATCGATGCTGCATTCGTTGACGATGAGCGAGCGCAGCTGCGCGTCGCGGTTCTGCTCGACGACGTAGACGAAGTCGTGGTCGGCGATGAAGCTGGCGACGCTGGAATGGAACGGGAAGGCGCGGACTCGCAGGCGGTCGAGCGAATGGCCGGCGGCTTCGAGCATGAGGATCGCTTCGTCCATTGCCGGCGCGGTCGAGCCGAAATAGATCACGCCGTATTTGGTCGGCTTTTCGGCGTTGGCTTGCAACGGCCGCGGCACCAGATCCTTGGCGGTCTCGAACTTGCGCAGGAGCCGCTGCATGTTGTCGGCATAGACCGGGCCTTCCTCGCTGTAGCGAGCGTAGCGGTCGCGCGAGGTGCCGCGGGTAAAAAACGAGCCCTTGGTCTGATGCGTACCCGGATAGGTGCGGTAGGCAATGCCGTCGCCGTCGACGTCCAGATAACGGCCGAAATCGCGGCCCTCGTCGAGCATCGCCGCGGTCATGATCTTGCCCCGGTCGTATTGCTTGGCGTCGTCCCATTTCAGCGGCCGACACAGCCGATGATTCATGCCGATGTCGAGATCGAGCATGAGGAAAATCGCGGTCTGCAGCCGGTCGGCGAGATCGAAGGCCTGCGCCGCCATCTCGAAAGCTTCCGCCGGGTCCTCAGGGAACAGCAGCACATGCTTGGTATCGCCATGCGACGCGTAGGCGGTGCTGATGATGTCGCATTGCTGGGTGCGGGTCGGCATGCCGGTAGAGGGCCCGGCGCGCTGCACGTCCATGATCACCGCCGGTATCTCGGCGAAATAGGACAGCCCGATGAACTCCTGCATCAGCGAGATGCCGGGCCCGGAGGTTGCGGTGAAGGCGCGGGCGCCGTTCCAGCCGGCGCCGATCACGATGCCGATCGAGGCCAGTTCGTCCTCGCCCTGCACGATCGCGTATTTCGCCTTCTTGTTCTCCGGGTCGTGGCGCAGCCGCTTGCAGTGGCCGGTGAACGCATCGGCCAGCGACGATGACGGCGTGATCGGATACCAGGCGCACACCGTGGCGCCGCCATAGACCGCGCCGAGCGCGGCGGCCGAATTACCCTCGATGAAGATGCGGTCGCCGACCTTGTCGGATTTCTGCACGCGCAGCCCGATCGGGCATTTCAGGTTTTGCAGCGCATAGTCGCGGCCGAGATGCAGCGCATGCACGTTCGAGGACAGGAGCTTCTCCTTGCCCTTGTACTGCTCGGAGATGAGCTGCTCGATGACTTTGGGATCGATATCCAACAGCGCCGAAAGCGCGCCGAGATAGATGATGTTCTTGAACAGCTGGCGCTGGCGCGGGTCCGTATATGTCGAGTTGGTGATGGCGGTGAGCGGCACGCCGATGACGTTGATGTCGTCGCGGAATTTCGACTTCGGCAGCGGCTTGGTCGAATCGTAGAGCAGGTAGCCGCCCGGCTCGATCGAGGCGACATCCTTGTCCCAGGTCTGCGGATTCATCGCCACCATCAGGTCGGTGCCGCCGCGGGCGCCGAGATGGCCGGCTTCCGAGATGCGCACCTCGTACCAGGTCGGCAGGCCCTGAATGTTGGACGGGAAGATGTTGCGCGGCGCGACCGGAACGCCCATGCGCAGTACCGCGCGGGCGAATAGTTCGTTGGCGCTCGCCGAGCCCGACCCGTTGACGTTGGCGAACCGGATGACGAAGTCGTTTACGCTTTGGAGTGGCATGCTTGTTCCGCGTGCGTCATGTCGATCAGATATTTTTGCATGTCCCAGGCGCCGGTCGGACAGCGTTCGGCGCACAGCCCGCAGTGCAGGCAGACATCCTCGTCCTTGACCATGATGCGGCCGGTTTTCAGGCTGTTGCCGATGTAGAGGTCCTGCGTCAGGTTCTTGGCCGGGGCCTGCAGGCGGGTGCGCAACTCGGCCTCTTCGCCGTTCTGCGTGAAGGTGATGCAGTCCATTGGGCAGATGTCGACGCAGGCATCGCATTCGATGCAGAGCTGGCCGGTGAAGACGGTCTGCACGTCGCAATTGAGGCAGCGCTCGGCTTCCTTCAGCGCCAGCTCGACGTCATAGCCGAGCTCAACCTCGGACTTGATATCGCGCAGCGCCAGTGCCTTGTCGCGATGCGGCACCCGGTAGCGTTTATCGGGCGCGATCTCGTTGTCGTAGGACCATTCGTGGATACCCATCTTCTGGCTGGCGATGGTCATGCGCGGCGGCGGCCGCACCGAAATATCGTCGCCGCGGCAGAAGCGATCGATCGAAATCGCCGCATCCTGGCCGTGCGCGACCGCCCAGATGATGTTCTTCGGCCCGAACGCGGCGTCGCCGCCGAAGAAGACCTTCGGGTTGGTCGACGCCATGGTCTTCGGATCGACCTTGGGCATGTCCCACTTGTCGAACTCGATGCCGCAATCGCGCTCGATCCAGGGAAAGGCGTTTTCCTGGCCGACCGCCACCAGCACGTCGTCGCACGGGAAATGCTCATCGGGCTCGCCGGTCGGAATGAGTTCGCGGCGGCCCTTGGCATCGCGCACCGCCTTGACCTTTTCGAACACGACGCCGGTCAGCTTGCCATTATCGTGGGTGAATTCCTTGGGCACGAGAAAATTGAAGATCGGGATATCCTCGTGCATGGCGTCTTCCTTCTCCCACGGAGACGCCTTCATTTCTTCGAACCCGGAGCGCACCACGACCTTGACGTCCTCGCCGCCGAGCCGGCGCGAGGAGCGGCAGCAATCCATGGCGGTGTTGCCACCGCCGAGCACGATCACGCGCTTGCCGATGCGGTCGATGTGGCCGAACGAGACGCTGGACAGCCAGTCGATGCCGATATGGATGTTCTTGGCTGCTTCCTTGCGGCCGGGAATGTCGAGGTCGCGGCCGCGCGGCGCGCCGCAGCCGACAAAGATCGCGTCGAAATTCTCGGCAAGCAGCGCTTTTAAGCTGTCGATGCGCTTGCCACCGATAAATTCGATGCCGAGATCGAGGATGTATCCGCATTCCTCGTCGAGCACGCTTTCCGGCAAACGGAATTTCGGAATCTGGGTGCGCATCATGCCGCCGGCCCGCGGGTCCTGGTCGAACACGACGCATTCGTAGCCCATCGGCGCGAGATCGCGGGCCACCGCCAGCGAAGCTGGGCCGCCGCCAACGAGCGCGATGCGCTTGCCGTTCTTCTGCGCTGCCGGCTTGGGCAGACGGGAGCGGATGTCGTCCTTGAAGTCGGCGGCGACGCGCTTGAGCCGGCATATCGCCACCGGTTCGGCTTCGACCCGGCCGCGCCGGCAGGCCGGCTCGCAGGGCCGGTCGCAGGTCCGTCCCAAAATCCCGGGAAACACGTTGGATTCCCAGTTGATCATGTAGGCGTCGCTGTAGCGGCCTTCGGCGATCAAGCGGATGTATTCGGGCACCGGCGTGTGCGCCGGGCAGGCCCACTGACAGTCCACTACCTTGTGGAAGTAGTCCGGAGCCGAAATGTCGGTCGGTTTCATTGACTCCTCTTGCCGCAGCGTCTGCCGCTTAAGCGGTACGCGCGCTGCTGCGGATCGGCTACTGTTACGGCGTGGCTCCGTGGCCGAATCCGGGCCGGGATAGTAGTCGAGCAGGATGCGGATTTCCACCGCTTCCGTTTGTAATAACAGGGTTTTGTCGCCCTTGCTGCTTAACATGAGCGCGATTGTGCGCGAGTAACTTTGCCGCAGCCACCGATGGCTACTCTGCCCCGGTTCCTCAGCTTAAGCATCTGAATTTACTAAACTTTCCAGGCCATTACTGAGGTGCCTCCTCGGCGCGCTGGTTCCGCGTTCTCGGTTAAAGGATAAAAAGCCCGATGACCGACACGACCAATGGCGGCGGCCGAGCGCCGAACAATCCGATCGAGGCGGCGCGTCGCGCGGTGCGACCGACGTTGCGCCGCCGTTTCTATGCGCAAGCGAGCGTCGCCAAGGAAACCGACGGCTACGCGGTGCGGCTTGACGGCAAGCCGGTGCACTCGCCGGCGCGGCGGATCCTGGCGGCGCCGACGCGGGCGCTGGCTGAGGCCATGGCCGCCGAATGGCAGGCGCAGCGCGATGTGATCGACCCGTCGACCATGCCGCTAACACGGCTCGCCAACGCCATCATCGACGGGGTTGCCGATCGCCCTGAGCCGGTCGCGGCCGAAATCGTCAAATATTGCGGCTCCGATCTTTTGTTCTATCGCGCCCGAAACCCGGCCGAACTGGTCGAGCGCCAGCGCCGCCATTGGGATCCGGTGCTGGCCTGGGCCGCCCACGCGCTGGGCCAGCGCTTTGTGCTCGGCGAAGGCGTCGTGCACGTCGCTCAGCCGGAGCAGGCATTGGCGGCGATCCACGCCGCCATTCCGGACGATCCATGGCGACTCGGCGCATTGCATGCTGCAACGACGTTGCTGGGCTCGGCGCTGCTGGCACTGGCGCTCGCGTACGGCAAGCTCTCGGTGGACGAAGCCTGGCAGGCGGCGCATGTCGATGAGGACTGGAATATGGAGGAATGGGGCCGCGACGCGCTGGCGCTCGAGCGCCGGGCCTTCCGACTTGCCGAGCTGAAGGCGGCGGCCGCGGTGCTTGCCGCGCATCCCGTTTCGCGGTCAACCGATCCGGGCTAGCCTCTCAACGGCTCCGCCGAGAGGCGGCAGGGGAAGGACGCAAAGTGGACGTGCCGGTTTCGGTTGCGGTCGCCAAGCATACGCTGCTGTCCGGCGGGCTTATTCTCGCCGTCGGCACAGCGATCGGCATAGTCGCTCAGAAGCTGAGAATTCCCGACATCTCGTTGTTTCTGTTGGTCGGCATGCTCATCGGCCCGCAGGCCTTGGGCTTGATCGACATCAAGGCAGACTCCGCGCTCTATCAAATTCTGCTGTTGTTCGGCGCAAGCTATATCCTATTCGACGGCGGCGCGTCGCTGCGCCTCGACGTGCTCAAGCGGGTGTGGATCACCGTCGTGGTGATCGCCACAGTGGGCGTTTTGATCACCGCTGCGATCACCACCGTCGCCGCGCATTTTGTGCTCGATGCGCCATGGATCGTGGCGGCGCTGCTCGGCGCCGCCATCGCCTCCACCGATCCGGCGACGCTGATCCCGATCTTTCGCCAAGTGCAGGTGCGTGATCGCGTCGCCCAAATGGTCATGAGCGAGTCCGCCTTCAACGATGCGACCGGCGCCATCGTCACGTTCGGCGTGCTGGGCGTGGCCATGGGCACCGGCGGATTCTCGCTCGGTGCTTCGCTGTTTGATTTCTTTGAGCAAGCGCTGCTCGGCATCGGGGCGGGAATGGCGCTGGGTTACTTGGCGGCCTTGCTGATCGCCCACGAGCGCTGGGGCTTTCTCATGGAATATGCGCCGCTGGTGACGATCATGGCGGTGATCGGCGCCTATTTCGCTGCCGACGGCGTGGGAGCAAGCGGCTTCATGGCAGTCTTTGTGTTTGGCATCGTGCTCGGCAACAAGGATGCACTTGGCATCAAGATGTCGCAGGCCGAACAGCATCGGCTCGACCAGTACGTGATGACCACCGCTTTCATCATGCGCCTGTTCATCTTCATCCTGCTCGGCGCACAGGTCGATTTCTCGCTGATGAATCGTTACCTGCTGCCCGGCATCGCGGTGGTTGCGATCTTTATGGTGGTGGCGCGGCCGGCGGCGGTGTTTGCCTGCGCGCTGCCGGACCGGCGGGCGCGCTGGAGCATCAACGAGATGCTGTTCATGTGCTGGACGCGGGAGACCGGCGTCATTCCGGCCGCGCTTGCCGGCATCCTGCTCGGGGTCAAGGCGCCGGGCGCGCCGATGATCGCCTCGGTCACCTTCATTGCCATTCTGATGACGATTTTGATCCAGGCGCCGACCACGCGCTGGCTGGCGAGTCGGCTCGGGCTCCTGGAAACGCGCTGACCAACAAAATTGCGGTCCCGGTCATCGAGCCGGCCAGCGCCCCCAGCGTTAAGCATCAAGCGGCCGGGTGCCGCAGCGCGGCCGAATCCGCTTCCCGCCCCGCTACAACCATTCTAGGATGGCCCTACGGCCTGTCGCGGTGGGCGTGCGGACCACAGGCGACGCGCGGCTGAAGAGGACCCGAGGGGAGGACCCGATATGAAACGTCGTCAATTCCTGAAAACGGCAGGCGTGGGACTTGCCGGAACCGCGATCGCCGCGCCGGCGATCGCGCAATCGTCGCCGCAGGTGAAGTGGCGCATGACGGCGAGCTGGCCGAAATCGCTCGACACGCTGTTCGGCGCGGTCGACGTCATGGCCAAGGCGGTCGCCGAAGCCACCGACAACAACTTTCAGATCCAAACTTTTGCGGCTGGCGAGATCGTGCCAGCGCTGCAAGCGCTCGACGCCGCGCAGAACGGCACGGTCGAAATCGCACACACTGCCTCGTACTACTATTTCGGCAAGGACCCAACGTTCGCCTTAGGCAGCTCGGTCGCGTTCGGGCCCAACTCGCGTCTGAACCAAGGCTGGTATTACCAGGGTGGCGGCCGGGAGGTGCTCGACGAATTCTACAAGAAGTACAACGTCACCATGCTGCTCGCGGGCAATACCGGCTGTCAGATGGGCGGCTGGTTCCGCAAGCCGATCAACACGGTCGACGACTTGAAGGGATTGAAGATGCGCATCGGCGGCTTCCCCGGCCGTGTCATCGCCAAGCTCGGCGGCGTGCCGACCTCGCTTGGCGCGCCCGACATCTACCCGGCCCTGGAGAAAGGCACGATCGATGCCGCCGAATGGGTCGGCCCATACGACGACGAGAAGCTCGGCTTCTATAAAGTCGCGCCGTACTACTACTATCCCGGCTGGTGGGAAGGCGGCACTATGATCAACGCCTTCGTCAATCTCGACAAATGGAACGCGCTGCCAAAGGGGTACAAGAAGACGCTGGAATTGGCCGCGACCTATGCCAACGACTGGATGATGGCCAAATACGACCAGCTCAACCCGCCAGCGCTGCGGCGTCTGCTCGCCGGCGGCGCCAAGCTGCAAGCGTTTTCGCCGGCCATCATGGAAGCGAGCCTGAAGGCGGCGATGGAGCTGCACGACGAGGTCTCCAAGACCAACGAGAGCTTCAAGAAGGTCATCGATTCGATGAACGCCTTCATGAAGCCCGGCTATTCGTGGTGGCAGGTCGCCGAGCTGAACTACGACTCCTTCATGATCCGCCACAACAACGCCTGACGGCGCCGTCATCCAAACGACAAACCCCGGAGCCGCCGCTCCGGGGTTTTGTTTTTCAAAGGCGACCAGCGTTATTTGAAAACGGGCGGCGGCGGCAGATCGATCTGCGGTACTTCGATCTTGATCTTGTTGGGATCGAGGGTCAGGCCGACGCCCTTATAGTGCATGACCATGGCGGGAATCATGATGACCAACAGCACCATGATGACCTGGATGATGACGAACGGCACCGCGCCCCAGTAGATCTGGCCGGTGGTCACGCCGGCGGTCCGTTTGCCGGTCACGCGGTCGATAAACGTCTCGCGCGGCGCCACTGAGCGCAGATAGAACAGCGCGAAGCCGAACGGCGGATGCATGAACGAGGTCTGCATGTTGACGCCGAGGATGACGCCGAACCAGATCAGGTCGATGCCAAGATGCTCTGCGGCCGGGCCGAGCAGCGGAATCACGATGAAGGCCAGCTCGAAAAAATCGAGGAAGAATGCCAGCACGAACACGAAAGCGTTGACGAAGATCAGAAAGCCGAACTGCCCGCCCGGCAACGAGGTCAACAGATTTTCGACCCAGACGTTGCCGCTCACACCGTAGAACGTCAGCGAAAAAGTGCGCGCACCGACCAGGATGAACACCACGAAGGCCGACAGCTTCGCGGTGGATTCGACGGCTTGCCGCACCAGGTCCCAGCTCAGCCGGCGCTTGAGCGCGCCGAGGATGAGCGCGCCGCTGGCGCCCATGGCGCCGCCTTCGGTCGGCGTGGCGACGCCGATGAAGATCGTGCCCAGCACCAGGAAAATCAGAAAAAGCGGCGGCACCATCACGAAGGTGGTCTGCTGCGCGATATGCGACAGGAAACGGAAGCCGAGCAGCCGGTCCGCCGCCCAGTTCACCACGGCGACGCCGAACGCGAACAGGATGCCGTAGAACATGCTGAGGACGACGAAGTCGGCGCCCTCGGCGTCGGAGTTGTGCATCATGAACCAGCCGAACACGGCGCTCACGAGAGCGAGGAACAGCAGCGACAGCAGCCCGCGCTCGTCGTTGCCGGACGCCATGAAACGCACCAGCTTGAGCAGGAAGAACGCCAAGCCGACGATCAGCACGGCCTGCAACAGCAGGACGAAAAACGCAGCGATGGTCTGGTACAGATCCGCCGTCAGGGCGCCGATAGGGAGCGCCGGGATGTCGGTGTAGACGTTGCGGGAGAAAAATACGATGACGGCGGCGACACAGCCGATCAGCAACACCGCATTGCTGCGCGTGAGCAGGACGCGCGCGCGCGGCTCGGCTTCCTTGAAGCCGACCGCCTCGCGCGGCAGGCCGGGCGCCGACTTCGGCGACACCCATGTGACGATGGCGACGTAGACGGCGTAGAGCCCGGCGAGCACGAGACCCGGTACGAACGCGCCCTTGTACATGTCGCCGACCGACCTGCCGAGCTGGTCGGCCATGACGATCAGCACCAACGACGGCGGAATGATCTGGGCCAGCGTGCCGGAAGCGGCGATCACGCCGGAGGCGACGCGGCGGTCGTAGCCGTAGCGCAGCATGATCGGCAGCGAGATCAGGCCCATCGAGATCACCGACGCGGCGACGACGCCGGTGGTGGCGGCGAGCAGCGCGCCGACGAACACGACCGCGTAAGCGAGGCCGCCGCGCACGGTGCCGAACAATTGGCCGATCGTGTCGAGCAAATCCTCGGCCATGCCGGAGCGTTCCAGCACCAGACCCATGAAGGTGAAGAACGGTATGGCGAGCAGCGTGTCGTTGGCCATCACGCCGTAGACGCGGTCCGGCAAGGCCTGGAGGAAGTCCGGCTGGAACTGGCCGAGCTCGATGCCGATCACCGCAAAGATCAGTCCAACGGCGCCGAGCGAGAAGGCGGCTGGATAGCCGAGCAGCAAAAAGATCACCAAGGCTCCGAACATGATCGGAGCCATATTGGCGATGAAGAATGCTTCCATACGGCTTCCCGTTTGCGCGGCAGATCGCTAGCGCTGCTCCATGGCTCCGATCAGCTCTTCGGCCTCGACCTCAAGCGAGCTTTTCTGGTCGGCATGCGGGTCGGCCATCAGGCCGCGCACGATGGCGATGCGTTTGAGCAGCTCCGAAAGGCCCTGGAGCAGCAGCAACGCGAATGCGATCATGATCAGCGATTTGGCTGGCCATTGCGGTAGGCCGCCGGAGTTTGACGATTGTTCGCCGAGCCCAAGCAGACTGCCGAACCAGTCGGCGAGATTCGACGGCCAGTGCAACGGATTGTCGAAGAACGCCGCGGGCAAGTGGGCGAGAACGCCGATGAAAGCCGAAAAGCTCGGCGCCGAATCTGCGGCGAACGGATAGCCGGTCACGATCATGATCAGACACAGCGGCAGCAGAAAAAACGCATGACCGACAAGCTCGATGGTATTGCGCAGCCAACGCGGCATCAGGTTGTTGATGATATCGATGCGGATGTGTTCATTGGCGATGAGAGTCCACGGCGAGCAAAGCAGAAACACCATGCTGAACAAGACCCATTGCAGCTCAAGCCAGGAATTGGACGAGGCGTTGAAGACCTTGCGGATGATGGCGTTGACGGCGGAGACGATCACGGCGGCGAGAATGAGCCAAGCCACCCGTTTGCCGAGCCAGGTATTGACGGCATCGACGCCGCGCGCCGCCGGCAGCAATGCTCTGATCACAGCGTCAATGGCGGCCACAGCTTCCCCCGCTTCAGCCGGTCGGACTATCGGGATTATTTGCTTGTCGCGTGCCCCCGCTCGGTCCCGTGGCCGAGCTCACAACCTTAATCCGATAAGGGTGGCGGGCGTCAACGACGAAATTCGGCAGTTCCTGTTGAGGCGGTTCCAATCAGTTGCGGGCGGGCCTGCCGGGCCGCGTCGTGGCGAGGTGCCGCCGCCACAAGGCGCCCACGACGAGGACCAGCACGGCCGCCGCGCCGCTTGCCGCCCATTGCAGGGCGCTGACGACCGCGGCGGGGAAAGCGTGCGTCAAGGCCGGGGCCACCGCGGTGTCGGTGACGATCGCCTCGCCGGCGACCCAGCCGAGCAAGGCGGAGCCGAGCCAAATCAGGACCGGGAAGCGCTCGAGCAGCGCCGTAATCAGTGCCGCGCCGGCGATGATGATCGGAATCGAGATGGCGAGACCGAACACGATCAGCGCCAGATTGCCCTGCGCCGCCATGGCGATGCCCAGCGCATTGTCGAAGCTCATGATCAGGTCGGCGACGACGACGATGCGAACCGCCCGCCACAAATGCTGTTCAGCCTGCACATCTGTCTCGTCGGGCGCCTCGGGCAGAAGCAGCTTGACGGCGATGTAGAGCAGGGCGAGGCCGCCGGCGATTTTCAGATACGGCTCCGCCATGAACTCGGCGACGCCGCCGGCAAAGACGATGCGCAGGAGGATGGCGAGACCGGCGCCGATCGTCATGCCCCAGAACCGCTGCCGGGGCCGCAGGCCGCGGCAGGCCAGCGCGATGACCACGACATTGTCGCCGGAAAGCAGCACGTTGATCGCGACAATGCGCAGCGCCGCGATCCAGAACGCTGCTTCACTCAGCGCAATGTTAAAACCTGGTGCCGTCGCGTCCACAATCACCGCTCGACGTGGATGCCGGTCTCGCGGATGATTCTGGCGTAAGTCGCCGAGTCGGCGCGGATGAACGTCGTAAAAGCAGCGGTGCCGATATGCTTTGGCGCCATGCCAAAGTCGTTCATGCGCTTACGGACCGTCATCTCCTGCACGGCCGTTGCCAAAGCGGCGTCGATGCGGGTGACGATCTCGTCCGGCGTGAGGGGCGGCGCGAACACGCCGAGCCAGTTGGTGCAGTCGATCGGCACCCCGCTGTCGATCAGCGTCGGCCAGGACGCCGGCAGAAACGGTGGATGGTCGTTGCCGGTCAGCGCCAATACCTTGACTTTGCCGGCATCGATCAGCGCCGGATAGACGACGGGCGGCGAGAAAATTCCGAGCGGGACGAAGCCGGCAGCCACGCCGTTACCAGCCGCCGCGCCGCCGCTGTAGGGAACGTGCAACAGCTTGATATGCGCCGCGGTCGCGATCCATTCACCGACCACGTGGTTTTCGGTGCCGGGACCGGGCGTTGCGTATTCGAGCGCGCGTGGGCTTGCCCGCGCCGCATCGACCATTTCCTTGATGCTATTGAACGGCGTCTGAGCATTGGCGACGACGACCAGTGGATTGCTGGAGATCATCGCCACCGGCTGCAATTGCGTGGGCTCGAAATCCATATGCGGCTTGAGTGCGGCCAGCGTGATCAGATCGCCGGGGGTAAGGAAAAGCGTATGGCCGTCGGGAGCCGCTCTCACCGCAAGGCCGGCGGCAAGCGTGCCGCTTGCGCCCGGCCGATTGTCGACGAATACCTGCTGGCCGAGCAAGGTGCCGAGCCTGTCACCGACGATGCGGGCGGCGACGTCGACCACGCCGCCCGGCGGGAAACCGACGATCATGCGGATCGGCCGGCTCGGAAAGGTTTGGGCTTGCGCAAGAGTTGCCGGTGCGAGCAACGCCACAACGGCTAGCCCGAACGCCACCGCGGCTTTTCTCATTCCACTCTCAATCGCTGATTTTGTCGTCGCGCAACTGATCCCGGGATGCCCGCAGAGCAGGGTGCAAGCCGCGCCGCGTTGCGCCCAGCGATCCGACCGCCGACCAAGCACTCCGAGAAGTTGCCGCCCGAAATGTACAGATGGCCGAATACGCTGCCAAGCTCGCCTGCCACGAACAGGCGGGGGATCGGCGCGCCGAATGCATCGAGCACGCGTTGTTCCTCATCATGCGGCAATCCGCCCTGGGTATTGGATACGATCGGCCAGACGTGCGCGGCGGAAAACGGCGGCTCTGCGATCGGCATCATGCTCGCCGGCGGCCGGCCGAAGGCGTGGTCGACGCCGGCCGCGCATCTGGCATTCCAGTCATCGATCGTCGCGACGAATGCTTGGCGGTCGAGCTCGAATGCGTCGGCGATCTCGATGAGACTCGATCGCGTCGTCAGCACCAAGTCATCGAGCTCTTGCAGGCTTTGTCTGTTGAAGCGCGCCGCTGTGGCAGTGTCGTTGTAGCTCGGCTCGCACAGGGTGTAGAGCGCGCGGCCCTTGGCGTCGACCACGAGCACTGCCGGGATGCGCGGAAACGATTGTGTGGCCGGATCGTAATGCGACAGCGGCCTGTGATTGGTGTCCTGCATGTACGGGTCGTATTCGTTCATGAAGCGCCGGCCGTGCCGATCGACGAGGATCCAGCTCATCAGGCTGGCGCGGTTTGCCGGGCTTCCCGGCGTCCAGTTGCGCAGCCGGCGAATGCGTATGCCGAGCTTGTAGGCGGCATCGGGATGATGGAAACCGTACACGCCGTGGGAATGCCACATGTGCCAGAGACCAGCTCCGGCAGCCTGCGCCATGCGAATGCCGTCGCCGGTATTGGCCAGCGTTGCAGCCGAGCGCATCGGCGCCGGCCAGAACTGCCGTTGCAGGTCTTCGGCAGCCTCGAAGCCGCCGCAGGCGAGCACGACGGCGCGGCGTGCGGTGACGATCCCGTCGCCGCAGCGCACACCCTTGATCTCTCCGGCATCGCGCCACAGCCGATCGACCGCCGTGCCAAGCCGGACCTCAATGCCGCGACGCAGCACGTGCCGGTGCGCGAGCGCGAACATGGTGATGCCCTTGGCGGCGCCTTCGGCGCGGACGTGGGGGTAGGCCGTGGCCGGATCCAATCCGGGCATGCTGTCGACTTCGATGTAGCCCCACGTTCCGTAACCCGGCAGCGGGTAATTTCCCCCGCCGGGCACAAGTGAGACTGTCGCGCCGAGTGGTTCGGCCAGGCTTTTGATATAGTGCGGAAGCTCGACCACGCCTCGCGCCAGAGCGCGGAGCACGGGCTCCGGGGTGGTCTGCGCCGACGAGGCTTTCAGATACCTGGTCGCCTGCTCGGCGTCGCCGGCGATGCGTGCGCCGCCCCCGGCGCAGATCGAGATGCCGCCGGGCACTGTTTGCTTCTCGACAATCGCCACCCTTGCGCCGCGATCATGGGCCTCGATTGCTGCAATGGCGCCAGCAAGGCCAAATCCGACCACGACGACGTCGAATGTCTCCGCCATCTAAAACGCTCATACGGTTTTCAGGAAGTCTGGAAGAAGACTGTCCGCTGGGGGTTTCAAACGAATGGTGCAGTGCAATTCGGATTTTGCCCTGTCAGATTGCAGTTGGGGGCTGTATCACGCCGAGAGTTGTGGCACGATGCATTCCCGCTCGCCCATTAAGCCGCCAACGACCATGTGGCCTCGCTAATGCCTCGTCAATCCGGCCATAGCACTATTCCGACCGAGCTGTTTCGTTCTTTCATTGCCATTAGCGAGCACGGCAGCTTCACCAGGGCGGCCGAGGAACTCAACCTGACGCAGCCGGCGATCAGCGCGCAGATGAAGCGGCTGCAACAGATGCTGGGCGGCGATCTCCTGGTGAAAAAAGGCCAGGGCATCGGGCTCACTGAATTGGGCACGATCGTCGAGAGCTATGCTCGGCGGGTTCTGGCGCTCAACGATCAGGTCATCGCCATAGCAGGCCGGGTGCCCAAAGGCGAAACCCTGTACATCGGCATTCAAAGCATCTTCGTCCGCTCGGTCTTATCCGAGGTTGTACGAAAATTGCCGGAAGCCAGTAAGGGGCGCTATCGATTCATTTCCGGTAATGCGAACTACATGGCCGAAAACCTGCGCTCGGGTTATCTCGATTTGGTCTTTATGTTGGTGCAGTCGGAATCGCGGCGCGGACTGGTCGCAGACTGGCCCGAAAAAATGGTTTGGGTCCATGCCAGACATTTTGTCGTGCCGGACGACGCGCCCATTCCGTATCTGAGCCGGCACGAAGGCTACATCGACCGCAAGGTCCTCGATCTCTTTGACGAGAGCAACGTGCCTTATCGCATTGCTTTCAGCGCCGTCGATTTGTGGAATCTTGCCGCGGCGGCGGAGGCCGGCGTGGGCGTGCTGGTGACGCTCGACCGAGTCAAGTCGGATCTGTCGCGCGCGCTGGTCGTCGCCAATAACAAGATCCTGCCGAAGCTTCCCGAGCTGCGCGCCGGCGTTTTTTTCAAAGAAGGCTTTGATACTGATCGCAATCGGGCGATCCTGCAGGCCTTCGTGTCGGCGGTGCGGCCGCGCTCCGCCAACAAGCATTCATGATTGAGTTTGGATATCGGCGCGGCCGTCAACCGCCGGTGACGCTCATGTGTCGCGACAAAGCCGGGCGCTTGTGACGGCGGTCGATGATGAAATCGTGGCCCTTGGGCTTGCGCGCGATCGCCTCGTCGATTGCGCAAAGCAAGAGATCGTCGCTTGTGGAGGCGCGCAACGGCTTGCGCAGGTCAGCGGCATCCTCCTGGCCTAGGCACATATAGAGCGTGCCGGTGCAGGTGACGCGCACGCGGTTACAGGACTCGCAAAAGTTATGGGTCATCGGCGTGATGAAGCCGAGCCGGCCGCCGGTCTCGGCGACGCGCACGTAGCGCGCCGGTCCGCCGCTGCGATAGTCGAGATCTTCGAGCCGATAGCGCTCGGCAAGCCGCGCCCGCACCATGGACAGCGGCAGATATTGCTCTATGCGGCCCTCGCCGATCTCGCCGAGCGGCATCACCTCGATCAACGTCAAATCCATGCCGCGGCCGTGTGCCCATTCGATCAGCTTGGGAAATTCGTCGTCGTTGACGCCCTTGAGCGCGACCGCGTTGATTTTGATCCGCAGGCCTGCTGCCTGGGCCGCATCGATGCCGCCGAGTACCTTGTCGAGCGAACCCCAGCGGGTGATGGCGCGAAACTTTTCCGGGTCAAGCGTATCGAGCGAGACGTTGATGCGCTCAACGCCATACGCCTTGATCTCCTCGGCATATCTGGCGAGCTGCGAGCCGTTGGTGGTGAGCGTCAGCTCATCGAGGCGGCCGGTACGCAGGTGGCGCGACAGCGAGGAAAACAGGGTCATGATGCCGCGCCGCACCAGCGGCTCGCCGCCGGTCAGCCGCAGCTTGCGCACGCCGCGCGCAACGAAGGCCGAGCACAGCCGGTCGAGTTCCTCGAGCGTGAGGATGTCGGCCTTCGGCAGAAAGGCCATGTTTTCCGCCATGCAATAGACGCAGCGGAAATCGCAGCGGTCGGTCACCGACACGCGCAGATAGGTGATGGCGCGGCCGAACGGATCGACCAAAGCCGGCAGATCCGCCGCCCCGGCAAAGGACACCGACCCGCGCTCAAGGTGCAAGCTTTCCGTTTGCCGGCCGTCCATCAATGAAAATCCCAGGTGCTCGCGGGCTGCGGCCGCAGCGCCGTCACGCCTCAAGCTTCAGATAAGCGATCATAGTGCCGGATGCAGCCCCCGCCGTCCAGGTATCGCACGTTCAGCGCCGCGGCATCGCGGCGTTCCGTTACTGTCCGGTCGGCGCCGGCGGGAACGGCGATGGCGCCTGCTGCTGTGCCGGCGCTGGGCCACCGGTGCGCGCAGGCGCCGGGGTCAGTTTGGCGGCAGTATGTGTGCGTTCCGCTGTCTTGCGGCGCGGCGGCTTGCGCACCGGTTTGGGCGGCGGCAGCGCCTGTAGCGCCACCCGCACCGGGTTTGGAACGAGCGTGGGCGGCGGGCTTTCCCAGAACGAGTGCTCCGGTGACGGTCCGACGCTGACCTGAATGGTTTGGGCCACGAAGCCCACCTTGGTGATGGTGATCGGCTGGTTCTCCGAGGGAACCGCCAGCGCGCAGGGAGTAAAGCAGGTCTGGCCCTGGATGGTGCGGACGTCGGCGCCGGGAGGATCGGATTCGAAACGCAGCGTCTGTAGCGTCGGCCCCGACGAACTCGATGAGAACCAATCCGGCATGGAGGGCGACGGCATCCAGTCGGGCATGGCCGAGCATCCCGCAAGCCCAATGCCCATCACGGCCGCCGTGGTGGCGGCGACGACGAGTCCGACGCGTGACATGACCCTCTCCGTCCCGAATGCCGGACCGTAAGCCGGCTGAGGCCGTTGGTAAAGTCCGCCGTACCCAAATCGGGGGGCCACCGCCAGCTGCAAGGCGCGGCCAAGCCTCGCAGAACGGACTATGCGAGCGGTAACCTTGCGGAATTGTTACGGTCTACGAAATGGTTAACGGACGCTTGCCGGCGTCCGAGAGCTGCCGTTCGATGGCCAAGGCCGTGACGGCCCGCGGCAGGTCGGCAAACGAGCTGATGACCCGGTCCGGTTTGAGGCTGGCGATTGACACATCGGTATAGCCGAAATCGACCGCGACGACCGGCACCTTCGCGGCGCGGGCGGTGTGCACGTCTGTCTTGGAATCGCCTACCATGATGGCGGCGGAGGGCTTGCCCCCGGCGCGCAGCACGGTGCGGCGCAGCACTTCCGGGTCGGGCTTTTGCATGCCGAACGTGTCCTGGCCGCAGATTGCGGCAAAACGCGGCGCGAGCTTGAGCATGTGGAGGAGCCGGACCGAGAGCCATTCGAGCTTATTGGTGCAGACCGCCAGCCGGTGACCAGCGCCGGCAAGCTGGTCGAGTGCGCTCTCGACGTTCGGGAACGGCCGCGACCGGTCCGCGAGATGATCGGCGTAATGAGCGACGAACGCGGCATAGAGCACGTCGATCTCAGCCGGGCCGCAGGCGCGGCCTTCGGCGGCCAGCGCCCGCTCGATCATACCCTTCGCGCCGCCGCCGATCAGATTGCGCGCGGTGTCGAGCGGCACGGCGGCAAGCCCTGCCCGCGTCAGAGTGAGGTTGAGTGTATCGATGAGGTCCGGCGCCGTGTCGATCAACGTGCCGTCGAGGTCGAAGACGATGGTGAGCATGCCGACGCCTAGCGGGCGACGCGCGGCTGTGCAAGCAGGGCCTCTTCGGCGCGTTTTTCCTGGGCTGGCCGCCGAAACGGCGCTAGATACGGCCCCGGGGGCGACCGCCGCGTCGCAGGGGTTTTTACCGGTGGCTATGGACGTCGAGACGCAGAAGGGCGCGGCCGCCGAACGCGCGCTCGATTTCGTGCGGCCGGGCATGCGGCTTGGGCTGGGCACCGGCTCGACGGCGGCGCACTTCATCAATCTTTTGGGCGAACGCGTCCGGGCTGGGCTCAAGATCGTCGCGGTCCCGACCTCGGAGGCGACGCGCGCTCAGGCCGAGCGGCTCGGTATCGCGCTGACCACGCTTGAGGAGACGCCGCAGCTCGACCTGACGGTGGACGGCGCTGACGAGATCGCGCCGGATCTGACCTTGATCAAGGGCGGCGGCGGCGCGTTGCTTCGCGAAAAGATCGTCGCCAGCGCCTCGGCGCGCATGGTGGTGATCGCCGATCAATCGAAATGGGTCGAGGTTTTGGGGCGCTTTGCGCTACCCGTCGAAATCGTGCCGTTCGGCGCCACCGCGACGCGGCGCGCCGTCGAGGCCGCCGCCGCCGCGGCCGGCTGCCCGGGGCCGGCGCCATTGCGCAAAACCCCGTCCGGCCATGCTTTTGTCACGGACGGTGGGCACTGGCTGATCGACGCTCAGTTGCAACGCATCGGCGATCCGCAAGGCCTTGCGGCGCGCCTCGCCGCCGTCCCCGGCGTCGTGGAACATGGCTTGTTCATCGGGTTGGCCGGGGCTGCTATTGTGGCTGGTCCGAGCGGCGTGCGTGTCGTCGAGCGGCCGTGAGTCTCAAGCTTCACAGGGGAGTGTGTCCATGATTGCCCGTCCGTCCACGCGCCGCAGCGCGCGCCGGCGCCCGTACCGTCTGCTGGTGGCCCTGGTAGCGCTCGCCTTGCTCGGCCTTGCCCGGCCCGCAGCCGCGCAAAATCCGGCGTCCGCCCCGTCGCCGGGCGCGATCCTGGTCGCCAAACAGATCGTCGAGCTCAAGGGCGCCCGGCAGCTGTTTACGCCGCTTGTGCGCGGCGTGGTCGAGAAGGTCAAAGACCAGTTCATGCAGACCAACTTCATGTGGGGCAAGGATCTCAATGAGGTCGCCGCTAACCTGGAAAAGGATTACGTCCCGCGTGTCGACGAACTGGTCGATATGAGCGCGCGCATTTACGCCAGCCATTTCACCGAAGCCGAGCTGAAGCAGCTTCTCGCCTTCTATCAAACTCCGGTCGGCCGCAAAGCCATCACCGAGGAGCCGAAGGCGCTCGATGAAAGCATGGCAAGCGGCGGCAATTGGGGCGACGCTCTCGCCGACGAGGTCGTCGTCAAAATGCGCGACGAGATGAAAAAGCGCGGGCACGATCTCTAGGATGGCCGATCACGACGTCGATCTCTTCGTCATCGGCGGCGGCTCGGGCGGCGTGCGCGCCGCGCGCGTCGCCGCGCAGCATGGCGCCCGTGTCATGCTGGCCGAAGAATATAGGCTCGGCGGCACCTGCGTGATCCGCGGCTGCGTGCCGAAAAAGCTGTTGGTTTATGCGTCCCGGTTTCGTGCCGAGTTTGAAGACGCCGCAGGTTTCGGCTGGACCTTGCCGCAGCCGAGCTTCGATTGGCCGACGCTGATCGCCAACAAGGACCGCGAGATTGCGCGGCTCGAAGCGGCGTACACGTCGACCCTGCAGAAGGCCGGCGTCACCGTGGTCAAGAGCCGCGCGGTGCTGGCCGATGCCCGCACCATCGCCCTGGCCGACGGCCAGCGCGTGCGCGCCGCAAAAATCTTGATCTCGACCGGTGGCGCGCCAAGCTATGGCGACAAGATTCCCGGCCTTGAGTATGCCATCTCCTCGAACGAGGCGTTTCACCTGCCGGAACTGCCGCGCCGCGTGGTCATTCAGGGCGGCGGCTACATCGCGGTGGAATTTGCCGGCATCTTTGCCGGGCTCGGCTCGCATGTGACACTGGTCTATCGCGGCGAGAACATCCTGCGCGGCTTCGACGATGACGTGCGCCATCATGTGCGCGGCGACATGGAGAGGCACGGCATCCACGTCATTACCGGCTGCAAGGTGGCGGCGATCGAGCGTCGCGGTGCTCATTTCTCGGCGCAGCTTTCCGGCGGCAATCACATCACCGCCGATTGCGTGATGTTTGCGGTCGGCCGCGCGCCGAATATCGCCAAGCTCGGCCTGCACGAGGCCGGCGTGGTTTTGGCCGCGAACGGCGGCATCGCGGTCGATGAGTTCTCGCGCAGCAACGTGCCCAACATTTATGCGGTCGGCGACGTCACCAATCGCGTCAATCTCACGCCGGTCGCCATTCGCGAGGGCCACGCTTTCGCCGACACCGTGTTCGGCGGCAAGCCGACGGCGGTCGACCACGCCAACGTGCCGACCGCGGTCTTCTCCGATCCGGAGGTCGGCGTCGTCGGGCTCACCGAGACGCAGGCGCGGGCGCGCCTTGCCCGCACCGATATCTACAAAGCCATGTTCAAACCGCTCAAAGCGACCCTGTCGGGCCGCGACACCACCGTGCTGCTCAAGCTCGTGGTCGACGGCATGACCGACCGCGTGGTCGGCTGCCACGTGGTCGGCGAAGGCGCCGCCGAGATGATCCAGCTTGCCGCCGTGGCGGTAAAGATGCGTGCCACCAAGGCCGATTTCGACGCCACATTGGCGCTGCACCCGACCTCGGCCGAAGAGCTGGTCACGATGCGGAGCAAGAGCGCGAGCTACGCCCGCGAGGCGGCCGAATAGGCCTAAAAACAGCGAAATTGCCGGGCTGTCGCTGCGGACCGAGCCGCTATATAAGGCTCGCCAAACCCGAGAAAGGGCGCGAGAACCACTGGAGAAGTGTCATGTCCATGCGGCCGAACGCGGCGAAATGGAGCCCAGACTCCTGGCGCTCCAAGCCGGCGCTGCAGATGCCCGAATATCCCGACCCGCAAGCGCTGGCCGAGGTCGAGGCGCAGCTCGCCACCTTTCCGCCCCTGGTGTTCGCCGGCGAGGCGCGCAACCTCAAGCGGGCACTGGCCCAGGTCGCCGCCGGCGAAGCGTTCTTGCTGCAAGGCGGCGATTGTGCGGAAAGCTTCGCCGAGCACGGTGCCAACAACATCCGCGATTTCTTCCGGCTGTTCCTGCAGATGGCTGTGGTGCTGACCTATGCGGCGGCCTCGCCGGTGGTGAAGATCGGCCGCATCGCCGGCCAGTTCGCCAAGCCGCGCACCTCGCCGACCGAAAAACGCGGCAGCGTCGAGCTGCCAGTCTATCGCGGCGATATCGTCAACGGCACGGACTTCACAGCCGAGGCGCGGCTGCCCGATCCGCGGCGCCAGTTGGAGGCCTATCGGCAGTCCGCGGCGACGCTCAATCTGTTGCGCGCCTTCGCTACCGGCGGCTACGCCAACCTGTCGAACGCCCATCAATGGATGCTGTCGTTCGTCAAGGACTCGCCGCAATCCAAGCGGTACGCCGAACTTGCCAGCCACATCACCGAAGCGCTCGGCTTCATGCGCGCCTGCGGCGTCGATCCGCAATCGCACAACGAGCTGCGCACCACCGATTTCTTCACCAGCCACGAGGCGCTGCTGCTCGGCTATGAGCAAGCATTTACGCGGGTCGATTCCACGACCGGCGACTGGTACTGCACCAGCGGCCACATGGTCTGGATCGGCGACCGCACGCGCCAGCCCGACCACGCCCATGTCGAATATTGCCGCGGCATCAAGAACCCGCTGGGGCTCAAGACCGGGCCGTCGCAAAAGCCTGATGAGCTTCTGCGCCTCATCGACATTCTCGATCCTGACAATGAGCCCGGCCGGCTCACCCTGATCTGCCGGGTCGGCGCCGACAAGGCGCTCGATCTGTTGCCGGCGCTGGTGCGTGCCGTCAAACGCGAGGGCCGCAATGTGGTGTGGTCGTGCGATCCGATGCACGGCAACACCATCACCTCGGTATCCGGCTACAAGACCCGGCCGTTCGACCAGATACTCAAAGAAGTGCGGGCGTTTTTTCAAGTTCATGCCGCCGAAGGCACCATCGCCGGCGGTGTGCATTTGGAAATGACCGGTCAAAACGTCACCGAATGTACCGGCGGCGCCCGCGCCATCAGCGACGAGGACCTCACCGACCGTTATCACACAGTGTGCGATCCGCGGCTCAACGCCGAGCAGTCGCTCGACCTGGCGTTTTTGCTGGCCGATCTTCTGAAGGCCGAGCGCCAGGGCAAGGCGCCGCCGTTGTCGGCTGTCGCAGGGCTGTGAGGACGAACAATCGCTGCATCATGATCGATGTAGGCGACCGGCGTCGGTTTATTCTCGATCAGAGAAAGCCGTCGATCGCAACGCCAAAGGAAATTTTTATTGCCATTGCGAGACCGACCGCGTCGCGCGACTAGCCTAGGTCAATGACTTGTAAACTGTAGCGGCCGTCCTTCATTTACAAACGAGTCACCCAACCACCCGCGCATTTACGAAACGCTCATGCTGAACGCAATGCGCCGCGCCGATAAAGGAATGCGCAAACAATTTGAATAAAACTGTCCCCGTTAAACAAGAACGAGAACAACAACGGGGTGGTGCGGTGTCGGAACGACGATGCATAGCGGGCGTGTTCGCAATCGCCTTGATGGCGGCCACGCCCGCCATCGCGGCGGATCTGCCGGTTCTTCCGGCTCTGCCGTGGCTCAACGGCAACGAAGGACCGGCGCCCAGTTTCACGCCGTTCGAAACAGCCAAGTTCACCGATTGGCGCGGCTTCTATGTCGGCGGCCTGGTCAGCTACAGCAGTGTCGACGCCGATTTCAGCAAAGCGACGCAGGGGCCAATCGCGTTCAGCTTGCGGCAGAGCACGCTCGAGGATCAGTTTCAACCGTCCACCTGGCAGGTGCTGGGCTCGGCGTCGCACGCCGCGACGGGTTTTGGCGGCTTTGCTGGCTACAATACCGAATACTTGAGTCCGTACGGACGCGTGGTGCTGGGCTTTGAGGCCAATTACGAGCACGCCGCGGTGTCGCTGGTGGCGCCGAACGCGCCGATCAGCCGCGTCGTGCAGCTAAATGCAAACACGACCGATGCGGTCACGCTGAGCGGCAGCGGCACGCTGAGCAACCTCGACTTCGCCACGATACGCGGCAGGGCAGGGTGGGACTTCAACGGGATTCTGCCCTACGTGTTCGCCGGGCTCGCCGTCGGGCGCGCCGATCTCAACATCACCGCGACCACCACGGTGGTGCAGACCGTGCAGAACCCGCCGTCGCCGCCGCAAACCTTCGTGTTTACCGGCACCGCCGGCAAGGATTCGGAGTGGCTGTGGGGCTACGCAGTCGGCGCCGGCATCGACTTTGCGCTCACCAACCACGTCTTCCTGCGCGGCGAGTACGAGTATGTCCAGTTCGAGCCGATCGCGAGCACGGTGATCAGCATCAACACCGTTCGCGCCGGCGCGGCTATCAAGTTCTGAGCCGTTAAGCCCATTGCCGGATCGGCCGGTCCGGCGCTAGACCTGCGCCATGAACGAGCGCTCCGCCGATCGCCTGGCCATCGCAGTCGCGCAACTCAATCCGACCGTCGGCGATATTTCGGGTAACCTGCAACGCGCCCGCCGTGCGCGCGCCACAGCGGCTCACGATGGCGCCGACCTCATCGCCTTTTCCGAACTCTTCATCGCCGGCTATCCGCCCGAGGATTTGGTGCTCAAGCCGGCGTTTCAGGCAGCCTGCCGTGCTGCCGTCGAGACGCTGGCGCGCGAAACGAATGACGGTGGACCGGCGGTGCTGATCGGGACGCCGTGGCTCGACGACAACAAGCTGTACAACGCCTATGCGCTGCTCGCCGACGGTCGCATCAGCGCCATCCGCTTCAAGGTCAATCTGCCGAACTATGGCGTGTTCGACGAGAAGCGCGTGTTTGCCAGCGGTCCGGTGCCCGGCCCGGTCAACTTCCGCGAGGTGCGGCTCGGCCTGCCGATCTGCGAGGACACCTGGACCGATTGGGGCGACTACGAGAACGTCGTCGAATGTTTGGCCGAGACCGGCGCCGAGCTCTTGCTGGTGCCGAACGGTTCGCCCTATTGGCGCGGCAAGGCCGACATTCGGCTCAACGTTTCGGTCGCACGCATCACCGAGGCGAGACTGCCGCTGATCTATGTCAATCAAGTCGGCGGCCAGGACGAGCTCGTGTTCGACGGCGCCTCGTTCGGTCTCAACGCCGACCGCTCGATCGCGTTTCAGCTGCCGGCCTTTGCCGAAGCGGTCGTGACCACCCGCTGGTCGAGGACCAACGCCGGTTGGCGCTGCGCGCAAGGACCGATCGCCGCGGCGGAGGATTCCGACCAGTCGGATTACACCGCCTGCATGCTCGGCTTGCGCGATTACGTCGACAAGAACGGCTTTGCCGGGGTGGTGCTGGGCCTCTCCGGCGGCATCGATTCCGCGCTGTGCGCCGCGCTCGCCACCGACGCGCTCGGCGCCGAGCGCGTGCGTTGCGTCATGCTGCCGTTCCGCTACACCGCGCAGCAGTCGCTCGACGATGCGGCCGCCATCGCCCGCGCGCTCGGCGTCCGCTACGACGTGGTGCCGATCGAGAGCGCCGTCAAAGGCCTGGAGAGCACGCTGGCGGAAATCTTTGCCGGCAAGGCGCGCGACGTCACCGAGGAAAACCTGCAGGCGCGCGCCCGTGGCGTCGTGCTGATGGCAATCTCCAACAAATTCGGCCTGATGGTGGTGACGACCGGCAACAAATCGGAGATGTCGGTGGGTTACGCTACGCTCTACGGCGACATGAACGGCGGCTTCAATCCGATCAAGGATTTGTACAAGACCGAGGTCTATCGCCTGGCACGGCTGCGCAATCGCTGGAAGCCGGACGGCGCGCTCGGCCCGAACGGTCCGGTGATCGTCGACGACGTACTCATTCGCGCGCCGAGCGCCGAACTGCGCGAGAACCAGACCGACCAGGACACGCTGCCGCCCTACGACACGCTCGATGCCATCCTGCAGCGTCTGGTCGAGGGCGAGGAGCCGACCGCCAACATCGTCGCCGCCGGTTTCGATCGCGATACGGTGATGAAGGTCGAGCGCATGCTCAACCTCGCCGAATACAAGCGGCGGCAGGCGGCGCCGGGCGTCAAGGTCACGCTGAAGAATTTCGGCCGCGACCGCCGCTACCCGATCATCAACCGCTTCCGCGATCCCGGCACGCCGCTGCCGGAGCCCGACCGCACGCTGAGCGCCAACGCTGCTTTTGCGAAAGCCGGCACCTCGGATTTTTGATCGGCTTTTGCCGCTGCGATGCCGTTACGCGATTCCCTTCCCTAGGTGCGCGGAGAGGTGAGTTACTGCGGCGAGATGAATGGCGGGCCGACAACGCGGACGTTGCGGCCGTTGGCGTCCTTCGTCGTAACCTCGCCGGGTTGTGGCGTTGCGGCTGATCCTTCGGGAGCCGGCGCAGGATTCCCCGGCGCGCCGGCCGCCAGCGGCTTGCCGTTGGCGCCGCGCGGCTGCGCCAGCGCCTTCTCGTTCTTCTCGTTGACGACGATGTCGCCGTTTTCCAGCGTGCTGGCATCGTCGGTATTGGCCAGTGCCTCGGCCCAGTTTTCGCCGGGGCGCTTGCACGAGCAGCTCGACACCAGCTCCTTGCGGTAGCGGAAGGCATTGGGCAGCGCGGTGTATTGCTGGCCGCCGACCGAGACCGCTTGCGTGATTTCCTCGCCGGGATTGCGGTAGCTGAACAGCATGACGTCGGCGGCGGGGCACAGGCGATGGCAGGCGCGGTCGTCGTCGGCGAAACGGCTCGGCACCGTCGAGTACGAGATCGGGAAGTAAAAGCCGTCGCAGGTGCGCACGCACACGGTGCGGAAGGTGCCGGCCGGCGCGCCGTCGCCGTTCGGGTTGACGATGGTGCCGCCGCCGAGCAGCGCCTCAAAAAATCCTTGCGGTCCGGAGGCGCGCGCCGCCGCGGTGTACTGCGCGCCGCAATTGTTCTGCGCCAGCTGGGCGATCACCGCCTGGTGCTGCGCCTGGCGGTCGCTGCTGCCGCTTTTGAGTTGCTCGAGATCACTCATCATGCGGTCGAGATTGCCGCGCATCTGCTGGATCTGCGTGTTCAGCGGCCCGCATTGCGGCGACAGGCCGGAGAACAGCGAGAAGAAGCCTTGGCCGGCGCAGCCGACGCGCTGCGCTTGCGCCAGCGTGCGGTCGAGATCGGTCTGCTGCTTGGCGATGGCGTCCTCGGTGCGCTTGATCTGCGCGGCGCGGTTCGGATCCGATGCGTTGCTGTCGACCGAGGCGAGCTGGGCTTCGAGGCGCACGCAGACGGGATTGGATGCCTGCGCCGGCTGAGCCGGTGCGCCGCCCTGAGCCGGATAGCCTTGAGCCGGATAGCCTTGGCCCGGATAGCCCGGACGCGCTTGCTGCGCGGGATAGGGCTGCTGTGGAGGATAGGGCTGCTGCGCAGGATAGGGCTGCGGCGAATAGGGCGGGTAGCCCTGGGCCGCCGCGGCGCCGGCCAGCGCCAGCACACCCAATGCGGCCGCGCCCACACCGCGCGCGAGCTTGATCATTATCGCTGGTCCCGACCCGATTTGCCCGCAGCGGATTGCCGTTCAATGGTGTCCAAAGGATGACGGGATCAGGAATTCGGTAATCAGAGGTCAGTAATCAGGAAACGAGGGCCTTGGTCGCCAAGCCTGCGATTTCTGATTACTGACCTCTGATTACTGACTACTGGTCGGCGTCCGGCTGGTTTTCGGGCCGCGCCCGATCGAATGCCGGAAGCTTGAGGCATGCCGCGTCCACGCCGACGATCTTCGGAAACTTGTCGAGCGGTACTTTGAGCCGGCGCGCGTTGGCGACCTGCGGGACGAGGCAGATGTCGGCGAGCGTCACGCGCTCGCCGCATGCATAGGGCCTCGGTGCGAGCAGCGCTTCGAGCGCCTCAAAACCTTCGCGCACCCAGTGATGATACCAGGCGTCGATCGCGCTCTGCTCCTGGCCCATCTGGTTTTTCAGGTAGCGCAGCGGGCTGGTATTGTTGAGCGGATGAATGTCGCAGGCGATGAGCTCCGCCAATCCCCGCACTTTGGCGCGCGCGATCGGGTCTTTGGGCAGAAACGGCGGCTCGGGATGGGTCTCGTCCAGATATTCGATGATGGCGAGCGACTGAATCAAGATTTCGCCGCCGGGTGCCACCAGCGCCGGCACCCGCATCTGCGGATTGACCGCGCGGTATTCCGGCCGCCTGTTGTGGCCGCCGTCCTTGACCAGATGCACCGACACGGTCTCGTAGGCGATGCCTTTGAGATTGAGCGCAATGCGCGCGCGGTACGCGGCGGAGGAGCGGAAATAAGAGTAGAGCTTCACGTCGTTCTCCCTCGTTATTCCTTCTCGCCTTCCGCCGCCATTTCGGCGACGAGCTGCGCCGAGCGCGCGGTGAGCTCTTTGACAGCGCGGTCGAATGCTTCGCGATCCGACGGCGACAAAATGTCGGTGAGGCGGCGGGCGAAGTCGAGCGCGTGCGGCGCCACTTCTTCGTACATGGCGCGACCGCTGCCAGTGAGCGACAGAAACGATTCGCGCATGTCGGCGCGATTGCTGCGGCGGGCGACGAGCTTGCGCTTTTCCAGCAACGCGACGGCGCGCGACACCTTGGTCTTGTGCATATGGGTATGGGTGCCGATCGCCTTGCCGGTCATGACGCCATATTGACCGAGCGTCACCAGCACGCGCCATTCCGGCACGCCGATGCCATAACGCCGCGCATAAACCCGCGACAGCGCCTGCGAGACCAGGCTCGCCACGACATTGAGCTGATAGGGCAGAAACTGCTCGAGCTTGAGCGGCGCGTTATCCCGGATCGAATGTCCGTCGGTCGCGGGCTGAGCCGCGACGTCTCGGTGCATGGCCTGCTGATTGCCCATTTTTTGCGTCCCACCGCGGTCGTCGGCGCCCTGCGGCCCTGCAGGTGACGCGAAAATGGCCGAACTTGCAGCCTTCCGCAACGCCGTGCTGCGGTCGAGCCGCGATTTGGGCGTCGTCCCAATGGCTGTGGAATGAGCCGCACACGCTTTGCGTTTTTTCCATCGGTGCTAGGTTAGGCGCGGCTGCCCAGGGTAACGGCGGCCCAAAGGGGGAGTGGAAACGTCATGGCACTGCTGAAATCCGAAAATTCATCGCATCCGTTACTGTCCTGCACGGACGGTATCGCGACCGGAATGAGCGATATATGGCTCTTGCTGGCGCGTCTCTTGGTCGCCGCCGTATTCCTGATGACGGTGTGGACCGGCGGGCCAAATGCCGCTTATCTCAAGTCCATCAATTTCATCGCGCCCGAGGTCATGAGCCCGTTCGCACACGTTGTCGAATGGATCATTGTGGTCACGCTGGTGCTCGGCGTCGCGACGCGTTACGGCGCATTGCTGGGATTTGCGTTCGTCGTCATCGCTTTGCTGACGGCGCACCTTTATTGGAGGTTTCCGGAGGCGGCGCAGAACCTGCAATACGTATTCCTCAGCAAGGATCTCTCGATTGCCGGCGGTACGCTTGCGCTTTTCGTGGCCGGTGCCGGCCGCATCAGCATCGACCGGATGCTGTCAGGCAAGGGCTGATTGTTCAGGCGAATAGCGGGTGGCCAATAATGTGAGGCGAATGGTCCATTCGCCAGTCGCTATTTCGCTGTCTTACCGCGTGCACTCGATGGCGACGAAGCGGTCGCAGCGGCCGCCGTTGCAGGAATCACTGCCGTCCGACGGAATGGCGCCGGTGATGTCGTCGCGGTCGACTTTGCGGAACGACAGCGCCTGGGCGTATTGGTGCGAGCGGCAATAGGAATTGGCGACGGTGCGGCCGCACGGGGCGCCGGTGGCGAGGCAATTGTCGACGCCGTAGCCGTCGGCCTGGTTGGCGATGATGAACAGCCGCTTTTCGGCGTGGGCGGCGCCCAGCATGAGCGCGGCAACGGCCGCGATGGCAACCAACAAACGCATCAAAACCCCCTCTGGCGGCCAGATGTCCGCACAATGGGTTGCAATAAGGGTCAAGTTTGCGCCGGTGCGGTGAAGGTTTCGTTAACCGGTGCGGTCGGGCGAGGTTTTGGGCTTTGTCACGCGCTGCGCTGAGCCGCAAGCCGCATCTTGACGGGCCCGCCGTCCTCGCCCATTGTGCCGGCCATGAACGGCCTTAACCTGATCTGCGGCATTTGCCGGGAGATTATTGGCTAGCGACAACGCTGGCTGCGGCCGTCTTTTCTCCGAATCGAGAATCTTGGGACGCCCGGCCAGCAAGGCCGATCAGGCGTTTTATGGCTATGCGGTCCCGACCCGAAGGGCGGCCAGGGAACTGAAATGGAACTCAAGCTCTACGATACGCTGACGCGCGAGAAACGGGTTTTTGTGCCGCTCGATCCGAATAACGTGCGCATGTACGTGTGCGGCCCGACGGTCTACGACTACGCCCATATCGGCAATGCGCGGCCGGTGATCGTGTTCGACGTGCTGTTCCGGCTCTTGCGCCATCTCTACGGCGCCGACCACGTCACCTATGTGCGCAACATCACCGATGTCGACGACAAGATCAACGCCCGCGCCGCCGAGGAATATCCCGGCCTGCCGCTCAACGAGGCGATCCGCAAAGTCACGGAAAAGACCGACAAGCAATTCCACGAAGACGTCGCCGCGCTCGGCTGCCTGCCGCCAACCGTCGAGCCGCGCGCCACCGAGCACATTGCCGAGATGCGAGCGTTGATCGAGCGGCTGATCGCGTCCGGCAACGCTTACGTCGCCGAAGACAACGTGCTGTTCAGCGTTCGCTCGATGCCGGATTACGGCAAATTGGCGAAGCGCTCCCTCGACGAGATGATCGCCGGCGCCCGCGTCGAAGTCGCGCCCTATAAGCGCGATCCCATGGATTTCATCCTGTGGAAGCCGTCGAAGCTGGGCGAGCCGGCCTGGCCGTCGCCGGCCGGTATCGCCGTGCCCGGCCGCCCCGGCTGGCACATCGAGTGCTCGGCAATGTCGTGGAAATATCTCGGCGAAGTTTTCGACATCCACGGCGGCGGCATCGATCTCGTGTTTCCACACCACGAGGACGAAATCGCGCAATCGCGCTGCGCCTTCCAGACGCCGGTCATGGCGAATTTCTGGATGCACAACGGCTTCCTTCAGGTCGAAGGCGAGAAGATGGCGAAGTCGCGGGGCAATTTCGTGACAATACGGGAGATGCTGCACAATTGGCACGGACGTACTTGGCCGGGCGCGGCTTTGCGCTGGGCCATGTTGCAGATGCACTATCGGGAACCGATTGACTGGACGCACGGAAATTTGGTCCGAAGCGCAGATGAAATCCTTCAGATACTAAATCTAGTTCGAGGATTTCATCGCGATCCAAATAACGGAAAGATAAACTTTGATCGAATATTTTCTGAGATTGAATCGGGTAATCCTTCCGAAGCTGTGGTGAGTGCTCTTTGTGACGACCTCAACACATCGAGAGCAATTACTGCAATTCGTGCATCAAAAATGAAGCGAGAGAGGGGGCTCACAATTCAGGTGGCGAGAGATCTTACTTTTCTGGGTGTCCTAAAACGAAGCGACATCCTCTATTATTCCACATTTCATGGTGTCGACAGTAATGTGGGCAATAAGCACGGAGCGATGAACATCGCGGTAGACTATGAGATGGCTAGAGCGAACGGCGATTTTCAGTTTGCGTCTAGTTTCGTCGAAACGTTGGCGAATGCTGGTCTTCGAATTATTGAGACTGACCCATCGTCACTATTAATTTCGAAAGGAGCGGACGAACGCGCGTTTGAACAGGTAGTTAAGGCTCGTGTTGCGGCTCGGGACGCGGCTCGTAGGGCAAAAAATTTCGCTGAGTCCGACCGAATCCGCGATGAGCTCGCAAAAATGGGCGTTGTCCTAAAGGACACCAAGGACGGCACGACCTGGGAGATCGCGCGATGAGTCCCCACGCGCAGCAGCAGCAAACATTCGCCATGCGGCCGCTGCTTCCGGACGACGTGCCGGTGCTCGCCGAAATTTTTCGCGCCAGCATCGAGGAATTGACCGCCGACGATTACAGCGATGCGCAGCGCGAGGCCTGGGCGTCGGCAGCCGACGACGAGGAATTCGGTGACCGGCTTGCCCGCGAGCTGACCCTGGTCGCGACCTATGACGGCGCCGCAATCGGCTTTGCCGCGCTTGCCGACAACACCCGCATCGACATGCTGTACGTGCATCCGGCCGCGGCCGGCCGCGGCGCCGGCGCCATGCTGGCCGACGCCTTGGAAAAACTCGCCGCTGCCCGCGCCGCCAAGGAGCTCACCGTCGAGGCCAGCGACAGCGCCCGCGGCTTTTTCGAGAAGCGTGGCTATGTCGCGCGCACCCGCAACACCGTCACGATCGCCGGCGAGTGGCTTGCCAACACCACGATGAGCAAAAAGCTCGTGCCGAACCCGAGGAGCGCATCATGAAGCGCGCCGATTCTCCATTCCAGCGCCACTGGCTGTATTATCTGATCCTCAAATACGCGGTCATCGCCGGAGCTTTGATCGTCTCGCTCTACGCCGTCTTCCGGCTTTATTCGAGCTGAGCCATGGCCCGCGAACGCCTTTATCTGTTCGACACGACGTTGCGCGATGGCGCGCAGACCAATGGCGTCGACTTTACGCTCGCCGACAAACTCGCTATCGCCGGCCTGCTTGACGATCTTGGCGTGGATTACGTCGAAGCCGGCTATCCGGGGGCCAACCCGATCGACACCGCTTTTTTTGTTGAGCCGCCCAAGCTTAAGGCCAAGGTCACGGCGTTCGGCATGACGCGACGGCCCGGCCGCTCGGCCTCCAACGATCCCGGCCTTGCCGCGCTCCTTGAAGCCGAGGCCGACGCGATCTGCTTCGTCGCAAAGTCGTGGGACTATCATGTGCGCGTGGCGCTGGAGACCACCGAGGAGGAAAACCTCGCCTCGATCCGCGACAGCGTTCGCGCCGCCAAGGCCAAAGGCCGCGAAGTGCTGCTCGACTGCGAGCATTTTTTCGACGGCTACAAGGCCAAGCCCGCCTATGCGCTGGCCTGCGCCAAGGCAGCCTACGATGAAGGCGCGCGCTGGATCGTACTTTGCGACACCAACGGCGGCACGCTGCCGCATGAGGTCGAGCGCATCGTCGCCGACGTGTGCAGGCAAATTCCGGGCGATCACGTCGGCATTCACGCCCACAACGACACCGAGCAGGCGGTGGCCAACACGTTTGCGGCGGTGCGTGCCGGCGCCCGGCAAATTCAGGGTACGCTCAACGGGCTCGGCGAACGCTGCGGTAACGCCAATCTGACCTCGATCATTCCGACCTTGAAGCTGAAGCCGGATTTTTCGGAAAAATTCGAGATCGGCGTGCCGGACGGCAAACTGCGCAGTCTCACTCTCGTCGCACACACGCTCGATGAGATTCTCAACCGCGCGCCCGACCGCCACGCCGCGTATGTCGGCGAGAGTGCGTTCGCCACCAAAGCCGGCATTCATGCATCGGCGATCGTCAAGGAGCCGGCGACCTACGAACACATCGCGCCCGAACTCGTCGGCAATCGGCGCAAGCTCCTGGTGTCGGATCAGTCGGGCCGCTCCAATGTGCTCGCCGCGCTCGAGCGCATCGGCCTGGCGCTCGACAAAGATGACAGCCGCGTCGTGCGCCTGCTCGACGAGGTCAAGGAGCGCGAGGCGAGCGGCTATGCTTACGAGGCGGCCGACGCGTCGTTCGAACTGCTGGCGCGGCGCATGCTCGGCCAGGTGCCACATTACTTCGACGTGGAGAAGTTCGACGTCAATGTCGAGCAGCGCATCAACGCCAAGGGCGAGCGCGTCACCGTGAGCCAAGCGGTGGTCAAGGTGAAGGTCGGCGACGATGAGTTGATCTCCGTCGCCGAGGGCAACGGTCCGGTCAACGCGCTCGATCTCGCGCTGCGCAAGGATATCGGCAAGTATCAAACTTTCATCACCGGGCTAAAGTTGACCGACTACCGCGTGCGTATCCTCAACGCCGGCACCCAGGCGGTCACCCGCGTGCTGCTCGAAAGCACCGATGAGAGCGGCGAGCATTGGACCACGATCGGCGTCTCGCCCAACATCATCGACGCTTCGTTCCAGGCGCTGATGGATTCCATCGTCTATAAGCTGGTCAAATCCGGCGCGCCGGCGTGAAACTAAAACCTCCGCTGGGAGGGGAGGATGCTTCTTGCGGTTGTCGCAAATCATTGTCAGTCTCGCTCCAAAGAGGAGCGGGCCATGAGATCGACCGGTTTAGCAGCCGCGTTGACCTGCGCATTGGTCGGACCGGCACTGGCATGGGGCGAGGACGGCCATTCGATCGTCGCCGAGGTGGCGCAGCAGCGCCTGTCGGAGCCGGCCGCGGGGCTGGTGCAAAATCTGCTCAAGGGCCGTTCGCTGGCATCGATCGCGAGCTGGGCCGACGATTATCGCGCGTCGCATCCGGAGACTGCGAAGTGGCACTTTGTCGACATTCCGCTCGACGTCGCGACCTACAACGCCGAGCGCGATTGCAAGCCCGACAAGGCCAACGGCGACTGCGTCATTGCTGAGCTGTTGCGCGTGCAGAAGGATTTGCGCTGCGCGACCGGCGACGCGCAGGCCGAAGCATTGAAGTTCGCTGTGCATTTCCTCGGCGACATCCACCAACCGCTCCATGCCGTGAACGAACAACAGGGCGGCAACGCAGCCCAAGTCGACGTCTACATGCGCGGGCTCGCCACCTGCCCGACCTGCACGGCCGCGCACACGCCAGTGAACTTTCACAAGGCCTGGGATGAGACGTTGATCCAACGAACCGCCTGGAGCTGGGGCGCCTACGTCGATCGACTGGAAAACGATTGGCTCAAAAACTCTCAGGAGGCCAAGACAGAAGACCCCGCGACGAATCACGCCCCGATCGACGAAAGGACCTTGATTGCCTGGGCGGAGGAGACCCACAAGGCGGCGCAAAAGGTGTGGTATTGGCGCCCCGCCGACGAAGTTTTGGACGATCGCTATTTGCGCGACGTACTGCCGATCATGGATCGGCAGCTCGGCATTGCCGGCCTTCGGCTGGCCAGATTGTTGAACCAGGCGGCCTCGCAGGCGTGCTCAACACGATAGCGGCATACATCAGGTCATTGCCAAGGAGGGCGCACGTGCCGTGCGGGACGGGAGTTAGCGCTTTCGGCGAACTGCGTTTATCTCCTGCAATTTTCATTCGCGTTGCTGCAGCGGCGCTGTTCGCGATTTGCGCTGCGGCCTCGGCGCATGCCGAGGATGCAGCGGGCTGCCAAAACCCGCCAGCGAAACGGGTGGTCGATACGCATTGGCCAATCAATATCGGCATGCTGGCGCGCCAGCTCGTGGTCTATCGCTGCACCGACTACATCAAGGAGATCGCCGCAGTGCTCGACGGCGCCCGCGAATGGGTCGAGCAGCGAGCGCCGCAGGTCGAGAAGCCGGCCATCGTACTAGACATCGACGAAACGTCGCTGTCCAATTGGGAAGCGATTTATCATAATCGTTTTGCCTTTGTGGCGAATGGACCTTGTGATCTCGCCGAAACACACACGTTGTGCGGCAATCGCGCCTGGGAGCTCAGCGCCCGTGCCGTGGCGCTGCCGCCGACACTCGACTTCTATCGGTTCGCCAAGACGCTGAAGGGCAAGAACGGCGACGGTGTTGCAGTCTTCTTTATTACCGGTCGCAATGAAGAGCCGGCAGAACGCGCCGCCACGGAAAACAATCTGCGACAGGTCGGTTACGAGACCTGGGAGAAGCTGATCCTGCGGCCGCGGTCGAGCTACGGCCCGGTCTCAATCTACAAATCAGGCGAACGCAAGCAGATTGAAGAGCGCTATCGGATCATCGCCAATATCGGCGACCAATACAGCGATCTGATCGGCGATCTGGACGACGACCATGCCGAGCGTTGCTTCAAACTGCCCAATCCGTTTTATTTTATTCCGCCGGCTTTGCCGGAAGCTGGCCTGAAATGCCTGGTGCATTGAGCGGCCGAGGAGGGCGCATGATCGACCACATCTCCATTGCAGTGCGCGAGCTGAAGGCGGCGGCAAGGTTCTACGACGCGCTGCTAAAACCGCTCGGCATGAGCCGCGTGCGCGAATGGCCGAAGAGCGTCGGCTACGGCAAGACCTATCCGGAGTTCTGGCTCAACGAACGGCCGCAGCTCAAGCCGGCGCCGGACGACAGCGGCATGCATGTTTGTCTGCGCGCGCCCGATACCGCGGCGGTCGATGCGTTCCATGCCGCGGCGCTTGCCGCCGGGGCCAGGTCGGACGGCGCACCCGGCAAGCGGCCGCACTACTCGATGCACTACTACGCCGCCTTCGTCCGCGACTGGGACGGCAACCGCATCGAAGCGGTGACGTTTTTGCGGGATGGCGAGTAAGGCGTCACTGCATATGGATTCCGGGTGCGCCGCTGCGCGGCCCCCTGGAATGACGGACTCACAGCCGCTCCGCCGGCACGGCCATGGTCTTGTCCGGCTCGGCGATCTGCCGCGCCGCAGTGCGCAACTTCGGCAAAATGTCCTCGACCCGCGTGGCGACCAGAAACTCCACGTCGAACGCCGAGGGCACGAACTTGACGGCGCGCATGTGTTCGATCAGGGCAAGTAGCGGATCCCAGTAGCCATTGATGTTGGCGATCAGGATCGGCTTTTTGTGGCGGCCGAGCTGCGCCCAGGTGAGTTGCTCGACCACTTCCTCCAGCGTGCCGAGCCCGCCGGGGAGCGCGACGAAGCCGTCGGCACGCTCGAACATGGTGCGCTTGCGCGCATGCATGTCGGGGACGACGACTTGCTCGGCGCGATCATGCTGCGGCCGTTCGCGTCGCATCAGGAACTCTGGGATTACGCCGGTGGCCTGGCCGCCATGCTTGAGCACGGCCTGCGCCAGCGCGCCCATTAGCCCGATCGAGCCGCCGCCATAGATCAGCCGAACATCGTTTTCGGCGAGAATTCGACCGAAGGATTGCGCCGCCGCTACAAAGGCCGCATCGGTCCCCGGGCTCGATCCGCAATAGACGCACAGCGCATTGATTTTGCTCATGGAGTATGACTCGTCGGACCCTTAGATGTGGCGTCGATTCGCGCCGCCTGCAAGCATTTTGCGATCACCGCGTCAGGGGCGGATGCATGGCGCGGCGAAACACTCTATATGACGCTCGATTGCGGCGGCCGCCGCGCCGTTCCGGTCCCAACTCCACGATGAGCGATCACCAACGTTCCCCCCATTCTCTCAAGCGTGAGGTCGGTAGCGGCGCCGACGGCGCCGCGCTGCTGTCGACTTTGGTGCATCTGTGGCCCTACATCTGGCCGGCCGCGCGGCGCGACCTCAAAGCGCGCGTCGTGTTCGCCACGCTGCTGATCTTCGCGGCCAAGTTCGCCACCATCGCGGTGCCGTTCACCTTCAAATGGGCGACCGACGCGCTGGCCGGTCATGGCACCGCGCCGGTCGGTCCCGACAACGTCATCATGTGGGCCTTGGCGACGCCGGTCGCCTTGACGCTCGCCTACGGCGGCATGCGCATCGTGATGGCGCTGCTCACGCAGTGGCGCGACGGCATCTTCGCCAAGGTGGCGATGAACGCGGTGCGGCGGCTGGCGCTGCGCACCTTCGAGCACATGCATCTTTTGTCCTTGCGCTTTCACCTGGAGCGCAAGACCGGCGGGCTTACCCGCGTGCTGGAGCGCGGCAGGAACGGCATCGAGACCATCGTGCGCATGGTGCTCTTGCAGCTGGCGCCGACCGTGGTCGAAATCGTGCTGGTCGCCTGGGTACTGCTGTTCCACTTCGACTGGCGCTATCTGATCGTGATTCTGCTCACGGTCGCGCTCTACATCGCATTCACGTTCTACGCCACCGAATGGCGCATCGGCATCCGCCGCGAGATGAATTCGAGCGACACCGACGCCAACGCCAAGGCCATCGATTCGCTGCTCAACTACGAGACCGTCAAATATTTCTCGGCCGAGGAGCGCGAGACCAGGCGCTACGACCGCTCGGTGGCGCGCTACGAGGACGCCAGCGTGCGCGCCTACGTCTCGCTCAACGTGCTCAATGCCGGGCAGGCCGTGGTGTTCACGCTCGGGCTCGCCGCCGCCATGGTGCTGTGCGCCTACGGCGTCGAGCGCGGCACCAACACGGTCGGCGACTTTGTCATGATCAACGCCATGATGATTCAGCTGTACCAGCCGCTCAACTTCATGGGCATGCTGTACCGCGAGATCAAGCAGGCGGTGATCGATATCGAGACCATGTTCGCGTTGCTGGAGCGCAAGCCGGACGTCGCCGACCGGCCGGGCGCGCGGCCGCTTGTCGTGCGCGCCGGCACCGTTTGCTTCGACAACGTGGCATTCGCCTACGAGGCGGCGCGGCCGATCCTCAAAGGCTTGAGCTTCGAGGTGGCGGCGGGGCACACCGTCGCCATCGTCGGCCCGTCGGGCGCCGGCAAGTCGACGATCTCGCGACTGTTATTCCGGTTCTACGATGTCAGCGGCGGCCGCATCCTGATCGACGGCCAGGACATTCGCGACGTGACGCAAACGTCGCTGCGCGCCGCCATCGGCATGGTCCCGCAGGACACCGTGCTGTTCAACGACACCATCCGCTACAACATTCGCTACGGCCGCTGGGATGCCACCGACGCCGAGGTGGAAGATGCCGCGCGGCTCGCTCAGATCGACGGTTTCATCCGCCTCGCGCCCAAAGGTTACGAGACCGAAGTCGGCGAGCGCGGCTTAAAACTGTCCGGCGGCGAGAAGCAGCGCGTCGCCATCGCCCGCACCATATTGAAGGCGCCGCCGATCCTGGTGCTCGACGAAGCGACTTCGGCGCTCGACAGCCATACCGAGAAAGACATCCAGGACGCGCTCGAGCGCGTCGCCAAGAACCGCACCACGCTGGTCATTGCGCACCGGCTTTCGACCATCGTCGGCGCCGACGAAATTCTGGTGCTGGACAAGGGCGTCATCGTCGAGCGCGGTGCCCACGATCAATTACTTGCCGAGGGCGGGCTTTACGCCAGCATGTGGAACCGGCAGCGCGAGGCGCAGCTGGCGCGCGAAATTCTCGAAGAGACCGAGGAGGAAGCAATCGCGCCGAACCGCAATCCGCCGGGCGAGGCCGAAGCGCGTGAGGAGCTTATGCCGGCCGCGGATGCGGCAGAGTAATCAGTGTCGTATCCGCGAAAGCGGGCTATCCACTAATCCCTGCATCCGAGATAAGTCTCGAGCGGTCACCGTTACTGGATCATCCGCTTGCGCGCATGATGACAACGTCGAAACAATCATCAGCATGTCCATCATCAGATCCATCCGCTCGCAATTGGTGCCACTGCATCCCGAGGGCTATCCGTTCGTCGGCGGCTTTGCGCTGGCCAGCCTGGTGCTGTTCTGGCTGTGGTCGCCGCTCGGCTGGCTCGGCACATTGGCGACGCTGTGGTGCGCCTATTTCTTCCGCGATCCGCCCCGCGTCACCCCGGTGCGCGACGGCGTCGTGGTGGCGCCGGCGGACGGCCGCGTCAGCCAGATCGTCAAGGCGGTGCCGCCGGCCGAGCTCGAGCTCGGCAGTCGGCCGCTGCCGCGGGTTTCTATTTTCATGAGCGTGTTCGACTGCCACGTCAATCGCAGCCCGGTGGCCGGGCGCATCGAGCGCATCGTCTATCGGCCGGGCAAATTTCTCAGCGCCGATCTCGACAAGGCGAGCGAGGACAACGAGCGCAACGCCTTGGTGATCGCCATGGCGACCGGCACGCGCGTCGGCGTCATCCAGATCGCGGGGCTCGTGGCGCGGCGCATCGTGCCGTTCGTGCGCCAGGGCGAGGCGATCGCCGCCGGCCAGCGCATTGGCATGATCCGCTTCGGCTCGCGCGTCGACGTGTATTTGCCGGAAGGGGCGCAGGCGTTGGTGGCACAGGGTCAGACCGCCCTTGCCGGCGAAACCGTCCTTGCCGATTTCGCGGCGCTTGATGCGGGGCGTACGTTCCGCGTCTCCTGATTTTCGGCACGCCGCCTGCCGATGGCAGCCTGCCGGTCCAAACGCTATATTGCCGCCATGGTCATGCCCGAACGCGATCGTCGCGGCCCAAAGCTGCCGCGCCTGCGGCGGCGGCGCTTCCGCCGCATTCCGGTGCGCGTGCTGGTGCCGAACGTGGTCACGCTGCTCGCGCTGTGCGCCGGGCTGACCGCGATCCGCATGGCATTCGAGGACCGCTATGCGCTGGCGCTGGCGGCGATTGTCTTTGCCGCCATTCTCGATGCCGTCGACGGCCGGCTGGCGCGGCTCCTCAAGGGCACCTCGCGGTTCGGCGCTGAGCTCGACAGCCTATCCGATTTTGTCAATTTCGGCGTGGCGCCGGCGCTTATTCTCTACTTCTGGGGGCTGCACGAGCTGAAATCAGCCGGCTGGATCGCCGCGCTGGTGTTCGCGATCTGCGCCGGGCTGCGCCTTGCCCGCTTTAACGTGATGCTGGACGATCCCGATCGGCCAGCCTGGACCAGCAACTTCTTTGTCGGCGTGCCGGCGCCGGCCGGCGCCATTACGGTGCTGCTGCCGATCTATGCGTCGTTTCTCGACTTGCCGCGCTCGTCGCTGCTGATCTTCCTGACGCTCGTCTACACGCTCGGCATCGCTTGGTTGATGGTGTCGCGGCTGCCGGTGTTCTCCGGCAAACGCGTCGGCACCCGCGTGCCGCCCGATCTGGTGGGGCCAGTGATCGTCGTGGTGGTGTTGTTCTTCGCGCTGCTATTCGCCTATCCGTGGGAGATCCTTACCGCCGGGACACTCGCTTACCTCGCCGCGCTGCCGTTCGGCTGGCTGTCCTACCGCGGTTACGAGCGGCGCGATGCCGAGGCGCGGCCGGAGCCGCAGCCGCCGGCCATGCCATCGCCATCGATCGCGGCCGGCGTGGTGCGTTCGCCCGAAGACGAAGATCGGCCGCCGCGGTTGAATTGATCACTTCGGCAGCGGATGGCCCGGCATCAGATCGTAGGGATGCGCCCAGCCGGGCAGTGCCTTGATGCGGTCGAGCCAGGCCGCAATGTTCTTGTGCTGGGCGGCGATGTCGAAGCCGAATTCGTCCGCCGGATAATACAGATACGCAACGAGCGACAGGTCGGCGATGGTTGGCGTGTCGCCGACGATAAAGGACCCGTTCGCCAGCCGCTTGTCGAGGATGCCGAGCGTATTGTCGAAACGGCCTTTGAGAAATTCCATGACCGCCGGATGGCCGGGGGGCTTGGCGAAATTGCGCAGGAACCGGTACGGCCCGAGAAAGCCGTTGACCTTCTGATTGTCGAAAATGATCCAGCGCAGCGCCTCGAGCCGGGCGTCGTCGCCTTGCGGCAGGAATTTTTTGCTGCGCTCGGCCAGGTAAGTCAGGATCACGCCGGATTGGCTGAGCTTTTTGCCGCCGTGCCCCAGCACCGGCACCTCGCCCATTTCGTTGACGGTGCCACGGTACTCAGCCGTCCGTGGTACGCCCTTGCCGAAGAAATCGACAAAAACCGGCCGCCAATCGGCGCCGATCAGATTGAGCATCAAAGCCGCCCGATAGGCGTTGCCGGATTGGGCGAAGCAGTAGAGCTCGTATTCGGCCATGGGGTGTCCCCTCATCACGTGGGTTTTGCCAGAGACCGGCGCCCCACTTGCGCCACTATTCCTAACCCGAATTAACCGCATGCGGAACACGGGTACGCAAGAGGAGTGCGTCAAATGACAAGGCTATCGATCGTTCGCGTGCGCCTGCCTTCTGTCGCGGCGGCGCTGGTTGCGGCGGCGCTGATAGTTCCTGCCGGCTTCGCCCGCGGCGAAGAGGCCAGTCATGCGGCGTCGCCCGTCGACGAATTCTCCAAACAGCTGGAGGATTTCCAAAAAAGCGTGCCGGATCTGAACAAGCGTATCCAGGACAGCGCCGCGAACATCGACCACACCAGCGACGTCGCCAAGGCGCGCGCCGAGATCGACCAGCTGCGCGAGGAGGTATCGACGCTGCTTGGCGCCGTCGCCGACAACGGGCCGGTGTCGCAGCTCGGCGCCAAGGCGCTCGGGCATATCCACGACAAGCTCAAGCAATTGCAACAGGACTCCCGCTTCAAACCAGAGGAGCGGCAATATCTGATCGGGCAGTGGCAGCAGCTTCAGGGGCAAACCGAAGCCGCCACCAAGGAGCTCGACGATGCTCGTGCGCAATTCGCCGGACTGTTGCAGACGCTGCAGCAGAACGAGGATTTCATCGGCGAGTTGTTGGAAATCCGCCAGGCCGAGCGCGCGCTCGAGGTGATCCGCAGCCTGTCGCACGACATTCGCGACGCCTCGAACCAGCTCAACAAGCTGATCGGCGGCATCAAGCCGCCGGGCGCTTAGCGCGCGAGGGTGGGGAGTCGCCGTGAGGGTCGCGACCAGACGCGCGATTGGTCTGTTGGCGAGTAGCGCGGTGGTCGGCGCCGTGATCGCCGCCTGCCGGCCGTCGGGCGACGTCGGCTATGTTGAGATCAAGACAGTGCCGAGCGCGACGGCGATGCGGACCGCACTCTATCTCGATTCGGTCAAGCTTGCGCCGATCAAAAACGGCAGCGCGATCCTGCGCCAAAGCGTCGGCACGCTGAAACTCGAAGCCGACGGCTTTGCCGGCGCACCGGCGCCGCTCTGCAGCATCGTCGTCGCCAAGGACCGCATCACCACCGTCACGGTCTCAGTGCTGGAGCGGCCGCCGCGCTGCCAATGCCGCTTCGTCAGCCACGACGCCCCGACCGCGCAGGTCTGCGTGAGTTAGCGCGCCTCTCGACGCCGACACTGGGGGACGCCGTCAATCAATCGTGAGCGAGCCACAAACAGCGCGCCGTCCGCTTTCGAGTACCGAGCGTTCTATGTCGCTAATTCCAAATGGCGCACGGATTGGCCGTATTGCGAGCGCGCCAACGCCGCGAATTCGCTTTTCCGCGCCATCAGATCGTCGAACGAACCGCTCTCAACGATCCGCCCGAACTTGAACACCAAAATGCGCGTCGCATTGCGGATCGTGGATAGCCGATGCGCAATGACAAACGTCGTGCGACCCTTCATTGCCGCTTCGAACGCAAGGATCAGCTTTGCCTCGGTGTGCGTATCCAGCGCGCTTGTTGCTTCATCGAGGATCATGATGGGCGGATTCTTGAGCAGCGCCCTTGCGATCGACAGCCGTTGGCGCTCACCTCCCGACAGAAGCCTGCCGCGTTCGCCCACGTTGGAATCGAGGCCGTGCGGCAGCCGCTCGATAAACTCGAGCGCTTGCGCCTGCTCGGCCACACGCAAGATTTCCTCGTCAGTGGCATCGGGTTTGCCAATCAGCAAATTATCGCGAATTGAGCGGTTAAAAAGCATGGCCTCCTGGAAAACCACGCCGATATTGCGGCGCAGCCCGACCAACGTATAGTCGCGGATGTCGCGCTCATCGATCGTAATGCTGCCGGATTGCGGGTCGAAAGCACGATGAAGCAAAGCGAGTGCGGTCGATTTTCCAGCTCCGGTCGGGCCGACCAGGGCGACGGTCTCGCCGGCCTCGCAACTAAAGTCGAGGTCCGCCACCGCCGGCATTTTTCCGCTGTAGGTAAACGAGACATGGCTGAAACGGACCCTGCCGAACAGCCGGCCCGGATCGACCGCGCCGGCACCTTCGCGGAGCGAAGGCGCGGTATCCAGAACTTCGAAAAACTGCCGCAGTCGCGGCATTTCTCCGAACAGGCGGTTGACGAAAGAAATCGCGTGCTGCATGCGGTCGATCAGCATGGTGGCAAAATTCATGAAGGTGACGATTTCGCCAACGCTGGCCTGCCCGGAAAGATTCAGGATTGCACCGATAAGGATGATCGCGAGGACCGCTAGCGTCGTGGACGTTCGCGTCAGGACCGAAATGAGCGCCCACCACGACAGCACGGGAAGCTGCGCAGCAAGCAGTTTCGAAATCACGTTCCTCAGCCCGGTGACTTCGGCTTGAACTCGAGTGAAGCTGTGCACGAGCGGCACATTGCCAAGCGTGTCGGATGCGCGCTCTGCCAGCGCCGCATAATGCTCCTCGACCTGCATCTGCAGGCCTTCGGATTTCTTGACTACGAACGCCGTGAGCGCCGCGAAGATGCCGCCCAGCACGACCAGCAGCGCGGCCAAGCGCCAGTTCATGTAAATGGCAATCGGCAACAGCACGACGAAGGATACGAAGGCGGCCAGATTTTCGCGAAAAAAAGCGACCCAAATGCCCCATAGCGCGTCCGTCCCCTGCAACATGATCTTGAGCAGGCGGCCGGAATGCCGAGCGTTATGATAGGCGGCGGGCAGCTGCAGCACATGCTCGAAATAATCGGACAGGACGGCGTGGCGCCGGCAATGCGCAAGCCGGTCGGCATTACAATGCGATAGCGTGCTGCAGGCGATATTGAATAGTCCGAAGCACACCCAGACCACCAACAAATTGGTCAAACGCGATGCGATCGCGGTGCCGCCGCCCGTCAGCGTGTCGATCACTTTTCCGAGCAAAACGGGCTCGGCGAATTGCGTGGCGGCGAGGACCAGATTGGCTGCGGCCAAGGTGCACGTGAGGCGGGCGGTGGGCGCCAGCAACGAGAGGACGCGCGCATAAATGTGCAGCAGCTTCATGCTCGTCTCGCTTGCCAGCTGGGCGAAATCTTGCGGCCCAGCCATCTCAAACGGCCGCCAACCGGGGAGGCGCTCTCGCCTTCCAAGGGCAGATCGATGTCGCGGACCAAGTGGGCCGGCCCGGATCGCCGTTCGAGAACGATCTTGCGGCTGTGAAATCCTTCCAGCTCGGATCGATGGCCGACGCTGATGATGGTGGTGGAATCCTTCAATTCGGTGGAAAGCAGGTTCATCAGTCGATCTTGGCTGGACGCGTCAAGCGCAGAGGTTGCTTCGTCGAGAACGACGACGTCGGGCCGATGCAGAATCAGTCTTGCGAAGCCAAGCCGCTGCTTTTCGCCACCCGACAACGTCTGGTCCCAAGGGGCCTCGTCGTCCAAGCGCTCGGCGAGATAGCCCAAGCCGACCTGACCTAATACGGTTTCGATGGTCGAAGTCGGCCACTGTTCGGCGGGGGCCGGATAAGTCACGGCGCGGCGCAGACTTCCCAACGGAATGTACGAACGCTGCGGCTGCAGGAACAGCCTGGCATTTTGCCGGATCTCGATGGTGCCGTCGCCCCAAGGCCATAGTCCCGCCAGGGCGCGCACGAGCGTGCTTTTGCCGGTGCCCGATTCTCCGGAAACGAGCACGCGTTCACCCTGTTCGATGACGACGTCGGCATTGGCGATCACCGCAACTCCGCTGTGCAGCGTGACCGAAACGTCGCGCAGGCGGATCGCCGGCGCTTCGGTTTCACGCCGGCGGATGCGGCTTAGCTCATTGCGTGATTGGGCCTTATCGAGCGCGTCGAGCGAGACCATGAGAGATGCAGTTCGTCGCGCAGACGCACCCCAATCGGCGAGCCGCGGATAATTGTCCACAAGCCAGCCGAAGGCGGCCTGCACGATCGTGAACGCCGACGCGGCCTGCATCATCTCGCCGAGCGTCATCGAACCATCGAGAAACTTGGGTGCCGAGAGGATGATGGGGACGACCGGCGCGATGACTGTGCTGCCTTGTGAGACGAACGTCGTGCGTATGTGCTGGCCCAGCAAACGGCGCCATTCGTCCAGGACTCTGTGAAGCGCTCGGTCCAGGCCCGACCGTTCTTCCTCCTCGCCGCCCAGCAGCGCGATACTTTCGCCGTTTTCGCGGATGCGCGTGAGGATGTAGCGGAAGTCGGCCTCGGCCTGGTTCACCGCCTCGGATACCAGCACGAAGCGGCGGCCGATGAACGTCATCAAGGTACTCGCCGCAACCGCATAGATGACTGCGGCAATCACTAAAAAGCCGGGGATGGCGATCGCGACCGTGCCAATCGACAGCGAGAGCGTCCCGCCGATCGTCCAAAGCACGACGATGAAAGTCAGGGCAGACAATATCGCCGAGAGCACCCCGACGACGAAATCTACCGGGGCGTCTGTGGCAATTCTTAAATCTTGAGCGATGCGATATTCCGGATTGTCGTGTTCGCCGCGCAGCAGCCCTAACAGGTAGTAATGCCCGCGGGAGAGCCAGCGGTCTATGAGAGCGCTGCTTAACCATGCGCGCCAGCGTCGTTGAATTGTCATCCGGCTGTACACATTAGCCATGCCGCAGCCAATGCTTCCAAGCGCCAGAGGAAGGAAAATGGCAGACAGCAGCAGGACCGTTGTCGCGTCGTGATTTTGCAGCGCGTCGAAGGTCCGCCTGGTCCAAAGGTTAATGCCGTATTGAAAAGCCACGGTACCGAAGATCAGAACGATCGCTGTCGCCGTTAGCGGCCAGGCCCGCCGATCGCCAATGGGCGGCTGCCAAAAGCCCAAAGCTCCTTGCCAGTAGCGGTGTAATAAATAGCGACGGCGTTGATGAGCAGCGGAGTCGTTGTAGTTCTCTCGTCCCTGCTGCCCCTGCTCAAGCGGTCTTTGAATAATCCTCCCCCGCCGGCTTCCGTTACGGGCTGTCTTGCCGGCCGAGCCTGGAAAACACGAGCGGGCGCCCTGGGTCATTGCTAAAACAACTCACTGCCCACCGGGCCTAAGATTCGGTCCTCTCCTCATCAGATAAAGAAACTCTGCCGGTGGCGGTGTAGTTCCAGCGCCCATGTTGCCGTGCAACATGGTTGCCAATGGAGATTCGAGACCGCAGTCCCAGTGCCCGAAATTATCGCAACCGCGGGGCAGACAAAAAGCCCGGCCCTTATTCGGGGCCGAGCCAATGAGCGGTCAAAATCTGCTTCGAACTTAGCTTTTTGAATCAGTGGGCCGTTTTAGAACCAGTGGACGGAATGGGCTATCCATACGCCCCCGCCAATGACAATGATCGGTATGCCAGCCCAAAGGATGATCGGAAGGAATGGCATCATCGCCTCCTTTATCTCTACGACCATGATAACGTTTTTATTTGCACCATGTTCCGAGGTGTCTTGAGCGTCTTTTTGCACCGCACCTCGAAAACAAAGTTAATCTGCGAAGGCTCGCCATTGAGCTGCTTAGGTTGATGCCATTCTGTCTCGGTAAAAGTACAAGACCGGACCGGTGAATCACTTCATCGTCGGAATGACGAACTCGGCGCCTTCCTTGACGCCCGAAGGCCAGCGCGCGGTGACGGTCTTGGTGCGCGTGTAGAAGCGGATCGAATCCGGGCCGTGCTGGTTGAGGTCGCCGAAGCCCGAGCGTTTCCAGCCGCCGAACGTGTAGTACGACAGCGGCACCGGAATCGCGAAGTTGACGCCGACCATGCCGATTTCGACGCGGCTGACGAAGTCGCGCGCGGCATCGCCGTCGCGAGTGAAGATGGCGACGCCATTGCCGTAGTCGTGCTCCGACGGCAGCCGCACCGCCTCCTCGTAATCCTTGGCGCGCACCACCGACAGGACGGGTCCGAAAATCTCCTCCTTATAGATGCGCATGTCGGGCGTGACGTGATCGAACAGGCAGCCGCCCATGAAGTTGCCGCTCTCGTAGCCCTGCATCTTGAAGCCGCGGCCATCGACCAGCAGTTTGGCGCCTTCCTTGACGCCGAGGTCGACGTAGCTCTTCACCTTGTCGAGATGCGCGCGCGTGATCAGCGGGCCGAAATCGGCCTGCGCGTCGGTCGAAGGACCGATCTTCAGGCTTTCGACGCGCGGCACCAGTTTCTCCAGAAGCACATCGGCGGTCTTGTTGCCGACCGGCACCGCCACCGACACCGCCATGCAGCGCTCGCCGGCCGAGCCGTAGCCGGCGCCGATCAGCGCGTCGACCGCCTGGTCCATGTCGGCGTCCGGCATGATGATCATCTGGTTCTTGGCGCCGCCGAAACATTGCGCGCGCTTACCGTTGGCGGCCGCGGTCGCATAGACGTATTCGGCAATCGCCGAGGAGCCGACGAAGCCGACCGCTTTTATGCGTCGATCGGTGAGCAGCGTGTCGACCGCTTCCTTATCGCCGTTGACGACGTTGAGCACGCCGGCCGGCAGCCCAGCCTCGACCAAGAGCTCGGCAAGCCGCATCGGCACCGACGGATCGCGCTCCGACGGTTTCAAGATGAAAGCGTTGCCGCAGGCGAGCGCGGGGGCGAATTTCCACATCGGGATCATGGCCGGGAAGTTGAACGGCGTAATGCCGGCGACGACGCCGAGCGGCTGGCGCAGCGAGAACAGATCGATGCCGGGACCGGCGCCGTCGGAGAATTCGCCCTTGAGCAGGTGCGGAATGCCACAGGCGAACTCGACGACTTCAAGGCCACGCTGAATGTCGCCCTTGGCGTCGGCGAAGGTCTTGCCGTGCTCCGACGACAGGAGCCGCGCCAGCGAGTCGAACTCCTTCTGCACGAGATCGAGGAATTTGATCATGACGCGGGCGCGGCGCTGCGGGTTGACCGCGGCCCAGGCCGGTTGCGCCGCCTCGGCGACCGCGATGGCGTGCTCGACCTCGGCATGCTTGGCGAACGCCACCTTGGCCTGCACCTCGCCGGTGTTCGGATTGAACACGTCGCCGTGGCGCCCCGACGTTCCCTTGACCTCTTTGCCGCCGATGAAGTGGCCGATTTCACGCATCGCATTCTCCTTGGACTCTGCACCCGGCCGCAGCCGTCGCGTTTGCCCCTATTGTGCGGCTTTTTTCCGCGTCGGTCACGGGGGCCGAGCACGTGCGCCGCAGGTCCACCGCACTCCCGGTAACCCGCCCTTAAGCCCGCCAACGCTACGGTTGCCGTCCGCGGGCCTGTTAGGGCCCGGCGTGGCGTGGGTGGGGTTGCGTTATGGACATTGCCACAGGCCTTGGCCTGCTCGCCGGGGCCGTCGTGCTGTGCACGCTCATCCTGATGGGTGGCGACCTCAGGATGTTTCTCGACATGCACGCCGCCATCGTCATCTTCGGCGGCTCGTTCGCAGCGACCCTGATCCGCTTCCCGTTGACCTCGATCTTTCATGGCCTGCCGCTCGGCGCCAGGTTCGCCTTCAGCATGCGCCGCATCACCCAGCGCGAGCTGGTCGATGAGATCGCCGCGCTCGCCGACATTGCCCGCAAGCAGGGACCCCTGGGACTGGAGAAGGTCGAGATCGAGGATCCCTTCCTCGCCAAAGGCATCCGCTTCGTCGCCGACGGCTATGACACCAGCTTCATCCGCGACAACCTCGAGCGCGACCGCGACAACTTTCTGACCCACTTGGACGAAGGTCAAAAAATCTATCGCGCGGTCGGCGATTGCGCGCCGGCGTTCGGCATGATCGGCACCCTGATCGGCATGGTGCAGATGTTCGCCAACATGACCGATCCGTCGAAGCTCGGGCCGTTCATGGCGGTGGCGTTGTTGGCGACGTTCTACGGCGCCGCGGTCGCCAACCTGCTTTGCCTGCCGATCGCCGACAAGCTGCATCTCAAGCTGGTCGACGAAGAGATCAACCGCACGCTGATCATCGACGGCATCCTGATGATCCGCGAATCCAAAAGTCCGACTTTGGTGCGCGAGATGCTGCTGGCCTATCTGCCGGAGCATCATCGCACCGAAGGCGCGGAGCCGGAGCCGGTGCCGGCCTGATCGGCCGCGGCGCAAGGACGTAAACCATGGCACGGCGCAATCAGGCGCATGCAGGCGGTCACGGCTGGTTCGTCACCTTCGCCGATCTGATGGGGCTGTTGGTCAGCTTCTTCGTCATGCTGGTCGCGTTCTCCAACCAGGATCAGCAGAAACTGCAGATCGTCGCCGGCTCGATGCGCGACGCCTTCGGCGTGCAGACCGCGGTACGCTATTCCGGCATCATCGAGGTCAACGGGCTGCCGACCCGGCCGCGGCTGAAGAACGCCGCGCACGTGCGGCCGGAAGATGCCTCGGCCACGCCCACGCCCGACGAGCAGGACCGCAAACGCAGCTACGGCGCTCGGCTCGAGCAGGACCAAGCATTTGCCCTCGCCGCCGCGTCGCTGCGCCAGGCGCTCCAAGACATGCCCGAACTGGCCGAAGCGTCGAAGCACGTGATGATGGAAGAGACCAAGGAGGGCTTCAACATCGAGATCGTCGACCAGGAAGGCCGCTCGATGTTCCCGGAGGGCTCGAAGGACCCGTACCCACGGACCCGCGAAATCATCAAGAAGCTCGCCGGGCCCCTCAAAGCCGTGCCGTACCGGGTCGCCATCACCGGCCACACCGCCGCCATGCGCACTGCGCCGTCGCCCGGTTATGGTCCCTGGAACCTCTCGGTCGATCGGGCCAATTCGGTCCGCCGCATCCTCGAAGAGGAGGGGCTGCCGTCCAATAATATTTACGAGGTGGCCGGCAAAGCCGATACCGATCCATTATTTCCCGACGATCCCTATATTGCGGCCAATCGGCGGGTCACCATCACGTTGATGCGAGAGGCGCCGCCGGTTCCGCCGGATTTGAAGCCGTAAGCGAATTGTACTAGGGGAGAGCCGCGCCGGACCGGCCTTGTCGCCGTTGCGGTGGCGGCCGCCCAGCCCACCCGCGGCATCGGACGGCCCACCAGGAGCAGGGCTCATCCTGTTTCACCATTCATGAGTGACAGCGTAGCCGCTCCCGGAGCCGGCGATGTGACGGCCAGCGCCGATGCCGAATTCCGTTCGCGCGCCGGATTTTGGGGATTGACGCTCGGCAGTCTCGGCGTCGTCTACGGCGACATCGGCACGAGCCCGCTCTACGCGTTCCGTTTAGCGATCATCGCCGCTGCCGGCAGTCCCGATGGCTACCAGACGCTTCGGCACGGTCAGGAGGAATTGGCGCGCGGCATCGTGCTCGGCGTCACTTCGCTGATCTTGTGGGCGCTGATCATCGTCGTCACGCTGAAATACGTGTTGATCCTGCTGCGCGCCGACAATAACGGCGAGGGCGGCACGCTCACCTTGATGGCGCTGGCCTCGCGTGCCATCGGCCGGGTCGGCAAAGCGGCCGGCGTGATCGCGCTCCTTGGCATCATCAGCGCCGCTTTGTTCTACGGCGATGCCGTGATCACCCCGGCGCTGTCGGTGCTCTCGGCGATCGAAGGCATCGACGTCGCGACGCCGGCCTTCCACCATGTCGTGGTGCCGCTGACCATTGTCATTCTGGTCTTGCTGTTCGCCTTGCAATCGCGTGGCACCGCGAAAGTTGCGGCGCTGTTCGGCCCGATCACCTTGATCTGGTTCGTGGTCATCGCAATTGCCGGCTTCATGTGGATCGCCGCCGATCCCGGCATACTTTCCGCGTTCAATCCTTATCATGGCGCCAATTTCCTGCTGCACCATGGCATGATCGGACTTTACACGCTTGGCGCCGTGTTTCTGGCGGTGACCGGGGCGGAAGCGCTTTACGCCGATCTCGGCCATTTCGGCCGCGGACCGATTCAGTTCGCCTGGCTCGCTTTGGTGCTGCCGTCGCTGGCGCTGAATTATCTGGGCCAGGGCGCGCTGGTCTATGCGCGGCCGGAGGCGATCGTCCAGCCGTTCTTCCTGCTTTATCCCGACTGGGCGCAAATCCCGATGGTCGTACTGGCGACGCTGGCGACCGTGATCGCGAGCCAGGCGGTGATCACCGGCGCCTATTCGATGACCCGGCAGGCGATCCAACTGGGACTGTTGCCGCGGTTTGAAATCCGCCACACCTCGGCGCAGCTGGCCGGCCAGATTTACATGCCGCGGGTCAACGGCCTGTTGCTGGCCGGCGTGCTGCTCCTGGTGGGTCTGTTCCGGTCGTCGGACGCGCTCGGCTCGGCCTACGGCATTGCGGTGACCGGCACCATGGTGGTCACCGGCATGATGGCGTTCATCGTGATCTGGCGACGGTGGGGCTGGTCGCCGCTCACCGCGGCGGCGCTGATGCTGCCGTTTTTGTTCATCGATTTGATCTTCCTGTCCGCCAATCTCCTCAAGGTGGTGGACGGTGGCTGGGTGCCGTTGGTGCTTGGCGGCGCGGTCATGCTGGTCATGTACACTTGGCGGCGCGGCAGCCGGCTCTTGTTCGACAAGACGCGGCGGTTGGAAACGCCGCTCGATGATCTCGTGCGCATGTTGGAGAAAAAGCCGCCGCAGCGCGTTTCCGGCACCGCCGTGTTCCTCACCAGTGATCCGAAAAGCGCGCCGACCGCGCTGTTGCACAGCCTCAAGCACTACAAGGTGCTGCACGAGCACAACGTCATTCTCAGCATCGAGACGACGCATACCCCGCGCGTGCCCACCGACCGACGCGTCAGCATCGAACCGATCAGCGCCACCTTCATGCGCATCCTGCTGCGCTTCGGTTACATGGAGACGCCAAACGTGCCGCGCGCGCTGGCGATCGCCCGCAAGCTCGGCTGGCATTTCGATATCATGTCGACGTCGTTCTTTTTGTCGCGGCGCGCGCTGCGGCCGGCGCCACGCTCCGGCATGCCGCGTTGGCAAGACCGATTGTTCATTCGGCTCGCCCGCTCGGCCAACGACGCCACCGACTATTTCCAGATCCCGACTGATCGCGTGGTCGAGGTCGGCACGCAAGTAACGGTGTGACGGGGTCTTGAATCCCGCCGCCGCCGGCGCGACTGTGTTGCACTCGTCGACAAGAGGAAGACCGATGTCGGAGCAAAATGCGGGGCCTCGGGTGCGCGATCTGACGCCGGCCGAAGTCGCGCGCGGGCTGAGCGAAGGCCGCATGGTGCTGGTCGATGTTCGCGAGCCCAACGAGACGGCGCTGGAGCGCTTCCCGGGCGCGGTGATCGTGCCGCTGTCCGCCTTCGATGCGGCCGCCATTCCGGCGCCGCCAGGCCGCGAAGTCGTGTTCGCCTGCCGCTCCGGCCGCCGCTCGGTGACGGCGTCGCTGGCCGCGCAGGAGCAGGGCTTTGCCTATGGCTCGCATCTCGCCGGCGGTATCTTGGCCTGGAAGGCCGCGGGTCTGCCGACCGAGACGTAGGCGCGTGATCCCGCCGTCTCGACATTGGCCCCGAAGCCGCGCCGCGCTTGCGGCCGTACAGCTTTGGCTCGCCGTCGGCGTTGTGGCGATCGGGATTTTCGCCAGCGCGGGCGCACGCAGCCAGCCGCAGCGCGTCGTCAATATCTACAACTGGTCGGACTACGTCGATCCGGCCGTGCTCGATGATTTCACCAAAAAGACCGGCATCACCGTCCGCTACGACACCTTCGACAGCAGCGACACGCTCGAAGCCAAGCTCCTCGCCGGGCAGTCCGGCTACGACGTGGTGGTGCCGACCGGTTATTTCCTCGCCCGCGAGATCGCGGCCGGCATCTTTCAGCCGCTCGATAAATCCAAGCTGCCCAATCTGGTTCACGTCTGGCCGGACATCGCCGAGCGGCTCGCCGCCTACGATCCGGGCAACCGCTTCGCCGTCAACTACATGTGGGGCACGACCGGCATCGGCTATAACGTCAAGGCGGTGCAGCAAATTCTGGGTCCCGGCGCCGCGATCGACAGCTGGAGCACTGTTTTCGAGGCGGACCAGATCGCCAAGTTCAAGGATTGCGGCGTGCACCTGCTCGATTCCTCTGATGACGTGATGTCGGCGGCGCTGCATTATCTCGGGCTCGATCCGAACTCGAGCGCGCCGGCCGATCTGCAGAAGGCCGCCGATCTGTTGATCAAGGTCAGGCCGTACGTGCGCAAGTTTCATTCGTCCGAATACATCAATGCGCTGGCCAGTGGCGAAATCTGCCTGGCCCTTGGTTATTCGGGCGACCTCAAGCAGGCGCAGAAGCGCGCTGCCGCCGCCAACAGCGGCATCGCCATCGAGTATGCGATTCCGAAGGAAGGCGCGCCGCTGTGGTTCGACAACATGGCGATCCCGAAGGACGCGCCCCACGTCGCCGCCGCGCACGAGCTCATCAATTATCTGCTCGATCCGCAGGTCGCGGCGCGCAACAGCAATTTCGTGTCCTATGCCAATGGCGACCGGCCAAGCGATCTGATCGATCCGGCGATCCGCTACGACCGCACCATCTATCCCGAGGCCGCCACCATGGTGAAGCTCTTCACCATCATCGCGCGCGACCCGAAAACCCAGCGGCTGGTCAACCGGCTGTGGACGCGGATCAAGACCGGGGAATAGGGCCGTAAGCGCATCGGTGGCGCGTCGACGTCCGCCCAGTTGAGGTTACGAAGCGGACACGTGCTGCGGGTCACCAAGCAGCGGACCAACTTGTTTGCGCAGCGCGATCAATTCCAGCGTCGCATAAGCCGACGATGCCGCGACCGCGAGCTTTTCGAGCAGTCGCAGTTCGTCGTCGTTGAGATCGTCGCCGCCGCGGTGGCCGCCATAGAAGACGATCGCCACAATGCGCCCGGCGGATCTGACCGGCACCGCGAGCGCCGGCGCGGCAGTACCGCTCGGCAAATCGGCCGGCAACTCGCTTGGGTCGAAACGCAGCGAGGCACGCCTGCCGCTGTCGAGCCTGCCAAAGATCGCATGCTGTGCCGGCAGCGCAGCGACGGCGTCGCCCGGCCAATGGTGCGCGCAAGTAAGCTGATATTTGCCGTCGCGCAGGCAGAACAGCGCCGCCGCTGCCAGATCCATCGTCGTCGCCGGGACGGCGACGAGGGCATGTTCTACGCGGGAGGCAGACAGCGTGTCGTCGGCGCGCGCCAGCTCGTCGGCGACCTCCTCGATCGTCTTCTCCGCCTGCTGCAATTTGCGAAAGAAGATGCTGTCGAACAACGTGATCGCACGCTCTTGCACCGAGTCGACGCCGTACTTCATCGGAGCTGCCGCCACGACCAATATCAATATATTGATAAATATGTCGGGATGATCGACATACTGCCTCACCATGCTTTCCGAATAGGCATCGGTAATCTGCGTCAGCCAGAGCAGCGGCACGGCAACCAGGAGCCACAGCACTGCCTTTATCACGTGTCGGCTAAGCGTGAACTTGACGTCGACGACGCGATACTTGCGCACCGCATGCCAGACGGCGAGCGCAACCGAGGCATTGAGCGTATAGAGCAGATAGAGCACGGCATCGGGGATGCGCACGTCAACGAGCGTCGTCGCCACGTCGATTTCGGCGGCAATGAACGCGGCGAGCCCGAAAACCGAGCACCAGAACACGTAACGCAGCCGGTGGCGGTTCTCATGGCTTTGTTGGCGATAACGGATGAAGAGCACCGCCAAAACCAACGCGTCGATCAGGACGCCGGCGATGAAGGTAGCGTCCACGGCCCATTCGGCGCGGACGCCGAACACCGGCAGGAAAGCGTAAAGCTGCACGAACAGCACGAGCCCGCCGATCAGCGGCAGGGCCTGCTCGAGACGATGCCATGGCGGCGCGATCTGGTTTTGCGGGAAGCGCAGCGCGAACAGCACAAAGCCGCAATAGCCGATGGCTTGGAACACCGCCTGGGCCACCTCCTGGATGAGCAGCGCTGTCGATGACCAATGCTGCAGCCAGGCGTAGAACACGTAATATTGCCCGGGATTGAACCAGACGGCATAGAGGAAAAAGCCCCACGTCGCGGCGCTTGGGCGACTCCAGACAAGCCAGAACGCCAGCGCAATAAACAGCACGGCCGCGAGCTGCGCCAGCAACAACGTCAGTCGTGCTGGAAAGCCGAGCGGCTCGATCTTGGTCGCGACCGTGCGAAGCTGCGACGGCGCGGCGGCTGACTCGTCCAGCTCGGCGCAAAGGAAGTGCAGGGGCGCATAGGGGTTTGCGACGGGTGTCGCGGCAGTCTGCGGCGCCGGCGGCGGGCTGGTGCAGCGGACATAGAGCGACACGTTCTTCAGATCGTGCCAGACGTATTGCATCCCGCCCATGCCGCCGAACACGGCCAGCAGGTCCGCCATGCGGCCTTCGCAGTAATTGCGCTGCAGGTCGATGCGTTGGCAGCCGGCCAGCGGCGAGCTTGTTTCGACCTCCGTCAGCTTGCCGTTATTGTCCGCTTCGAACGGCAGCTTGTTGTTGAAATCCTGATTGAACACGCGGGCGAAGTCGGGCAGGACGACGACGAGCGCCCATAGCGTCAGGCATCCCAAAATCACCTTGCCCCAGAACGGCAGCCTTGCGCGCGCCATTGCGATTATCACCCCGCCGGGCAGGCTAGCATGACGGGCGTGCTAATCGGGCTTGATGCCGGCGTCCTCGACCATCTTTTTCCAGGCGATGAGCTGGGCTTTGATGTAGTCGCCGAGTTCTTCGGGCGTTGAGGAAAAGCCTTCGAAGCCGACATTCTTGAACTTGGACTGGACCTCCGGGCTGTCGATCACCTTGCGCAACGCGCCGTTGAGCTTGGCGATGACGTCCGGCGGCGTGCCGGCCGGCGCCACGAGGCCGGCCCAGGCGTCGAGGTTGAAGCCCGTGATGCCGGCCTCATCCATGGTCGGCAGATCGGGGTAGAGCTTGCTGCGCTTGATGCGTGAGATCGCCAGCGACCGCAGCGCGCCGGACTGTACGTGCGGCATGGCGGTGGTGAAGTCGGCGAACATCATGGCGACACGGCCGGCCATGATGTCTTCGAGCGCCGGGCCGGTGGTTTTGTACGGCACGTGCACGATGCTGATGCCGGCCCATTTGGCGAGTGTATAGCCGCCGACGATGCCGGCGGTGTTGCCGCTGGCAAACGACAGCGCGCCGGGATTGGCCTTGGCGTATTCGACCAATTCTTTGATCGAGTGGACCGGCAGCTTCGGATTGATTACCAGCATCAAGGTAAAGCTGCCGACCCGGGTGATCGGCACGAAATCCTTGATCGGATCGTAGTCGACGGTGTGGATGAACGGATCGGCGGACAGCGGCGAATTGGTCGCCATCAACAGCGTGTAGCCGTCGGCCGGCTGATGACGAACGTATTGGGCGGACAAGGCGCCGTCGGCGCCCGGCCGATCCTCGACGACAATGGGCTGGCCGAGCGCGGGGCCGAGCTTGTCGCCGATGATGCGGTCGAGCGTGTCGCTGGCGCTGCCGGCGCCGAACGGATTGACGATGGTGATCGGCCGCGTCGGATAATTGGTGGCGGCACTGGCCGCATAGCCGAACAAAACAGCCGCTAACGACGCAACGACGAGATGCAGCCTTTTCATATGCTGATGCTCCCCTGGGCGCGACCATTGTGTCGGCGCGTCGCTGTCGCCGGCGCGCACCTTATGGCTTGAGCATAGCAGAATTTATCAGTGCGGAAATCGGACCAGATCGCCGCATCATGCCGGCCATCACGACCGGCGCCTGGACCCTATCGTGGACGCGGCGGATTCAACAACCGGCGCCGATTACGGTGTCGCGCCGCTGTTCGTCGTGCTCTGGCACCACGCTGCCGAGAAAGGCGGCGAAAAATTCGCGATCGCGCGTCGGCCATTCGGCGATCGGCATCGGGCCGCCGACCAGCAGAAGGTAATCGTATGGCGCCGGCCGATCACCCGCCATGATGTACTGATAATGAATGCGGAAATGGTTCCAGCTGAACTCGTTGTACTTTTCCGGCGCGATCGCTTCCTTGAAATTGATGCGCCACCGCAGCGGGTTGCGGCGGGCCGCGCCAAGCTCTTTGATGCCGATGCCGGCGACAGGATCAAAATCGACAAAACACATGACGTCCTTGCGCGATTGGCAGTCGACCCAGGTCACCGTCGGCGCGGCGGCGAGACGGGCGACGATGGCGCGTATGCGCGATGCGGCCGGATGCAGCGCGACTGCCGGCATGACCGAGCCGAGCGTCAGAAGCACGACTGGCGGACCGCTGCGGCCGAGCTCCGGATCGAGCTCCAGCGCCCGCGCCATGATGGCGCAGGCAATAGTACCTCCTGAGGAATGGCCAACCAGCGCAACTTCGTCGGCTTCGCCGGCGCGGACTGCGGCGACCAGGTGGCTGGCGCCGCGTTCGACCGCCCGATCGATCCAGTTGGCGCCGCCGCGGCCGAACCGCCGGAACGTCGACCAGGAGGAGACGATCTGCACGACGCGCCAGCGGTCAGCGACCGGCCGCAGCGCAAACAGCGTCGCCACGCCCAGCGCGACCGCGATGATGAAATTGGCGGCGGGCGGCAGGCCGAATGCATCGAGGATGCGGTCGGCCGCAACCCCGACCACAACGGCGGCCGCGGCCCACGCCAAGATCAGCAGCTGAAAGCACAACAGGTGCACCGCGAAACGCCACGCGGCGCGAAAGATGCGAAACTGCGCGCCGCTGAGGACATCGCCCGCATACCAGGCAAGCCCGCGCAGGAACGGCAGCGGCATCGGCTGCGCCATGTCGGCGCGGATAAACTCTTCCATGCGCAGGAAATCGTAGCGCGTCGCCACCTGCCAAGCGGCGCCGCGCACGTCAAGCTGCCAACGCGCGATATCGTCGGATTGCATGTCGACCGCGTTGAGTGTCGCCGCGATCGGCCATAATTTGTTGAAGCGTTCGCAGGTCCGGTGCAGCAGGTCGAAGAAGCTCTGCGCGCCGCGTGGATCGTAACCTGACACATAAATGACGTGACGCCGCTTGATGTGGCCCCCGCTTCCGCCAACCGGCGCGCCCCGGAACTCGCTCTGCACCCCGTCGTTCATGCGCCAGCCCTTATCGCCGATGTCGGGTGAAGTCGAATCCGCTGTTCGGCACGACAGTCACCGCCAGCGCCGATGCAGCCAGAGCCATTGATCGGGATGTTCGCGCACCCAGCCTTCGATCACATTGGTGATCGCCTGCATGGTGCCTTGCACGTCGATGCGGCCTTCGGCGTCGCGCGGCGGCACAATCGGTTCGGTGGCGTCGCCGCCGAACTGGTTGCGGTCGGCCAGGCGCACGATGCGCAGGCCGTAAATCGGGCATTCGAGCCGGCGAGCCAGATGCGCGATCAGCGGATTGGCCTTGCAGGGCCGGCCGAAGAACGTCACTTCGACGCCTTTGGTATAATGCTGATCGACCAGCATGCCGACATGCACGCCTTGTTCCAGAAGGTGAGCAAGCCGTACCGGCGCATCGAGTCCGGATGGAATCATCTGGCCCATGACGCCGGCGCGCAGTTTTATCACCGCGTCGCTCACCGCGCGGATGTTGGGACGCCGGTACAGCACCGCCGAATTGGCGCCGAGCAGCTTGGCGACCACACCTGACATTTCCCAATTGGCGGTGTGGCAGCAGAAGCTGAGGCTGGCACGGCCGCCGATCAGCCGACGGCAGCGCTCGAGCACTGCGGGTTCGAGCGCGATGGCGTTGGCATCGTCCGATGCGCCCTCAGCGATATGAAATTCGTCGAGATGAACGAACTCGGCGGCGACGCGGCCGAGATTGTCCCAGACGCCGTTGAGGATATGTTCGATCTCGGCTTCGGATTTTTCCGGAAACGCGGCACGCAGGTTGTCACGGCCAATGCGGTGCTCTTTGAGAAGCGGGCCGACTTTGCGCAGCCAGCGGCCGGCGAAATCGGCGGCACGCCGACGGTCCATGCGCTTGATCGCCCGCAGGAGCCCGACCGCACTGGCGCCGAGGCCTGCATCGAGCAGGATTTTTGCCCGCCGTCCGATCATCAGAACGCGACGATGATTTTTCCGAAAACCTGGCGGCTCTCGAGCCGCGTCAGCGCGCGCTCGAAGTCGGCAAGCGGCAGCTCGGTGTCGATCACCGGCAGCAGTCCCGCCGCCATCTTGGCGAGGCTCTCGCGAATGTTGCGCAGCGAGGCGCCGAACGAGCCGAAGATGCGGTATTGCTGGGTATAGAGCTGAAACAGATTGATGTTGGTGGACTGGCCGGATGTCGAGCCGCAGGTCACCAATCGCCCGCCGCGTTTGAGGCAAAACAGCGAGCCGTTGAACGTGTCGGGCCCGACGTGCTCGAACACCACGTCGACGCCTTTCTTGCCGGTGAGCTTGCGCACCACGCCCTCGAACCGATCGCTGCGGTAATTGATGACGTGATCGGCGCCGATCGCCTTGGCCTTTTCAGCCTTAGCGTCGTCGCCGACCGTCGTGAACACGGTGCACCCGATCGCCTTGGCCATTTTGATGGCGGTGCTACCGATGCCGGAGCCGCCGGCCTGCACCAAGATGCTTTCGCCGGGCTCGAGCTTGGCGTTGTCGAACAGCATGTGCTGCACGGTGGCGAAGGCGACCGGCGCGCAGGCGGCATCGCGGAAGCTCACGCCGGCCGGGATCGGCACCAGCAGCCGTGCCGGCATGTTGACCAGATCGCGGGCGAAGCCGTCGACGTGGAAACCCATGACGCCGCCCGGATTTTCACAAAGATTGTCGCGGCCCTCGCGGCAGGCCTTGCAGGTGCCGCAGGTCAGCGCGCCATAGGGCACGACGCGATCGCCGGCGCTCAGTCCACTGACATCGGGTCCTAAGGCAACGACCTCGCCAGCCGCTTCGGCGCCGACCACGAGCGGCAGCGTGCGCTTGGCGAACGCCATGCCGCGCCAGCCCCAGACGTCGATGTGATTGAGCCCGAGCGCCTTGATGGCGATCTGCGCCTCGCCGGGTCCCGGCGCCGGCGGGACAGCGACCTCGCGCAGCTCGATCGTGCGGTCGGCGACGAGGGTGAGCGCACGCATGTGGCCGGCAGGCACGGCGGCTGTGCGCTGCTCCGTCGCCAGCGCGGTCATGCCGGCTCCCGGGTCATCACCACGCAGACATTCTGGCCGCCGAAGCCGAACGAGTTCGAGATGGCGCGGAATACCCGCGCATCGCGGGCGACGTTCGGCACCACGTCGAGTGCAATGGCCGGATCGGGCACATTGTAATTGATGGTCGGCGGAATGCGTTGGTGCTCAAGCGTGAGCAACGTGAACGCCGCTTCGACGGCGCCCGCCGCCGTCAACGTATGGCCGATCATCGATTTGTTCGAAGAAATCGGAACGTGCGGCGCCCGCTCGCCGAACACGGCGGCGACGCCGAGATGCTCCATCTTGTCGTTCTCGGGCGTCGAGGTGCCGTGGGCATTGATGTAATCGACGTCGTCCGGCCCCACCCCGGCGTCGGCAAGCGCATTGCGCATGCAGGCGATGATCGGTTTGCCGTCCGGGCTCGACCGGGTGCGATGAAACGAATCGGATTTTTCGCCACAGCCTTCGATGATGCCGAGCACGCGCGCACCGCGAGAGCGGGCATGCGCCAAACTTTCCAGCACCAGGGCGGCGGCGCCTTCGGCGATGACAAAGCCGTCGCGGTTCTTGGAAAACGGCTTTGACGCCTGCTGCGGCGGCTCATTCTGGGTCGACAGCGCGGAGAGCAGCGAGAAGCGCACCAGCGATTCCGGCGTGACCGAGCCGTCGGCGCCGATCGCCAGCACAGCTTCAGATTCACCGCGGCGGATCGCTTCGAGCCCGAGCTGGATCGCAGTTGCACCCGAGGCACAGGCGGTATTGAGCGAGATCGGCGATCCTTCGGTGCCGAAATGCTCGGCCAGCCGATCGGCCACAATGTCGAAGTGGAACGCGCCGCATTTTGCGCCGTAGTCGCGGGCGACGCGAAGCAGATCGGGATAGGCGGCCTCGGCGTTGCTCTTGGCCATCTCGGCCATGGCATACCGCGACGGCCATTCGATCTCGAGCGGCGGCGGCGCGAGGCACAGCGGTCCGGGAAAGCGGCCTTTGCCGCCGATGCCTGCCTGCGCGATGGCTTCTTCGCCGGCAAGGCGCGCGATGCGCTCCGACAGCTCGGCCGGCGTCATGTAACCCGCGTAGACGTCATCGACGGTGCCGGCGATCGTGGTCTTCAATCCTTCGATCGGGAAGCGCGAAATGCGGCGCACGCCGGAAACGCCGCCGCTTAGCTTGGCCCAGTTGTCCGCTTTGCCGACGCCGAGCGAGCTGACGACGCCGATGCCGGTCACGGCAACGATCGGCCGGCCGGCCTTGTCTACATACTTGGCGGCGGTTTTGGCTGCGCTCGACTGGGTCATCGCATGCCCTTCAATTGATGCGTTCGACGAGTCCGAGCCCTTCGCCGCGCCAGGCGCCGACGCTCGTCACCACGACCTGGGTCAGCGGGTGCGGACTATCGCCGCGGTCGCCGCTGCCCCACGGCGCCAACAGCTTGCCCTTTTCGAGCGCCACGCTGCCGATGGCGAGATTGGCCGGAAACTGCGCCTCGACCCCATGCCCGATATACGTGCCGGTGCCGCGCACGGGAAGGCCGAAATTGTCCAGCGCCCGCCGTTCCGCCGCGGTCGCCGGCTCGAGTCCGGTGGCGCCGGAAATGACGGCTGCATGGCCGCGGTCGATTTGCCCGGCCATTGCGTGCCATTGCCGCTCGAGCGTCGTCTCAATCTCACCGGGCTGCCGCCGACTGCGGTCCGAAGCGACAACGGCGAGCCGCGCCCGCGTCCGGGCGCCGCGGGCGCGTGCATGATCCGGGCTTTCCAGGACCAGAAAGGCACCGAGCGTGGCGAAAGCAATGCCGCCCTCAGGCCCGCGGTCCCATACCGGGGCGAACTTGTCCTTGAGCGCAAAGCCGCCGAGCTCGAAATCCAAAAGGTAGTCCCAGCGCGCGCCGTGTGAAGCGCCGCCGACCAGCGTCACCTCACTCTGCCCGGCGGCGATCCGTGCCTGCGCGACCCGCACCGCGTCGACGCCCGCGGATTCCTCGCCCAAAAATGTGCGCGAGGAACCGACCACGCCGTGCACCAGCGAAATGTTGCCGGCCAACAGATTCGGCAATTGCGCAAGAAACAGCGTCGGCCGCAAATCGTTCATCAGCCGTTCGTTGAGAAACGCCCCGGGCTTTTGCGCGCTGTGCGCGCCGGCGAGGATCGCGCTGTCCACCGGAACGTCGCGCTCGCCGCCGATGGCGGCGACGATCATGTCGGTATGGTCAAGCAGATCCGGCTTGCCGGTGAGGCCGGCATCGTCAAGCGCCAGCCCCGCCGCATAGACGCCGACACGCTGCCACGTCTCCATCTGGCGCTGATCGCCCTTTTTCGGGATCTGCTTGTCGAAGCTTATCGGCGGCAGCGGGTGCACGATGTACGGCGCGAAACTCTTGTCGTCATGGGGCGGCGGCGCGCCGCTCGACAGATAATCCCAGGTCGCGTCCAACCCCTCGCCGAGGCAAGTGAGTAGACCGACGCCGGTGATCCACACCTCGCGCCGATCCGTCACCTAACGATCTCCTTGATCGGAAGTTCGAGGCGCTCGCCCCAGGCGAAAAATGCCTCGCGGAATTTCGGGCTGGGAAACGGCATAATGCGGAACGTCAGCTGCGCGTCGCAGACTTTCTTGCCGTCGCGCCGGCCGGTGCATTCGGCGACCGCATAACCCGAACCTTCGTGCACAACGGTGCCGTCGAATTCCAGCGAATCGCCGGGAAATACCAGCGTGCGGAATTTGGCTTCCTTGACGTCGGCGAGAAACGGCATGGCGGAAAATCGTCCGAGCATGCAGACCAGCCAGCCGGTGGTCTGCGCCATGCATTCGATCAGCAGCACGCCCGGCATCAGCGGAAAGCTCGGGAAATGGCCCTCGAAGATCGGGCTCTCCTTGGGCACCGTACAGGCTGCGCGCAGCCGCCGGGCGTCGAGGTCGACCTCGACGATGCGGTCGATCATCTGAAAATATTCAAGACGCATTGGCGGCGCCTCAGGCGCCTTTGGCCGCGATCAGTTCGTCGATCCGCGTGCTCAAATTCTTCAGCACGAAGTACTTGTCGGTCGACGCCGTGCCGTCGTTGACTTCCTGGGTCCATTGCTCGAGCGGCAGCTTGATGCCGAACGCCTTGTCGATGGCAAAGGCGATGTCGAGGAAATCCAGGCTGTCGATTTCGAGGTCCTTGGTGGCGTGGCTGTCCGGCTTGATGCTGTCGCGCGGAATATCGCAGGTTTCCGCAATGATATCGGCCACTTTATCGTACGTGGTGGACATCGGGCGTGCTCTTCCAAGCCAAAGCGAATTGCGCCCGGTCGTGCCCCCGGCGCGAACAGCCCGCAGCGAACGGGCCCCTCAGAAACCGCATCGCCCCTATAGCGAAGGATGCCGGCAAGTTCAACTTTGCAACTGCCGCCGCGCCGCCGCATTGTGGCGCTGCGCTGCGAAGTTCCGACCTAAGGCCGGTAAGCCTGTGGTTCGGTTATTGCGGGCGCCCCGCCGGAATTTCGATCGGCGCGCAATTATGCCGGCCCTGCAGCACGCAGTCGTGGTCGCGTTCCATTTGCGCAATGGTGTCGGCGAGCCAGACGCCGACGCCGATCAGGATGGCAACCACCGCAATGGCGATGACGTTCATCAGCATGCGGCGCGCATAATTGACCGGCTCGTCTTCGCGGTCCTGCTCGTAGCGCGTCAGGTCGTCGAGCAATGCCCCCTCGCCGGCCTCGCCCGCGTACGGATCCGCAAGGCTCGGCTCCGCTAGGCGATGCCGGGGGCGGAATTGCAGCACCTTGGCGGAGCGCGGCGCGCCGCCTTCGAACGTCTCCTCCACCAATCTCGAGCTGCGGTCCTGCATGGAATCGAGCATACGCCTTTGTGGGGCGATTTCTAAGCCCGCTGCGGCCATAAAGTTTATCATGCGGCGGTAGGCTGCATCCCATTCGGACGGCAAAACGATTAAATGTGTCGCGACACAGCCCTCTCAATGCGTTGCGCTGTGTCCGCCAGTGGCGTAGGCCAGAATTCGAGCGACCGACGGAGCAATATTATGCCAACGCTTTTCGCGAAATTTCAGCACAGCGCGGCTGCATGGCTGGTGTTTGCTGGCGCCGCGCTATTGGCCGGCCCGGCGGCGGCCGCCGACTACAAGATCGGCTCGCTCGACATCACGCAGCCGTGGGCGCGCGCCACGCCGAAGGGGGCGAGCACCGGCGCGGCTTATATGACCGTCACCAATAGCGGCAGCCAAGCCGCGCGGCTGAGCTGCGCGTCGACTGCTGCGGCCGCGACATGCCAGATACACGAAATGGCCATGAGCAACGGCGTGATGAAGATGCGGCCGGTCGAGGGCGGACTCCAGGTCAAGCCCGGACAGACCGTAACGCTCAAGCCTGGCGGCTATCACATCATGCTCGAAGGCCTCAAGGACCCACTCAAGGCGGGGGAGAAGGTCGAGGCGACTCTCACTTCGAGTGACGGCGCCAGCGTGAAGGTCGAATTTCCGATCGCCGCCATCGGTGCGCCGGCGCCCGGCGCCTCGGCGGGCGGCGACGGCATGAAGATGCAAGGCCCCGGCATGATGCCGATGCATCAGCCATAAGCCGTCATCGCGACCGCGCTGGTGGGTGTGTTGGTTAATGAATCCGAACCTTACCATTGGTTAAGACTGCCTGCCGTATAGGATTGTGACGGCATAGCGCTGTCCGGTGCGACGTGGCGGCATCTTTACCGCGCGTCAGATCCAAAGGTTTTAGGGCGCGGTCATCCACATGAGCGACAGCGATTCGAAAGACGTTCGCAGCTGGTCCGGTCCTATCGAACATCTGGCCGACGACGAGCGCCGCTCGCTCGTCGATTCGATGAGCGGCGACGCGCGGCCGCGGATCGCAATCGCCGAGGCGCTGCGCAATCATTGGTTCGAGATCTGGTACCAACCGAAGATCGATCTCAAGCGCAAATGCCTGGCCGGCGCCGAAGCGCTGGCGCGCATCCGCCATCCCGAGCTCGGCGTGCTGTTGCCCGGCAGTTTTCTGCCCGATGTCGACGAGGCCTCGGTCGCCGAGCTTGCTCAGCATGCGCTACTGGCGACGCTGTGCGACTGGTCGATGTTCGAGGATGCCGGCTTCAACCTGCATCTCGCCATCAACGTGCCGGTCGGTGTGCTGCTCAAGCTGCCGATCGCCAAGCTGGTCGGCGAATACCGGCCGAAATCGGAGCGCTGGCCCGGACTGATCGTCGAGGTTACCGAGGACCAGATCGTGCGCGACATCGCGCTCGCCCGCGACATCGCCGGGCAGCTGCAGGTCAGCGGCATCCAGATCGCCATCGACGATTTCGGCGCCGGCTATTCGTCGTTCTCGAGCCTGCGCGAATTGCCGTTCGCCGAGCTGAAAGTCGACCGCTCGTTCGTGCTCGGCTGCGCCACCGACGCCACCAACGCGGCGATCTGCCAGACCGCCATCGACCTCGCCCATCGCTTCGGCAGTGCCGCGGTCGCCGAAGGCGTCGAGAGCCAGGCCGACCTGCAGGCGCTGATGGTGATGGGCTGCGATTTCGGCCAGGGCGTCTTGATCGCGCCGCCGATGCCGAAGGAGCGTTTCCTCGACCTCTTGCGCCAGCGCGTCACCAAGCCGCGCGGCGCCTCGCCCAAGGAGGCGATGCAAACCGGCAACCCGGTCGGGCGGGTGGCGTAATAGCCAATCGTTTCCCCGGGCGTAGCGCAGCACGAAGTGATGCGCTGCAGACCGGGATCGTTCCAAACTTCTAGTCTGCGAAGGTCCCGGAACAGCGGTGCATCGCTTCGCGCTGCACCGCATCCAGTAAGCGCCCTGGGTTACTTCCGCGCCGGCTCCTTGAACGGCGGCTTCATGCCATCCGGCAGCGGTGCGCGGAACGTGTTGAGCGTCATCGACACCATGGCGTAGTAGCCCAAAATGCCGACCAGCTCGACAGTCCCGGTCTCGCCCAGAAGCTTGTAGACCCGGTTATAGGTCGGCTGGCTGACGCGCTTGTCGGCATAAAGCTCCTTGGCGAAATCGTAGACCGCAAGCTCGTCGCGCGGCGCTTTTTTCGGGCGGCGTCCGGCCTGGAGGTCACGGACGGTTTCCGGCCTGACGCCCTGCTTTTCGGCCATTGGCGCGTGCATGGCCCATTCGTATTGCGCCTTCCAGTGCTGCGCCGTCACCAGAATGGCGAATTCGGAAAGCCGCGGCGATACGCTGGTTTGAAAGCGCACATGGCCGCCGAGTTTTTGAGCGAGCTCGCCGAAAGCCGGCGCGTGCAGATAGACCGCGAACGGTCCCGACATCTTGAACTGGCCGCGCGGGCCGGACTTGATCGAATCGGCGAGCGCGCGTTGCTCGGCGGTGAGCGTCGTTTCCGACAATTCGGGCAGACGCGGCGATTGCATGCTTTTGGCCATGGTGCTCTCCTGAATCTCCTACCGTCGTTTTTTGGTTTTTGCGGTGCTCTTACGCGCGGATTTCGTCGCCGCGCGCTTTGCGCCGGATTTGCTGCGCGCGCTGCTCGCGCTCTTCGCCGCGGCACGCGCCGGCATCAGCCCGGCTTTTTCGACGTGGCGCACCCAGTAGTCCCAAGCGCGGTTGGTCGATGGTGGGCGCAATTGGTGCGACGAGGTGAGCTTGGCTTCGCCTGCCGAGAGCGCATCGACGCGGCCGTGCGCCATGGCCTGGCTCTGCAGCCGCGCATTGTCGCAGGTGAACACGGTGCGGAACGTCAGCTCGCGCAGGCTTGTGCCGGCGACAGTGGCGCCGTGGCGGCGCATCAGCACGGTCCAATGCGGGCCCAAGGCGCGGGCGAGCGAGGCGCCTTCCTCAGGCTTGACCACGAGCATGTTGGTGTCGCCGAACTCGTCGCGCTGATCCCAGAACTGCACCTTGCCCATCACGGCGCCGAGATGAAACACCGGCACGATCTCCTCGCCGGAAATCGCGTAGGGCAACACCGCATGGGCGTGGTGATGGCACACCGCATGGACGTCGGGCCGGGCCTTGTAGATTTCGCCGTGGATCACTTTTTCGCTGTACAGGCGGAATTCGGTCGGCCGCACCGGCTCGGAATCGAGCGTGAGCTCGACCAGATCGGAGACTTCGGCCAGCTCAGGCGCCCGATGGCGCGAGATGAAATAGCACTGCGGATCGTGCGGATGGCGCACGCTGACATGGCCGAACGCGTCCAGCACGTTTTCATTGCAGAGTATGCGCGTTGACACGATCAGTTCGTACAAGGTGTCGGCAAGCACGTCGGCCATTCAGTATCTCCGTCGATTGATTGAGGAAAGCGAGCTATTTCCGCGCCACCATATCGATCAGCGCCGACATCCCGGCATGCGAGCTGCCTTCGCTGATCATGCTGTCATGCTCGCTTATGTCGAGCGCGGCCATGTCGCCGAAACCTTGCTGCAGGATCGTGCGGGTGTACATGCGCTCGGCCTTGGGCGGGCCGCCGGTTCGGTAATTGAGCTGCTCGGGCCGATAGCCCTGCATCAGCAGAAGCCCGCCCGGTTTGAGGGCGCGCTTGAGATTATTGAAGAATGCCGGCCGTTCGTGCGGTTCGACGAAAATGAAGATTGCGGCGATGACGTCGAAGGCTTGGTCCGGCCATTGCCAAGTCGTGATGTCGGCAAGCTCGGTGCGCAGGCGCACGCCGCGCTCGGCAGCGAGCGCGCGGGCCTTGGCGAGGCCGGCTGCGGAAAAATCGATCGCCAGCACGTCGAGACCCCGCTCGGCGAGCCAGACGCCGTTGCGGCCTTCGCCGTCGGCGACCGAAAGCGCGCGCTGCCCGGGACGCAGCAGATGCGCCTGCGCCTTGAGAAACGCGTTCGGCTCCTTGCCGAATGCGTAGCCCGGCGCCGAAAAGCGCGTCTGCCATCGCTCCAACTCGGACATGAAATCCCCTCTAGCTGCGTACTTTTGGCATTCCGGCCGCGGTTGCGCTAGGACTCAGGGCGCATGGCGGTCGCGGTCAAAGCGCTGTTCTTCGACGTCTTCGGCACCCTTGTCGATTGGCGCACTTCGATTGCCCGCGAGGCCAGGGCGGCCTTGGAGCCGCATGGTTTTGTTTCGCTCGATTGGCTCGGCTTCGCCGACGCTTGGCGCGGCGAATATCAGGGCGCCATGGAGGAAGTGCGGTCGGGCCGCATCGGCTTTTGCAAGCTCGACGTGCTGCACCGGCGCAACCTCGACCGCGTGCTGCCGCGCTTCGGCGCCGACAAGCTCGGCGAAGCCGACCGCGTCAAGCTCAATCTCGCCTGGCATCGGCTCGACGCTTGGCCCGACGTGGCGCCCGGGCTTGCGCGGCTCAAGACCCGCTATTGGCTGGCGCCGCTGTCGAACGGCAACATTTCGCTGCAAGTCGATCTGGCCCGCCGCAACGGCTTGCCCTGGGACGCCATCCTCGGCTCCGAACTTGCCGGCGACTACAAGCCGAAGCCGCGCGTCTATCTCGCCGCCGCCGACGCGTTCGACCTTTCGCCCGTCGACTGCATGATGGTGGCGGCGCACACCTCGGACCTCAAAGCCGCCGCCGCGCTCGGCCTGCGCACCGCCCACATCGCCCGGCCGAACGAGCACGGCCCCGGCAAGGGCGAGGCCGCACCCAAAGAGCCGGTCGATATTGCCGCAGCCAGCCTTGAGGATTTGGCGGCAAAGCTCGGGACCTGAGCTAGGCGTTGCACCGCCGCGGCGCTATCACGGGAGCCGCGATGACGCGCCCGATTCGCATTCTCGGCATCGATCCCGGGCTCCGCCGCACCGGCTGGGGCGTGGTCGAGATTTTCGGCAACCGGCTCGGCTTTTTGGGCTGTGGTTCGGTGACGACGCGCGACGACGATGGGCTGGCGGTGCGGCTGGTGGCGATCCACGACGGCCTTGCCCGCGTGCTCGACGAATTCCGCCCCGATGAGGCCGCGGTCGAGGCGACCTTCGTCAACAAGGACGCCAAGGCGACGCTAAAACTCGGCCAGGCGCGCGGCATCGCCATGGTGGTGCCCGCCAAAGCCGGCGTGCCGGTCGCCGAATACGCGCCCAACCTCGTAAAGAAGAGCATCGTCGGCGCCGGCCATGGTGACAAGGCGCAGGTGCGCATGATGATCGGCGTGCTGTTGCCCAAGGCCGATCCGCGCTCTGACGATGCCGCCGACGCGCTCGCCATTGCGGTGACGCACGCGCATCATCGCCAGAGCGCGCTGCTCGCCGCCATGAAGGTGGCGGTGCGATGATGCCTGGCATTGCACAAATCCCTCCCCCTGCAAGGGGTAGGGTAGGGTGGGGGTCCGCGGACGTGCGGCTCGCACGTGCAATGCAACTGACCCGCCCCGGATCGCTTCGCTCGCCACCTCCCTCTTTGAAGGTGAGGAATCAGAAAGCGCGTCAATGATCGGCAAGCTCAAAGGCGTGATCGACAGCTACGGCGAGGATGCCGTCATCGTCGACGTCAACGGCGTCGGCTATCTGGTGCACTGCTCGGCGCGCACCTTGCAGGAACTGCCGCAGCCGGGCGAGCCGGTTACCTTGGCTATCGAAACGCATGTGCGCGAGGACCAAATAAAACTTTTTGGCTTCACGACCGATATCGAGCGCGAGTGGTTTCGGCTCTTACAGACCGTGCAGGGTGTCGGCACCAAGGTCGCGCTCGCGGTGCTGGGCACGCTCAAGCCGTCCGATCTCGCTTCCGCGATCGCCATGCGCGACAAGGCCATGGTGGCGCGCACGCCGGGCGTCGGTCCGAAGGTTGCCGAGCGCATTGTCACCGAACTCAAAGACAAGGCACCGGCCTATACCAACGTGGATCCGGCTTTGGTGCGGCTCTCCGGCGCGCTCGACGAAAAGCGCGCGCCGCAGCCGGTGAGCGACGCGGTCTCGGCGCTGATCAATCTCGGCTATGCGCAGCCACAGGCCGCCGCCGCCGTGGCTGCAGCGGCGCGCAATGCCGGTGAGGGCGCCCAGGTGCAGACCTTGATTCGGCTCGGCCTGCGGGAGTTGAGCCGATGAATGCCGGTCAGGTCTATTGCGTCATGCGGCTGCTGGCACCCATTGTCGTTGCCCTGGTTCTCGGACCGCTGGTCGCGGCCCTCGCTGTCTGGCTCTTCGCCATCGCCTTGGACCTGTTCGGTCCGGCCGCTTCGTTGTCGCTTACCGACGCCGGCGGCCTGCTCGTCTTCTACGTCATCATGGCCTATTTCATCGGCTGGCCGATCGCGCTGCTTGCCGGCGTTTTGGTGTCGCTTTGGATGATTCGGCGTTCGCCGAGCGCGCTGGCCGTCAACGCCGCTGCGGTGATCGCGACTGGCGTTTTCATGGCAGTCGCCGCCACTGGAGTTCTCGGCCCTGTGGAAGAAACCAACGGCCGCAGCAATTTTTGGTTCACGCTGGTGCTGGCGGTCGTTGCGGCAAACATATGTTGGCTCTTAATGCAACGCTTCGCTCTCAAGCGCGCCGGCGTGAAGTAAGCCAATGCGATTGAACAAAAAGGACCGGGAATTGATAGAAGCCGCCACCGACGCGATCAGACAACGCTATCGCTACGACTGGCAGGAGGTCGGTGCGGCGTTGCGCACGCGGGCTGGCAAAATCTTCACCGGCGTCAATCTCGACGCTTATCTTGGCCGCATGGCGGTGTGCGCCGAGGCGGTGGCGTTGGGCCGCGCCTTTGTCGATCTCGGCGATTCCGGTATCGACACCATCGTCGCCGTGCGCCATCCCGATCCGGACGAGAACGATCAGCGCATCGCCGTGGTGTCGCCGTGCGGGGCCTGCCGCGAGTTGATCTTCGATTACGATCCGAAGGCGCGCGTCATCGTGCCGAGCGGCAAGTCGGCTGCGGTGGTGCCGATCGCCGGCCTGTTGCCGAACAAATACCGCAGAGGGCCGGAGCGATGACCACGGCGCCGCCCCGCGTTGTCGCCCCCGAGCGCCGCGACGAAGACGCCGCCGAGGCGACCTTGCGGCCGCAACGGCTGTCCGAGTTCGTCGGCCAGAGCCAGGCCTGCGCCAATCTCGGCGTGTTCATCACCGCCGCGCGCGCCCGCAAGGAGGCGCTCGATCACGTGCTGTTCGTCGGCCCGCCCGGGCTCGGCAAGACCACGCTGGCGCAGATCGTGGCGCGCGAGCTTGTGGTTAATTTCCGCGCCACGTCGGGTCCGGTGATTGCCAAGGCCGGCGACCTCGCCGCGCTTTTGACCAATCTGGAAGAGCGCGATGTGCTGTTCATCGACGAGATCCACCGGCTCAATCCGGCGGTCGAGGAAATTCTTTATCCGGCCATGGAGGATTTTCAGCTCGACCTGATCATCGGCGAGGGCCCGGCGGCGCGCTCGGTGAAGATCGATCTCGCCAAGTTCACCCTGATCGGCGCCACCACGCGCGCCGGGCTGTTGACCAATCCGCTGCGCGACCGCTTCGGCATTCCGATCCGGCTCAATTTTTATTCGGTGGCGGAGCTGGAGCAGATCGTCAATCGCGCCGCGCGCGTGCTCGGCATGGTGCTGACCGCCGACGGCGCCAACGAGATCGCGCGCCGCGCGCGCGGCACCCCGCGCATCGCCGGCCGCCTGCTGCGCCGCGTGCGCGATTTCGCCTCGGTGGCCGGCGCGCCTGCGATCGACCGTGCCGTCGCCGACAAGGCGCTCGCCGCGCTCGAAGTCGACGGCGCCGGCCTCGATGCGATGGACCGCCGCTATCTGAAAGCGATTGCGGAAAATTACGGCGGCGGCCCGGTCGGCGTCGAAACGCTGGCCGCCGCTTTGTCGGAGCCGCGCGACGCCATCGAAGACATCATCGAGCCGTATCTGATCCAGTGCGGCCTGCTGCAGCGCACCCCGCGCGGCCGGCTGATCACCGTCCACGCCTTCCGCCACCTCGGCCTGCCCGAGCCGGCCCGCGACCCGGCGCAATTCGGGCTGTTCGGATCGGACGACGATGAATGACGCGCCGCGCACCTACGAAGGCGGCTGCCATTGCGGACGGGTGCGCTTTCGCGTCACCGCAAGCCTCGATCGCGTCACCTATTGCAATTGCTCGATGTGCAGCAAAAAGGGTTTTTTGCATCTGATCGTGGCGCCGGAACAGTTCGAATTGCTGCGCGGCAAGGAGGCGCTGACCACCTACCGCTTCAACACCGGGGTGGCGCAGCACACCTTCTGCTCGACCTGCGGCATTCATCCGTTCTACGTGCCGCGCTCCGACCCCGACAAGATCGACGTCAACGTGCGCTGCCTCGACGGCGTCGACGTCACCGCGCTGACGATCGGAGAATTCGACGGCCGCAACTGGGAGCACGCCATGTCCGGTCGCGTGCCTTGGAGATAAGGCAGTGTCGCGTGTTCCCCTCGACGGCGAAATTCGCGACGGCCGGCATGTGATGGCTGTGCGCGTCTATTACGAGGACACCGATTTCACCGGCATCGTCTATCACGCCAGTTACCTGCGTTTCATGGAACGCGGGCGGAGCAATTATCTGCGGCTTCTCGGCGCCGATCACCGCGCCCTGTTCGAGGCGACCGAGCAGGAGGCGCCGGGCTTTGCCTTCGTGGTCCGCTCGATGACTATCGAGTTTCTAAAACCCGCGCGCATGGACGATGTGCTGGAGATTTGGACCGAGCCGGCCGAGGTCAAAGGCGCGTCGCTTACATTGCGGCAGCGCGTTGTTCGCGGCGATGAGGCGCTGATCGACGCACAGGTCCGTGTCGCTTTCATCTCGGGTGGCCGGGCACGACCGATCCCAAAACCGCTGCGCATCGCCATGAAGGCCGATCAGGAGGCCGTGCAACGGTGACTGGATGCTTTCGCAGCTTTCGGGTGGACTGGTCTCATTCCATTTCTAAATAACGTGTCATGAGCGATCTCGGCTTTCATCTGTTTGCGACCGCGATTGGCAACTGCGGCGTGGTGTGGAGCGGCCGCGGCGTCGTTGGCATGCAGCTTCCGGAAAAGAGCGAGCGCTTGACGCGCGCCCGGGTCGTGCGGCGCTTTCCAGCCGCGGGCGAAACCACGCCGCCGCCGGATATCGCGGGCGCCGTCACCGATATTGTCGCCTTGCTCGCCGGTGAGTCCAAAGACCTCGGCGCCATAGCGCTCGATCTCGACGGCGTTGCCGAGTTCGATCGCCGTGTCTATGCGGTCGCGCGCACGATTCCGCCGGGAGGCACGCTTTCGTACGGCGAGATTGCCCAGCAACTCGGCGACCGCCAGTTGGCGCGCGAGGTCGCCGAGGCGTTGTCGCGCAACCCGGTGCCGCTGATCGTGCCTTGTCATCGCGTCTTGGCGGCCGGCGGCAAAATGGGCGGCTTTTCCGCGCCGGGCGGCGTCCGCACGAAATTGCGGCTGCTGTCGATCGAAGGCGCGCGCTACGGCGAGCCGACCCTGTTCGAACGCTTGCCGTGGATGGCGGCGCCGCTGCCGCGGTCCTGAAACGCGAATGAACAGCGCTAAATCCACTCCTCCTGTTCCTCGTAATGCGTCGGGAACATGTTGACGTATTGCACCATGCGCGGGCGGGTGCCGCGATTGGGGCTGGCGCCGTGCGGCAGCGCCTGATGCCAGATGACGAGATCGCCGGCGCGCCCGCCGATCGGGCGCGGGCCCAGCGCATAAAGATTCTGCTGCCGCGGATCGGCACCGGGCGGCAAGTCTTTGAGCCAGCTTTCGCCCCAGCGCTGAAAGCCGGGCACCAATGTGAACGCGCCCTGCTCGGGCGGCGTGTCGGTCAGATAGAGAATGCCGCCGGTGCCGAGCGGGATTGGCGTCTTCACGCTGACGTCCCAGTGCAGATGCGGTCCGGGAAAGGCAAAGCCGGGGCGTTCGGGCGGATTGAAACCGACGCGGTCGGTGGTCACCCACAGATCGGCGGTGCCCCACAATTGTGCGAAGGCTTTGTGGATGCGCGGCGAAGAGCGCACCGCCGCGAATGCCGGGTGCTGAAAATATTGCACCATGATGCCGTGGTCGTTGCGGGCATACCAGGTATCGGGATCGGCGGGGTCTGCGCCGAGATGATCCCACAGCGCCTGCGCTGCCGCTTCGCGGATCTGCGGCGACACCGCATCGTGCAGCACCACATAGCCATGCTCGTGCCAAAAGCTGAGGTCGAGGGCCGACAGTACCGGCGCACTCGCATCCACTGCCGCGAGCCAGCGCGCGGTTTTCCGAGGGGGCTCGCCGCCGGTCACCGCCGCATTGATGCGCGCCACCTGTTCGGGCGCCACACCGCCGGTGGTCGCAACGATCCAGCGCTCGAACTCGGCAAAGCTCGGTGCGGTCTGGCCCAGATAGGTCGTCGTCTGCTCAAGACCGACGCCGAGCGCATGGATCACCAAATGATCGAGATGACGCTCGTGCATGCTCGCCGCGGCGGAACGGCCCTGCTGCGCGGCAAGCGCGCGCGACCAGAGGCGCTTGAGCCAAAACACGCCAAGCGCGCCGGCGTCGGTCGCTGCGGCGAGCGGCAGCGCCGCAACATGCTCGACGAGGGCCATGTGCGAACAACCTAAGCGTAGTGTGCTGGTTAACTAAGCCGACCGCCGTTCGGGCCGTCAATCGTCCGGCGCGCTGCCAAAAACTCGACGCGTCGGCTCTGGCAATGTAAGAGCTATTTACATGAGCTGGTCCAAGCACGAGCGCGGCGGTGGGGGGCCGGGTGAGCCGCGCGGTTATCACCACGGCAATCTCAAAGAAGCGCTGTTGCGTGCCGCGCTCGAACTGATCGCAAAAAAGGGCCCGGCCGGCTTCACCTTTGCGGAAGCCGCGCGCTGGGCCGGCGTCAGTCCCGCCGCGCCGTACCGGCATTTTCGCGACCGGGACGAACTCCTTGCCAGCGTCGCGCTGCGCGGTTTCGAGCAATTCGAGCACCTGCTTAAGCGCACCTGGGACGATGGCCGGCCCGACGCAATGACGGCGCTCGACCGTTTGGGCAAAGCCTATCTGGAATTCGCGCGCACCGAACCGGCGTATTACTCGGCGATGTTCGAGGCTGGCATCCCGCTGTCGACGAACACGGGCTTGCGCGAAGCCGGCGAGCGCGCCTTCGCAGTCTTGCGCACCGCGGCCGAACAGCTGTGTGCGCAAATGCCGGCGGCGAAGCGGCCGCCGACCTTGATGGTGGCCCTGCACATCTGGTCAATGTTACACGGCATAGCCTCGCTATTTGGCCGCGGTGATGAAGGGCGCCGAAGTTTGCCGATGTCGGCGGACGAGTTGCTCGAGGCCGGTTTGCTGGTCTACCTGCGCGGCCTCGGCTTTGCCGCGGCCAATCAGCCGGCCGGCTGAGCCCCTTGTAAAAAGTCTGGCGGAGGCCACTTGACAGTGGCCGAAGCCGATGTAAATGTTATTTACATTCACAACGAGGTGCCGCCATGGCGTTCGTGGACAAGCTTGATGAACTGGGAAAGCCCGCTTGGATCGCGCTGATGATTCTGGGCTTCATCGTCTGGTGGCCGCTCGGTCTTGTCACCCTCGCTTTCATTCTCGGGAGTGGACGAATGGGATGCTGGAGTCACAGCGGCGGCCGCTGGCAATCGAAAATGGACCGCATGCAGGAGAAGATGGACCGGTTCCGCGGCCGCATGGACCGCGCCCGCAGCAGCGGAGGCGGTTTCTGGGGCGGCCCGCCCTCGAGCGGCAACCGCGCCTTCGACGACTATCGCGCCGACACGCTGCGCCGGCTCGAAGAGGAGCAGCGCGAGTTCAAGGAGTTCCTCGAGCGCTTGCGCTTTGCCAAGGACCGCGCGGAATTCGATCAGTTCATGGCCGCGCGCCGCAGTGGGTCTTCCGATCAGGGTCCGCAGCCGCAAGCGTCGTAACGCCGCAAGCACCCAAAGTTCCCGAGCCGCTCGGCGCTCTGCGACGGGCGGCTCGCGCATTTCAGCCGACCGTATCGAACCGGACGCGTACGGCCCGTTAACTCCCCATTAAGCACAGTCGGGCTTCGCTACCCCACACGAGTGGTGGTGCGCCCTAGTTTGGACAAGTTTCGCGACTGTTTTCGGCCCGCCGGTGGCGGGTCCGGCTTGGGGTCATCGCGAAATTTCAGGTCTTGGTCGGCGCGCGCGATGCGGCTGCCTAGCCTGTCGGTTTTAGGTCCCGGCGCAGCACCGTGCAGATGAAGGCCCGATCGTCCGAGCGGCGGCGCGATCCGGCCGCACCGAACGACGCGCAAAGGACGCCTGATGTCATCGTCCAGCCTCGAGCTAGTTACGCTGTTCTGGCACGCCCATTGGATCGTCAAGCTGGTGATGGCCGGGCTCTTGGTGACCTCGGTCTGGGTCTGGGCGATCGCGCTCAACAAGTCGCGGCTGTTCGCGCGCATCCGCAAGGCCGGCGATCGTTTCGAGCAGGCATTCTGGTCCGGCGAGCAATCGTTCGAGGAACTCTACAAGACATTCGCCGCTTCCAACGGCCATTCCACCGATGCGCTGTTCGTCGCCGCCTGGGATGAGTGGAAGCGCAGCATTCAGGCGCACGTCCGCTCCTTCGCCGGCCTGCAGACGCGCGTCGAGAAAAAGATGAACGTCACCATCGCCCGCGAGATCGAGCACATGGAGCGGCGGCTGTTGGTGCTGGCCACCGTCGGCTCGGCCGGTCCGTTCGTCGGCCTGTTCGGCACCGTCGCCGGCATCATGTCGAGCTTTCAGTCGATCGCCGCGTCGCAGAACACGTCGCTAGCCGTGGTCGCCCCGGGCATCGCCGAAGCGCTGTTCGCCACCGCAATCGGCCTCGTTGCCGCCATTCCGGCGACGATTTTTTATAACAAGTTCGCAGCCGAGGTGAATCGCCAGGCCCAACGCCTGGAAGGTTTTGCCGACGAGTTCTCGGCGATCCTGTCGCGTCAGATCGACGAGCGCGGGTGAGGGCACGCCATGGCGGCAAGCGTCGCGAGCGCATCATCGGCCGGCCGGCGCGGCCGGCGCCGCCGCACGGTGATGAGCGAGATCAACGTCACGCCGTTCGTCGACGTGATGCTGGTCCTGCTCATCGTCTTTATGGTGACGGCGCCGCTGATGACGCTGACCATCCGGGTCGACCTGCCGGATACCCGCGGCGGCACCACGCTCAATTCCGACAAGGCGCCGCTCACCTTCACCCTGAAAAAGAGCGGCGGCCAATGCTCGAGCCAAGCCGACATGTTCGTCGACAAGACGCCGATCACGATGGACGAGATCGCCGCCAAGTTCGGCGCGATCAAGACCACCAATGCGCCCGGCCAGCCGCCGCCCACGGTGTGGGTCAACGCCGACAAGGAAGTTTGCTATAATGAGGTGGCGCGGGTGTTGGGGCGGCTGCACGATGCCGGCTATGGCACCGTGCTCAACATCACCGACGAGAAGCGGGGGGAATAGGCGTGCGGTCCGAGTGGATCATATCGGGCTGCGGACATGTGGCGATCTTTGTCGCCGGCCTCGTCACGCTCGCGAGCTCGAAGCCGATTCCCGACTTGGCGAATTTCGTGCCGGTCTCGATCGTCACCGACACCGATATCTCGCGCGCCGCGCTCGGCCAAAAGAACGCGCCGAACCAAAACAAGGCGAATCCGCTCGCCGACAAGGTCGACGTCGAGAAACAGGTCGAGCAGGCCGCACCGAAAGCTGCGGCCAAGCCGGAGATCAAAACCGACGCGGCGCAGCAAAAGCCGCAGCCAAAACAGCCAGAGGCGAAGCCCGATCCCAAGGTGACTGAAAAGCCTGCGGAAAAGCCGGAAAAGAAAGAGCCGCAGTTCAAGCCGGACAGGATCGCCGACCTCCTGAAGAAAGAAGAGAAGCAGAAGCCGCGCGAGGAGAAGCCGGCGCAGCAATCGCCCAAGTACAACGCCAGCGAGATCGCGCACCTGCTCGACCATCGCGACCCGCGCCGCGAGCTGGCGAGCGGCAGCAGGCTGAATCAGGAGGCCAATCTGGGCGCACCGAACGCCGCGCCCGACGCCAAGCTGTCGCAGACCGAGATCGATGCGCTGCGCCAGCGCATCCGCGAGTGCTGGAGCCCGCCGCCCGGCGTCGACCACGATTCCAACGTTTATGTCGAGCTGCGGGTGCTGTTCCGGGAGGACGGCTCGCTGGCGCAGCCGCCGGTCATCGTCGCCGGCTCGGCGTCGCCGCTCGGTCCGGCGCTCGCCGAGAGCGGCAAGCGCGCGCTGCTGCAATGCCAGCCGTTCACCATGCTCAAGCCCGAGCACTACGCGCAATGGCGCGACATCACGGTGAACTTCAATCCGCGCGACCTGTCGAACTGATGCGAACCAACATCGACAACGCGTCCTGCCGCGAGCGATGGCGCGAAGCGACCGATTTTTCGATCCTAACAACCCGATGCAAGCAACATGAGCCGCATCTTCACCTCTGGTAACCATCGTTCTGTGTTGACGCGGCGGCGCGCGCTTGCGCTGACCGCCTGCGGCGCCGCGCTGACGCTTGGCGGGCGAGGCACCCTCGGCAGCGTGCGCCTCGACATCACCGAGGGCAATTTCCAGCCGATGCCGATTGCGATACCGGAATTGATCCCCGGCAGCGCAGCCGATACCGACACCGCGCACGGCGTCACCCAGATCATCACCGCCAACCTGCAGCGCAGCGGTCTGTTCGTGCCGATCGACCCGTCGGCGTTCATCGAGAAGATCACCAATTTCGACACGGTGCCGAACTTCAATTCCTGGCGCACCATCAACGCCCAGGCGCTGATCACCGGCCGCGTCACCCGCCAGAGCGACGGCCGGCTCAAGGCCGAATTCCGGCTGTGGGACGTGCTTGCCGGCCAGCAGCTCGGCAACGGCCAGCAATATCTGACCACGCCGGAAAATTGGCGCCGCCTCGCCCATATTATCTCCGACGCCGTCTACCAGCGCATCACCGGCGACAAGGGCTACTTCGACACCCGCGTCGTGTTCGTCGACGAGACCGGTCCGAAGGAGCGGCGCGTCAAGCGGCTCGCCATCATGGACCAGGACGGCGCCAACGTGCAGTACCTGACGCGCGGCGATGAACTGGTGCTCACCCCGCGGTTCTCGCCTTCGACCCAGGTCATCACCTACATGGCCTACGGCCAGGGCGATCCGCGCGTTTATTTGTTCAATCTCACGTCGGGCGCGCGGGAAATCGTCGGTAATTTTCCCGGCATGAGCTTTGCGCCGCGGTTCTCGCCGGACGGCCAGCGGGTGGTGATGAGCCTGCAGCAAGGCTCGAACGCCAACATCTTTGTGATGGAGTTGAGCTCCACCAACACGACACGGCTGACCAACACCCCCGCGATCGACACCTCGCCGTGCTTTTCGCCGGACGGCGCAAAGATCTGCTTTGCCTCGGACCGCGGCGGCCAGCCGCAAATCTACGTCATGCCGGCGGCCGGCGGACCGGCGCAGCGCATCAGCTTCGGCGAAGGCATTTACTCGACCCCGGTGTGGTCGCCGCGCGGCGATTACATCGCCTTCACCAAGCAGACCGCCAACACATTCGCCATCGGCGTGATGAAGCCGGACGGCACGGGCGAGCGCATCCTCACCGAAGGCTTCCACAACGAAGGCCCGACCTTCGCACCGAACGGCCGCGTCATCATGTATTTCAGCGATCAGATCGGCAGCCCCGGCCCGTCGCTTTATACGATCGATATTTCTGGCCGCAATCAGCAGCGCGTGCCGACCCCGAGCTTCGCCTCCGACCCGGCGTGGTCGCCGCTGTTGTCGTAAAACGGACGGCTATTGGCCGTTCGACCTTGGCTTCCGGACCGCGCGCATGCTTGCGCAGTGAATTTTGCGGCGGGTGCGCCGAATGGAATCAAGCACCAGGAGCGTGAGGCCTCCCAAGGAGAATGTGCCAAGCACTGATATGATTGAATCTTCAATGCTGTTCGCCGCGTGCGCCGCCGCGTAGATCATGCCGAGCCAGAACACAATGGCGACCGGATAGGCCAACGTCCGAATATTCATTGGTCATCTGGGAAGCGCTTCATGAGTTGAGTCACTAACGCTGCGTTTATTCGGGGCGCTCGAGAATGTGAATAGAAGGAAAAGTTGGTCCAACCGTGCCCGCCATGACCAGCACGTCCTTGCCGGCGATTCTGCGGAGCGCCCAAATCTCACGGATTCTTTGGGGCCGACCAGGATTTTCGCCGTCGCCCGAGCAAGCCATATCAACGAGATAAACGAGCGTGTGTTGGCTCGTGGCCGCGTCATTCTTTGCAGTGATCGAGCGAATATCGCAGTTGTAGCCGGGCTCGTGATACGTGCGCGGCCCGACGTGAATGCCGGTCACCTCGTGTTCGCTGCTGCCGTCGCGGTTGGTCCAATCGCCAAGGAACGATTTCGGCAAATCGGCGGCCTGAGCCGAGCCGACCGATAAGAATAATAACGCAACGATCAGTGCGCGTATGTGCATCGTAACTTTATCCTTTTGAGCAGTATGGTCCATGTCTAGCCGTGCTCGCATCCGCTCAACGATCGACCTGCCGCATCGATAAGCTTATCGACCATTGGATTGGACGGCGGCGGATAAGGAATGGCGCAGTCGCCGGTATTGCTGCCCCGCGCGGCGCAATCGCGGCCTCGCGCCGCGTCGCTGTCGCCGGCATGAGCGGCCGCATAGGCGGCGAAATCGGCTTTGGCGAGATCGAACTTGCCGGCGCGCAGATAGGCGATGCCGCGGGGATAAGACGCGAGGTCGACGTGATCCTGCGCGCCGGCCGCCAGCGAGCGGGTGTAGTCATCGATGGCGGCGTCGAGATCGCCGTGCGCCATATAGGCATTGCCGCGCGCGTACCAGGTCGACCAGGCGTCCGGATCTGTCTGTACCGCGTGAGTCAGATCGGCCATGGCCTGATCAAACTGGCCAAGCTTCAAGTAGACGTCGGCACGATGGTCCATCAGATCCCAATCGTGCGGCTGAAGTTGCAGCGCCAGAGTGAGATCGGCCGCCGCGGCGTCGAGCTGGCCGAGTTCGGCGTAATCGTAGCCGCGGTTCTTCAGCGCCTCGACGTGCTCCGGCTTAGCCTTCAAGTCCTCCGTATAAGCGGCGATAGCCGCCGACCTGTCGCCGTAGAGGTCGAGCGCGACGCCTCGGTCGTACGGGTTTGCCGATTTGCAGGGATTGCTTTCACGGATCGGCGGCCGGATCGCGAAAAATACCGCACTCGCGAGCACCAGACCCAGAACGGCCGAAGCGGTCCGCTTTGCGCTCCATGGCCCGGCCGGTTCGCTCCCGGCGTTTTCATCGTCGGACATGACTCAACCGAATTGGACCAAGAACGCCGCGTAACTTGCGCGAGGTAGTCCTGTCAATTGCGGTTACGGTCGACAGCACCGAGCCGCCGGCCTGAAGTTGTTTCCAAGCCAGCGCCCCATCGTGACGTTATCGGCGCTACTCCGGCGCCATACCCTTTTCGGTCAGTTCCTTTTTGGCTTTGTCGTTCTTGGCAAGGTGTGTGAGGCCCATGCCGCGCAGCACATTGGGCGCCTTGGTGAACTGGATATTATCGTAGCCGACGATCTCGATGCGGTTGCCCCAGGGATCGCGAAAATCGAGGAACGGCCCCTCGAGCGGCGTAACGCCTGCCGCCTCGATCGCCTTGCGGGCCGCGTCTTGTCGTCGACGACGAGACCGAAGTGGCGACCATCGTCGGCCGGCTGCCGGCGGCCCTTCTGCAGCGCAATGAACTGGTCGCCCAGATCGATGAACGCCATCGAGTCGCTCTTGCCGCGCAATTCGAAGCGGAAGAGGCGGCCATAGAACGCCAAAGCCTCGTCGATATCGCCTACCTCCAGCGCAATGTGATTGAATCCTATGGCGCGGGGTTTGTTGATTTCGGCCATCGCAACCTCCTCTTGTCGGTCTGACCGGTTAAATGGGTGGTGCCGACCGCGTCGCCAACCAGCGTGCTCAACAGGGAGGCGTTCTCCGGTATCGCCCCGATGTTTGATGCAAATCAACAATGATCCACGATCGTTCCGCTAGCTCTCTGTTACGGAGGAATCTATGTCCAAACTCACCATCTATCTGGCGCGGCTCATCGGCCTATTGGCGCTCATCCTCGACGGCGCCTTTCTGCTGCGCGGCAACGCGATGATTAGAGCCGCGGTTGCCGACGACCCTGTGATGCTCATCTATGCCATCCAAAGTCTCGCGATCGGACTTGCCATCGTACTCGGCCATAACGTCTGGTCCGGTGGCGCCTTGCCGGTGGCGGTCAGCTTGGTTGGCTGGTTGATCTTCGCCAAAGGTCTGCTGTTGTTATTCGTGCCGCATGAATTTTTGCTCGAGCTGCTCGAACGGATGCAATACGGCGAGCACTATACGCTCTCCATTCTGCCGTCCCTCTTCATCGGCCTTTATTTGACTTATGCGGGTTTCAAAGCGCGATTTGCGGATGCGAAATGAAAGTAATCTCACGCAACTGTGAGTAAACGATTGAAGCGACTGAGCGGGGGGTGAACTCGAATCCTCTTCCATGTGGACGGCCGGAGATAAGCGCATTCCGTAACCTCCTGGAATGGCCCTGTACCGTTTGCTTCGGCGGAACGAACCGAACGGTTGGCTCGTTTCTCGCTAAAGCGCCAACGATTGCGGCAGGGAGAATCGCATGGGCCAAACCGATCTCGAGCAAGTCTGGGAACTCATGACATCGATCTCATTCTGCATGTTGTCCAACTGGGACGGCGAAAAAATCCACTCGCGTCCGATGGGGGCGGTGGTGCGGCAGGACGAAGGTGCGATCTATTTCTTCACCGATGACCGAGCGCACAAGGACGACGAAATCCGTCAATATCCCAAGGTAGGCCTCGCCTTCGCCGACCCGCGCGGTCAGAAATACGTGTCCGTTTCCGGCACCGCGGGGGTCTGCCGCGACCAGAAAAAAATCGAGGAGCTGTGGGCAGTGCCGGCAAAAGTGTGGTGGAAAACGCCGGACAATCCTCACCTGCGCCTGATCAAGGTCACGCCGGAGCAGGCCGAGTATTGGGATGCGCCCGGCAATGTGATCAGCAGTCTGAAGGTCGCCTTCGCGCTGGTGAAGGGCACATACCCGGCGGCCGGAAAACACGAGAAGGTGACGTTGTAAGCCGGCCGCCGATTACTCCCTTGTGGAGACGCAACGATCTTAATCGAGCTAGCTGGGAACGCGGCCCTTTATGGCATTGGCGAAAGCTTCGTAGGCGATGCGGCCGTCGGCACCGATCGGCAACTGCTCGCGCAGGCGCGCTTTTAGTTCTTGGAGTTCGTTCGGCGGCATGGCGCTAATCAACTGACCGCTCGGTCCGATCGGCACCAGATTCGATTCGCAGAAATCGTCGAAGCTAGAATAGAGCACCGGAATCCGGATTTGCCGCGTCTCGATCGTTTGCAGCCCGGCCGCTTGCCAGAACGCCTGCATGGTCTCGCGCCGGGAGGCGGCGGGATTCACGCGCGACGGCGGCGCCTTGCCGAGAGACTTTAGCGCGACTTCGAGTGGCGCCAGCGGCACGCCGCCGGCCATCGTGTCCCACATGTAGGTGGCGACGAGACCGCCCGGCCTGACCACCCGGGCCATTTCCGAAACCGCCTTGGCGGCATCGGGCACGAAGGTGATGACCAATGCCATCACCGCCGCGTCGAAGCTGCGATCGGCAAACGGCAGCGCCTGCGCATCGCCGATCTGGAATTGCGCCAGGCTCGCGCCGGGCCGTGTCCGCGCAAACGCGAGTTGACCTTCTGACGGATCGATCGCCGAAACTGCGGCAGGCGCACAACGCGCAATGAGCTCATCGGTAAACGCACCATTGCCGCAACCGACTTCGATCCAGCGCAGGTTTTGCGGCGGGTCGAGCCAGTCGAGAAAGATCCGGCCGGCAAGCTTGCTCCAGCGGCCCATCATGCGCTCGTAGACCTTGCCGTCGGAGAACATTTGCCCCGGATCGCTCATCTCAATCCCCATTCGTCAGTCGCTTGCAGCAATGGATGGACTATTCCTTCCAGGAATCGCCGTCCTCGTCTACGCTCCACCGCGGCGCCGGTCACGCGCACTACCGCGCCAATCGCCGGACCGCAAAGATGCCGGCGTGCGACGTCGCAGCCGCAAGGGGAGGGCATGATGAAGATTTTGAGCGCGACGTCGGAAGCGGAGGCCGATCGCAAGAGATTGTTCGTGCCGGCCGCGGCGCCCTTCTATGAAATTTTCGCGCCGCTTGCCTACCCGCTCATCCGCGCCGCGCTCGGCCTCATTCTTATTCCGCACGGTTATGCCAAACTGTTCGGCAACGACGCCGTTGCCGCGTCGCGCAACTTCGTCGGTTTCGGCTGGGCCTATCCGCTGGCCTGGGCCTATTTCATCGGTGCGGTGGAGTTCTTCGGCGGCATTCTTATGACGCTTGGGCTGTTCACGCGCATCGTCGCCGCCGCGTTCGTCATCGAGATGTCGGTGATCTGTTTCGCGGTGCTCTATCCGAACTGGTCGTGGGGCCGGCGCGGCATGGAATACGCGCTGTTCATGGGCATCGTGGCGCTGGCGATCTTCTTCCGCGGCGGCGGACGCTGGTCGCTCGATCGGCTCATCGGCCGAGAGTTTTGACGGGGAGCGCAAGACGCACCCAGCGATTGCTTCCGCATCGGCCGGAAAAGCACTACCATACCTCCGACTTCGGCGCTTTGCGAACATCTCGTCTGACTTAAAGCGCCAATGCCGCTTGCGGCAGCAATCAAGGCACCAGAGGAATCGCCAATGCAGTTTGGCCTTTACGCACCCGTGCCGCACGTCACCGTCGGCGCGAATGCGATCGAGCAGTCCGTTGCCGGCGCCTTGAAGCCGCTGCCTCTTGGCAATGTCGATCCCGCCTTCGATCTGGCGAAAGAGATTCTTTGCGCCGCCGATCGCGCCGGGTTTGACATCATTCTATTTGCAGAACGTCACCTCGGTGCCGATTTCGAGGCCTGGATATTGGCCGCCGCGGTCAGTTCCTGGACCACGCACATCAAGAGCATGGTGGCGGTGCATCCCGGGCTTTGGCATCCGACGCTGGTGGCCAAGATGGCGACCTCGCTCGACCGGCTGACGCCGGGCCGGACCGCGATCAACCTGGTAACCGGATGGAACGTCGAAGAACATCACATGTTCGGCGGCGACACGCTGCTCAACAACGACGATCGCTACGTCCGGGCCGAGGAGTTCATCGACATCCTGCGCGGCCTGTGGAGCCAGACGCCGTTCTCGTGCCAGGGCCAGTTTTATCAGGTCGACGGCTGTCAGCTGCTGTTGAAGCCGGCGACCCATACCTTGCCCGAGATTTTCACGGCGAGCCGCAGCCCGCGCGGGCTCGACATGGTGGCGAAGTGCGCCGACTGGTGGTTTCTCGATTTCGACAAGGAGGCCGAGACGGTGCAGGACGTCATGGACAGCCTGCAGCGCTCGATCGATACAATGAACCGCAAGGCGTCCGGCTTCGGCCGCAAGGTGCGGTTCGCCTTCAATCCGTTCATCGCCTTCGGCGACAGCGTTGCCGACGCCAAGGCCGCCGCGGTGCGGCTGCTCGTCTCCGACGGTTCCGAGGCCGATATGCGAAAGATCATGCAGCGCACCGCGCCGGCGATGAAGGCCGGCTGTCTTGGGCCGCCCGAGCACGTTCGCAACCAGCTGCGGGTCTACCGCGAAATGGGCATCGAATTGTTCCTCTTTAAGCTCGTGCCGAACCTTGAGCAGATTGCGCTGGTTCAGAAGGAAATTATCGAGCCGTTCCGCCACCAGACCGCGCAGCGGACCGCCGCGGCCTAGCCGGCGCACAGCCTTGCCAAGGGCGATCATCGCGATGCGAAGATTTGGATTGTTGGCCTTGCTGGCCGTCGTGACTGTTTTGCCGGGGATTGCGCGCGGGCAAGATGCCTATCCGGCGCAAACGGTGCGGATCGTCCTGCCGTTTCCGGCTGGATCGACGACCGACACGTTGACGCGCATCGTTGCCGACCAGCTCGGCCGCAAATGGGGCAGGGCGGTCATTGTCGAAAACATTCCCGGAATGAACATCGGCGCCGAGCGGGTCGCGCGCGCCGAGCCCGATGGCTACACGCTCTTATCGAGCCCGCCGTCGCCGCTGACGATCAACAAGCTGCTCTATCACGACCTGCCTTACGACCCCGACAACCTCATGCCGATCACGCTCTTGGCAACGGGTCCGAACGTGCTCGACGTGCGCAAGGGCCTTCCCGTCAACTCGGTGCAGGAGCTGATCGCCTACGCCAAGGCCAATCCGGGCAAATTGACTTACGCCTCACAAGGCGTCGGCTCGACCGCGCAGCTGAGCACCGCTCTGCTCGAGCAAATGGCCGGCATCAAGATGCTGCACGTGCCGTATCGCGGCGCACTGCCCGCGCTTAACGATGTCATTGCCGGGCACGTCGACATCTTCTTCGACACCGCGACGACATCGGTGCCGATGTTCCGCAGCGGCCAGATCAAGATCATTGCCGTCGGCAGCTTAAAGCGCATCCCCGCGCTCGCCGAAGTGCCGACCATGGCCGAAGCCGGGCTTGCCGGCTTTCGTTCGATCACCTGGTTTGCGCTGGCCGCGCCGCCCGGCACGCCGGCTGCGCTGATCGCCAAGATCAATCGCGATACCGCCGAGGTCCTCAAGGACCCGAATGTCGCCGAAAGGCTGCACGCGCTTCAGCTCGATCCAGGAGCCACGAGTCCGCAAGAGACGGCGCAGTTCTTCGCCGACGAGCTGAAGCTATGGGGCAAGGTGATCGCGGAAGCACATATCAGCGTGCAGTGATCGAGACGCGCGGCATTTGAACCGGCAACGCATCCGGCGACACTCATCGACGCGCCATCGTCCGATCGAGCCATGACAAGGCTGATCGTGACCATTATGTATTGGCCACGGCAATCGTCATAGTGCGGCCGCAAGGCTGCACGCCCGGCGCATTGCGGGCAACACTCCGGAGGGGCGTCATGAGTCTGCTGGTATCCCGCTTGCGCGTGATTTTTGCCGTCTTGGGGCTCGGCTTGACGCTTTCGGCCTGCGGCTACAACACCATTCCGACGCTCGAAGAGCAGGCCAAGGCGCGCTGGGCCGACGTACAGAACCAGTATCAGCGCCGTGCCGACCTCATCCCCAACCTGGTGGCCACGGTGCAGGGTTTTGCGGCGCAGGAAAAGAACGTGCTCACCGCCGTGGTCGAAGCGCGCGCCAAGGCGACGCAGGTCAAGGTCGACGCATCGCAGCTCACCGATCCGGACAAATTGAAAGCATTTCAGGATGCGCAGAATCAGTTGAGCGGTGCGCTCGGCCGGCTGTTGGCGGTTTCGGAGAACTATCCGGATCTGAAATCCAATACCAACTTCCTGGCGCTGCAGTCGCAGCTCGAAGGCACCGAGAACCGCATTGCGGTGGCGCGGCGCGACTACATCGACGCGGTGCGCGCCTATAATACGGCGTTGCGCACCTTCCCGACCGTGCTGTGGGCCAAGACCTTCTTCTCCGGCAACAAGCCAATGGCCGAATTCACCGCGAGCGAAGGCGCCGAACGGCCGCCGCAGGTGAAATTCTAGATGGCTGGACTTCGGATTTTCGGATTCAAGGCGGGGCAAGCGCTGGCTGTCGTGGCTACCGCGCTTTGTTTCTCGACCGCCCTCGTTTTCGCCCTCGACTTTCCGGCGCTGAGCGGCCGTGTGGTCGACCAGGCCGACGTCATGAACGCGCAAAGCCGCAGCGCGGTCGAGGCCAAGCTGAAGGATTTGGAGGACAAATCCGGCATCCAGCTGGTGGTCGCCACGGTGCGGTCGCTGCAGGGCGGCGACATCGAGACCTACGCCAATCAGCTGTTTCGCTTCTGGAAGCTCGGCGAGGCCAAGAAAAACAACGGCGTGCTGCTCTTGGTCGCGCCGTCCGAGCACAAGGTGCGGATCGAGGTCGGCTACGGGCTCGAAGGCACGCTGACCGACGCGCTGTCGTCGGTCATTATCCAGAGCGCGATCATTCCGCGCTTCAAAGCCAACGACTTTTCCGGCGGCATCGAGCGCGGCGTCGACGGCATCATCAGCGTGCTCAGCGGCGATACCGCCGATTGGCAGCGCAAAGTCGGCGTGCGCTCGAACGAACCATCGAAGCAGTTCAACTCGCTGTTTCCGTTTCTATTCTTCTTCGTCCTCGTTTTTGTGTTCATTTACCTGAAGGGCGGCGGCCAGGGCACGCCGGCCGGACATTACGTGCGCCGCAACGGCCGCCTGGTCTTCGTGCCCTATTCGAGCGGTTGGGGATCGTCCGGTTGGTCGGGCGGCGGCTTTTCCGGCGGCGGATTTAGCGGCGGCTTCGGCGGCGGTTTTTCCGGCGGCGGCGGTTCGTCGGGCGGCGGCGGCGCCTCGGGGGGCTGGTGACCATGCCGATCAGCAAAGCGGACCATGACGCGATCGCGTCCGCCATCCACGCGGCCGAGCAACGCAGCTGCGGTCAGCTTGTCTGCGTGCTCGCCCATGCGTCGTCGAATTACGCGCACGTCCCGATCCTGTGGGCGAGCACGCTGACGCTCCTGCTGCCGTGGCCGCTGATCTATTGGACCGATTGGAGCGTGCAGCGGATTTTTGTCGCACAACTCGTGCTGTTTCTCGTGGCCGGCCTGGCGTTGTCCTGGATGCCGCTGCGGCTCGTTTTGGTGCCGCGCCCGGTACGCCAGGCCCGCGCTCATCGTGCCGCCATCGAGCAATTTTTTCTCCGCCACGTCAGCCACACCGCAAATCGCAGTGGCGTGCTGATCTTCGTGTCGCTGGCGGAGCGCTATGCGCGCATCATTGCCGACGAAGGCATCGCCGCGAAGGTGCCGAATACGGAATGGCAAGCCGCGATCGATGCGCTGGTCGCTCACATGCGCGACGGCCGCATCGCCGCCGGCTTCATCGCCGCGATCGAGCGTTGCGGCGCCGTGCTCGCCGCGCACGCCCCGCCCGACGGTTCGCCGCCCGTCCTCGCCAACCGCCTCTACGTCGTCTGATGCGTTGAGCGTTGGCGTCGGTTGGTGCGTTGCACGCCCAAATTCGGCGCACGGCACAAAGTTCGACATCGCACGTTGACATGGGCGCGCCGAAACGCCGTTGGCGGCGATGTTTGTTGACATACGTAAAAAATGCCGGAGCGATCCAAACCAAAACCTCTCGCCGGAATGGCCCGGATCGGCTACGTGGCGCGCGGTATTGTTTTTCTGATCGTCGGCAGCTTCGCGATCCTGGCCGCGCTCGGCGCCGGCACGCGGCCGCACGGTGTGCCCGATGCGCTGCAGACCTTGCTGCACAAACCGTTTGGCGCTGCTCTGCTGTGGGCCACGGCGCTGGGTCTGGCATGTTTTGCCGCGTGGCGTTTTCTGCAAGCGTTTTTCGACGCCGATCAGCACGGCCGCCGGCCGTATGGTCTGCTGCGGCGCAGTGTGTTGGGTGTGAGCGGGATTTTTTATCTGGCGCTTGCTCTCGCCACCGTCGCGATTTCTGCCGGACTCGGCCGCACCCAATCGGTCAGCAACTGGACCGGCTGGCTGATGGATAAGCCGCTCGGACGGGTGCTGATCGGGATCATCGCGGTGGTGTTTATCGGGATGGCTATCGGGCTCGCGGTCAAGGCCGTCAGGGCGGAATATCGGCGCATGCTCGACGCGCGCAAACGAACGCGCGAATGGGCGGTTGCGCTCGGCTCGTTCGGCATCCTCACCCGCGCGCTGGTTTTTCTGCTGACCGGTGCCTTTCTGGCGTTTGCCGCCTTTGAGGGCAACCCGCGCGAGGCCGTGGGATTGTCGGGCGTGCTCCGTACCCTGCAGCATCAATCGTATGGCGGCGTGCTGCTCGCGATTGCGGCGCTCGGCCTGTTGTCGTTCGGCGGCTTCGAGATCATGGAAGCCATCGTCCGTCGCGTTCGGGTTCCCAAGCTCTGAAGCGACGGGCGGACGGCAGCCCGGCCCGGCCCGTCGGCGTTCCTCCCTTGGGAGGAACTCAGGTGTGCGTTCCGGCGCGTAAGCCCGTGCGCATCGGCGGCGCGAGATCCGGCACGAGAATCCGGGCAGGCCGCAGGAACGCCGCATTCAGGCTCCATTAAGCATTACCAAAGGTTTTCGGGTGTCGCGCGGGGACTGGGCTTCTTTGCAAGGCCTCATCAAGGTTGACGGAACCTTCGCTTAACGAAGGCGCTGCTAGACCCGCTCAAGTGGCTTCCTGTCTTCCCGCGCGGGAGGCAGGCAAGCGACCTTAAGGTAAGCAATGGAGGCACCGGAATGAACGGGATGAGCATCGTCCGCGGCGCCAAATTCGCAGCCGTAATCCTCGCCAGCATCGCGATCGCCGGCTGCGCCAAACAGGCCGCCGAGCAGACCGGAGCGATGGCGGGGGCGGCCGCGCCCGGCAGCGCGCAGGATTTCGTCGTCAATGTCGGCGACCGCGTGTTCTTCGATACCGATTCCTCGGACCTGTCGGTGCAGGCGCGGGCGACGCTCGACCACCAGGCCGAATGGCTCAATCATTACGCCAACTACGCCTTCACCGTCGAAGGCCATGCCGACGAGCGTGGCACCCGCGAATACAACATCGCGCTCGGTGCGCGGCGCGCCCAGACGGTGCGCGATTATCTGATCTCGCGCGGCGTTTCGGCGCAGCGCATGCACACCATCTCGTACGGCAAAGAACGTCCGGTCGCGGTGTGCGACGACATCTCGTGCTGGTCGCAGAACCGCCGCGCCGTGACGGTGCTCAATCAGAGTTCGTAAGCGCCCGCCACGCGTGCGGCTGCGGCCGCGATCGGCGCGCGGGAGGCATGCTCGGCTTCCGCGCCGCCGCCGTCGTCAGTCACAATTTGGACGCAGGGCCGGCTATGGTGAGGCGCGCGCCCGGAGCCTAGGCTGGCGCGGCCACAGGGCATTGTCTGTCCCTGCATGAGCCGACGCTTTCATTGCTGAGACCACAGGATGATCCGATTCGCTCGTCTTGGTTTGATTGCGCTCGCCTGCGCATGGTACGGCGGAGCCGCGCACGCGCAAGATCCGGCCGATCTCGTCACCCGGCTCGATCGCCTCGAAGCCGCGATCCGCGAGCTGACCGGACAGATCGAGCAATTGCAGTATCGCAATCAGCAGCTCAGCCAGCAGCTGGCGGCCCTGCAAGAGCAGCGCGGCGGTCCGGCGGCTGCCGCTTCGCCGCGACCGAACCCGCAATACGGCGCGCCGCAGCCGCAATACGTGGCGCCGCAGCCGCAATACGCGGCGCGGCCGGCCGAGCCGTATCCAGCTCCGGCGCAGCCGCAATATACGGCGCGACCGGACGAGCCATATCCAGCGCAGCCGCCATATGGCGCGCGGCCGAATCCGCAATACTCGTCGAACGTGCCTTACCCGCCGGCTCCGGCGCCGGTCGAGGGAGGCCAGCCCGCGGGCCCAGGCCATCATGACGCGTTCAATCCGGCGCTCAATCCCGGCGCTCCCGGAGCACCGCGCGCACTCGGCTCGAGCAACAATCGCAACGAACCGCCGCCGGCGGCAGCCGCGCCGCGCCAGACCGGCGAGCCGCTCGATCTGGCGCACCTTTCAGGTCCGCAAGACGGCGCCGCGCCCGGCGGCGCTGTGCCGCCGCCTCCGGCCAATCCGAACGGCGCCGGTGCAGTCGCAGCGCTGCCGCCTAACGCCACGCCGAAAGACGAGTTCGAGCTCGCCCATAACTATTTCGTGCACAAGGACTATGCCAACGCGGCGCAGGCTTATGGCGAGTTCTTGCACAAGCATCCGAGCGACCGCCTCGCGCCCGAGGCACAATATTGGCTCGGTGAGTCGCTGTTCCAGCGCCAGCAATATCATGACGCGGCCGAGGCGTTCCTCGCCGTCTCGACCAAATACGAGACCACGGCGCGGGCGCCTGATGCGCTATTGCGGCTCGGCCAGTCGCTGGCGGCACTCGGCGAGAAAGAAGCGGCTTGCGCTTCGCTCGGCGAGGTGATGCGCAAATATCCGCGCGCTTCGCTTTCGGTGAAGCAGAACGTGGAGCGGGAACAGAAGCGTGCCCACTGCTGACGCAGCGGTCGGCGACGACGAATTAGACGCGCTGTTCCGCGGCCTGGAGGATTTGCCCGGCTTTGTCGTTGCGGTATCGGGCGGTCCGGATTCGACCGCGCTTTTGCTGCTCGCCGCGCGCTGGGCGAAGCGGCTGAAAAAGCCGCCGCGATTGCTCGCCGTCACCATCGATCACGGCTTGCGCGCTGAAGCCAAAGCCGAAGCCGTCGCGGTCAAACGTTTAGCGCGGCAGCTCGACGTGCCGCACCGCACGTTGCGCTGGCGCGGCGTAAAGCCGGCGAGTGGCCTGCAGGAAGCGGCGCGCGAGGCGCGCTACGGTTTGTTGGCGCAAGCCGTAGCCCGCGCCGGCCTCGCCCACGTGCTGGCGGCGCATACGCTCGATGATCAGGCCGAGACCGTGCTGTTCCGGCTCGCCCGCGGCAGTGGCTTGACGGGCCTTGCCGGCATGGCGCCGGTCGCACTGCTTCCCGGCATCGAACGCCACGATCGCATTTTCCTGGTGCGGCCGCTGCTCGGCGTGCCGAAATCGCGGCTGATCGCGACCTTGCGCGCCGCACGCGTCGCTTTTGGCGAGGATCCGAGCAACAGCGATCCGCGCTTCACGCGCGCCCGATTGCGCGGCGTGATGCCGGCATTGGCACGCGAAGGCCTCGACGCCCATGGTTTGTCGCGGCTTGCGGCGCGGATGCGCCGGGCCGAAACGGCGCTCGAATTTGCCGTCGCCGCCGCCCACGCCGCGCTGGCGCCGCCGCCGTGGCCGGATCGCGGCCCCATCGCCTTCGAGCGGACGAGTTTTGCCGAACTGCCGGCCGAAGTGGCCTTACGCCTGCTCGGCCGGGCCATCACCCATGCCGGCGACGAGGGGCCGGTCGAACTCGGCAAGCTCGAGGCGCTCTACGTGGCGCTGCGGCAGGCGCCCGGCCGGCTGCGCCGCACGCTGGCCGGCGCCGTGGTCACGCTCGACGCCGACCGGCTCGCGGTCGAGCGCGCCCCGGCGCGTCGCAGCACAGCCATGCGGCCAAGCCGCAAGGCCCGCTTTACGAAATAACTGTATAATGCTGTACGGATTCCCTTGTAATGGCTATGGGATTTCCTTTGGATTCCCTTGGCAGGGGGCGGTCGCGTCCCTACATTTGCGAGTCATGGGGACGTGAAGCCGCCACGATCCGCGGCCTAACTAGGCCACTGGGGCTACCCGCCGGAACGCGGGTCAAGGACCTGACATGAACGCCAATCTGCGCAATTTCGCCCTGTGGGTCATCATCGTCCTATTGCTGTTGGCGCTCTTCACGCTGTTTCAGAATCCAGGCCGCAATAACGGTTCGAAGGAAATCAGCTTCTCGCAGCTGCTCAGCGACGTCGATAACGGCCGCGTCCGTGACGTCGTGATCCAGGGGCCGGAAATCCACGGCGACTTGACCGACGGCAGCACCTTCCAGACCTACGCGCCAAGCGATCCGAGCTTGGTGCAACGCCTCTATAACAAGGGCGTCTCGATCACGGCCCGGCCGCAGACCGAGAACGTGCCCTGGTTCGTGTCGCTGCTGATCTCGTGGCTGCCGTTCGTGGCGCTGATCGGCGTGTGGATTTTCCTGTCGCGGCAGATGCAGGGCGCCGGCGGCAAGGCGCTCGGCTTCGGCAAGAGCCGCGCCAAGCTGCTCACCGAAGCGCATGGCCGCGTCACCTTCGAGGACGTGGCCGGCGTCGACGAGGCCAAGCTCGACCTGCAGGAAATCGTCGAATTCTTGCGCGATCCGGCCAAATTCCAGCGGCTCGGCGGCCGCATTCCGCGCGGCGTGCTCTTGGTCGGCCCGCCCGGCACCGGCAAGACCTTGCTGGCCCGCGCCATCGCCGGCGAAGCCAACGTGCCGTTCTTCACCATCTCGGGCTCCGATTTCGTGGAGATGTTCGTTGGCGTCGGCGCCAGCCGCGTCCGCGACATGTTCGAGCAGGCCAAAAAGAACGCGCCCTGCATCATCTTCATCGACGAGATCGACGCGGTCGGCCGGCATCGCGGCGCCGGGCTTGGCGGCGGCAATGACGAGCGCGAGCAGACGCTCAACCAACTCCTGGTCGAGATGGATGGCTTTGAGACCAACGAAGGCATCATCCTGATCGCCGCGACCAACCGGCCCGACGTGCTCGATCCGGCGCTGCTGCGCCCCGGTCGCTTCGACCGCCAGGTGATCGTGCCCAATCCAGACGTGGTCGGCCGCGAGCAAATCCTCAAAGTGCACGTGCGCAAGGTGCCGATGGCGCCCGACGTGAACCTGAAAATCATCGCACGCGGCACGCCCGGCTTTTCCGGCGCCGACCTGATGAACCTCGTCAACGAAGCGGCCCTGATGGCGGCGCGACGCAACAAGCGCATGGTCACCCAGGTCGAGTTCGAGGACGCCAAGGACAAGGTGATGATGGGCGCCGAACGAAAATCGCTCGTCATGACCGAGGAGGAAAAGCTCCTCACCGCCTATCACGAGGGCGGCCACGCCATCGTCGCGCTCAGCGTCAAGGCCACCGATCCGGTGCACAAGGCCACCATCATCCCGCGCGGCCGCGCGCTCGGCATGGTCATGCAATTGCCGGAGCGCGACAAGCTGTCGATGAGCCTCGAACAGATGACCTCGCGGCTTGCCATCATGATGGGCGGCCGCGTCGCCGAGGAATTGGTGTTCGGCAGGGAGAAGGTCACTTCCGGCGCCGCCTCGGACATCGAGCAGGCGACCAAGCTGGCGCGCATGATGGTGACGCGCTGGGGCCTGTCCGATGCGCTCGGCACGGTCGCCTACGGCGAAAACCAGGAGGAAGTGTTCCTCGGCTATTCGGTGGCGCGCCAGCAGAACATTTCCGAAGCCACCGTGCAGAAGATCGACGGCGAGATCCGGCGCCTGGTCGAGGCCGGCTACGCCGAGGCGCAGCAGATCCTCACCGAAAAGCGTGCCGATCTGGAGACACTGGCCAAAGGCCTGCTCGAGTTCGAGACGCTCACCGGTGACGAAATCAAGGACCTCTTGATGGGCAAGCGCCCGGTGCGCGAATCGGTGATCGAGCCCGCGGCGCCGCGGCCCTCGACCGTGCCCAGCGCCGGCGCCGGCCGCAACCGCCCGCGCCCCGAACCCGGCCCGCTGGAGCCGCAGCCGCAGGGCTAACGCGCCGCGCGCGGCAGATCGGCGGATGAGGCAATGCGCGAGACCGCAAGCGAAATCCTCGACCGGGTCAGCTCCTGGCCCCAGGAAGACATCGATGAGCTCGCCGAATTGGCGCGCGTCATCGAAGCGCGCCGCACCGGGCATTACGACGTAACACCGGACGAGGCAGCAGCCATCCGCGAAGGATTGGCTGAGCTTGATCGTGGCGAGTGGACCGACGAGCAGGCATTGCGGACATTCTGGCAGCGCTGCGGCGTTCTATGATCGTCCGCTACAGTCCGCGCGCGACCAGAGATCTCGAAGCCATCCTGAATACCTGAGCAAGCGGAGTCCGCGAGGCGCGGTCAATGTGCCGACGGCGATCTACGCGGCGGTGGAATTCGTGCGCCGGCAGCCGGCTTCAGCGCAATCGACAAATATATCAGGCGTGAGAGCGAAGATCGTCCGGCGCTACCGTTTCAAAGTTTTCTCTCGCGTTGTCGAGTCCGACAACGCGATAGAAATTATCCATGTTCGGCACATGTCGCGTCAGCCCTGGTCGGGCGGCGATTAGATCATTGCGGCCTCGTAATGGGTGGGACGGTTGCGGCTGCGCATGGCTTTGGCCCAGCAACCGCGCCATAATGGGTGCCACTGCGGGTGACGCATGGACGCGCGCCAAAAATGCGCCAGATGATCCTGATCGGCTTTCTGCAGGCGCAGAATTGCACCAATCATCCGAGTTCGTGGCGGCATCCGGATTCGCGCACGGACAGCTGGTCGGCCGATTTCTACCGGCACATCGGTCGCGTCTTGGAAGAAGGCAAATTTCACCTCGGCTTTTTCGACGACCGGCTGTCGATGCCCGACATGTACGGCCGCGATCATGCCCACACGGTTCAGTACGGCATCCGCTGCATAAAACTCGACGCCGTCACCGTGCTCACCGTCATGGGCATGGCGACCGAGCGCCTTGGCCTCGGCGCCACTTACTCGACCAGCTATTACGAACCGTTCCACGTCGCCCGCGTGTTCGCCACGCTCGACCTGATGAGCGGCGGCCGCGCCGCCTGGAATGTCGTCACCTCGCTCAACGACGGCGAGGCCCAAAACATGGGCCGCGACGAGGTTTTGGACCACGACTTGCGCTACGATCGCGCCGACGAGTTTTTGGAGATCGTGCTCGGCCACTGGGACAGCTGGGACGACGACGCCATCGTCCAGGACAAGACCACCGGCCTGTTCGCCAAGCCCGACAAGGTGCACCGCCTCGATTATCAGGGCCGCTTCCTGCGCTCGCGCGGGCCGTTCACCGTGCCGCGCTCGGCGCAGGGCCATCCGGTCATCATCCAGGCCGGCTCGAGCGGCCGCGGCCGCCGCTTCGGCGCGCGCTGGGGCGAGGTGATCTTCGTCGCCTATCCGAACGCCGAGATCGGCAAGCGCGACTACGCTGCGTTCAAGGCCGAGGTGGCGCGCGCCCGCCGCGATCCGGCGCACGTCCAAATCACGCAGCTCATCAACACCGTGGCGGCGGCGACGAAGGCCGAAGCCGAGGACAAGTGGGCCGCGATCGACAAGCTCGCGCTCGAGGTCGACGCATTGTCGCTGCTCTCGGAGGCGCTCAATTTCGATTTTGCCCGCAAGGGCATGGACGAGCGGTTCACCGACGCGGAGTTGGCGCACATGTCGGGCCTGCAGGGCATCCGCGACCGCGTGCTGCAAGCTTGCGGCGGCAACAATCCAACAGTGCGCGAGTTCATCCGCATCAGCGGCCGCGGCCGCGTGCACAATCCGCTGGTCGGCGGCCCCAAGGAAGTCGCCGATGCGCTCGAGCACTGGTTTGCCGCGCCGGCCTGCGACGGCTTCGTGCTCTCGGCCACCCACGTGCCGGGCGCCTACGAGGATTTCGTGCGCTTCGTCGTCCCCGAGCTGCAGCGCCGCGGCCTGTTCCGCAAGGATTTTGTAGGCGCGACGTTGCGCGAGAATCTCGGCCTGCCGAAACCGGCGATCGGGGCATGAACTCAGGCGCGCGTCAGCGATTGAGCTTCAATCGAGCTTGATGTCGGCGGCGCGGATGACCTTATCCCACTTCTCATGTTCGGCGGCGATGAAAGCGGTGCATTGCTCCGGCGTCATCACCATCGGCTCGACGCCAAGATCGGCGAGCCGTGCCTTGGCCGCAGGCTGTGCGAGCGCGCTGTTGACCGCCGCATTGAGCTTGCCGACGATGGCGGCCGGCGTGGCCTTCGGCGCGGCCATGCCGTACCAGCCGATCGCCTCGTAGCCGGGCACGAATTGGTCGGCTGTCGGCAGCTCGGGCAGGGCGTCGAGCCGCGACTTGGTGGTGACCGCCAGCGCGCGCACCTTGCCGGCGCGAACGAACTCCATCGATTGCGGGATGGGATTGATCACGACCTGGACCTGGCCGCCGATCAGGTCGGACATGTAATTGGTGCGATACGGCACGTGCACCATGTCGATGCCGGCCATCATCATGAACAGCGTGCCGAAAATGTGCGATGAGGTGCCGATGCCGCCTGACGCCATGTTGATCTTCCCCGGATGGGCTTTGGCGTAGGCGATGAATTCCGGCACCGTCTTGGCTGGCAGCGAATTGGTCACGAGAATGACGTAGGGCGCGTTAGCGATCGATGCGATCGGAGCAAGATCGCGCATGAAGTCGAAGCTGAGATTGCGGTACAGCGAGACGTTGAGCACGTTGGTGAGGACATCGAGGAGGATCGTGTAGCCGTCCGCCGGAGCCTTGACGACGAGTTCGGTGCCGATGTTGCTGCCCGCACCGGGCTTGTTCTCGACGACGAATTGCTGGCCGAGTTGGTCGGCAAGCCATTGCCCGACAAGGCGCCCGATGATGTCGGGCGCGCTGCCGCCGGGAAAGGGCACGATCATGTGCACTGGTCGCGCCGCATAGACCTGGGCGCAAGCGGCACGCGGCAGCGCGGCGCCCGCCGCGAACCCGCCTAGCGCATGCAGGAATTGCCGTCGCGCAAATCGCATGGCGTCCTCGCTGCGAGCACAATTGCTCATCGGTGAGTGGAGTGCAATCCGAGGGGCTGTGTCCAGGCGCGCCTGCCTTTGCCGGTGGATTATGGCAGTATGACCGCCCCCGCGCGGCGCCTCGCAGTCGCAACGCCGACCGGAAAGTGGAATGGCGAGAAACACCCAACAGCTTTTCCTCGACGATTTTGCGCCTGGCCAGATCTTCGCCGGCGCATCGCGCCATATCACGCACGACGACGTGCTGGCGTTCGCCGCGCTCACCGGCGACAAGCACCCGATCCATTACGATGACGATTACGCCAAGACGACTCGTTTCGGCCGGCCGATCGTGCACGGCCTGCATCTGATGGCGCTGACCGCGCTGGGCGCGGCGCCGCTATCGGCGCAGCTCGAAGACTCGATGGTCGCCATGCTGGAGCAACGCGCGGCGTTTCAGCGGCCGGTGTTCAAGGACGACACGGTGCGCTCGGAGTTCGAGATCGAAAGCGCCGAGCCGCGGCCGGGCAAGGATTGGGGCACGCTCGCCGTCAAAGTCAGCTTGATCAACCAGCGCGGGGAGATCGTGCTGGAAGGCCGCCACGTCTATCGTATTCGCCGCCGCGCCAACGCCGAGCGGACAGGGCAGTGAAAGTGGCCAAGCCGAGCTACGCCGAAGCAATCGCCGGCTTCGACTGGAGCGCCGTGCTGCGCGATCTCGGCTGGCAAGATTGTGACACGATCGATCTCGGCTACACCATCGTCGACCGCCACGCCGATGGCGAGCGCGCGGCGCTGCATTGGGTCGGCAAAGATGGCTCCGCTGCGATCGTGAGCTATCGCGAGCTGCGCGCGCTCAGCAACCGGATTGCCAATCTGTTGCGCGCGCTCGGCATGCGCAAAGGCGATCGCGTCGCCGGCGTCCTGCCGCGGGTACCGGAAACCATTGCGGTCATGGTCGGCGCGTGGAAAGCCGGCGGCGTTTACGTACCGGTTTTCACCGGCTTCGGGCCGGACGCCATCGGCTTCCGGCTGCGCAACAGCGGCGCTCAAGTCGTTGTCACCCATCACGACTGCCGCGACCGCATTCCCGAAGTGGAAAATGTCGTCGTGGTGACGCTCGCCGGTGCCGATGGTGCCGCGCTGCGCGCGTCCGACGTCGACTTTCGCGCCGCGATTGCCGCTCAATCGGAGCAATGCGATTGCGCGCCGCGCAGCCGCCGCGATGCCGCGGTGATTCTCTACACGTCGGGCTCGACCGGCGAGCCGAAAGGCGTCGCCATCGCCGCCAATTTTCTCGCCGCGACGCGGCCCTATATGCAGTTCGGCGTCGACCTCAAAACCGACGATCGGTTCTGGCCGACCGGCGACCCCGGCTGGGGCTACGGCTTTGTCTGCTACCACGCCGCGCTCGCCATGGGCGTGCCGGTTCTCAGTTACGAGGCGACCGCGACGCCACGCGATTTTCTGCAATTTCTGCAGGACCAGCGCGTCAGCAACGTGGCCACGGTGCCGACCTTGCTGCGCGGCGTGATGGCGCTCGGCTTCAAGGAGCTGGCGCGCTACGATCTGTCGCTGGGCGCCATCAGCAGCTGCGGCGAGCCGCTCAATTCCGAGGTCATCCGCTTCTTTCAGGAAGGACTCGGGATCGTTCCGCGTGACCATTTCGGCTCCAGCGAAAACGGACTGCCGCTCGGCAATTTCAACGCGCTCGATGCCGAGGTGAAGCCCGGTTCCATGGGGCTGCCGATGCCGGGCTTCGCCATGGCGATCGTCGACGACGATGGCTGCGAGCTGCCGCCGGGCGAGGTGGGTTATCTGGCGCAGCGCCGGGGCGACGACGGTTGTTATGCGCTCGGCTATTGGCGGGACGACGAGCGCACCAAAAATCTATTTCGCGACGACTGGATCGTGGCCGGCGATCTGGCGCGGCAAGACGCGTCCGGCTACTTCTGGTTCGAGGGCCGCGCCGACGACGTGATCAAAAGCTCGGCCTACCGCATCGGCCCGTTCGAAGTGGAAAGCGCGATCCTGCATCATCCGGCCGTCGCCGAGGCGGCGGTGGTCGGCAAGCCCGATGCGCTCAAGGGCCATATCGTCAAGGCTTACGTGACCTTGCGGCCGGGGCAAGGCGCAGGTTCAGCACTCGCGCAAGAAATCCAAGATATCGTACGCCGCATGGTCGGCGATCATGCCTATCCGCGCGAAGTGGAAGTGGTGGACAGCCTGCCGAAAACCGAATCCGGCAAGATCCAGCGCTTCAAATTGCGTGCGTGAGGTTGATGCGAGGAGGGTGCATGCCGGTCTACGAAGCCATTAAACCGACGAGTTGGCCTGACAAGCTTACATTCTCGCCGGCGGTGCGCGCCGGCAATCTGTTGTTCACCTCCGGTACGACCGCGGTCGGCGACGATCTGGAAATCGTCGGCAAGGGCGACATCGTCGCGCAGACGCGGTTCATTTTCGAAAAATTCCGCCGCATCCTGCGCGCCGCCGGCGCGTCGTTCGACAATATCGTCGAAACGACCGAGTACTTTCTCAGCTTGGCCGACTATAAGCGCACCGCCGCGGTGCGCCGCGAATTCTTCAAGGGACCGCCGTACCCGGCGGCAACCGGCGTGTTGGTGGCCGGACTTGTTCGCAAGGACGCGCTGATCGAGATCAAGGCCATTGCGGTCCTTGGACCGACGGTTTGAGTCCGCGAGATAGGGGTAACCTAAAATCGTCCTGTGTGAATGGATCGGATTGCTCCGGTCCTTTTAGAATCTTGGCGACCATGCCGGCGTTTTGCGGTCGACGCCGGCGGCGTGAGCGCGCATCAGCGCGGCCATGGAAATCCTCGTCGTCATGTTTCTGCTGGCGAGCTGGCTCGGCTGTTTCTGGCTCGGCCTGCAGATCGGCAACGGCCGCTCCGACCAGCGCCGCAAGCGCGAGATTGCCGAGCTGGAACGCCGCTTCAAAGTTCTGGACGGCGAGGCCGTCGGCCAGAGCTGAGGCGCCGCCGCCTCTCAACTGCGCGCCATTCTGGCAAGCCATCGAGCCACATCGTGGCGCGACATTCGTTGCGCACCTCGATTGTGTGCAAATGGGAATTTGCCTATTGTTTGCCGTTCAAGTGCAGCGCGCTCGCCGTCCGCTGTTGGCCAACATAGCCATAAAGGCAAATGTGATGTTTCCCCGCCGCAGATTCCTGCATCTCGCAGCAGGTGGTGCTGCGCTGCCATTTCTTCCGCGAACCGCGAGCGCGTTCGACTATCCGATCCGCCCGGTCAAGCTCGTCCTGCCGTTTCCGCCCGGCGGCGTGTTTGACATCGTCGGCCGGCCGTGGGCCGACAAGGTGAGGAAGAACCTCGGCACGGTCATTGTGGAGAACCTGCCGGGCGCCGGCGGTTCGGTCGCCGCCGCGGCCGTCGCCCATGCGCGCCCGGACGGCTACACGATCCTGCTCGGCGCCTCGTCGCTGCACTTGAGCGACATGATCTTGCGCAAAAAGCCGCTGATTGATCCGATGAAAGATCTGGCGACCGCCTCGATGCTGGCAATGACGGCGTTCGCCATCGACGTCCATCCGGCGGTGCCGGTGCACAACCTCGTCGAGCTGGTCGATTATGTGAAAGCCAATCCCGGCAAGGTCGCCTACGGCTCGCCCGGCGCCGGCACCTTGGCGCATCTTGCCGGCGAATTGTTCAAATCGCTGACCGGCATCACCGACCTTCCCCACGTGCCGTATCGCGGCGGCGGCCCGGCTCTGGCCGACGTGATCGGCGGCCAAGTGCCGATGATCGTATCGGCGATGACCAACCAGGTGCTCGAATTCCACCGCACCGGAAAGCTGCGCTTGCTGGCGATCACCAATCCGACGCGACTGACCGTGGCGCCGGACATTCCCACCGCCGCCGAAGCGGGCGTGCCGGGGCTGGTCGCCCAGCAGGCGCTCGGACTGTTTGCTCCGGCGGGCACGGCAAAGGAGGTCATCGAGCGGATTGCGATGGCAAACCGCGTGGCGCTGGCCGACAGCGCCTATCGGCAGTCGCTGATCGACGCTGCGGTCGAGCCGCTGCCCGATTGGACACCCGAACGGTTCAGCCTGTTCATGGCCGAGGACGTCAAGCGCTGGGGCCCGTTGGTGCAAAAACTCGGCATCGCTATCGATTGAGCCACCGGCCGCGCGCCGCTGCTTCTTTTTTTGTCAAAACCGTTTCAATTTTACTTAATTTTAAATTATTCGTCACAATCCTGCACGTGGCGGTTGGCGGTCCTTTTGCTTCGCTACTCTTGCGATTGCAAATGCGCGACTCCGATACGAATGGTGGTGTTTGCTGCCGTGGGTGTTCCGACCAAGCACGGCTGTCGCGGGTCCAATCCCGCACGCCGACCTGTTTCGCTGTGTCGCGAGGTGACCCACCGGGGGATCGATATGGCCGCTGCGATGATCAAGTTCGAAGAGCTGCCCGCAAATGCGCGCGCCTTGATCCTGGCCAAGCTTGCGGTGGCGCTGCAAGCGCAGAACAGCGCCAGCATTCGTGATCTTGCGCAAACGCACAGGACCGACGTGATGAGCTTGTGGCGCAGCATCTGCCGCACTGCGAAGCAGCCGGTCTGCTCCATCCCGCTCGAGGCGATTGGGTCGGATTGAGGGTTGGCGATGCGAACGTCACGGCGCGCCCAGTTGCAGCAGTCGAAAACACAGGTGATTCTCATCTCCGTCAGCACTGCGGTCGGTATGGCCGCGCTGGCGTATTTTTCGGTGCCGATTTTTTTGCAAAGGCCCGCAGTCATCGGCACGGAGTCGTCGTCTGAACCGATGCCGACCGGCGCGATTGCCGAGAGCGACATCGAATTTTGCAAGCGGCTGAGGTTCGATGACAACGGCCGGGCCTTTCAAGACGTCGTGCCATGCGACCAAAGCAGCATCCGGGACGCTCGCGGTCAGCCGGTGCCGGTCGGCACGATTCACCGGTTGGATGCGATTAGCAAATCATTCAGCGGCCATTGATCATAAATGGGCTCGGCTCGGCAGCCGTATGGCAGACCAATCGGGCGGGCGCCATGACCGTGGTCAATCCGATAGTTCTTCTGATCTCCGACCGCTCGGATCAAAGCGGCGAACTGGCGAGCTGGATCGGGCGCATCTGTAGCTGCCGCACTATGGGATTGCACGATCAGTCCCAATCGGCAAAAGACGTCGCCGTCGTCATCACCGACGTGGCATTTCGCGATCCCGCCCACGTGGCGCGGCTGCGCTCCGTCTTGGCGCACTATCGCGGCGCCCCGACGCCGGTCGCGGCGGTGTTGCGCGACGATAGCCGCCACGAGCAGGTTCAGGCGGTTGCGCTCGGTGCCACCTGCGTGCTGCCTTCCACTGCGTCGTCGGCCGAAGTTTGCCGGGCGATCGCTCAGGCGCTCGAGACAGCATTCCCGTCGATACCGGCGATGGCGACATTGGCGGCCGCCGAGCAGGTCGAACAGGCGCGCCTGGAATTCCATGGCATTTTTTGCGCGGCGACAGGCGGCGACATGGTTAGCCGCACCGAGGTCGACGGTGCCACCGGCTCGGTCATGGCGGCAATTGCCGAACGCGGAATCCGGCGCTGGCTCGAGATCGTCTGGAGCTACGATAATACGACTTATCAGCACTGCATGTTGGTCACCGGCCTGGCTGCCGAATTTGCCAGGAGCCTCGGCCTTGCAGCGAAGGATCAGGAACGGCTCTCGAGAGCCGCGCTCCTGCACGACCTCGGCAAGGCGAAAATCCCCTTGGCGATCCTCAACAAGCCGGATCGCCTGACTTCTGAAGAACTCAAAGTCATGCGCACGCATCCGGGAATCGGCTACGAGCTGTTGCGCGAGCAAGGCGAGTACGAGCCGGAAATGCTCGAAGTCGTGCTTCGACACCATGAGCTGCTCGACGGCAGCGGATATCCGGACGGTCTTTCCGGCTCGCAAATCGGCGATCTGGTGCGGCTGATAACGATTTGCGACATCTACGCGGCGCTGATCGAGCGGCGGCCCTACAAACAGCCGATGCCGCCGGCGCGCGCGTTTGAGATTTTGCAGGACATGGGCGGCAAACTCGAAGCCGCGCTGGTCCGAGCGTTCATGCAGGTTGCCGAGAGATCTGCTGCGCCTGCGGCCGCATGAGTTTTGTAGGACGGGTTGAGCGAAGCGAAACCCATCATCTTGCCTGGCGCTTTGGTGGGTTTCGCTTCGCTCAACCCGTCCTACGAAGGCTTTCAATTCAACCGCAGCTCGGTGATGTGGCGCGGGTCGGGCTTCAGCTCGCCCTTTTCGACGCGCTTGACCAGATCGGTCAGCACCGCATTGGCGCGGCAGGAGAGGCCAACTTTCTCGCCCTCACGCACGACAAAACCGTTCAAGAACTCGATCTCGGTTCGGCGGCCTTTTTGCATGTCCTGGCCCATCGATGGGCGCTGGCCTGACGCGGCGCGGCCGGCGTCTTTGAAGCGCTGCTCGTCGCAGGCGTGCATCGCCGCCTCGTCGCCTTCGCCGGCTCGCGCGATGGTCTCAGGTTCGAGGTGCAGAATGTCCTCGAGGACATAGCCGAGCGCCTGCCCGACCCGGATCGCCTCGCTGCCGAGCCGCACCGAAAAGCGGCGGATCGGTTCGTTCTTGAGCATGTCGCCGCCGCCGAGCCCAGTGCAAGCGGACAAGCCGTTCTGCATGGAATTGGTCACCAGCTTCGACCAACGCTCGCCCCACAGATTGTTGGTCACCTTGGCGCTGTCGGCATAGGCGACCAGCCGGCAGATTTCTTCGGCGCGCGGCGTGATGCGGCCGTGGACCTCGCCGGCGCGGAATACGGTGTGCGCCGCGCCATGCTTGGCGGCGCCGCGATGCACGTGGCCCGGCTGCGGCAGGTTGACAGTGATGGAGCTGGCGATGCAGCCGAGCGTCTTGCCCCAGCCGACCACGCCCGCGATCGCCGCCTCGTTCATGCAGTTCTGCAGCGACACCACGTAGCCGTCGCCCGCCAGATACTGCGCGATCAGCATCGCCGCCCAGGCGGTGTCGTAGGACTTCATGCAGACGAAGGCGATGTCGACCGGTTTCTCCTTGGCCAGCATCTGCGCGTCGGTGACATGGAGCGCGCGCACCGGCACGCAGAATTCCGGCTCCTTCATCGCGTGCGTGACGCGAAGCCCGTGGACGCGCATGTGCTCGACATGGGCCGGCCACGGATCGATGAAGGTCACGTCCTCGCCGGCCGCCACCATATGGGCGCCCGTATAGCCGCCGACCGCGCCGGCGCCGACGATGGCGATTTTCTTCCCAGCCATATTGGCGTGCTCCTTGTGCCGCTTGCCGCGAGCGTACCGTGCCACGCGAGCCGATCAAGGGCGCTTTGTGGGCGAAAGCGCAAGCGAACTCTGCTAAGCTTCGCCGGAAATTCGATAGGAGCGAATAATGCAATTTGTGCGCAGACAGTTTTTGGAAATGGCGGCGACGACCGCCGCGGCGACCTTGCTGCCCCGCGCGGCATTTGCGCAATCGTATCCGATCCGCCCGGTGCGCATCATCGTCGGCTTTCCGGCCGGCACGTCGTCCGACATCACGGCGCGGCTGATCGCGCAGTGGCTCTCGGAGCGGCTCAAACAGCAATTCGTTGTCGAAAACCGGACCGGCGCCGGCACCAACATCGCCGCCGACGCAGTGGTGCATGCGGCCGCCGACGGCTACACGCTCCTTTGGGTGACGCAGACCAACGCCATCAATGCCACGGTCTACTCCAATCTGAATTTCGACTTCACCCGCGACATTGCGCCGGCCGGCGCCATCATTCGCGTGCCGGCGGTGATCATGGTGCACCCGTCGGTGCCGGCCAAAACCATCCCCGAATTCATCGCCTACGCCAAAGCGAACCCCGGCAAGATCAACATGTCGACGCCGGGCATCGGCAGCATCAATCATGTCGCCGGCGAATTGTTCAAGATGATGGCCGGCGTCGATCTCGTGCCGGTGCATTATCGCTCGAGCCAGTTTCCCGATCTGCTCAGCGGCCAGGTGCAGGTGACGTTCAATCCGCTGCCGTCGTCGCTCGAATTCATCAAATCCGGCAAGCTGCGGGCGCTTGCGGTAACGAGCGCGGCGCGGCAGGCGGTGCTGCCGGATGTGCCGCCGGTCGCCGACGTGCTGCCCGGCTACGAGGCGACCGCCTGGTTCGGCATCGGTGCGCCGAAGGCCACACCTGGCGACGTGGTCGACAAGCTCAATCGCGAGATCAACGCCGCGCTTGCCGACGACAAATTCAAGGCGCGGCTGCACGACTTGGGCGGCGTCGAATTTCCCGGCTCGTCGGCGGATTTCGCCAACTTCATTGCCGCCGAGACCGAGAAGTGGGCCAAGGTGGTGAAGTTCGCCGGCATCAAGCCGGAATGAGCGAATTGACCGCGCGCCAAACCACGCCAACGCATTCCGCTGCCGGAACGCCCTGAAGCCTCGATCCGGATTCGTGAAAGGGGAGACCGGACGGTCTCCCCAACCGGTTCATGCGCCGTTTTATTCCGGCAAGCGTGCTTGCGGCACAGTAGCGGCGCTTCGCGTGCTTAACGTTCGCTGCCGATGCCGAGATCCTTGCCGAACACTTCGGTGCTCAGCATCTTGCCGCCGCTCATCTTGCGATCCTGCGCGGTGTACAGCTTGCCGCCGCTGAAATAGATCATGGTGCCGGCGGGCAGCGGCTTGAACTCGCGCATGATCATGCCATGCGTGGCATCGTTGACCTGCATGTGGACCATCTTGCCGTTCATGAACAGATAGACGTTGCGCTCATTGAGCGTGTTCGTCTCCTGTGCGACCGCCGGGGCGGCGAGCGCCAGCGCGATGGTCGATGCCGCGAGCAGCTTTGATGCGATTTTCATCTGTTTCTCCCTCTCGTAAGCGGAGGTGCTTACGGGAGGTATTGATCTCTGAAAAACACGGCCTGGTTCAATGTTTATTTGATCGCGCGGCGATCAACATAACGAGGAGCTTCGTGACAGGAGACTCACGGCGCTGTGCGACATTGCCCGCCGACCTATCAAACAATGGCACGCAAACTTTCGATGCTGATAACCGGCGCGTGCGCCTGATGCTGCCTGGCGATCAACGCTCCGTGACTGAGATTTTATCGGCGCGGTTCGCCGTCGTGGGCGGCGTGGCTGATACGGATTGCCACGCTCCGGGCAACGATTTAGGATTGTGGCAAACGGCCGCCGCGGGTCGGTCGCATAAAATCAAAATAACTGGAGGAGATGCCATGCAATCGCTGCGCACGATCGCCTGTACGCTCGGCCTTGCCGCAATGGCAGGTCTGGCAATCGGTGGGAAGGGGCTGCTGGCACAAAGCGGTCCCGGCCCTAATGCGGCGCCCACGCCGTACCATGTCGACGAGTCCTGGCACCTGCAGCTGCCCGAGGGCCGCAAGCTCGGCGCGCCGATCGGCGTCGAAATCGATCACAGCGACGGCAAGACGTTGTGGCTGTACGACCGTTGCGGCGGCGAGAGCTGCGCCGGCTCGCCGCTGGCCCCGGTCTTCAAGCTCGATGCGTCGGGCAAAGCGGTGACGAATTTCGGCGCCGGCGCGGTCAACTGGCCGCACGGCTTTTATGTCGACCACGACGGCAACGTCTGGGTCACGGACGGCAAGGCCGGCGACGGCAAGGGCCACACCGTCATCAAGTTCAGCCCCGACGGCAAAGTGTTGATGACGCTCGGCAAGCCGGGCACGGCCGGCAGCGCGCACGACATGTTCGACACGCCGTCCGACGTCATCACCGCACGCAACGGCGACATTTTCGTCGCCGACGGCCATGGCGTGATGAACGGCCACGTCACCAACGACCGCATCGTCAAGCTCGCCAAGGATGGCAAGTTCATCAAGGCGTGGGGCAGTCACGGCTCCGAACCCGGCGAGTTCGACGTGCCGCACAGCCTGGCGCTGGATTCCGCCGGCCGGCTTTATGTCGGCGACCGTGCGAACAGCCGCGTCCAGGTGTTCGATGCGGACGGTATGTTGCTTGCCAACTGGCACCAGTTCGGCCGGCCGAGCAGCGTCTTCATCGACAAGAACGACACGATCTATGTTGCCGACTCGCAATCGGACGCCAAGACCAATCCGGGCTTCCAGCAGGGCATTCGCATCGGCAGCGTCAAGGACGGCATGGTCACCGCCTTTATTCCCCTCACCGATGCGGCGGTCGGCTCCGCCGAAGAGCTCACTGTCGACGATCAGGGCAACATTTACGCTGGCTTCACCGCCGCCGGCAAAATGGCGGTGCGCAAGTTCGTGAAAAATTAGCTCACGCACCGTTAAGCGACGGCCGCAGCCGGGAATGTTGCTTGGCAGACGCTTGCGAGATTGCAGCGGTCGTGATCGGTGCGTCGCCGGGCTCGGGCGAGTGGCATATGCAGCAAAAGCCCGCTTGGCTTGCGTGCTTGCTCGGCACACGCCGCCGCTTTCATCCGCACGCAGGCTGAATAAACGTTCATCAAACTTCGAAGTGATTCTGGAAACCCGGTAGTCGCGTGGGCGTTGTCGCTTCGTCGGGTTGGGAAGGAGGACACCAAATGATCACCATGAGAAGTCTAGGCCTCGCAATCGGAATCGCCTTTGCGGCTTCCACGTTCGCATTCGCCCAGCAGGGCGACCCTGCGGCCAACGCGGCTGCAAGCGGTGGCAGCGGAACGCATCAAACCGCTCAAAAGACCGGTACCGCAGCCAACACCCAGAAAGTTATTCACAATCAAAGCAACCGGCGAATGTCCTCGCGTCACATGCGTTCGGGGCGGCTTTTCGCTTATCAACCGAAGTGCCGCCAAATGCATCATAAGGGATCGCCGATGGCGAAGAACTGCCGTTACTGAGTGATTGCATCCTGATTTTGCAGGGATGATGTGCGAGGCCCCGGCTGGCGTTACAGCAGCCGGGGCCGACGCTTTTTTCTTCGTCGCGAAAAATTAGGCAAGGGCTTCGGACGCTCCTCCGCCGGCGCGCAACTGCTATTCGCGCGCCGCACCGGCGGGTGTAAGTTGCGGGTGCGTACGTCGATTTGCTCGCGCAAGACAACAGGGGGATTCGATGAGGAGAGGTTCGACGGCTTCGTACGTTGTGGTCGCGGCGGCAGCCGCCATCGCCTCCGCATTTGTCGGCGCCAATCTCGGGCGCTCGCAAGCCCAGCCGGCGCCGGCGCCAGCGAAGCAACTCTTGACGCAGCCGCTGCCCGATCTGCCCGGACGCGAAGTGCGCGTCACGCTCCTCGACCGTGCGCCGGGCGCCAGCAGCCCGCCGCATCGGCATCCCGGCCATCACACCTTCGGCTACGTGATCGAAGGCACTTACGAGTTCGCCATCAACGGCGAGCCGCCGCGCCTTCTCAAAGCCGGCGAGGTTTTCTACGAACCGCCCGGCGCGCTGCACTCGACTTCGCGCAACCCGAGCAGCGACAAGCCGGCGAAGATCCTGGTCTTCATGGTGGCGGACCAGAAGAACCCAAGCACGGTGGCGGAGTAAAACGAAGCTTCCTCACCTTGAGAGGCTCTTCCCGCCACCCTTATTTGGTGTTATTTATTCTGCGCGCTCTCGAATGATAGTATTGCTCCACATCTGAATTCGGGCCTTACGGTGGAAGAATTCATCAAGCTAATACTTCCATTTTTCTCAACGACGAGAGATTACGCCGACGTCCTGAAAAGGTTGGCGAGTTTCGCCTTCTATGAAACGTATATCATTACCTTTATGTTGCGGTCTAATCCGCGCTATGACGATTTTTTTACTCGCATGGAATCATGGGGACCTATCGGCAGGGCGCTCGGTACTATTCCTCATTACGATGTTCTAAACCTCTCTGGCCTTGTGATCGCATTTTTAGTCGCGATTCTCACCTTTACATTCCAATTCCACAATCTAATTTCCGATATTCTTGGTATACGACGGAGATTTGATAGGAACAGCATCCTAATCCCACTGGCGCGCCGAGTCGGCTCGGAAATCACCAAAGAAAAAGAACAGAAAATTGCTCAGCAACGAAATGAGTTGATGCATGCCGTGTTCTACAGATACGCATCGAGTCGTGCAGAAAAGCCTTTGGTCGACAAACACGACATCGAATATGCGCTAAACGCTTGGTCTTGGTTTTGGGTGTTTATAGAAGCTGTTTTTTACTGGGGGGTGGCCGCAATTGTAGCGTGGTGGCTGAGCTCCGGCAATCTCGCCTTCGATTTCGCCATCGTATCGATCGTCTTTTTTGTGCTTGCGTTATTGCAGCGCGTCCGCCTGGATCGTTACACCCGCCCAGAAATAGAAACGATAGCGGCCGATCCAACCGCCGCCTATGATATCAAGAGTCGATTTGATGCGTTATAGAATAAGGGGCGGCATTGAGATTCGAACCGAGAATGCAGCGAAGACGGAAAAACAGCAATCTCAGTTTCTGTTAGAGCTGATAGCTAAGATTCCGCACGTCACCTCGGCTTTTGATTATGGTTGTGGCAAATTGCGCTACCAGAGAGCGATTGCCGACACCGCTGATGTGCTCGCTGTGGTCGATTCGGAGATTCAGCTATCCCGGGAGCAGAGATTACGCGGCAAACAGACAACAGTTCGAAGTATTTTTCGGCAGTCAAACCGAGTGAATGTATACAACGATGTAGAGTTCAGCGCTCTCAATGCTCAATTTCAACGCGGCTTTTGCATTAATGTCCTTTCAGTGATCCCTTCATATGCGCGGCGGCGGCAGGTGCTCGATTGCATTTATGATAGGCTAGCCCCCGACGGCGAATGTCTATTCGTTGTCCAATACCGAAATTCGGATTTCACGCGAATGAGAGGCATGCCGAATGCGATGCCATGGTTAGATGGCTTCCTCGTTGACTCGCTGCGGGGTTATTCATTCTACGGTCTGATTCCGCCAGATCGTTTAGAAGTGTCGTTGAAACGTGCAAAATTTTTTGTGCGCGATATTCAACTCAATGAAGGTAGCGCTTATGCGTGGGTAACCCGCGCCTAGACCGAGTTCTCGGTGGTGGAATGCCGAGCGGGGCGGGCCAGCCTCCGCCGAAACAGCGGCATTAATCGCTTCAGGCCTTTGCCGGATGTGGCGCCAGCGATGTGCTTTAGGGTTACTCTTTGGGACCCGCTTTCACTTATGCTCAGGATGGGGGCAACCGCAGATGCCGCTGCAAAACCGCGTCAATCCATTCGGTGAACTGATTGCGGTACCGGCGCGCGGCCTGTTCATGGGCACTCGGGCCGGGAGATTTCATACTGACGCCAAGACGCTCACGGCGCGGCGGTGGGTATCGCGGCAATGGATTTGCTGCGTGCTCGATTTTCGCGGTCGGCGGCGCGACGTGTGGGGCCGCTTCTATACCGAGCTGTTCTTTCTCGACGAGCCGACCGCGCTCGCCGCCGGACATCGGCCGTGCTTCGAGTGTCGCCGCGCCGATGCGTTGCGCTTTGCGCAAGCGTGGCGGCAAGCACACCGGCTGCGCGCGCGGCCGACCGCGCCCGCCATGGACGCCATGCTGCACGCCGAGCGTCTCGCCGGCCGCGCCAAGCGGCTGCACCGGCGCGCCATCGACTCACTGCCGGACGGCGCTTTCGTCGCGCTCGATGGCGAGGCGTTCGCGGTGCGCGGCAACGCGCTGCTGCATTGGACGCCGGCCGGATACGACGCGCGCCGCAAGCGGCCACGCGGCGACACTGTCGACGTGCTCACGCCGCCGGCCATTCTTGCCGTGCTCGCCGCGGGCTTCGCGCCGCACTGGCATCCGAGCGCGGGCAAATAATGCTTAACTCCGAAACGCCGCCTTGATGGCTTCGACGCCCTTGCCGGACTTTGCGGCGGTGATGATGCGTGCCTCTTGCTTCATCAGGCCGTCGAGCGCGGCCTGCATGGCATCGATCTTGTCGGCCGGGACCACGACGGCGCCGTGGCGATCGGCGTGGATGAGATCGCCGCTCTGCGCCGCCATGCCGTGGATCGTGACCGGAAGTCCGAACTCGACCACGTGCACGTAGGCGTGCGACGGCGCGAACGAGCCGGCCAGCATCTGAAAGCCTTCGGCCACCGCCGTAATGTCGCGGATCGAGCCGTTGGTCACGGTGCCGATGCAGCCGAGCGCCTTGTGCACGTTGGTCTGCACCTCGCCCCAGAATGCGCCGTAGCCCGGCGGCTCATCGAGATCCTGGATCAGCACCACGCCCGGCTGCGGCGCGGCGGCGACATAGTCCAGATAATCCATGCGCTTTTGCATGTAGCTCGGCCCGCTCACCTTGTCGCGGGCGCGGATGGTGACGGTCTTGGCGAAGCCGACCATCGGCGGCAGGTCGGGAAACGGGCAATGCAGGTGCACGGCGGTGTAGCCGGCGCCGCGGCGCTCCGGCGCCACGATCTCGATCAGATTGCACACGGTCGGCGTATCGATCGAGCGGAGAAATTTGAATTGCTGTTCTGAAATCATGACTTCCTCTTTGCCCATTCTGTGTCACCGTCCCCACATGACTGCGACGATGCCGGCGATGACCATCTGCATGGCCAAAATCACTGCGACGCAGCCATTCCAGCCGGCATAAGTCCAGGCGAGGCCGGTGATGAAGGCGCCGGCGCTGCCGCCCACATAATAGCTCGTGGCATAAAGTCCGACCGCCGACGAGCGGCCTTCCTTAGCGGTCATGGTGACGTAACCGGTCGACACCGCTTGGCAGATCATGCCGCACACCGCGCACAAGGTCAGCCCGGCCATGATGGCGGCGAGCGGCGGCGCCAGCAGCAGCAGCACGCCGATAATCCACAGCGCGATGACGCCGAGCACGAACGGCCGGCGGCCGAACAGCGTTATGGCGCGGCCGACCCACGGCACGATCGGGCTCGACACCAGGTAGGTGAGAAACAGCGCGCCCAGGAGCGTCGGTGAGAACCGATAGGGCGGCGCCGCCAGATGGAAGCTCACATAAGTGAAAGTGGCGATGAAGTTGAACAGCACGCCAAAGCCGATGGCGTAGGTGGCGAGGAGCTGCGGCTCGCGCAGGTGATGCAGCATTTGGGCAAGCGAAGCCGTCAATCCGCCCGAACGCACAAAGCGACTCTCGCGCGGCAGCGTCGTGGCGACGATGAATGCGGCGGCGAGCGTGATCAGCGCCACGGCGGCGAACGCGAGGCGCCAGCCGACCAGATCGGTCAGCATACCGGGAACGAAGCGACCGGAAAAGCCGCCGAGGCTCGCGCCGGCAACATAAATGCCGGCGACGCGCGGCACGTCGGCGGCCGGCCATTCGTCGCCGATATAAGCGACCGCGACGGTGAAGATCGGCGGCAGCAATAGCCCCTGCACGAACCGCCAGAACGCGAACGCCGGCACGCTCTGCACCAGCGTCATCAACAGCGTCGGCACCACGATCGCGAACATCGCCGCGGCGATCAGGCGCTTGCGCCCGACCACATCGGCGACGGCGCCGGTGAACGGCGCGGTCAGCGCGATGGCGGCGGTACCCGCGGTCATCAGCCAGGAGATTTCGCCGGCGCCGACGCCAAAATCCTTGGCCAGTGCCGGCAGCAGCGCCTGCACCGAATACAGATTGACGAATGCGCAGAAGCCGGTGGTGGCGATTGCCAGGATGCGGGCGTCGAAAGCCATCCGGCCATTATGCGGGACGCCCGTCGGGAAAGCACGCCAGCAAACAATTCGGCCGCGGTTTCTCGCCTTTGCGGTCCAAAAGCCCTTGTTCCTGGTGGCTTGGCCCCATAGGATAGTTTGGCCGTAAAACGCGACAGGGTGAGGCCCTGGTCGCATGCGGGAGAGGGGCCCGCCATGCGCATGATCGCCGAGTACCTGGAGCACGCCATCCGCTTTGAGCAGATGGCGGAGCAAGCAACCGACCCCAAATTCAAAGACAGTTTGTTGCAGCAGGCGACTGCATACCGGAAGCTGGCAGAGCAACGCGCGATGCAATTGAATATCCCGCTGCCGAAGCAACCGGCACAATCAGATTGAGACACTCCCGGGAATTCCAGCGCTGTGGGGCGCGATCCTGAGGGTGCGCGGGGCCCAACCGGTAACACGCGGCGCCGATTGCCGGATTCGCCGCTGCGGCGCGGAACCTCGGTCGCCATTCGCTGTTATCCGCTTGTCCCGGAACCATCGCCAGAGTTGAAGGGGCGCTGGCGGCAAATCCCCCCAATCGCTGTTGCGCACGGTGGAAGCGGCCCGAACGGAAGACGGTGCATGGCGAGTGCGGAAGATGACAGAAGAAGTGGCCCACAATCCCGCGTGTGATGCGGACGCGACGACCGTATTGGTGGTCGAAGACGAAGTGCTCATTCGCCTGATGATCGCCGATGCGTTGCGGGCGCAAGGGCTCCATGTCGTCGAAGCGTCGAACGGCGAGGAGGCGATGCGCGTCCTGCAGAGCGCGCTGCCGGTGGAACTGCTGCTCACCGATATCCGCATGGCGAGCGAACTGGACGGCCGGGCGCTGGCGCTCGCGGCGCGCGTCGCGCGTCCCGGCCTGAAGCTGATCGTGGCTTCCAGCCTGGAGGCCGACGACGAGCTGGCCGGTCTCGCCGATGCGGTTTTTTCGAAGCCGTACGACCTCAATGCGATCGTCGATCGCGTCAAATCATTGCTTGCGGAGGCGCATCATGCCCGACAGCGACGTTGAATTGGTGAAACCCACTGACACTATCCTCGTGGTCGAGGACGAAGTGCTGATCCGGCTGGTGATCGCCCAATACCTGCGCGATTGCGGCTACCGGGTGATCGAGGCGGCGCATGCCGACGAGGCGCTCTTGGTGCTGCGCAAGGCCGAGCTCGAGATCGACGTGGTGTTCACCGACGTCGAGATGCCCGGCAGCATGGACGGCTTTGCGCTGGCCCAATGGGTCAGATCGCACCGCCCCGGCATCGATGTGGTCATGGCCGGCAGCGTCGGCCGTGCCGTGCAGGCGGCCTCCGATCTCTGCGACGCGCAGAACAACGTGCCCAAGCCGTACGATCCGCAAAACGTTCACGAGCGCATTCGCCGACTGTTGGCCTCGCGCCGCCCGCGCAAGCCCGATATCGATCTGCAGTCGGCGCTGGAGCAGGCCAGCTCGCTCGGCGGCTCGGTGCAGTAAATCGAAAAATCCTCATTTCGTCATTGCCGGGCTTGACCCGGCAATCGATGGGGCGGCGCCGCTTCTAACAATTCGCCGTTCGATCTTGCTTGCGTCACGTCAGCATGGACCGCCGGGTCAAGCCCGGCGGTGACGAGGAGCGTGCTACTCCGCCGTATCGGCTACGACACGGCCACCGCGGCGGAGTACGATGCGGCGCTCCGGATATTCCTTTTGCGCCGCCCGGAAAATCGCGCGCGCCAGACTGGCGTCATGTGCCAGCGCCAGCACCCGCTCGGACGCATCATTGCTCTCACCGCACAGCTCGATCCGATACGGCAGCTGGTTCTGCTGCGTGGTGGGACCGTTGATCCGCGCGATCTTGGCCGTTCGCTCGTTCATCGCGGTCCCCTGCGCCGATTTTCGGGAAAGCAGTCAGTGCTTGGGGCCGCGCCAACGCGCCACGACGCTGTTTTTATGGCGCAACGTGAGGTGCCGGTCCGGATATTCGCGGGTGGCGGCGTAATAGGCGGCATAGCCGATGCTGGCGTTGGCGGTGACGGCGATCACCTGTTCGACGGCCGAACCGGATGGGTTCCAAATTTCCACCTTGTACGGCAGGTCCTCGCGCGGTGCCGCGCCGCCGCCCCACGGTTCTTGTTGCGGCGGGCTGTCATCGGGATCGCCGGATGCGACGAGGCGGAGCAGACCGCCGCCCGGCAATGGTACGATATAAGCCGCAGGGGTGCGAACCCTCAGGGGCATCATGGAACGGCTTTCCTCCCAACCGTCGAAGGCGCGGCCGGCCAGCCTGCTTCGAAATGTCCTGCCTTGCTTCACATTAACAGAACCGCCCCTTAGTATGAAGTCGAGTGAGGCTGCGTACGGGCATTAAGGTCGTTATGGAACTCCGCTTTTCCGGTTCCATCCAGGAACTGCCCGACGCCCAGCGGCTCGAGCTGCTGATCGACGCCGTCGGCGATTACGCCATCTATCTGCTCGATGTCGACGGTGTGGTGCGGACCTGGAACTCGGGCGCCGCGCGAATCACGAATTACCGCGCCGGCGAGATCATCGGCCAGCATCACTCGCTGTTCTTCACACCGGAAGACAAAGCCGTCGACCTGCCCGGGCAATTGTTGGCGCGGGCGCGGCTCACCGGGCGCGCCGAGTATGAGGGTTGGCGGCTGCGCAAGGACGGCACGCGGTTCTGGGCTAGTTCAGTGCTGCAGCCGGTGCGTGCCCCAAACGGCCGCGCCATCGGCTTCGCCAGCGTCACCCGCGACATCACCGAGCGGCGCCAAGCTCAGGAAGCGCTTTACGACAGCGAGCGGCGTTTCCGGCTCCTGGTCCAGGCGGTCAAGGATCACGCCATCTACATGCTCGACCCGAGCGGTATCATCGTCAATTGGAACGCCGGCGCCCAGCGGCTCAAAGGCTATACGGCCGACGAAATCGTCGGTCAGCACTTCTCGCGTTTCTATACGTCCGAAGACCGCGCCGTCGGTCTGCCGGCGCGGGTGCTGGCGGCGGCGGCGCGCGACGGCCATTTCGAAGGCGAGGGCTGGCGTGTGCGCAAGGACGGCGGCCGCTTCTGGGCCTCGGTCGAGGTCAACGCCATCCGCGACGAGGACGGCGACCTGATCGGCTTTGCCAAGGTCACCCGCGACATCACCGAGCGGCAGGTGGCGCAGCAGACGTTGCGCGAGACCGCACGGCAGTTCCGCGCGCTGATTTCCGGCGTCACCGACTACGCGCTGTTCATGCTCGATCCCAACGGTCTCGTGGTGAACTGGAACGCGGGCGCCGAGCGGATCAAAGGCTACAAGGCCGAGGAGATCATCGGCCAGCATTTTTCGCGATTCTATACCGAGCGCGACCGCGCCACCGGCTTGCCGACGCGCGCGCTGCAGATCGCCGCGCAGGAGGGCCGCTACGAGGCCGAAGGTTGGCGCGTGCGCAAGGACGGCACGCTGTTCTGGGCCAACGCCGTGCTCGACCGGCTCACCGACGATGACGGCAATCTCATCGGCTTCGCCAAGATCACCCGCGACATCAGCGAGCGCCGCGAAGCGCAGCTGGCGCTGCAGGCGGCGCAGGCGCAGCGGGCGCAAGCGCAAAAGATGGAGGCGCTCGGGCAATTGACCGGCGGCGTCGCCCACGACTTCAACAATCTCTTGATGATCGTCGGCGGCCACGTGCAGTCGCTGAAGAAGCTCGTTGCCGACGATCCCAAGGGTTTGCGCGCCGCCGAAGCGATCGAGCTTGCCACCAAGCGGGGCGCGACCTTGACCCGGCAGCTCCTGACCTTCGCGCGCCGGCAAACGGTCCATCCGACGACCGTTTCGGTCGCCGAGCGCATCGAAGCCTTGCGCACCATGCTGGCGTCCTCGATCGGGGGCGCGGTGACGCTGATCAGCGACATTGCGGCGGACACCTGGCCGATCAACGTCGATGCGAGCGAGTTCGAGCTCGCTTTGGTCAATCTCGTGCTCAACGCGCGCGATGCCATGCCGCAAGGCGGCATGATTACGCTATCGGCCGCGAACGTGGCGTTGCGCGCGGCCGACACGCCGGCGCGGCTCGAGGGCGACTTCGTCGCGCTCACGGTGGCGGACACCGGCTCCGGCATCGCTCCCGATATCCTGCCGCGCGTGTTCGATCCGTTCTTCACCACCAAAGAGGCGAACAGGGGCAGCGGCCTCGGGCTGTCGCAGGTGTACGGCTTTGCGCACCAATCCGACGGCACCGTCAGTATCACAAGCGAACTCGGCCGCGGCACGTCCGTCATCCTCTATTTGCCGCGCGCCCGGAGCGGACGGACAACGGCGGCGCAGGACGCGCCGCTCCAAGAAACCGAAGGCGGCGCCGCGCTGTTGGTCGAGGACAATCCGGACGTCGCCGAAGTGACGCGGCAACTCGTCGAGCAACTCGGCTACACCGTGCACACCGCTGAGAGCGCCGAGGCCGCGCTGGCGCTGTCCGAGCGCGTGCCGTTCCAGATCGTGATCAGCGACATCGTCATGGCCGGCAGCATGGACGGCATTGCGCTGGCGCAGACGCTACGGCGGCGGCGGCCGGATCTGCCGATCGTGCTGGTCACCGGCTACAGCAGCAGCGCCGCGGCCGCCGAAGCGGAATTCACCGTGCTGCGCAAGCCGTTCCTGCTTTCGGAATTGAGCCGCGCCACGGCGAAAGCGCTCGCCGAATCCCGCGGGCCCAACGCCGGCAACATCGTGCGCCTGCAGGATGCGCGGCGCGAAGGTGTTGTGAAGCGGCAGGATTAGGCGTTTCAGAATCAACGCGTCATGCGCTGGCTTGGCCCGGGCCTCAACGTAGCAGGATTGCCGGATCAAATCCGGCAATGACGAACGGAGAGCCTCACTCCGCGGCGGTGCGGACCAGCGCGACCGGCCGTTTCGGCGTCTTTTCGACCACCAGCGTGTCGAAGTCGCGCACGATGTCGCCGGCAATGATCGGCTCGGCCGGCAGTTTGTCGGTCGGCTCATACCACGGCAGCCGCGATTTGACGTTTTCCTCGAGCGCCTTCGCCACCAGCGCGCCGATCTCTTCGCCGTCGAGCGGCACCAGGCGGTCATCGTCGTCGCGCTTGTACAATTGCGGGCAGAAATACAGCGTGTGGATGCGCGGATCGTAGCCGTCGATCACGAGATAGGGCTTGCGCCGAAATCCTTTGAACCTTTTGACGATCTTGCGCTCTTGAGTCGTCCTTGCGACCCGCAGCTTGCCGCCCGGGGCGCCGACGATGGTGTTGGCTTCGAGCAAGACGATCCAATCGCTGCTGGCCGCATTGTCGGGGTGGATGGGAATGAGGTGATTGGCGTCTTTGCGCAAGTCGGACATGGCAGCCGCCTCCCGTGATCCGTGCCCATCAAGCTGGAAAGCCGATGGAGGCTTAAACGGGCGACCGGAGTTTTTGTTCCAGCCAGCCCCGGCAAAGGGGCGTGCTGGGAGGCGGACCCCAAGCGTCGTCAGCTGCCGCCTCCCGCATGTCGCACAGTGGGAACTGAGGGGGCATGCCTTTGTTCGGCCACCCGGGCTGCGGAATTTTGCCACGCACCGCAGCTGTAATTCAAGAGGGAATCGGGGAGCTGGCTCCATGAGTGACCGGGCAGGCGACTTTCTAATCCACTGGCTTGCGCAGCACGTTCAGGCCTTGCCGGCGGTGCAGCGGCTGGCCGAGACCGTGCGGCTCGCCACCGAGTGCCGGAAAGATGCCGTGGCGGCGGGGATTGACTTGCAAGAGATTCGCGACGCAGCGAGCGGCGATCTCATTCGCAAGATTTTGCAAGCCCTCGATGCGGCGGCCCGGCTGAGCAGCGAGACGCCGCTGGCGCCGGACATCGATGTCGTTGTCGAGGCCACCGAGTCCTGAGCCAGCCGGCTGCGCGAGCAGCTGATGTCTTGCCCTCGCGCGGAAAGCGAAGCTTACAGCTGCCGGATCGAGCCAAAATCCCAAGCGGCGTTGGGCGGATTTTCGCCGATGCGCAGCGTCGTGTCGTTGACAAATTGGTACGGCGGCACCGGCAGATTGTAGGGCGCCGGTACGCCGCTATAGACGCGGCCGGCGGCGTCGTACTTTGAGCCGTGGCACGGACAGAAATAGCCGCCGATCCAGTCCGCCACCGGGGTGGTCTCGCTTGGGTTGGGATAGAACAGCGGGATGCAGCCGAGGTGGGTGCAGATGCCGACCAGCACGCCGAATTCCGGCTTGATCGAGCGGTGCCAGTTCTGCGCGTAGGGCGGCTGCTGCGTCTGCTCGGAATTCGGGTCGGACAACCGCGAAGTGTCTTTCTGGTCCTGCAGCATGGCAAGCGTCTGCTTGGAGCGGTGATAGATCCAGATCGGCCGCTCGCGCCAGCGCACCACGATCTGGGAGCCTTCGGCGATCTTGCCGACGTCGACGTCGACCGGGCCGCCGGCGGCCAAGGTCGAGGCGTCGGGGTTCATCTGGTCGATCAGCGGCACCAAGGTGGCCGCCGCGCCGACCGCTGCCACGGTAGCGGAGGCGATGTAGAGAAAATCGCGCCGGTTCGGCTCCCCCTCATGGGCGGCCGTGGAGGATGCGGAGTTCGCCATTTCTGACCTTTCTGTCCCCGGCCTGCGGGGGCCGCGAGGGAGGGGGCGGCCGGGCCGGGTCGTCGTCGTTTCGGCCGCTTTATGTCGGCGGAAGCCGCATCCGTCAATCCAGCATGAGGTGCACCTGGGCTGCCGTGTCCGCAGCCGTGCCGGCGGCATCGATCCGTATCCAATCGACCTGGCCGATGTCATAGCCCTCCTGCGCCTGAGCGACCTCGCGGCCGGCATCGGAAGCGTCGCGGGTGCGGCTGCCGACGCGGGCGAGCCGGACTTCGAGCGGCGCGGTAAGGAAGAGTCCGTGCAAGCGCACGTCGGCGGATCGTGCGACTTCTTCGACGGCCGCGCGTTCCTGCGGCCTCGCGAACACCGCATCGACAATGGCCGAATGGCCGGCCGCGACGATGCGGCGGGCTTTGTCGCAGAGCAGGGCATAGACCCGCTCCGTCACCTCCGCCTTATAGGCATCGAGCGGCAACCGCTCGGTCTCGCCGATGCCGAACAGCGCCTTGCGCTCGACATCGGAGCGCACGATCACGGCGCCGGGCATCGGCGCGATCTGCGGTGCCAGCGTCCGGGCTAGCTGCGATTTGCCGGTGCCCGACAGGCCACCGACCGCGACCAGCTTCGGCCTTTCAGGTGCGAGCGCGCGCTGCGCGAAGGCGAAATAGGCGGCCGCTGCTGTGGCGATGGCGCGCCGCTCCTTGGCCGGCGCCCGCTCCATCCGCGCGAAAGTGACCTTGGCGCGAATCGCGGCGCGCATCGAGAGAAAGAAGGGCAGCGCGGCCAGCGCATCGAGATCGTCGATGCGTTTTGTTTCGTTAAGGTAGCGGTTGAATACGATATTGGCGGGCTGCGGCAAGCCGCGCTCGACGAGATCCATCAAAAGGAACGCGAGATCGTACAGCACGTCGCCCGAGGCAATGATGTCGGAAAATTCGATGGCGTCGAACAGCAACGGCCGGCCGTCGATCAGCACAATGTTGCCGAGATGCAGATCGCCGTGGATGCGGCGCACCAGGCCATTGCGGCCGCGCTCGCGTAGGAGCGGCACTATGCGCTCGTAGGCCTCGCGGCTTTGCCGGGCCAGCACACCGGCGGCCGCGGTGAGCATGATGTCGCCTTGCGCGGCAAAGGCTTCGGCGTGTTCGTCGATATAGGCGCCGAGTGCGGCGATCCACGGCGCGGCCTCGACCGGCCGTGCTTGGGCGTGCGCGGCGGCCACGACGCGGCCGAGCGCATCGGCAAGGGTATCGTCGATCGCGCCCGTCAAATGGTCGAGCGTGCGCGTCTCGTCGAAGCGGCGCATTTCCACCGCCCATTCCACCGGCGCGCCGTCGCCGCCGATGGCGAGCCGGCCGTCGCCCCCGCGGCTGATGGCGACCACGCCGCGATAAATTTCCGGCGCATAGGGCGCATTGACCGCAAGCTCCGCCTCGCAAGCCGCCTTGCGCTTGTCCAGCGTGGAAAAATCCAGAAACGGAAACCGCACCGCGCGCTTGATCTTCAGCACGCGGTCGCCGGCGAGAAACACGGTCGCCGCATGGGTATCGATGCGGCGCACCGTTTTGGTGCCGACCTCGCCGTAGCTCTTCGGATCGGCGAGAAACCGCAAAACCTCGTCCTGGGACTGGGCCACCTCATTCATTCGGCCGCAGCCCGTATGGCACCAGTGCCCAGATGCGCTCATGGAAATAATACAGAGCGAGCTTGGTCAGAATTTCCGCCCCGGCGATCGATCCCGCGATCATGACGCGTCCCGTAATAATGAAGCTGACCAGGAACGTGTCGAGCGACGCCACGACGCGCCAGGTGACCGACTTGGCTATGGAGCGGCGATGCGCCTCGAACCCACGCAGCCAACGCATGGTGAACCTCGCCATGTGGATCGGTACCAATGCCATTAATGTAATTGCGGAAATCCTCACCGTCACGATGCGTAAGACTGGACCAATGCCGAATATCGCGTCATTCAGGTAACATTCCGCGCCGCCTCAGGAGACCGCCATGCGCGCCAAGGACAACATGCGCACCGCCGCCGAAGTTCTGGTCGATCAGTTGCAAATTCATGGCGTGCAGCACGTGTTCTGCGTGCCGGGCGAGAGCTACCTCGCGGTGCTCGATGCCTTCCATGACAGCGCGCTGACGGTCACCGTGTGCCGCCAGGAGGGTGGCGCCGCCATGATGGCGGAGGCGATCGGCAAGGTGACCGGCCGGCCCGGCGTGTGCTTCGTCACCCGCGGTCCGGGCGCCAGCAACGCCTCGGCGGGCATCCACATCGCGCGACAGGATTCGACGCCGCTTGTCATGTTTGTCGGCCAGGTGGCGCGCGACATGCGCGAGCGCGAGGCGTTTCAGGAGCTCGATTACCGAGCCGTGTTCGGCTCCATGACCAAATGGGCGACCGAGATCGACGATCCGGCGCGCGTGCCGGAAATCGTGTCGCGTGCCTTCTACACCGCCGCCAACGGCCGGCCCGGACCGGTCGTGGTCGCCATCCCCGAGGACATGCTGGTGGAGCGCGTCGCCGTCGCCGATGCGCCGCCGTTCGCCGTTGTGGAGACCTCGCCCGGCCCGGCGGAGCTGAAAAAGTTCGGCGAGATGCTCGAGACGTCGAAGTCGCCCATCATGCTGCTCGGCGGCAGCCGTTGGTCGCAAACCGCGAGCGATGCGGTCGGGCGCTTCGCGCAAAAACATAAGCTGCCGGTCGCCACCACGTTCCGCCGCGCCCATGTGTTTGACGCACTCAATCCCTGTTACGCCGGCGATCTCGGCATTGGGCCTAATCCAAAACTGATCGAGCGCATCAAGGCCGCCGATCTGGTCATCCTGCTCGGCGGCCGGCTCGGCGAGTTGCCGTCGCAGAGCTACACGCTGTTCGACATTCCGCGGCCGCAGGTGCAGTTCGTCCATATTCATCCGGGCGCCGAAGAGCTCGGCCGCGTCTACAGCCCGACGCTCGCGATCCATGCGACGCCGAGTGCGTTTGCCGCGGCGCTCGAGCATCTGGAACTGCGCCGCGCCGTGCACGGGCAGGCCGAGGCGGCGCACGCCGATTATCTGGAATGGACCGAAACACCGACCGCGCAGCCGGGCAATGTCAATTTCGGCGCCATCATGGTGTGGCTGCGCGACAACCTGCCGGCCGACGCCATCATCTGCAACGGCGCCGGCAATTACGCCGCGTGGATTCACCGCTTCTTCCGCATGCGCCGGTTCGGCCAGCATGTGGCGCCAACGGCGGGCTCGATGGGTTTTGGGGTGCCGGCAGCGGTGGCGATGAAGCGGCTTTACCCGCAGCGCACCATCGTTTGCGTCGCCGGCGACGGCGACTTTCTGATGAACGGCCAGGAGTTCGCCACCGCTGTGCAATACGACCTGCCGTTCACCGTGCTGATCGCCGACAACGGCATCTACGGCACCATCCGCATGCATCAGGAGCGCGAATATCCGGGCCGCATCTCGGCAACCGAGCTGCGCAATCCGGATTTCGTCGCTTATGCGCGCGCCTTCGGCGGCTTCGGCGCCTCCGTCGAGCGCACCGAAGATTTTCCCGATGCGTTCAAAGCGGCGCAAGCGAGCGGCAAGCCGGCGATCATCCGGCTCAAGATCGATCCCGAAGCGATCACGCCGGTGACGACGCTGTCGAACATCCGGGCGAAATCGCTCGCCGCGCAGGGTAGTTGAGCGCCCGCAGCGCCTACGCCATCGCGCTCGGAACGAAAGGCTCCGCCGCGGATTGGACAGCCATAGCGGAGGATTGCCCCATGAAAACGATTCTCACCTGCGCGGTTCTCGCGCTTGGCGTCGCGCTCTCGACCGGCGCGGCCGACGCCAAGGGCTGCATCAAGGGTGCCGTGGTCGGCGGCGTTGCCGGTCATTACGCCCACCATCATGGCTTCCTGGGCGCCGCGGCCGGTTGCGTCGTCGGCCACCACATGGCCAACAAGAAGGCGAAGGAAAACCAGCAGTAGCGAATGAAGTCGTGCTCGGGACGCGCTCTACGCGTTCCGAGCGACATCGTGGCGAAGCGTTCGTTGCCACCGGCAGCAACGCGAGGAATGCGCCAATCCAGGACGCTATTCGCTATGGGGAGCGACGATCGACTTCGATGAACCTTCGGGCGCGGCCTGCATGGCGGGCGGGGTTTCGCCCTGCGGACTAGCGGCCGGCGCTCCGCCGCTGCCGGTCGAAAGCGGACCGGTCGAGCCCTGGGGCTGTTTCACCCCGTTTGTGCCAGGCGATATTGTGGTGCCCGTGCTGTTGGAATCCGCAGTCTGCGCGCGCACGAGACTCGCGCTGGAAACCAAACAAATAGCCACGAGGACAATGTGGGCGGTTGCGGCGGGGCTCATGTAGGGCAACGTGCAAGCTCCGCGTTCGGTTCCCAGCCGATCTCGGCCCTGGAAGACTGAAAGTCCGAGTTGCCCTCACTGCGCCTTGATGCCGGCGGCCTTGATGATCGGCCACCATTTGTCGATTTCGGCCTTCTGGAACGCGTGCAGCGCTTCGGGTGTGCGCTGCGCGGGCGGATAGATGTCCTGCGCCAGGTCGAGCAGCCGCTGGCGAGTTTGCTCTTCGGCAAGGCCGGCCTGGATCGCGGCGTTGAGCTTGGCGATGACGGGCTTCGGGGTGCCCTTCGGCGCCCACAGCGCGTGCCAGAAGAAGAAATAATAACCCGGCATGCCGGCCTCGTCGGTGGTGGGGATTTCCGGCGCCACGGCGATGCGCTTGGGCGCCGTCACGGCGTAGGCCTTGAGCGCGCCGGCGCGGACGTGCGGCAGCGACACCGCCGGCGTGTCGAGCTGGATGTCGGTGATGCCGGCAAGAAGATCGTTGGTCGCCAAGCCCGCGCTGCGGTAGGCCACCATCTGCCAGTGCACGCCGAGCATGTTCTCCATCAGCACGCCGGCGACATGGCTCGGGCTGCCGACGCCGGAGGTGCCCATCGTGGTCTTGTCGCCGTTGGCCTTGAGCCACGCCACCAGCTCCTTGAGGTCCTTGGCCGGCATGGTCTTGCGCGTGTCGATCAGGAACGGCTGGGTGGCGACGAGCGCGATGGGCTCGAAATCGTTGAGCAGATCGAAGCCGAGATCGTAGATGGCGCCGCTGGCGACGTTGGTGCCCCACATGCCCCACAGCACCGTGTAGCCGTCCGGCGGCGAGCGCACCGCACGGGTGACGCCGATGGTGCCGGCGGCACCGGAGACATTCTCGACCACCACAGGCTGGCCCAGGTTTTTGCTCATCGCCTGCGCCATGATGCGGCCGAGCGCGTCGGTCGAACCGCCCGGCGCCAACGGCACAATCATGGTGATCGGCCGGTTCGGATAATTGCTTTGCGCGGCGGCCGGTACGGCGGCCAGGCTCGCGGCTGCGAAAGCGGCGAGCAGAAGCGATCTGCCGATCATCAGCGTTTCTCTCCCCTTGCGGTTTGCGGCTCCCGATATGCCAGCGCGCGGCGCCCAAGTGCAAAGCCCCGTGCTGCGATGTTGTAGCTGCAATTGAATCGTGGTTCACATGTTGACAGTCGAGGCTGATTCCGTCCGCCGATGCCTTATCGCCGCACCGAAAATGTCAGTCGCCGGCTTGCGGCGCGGCGGGCGGCGATCGTTGCGGCGGCCCGTGCCGCAGCGAGCGAAGGCGGCTTGGCGGCGCTGCAGATCGAACCGGTTGCGGGGAGAGCCGGCATCGCCGCCGGCACGGTGTATCGCTATTTTCCGGGCAAGACCGATCTGGTTGCCGCCTTACTTGGCGAAGTCTCGGACGCCGAAATCGGCGCGCTACGCCGTGCCGCGGCGGCAGCGCCCGGAGCGCTGTCCGCGCTTGCCGCCGCGATCATGACGTTTGCGGCGCGCGCGTTGCGCGACCGCCGTTTGCTGTACGCCGCCATCGCCGAACCGGTCGAAGCCGAGTTGAACGCGCCGCGCGCGACATTTCGCAAAGCGCTCGCCACCGAATTCGCCGCGCTGATCGCCACGGCGGCCTCGCGCGGCCAATTGCCCGAGCAGGACGCTGCGCTCGCCGCGGCCGCGTTGCTCGGCATTCTGATCGAAGGCCTGCTCGGCCCGCACGCGCCCGACGCCGCTGGCCGCGAGCGCGACGTCGTTCAGTCGCTGACGCTGATCGCGTTGCGCGCGCTCGGCGTCGCCGACGCGCGCGCCCGCGGGCTGGTCATCAGCAGTCAGCCGTCAAGTTAGATTTCAACCGTCATTGCGAGCGAAGCGAAGCAATCCAGTGCGGCGCCGCCGTTCTGGATTGCTTCGTCGTGGAGCTTGTCATTGGGCCGGCCACTTCGGGCCGGACCCGTTGGCTCCTCGCAATGACGAGGATTGAGTCGCTCAGCGTTACGACCCCGACGCCGACACCACGTCGCCGAACAGCTGCCAGGTCGTGCCGTCGAACTTTTGCAATTGCATCTGCTTGATCGGCGAGAAGTCGTCGGCGCTGGTGTTGAGCGTGATGCCCGGCAGCAGCATCGGCAGGGTCAGATTATGCAGGCTCGCCGCCTGCTTCATGATGTTCTCGCGGGTCAGATTGTTGCCGCTGGCCTTGAGCACGGTGACCATGGTCTGCACGTTCGAATAGGCGACGACGGTCTGCGCGTCGGTGACGTTGGCGGACAGCCCATGTGTCTTCATGAAGTCGAGCCACTCCTTGTATTCCGGCGTGTTCTGCCATTGCGGATCGGTCGGATCCTTGAAGAAGGTGGCCGAGATGATGCCGACGCCTTTTTCGAGCCCGGCCGGCTTCATCACCGTGCCGACCGAGTTGCCGACCGAATTGAGGAAGTGGGTCGGCTTCCAGCCGATGTCGTAGACCTTGCGAATCGTCTGCGCGGCGAATTTCGGGATCGCCGCCGTCAACAGCACGTTGGCGCCGCTCGCCTGCAGCGCCACGACCTGCGAATCCACGGTCGGATCGGTGGTCTCGTAGGACTGCGTCGCCACGATCATCTTGGCGGCCTTGTCGCCGAGGCCGGCGCGCAGGCCGTTGAGATAATCCTTGCCGTAATCGTCGTTCTGATAGAGCACGGCGATCTTGGCGTCGGGCAAGTTTTTCAGGATGTAGCTGGCGTAGATGCGCGACTCGGTGCCGTAGCTCGGCAGCCACATCATGGTCCAGGGAAAGTGCTTTGGATCGTTCCACTGGTCGGCGCCGGTGGCGACGAACAGTTGCGGCACCTTGTTGTCGTTCAGATAACCGTGGATGGCCATGTTGGGCGGCGTGCCGAGCGTGTGGTACATGAACAGCACCTGGTCCTGCTCGACCATCTGACGCACCAACTCGACCGTCTTCGGCGGGCTGTAGCTGTCGTCTTTGCTGATGAAGCTGATCTTCCGGCCGTTGATGCCGCCCTGCTGGTTGATCGTGGCGAAATAGGCGGCGTCCACCTTGCCGAGAACGCCATACGACGACGCCGGGCCGCTGTACGGCATGGTGTTGCCGATCTTGATCTCGGTATCGCTGGCGCCCGGTCCGTATTGGCCGGCCGCATAGGCCAATCCGCCGGCGAGCATGAGGCCGACCACTGACAGGCCGGCTCGCAAGGTCTGCTTGACTGTCATTTCCAACCTCCTTTAGTTCATCTGTTACTTTTCTGATGTGCGGTTCGACGAAATTTCCGTCGCGGCCGTGCCTCGCATGGTCCGCTCGCGCAGCCAGACGGCAAGCGGGACGAGCGAGCCGACCACGCCGCGCGGCATTGCGTACATGAATAATAGCATCGCCAGGCCATAAATGGCCCATGGCGCCGCGTCGGAAATGTCGTTGGCGAAGTTTGGCACAAACTCGATGAAAAAGCCGCCGATGACGGCGCCGCCGATGGTGGCAATGCCGCCGACCGCGGAGCCGACCAGAAACGACAACGACAGAAACAGAGAAAAACTCTCCGGCGCTACGAAGCCGACCACGATCGCGGAGAGTGCGCCGGCAACGGCGGTGAACAACGTCGAAGTGCCGAACGCCAGGGTTTTATAGCGCGCGGTATGGATGCCCATGGCGGCCGCGGCGATGGAATGATCGCGGATCGCCATCCAGGCGCGGCCGGTGCGGCCGTTGAGCATGTTGGCGGCGACGCGGATCGCGATCAGCAAGACCACCAGGACGAAGAAATAAAGCCAGCGGTCGCGGTCGATCGGCACGCCGGACGGCGGCATGACCTTGGCGAGATGGATGCCCTGCTGGCCGCCGGTCCAGGAAAAGTATTTCAAGGTCTGCGGCGTCGCCACCGCCATGGCGAGCGTGACCAGCGCCAGATAGGGACCTTCGAAGCGCAGCGCCGGCAGCCCGAACAGAACGCCGAGCGCAAAGCCGACCATAGCCGCCGCCGGCAGTGTCGCCCAATACGGCACGCCGTAGCGATGCATCAGAATGGCGGCCGTGTAGGCGCCGGCAGCAAAAAAACCGCCGTGGCCCAGCGAGATTTGGCCGTTATAGCCGGTGAGGATGTTCAGGCCGAGCACGGCGACGGCGTAGATCATCACCAAGGTCAGCTCGAACACGTGATAATTGCTTAAGGCGAACGGCAGCGCCGCTGCCAGCATGATCGCCGCGGCGATGCCGAGCCGCCGCCACGCAGCAAAGCGCCAGCCGGCTGCGCCGCCGACGGCGAGCTTTTCGGTAGCGAACGCGGCGGCGCCATCGTTCATGTCATCACACCCGCCGCACGATCGCGGTGCCGAACAAGCCGTGCGGCCGGAACACCAGCACCACGATGATCAGAATGAGCGCCACCGTGAGCTTGAGCTGGCTCGCGATCAGATAAGTGCCGACCAGGTTCTCGGTGACGCCGACAATGAGCCCGCCGATCACGGCGCCCACCGGGCTGGTGATGCCGCCCAGCAGCGCGCCGGTGAAGGCATAGAGCAGCACGCCGCCCATCATGTTGGGATCGAGAAACAGGATCGGCGCCACCATGATGCCGGCGGTGGCACCGATCGCGGCCGCAAGGCCCCAGCCGATCGCGAGCATGCGGCCGACGCGAATGCCGCAGAGCCGCGCCGATGCCGGGTTTTGCGCCGCCGCGCGCATCGCCAGCCCGATCGTGGTGTAGCGGAAGAACACGAACAGCAGGCCGAGCATGACCAGCGTGACGGCGATGACGCCGAGGTCGCGGCTGGTCATCAGCGCGCCGAACAGCGGCCGGTCCGGGAACGGGCTCGGAAACTCCTGCAAAGTGTAGCTGAACAGCCAGCCGGCGGACGCATTGAAGATCAGCAGCAAGCCGATGGTGACGACCACCGTCGCCAGAACCGGTGCGTTCTCCACCGGCCGGATGACGACGCGCTCGATGAGCATGCCGCCGACGAACGAGACGACGAGGGTCAGCGCGAAAGCAGCCCAGAACGGCACGTCGGCATTGACCAGCATCCAGGCGATGTAGGTGGAGAACATCGCCATCTCGCCTTGGGCGAAATTCACCAGATCGGTGGCGCGATAAATCATCACCAGCGCCAGCGCCAGGCTGGCATAGACGGCGCCGGCGGCGAGCCCGGAAAATATTTGCTGCAGGAAAAGGTGCATGGGCGCGCCGGTCAGTAGCCGAGATAGGCACGGCGGATCTGCGGATCGTCGGCCAGCGCCTTGGCGCTGCCCGAGGCGACCACGTAGCCGGTCTCGATCAAATAGGCGTGGTCGGCAAGCTCGAGCGCGAGGCTGGCGTTCTGCTCGACCAACAAAACGCTGACGCGCTCCTCGCGCCGGATGCGGTCGATGATGGCGAAGATCGCCTCGACAACCCGCGGCGCGAGCCCGAACGACGGCTCGTCGAGCACCAGAAGCCGCGGCGCCATCATCAGCGCGCGCGCGATCGCCAGCATTTGCTGCTCGCCACCCGACAGGGCGCCGGCTTGCTGGCGGCGCCGGTCGGCCAGGATCGGAAAGTAACCGTAGAGGCGTTGCATGCTGTCGTGTGGTTTGCCGGCGCGGCCATAGGCGCCGAGGCGGAGATTTTCTTCCACGCTGAGACCGATGAACGTGCCGCGGCCTTCCGGCACGTGCGCCACGCCCATGGCGGCGATCTGCTCGGTGGCGCGCCGGCGCAGCGGCGTCCCGGCAAAAACGATGTCGCCTTCGCTGCGCACCATGCCGCACACCGCGCGCAAGGTCGTGGTCTTGCCGGCGCCGTTGGCGCCGAGAAGCACGGTCATGCCGCCGTCTTCGACCGCAACGTCGATGCCGTGCAGCGCTTCGAACTGGCCGTAAAAAGCCTTGACGCCCTTGAGCTGCAGGATCGGCGCCATCAGTGCCGCGTCCCCAGATAGGCTTCGGTGACCGCCGCAATGCCGCGCACCGCTTCGGGCGTGCCGTCGGCGATGACGCGCCCGAAATTGAGCACCACGACCTGATCGGAGAGACTCATCACCAGGCCCATGTGGTGCTCCACAAGGAGCACGGTGATGGCGAGCCGATCGCGGATCGCGCGGATCAGTCCGCCGAGCTCCGCTACCTCGTCGTGATTGAGCCCGCCGGCCGGCTCGTCGAGCAGGATGAGCGACGGCTGGACCGCCAGCGCGCGCGCCAGCTCGACCCGCTTGCGTTGCGCGAAAGTCAGCCGCGCCGCCGGCCGCACGGCCACGCTCTCGAGGCCGACAAACGCCAACATGGCGCGCGCGGTGCGGTCGAGATCGTGCTCTTCGCGCCGCGAGGCGGGTAGCGTGAACGCATCGGTGAGCGGATTGGCGCGGCACCGGGCATGCCCGCCGACCTTGACGTTGTCGAGCACCGACATGGAGTCGAACAAGGTCGGGCTTTGAAAGGTGCGGCCGATTCCCAAAGCGGCGATGTCGAACGCTGCACAGTCGGCAAGCGAGCGCCCCTGGAGGCGGATATCGCCGCGGACGGGGCGATAGAGCCGGCTCAGACAGTTGAACAAGGTGGTCTTGCCGGCGCCGTTCGGACCGATCAGTCCGGCGATGCGGCCGGCAGCGATCGAGAACGTGACGCCGTCGAGCGCGACAATGCCGCCGAAGCGCATGGTCACGTCCGCGACTTCGAGCAGTTGCGCCGGCGCACCGCCCTGCGGAGCCGCCGTGTCGCGCAACGGCGTTGCGCTCATGCGGAGGCAATCGCCATCAGGCCATCCTCCCGCTCGCGTTTCCCCTCGACGGTCCTTGCCTCGGCAAGCGACCGTTTCGCTCCGGCTTGTTGCGCCGCCGGTTCAATCGAATGGCGAACAGCGTGACATGCCCGCTATTCGGGCGTCAACGACGTGGGGAGCAAATAAATTGCGGTTCCGGGGCGACGGGCTCCGGCTCCGCCCGCCGTGCGCGGTGCGGCCTTCAATGCGACAGCAGCGTCGGCGCCGTCATCGAGCGCAGGATGCTGCGGGTGACGCCGCCGAGCACGAACTCGCGCAGCCGCGAATGGCCGTAGCCCCCCATGACCATGAAATCGATGTTGGCATCGGCGGCATGCGAAAGCAGCGCGTCGGCGACGTCGATGTCGCCGCCGCTAATGCGCTTGACGTCGACTTTCAGGCCGTGGCGGGCGAGGTGCTGGCCCATGTCGGCGCCGGGAATCTCGTCCCGCTTGCCGCGCTCGTTGCCGGCAATGACCAGTTCGACCTGGCCGGCGCGTTCCAGAAGCGGCATGGCGTCGGCGATCGCCCGGGTCGCGGCGCGGCTGCCGTCCCAGCACACCATCACACGGTCGAGCTTGAGCGGCGCCTTCTGAATGTACGGCACCACGATCACCGGCCGGCCGGATTCGAACAGCGCGCTCTCGGCGATCAGTTCCTCGATGGTATCTTTTTCGGGTTCGGCCTGGCCGACCACGACCAAGTCGAAGCGCCGCGCGATCAGGCCGAACTGCTCGCCCGCGCCGGCAAAGCTGGCCGCCACCTTGATCGGCTCGGCGCTGAGCCCGGCGCGCGAGGTTGCAGCGGCAAAGTGGTCGAGCGCCGCTTTGGCGGCGGCCTCGCTGTCGCGCTGCTGGGTTTCGATCACCTCGGGCGGGATATAGCCGGTCGCCGCCACCGGCACGATCGCGTCATAGACAAACGCGACTCCGGTCACATGGGCATCGAGAGCGCTCGCCACCGAGACGGCGTAATCGCCGGCAAATGCGCCGGCCTCGCCGACGCTGAGATTGACCACGATGTCCTTGATCATTGCGGCGTCTCCTGCTGCCAATCGGCAATTCGGTTGCTATCTGTCGCGATTATAGCCGCCCGTCATTGAGACAAATCAAGCGCATCGGCGTCCGGTTACTTCTTCTTGGCGCCGTCGGCATCGAACTGGCTGAGAAAGGCCCACAGATCGGCGACCTTTTTCTCGTCCTTGAGCCCGGCGAACGGCATCTTGGTGCCTTTGACCATGGCCTGCGGATCCTGGATGTACTGCTTGAACGTCGCCTCGTTCCAGGTGATGCCGGAATTCTTCATCGCCTCCGAATACGGATAGTCGGCGACGCTGCCGGCCTTGCGGCCGTCGAGGCCGTTGAGCTCGGGGCCCAGCATGTTCTCGGCGGTGTCGCCGACCTGATGGCAGGCCCGGCACACCGCGAATTCGCGCTCGCCGTCGGCCGCGCTCTGCGCCGCTGCTGCGCCCGCCGATGCGGCCACGATGATGGCTCCGAGAAGCAACGTCCTCATCCGTTTTCCTTTTCGATGTTTCAGGCTGCGACCCGTTCAAGCGAGCCCATTCCCGGCTGTCAACGGCGAAATGGCCTTAGGCCGCGCCGCGACATCTCCGGCCCCGCGATTTTCGCGCTGTGCTATAATCGGATCAGATGACATCCGAAAGCTCGGAGCAAGCACGTGCCGGTCGCCATGCCCCTACCCGACGACGCGGTGCTCGCGCGCCGCGCCGAGATCGTCGCGGCGCTGCGCCGCATCGTGCCCGGTGAGGGCGTGATCGCGTCCGACGAGGCGATGCGGCCGTACGAGAGCGACGGCCTCACAGCCTACCGCCAGTTGCCCATGGTGGTGGTGCTGCCGGAAACCACCGCGCAGGTCGCGGGCGTGCTCGGCTATTGCCATCGTGAGGGCATCAAAATCGTGCCGCGCGGGGCGGGGACGTCGCTGTCGGGCGGCGCGCTGCCGCTCGGCGATGGCGTGCTCCTCGGCATGGCCAAGTTCAACCACATCCGCGAGATCGACTTCGACAACCGCGCCGCCGTGGTCGAGCCCGGCGTCACCAATCTCGCGGTGTCGCAGGCGGTCGAGCATGCCGGTTTCTATTACGCGCCCGATCCGTCGTCGCAGATCGCCTGCACCATCGGCGGCAACGTGGCGGAGAATTCCGGCGGCGTGCACTGCCTCAAATACGGCGTCACCACCAACAACGTGCTCGGCTGCGAGCTGGTGCTGATGACCGGCGAGGTGCTGCGCCTCGGCGGCAAGCATCTCGACGCCGCCGGCTACGATCTGCTCGGCATCGTCACCGGATCGGAGGGCCTCCTTGGCGTCGTCACCGAGGTCACGGTGCGGATTCTGAAAAAGCCGCAGACCGCGCGCGCGGCGCTGCTCGGCTTCCCGAGCTCCGAGGACGCCGGCGATTGCGTCGCCCGCATCATCGGCGCCGGCATCATTCCGGGCGGCATGGAGATGATGGACGGTCCGGCGATCAAGGCCGCCGAGGATTTCGTCCACGCCGGCTATCCGCTCGACGTCGAGGCCTTGCTGATCGTCGAGCTCGACGGCCCCAAGGCCGAAGTCGATCACCTGCTCGAACGCGTGCAGGAGATCGCGCGCGGCTGCCGCGTGGCGACGAGCCGGGTGTCCAACTCGGAGGAGGAGCGGCTGTTGTTCTGGGCCGGCCGCAAGGCGGCGTTCCCGGCGGTCGGCCGCATCTCGCCGGACTATTACTGCATGGATGGCACCATCCCGCGCGCCAAGCTGCCGCTGGTGCTCAAGCGCATGCAGGAGCTGTCGCGGCAATACGATCTGCGCTGCGCCAACGTGTTTCATGCCGGCGACGGCAACCTGCATCCGCTCATTCTTTACGACGCCAACAAGCCGGGCGAGCTGGAGCGCGCCGAAGAATTCGGCGCCGACATTTTGCGGCTGTGCGTCGAGGTCGGCGGCGTGCTGACCGGCGAGCACGGCGTCGGCGTGGAAAAGCGCGACCTGATGCCGGCGATGTTCAATGAAATCGATCTCGACCAGCAGCAGCGGCTCAAATGCGCGTTCGACGAAAAAAGCCTGCTCAATCCCGGCAAGGTGTTTCCGACGCTGCATCGCTGCGCCGAGCTCGGCCGCATGCACGTGCATGCCGGCCGCGTTGCCTTTCCCGACCTGCCGCGATTCTGATGAGCGATCTGCTCAAGCCGCGCGAGGCGAGCGAAGTCGAAGCCGCCGTCCAATGGGCGCTCGCCGGCGGCAAGACGCTGGAAGTGGCCGGGCGCGGCACCAAGCGAGCGATCGGCCGCGCCGCGCAATGGGATGCGACGCTCGACCTTTCAGGACTATCCGGCGTTACGCTCTATGAGCCCGAGGAGCTGGTGCTCTCCGCCAAGGCCGGCACGCCGCTTGCCGAGATCGAATCCCTCGTCGCCAACAGCAAACAGGAGCTCGCCTTCGAGCCGATGGACTATGGACCGGTGCTCGGCGCGACGCCTGGCGGCGGCACGATCGGCGGCGTAATCGCCGCCAATCTGTCGGGCCCGCGGCGCATCAAGGCCGGCGCCGCGCGCGATCATTTCCTCGGCTTCAGCGCGGTGTCGGGCCGCGGCGAGACCTTCAAGTCCGGCGGCCGCGTCGTGAAGAACGTCACCGGTTATGACCTTTGCAAGCTCCTGGCCGGCTCGTGGGGCACGCTCGCCGCCATGACCGAGATCACGGTGAAGGTCCTGCCGCGCGCCGAAACCGAGGCCACCGTGCTCCTTCTCAATCTCGACGACGGCGCCGCGCGCAAGGCGATGGCGGCCGCCGCCGGCTCCTACGGCGACGTGTCGGCTGTCGCGCATCTGCCGGCTGCGATCGCCGCCCGTATCGCCGCGACGGCAGGCGCGGCCGCCGCGGTGACGGCATTTCGATTCGAGGGCGTCGCCCCGTCGGTAGCGCAGCGCAAGACCGTGCTTGAGGAGCTGCTTGCGCCGTTCGGCACGCTCGGCGCGCTCGACGAAGCGGCGTCGCATGGATTTTGGCGCGCGGTGCGCGACGTGATGCCTTTCGCGGCCGACGGTCCGTCGGGGGCGCGCGACCTCTGGCGCATTTCGACAGCACCGGCGCGCGGGCCCGAGGTTGGCCGCCGGCTCGCCGAGCAGGCTGACGCCGAATTGCTCTATGATTGGGCAGGCGGGCTCATCTGGGCGGCGCTGCCGCCCGCCGCCGCCGCCGCCGATGCCCATGCGCCGCTGGTGCGCGCCGCGATCGCCGAAGCGGGCGGGCACGCGACGCTGATCCGGGCACCGGCCGCGGTGCGCGCCGCCGTCGACGTGTTCACGCCCGAACCGCCACCGCTTGCCGCATTGACGCGGCGTGTGCGCGACGGTTTCGATCCGAACGGCGTGCTCAATCCGGGCCGCATGTGGGCGGGCCTGTAGAAACAGTTATGTGAAAACCAGCGATGCAGACCTCCTTCACGCTCGAGCAATTGGCCGATCCGCAAGTAGCGGAAGCGGAAAAGATCCTGCGCGCTTGCGTGCATTGCGGCTTCTGCACCGCGACCTGTCCGACCTACGTGCTCGACGGCAACGAACTCGATTCGCCGCGCGGCCGCATCTACCTGATCAAGGACATGCTGGAGCACGACCGGCCGGCGAGCGCCGAGGTGGCGCTCCACATCGATCGCTGCCTGTCCTGCCTCGCCTGCATGACCACCTGCCCGTCCGGCGTGCACTACATGCATCTGGTCGACCAGGCCCGCGATCATATCGAGCGCACCTACCGGCGGCCGTTCGGCGAGCGCTTCATCCGCGACCTCTTGGTGAAACTTTTGCCTCATCCGCGCCGCTTCCGGCTGGCGCTGATCGCGGCGCTGGCCGGAAAGCCGTTTGCGCCGCTCCTAGCGGCGTTGGGTGCCAAGCGGCTTGCCGCCATGCTCGATCTGGCGCCCTGGCGCTTTCCCGGGCGTCCGCTCGCGGCGCAGACCCTGCCGGCCGCGGGGCCGCGGCGTGGCCGGGTGATCCTGTTGGCTGGCTGCGCCAACGATCTGATCTCGCCTGACATCAATGCGGCCACGATTCGCCTGCTGACGCGCCATGGGATCGACGTCGTGGTGGCGCAAGGCGCCGGCTGTTGCGGCTCGCTGGTTCATCACATGGGCCGCGAGGACGAGGCGTTCGCGCAGGCGCGCGCCAATATCGACGCTTGGCTCGCTGTTCCCGGGGCGGATGCGATCGTGATCAATGCCTCGGGCTGCGGCACCACGGTGAAGGATTACGGCTTCATGTTCCGCACCGATTCGGCTTACGCCACCCGCGCGGCCCAGGTCTCGAGCATGGCCAAAGACGTATCCGAATATCTCGCCGCGCTGCCGCTCAAGGCGGATGGCCAGGCGGCCGGTCTTGCCGTCGCCTATCACTCCGCCTGCTCGCTGCAGCACGGCCAGCGCGTGACGCGGCAGCCGAAAGAGATTCTCGGCAAGCTCGGATACGCAGTGAAGGACATTCCTGAAGGTCATCTGTGCTGCGGCTCGGCCGGCACCTACAATATTCTGCAGCCCGACATCGCAAGACGGTTGCGCGAGCGTAAAGTCGGGACTATCGAGAGATTGCGACCTGACGTGATTGCAGCAGGCAATATCGGCTGCATGACGCAGCTCGCAGCGGGCACGGACATACCCGTCGTTCATACCGTCGAGCTGATCGACTGGGCCACCGGGGGACCATGTCCGCAGAAACTTCGGGAGCGACGGTCCGCTTAGGGCCGTGCCCCCAGGTACGGCAGCGGGCTGAGCCGGTCTCATTCCGAGCCGAAGTACCGTTCGCGTAAGCGTCTCCTCAGGGGCCGACGCTATTCTCCATTGGCAGCAGGAACGGGAGGACGATGATGGCGAAGAAATCGAAGCGCAAGGCGAGCAAGAGGAAGGCCGCGAAGAGGGCCGCCCCGGCGCGCAAGAAGAAGAAAACAACAAAAGCGTCGGCGAAGAAGACGACCAAGAAGGCGAAGCGGGCGGCGCCCAAGCGCAAACCCGCACCGCGCAAAGCCCCGGCTCCCGCGCCGGCGCCGGAACCCACGCCGTCCTATCAGTCGCCCGGCATCCCGGGGGTCGGCGGCGGCGAGAGCACCTAACGCTTTTCGCCGTATTTGGCGTGTGAATCTGTGGCGGGGCGCTGCGGCATCGGTCGCGGCGTCCGCGCTGTTTTGGCGTGCCACGGCATTGCGCATTGCATCAGACCTGCAAGATCAATTAGCCTGTTCATCCAAGCAGGGCCCGATAAGGCGCGTTCTTAAAAGGCGCCTGCAAACGCTTAAACCGAGTGCATCAGTGAGACGGCCAAAACGGCCGCTTGCGTTGTGAGGGAGGTCCGCTATGCCGGGAACCTACAACATCCTCATCATGGGCGCGTCCTATGGCTCGCTCCTCGCCTCGAAAATCCTGTTCGGCGGCCACCACGTTCATCTGGTCTGCCTGCCGGCGGAAGCCGACCTGATCAATGCCGAAGGTTTTCGCGTGCGCCTGCCGGTGCGCGGGCGCAAGGAGCCGGTCGAGCTCGATTCGCGCAAGCTACCCGGTAAGGTGACGGCCGGTGGTGCCGCCGGCGTCAAGCCGGAAAATTACGACCTGATCGGGCTTGCCATGCAGGAGCCGCAATACCGCTCGCCCGGCGTACGCGAGCTCCTCGATGCGGTGGCGCGCTCGCGCGTGCCGTGCATGTCGATCATGAACATGCCGCCGCTGCCTTACGTCAAACGCATCCCCGGCCTCGATTACGACGCGCTCAAGCCGGCCTACACCGACCCGAGCGTGTGGGACAATTTCGATCCGGGCGCGATCACGCTGTGCAGCCCCGATCCGCAAGCGATCCGGCCGCCCGACGAAAAGATCAACGTCCTGATGGTGACCCTGCCGACCAATTTTAAGGTGGCGCGCTTCGACAGCGAGAAGTCGACCTCCATCCTGCGCCAGCTGCAGCAGGAGATCGACGCGGTGCGCTACGACGCGCCCGAAGGCAAGATCCAGCTGCCGGTGCACTTGCGCGTGCACGATTCGATCTTTGTGCCGCTGGCCAAATGGTCCATGCTGCTTGCCGGCAATTATCGCTGCGTCACCAAGGACGGCATGCGCACCGCCCAGGAGGCGGTGTGGAGCGACGTCGAGACTTCGCGCTCGGTCTACAATTTCGTGTTCGACCTGTGCGTCAAGCTCGGCGCCAAGCCGGACGATCTGGTGCCGTTCGAGAAATATGCCGAAGCCGCTCAATCGCTGACCCGCCCGGCCTCGGCGGCCCGCGCGCTGCAAAACGGCGCGCCCTTTATCGAACGCGCCGACAAGCTGGTGCAACTCATCGCCCGGCAGAAGGGCTTGAGCCATCCGGCGATCGACGCCCAGGTCGCGCTCGTCGACGCGCGGCTGGAAGCGAATCGCAAGAAAGCCGCGGCGGCTTAAGCCGCACAATCCCTAGCCCGGGTTGAGCAAAGCGAAACCCAGGAACGGCCTTAAGCTTGACCCGGCTTTCGCTTCGCTCAAGCCGGGCTACGTTGCTATTGCACCTCGACGTCCTGCCAGAAGCCGAAGCGGTCGGCGGTCTGGCGCATTTCCGGCCGCGGCGCCTCGTACGACCAGGCGGCGCGGGGGTGCCGCTGGCCGTCTACAACCACGTCATAGAACTGCACGCCGTGCGGACATTCGAGATCGTGGGGGGTTTTAGCGGTCTTCCGCAGCCAGTCCATGCGCACGGCCTGGCGCGGAAAGTATTGATATCCTTTGCATTCGACGACGTCGTTGCTCTCGGCAACCACTTGCCCGTCCACAACTGCACGCATGATCCGCTCTCCTTTATTTGCTCGGAGCGCCGCTCGGGCCGGTGCGCTTTGGTCGAACGCCGATCCGCTTCCGCTCTGTGGCCGCCGCGCCACAGGTTCGGACTATTTATGAACTTACCCCCAAACCGCACAAAAAGGCAGCATTTGCTGTAGAATTGAACTTGGCTGATACGAGGCTGCTATCGAAAATGCGCCCTATCGGCCGCCGACGCAAAGCGGCAATTGGGTGCTGTACCGGTCCTTTAGCTTTCCGACACGGCCGCGTGCAGTAACGGGGATAGGGGCATGTCTATGAAAAAACTGGCTTCATTTGTGCTGGTCGCAGCCGCAACAGCCGTGTCGACCGCATTCGCCGCGGAGCTGCCGGTGAAGGCGCCGCCGGCTCCGGTCGTCGCCACGCCGCCATGGGACGTGGTCGTCACCGCCGCTCTGATGAGCGATTACAACTTCCGCGGTGTCACCCAATCGAATCATCAACCCTCGGCGCAGGCCGGCTTCGAGTGGCGGTACAACTTCAATCCCAATCTCCAGGGCTATGCCGGCGTGTCGGGAGAGAGCATCTCATTCCCCAATCGCGCCGCAGCCGAGGTCGACTTCTACGGCGGTATCCGCCCGACCTTCGATAAGCTCGCGCTCGATTTCGGCGTCTGGTACTACTATTACCCGGGCGGCCAGTGCTTCAACACGCCGGCGCTGTGCACCAGCCTGGGCGGCGGCAATTTCACCGCTGTTACGCTGCCTAACGGCAACGTGGTCAAGGCCGACGTGAGCTTCGTCGAAGCCTACGCCAAAGCCACCTACACGGTGAACGATCAACTCGCCCTCGGCATCCAGGAATGGTACTCGCCGTCGGTCCTTAATTCCGGCGCGCCGGGCTGGTTCACCACCGGCAACGCCACCGTGACGCTGCCGGCCACTATGCTTCCGAAAGATATCGGCGCGTCCATCTCCGGCGATCTCGGCTACTGGGCGCTCGGCACAAGCGACGCCTTTTACGCCGTTCCCGGTTTCCCCAACGGCATCCCGTACCGGAGCTATTGGACCTGGGACCTCGGCATGACCTTTACCTACAAGGTCCTGGCGCTCGATCTGCGCTACTATGACACCAACCTGAACAAGGGCGATTGCAACGCCTTCACCAGCGATCACACCGCCACTGGCGTGTTCAGCACCAATATTAATCCGGGCCTCCCGGGGTCGAACTGGTGCAGCGCGGCGTTCATCGCCAAGCTGACCGCCACCATCGACTTCAATACGAACCTGAAATAGCCCGAGCGGGGATTAGGGGCGGGTTGCGGGCGGCAGCGGGGGCGCTGTCGCCCGCCTGCTTTTTGCGGCGCTGCTCGTCCTAATGGTGCGCCGCACATAACGATATGCACCGCTCCCGTACGGATGCGACGATCGTTTGATGGCGGCGGTCGACGCCTTCGGCTAAACTGCCGGCGGCTGGGGACATCCCTTCGTAGAACACCAACAGGGCAGCTTCCCGGCTCGCACGGTTGCTATCGGGCGCCGTAAAGAAAAAGCCATACGGTTCCGAGCTGGGGAGGGGACTGGTCATGTTCACGCAAATTCTCGATCCGACTGGAAATCTATTCGTCACCTGGTTGGTCGCGCTTATTCCGGTTGTTCTGCTCTTGTTTCTGCTGGCCGGCCTGCGCATGTCGGCGTGGCTCGCCGTGCTGATCGGTTCGATCGTCACGTTCCTGCTCGGGCTCTGGGTATGGAAAATGCCGTTCGGCGACGGCTTGCGCGCCTATCTGTACGGCTCGGCGACCGGCGTCTGGAACGTCGACTGGATCACGTTCTGGGGCGTCATGCTGTTCAACACCATGGTCGCCAAGGGCGCCTTCGATAAGCTGCGGCGCTGGCTGATCGAACTCGGCACCGCCGACGTGCGCGTGCAGACCATCCTGTTCGCCTGGGCGTTCGGCGCCTTGCTCGAAGGCTTGGTCGGCTTCGGCTATCCGTGGGCCTTCGTGGCGCCGATCCTGATCACGCTCGGCATTCCCGACCTCGATGCCATCCGCGTCGCGGCCATCGCCAACAATGCGCCGGTGTCCTACGGCGCGCTCGGCGCGCCGATCATCGCGCTCGCCGCCGTGACCGGGATGCCGCTCCTTGCGCTGGCCGGCTCGGTCGGCAAGATCGTGGCGATCCTGGCGCTGCTGCCGCCGTGGATCCTGCTCTATCTGGTCAGCGGCAAGGAGGGCATGAAAGGCGCTTGGCCGCTCGCCATTGTCGGCTCGCTCGGCTACATCGCCGGGCAATTGCCGACTTCGGTCTATCTCGGGCCATATCTGCCCGACGTGATCGGCGCCATCGTCTGCTTTGTCTGCCTGTTGATCCTGCTCAAGGTGTGGCGGCCGGCGCAAACGCTCGCCTACGGCGGCGTGCCGCTTACCGCGCAGCAAGCGCAGACCGAAAGACATGGCCTCAGCGCCGGCGAGGTTTTCCAGGGCGCCCTGCCGATCCTGGTGCTGATCGCCGTCGTCGTCGCCTGGACCGGACCGTGGTCGAAGCTGCCGGGCATCATCGCGCTGCACCTGCAGGTCACCGCGGCCTCGACGCTCACGCCGGGCGCCACCATCGCGGCGATCTTCAACTGGACGCCGTTCGTCGGCGGCAGCGCGATCCTGGTGTCGTGGATCATCTCGGCCGTGTTGCTGCGCGTGAACGGCGCCGAACTCGCCGAGATCTTCAAGAAGACCTGGAATCAGATGTGGGGCGCGTTGCTGGTCGGCGTCTTCATCTTCGGCCTCGCTTACGTGTTCAACTTCTCCGGCATGGCCGGCTCGCTGGCCAAGGCGTTCTCGGCGATCGGACCGTGGTTCATCATCGTGGCGCCGCTGCTCGGCTTCATCGGCGTCGCTTTGTCGGGCAGCAACACCTCGACCAACGCCATGTTCGGCAAATTCCAGGCGCTGGTCGGCCAGGTGCTCGGCATGCCGTTGATGCTGTTGCCGACGCTCAACTCGGTCGGCGCCGAGATCGGCAAGCCGATCGCGCCGCAGACCGCGAGCGTCGGCGTCTCGACCTCGAAATTCGTGCGCAACGAAGGCGAGGTCATCCGCCACAATTTCGGCTGGACCCTGGTGCTGCTCGGCTACCTCGTGCTGATCGGCATCGCCTGCTACTTCTTCTTCCCCGGCATCGCCAACTTGCCGAAACCGGCGTAACAAGCCGTCATCACGCGTTAAGTGGGCCGCCATGGTGCGGCCCACTTTTTTTGTGCCCATCCGCTCAGGTGATTGGCTTGACCGTGCGGCCGCTTCGCCGCGTTCTTTCATCCAGCGGAGACGACGATGCGCCGATTGCGCCGATGCGCCACGAGGTTTCTTGCAGCGCTTGCGCTTGCCGGCCCGATCGCACCCGCCGCCGCAAGCGACACCGCGTTTCCGTTCGGCAGCGAATTGGCGCTCGATGCCGCGCCGCTGCCCGGCACCAAGCGGGTGCCGACCATCGAAATCGACCAGGACGGCGCCGTCGCTTTCAATCTGTGGTGCGCACGCGCGACCGGCTCCGCGACCGTGGCCGACGATGCCATCACCATCACGCCAACAAAAGCGCTGCCGTCGCAATGCACGCCGGACCAGATCAGCCAGGATGCCGCGCTGCTTGCTGCGCTCTCGCAAGTGACGAACTGGCATCGCAACAGCGACGTCATCGATTTCCTCGGCGCCACCAATCTGCGCTTTCGGCTGATGACCAACTGAGCGCGTCTCGGCGTCACACGTCCGTCAATTTGAGATTGTTACATTTCCGACCTAGTCTGGAAGATGCAAGCCGTTTGGCCGCCGGGATGGCGGCGTTTTCCAGGAGAGCGTCAATGATCCTTTTCGCGCAGACCAGTGGCAATCACAGTACAAACAGCGGTTCATGGACGCCCATCCCGGGCCTTTCCTTGAATCTGCCGAAAGTCGCCGGAGAGGCCGTTTTGCTAATTCTCAACGTGCCCAATCCGTACGCCACGGGCAGCAATTTTCCCGGCGGCAATTTCGGCATCGAGATCAATGGCCAAATCCAGAGCCCCTTTGCCGCCTTCACCTACAACCAACAGGCCCCCGGGTCCTTCGGACGCATTCCAACGACGCTTTGCGTGCCGATTCAGCTGAGCGGTCCACAGTCCATCACGGCAACCGCGGTGTGGTCTGGCATCCGCGGCTCGACGGTGAACATTGACAGTCCAGCGACTCTCACCATGGTCATTTGAGCAAAAAAAGGGCGCGGCTCGCACCGCGCCCTTCGCATTGTTGGTTGCTGATCGCGTCGATCAGTAATCCATGCCGCCCATGCCGCCGCCGGGCATGGCCGGCATCGCCGGCTTGTCCTTCGGCAGTTCGGCGACCATGGCCTCGGTGGTGACGAGGAGGCCGGCGACCGAAGCCGCGTCCTGCAGCGCGGCGCGCACGACCTTGGCCGGGTCGACGATGCCCTTGTCGATCATGTCGACGTACTCCTCGCTCTGCGCGTCGAAGCCGTAGGTCTCCGACTTGCTCTCGAGGATCTTGTTGACCACGATCGAGCCCTCGACGCCGGAATTTTCCGCGATCTGACGCAGCGGCGTTTCCAGCGCCTTGAGCACGATATTGATGCCGGCCTGGACGTCGGGGTTGCCGTTGGTCAGCTTGCCGATCGCCTTCTTGGCGCGCAGCAGCGCCACGCCGCCGCCCGGCACGATGCCTTCCTCGACCGCGGCGCGGGTGGCGTTGAGCGCGTCCTCGACGCGGTCCTTCTTCTCCTTGACCTCGATCTCGGTGGCGCCGCCGACCTTGATCACCGCGACGCCGCCGGCAAGCTTGGCCAGCCGCTCCTGCAGCTTCTCGCGGTCGTAGTCGGAGGTGGTCTCCTCGATCTGGGCCTTGATCTGGCCGACGCGGGCCTCGATGTCTTTCTTCTTGCCGGCGCCGTCGACGATGGTGGTCTTCTCCTTCTCGATCAGCACCTTCTTGGCGCGGCCGAGCATCGCCGTGGTGACACTCTCGAGCTTGATGCCGAGATCCTCGGCAATGAGCTGGCCGCCGGTCAGGATGGCGATGTCCTCGAGCATGGCCTTGCGGCGATCGCCGAAACCCGGCGCCTTGACGGCGGCGACTTTGAGGCCGCCGCGCAGCTTGTTGACCACGAGCGTGGCCAGCGCCTCGCCCTCGATGTCCTCGGCGACGATGAGCAGCGGCTTGCCCGACTGTACCACCGCCTCGAGCACCGGCAGCATGGCTTGCAGCTGCGACAGCTTCTTCTCGTGCAGCAGCACGTAGGGATCTTCGAGCTCGGCCGTCATCTTCTCGGCATTGGTGATGAAGTACGGCGAGAGATAGCCGCGGTCGAACTGCATGCCCTCGACGATCTCGACCTCGGTCTCGAGCGCCTTGGCCTCTTCGACGGTGATGACGCCCTCGTTGCCGACCTTCTGCATGGCGTTGGCGATCATCTTGCCGACTTCTTTGTCGCCGTTGGCCGAAATGGTGCCGACCTGGGCGACCTCCGACGACGAGCCGACCTTCTTGGCGCGCTTCTCGATGTCAGCGACCACCGCCTTGACCGCGAGGTCGATGCCGCGCTTGAGATCCATCGGGTTCATGCCGGCGGCCACGGATTTCACGCCTTCCTTGACGATGGCGTGCGCCAGCACGGTCGCGGTCGTGGTGCCGTCGCCGGCCTGATCGTTGGTCTTCTGCGCCACTTCGCGCACCATCTGGGCGCCCATGTTCTCGAACTTGTCCTCAAGCTCGATTTCCTTGGCGACGGTGACGCCGTCCTTGGTGATGCGCGGGGCGCCGAAGCTCTTGTCGAGCACGACGTTGCGGCCCTTCGGGCCGAGCGTCACCTTCACCGCGTTGGCGAGCACCTCGACGCCGTGCAGCATGCGGTCACGGGCCTCGGTGGAAAATCGTACGTCTTTGGCAGCCATTTATTTTGCTCCTGGGATGTCTCTGTCTGTCCTCACCCTGAGGTGCGAGCGGCAAAGCCGCGAGCCTCGAAGGGTGTTCTCCGTGGCCTCATCCTTCGAGGCTCGCCTGCGGCGAGCACCTCAGGATGAGGAATTCAATCAGGCGACGACGCCCATGATGTCGGACTCCTTCATGATGAGGAGTTCCTCGCCGTCGAGCTTGACCTCGGTGCCGGACCACTTGCCGAACAGCACGCGGTCGCCGGCCTTGACGTCGATCGGAATGAGCTTGCCGGCTTCGTCACGGCCGCCGGGGCCGACGGCGACGATTTCGCCTTCCTGCGGTTTTTCCTTCGCCGTGTCGGGAATGATGATGCCGCCCTTGGTCTTCTCCTCGGCATCGATACGCTTGACGACCACACGGTCATGGAGCGGACGGAACTTCAGTTTTGCCATGATCACCCTCGGTAAGCCGCCCTGCGCGGCGCGGCCGTTGTCTCGTGAAATGCCAAGTTTTCGGCTATTTCAATGGGTTAGCACTCATATACGTTGAGTGCCAAGACCCGCGGGGGACATAAGGCCTGGCTTCCGGTGTGTCAAGACCGCTCGTCCGCATGGCTAACAAAGTGGAAAGGAGGGCGGCGTAAAATGTGCCGAGCGGCGGCTTTGGTGCGGTTTTTTCTGCGAAAGTCACCGTCACGGCCCAATTGGGCGGCAAAAGCAGCTGCAAACCGGGTTGCAAACGCATCAGCTGGGACATGGACATTCGGGCAGGGGACTCGGCCCGGACGATCCACCGAGCATCGAGGAGAGGTTCATGAGCGCCTGGCTGCGCGATTTCCGTTTGTTCGCGGCGCTGGCCGTGCTCGGCGCGCTCGCGCTCGGCAGCTGCACCACGAGCCCGCCGACCGCCGAGTTGCCGGCCGCGGCGCCGCCCCCGGTGCCGGAAATTCCGGCCTCGATCCGGCCCGAAGAGGTGGTCGGCCGCTGGGGCTACGGCTCCTTTCACCGGCCGGAAGACCAGGCGCGCACCGAAGCCGCGGCGCGCGCGCAGTGCGGGCAACCGGTCGTGATCGAGCGCGGACCGACCGGCGGCGTCATGATGTATCTCGCCGACAGCGCGCAATTGCAGGAAATGCGGCTCAAAGGCAGCCAAAGCGGCAAAAACTATATCGGTCCGCCCGGACCGGCCGGCGGCACCGAGGATCGCGAGGTTGTCTCCTTGGACGGCCGCACCATGGTGCTGCGCTGGATGGACCCGGAAGTCGCCGGCCGTTACGGCATCGGCGTCTACGTGCGTTGCGCACCTGAAGGCACCGCGGCCCGCGCCCGCAAGCCGGTGGTGCATTAGCGCCCGTCATTGCGGATTTCCGCGCAGCGGGGCGAATAGCGACTGGCGGATAGCGACTGGTGCTTGCACGCGCCATTCGCCACTCGCTCCTTCCCGTGCGCTAGTCGCGGTTTGCCACTCGCCGCATGCCGAACATGGCGTCGACCTCGTCCTGGCTGGCGTGGCCGGGATCGCCGTCTAGCCGCGGTCCGTGCAGCGCGCCGTACCGCCGCCGGCTGGCCGATGCGGTTTTGATTTCTTCGAGCACGCGGCCGATATGATCTTCGACGAAGTTCAACGTGGCCAACACCTTGGCGACGCGCTGGCCGATCAGATCCTGAAAATTGCAGGCTTCGAAAATCTTGATCACCAGGTCCTGGATGTCTTGCGCCAAACCCTGCTCGATCCGGCCGTTGAGCGCGGCGGAAAGATTGTTGGCAGCGGCGTCGATCTCTTCGGCGGCGGCAAGAATCTTTTGCGTTGCGCGTTCGGTCCCTTCGACAACGGCATTGAGCTCGTGTGCGACGCGCGGCATCGCCTTGCTCGGCGTGCCGGCTGCGGCCGGGGGAGCCGGCGCTTCGCTCGGATCGTTGCCGCCGCCACGGATCGCACCGGCGATCAGATTGAGCTCGGAGCTCAGCCGGCTGGTTTCGCCGTGCATGCTGTCGCGCAGCGGCGAGGCCAGCGCTGACGCGGCAAGCGCGGCGCGCAATGCGCGCAGCTCCTCCATGATCTCGGCGTAGCGCAACCCATCGTGCGCGGCTGCGACGCTTGGCTTGAGCCGCGCCGCCGCAGTCTCTTCGATGCGGAAGATTTTGCGCGGCTCGGCCATTTGCCACCTTTGATCGGCCCACTCCCGACAACGAGACTAGAGTTGAGCGGATTAACACGGCGTTCATGGCCCACGCGGTTGCCGCCCCTGGCAAGCGGCAGGGAGTGACGCCTGATTAACCATGAGGCTGATCCGTTGACGCAAAATAAACTGTAACTTGCTGAACAATTCACCAAGAATGCCGCTGCCGCACGCTGGCGGAAAAAATTTACCAAACACTCGCGGTTTTCGCCTGTACTCGGCGGAGCGAGACAACGTCTCCTTCGCGCGCGGCAGGCGCGCCTGTGTCGAGTAAAGAGTATCAAGCAATGCGGCGTATCTGCGTATCTGCGCTCGTTCTGAGCGCGCTTGCCATTCCGGCTGCGGCCGATCCGTTACAGATCTCACCCCAGGCCTACGACGGTGCGGCGCTGTCGCAGCCGGCAGCGGCGGCGCCGGTGCGGCAAAGGTATGCCGCGGCGCAGCCCAGTCTCGGCGGCGGCTTCATCGAATTTCTGTTCGGCGGCGCCGGGCAGGGCCTCGCCACGCCGAGCTATCGCGCGCCGGCCGAGGCGCAAGCGCCGGCCGAGCAACGGCAGGCCAGCCTGCCGGTCAATGATCCGGACGATGCCGCCTCGAATTACGCGGAGGCCGAGCACGCCCCGGTCGATCCGAAATTCGATCGCCAGGTCGTGGCCTATGCCGGCAAGGAAGCGCCGGGCACTATCGTGATCGATACGCCGAACAAGTTTCTCTATCTGGTGGAGGAGGGCGGCAAGGCGTTGCGCTATGGCGTCGGCGTCGGCCGGCCCGGCTTCACCTGGGCCGGCGTCAAGACGATCAGCGCCAAGCACGAATGGCCGGATTGGCGGCCGCCCGAAGAGATGCTGCAACGCCAGCCCAGCCTGCCGCGCTTCATGGCCGGCGGTCCGCAGAATCCGCTCGGCGCCCGCGCCATGTATCTCGGCTCGTCGATTTATCGCATCCATGGCTCGAGCGAGCCATGGACCATCGGCCGCAACGTTTCGTCGGGCTGCATCCGCATGCGCAATGCCGACGTCATCGACCTGTACGGCCGCGTCAAGGTTGGCACCAAAGTCGTGGTGATGTAGAGTTACTGCAGCGCCACGCCGCGCGCGGCGAGAACTTGCGGAAACGCCTCGTCCAGAAAAAACGCGTATTCGCGCTCGCGCAAATTGGTCAGCGGATCGAGGCGGCTCAGCTCGGCGTCGACCTTTCCGGGATGGCACATCACCACGCTGCCGTCCGGCAGGCCGTCGAGAAAATGCGGAAACAGCTTGGCGAAGTCGGCGTTCCGCCGGAACGCATAGGTGCCGGCGAACGCCGGATTGGTGCGCACGCCATGCGCGGCGGCAAGGCGCTGCAGACGCCGGCTCAAGGCATCGAGTACCAGTCCCTTCGGCTCCAGATTTTTGCGCACCGCGCGGCCGCATTGGCGCACCCAGGCGTGCGGCGCGGCGTGCTTGACGACCCGGACCAGCGCTTCGCTGACTTGCGGAAACACGTGGATGTGCTGATGGCCGTCGACGTAATCCGGCGCGCGGCCGAAGGCGTCGTGGAACGCCGCGATTTGCGCGGCAATTTCGGCATCGAGCAGCGCCGGGATGAGCGCGCGCGACAGGCCGCGGCGCGCCATCGCGGCCAGCGGAAAGAACGCGCCGTGGCGCAGCGGGGCGAAATGCTGCGAGGCCGGCCGATATGGCGCGGTCAAGGTCAGGTGCAGCCCGATCGCGGCATGATCGCCGGCGGCCTGCCGCAGCGCAGTCGCTTCGCTGCGCGAAAAGCTCGGCGCCACCACCATCACCGAGGTGGCGTTGATGCGGCGGCGAAGAATGAGGTCGCGGATCGCGGCGCTCACCGCCGGCGAGATGCCATAATCGTCGGCGCACAGCACGATGCGTCGGCGCGGCGGCGCGTTCATTCGGCGGCGTCGTGCATCGTCACGTCGCGCTTGGCGTCGCGCTTGGCGTCATGCTTGAGCTCATGCGCGGCGACGAAATAGACCGGCCGGCCTTTGATCTCGAACAGGATCTTGCCGATATATTCGCCAAGCACACCGAGCATGATGAGCTGCACGCCGCCGAGCACCATCACGCCGACGAACAGCGACGGGTAGCCCGGTACGCTCTCGCCATAGACCACGGTCTCCCAGACGATCTTGCCGCCGTAGAGCAGCGCCAGCGCGGCGATCAACAGGCCGAGCAGGGTGGCGACGCGCAGCGGCGCCACCGAAAACGCGGTCAGGCCGTTGAGCGACAGTCCCATCAGGGACCGGAAATTCCAGGTGCTCCGCCCGCCCGTGCGCGGCGCCGGCTCGTAGTCGATGCGTTTCTGGCGAAAGCCGATCCAGCTCGCCAAGCCCTTGAAGAAGCGGTTGCGCTCCGGCAGCTGGCGCAGCGCGCTCGCCGCCCGCGGCGACAGCAGGCGGAAATCGCCGGCATCCTCGGGAATCTTGCTGCGCGCGCCCCAATTGAGCAGGACATAGAAAGCCTTGACGGCGATGCGTCGGGCCAGCGACTCGTTGGTGCGGCTCGCCTTGGCGGTATAGACCACGTCGCAATCGTCATCGAGCCAGTGCCCGACCAACGTTTCGATCAGCGCCGGCGGATGCTGGCCGTCGCCATCCATGAAAACCACGGCGCCGAGCCGGGCGTGATCGAGCCCGGCAAGGAGCGCGGCTTCCTTGCCGAAATTGCGCGACAGCGACACCACCTGCACGTCGAAACCGGCGGCGGGCAGGGCGCGGGCCACCGCCAGCGTGTCGTCGGCGCTGCCGTCGTCCACGTAGACCACTTCGCAGGCCAGCGCCCGCTGCTCGCGTAAGCGACGCGCCACCTCGGTCAGGTCGGCATGCAGGCGCGGCAGGCCGGCGGCCTCATTATAGACCGGCACGACTATGGATAGTCCGGCGCGCGCCGCCGCATGCCCGGCTTGGTCGGTACTTGGCATCAACGCAAACCCTCGTCGGCGCGTTCTATAGCGCAATCCACAGGCGCTGTCGCGCAAGGGGGCTTACGGCCGCAGGCAAAAACGGCGGAACTGGCTAATGCGCGGTGCGGGGCTGGCGTTCGGCCGCGAACATGATATGCGGGGGCCGCCATGGCCTTCGTCGCGCGCCTGCTCACGCTGCAATTCTGGCCGTTCTCCACCTGGCGCTATCGCGCGCTCAGCCTCAAAGCGATGACGTTCGCCTTCGTCGGCGTGATCAACACGCTGGTCGATTACAGCATGTTCCTGTTGGCGCGGCTGGCTTTGAGCCAATCGGCAAGCGCATTGGCGTTCTTTCAATCGGCGGCCACCGCGTGCCGCTGTGCCGATCCCACCACCGTGGGGCTGGTCACCGCCAATATGATGTCGTTTGCGGTCGCGATAACGGGTTCCTACATCCTGAACTCGTCGATCACGTTCGCGGCCGAATCCGGCCGTAAGCTGCGCTGGCGCGCCTATTTCACTTTCGTCGCCTCGGGTCTGTTGGGCTGGACCGCCAACACGACGACGCTGGTCTTTGCCGCGCAGGTGCTGCTGCTGCCAGTCTGGGTCGCCAAGGGGATCGCCGTCATCGCGAGCTTCGTGGTGAATTTTTCGATGTCGCACTTCGTGGTGTTCCGGGTGCGCCACCGGCCGGCGATCGACGCCGGCAAGGACGCCTGATCTAGGCTGAGCAAAAATCCGCTCATTTCCCGCGCAAGCGGGAATCCAGGGCCAAGCGGCAAGGCAACGGCTGCGCAGCGCGTCAGACGTGAACCGGCATGCGCTCCGGCTTCTTGGCTTCGACCTTGCGGATCGGGATCTCCACCGTCGGCTTGAGCTCCGGCGCCGTCGCGCCAATGCGGGCCAGGGCGCGCGCTCTGCTCGCCTTGGCGATGTCGCGGGTCTGGTGGTCGCCCCAGGCCAGGACCACGGCGAACGCCACGAAGGAGAAGACAATCAAGGCAAGGATAACAATGTCGGTGATCGGCATGATCCGCTCCCTTATCGGAAGGCGATCATGAGGCCGCGCGGCCGGGCCGGCTTTGATCTGGATCAAGGCGCGAACGGGTAAAATTCGCGCCGGCTCAACGAAGCCAAGACCGCCTGGGACCCTGCCTTCGTCGACTTCAACAAAGCGGATATTTGCAGGGCGGTGCTACACCTGCACAGGTCACTTTCCGGCAGCTTTCCGACGTGCCGCGATCTCTGACATTAGTCCGTTGCGGGACTAACCGGACCCAAGTTCGACAGCGGCGACAGTGAGGCTTTAATGCGAAGCAGATTTGACGGCCCCTCGTAGGGGCCTGCTCGAGCCGCTAGGATATTCGTTTCAGACCCTGGGGGGCGCGCGCGAGGCGAAGGAACTTTACTTCAATTGCTCGGGAGGTCCCTGATGGCAAATAGCATCCCGCCGCGCCCGGCAGGCTATGACAAGAAGGTCGGCTTGGTTTTACAGGGTGGCGGCGCGCTCGGCAGCTATCAGGCCGGCGTCTACGAAGCTTTGGCATCGTCGGAATATCTGCCCGACTGGGTGGCCGGAATCTCCATCGGCGCGATCAATGCCGCGATCATCGTCGGCAATGCACCGCAACACCGCGTCGAGCGTTTGCGCAATTTCTGGGACGAGATAACCGCAACAACCAGGATGTGGCCATCCGCTCCCGCCGGACCGCTGGCAGAATGGCAAAATCAAGCAAGCGCACTGACAACCGTGATGTTCGGCCAACCGGGTTTCTTCACGCCGCGCCTGCCGCAGGATTGGTTTTCACCCGACAAATACCTCAGCTATTACGTGACCTCCGCGCTCAGACAGACGCTGGAGCGGTATGTCGATTTCGATCGCATCAATGGCGCAACAGACATGAGGTTGAGCGTCGGGGCGGTTAACGTGCGGACCGCGCAGTTTTCCTACTTCGACAGTGAGAAGATCGCGATCCGGCCGGAGCATGTCATGGCCAGCGGCGCGCTGCCGCCTGCCTTTCCACCGGTCGAGATCGATGGCGAACAGTATTGGGACGGCGGACTATTTTCCAACACCCCGTTGCAATACATGGTGGATTACTCGCCACGCCGCAGCCGTCTCATCTTTCAGGTCGACTTATTTCCGGCGCATGGTCGCCCTCCGAGCAACCTTGACGAGGTCAACGAGCGCGACAAGGATGTTCGTTATTCCAGTCGAACGCGGTTGACGACGGATACTTTGCGCGAGAAGCACGATGTGCGGCATGCGATCAACGAGCTGCACAAAATACTGCCGGCGGACGTCGCCAACACCGAACAAGCCAAACGACTCTATGAGTACGGTTGCGTGACCGAGATGGATGTCGTGCAGCTCATCTATCGTCCGATCGAGCCGCAGGGAGCGTTAAAGGATTTCCAGTTTGGCCGCTCGACCATGGCAGCGCGATGGCAGCAAGGGCTCGCTGACGCGCGGACCACTTTGCATGCCTCGCCGTGGCTCGCGCCAATGCCAAAGGAGCTTGGCGTTCGGGTGTTCGACGTGATCCACGAACTCCTCGTCGGACATCGTAAACCGCCGCCGGTTTGAGCGAGACTGTGGATACGAGGTGGTCGAATAGAGTGCCGTTTTGCTGCGCTTCGCGCCGCCCTTTACTGCTGCTGCACCTGCACGGTCACGTGCGACAGGGCGCGGAAGCGGCGCAGCGGCGACTGATAATTGCGGCTGGCAGCGACAATATCGAAAACTTGTTCCGGCTCATCGCTGCCAGCAGCGCGCAATCCGGCCGCTCCCGGAAATCGGGGCACGGGTGGTTCCGGCCGTTTGTGGAAGTCGACTACCAAGACGTTGCCGTTCCGGCCAACCACATACAGGTTCGTCGCGGGCTGCACCGTACGCTCCAGCTGCTGTGTTTCGCCAAACCTGTCACTGCACTGGAGGGCCCGAGCTGCTTGCATCGTTACGCCGACGATGGCTGAAGATTTGATTGCGGCGCAACGCCCGCCGGTATTTCTCCCCGTTCGCCTGTTTGTCGAGAATGCGCAACGCTTCCATGATGTCGTCGAAGCGAGCCAGCGGTCCCGTTGGGCGAGCGCGCAGTTCGGGAGCGGCCTCAACGGCACAAGCATCCGATGCCCAGGATGCCAAGATCGCGCGCTTCTCGTTCAGCGTCAGATCCGGATCGTTGACGACTTCGGACGGGTGGCCGAACGCATTTGAGGGATGCAACAGTTCGTCGATATCCAGTCCGAGTTCTGCTCTGTCGTTCATGTCCTCTCTCCTTACGACAGGTGTTCAAGAGCGCCTTCAATTCACTCCGATCGTCAGCTCACTTTGATGGCCCGCGGCTTTGCCTCTTCGATTTTTGGAAGCGTCAAGAACAGCACCCCGTCTTTCATTTCCGCAGCGATTTTGCTCTGATCGATCTTGCTCGAAAGCCGGAAGCTCCTTGCATAATGACCGACATTGTATTCCGTATAGAGCGGCACAAGCCCCTGATATTTTCCGAGTTCGAGCCGTCCCTCCACGTTTAACACACCATTCTCGACGTGAACGCTTACATTGCTCTTCTCGACACCTGGCATTTCGAGAATGACAGTGAGGGCGTTGGGCGCTTCATAAATGTCCGACATCGGCAGAAAGATGCGCGCCGGGACGGTTTTCTCTTCTTTGCTTTCGACTTCCCGCTTCTTTTGCACTTCGAGCTCGCGTTTCCTTTGCCCTTGCAGTTCCTGTGCGGCGGCCATGGCGTTGCTCCAACTCTGTGATTTTCAGTGGGTCAGCTGATTTTGATGGACCGCGGTTTGTCGCCCTCGAAGCGCGGCAGGAACAACGCCAGGATACCGTCGCGGTATTCGGCTTTGATCTTGTCGGCGTCGAGTCTTACGGGAAGGGAGAGCGTGCGGTCGAACTCGCCGAAGGTACGCTCGCGGCGGTGTAGGCTGACACCTTCGGGATAAGAGACAGCCTTCTTGCCGGCAATTCGAATCGTGTTTTCCTTGGCCTGGATTTGCAGGCTGTCTTTGTCCACGCCCGGCAACTCGACAATTGCCAGGATATCGTCGCCTTGCTGGAAGACGTTGATGGGCGGGAACGGACCGGGACTGGCAGTTTGATCGTGCAGCCAGTCGCTCGCTAGCCGGTCGTCTAGCGCTCTTTGCAGATCGAAGAGGACGTCAAACGGGCCGGCAAAGGTTGAGATCATCTTCGCACCCCATGCTTGGAATCCCGGGCGACGAAAACGAAAATCGAGCTGGTCGCCCGGTTTCGGCCAACGATTTAGGAGCGGTCTTGGCAGTGTCAAGGGGCGAGTGCCAGCGGCCGCGTGTTTTTAAGCTCGATGCTATAACCGATTGATAATACTAATGATTTACCTGGAAATGGCCTCGCCTCCCGGCGGCTCAGCACAGGGCCGGCAGCGCCGTTACTGCTGCTGCACCTGCACGGTCACGTGCGACAGGGCGCGGAAGCGGCGCAGCAGCGACTGGTAATAGTCGGCGCCGCGCTCGCGGTGGGTCGTCACCGAGACGATGGCGCCGAGGTGCCCGGGGCCGAGCCGCCACAGATGCAGGTCGGTGAGCCGGTCGCCGTCGGCCTCGATGGCGGCGCGCATGCGCTCGGCCATGCCGCGATCCGGATTCATGTCGAGCAGGATGGCGCCGGTGTCGCGGATCAGAGTGTAGGACCAGGTGAGAATCACGAAAGCGCCGACCAGGCCGGCCAGCGGGTCCATCCAAACCAGGCCGAGCCAACGCCCCAATGACAGGCCGATAATAACCAGCACCGAAACCGCGGCATCCGCCAGCACGTGAACGATCGCGGCACGCATGTTGTTGTCGCGGCGCGCCGGGCCGTGGGCGTGGTCGTGCGGGTGCGCGTGCTCGCCCGTTTCGCCGGGATGGGCGTGGTCATGCGCATGGTGATGAACGTGACCGATAGGTCCGGCGTGGCTCGGGTCGTGCGCATGGCCGCCGCTGAGCAGGAGAACGCTGGCGACGTTGACCACGAGGCCAAGTGCGGCAATCGGAATCGCTTCGTTGAAGTGGATCGGCACCGGCCAGATGAAGCGCGTCACCGCTTCGTAGGCGATCAACAGCGCGATCAAGGCGAGCACGACGGCGCTGGTGAAGCCGGCAAGATCGCCGAGCTTGCCGGTGCCGAACGAGAAGCGCTCGTCCTCGGCGTGGCGGCGCGCGTAGCGATAGGCGAGCGCGGCGAGAAGCAGCGCGCTGGCATGGGTCGACATGTGCAGCCCGTCGGCAACCAGCGCGATCGAGCCGAACAGGACCCCGCCGACGATTTCGGCGACCATCATGAGACTGCACAGCGCAATCACCGCCCAGGTGCGGCGCTCATTGGTTTCGTGGCCTTCGCCGAGAAACACGTGGCTGTGGCCGCCGGCAGGATCGTGTGTCAAATCGCTTGCCATGTCGCCACCCGCTTCGCTTGCGGCAGACTATTTCAGATAGGCCTGCACGGCCTCGATCAACTCTTCGGCGCCGCGCGTGCGCTCGGAATCCTTGATCGGGTCGACCACGTGCAGCCGGATGTGATCCTCGATAACCTCGGTCATCAGACTGTTCATGGCGCCGCGCGCTGCGACGATCAGGTGCAGCACCGTGGCGCAGCCCTTCTCCTCTTCGAGCGCGCGCTCCACCGCCTCGATCTGGCCGCGCACGCGCCGGACCCGGTTCAAGAGTTTGAGCTTCTCCTGCTTAGTATGCGACCTGATTGACGCCGCCTCGCTTCATAGGGTAGGGGGTATGGTATATGGCGCGATGCGGAATGTCCAGTGAACTGGCGCTGCCGCCTCCGGCCCTCCATGTCGTCGACGGATACGCCTTCGGTATCGTGACCGGAAACGCGCGGTCCGTAGCGCGACTGAGCGGTGCGCACGGCCGCTGGAACCTTGCGTCGCCCGCTGTGATTTGCCTGCGTTGGATAGCGGCTCGAATGTTTGAAGATCGCCCGCAGCCCGCCTTTCAGCGCCTAGCGCAGCGAGAAGCGGATCGGCACGGTCAGGCTGAGCTGGTTGGCCGTCATGCTGCGCGGAAAGGCCGGCAGCGGCTGGGCGCGCTCGATCATCGCCAAGACTTCGTTGTCGAGATCGGCATGCCCGGAGCTGCGTACGATTTTGCGATCGAGCACGCCGCCGTCGCGATCGACCGAGAACGCGAGCAGGGCCACGCCCTGCTCGCCGCGGGCCTGGGCGCCGCTCGGGTAGCGCTTGAACTGCTGCAGCTTGCGCATCAGCAGCGTCTGCCACGAGCTCTCGACGTGTGGGGCGCCGCCTTTGGCCGGCGCTGCCGTCATCGGCGCCGGCGGCTTCTGCTCCTCGACTGGTTGCGGCGGCTTGGTTTCGGGGGGTGGGATGTCGGCGGTGGTGACGTCCGGCTCGGGCGGCGGCGGCGCGATTTTCGGCTGCTCGACCGGTTGCTCCGGCTTGGGCGGCGTCGCCTTTTGCTCGATCATCTCTTCGGGCGCCGGTGCGAGGTCGAGCTTGGCATCGGCCGTCGAGTCGATCGGGTCGAGTTCGATACTGATGCTGTCCCTGGTGTCGCCGATGACGTCGTCCGGCGGTCTCCAGACCAGGTACGTGCCGAGCAGCGCCGCGTGTACGGCGGCAACCACCGCGCCGGCAAACGCCCAGCGCGCAAAATCTCGCGGCGTTTCGTCGCCGAACCAGACGGCCTCGAACAAGGTTGCAGTCCGCGTCGTCATTGCGCTTCCCGCCGCTCCAGGCCGAGCAGGTTGAATTTCAGATAGCCGGCTTGGCGCACGGTCTCGATCAGCTGATAGAAGTCGCCGTACGGCGCCGCACGGTCGACGCTCAGCCGCACGTGACGGTCCTTGTCGCCGCCGCTGATCTGGTCGAGCCGCGCCGGCAAGCCCGTCAGCGTCGTTTCGGCACTGTCGACGATCAGCGTGCGGTCGGCTTTGAGCGTCACGTCGATCGGCTTTAGTGGATGCGGCTGCGGCAGCGCGCCGGAGCGCGGCAGATCGACGGCGATATCGACCGTGGCAAGCGGCGCCGCCACCATGAAAATAATGAGTAGCACCAGGATCACGTCGATGAACGGCGTGACGTTGATGTCGTGCACCTCGGTGAGCTCGTCCTCGCCGTGATCGAGACGAATGGCCATGACGCTGCCCCGTTATTCCGCGGCGTGGGCGAGCGGCAGCCGCGCCTTGTCGAGATCGCGGCTGACGAGCCGCATCACCTGCGCCGAAGCGTCGCCGATCAGCGCGCGGTAATGCGCGGTCTGCCGCGCCAGCACATTGTAGATCATCACCGCCGGGATGGCGGCGATCAGGCCCATGGCGGTCGCGAGCAGGGCCTGGGCAATGCCGGGCGCCACCACCGCGAGGTTGGTGGTGTTGGCGTTGGAGATGCCGATGAAGCTGTTCATGATGCCCCACACCGTGCCGAACAAGCCGACGAACGGCGCGGTCGAGCCGATGGTGGCGAGCACGCCGGTGCCGCGCGAGATTTTCCGCCCCGCGGCCATTTCGAGGCGCTCCAGCTGCAGCGCAATGCGCTCCTTCATGCCGTCGCCGGCAACATTCGCCGACAGCCGCACTTCCTGGCCGGCGGCCTGCAACGCCTGCGCCACTGGATCGTTGCCATGACGCAGCACGTCATGGGCCTCGGCGAGCGTCGCGGCCTGTCCGAGAATGCGCAAGCCTTGCCGGACCCTGCTGCGGGCGTTGCGCAGCTCGAGCGACTTGGCAAAGAACACCGTCCAGGTGACAAGCGATGCGAAAGCCAGCCCGATCATCACCGCCTTCACCACCCAATCGGCGTCGAGATACATGCCGACCAGAGTGAGGCGTTGCGGCAACAATGCACCGCCAACCGCCGGCTGACCGGGCGCCGGTGAGAGTGCCGGCGCATTCGCGTTCACATTCGGCCCGGCCGCGACGTCCGGTGCCGCGGCATTAGGGGCGGCAGCATTCGGCGCGACAACTGCAGTACCGGATTGCGAGGGCACGGCAGCAGCTGCAGGCGCGGGCGGCTGCGCCGCCTGTGGTGCGGGCGAGCCTTGCGCGTGCGCGCGAGGAGACGGAGCGGCGGCAAACAGCATTGTGCCGGCACAAAGCAGCATGACCAGCCGGCAGCAGCGCCAGCCCGCGTGGACTCCTGATCCGCCGCGCTGCCAATGAATTCGCATTGTCACTTTCCTTTTATGTTTCTCGGTACTGCCGGACGCGTTCGCTTTCAGTGCGGGCTTAATGTGACGCGGCGACGTTATAAAGTAACATTTCCGCGCGTCGGAGGCCGCCCGGTTTGGCTGCACGAAAAATCTGCTCTTTCAGATCGAACAAAGAACATGTTCCTTTTCAGCACGTTTTTGCGCTCTTCCGGCATCGCCGTCTCGCGTCGATCACATTTCACTCAGGCGCCGCCCGCGGCGCCATAGAACACCGCCTATCCTCACCGGCCTCCCAATTTATAGTTGATCGCAGCAGTTGCGATGGACAGGCTGCGTTCGTGGAAGTCGATCACGTCGCCGCCGAAAGTGGGTGTCGCTGCCGCTACCGTATAGGTTTGGTTGGGCAACCCGATGTAGTCGTACTCGAACCGCAACGACCAGTCGGGAGCGAAAGCCCACTCGACGCCGAGTCCGGCAGTGTAACCGAAACCATTGGCGTTGCTGACGCTGGAGAAACTCGCCGGCACTCCATCGACCGAAATGGTCGGGCTGTTCGTGCCAACCCACGCGCCGCCGCCCTTGCCGTAAAACAGGACACTATTCCACGCATAGCCGAGCCGGCCGGTAGCAGTCGCCACCCAACGTGCGCTCACGTTCGGAATAGTGGCGGCATCCGTCCCGGCAGGATCGGTTGCGGTAATCGGGGAGAGTTGGGTGCCGGGAAGCCAGTCGACCATGGCCTCGGCGCCGACGACGAAGCGATCCGCGAACTGATAGTTGACGCCGACTTGGCCGCCGCCCAAGAACTGAAGGTTGGTTCCCGCGGTGAAGCTGCTGCCAAGCGTATCTGAAAAATTTTGCGCGCTCAGCGGGCTCCAAGCACCGCCAAAATTGCCGCCGATATAGACGCCCGTCCAATCATGAACGCCTGGAGGCGCTTTGTAGATCGGCCGTGGGCTTGGCGGAACATAAGCAGCCGACACGACCGGCGGATCGCCGAACTTCTTCGATACGCCGGCAAAGAAGCCGCGGCGCGGCCCATACTGGGCGGCGAACACGCCGATCCCGCTGCCGTCGCGGATCTGATAGACGGTGTCGAACAGGTTGACCACGTCAAATCGCACCGTCACCGGGTTGCGATCGTGGGGCAGCAGGAATTCGCGCGCCATACCGACATTGACCTGCGTGTAGGACGGCACGGTACCGATATTGGCATCGCCGTCGCGCAAACCGGTGCCGTAGATCATGTCTGCGCTGAGCCGGGTGCCGCACCACGTATCAAAGAATGCCGCCGCGCTGACCGGACCGTCGCAGAACGTGTAGCTGGCGCCTGCCGAGCCGGTCGCGATCTGGGTGTGATCGGTAAATATCCAGTGCGTCTGCAGATACTGATACTGGGTCAGGCCGCCGAGATCGGGAAGGGGCGTCGCATTGTCGAACAGAAACTGGTTCGATATCGGGTTGGTCGCCTTCTCGTAGCCGAGCGCGAGGTTGGCATAGGCCTGGAAGTTACCGCTGTGGAATTTCGCGCTGAACTCCACGCCCTCGACGATGCCCTGGGCATAATTGAATGCGCTCAGCACCAGCGCCTGGCCGAACTGGCCGTTGTCGATAAGGTCGGTCGCCTGCTTATAGTAGGCATCGACCCCTAGATCGAGATCGGTGCAGTCCTTGGCCGCGGGATTGCTGCAGCCGAACGGAATGTTTTGAGTGACACCAAAATCGAAATAATGCGAGCGCTCCGGCAGCACGGGATTGCCTAACGGATTAGTCACCGCCCCCGACGTGCCGTTGAACAAGGCGAAGTTGGCCGGCGCCGCCTCGACCTGCACCGGCGGCGTGAAGTAGCGGGCGTAGCCGCCGTGGAATGTGGTGTATGGCAGCGGCTTCCAGGTGAAGTTGATTCGCGGGCTCAATTGATTGGCGTCGACGTATTGCCACATCTGATCGAAGCGCAGCCCGGCATTGATGGTGAAATTGCGCGTTATCTTCCACTCGTCCTGCACATAGACGCCGGCCAGCCAGCCAAGCTTGCTGACATTGTCGGTGATGCTTTGCGGCGGCCCATTGTCGGTGCCGTCGCAGGCCATGCACGGCACGACCGTGGACGTATTGCCGACGAAGCTCTGTTCGGCGCTGAGGAAAAAGCCGGCGCGCAGCGTGTGCGCGTCGTTGATGATGTACGAGCCGTCGCCCTGCAGGCCATTGGTAAATGATCTGCGGGTCACGTCCGACGCGATGCCGTTGATGAGCAGGTCGCCCACCGGATCCGGCACGAAGTGCAGGGTGTCATAGCGGGTGAAGTACGAAAATTGCCCGTCGAAGCCGTTGGCCGAGCGCTGCAGCGCCAGCACGCCGAACTGGGTGTTCTCGTACTGGTTCTCGTTGAGCTTGGTTGAATCGAAAGTGGCGTTGGGAAATGCCGGCGACAGCGGCGCGCCGATCACGTTGGGTATCTGGAACCAGCTGGTCGACGTCCCCGCCATCATGGTCAAGCGCGTGACCGGATCGAGAAACATCGAGACGTAGCCGAAACCCTTTTCCTGCTGCGACCAGTCGTGGATCGGCTTGTAGGTCGGCAGCGGGTTTTCGATGCCTTCATTGGTCTGCAGGTAACGGCCGGTGACAAAGTATTGGATGCCGGGCAGGCAATCGGCCGCCGCGCCCGATGCCGCCTTGGTCAGGATCGGCGCGGTCGTGCACGGATTGAAGCTGGGGAGAGTGCCGCCGTATTCGAAGCTCGGCTGAAAGGTGGCGTGGCTGCCGCCGTAAAGGCTGACGCTGCCGCTGTTGTTGAAAATGTCCTTGCGCGTGGTGATGTCGATCAGGCCGACGGTGCGCAGCCCGTATTCGGCCGGCAGCGCGCCGTTGATCAGCGACATGCTGCCGATCAGGCTCGGGTCCAGAATGCTGCTGAAACCGGTGAGGCCGTCCGGCAGCATCACCCCGTTGATGCGGAATTGCACGTTGGCGTGGTCGTTGCGCACGTGGAGGAGGCCGGCGGCGGCGGAATCCTGCGACACGCCGGGCGTTTGCAGCAAGGTCCTCTCGACCGCCTGGTTGGTGCCCTGAGGCAGCGTCTCGATGAGATTGTGGCTGAGCGTATCGGAGGTGGTGCCGATGGTCGTGTAAACATTGCTCCGTGCGGTGTCGAACGCGTCGTTCTTCACTGCCGCGGCGTTGGCCGGACTCGGCGCCGCCGGAGCGGCGGCGACCGGCACCGGCGCGCGCGCCGGCGCCGGACGCACCACGACACGGCGCGGCGCCGGCTTGGGCTTCGGCTTGGCCCCGGTAACGGTGACTTGGGGAAGCTGCACCTGGGCGCGCGCTTCCGAACCGAAATAGTTCAGCACCAGCAGTGCCGTCCCGCCGAGAAGAACTGCGCGTAATGGCATTGGCTGACGATTCACCTGACCAGACATGGCCCCATCCCCATGAGTGTGCATTGAACGACTTTGCATCGACCACAGTCCCCCGTTTCGCGGTCGTGCCGGCGCGCGGATCGCAGTTTTTGATGCTATGCCGCGAGCGCTCTGCGGCCGCCGCGCTTCGGCGCGGCAGGGCCGCCATCAGCATCGACCGCAGGAATTAGGCCGTGGGTGGGGCGCGGGATTGAAAAGGTGCGCGGCGTGGCGCAATGAACAAAGCCGCGGTGCGGCCAACATGCTGCGCCGGGCGGATGAGTGGAACCGCAGCGAGCAGCTGCGGTGCCTCGGGCGTGGCCGAGGAGCCGAGCATGAATATGGTTTCGCAGATCGCGCAGAAATCGTCGCCCTGATTCGCCGCGGAACCGGCACTGAGCGACTGCTGCGCGCTTGCCGTCGGCAGCAGGATATCGGCCGCCGTGGACAGCGGGCGATCGAGACGGCCCCAAAGATCTTCCGGATGGAAATGACCGAACGCGAGATAAAACTGCAGCGCCAGCGCGAACAGCGCCAACGGTCCGCCGATTTTCCTGTTCGCCCTAAACCAGCGCATGAGCAAGATTTTTCCGGCGCATCACGCCGCTTCTTCCGCGAAACTAAGGGTAACATCAGGGTCGGCATTAGGCAACCGAGATAAGCGTGCCGCTAAAATGTGGCTGCTGCTGTCAGCCGTATGGCCAAGGGCTCGATGGGGTGCAGCGCATAATCCATGACGCCGTTCTGGCAGACCGCCTTCGGCGGCGGTGCGGCGGAATTGCACATTGCGAACAAATTATCGGTCTTGAGTAGGGAGCCGTAAGCATATTCGGCTTGCGGAGCCTGTGAATTGAGGAGATTGAGCGCATCGAGCTGGATGCGCCAGCCGTTGTCGAAGCGGTAGCCGATCTGGCCATTGAGAATGCTCAGCGGCGGCGACCAGAATGCGCCGTCTTCGGTGAGCGGGCGCGAGCTGATGTAGCGCCACCGCAGATTGCCGAACCAACCGGTGTCGCGGCCGAGGGTAATTCCCGCCGAGGCCACCATCCACGGCGCGTTGTAAACGAAATTGCCCGGGCCGTTGCCGATCTGCGCCAGGGGAAATCCGTTCAGCGACTGATAGAGGGCCGCTTGCGCGGCATCGAAGCCGATGAATCGTGCGCGCGTGAGCGCGAGATCGGCATCGATGTGCAGCCCCGGCTGAGGGCGATAATCGTTGGCGAACTCGATGCCGGTGCGCCGGCTCGGCAATCCCGCCACCGTTTCGCCGCTGTCGCCGGAGAAAAACAACTCGGAGGCCTGATCCAGCGTAAAGAGACTGACCGAGCTGTCGAGGCCCGGCACGATCTTCGTGTGTACGCCGATTTCGGCGCCGCGGGACCGCACCAAAAGCGGCGACGGGTTTTCCGGTGTCGCTGGATCGCCCGGTACTTGGCTGATGACCGTGCTGCGCGCGTCGTTGCTGTGATAGCCCATGCCGGCGCCGATGAAGAACTCGGTCTTATAGAATGGTCCGATCACCATGCGGAATTTGGGGCTGCCGAGCGCCGCTTCCTGTTTGCCGGAATTGGCCGGCTGCAAGAACGAAACGACCGACGCCGCGTAATAATCGCCGCGCCAGCCCAGCGTCGTGCTCAGCCAATCGGTCCAGTGCACACTGTGTTCGCCGTAGATCCCGGTGTTCGCCTCGTTGACATGGTCGGCGAGCGTTGCGGAGAGGAATTGCTGCGCCACCGTGTTGTTGAGCGCGAGATTGATGTCGTCGTAGCGCGCCTGAAAGCCAATCACCGTTTCGGCAGGACGGCCGAACAATGAGCCCTTGAACGTTCGCGAGGCGCCAACGCCGCCGTAAACGCGGTCGTCGTGCTGTTGAAACTGATCGCCGTCGACCGGATTGGCGAGAAACCAGGTGAAATTGTTGAACAGATCGAGCTGGTACTTCACCACATAGGCGTTGGCTTTCCACGAACCATCGGCGGTCGTCTGCGCAACGCGTGCTGAGAGCGAGTAGCGGCTGGTGTTGCCGCCGTCGGTCGGATCGATCTCGCCATAGAGTCCGATCTGTCCAGACAGGATCGCGCGCAGCGGCTGCTGCTCGGTCGTGGTCCACTTGTTCGCGTACGCCATCGCGGTTGCGGAAAAGCCGTCGGTCGCGGTGCCCTGGCTGTAGCGCAACAGGCCGGAGAACTTGCGCATATGATCGGGCGTGTCCCAGGGGCCGTCATAAAAGTTCGCTTCACCGGCATAGAGCAATGCGCCGCCGCCGAGCTTGGTCGATCCCATGGCGAAGTAGCGCTGGTAGTCGAAGCTGCCGGCGGTGACCGAAACGATATTCTTGTCGACGCTGTCACGCAGATTGAGGAACGCCGCGCCGGCATTGGCGAAGTCGCCGACATCGGCGAAATAGAGGCCCTTGCGCACGTCGAGGCTCTTCACCGTTTCGGGCATCAGCCAGTTGAGGTCGGCGTAACCCTGGCCGTGCGCATGCGTGGGCAGGTTGATCGGCATGTCGTCGACGAACACGGCAAAGTCGGTGCCGTGATCGAGATTGTAGCCGCGCAGGTAATACTGATTGGCCTTGCCGCCATCGGCGTGGGCGATCACGGCCAGTCCGGGAGCCGCTTCGAGGATTTCGCCGGGCCGCGTGACCGCGCGTTCATTGAGCTCGCGGCCGGGGATCGTGATCTGGCTCGCCATCGTCGGCGCCGCGCTGCCGCCGCTTGCCACGTTCGCCGTTGTCTCGCTTTGTGCCGGTATGGGTGCGGCTGCAACGGCCGGCGTCGGCTTCGCCGGCCGGCGTTTGGCAGCCGCGCGCTTGCTGTGTTTTGGCGCCGTGACGTCGATGGCGGGCAGGTTAACCGATGCTGGCGCGTTGCCCGGCGGAGACTGCTGCTGCGCGAGCTGGGGCGCGGTTTGCGCCCAGGCGTTGGAGCCCGCGAGCGACGCCAGCAAAACGATCCCCGCGAACTGCCGCGGCGCCATGAACGTCCCCGAATCTACCCGAGCGCGCAGCCGACCGGTCCCCGGCGATCGCAATCCGGACCTTGCAACGCCGGTATGACGAAGTCAATAAAACTGCATACTGCGCGGCGGCATGCCCGAGAGCGAGTTTCGATGATAAAGTGCCGCCACCGCGTCTGGAGGAGAGCCCGATGCAGCGCCTGACCATCACCATCGACGACGCGCTTGATGCGGAGCTGGATCGCTTCATGCGCGCGCGCGGTTACGACAATCGCTCCGAGGCATTGCGCGATCTGGCGCGCGCCGGCCTGCAGCAGGCCGCGCTCGAAATTGCCGGGACGCGGCCCTGCGTCGCCGCGCTGATCTACGTCTACGATCACCACGCCCGCGACCTGCCCAAGCGGCTCACCCAGGATTTTCACCACCGCCACGATCTGGCGCAGGCGACGCTGCACATGCACCTCGACCACGAGAACTGCATGGAGGTCACGGTGCTCAAGGGCCGCGGCAAGGACGTCCAGGAATTCGCCAATCACATCATCGCCGAGCGCGGCGTCCGCCACGGCCACGTCGTCTATCTGCCGGCCGATGGCAGGCACGATCACGGCCGTCAGGGCGGCCATCAACACACGCGCAGCAGCAGCTGATCGAAATATGGCCGGCGCGAACGTGTGAATATTGCCACACCTGCGCTTGAGCGTGCACCGCCCCGATTGACACTGCGATGGCGCGTGCATTGAATAGATGCAGTTCAGGTGTGCCGGCCGCGTCGGCCGGCCAAGAGGGAATTCGGTGCGTTTCGCTGCTGCGGCGGCGAGGCAAGTCCGGAGCTGCCCCCGCAACTGTCGGCGGCGAGCTCTTCTCCAACATGCCACTGGGCTTTGCGTGCAAGGTCCGGGAAGGCGGAGAAGGGCGGCGACCCGCGAGCCAGGAGACCTGCCTGAGCAAGTCATCCTTTCCAGCGTGCGGGGCGCGCGCGTGGGGCGGACTTCCGCTGTGGTGACAAAGCCATGTCACGCGACCGGGGGCTCGCCATGCCTGTCATTCCAGCCCGACGAAGATCACCCCGCGCGCGAAACGGCGCGGCGATGACGCCGGCCGTCGTTGCAATCGCGGCAGTCGGTTTTGCAACGAGTGCCATGGCGGACGGCCTGTTGCCGACCAAGGTGTCGCCGCGACAGTCGCCGTCCGCCTACGATTGGAGCGGCTTTTATTTCGGCGCGCATGCCGGCTATGCCGGCGGCTCGTCGAACTGGACGGCGATGCCGACGGGCGCGGCCGGGCCGACGCAAAGCGGCGCGTTCGATGTGTTCCGGTCGTTCGACGCGTTCGCGGCGACCGGCAGCTATTTCGCCGGCGTGCAGGCCGGCTACAACTACATGCTGCCGAATCGCGTCGTCCTCGGCGCCGTCGCCGACCTGTCGCTCGCCAGCTTCCAGAACAAGCAAGGCCTTTCCATCGGTGGCATCTCGACCTTGACCGCGCCGGGCATCGGCGTCGAGAGCTACAGCGAGACGATGCTTGCATTCGGCAGCTTGCGCGGCCGCGTCGGCTACGCGCCGGGCAATTGGCTCGTCTATGCGACCGGCGGCTTGGCCTGGGCCTACGATCAGGTCTCGTTGACGCCGCAAGCGACCGGCATCACGGAATCGCACCTGCTCGGGCGCTTCGGCGGTGTCGCCGGCGCCGGCATCGAGATGCCGGTGGCGCCGCACTGGACCGCCAGCGTCGAATATCTGTTCACCGCGTTCGGCAGAACCGGCGTCGCGTTTGCCAGCACCGGACAGCGCTTCGATGCCGATCTCACCGTGCAGGAGCTGCGCGCAGGCCTGAATTATCATTTCGACGATGCCACGGCTGCGAAAGCGAAGGCGCCGGCCGCGCCGGATCCGGACACCATCAACTTCCACGGCCAGTCGACGTTCGTCTGGCAGGGCTATCCGCCGATCCGCTCGCCGTATCAGGGCGCGAACAGCTTGCCCGGCAAAGGCGAGGGCCGCGAAACCTTCGATGCGTCGTTCTATGCCGGCGTGCGGCTTTGGCACGGCGGCGAATTGTGGATCGAACCCGAGATCGACCAGGGTTTTGGCATTGGCAACACCCATGGCATCGCCGGCTACCCCAGCGGCGAGGCCTACAAGATCGGCGCCGCCTATCCCTACGCCCGCCTGCAGCGCGCGTTCGTGCGGCAGACCATCGACCTCGGCGGCAAAAGCGAGAAGGTCGACGCCGACATCAGTCAGTTTGCCGGCACCCAGACCGAAAACCGGCTGGTGTTGACGCTCGGCCGTTTCTCTATCGTCGATGTTTTCGACAAGAACAAATACGCCAACGACCCCAAGAGCGATTTCCTCAATTGGGGCCTGATCAACGCCGCCACGTTCGATTACGCCGGCGACGGCTGGAGCTTCACCTACGGCGCGGCAGCCGAGTGGTACCAGGGCGACTGGACGGTACGCGGCGGCATATTCGATCTCTCGGCGACGCCGGCCGGGGGCAACAGCCCGAACAGCGGCAACCTCGATCCCACGTTCCAGCAGTTCCAGCTCGTCGGCGAAGTCGAGCACCGCTACCAGCTCTGGGGCCAGGACGGCGCGGTCAAAGTGACGGGTTATCTGAGCCGCGGCCGCGCCGGGCATTTCGCCGATGCCATCGCGCTTGCGGCAGCGACCGGCATGCCGGCCGACATTACCGCGGGGCGGGTCTACGACAGCCGGCCCGGGATCAGCGTCAATCTGCAGCAACAAATCAGCGAACAGCTCGGCGTGTTTGCTCGCGCCGGCTGGGCCGACGGCAGCATCGAGCCGTGGGATTTTACCGACGTCGACCGCACGCTGTCGGCGGGACTGTCGCTCAAGGGCAAGCAATGGGGCCGGCCCGACGACACCGTCGGCCTTGCCGGCGTGGTCAACGACATCGCCGGCGTGCATCAGGCGTTCTTCAATGCCGGCGGCCTCGGCATCCTGATCGGCGATGGCATGCTGCCGCATCCGGGGCTCGAGGGGGTCATCGAGACCTATTACAGCTACGCGCTCAATTCGGCGGTAAAGCTGACGTTCGATTATCAGTTCGTCGCCAATCCCGCCTACAACACCGACCGCGGGCCGGTGAACGTCTTTTCCACGCGCGTGCACTGGCAGTTCTGACCGCGAAATCGCGATTGCCGCGCTTACGAGCGCACGGCGCTGTCAGTGCGGCGCAACTTAATGGCTCGCAAAATCGGTCTCGCCCACCCGCCGCTTCTTGCGCTCATCCAATTTAAAAATACAATGTTTCAAGGTGGCGGGGCCGCAGATGTGGCGGATATGTTGGCTCGAAGCGGGCGTGCGCGCCGGCATAATTTCTCTGCTTTTGCTGGTGTGGGCCGCCACCGCAGCCTTCGCCCAAACCGACGAAATACAGGTCTACGACGCCGAGATCGCCGATCCGGGCGTTCTCAACCTGATGCTCCATAACAATTTCACGCCTGACGGATTAAGGACCCCTCGGTTTCCCGGCGGGCTGGTACCGAACGGAACGCTCAACGGTGTTCCGGAGTGGGCTTATGGCGTCACCGACTGGTTCGAGCAGGGACTGTATCTGCCGGTCTACAGCCTTTCCAGCAACAACGGTCCGGTGCTCGACGGATTTAAGGTGCGCGAATTGTTTGTCGTGCCGCATGCCGCCGAGCGGACTTTTTTCTTCGGGATAAATTTTGAATTCAGTTACAACGCCAAATACTGGGACGAGAATCGCTACACTTCGGAGATCCGCCCGATTATCGGCTGGCACCTTGGCAAATTCGATCTCATCGTCAATCCGATCTTTGATAACTCGTGGAAAGGCTTCAATGAGCTGGATTTCGCGCCGTCAGCCCGGATCGCCTATAACATCTCGAAAACCTGGGCTGTTGCCGTTGAACAGTACTCCGACTTTGGCGTCATCAAACACTTTCTGCCGGTGGACCAGCAGTCGCAACAGCTGTTTGGCGTCGTCGATTACAAAAGCGAGACGATCAATGTCGAGGCCGGCGTCGGTTTCGGACTGACCCAAGCGTCCGATCGGATGGTGGTCAAGCTCATGCTGTCTCGCGATCTTTACAAGCCGCGGCAGAAAGCCGATTAGAATGGCGAGCACGCCGTCTAGTTGGCCTCGATCACGATTCCGGCCTTAAGGTCCAGCCGCTGACCGGAGCGCAGTAGCGCGTCGACTTCGATCGACCAGTCGCCTCGCTCGGTGAGCGCAACGCCGGCGACTTGCCAGTTATCGTCGTCATTATGCTCGGCAGTATATGTCCTTGCCTCGCTCCCTGGCGTCGGCGCGGTGAGGGTCAGCGTCACTTGGCGCGCGTCGAGCGTCTCGCCCTCGTCGTTCGACAGGTGAATGGTCGCGGTTGCGGTGCCGATGCGGCCCGGCTCGATGACGACGTCGGCCATGCCTTGTACAGTATGGATGTGCTGGAACGACGCTTCGACCGGGATCGCAAGTTCGCTGGCGTGATGGCCATGGCTTGCCGGCGGCAGCACCCCCAGCACGGCGACAACGGCGACGACGACGGCGCCGAGCGAGGCCTCGATCATGGCGTTGCGGCGCAGTTGCCGCCGCGCGCCTTCGACGGCCGTGCTGCTTCGATCCTCGACGAGTTTCGGCGTCAGCCGCAAGCGGTTGACGGCGGCGATGGCGACCATGAGCAAAAACAGCGCGATCTTCAAAACAACGAGGCGGCCGTAATCGGTGCCGAGCAAGGCCGCGACGCTGCCGACCAGATACCAGGTGTTGACGATGCCGGTCGCTAACAGCGTGCCGACGCTGAGAAGCCCGAGCGTGGAAAAGCGCAATGTCGCAGCCCGCATGGTGGCAAGCGCGGCCGCATCGTTGGCATTCAAGCCGAGCAGCAGCGCCAGCGGAACGAGCGTGCCGAGCCAGGCCGCGGCAGCGATCAGATGCAGTGCATCTGCGGCGGGATGCAGCACGCCTTCGACGCCTTGGCCGCCGATGGCATGACCGGCCCAGGCCAGGCTGCCGACAAAAGCGACCGCCATGGCAATCGCCGCCGCCTCCAGCCAGAGCGGTTTATCGGCGTCCGCTGCGAGCAAGCGAACGAACGCCGCGGCGAGGCTGCAGGCGAGCACCAAGCGAAGGAGCCAACCGATGCCGAACGTGGTCTGCGCCAGCACGGTCCACAGCACGTCCGCCGCGACCGCGTCCGCAACCGGCTCGCCGCTCATCGCGGCGGCGTTGAGCACGAGCCAGGCGGCGCCGGACGCGATCGCCAGCGCGAGCCCGCTCCAGGCGATGGCGGCAAGCGGCGTCCGCAGCGATTTGAAGACGCGGGCGTCAGCGGCGGCGCCGCGCACCGCTGGCTCGAACACCAGGACGACAAAAAACACTACGCCGGTCGCGGCGATGGTCGCGGCAAAATGAACGAAGCGGGCGTAGACCAGCGGATCGGTCAAGCGATTCTCGGACCAAAACGGCGCACGCGCCTCATCGGCCGCCGCCGACCCGGAATGTGAAGCTGCCCTGCGTGGTGTGGGTGTCGACCGAAAGCACATGCCAGCGCACCCGATAGGTGCCGGGCCCGGCCGCCTTCAAGCCGACCCGCATGGTGTTGCCGCTGACCTGCGCCTTGCCGGTGTCGACCCGCGCGCCGTTCGGGCCGGTCACCGTTACGGTGCTGAAAGCCGACTCGAGATTTTGCGTGAACGTCAATGTCAGTTCGGGCGGCGCCGTCGCCACCGTGCTGCCGACCAGCGGACTGGCGTGATCGAGGAAGGCGTGCGCCTGCGCGGCGCTGGCCGCCAACAACGCGGTGAGCAGCGAAACGACGCCGAGGAATTTAGCCATGGTCGGCTCCTTCAGAAGCTGGGCTTGCGGGCGACGGTCTGGCTGCCGCCGATGAGCGGCTGTCCGATCGTCGTCGGAAATATGTCGTCGAGATAGAGATGCAATTGCCCGACAAACCCCACGCCGCTGCCGCTGTCGGCATTGACCGGAATCATCGCTTCGGCGCCGATCTGGAAATAGCTGCCGACCCAGATCACGCCGGGATTGATGGTGCCGGTGGTCACCGCGCTGTTGCCGAAATTGTTGGCGACCGGGGTTTGCAGCGCGACCTCGACGATCGGGATGAGGTGATTGATAAAATCCGGCAGTTGCAGATCCACGATCTCCGATTTGAGGTACGGCATGGAAAATTGCAGCGTACCGCCGTAGGCCAGCACCTGGGGGATGAACACGCCCGCGACCGGATCGAACGAGCTGGTCGGCATCTGGTAGCCGATCTGTCCCGTCACCGCGAAGGCGCGCAGCCATCCGGCCTCGGGCGGCAGATCGCCAAAGCCCTTGCCGAAATAAAACGTGGGCGTCAGCACGCTCCATGGCGTCGCCACGCCGGCACTGACCGAGCCGGTGTTGCCCCAGTCGACCACCAGCCCGGCAAGGAGCGCGAGTTCGTGCTCGCTATCCTTGGCGATCTGATACTGGAAGGCCGTCTCCAGGTTGGTAAAGCCTTCCATGACGAAACCGCCCGGCTGCCGGATATGCGTAAAAGTGTCGCCGACCGAGATGCCGAAATTCTCGGTGATGCGTTTGGAGAACTCGACCGAAACGTCCCACTCGGTCGCCGGCGGCACGTCGGCGGTGTGCGACCACGTGACGGTCGGCAGCGACATCTCGTCGGCAACGCACGGGTCGTCGACGGCGAGCGTCGCCGGAAAGAACCGTGAACCGACGAAGCAGTGAGCCAACGTAGCCGAACATGTGAGGGGAACGAATAGCAGCGCGAGCGCGAACGCGCGTGAATAGCTCGATTGATGCAACACGAAACGTCTCCTTCGCAGCGTGACCGATGGTTGCCGCCGCGCCAAACGCGGCGGTGCGGTGTCACGCGCGAAGCGGAGGCGCTCGCGATTGATGCGATCGGGTGGAGCTTCCGGCTGCGACGGCGAAAGCCGGCGTCACAATCAGCCGCTGTGCCGCGGATTGCGGCGCGCCGATCGCCTTGACCGGCGGCGGCGGCAGCGCTGCCGTCAGCAGCACGCAGCCGACGCAGCACGAGTCAACGCAAACGTGGCCGCTGTCGTTGTTTTGCGACGGCGCCGGCGCGCCGGCGGCGTCGCTGTGGCAGATGACCGCCGCCGGACCGGCGGCCGCGAGCGCCGCGGCGCTGCCCGCCGCCCAGCTCGCGAACAGCCCGCCAAGCGCCAGCGCATAGGCGGCCACCAGCGCAATCAAGCGCCGCCGCAGCGGCCAGTTGGCGAAATGCCTGTGCACGTCGAACGCTTCCCGTTCTCAGGGCCGGAACACCGTAGCGCGGAACAAATTCCGCGGCCAGACGATGACGCCCGGTTTGCGCCGGCCTGTGTCGTTTCAGCAACGCGCACGAACGCACGACGGCAGGTTTGCCATGAGCCGCGGATCGGAAGCAGCCGCGGATCGGAAGCGGCACTTGGCGCGTTATCATGGCATGCGCAAGCTGATCCTTTGCTGTATCGCGATGCTGATGGGCGCGTCGGCGCCCGCCGCAGCCGCGCCGGTTCGCGACGATCTCCGCAGCATTATTCCACACGATTGGAGGGCGGTGGCCCCGCCGCAAGGCGCCAGCGCCCGCGGCTTTGTCTCGCCTGACGGCAATTCCAAGATCGTGCTCTATGCCAAACGCGTCACGCGGCCGCCGGCGGCGCAGCTGGCGCTGTTGCGACGGGTGCGGCGCGGCGAGATCACGTACGAACGCGAGGGCCGCGGCTGGATCGTCGTGTCCGGGTTCGTCGGCAACCGCATCTTTTATCGCAAAGCCATGCTCGCCTGCGGCGGCAGCGCCTGGCACTATCTGGAGTTCGAATATCCGGCCGCGCAAAAGCGCGCCTTCGACGAATTCGTGACACGCTCGTCCGCGGCGCTCGGCGCCTACGCGCAAAGCGGCTGCCGCGGCTGACGGCCGAGACGTTGCCATCGCCGCCTCGTTCGCCCCGGACATGCAGGCCATCGCCGTCGACGGCGGCTATCGCATCTCGCGCAACGGTCCGCTTGCGAGCGGCGTCGACCATTACACGCCTTTGCCCACCCTTACGTTTGCTCCGGCGCCTCGCCAAAGGGTAGTCGCCATCAACAGAGCCAAGGCATTGATTTTCAACAATGATTCGCAAAAAATGCCGAGTGGGACAAGAATCAAAGAAATACGCGCGCGGCCGGTGAAGGAAAAAACCCTGTACAATCAGTAGCGCCACAGGCCCGCGACGCGACACGCTTGACATTATTTCCAGGATGCCGGCAGGGGGGATTCAAGCTCGCTCATCAGGGGCGTCAACCGGTGGCGTACCGATTGGTGGAGCGAGCTGCGGTGCCCGCTCGCGGTTTCGCAGACTGCGCCCGGGCGGCTTCGGACCCTGCCTCTCCGGCACTACGGCCGGGGCGCGAGGAGCTCGCTAGAAGGCGTTTGGAGCAGCGCAAGCTGCTGCAAATGCTCACAAGCGCAGCCCGAAGCTGAAAAATACCGCGACGGAGCGCCGAAAGGCGAGGGCGCCCGCAAGCGGATGTTCGCGGTAACGCGGACCATCCGTGGCGCTCGCCGTACTGGCCGCGGACTCGGATGCGCTCATCCGAAGTGCCGGTGCGGATACTACCGTTTGCGCCGTTCGGCGCTCCGCCTCCCCTTATTTTTTTGGAGGCAAACGCTTTCGTGCAGTGGCTTGGCAAAGCTCGGGCGCAGAAAAACGCGTCGCGAGAACAGTGAAGCTCGCCCTGTTGTCCTCATCCTCAGGTGCGAGCGAAGCGAGCTTCGAAGGATGAGGTGTTGAGGCCGGGGATAGGAAAGGAAAAGGAAGATGCGACGCGATCGCCGGTTTCTGGCAGAATGGCGGGAACGAACGCCTGACGAAAATCTCCTCAGCGGAGGCCGCAATGAATCTGATGACGCAAAACGTCAGCGCGGCGCCGGCGCGCCAGCCGAATGATCTCGACTCGTTCTGGCTGCCGTTCACGCCGAACCGCGCGTTCAAGCGGGCGCCGCGGCTCCTCGCCCGCGCCAAGGACATGCACTACTTCACCCCGGACGGCCGCGCCGTGCTCGACGGTACTGCCGGGCTGTGGTGCACCAATGCCGGTCACAATCGCGATCCGATCGTGGCGGCGATTCAGCAAGAAGCGGGCGAGCTCGACTACGCGCCGCCGTTTCAGTTCGCCCATCCCAAATCGTTCGAGCTCGCGAGCCGCATCGCGGCGCTGGCGCCGGCCGATCTCGACCGCGTGTTCTTCTGCAATTCCGGCTCGGAGGCGGTCGACACCGCGCTGAAGATCGCGCTGGCCTATCATCAGGTCCGCGGCGAGGGGGCGCGCACGCGGCTCATCGGCCGCGAGCGCGGCTATCACGGCGTCGGCTTCGGCGGCATCTCGGTCGGCGGCATCGTCAACAACCGCAAGCACTTCGGCACGCTCTTGGCCGGCGTCGACCATCTGCCGGCGACCTATAGCCGCGAGCACCAGGCTTTTACCAAGGGCGAGCCCGAATGGGGCGGCCATCTCGCCGACGAGCTCGACCGCATCGTGGCGCTGCACGATGCCTCGACCATCGCCGCCGTGATCGTCGAGCCGATGGCCGGCTCGACCGGCGTGCTGCCGCCGCCCAAAAACTATCTGCCGCGGCTGCGCGCGATCTGCGACCGCCACGGTATTCTGCTGATCTTCGATGAGGTGATCACCGGCTTCGGCCGGCTCGGCTATGCGTTCGCGGCCGAGCGCTACGGCGTCATCCCCGATCTTCTAACGTTCGCCAAGGGCGTCACCTCCGGCAGCGTGCCGATGGGCGGCGTGGTTGCGCGCAATCCGATCTACGATGCCTTCATGCGCGGGCCCGAGCAGAGCATCGAATTGTTTCACGGCTATACCTATTCGGCGCATCCGCTGGCCTGCGCCGCCGGCCTCGCCACGCTCGATCTCTACCGCGACGAAAAATTGTTCGAACGGGCGCGGGCGCTGGAGCCGGCTTGGGCCGACGCGGCGATGACGCTGAAAGGGTTGGCGGGCGTGCTCGACATCCGCACCGTCGGCATCACCGTCGGCATCGATCTCGCGCCGCGTGCCGGCGCGCCGGGGGCGCGCGCCTATGAGGCGATGGAGCGCGCGTTCCACGAGCAAAGCCTCATGGTCCGCATCACCGGCGACACGCTGGCGTTCTCTCCGCCGCTGATCGTCAGCGAAGCGCAGGCCGGCGAAATATTCGACAAGATCGGCCGCGTCATTCGCGCGGTGGCCTGATGAGTTTGGCAAGGCAGTGGCGCAGGCACTGCACGCTCCCTCTCCCCGGAGGGGAGAGGGTCGGGGTGAGGGGGTTCGGATGCTGCAGTCTTTTTCTGAACCTTCCGAACCCCCTCACCCTCGCTCGCTGCGCTCGCTCGACCTCTCCCCTCCGGGGAGAGGTGAAACAAACAGGGCGCAGCGTCGTGCTCTACCGCGGCTGCGGCATGAGCACGGCCCAGCCGATATGTTCGGCGCCGATGCCGAAGCGACGCGCCGGCAGCGTGAACGGCGTGCCGACCTGCGCCGTCGGCGCCACGGCGGCAAATTCCGGCGGCAGATGCGCAAGATCGCCGACGTTCCAGAGCAGCACCGCGCCCTTGGCGCGCAGGTCGGCGAGGTCGATCCATGGCGCGCGGCGCGGCAGGCCGTCGATCAGCACTCGCGGGCGGTCGGGCGAATAATGGCCGACATTGCCGCCGAGCCACATCGTGCCGATGACGTAGCGCAGTTTTTGATCCCCGGTGGCGGCGTGAAAGCGCTGCGTCAGCTCGGCAGCGAGCGCATCGCCGGGAAAGAACGCGGCGCGGTAGCGATGATCGACGAGCGGCAGGACGGTGTAATCGGCCGTAAAGGCGATGGCCAAGGCGGCGAACACGATCGCCCATGCGATGACGGTGCGCCGCAGCCGGCGCAGTTCGCGGGCATTTGGCCAGACCAGTACGATCCACAGGCCGACAAAGATCCAGAGCGGATAGCCCCACATGGTCACGGTGCCGCGGCCGCTCGCGGCGATCAGCGCCAGCATCGCGACCGCCGGGCCGAAGGCGAGCAGGGCGACGATGCGGCGGTCGAAAGCGTCGGCTGCTCCCTGATCGGCTATCGTGCCATAAGTCGGAGTGTTTGCTGTCATCGACCGCGGCCACACCCACACCGCGGCGATCACCAGCGCCGGCAGCATGAATGCGAGCTGACCGAGCAAAAATCCGGCCGGATGCAGCAGATAATCGTACCAGGCGCGTGCCGGCGCCGAGCGGGCGTCGACATAGCGGAACGGCAGGAAATCGTTATCGACGAGCCAAATGAGGTGCGGGCTGGCGATGGCGAGCGCGACCGCCATGCCGAGCCAGGGCCCGGGCGTGCGCCAAGCGCGGCGCGCGTCGCGATCGAAGATCAAAAATGCCGCATAGGCAGCGGCGAGGACGATGACGAAATATTTTGCCCACAGCGCGCCGCCGAACGCGACACCGAGCGTAAGCCAATCGATGAGCCGGCCACGTTTGAGGGCGGCGTGAAACGCGTAGCCGGCCAGCGCCCAGATCGGAAGCTGTATGACATCATGATTGAACTTCGCCGCGGTGTAGCCGAAGTAATGCAGACCGTCGACGATCAGCACCGCGACCAGCGCGCCAACGCCGCCGACCAGCGGCCGCGCCAGCGCAAAGATCAGCGCGAAGGCGGCGACCACGCTCAGTTCGGCCAGCGCGTAATAGGCAAGGTCGGTGCCGAACAGCCGGTAGGCGATCTCGACCATCCACCACGGCAGCGGCGGCAGCTTGTCGGAACCGAGCGGCCATTCGCGGCCGTAAGTCAGCGCCTCGATCAGATCGAGCGGCAGGTTGGCGTAGAGCAGCGTCGGCAGTGTCGTCCACACGGCAAAATGCAGCGCCAGAAACGCCGCAAACGCCGAGCCCGGGCGGCGCGCAATCCATTCGACCACGCCGGATTTTGCCGCCGCCTGCGGCGTCTGCGGTGCGACTGCCGTCGAAGAGGGTGCTTTGGTCATCGAGCCGGATTGCCGCGCCTTGCGATGATATCCACCGCGGAGGTCGAATTTATAGGTGCGCCCCGCCACATTGGCTACGAATTCGGATCGGTTGCCGCGCGCGGACTTGCGGTGCGACGGAGCTTATGGACACTAGATGGACCGGACGCCGAATCGCAGTTGGGCACGGCAGGCATCGCTCACGGGTGAGGCATAACGGAGGCCGGCATGGTGCGCATCAGCGCCATCTTCATCGCGGTCTGCATGGTGCTGATAGCCGGTTCGATCGGCCTTGTGGTCTATTTGCGGTTCGGCTTTTCCGGCGCCGAGGCCGCGCTGGTCGGGCTCGGCGTGCTCACCGCGCTGGCGGTTTACGACGCCGTGTCGGCGCGCTTGCGCGACCGTGCCGAGGCCAGCAATCAGCTCGTCATGCTGTCGCGCAGTTCCGGCGACTTGGCGCGCCAGCTTGCCGAGTTCGGCCGCCGCCTCAACGAGATGGACCAGAAGGTCGAGCACGCGCTGGAGCGCTCGCTGCAGACGGCGCAGCCGCTCGCCGAGGAACTCGAGGAATTGTCCACGTTGGTCAAGCAGCTCGCCGATTCGGTCGCCGTGCACGATCGCGCGCTTTCCAGCGTCGGGGCCAAGGGCGTTGCGACTGGCGCGCCGGCCGCGCTCGCGGTCCCGTCCGACCTCGAAGAGACGAAACCCGCGGAAGCTACAGCAGCGCCCGCCGCTCCAACCGCACCTGTGCCCGCGCCGGAGGCTGTGTCCGCGCCGGGTGTTACGCTGGCGCCGAACCCGCCAGAGCCGGTGCCGCCACCACCTCCCGAGTCCGTCGCTCCGGGCTTCGCCGGTCTCGAACGCGACGCCATCATCGCATTCATTCGCGACGCGATCGAAACCGCCAAGATCGAGCTTTATCTGCAGCCGGTCGTGACCTTGCCGCAGCGCAAGGTGCGTTATTACGAGGCGATGTCGCGGCTCAAAGCCGGCAACGGCGACGTCGTCGCCGCCGCCGATTTTCTTAAATTCGCCGAGGCCGGCGGGCTGATGCCGAAGCTCGACCACCTCACGGTGCTGCGCTGCGTGCAGGTGGTGCGCCGCTTGCTCCTGAAAAACCGCGATATCGGCCTGTTCTGCAATCTGGCGGGAACGACGCTCGCCGATTCCGGCTTTCCGCAGCTATTGGAATTCGCCGAAGCCAACCGCGCCATCGCGCCCGCGCTGGTGTTCGAATTCAGTCAAAGCGCGGTGCGCGCCATGGGCCCGCTCGAGCACGAGAGCCTCGCAGCGCTTGCCGCCCGCGGCTTCCGTTTCTCCATGGACAACGTGGCGGACCTGCGCTTCGACCCGCGCGAACTCAACGAGCGGGGCTTTCGTTTCATCAAGGTGCCGGCGGCGCTCCTGCTCAATCGCGTCGGCGCCGCCTCGATCGACATCCATCCGGCTGACTTGTCCGATCTGCTCGGCCGCTTCGGCATCGATCTCATTGCCGAGCGAATCGAAGTCGAGAGCACGGTGGTGGACCTGCTCGATTATGACGTGCGGTTCGGCCAGGGCCTGCTGTTTGCGCCGCCGCGGCCGGTGCGCCCTGAGGCGCTGCAGGGCAATGGCGGTGCCGCCAAAGCCGGCGCGCCCGCCGCGCCGCAAGCCGTCGCCGCCCCACTCGCCGCGATGGCAGCGGCCGGCGAGCCGGCGCGTGGCGGCATGGCTGAACTCGCCCGCTCAGGCGGCGTCGGCGGCTGATTCGAAGTGGCGTCGGGCGGTCACGAAGCTGCGGGCGTGCGCGTGCCGCTTGTCGAGCATTTCGGCGCGCTTGCGGCCGATTACGACGTGCTGTTCTGCGATGTCTGGGGTGTCGTGCACAACGGCGTCGCGGCTTTTGCCGATGCCTGCGCCGCGCTGACGCGGTTTCGCGAGCGCGGCGGTACCGCGATCCTGCTGACCAACGCGCCGCGGCCGGACGCGGCGGTCAAACGCATCCTCGACCGGCTCGGCGTGCCGCCCGCGGCCTATGACGCGATCATCAGCTCCGGCGATGTGACCCGCGGCATCGTCGAGAACAGGATTGCGCAGCGGGTCTTTCATCTCGGGCCGGAGCGCGACTTGCCGATTTTCGCCGGGCTCGACGTGCACTTTGCGCCGTTGGCGGACGCCGATTACGTGGTCTGCTCCGGCCTGTTCGACGACACGGTCGAGACGCCGGACAGCTACCGCGAGATGCTGGCGCTGATGCATGCGCGCGCGCTGTTCATGGTCTGCGCCAATCCCGACGCGGTGGTCGAGCGCGGCGACAAGCTCGTCTATTGCGCCGGCGCGCTGGCCGACGCCTACGCGGCGCTCGGCGGCGAGGTGCTCTTTTGCGGCAAGCCGCACGCGCCGATCTACGAAGCCGCGCTGGTCAAGGCGGCTTCATTGCGCGGGGCCGTGACGCCGCCGCTTCATCGCGTTCTTGCGGTCGGCGATTCGGTGCGCACCGATCTGGTCGGCGCCGCCGCGTTCGGGCTCGATTGCGTGTTCGTCACGTCCGGGCTGCACGCCGAGCACTATGGCTCGCGCGAGGCGCCCGATCTCGATGCGCTCAACGCGGTGTTTGCCGCCGCCAACGTGCGGCCGAAAGCGGTGCTCCGCGGCCTGGTCTGGTGAACGAGTTAGTGCGACGCCTCGGCGGCTTCGGTGAAAACCGCCTCGATCTTGGCCTTGAGCGTCTGCGCGTTGAACGGCTTGACGATGTAGTTGTTGACGCCGGCCTTCTTGGCGGCGATGACGTTCTCGGTCTTGGATTCGGCGGTGACCATGATGAACGGCGTCGCGCCCAGGCCCGGGTCGGCGCGCACCTGCTGCAGCAGATCGTAGCCGCTCATCGGCTCCATGTTCCAATCGGAGATGACAAGGCCGTAGCGCCGGCTGCGCATCTTGGCGAGCGCCGAGGCGCCGTCATTGGCCTCATCGACGTCGCCGAAGCCAAGCTGGCGCAACAGATTACGAATGATGCGGATCATGGTGTTGTAGTCGTCCACCACGAGCACCGGCATTGACGTGTCGAAAGCCATGGCGTTCGCCCCTTGGCGCAGACATCAATTCCGGCCCGGGCAAACCGGACCGGCACCGACTTTGGGCCGAAGCCGCAAAGTCACTCACCATAGTGGGGCAGAGTCATCCCCCTGGCGTCCCCTGCCAGACCGCCTGGAACGCTAGCAGCGCGGGTTGAAGATCGGGTTAATCGCGGCTTCCGGTGAGGGGCCGATACGGCTTGACTTGCCGGTGGCGGCCACGCCACCTAGCCCGCGAAATCATTAACCATTCCCGGCCCATGCCGACCAAGAACTTCCTCATCGTGCGCGATGGCGCCGACCCCGGATCGTTGCGCGGCGCCGTGGTCGCCATGGGCAATTTCGACGGTGTGCATCGCGGCCATCGCGCCGTGATCGGGGCCGCCCTGGACCGGGCGCGGCGGCTCGGCAAGCCGGCGGCGGCGCTGACATTCGAGCCGCATCCGCGCGCCTTCTTCCATCCCGCCGAGCCGTTGTTCCGGCTGACCGACGAGGCCGCCAAGCTGCGGCTTTTGGCCTCGACCGGTCTCGACGGCGCCATCGTGCTGACGTTCGACGCCGCACTGGCGCGCCTCTCCGCGGCAGAATTCGTCCGCCGCGTGCTGGTCGAACGCTTGGCGGTGAGCGGCGCGGCGATCGGACTCAATTTCTATTTCGGCATGAGCCGTACCGGCTCGCCGGAGTTTTTGGCTGCCGAAGGGCGGAGTTGCGGCTTCGCCGTCGACGTCGTGCCGCTGTTTGCGGACCAAGGCCGTCCGGTCGCCTCCGGCCCGATCCGCGATGCGCTCGCCGCCGGCCGGGTCGACGCCGCCGCGGAACTGCTCGGCTTTCCCTGGTTCGTCACCGCGCCCGTGATCCACGGCGACAAACGCGGCCGCGAACTCGGCTTTCCGACCGCCAATCTGCGGCTCGATGCCGGCTGCGGGCTGCGCCACGGCATTTACGCCGTGCGCGTCGGCTGCGAAGGGCGCCGCCACGACGGCGTGGCGAGCTTCGGGCGGCGGCCGATGTTTGACGATGGCGGCGTGCTGCTCGAAGTTTTTCTGTTCGACTTTGCCGGTGACCTCTACGGCAAGACCATCGACGTGGCATTCATCGCCTGGCTGCGCGACGAAGCAAACTTCGCCTCTGTCGACGAACTCATTCGCCAGATGCATGATGATGCGAACCGCGCCCGCGAAGCGCTTGTCCGCGCCGGCGATGCGTTCCCGCCCATTTGACGAATAAGGTCACGTCCGCCAATAGGTCCATCATGAGCCGCGCTACTGCCGTTCTCTCCCCAGGCCATCCGGTCACGCTCGCTCCCGCCGCCGGCATCAGTTTCGAGATCGAGACCGGACAGAGGCTGAAGCTGACCCAGCCCGAGGGCGAACAGGTCGCCGACCTGGTCTCGTTCAATCGTGACGACGTGCGCGAATTATTGTCGATGCTGTCGAGCCGCGCTGTCAATCTGAGCTGGAAGTTCACCGCACCGCACGTGCTGTACAGCAATTGCACGCGTCCGATGTGGCAGATCGAAGAAGATTTGACGGCTGAGAATTATTGCGGCGGCGGTTATTGCAGCGAACACCTCAACGTGGTGCGCTATGGCGAGGTCGGCAAAGGCGCCGCGAATTGCCAATCGAATCTCGAAAAAGCGATCCGCGGCTACGGCATGGACCGCTGGAATTTTAATGTCGACGCCTGCTTCAACGTGTTCATGACCGTGGCCTACGATGCGAACGGCGTCTGGGAAATCCGGCCGCCGAAAGGCAAGCCCGGCGATTACATGGTCATGCGCGCGCTGATGCCGCAGATCGTCGCGATCTCGAATTGTCCGATTCTGTTCAACGCCTGCAACAATTTCCGGCTCAAACCGCTGACCTTGGAAATCTTGGCCTAAGCGGACAGGCGCACTGCGCGAGCGTTAATCGTCGCTGTCGGGATCGCGTTCCCGACGGTGCTCGCGGCTATATTCGCGCGCCCATTGCGCCGCCATGAAGCCGAGCAGCGCGACCGGAAGCAGGCGCTGCCAGCCGAGCGAGCGGCCGACCGAAACCGCCGCGGTCACGATCTTCGGATCGAGCAGCCACGAGCCGCCGCTTCTGTGCGCGGCGCGCTCGAGAATAGCGCGCTGTTTGGCGTGGCTGCGCGCCGCCATCGCGCTCACCGCGGCGATGACCGCGATCAGCAAAAAGACACCGGTCATGATCAGCGCGGCAAAGACGCTGCCGAAGTGAAGCGCCAACCAATCGTAACCGGCGACACAGAGGAATATGAAAGCCGTCAGCGCGGCGAGCAAGGCGATGCCGAGCGCAACGAACAGCCCGGCGGTGACGCCGGTGCGCGCCTGGACCGCAAGCGTGATCTCGTGCATCCAGCCCTTGATCATCTGTTCCGCTCCTCGCCTGACATCGGCGACCGCCTTGCGGGCAAGACGGGCCGGCTGCGGCATCGCCAGCACGGTCGCGACACCTTGGCGTTCGCTCCTAGCGTCGCCAGCTCGTGCCGAGCAGGAAGCCGAGGCCGACCGCGAGTGCCAGCGTCGTGTAGGGCCGGTTCTTGATCGACTCGTCGACTGCGTCGGCGAAATGGCCCGAAACGTCGCGCACCGCGCTGGCAGCTTCCTGGCCTTTGGCCTGGGCGTCCGACATCACGCCCTCGGCGCCGGTCCTGGCGCGCCGCCACGCGGCATTGCCTTTGCTGGAGAGGATGTCGCGGACCTGCTCGGCGAGCCGGCCGAGGTCGTCGCGCAATGCCTGCAGATCCTTCTGAAAATCGCCGGATGCGGCGGAGGCGGCCTTGCCGACCTCGCGAACGCCTTCGCGGGCTTCTTTCGCCGTGTCTCGCATCGCCTGCGAGGCCGTGGCGGTCGTATCCATGGTTATACTCCGTGCCGGAAAGAACTCGAATTGCCCAAATAAGCGCGCAGCGGAGCAAAAAGTTCCATCATTCGGGAAGTTTGGCTTCGTCGGGTGGGAAGAGGTGGCTGAACACCACGAGGCCGATAATCGACAACGGCGTGGCCAGAAAGGCGCCGATCGGACCCCACATCCAAGTCCAGAATGCGAGCGCCAACACCACCATGAGCGGATTGAGCGTGATGCTCCGGCCGACGATGGCGGGCGTGATGAAATGGCCCTCGAGCGTGGTCAGCGCGATAAAGCCGCACGGCGCGATAAGTGCATGGCCGAGCGAGGGAAAACTGACCAGGCCGACGGCGAACAGCACCAGCACGACAGCCGCCGGCCCGACATAAGGAATGTAGTTCAGCACCGCCGCAATCAGGCCGAACATCGCCGGATCGGGCAGCCCGATCAGCCAGGCGCCGAGTGCGGTGATGGTGCCGACCGCGGCATTGATGACGGTGACGAGCGCCAGATAGCCGGCGAGGTTCTTCTCGACATCGTTGACGATGCGCAGGAAGCGCAGCTTGGACTCGTGGTTCGAGAACATCGAGACGAGCTGGGCCCGCAGCCCGAACTGCCCGACCAGAAAGAACAACAGCGTACCGAAGAACAACAGGAGCTGCCCCGCGGCCGGGGTGAGGAAGGCAAGGACCGGCAGCACCACGCTCGGCGCCGGCGTCGCAGGAGCCGCGGCTTCGCTGCCGAACAGGTCGGTCTGCAGCCGTCGCAGCGCGGCAAGCGGCGCCTGCAGCACGACGAGCTTCTGCTTGATGGTGGCGCCGATTTCCGGCGCGCGGCCGATCCACTCGCCGACCGGGCCGGCCAGCGCCATGGCGGCGAGCGCCAGCGCGCCGATGGCGAGGACGACGATCACGATCGCGGTGATCCAGGGCGAAACGCCGTGGTTCTTGCCGGCCCGAATGAGTGGCGCCAGGGTCAGCGACACCACCGCCGCGATCAGGATCGGCAGGAGGATGCCGCGGCCGACATAGAGAAAGCCGCCGAGCAGGAGGAGGAAAATGCCGATATTGGCGGCCTGGCCGGCCGAGCTCCACAGCCCGCCGATGCTGCCGACCGGATGCGGGTCGCTGATGACCAGCGCGTAGCGGGTCGCTCGCTTGGCACGGATATATTCCACAAATACCTCCGCGGCCGTCGCCCAGGCCGCCATGGTTCGATTGGCAACGGATTAACGGAATGGATAAGCCGGCAGTTCCGGCAGCCGCGGAAAGGCCCGCCAGATCAGCCCTTTCCGCAGTGCAACGGGCTTGTTAGAAGGGCGCCGCATGAGCGAACAGCCGACCAAAGCGCGCAACTACAGCGAAACGCTGTTTCTGCCGAAGACCGATTTTCCGATGCGCGCCGGCTTGCCGGCGCGCGAGCCGGAGATTTTGGCGCGCTGGAACAAGCTCGGCCTCTACGAGCGGCTGCGTGCCGCCGGCAAGGGGCGCAAAAAGTTCGTGCTGCACGACGGCCCGCCCTACGCCAACGGCAACATCCACATCGGCCACGCGCTCAACAAGATCCTCAAGGACGTGGTGACGAAGAGCCAGCAGATGCTCGGCTTCGATTCGAATTACGTACCGGGCTGGGATTGTCACGGCCTCCCGATCGAATGGAAGATCGAGGAGGAGAATTACCGCGCCAAGAATAAGCCGAAGCCAGATTTCTCTGACGCCGCGGCCTTGGTCGAATTCCGCAAGGAATGCCGTGCCTTCGCCGAGTACTGGATCAAGGTGCAGCGCAACGAGTTCGAACGGCTCGGGGTCATCGGCGACTGGGCGCATCCCTATACCACCATGGCGTATCACGCCGAGGCGCAGATCGTCCGCGAGCTGATGAAGTTCGCCGCCAACGGCACGCTCTATCGCGGCTCGAAGCCGGTGATGTGGTCGGTGGTGGAGAAGACCGCGCTCGCCGAGGCCGAGGTCGAGTACGAGGATTATGTCTCGGATCAGGTGTGGGTGAAGTTTCCGGTCGTTGTTTCTGTTTCAGAGTCGTCGCAGGAAACTCGCCATCTGCAAAGTGCATCAGTTCTCATATGGACAACGACGCCTTGGACGATTCCAGGCAACCGTGCGATCAGCTTTTCGCCAAAAATCGAATACGGCCTCTATGAGGTTGTCGATGCTCCTACCGGAAATTGGGCGAAGCAGGGCGACCGATTTCTGTTGGCCGATAAATTGGCCGTCGACGTTTTTCGTCAGGCGCGAGTAACAGCGTTCAAGAAAATCAGATCGGTCGCTGCCGATGATTTGGCAGAGCTCAAGGTTCAACACCCTCTCAAAACATTCAACAAAGGCTACGAATTCAGGGTGCCGCTCCTTATTGGCGACCACGTCACCGAGGATACTGGGACGGGCTTTGTCCACACGGCGCCAGGACATGGCCGCGACGATTTCGACGTTTGGACAACGAACGCGCAAAAGCTTGCAGCGCGTGGCATCAACACCACGATCCCCTACACCGTGGACGCCGACGGCCGCTTCACCGAACAGGCGCCGGGCTTTACCGGCAAACGCGTGCTCACCGAAACCGGCGAGAAGGGCGATGCCAACGAGGCGGTGATCATAGCGCTGATCGATGCCGGCATGCTGATCGCGCGCGGCCGGCTCACCCACCAATATCCGCATTCGTGGCGTTCCAAGAAACCGGTGATCTACCGCAACACGCCGCAATGGTTCATCGCGATGGACAAGGACATCGCCAAGCACCGCGACACGCTGCGCCAGCGCGCGCTCGCCGCGATCCAGGCGACACGCTGGGTGCCGGAACAAGGTGGGAAACGCATCACCGGCATGATCGAGTCGCGCCCCGACTGGGTGATCTCGCGGCAGCGCGCCTGGGGCGTGCCGATCACGGTGTTCATCCAGGAAAAGCCGGATGGCTCGGTCGAGATTCTCGACGATCCCGACGTCAACGTCCGCATCATCGAGGCCTTCGAGGCCGAAGGCGCCGACGCCTGGTACGCGCCGGGCGCGCGCGAGCGTTTTTTGGGCAAGCGCGGCAACGAAGGCTGGCAGAAGGTCGACGATATTCTCGACGTCTGGTTCGACTCCGGCTCGACGCACGCCTTCGTGCTCGAAGACGCGCAACACTTCCCCGGTCTTTCCGGCATTACGCGCAAGATCGACGGCGGGCCGGACGCCGTCATGTATCTGGAAGGCTCCGACCAGCACCGCGGCTGGTTTCAGTCCTCGCTCTTAGAGAGCTGCGGCACCCGCGGCCGCGCGCCGTTCGACGTGGTGCTGACCCACGGCTTCGTGCTCGACGAGGCCGGGCGCAAGATGTCGAAGTCGCTTGGTAACGTCACCGCGCCGCAGGACGTGATCAAAGAATCCGGCGCCGATATCCTGCGCATGTGGGTGTGTGCCGCCGATTACGCCGACGATCTGCGCATCGGCGGCGAAATCCTCAAAACCACGGTCGATACCTACCGCAAGCTGCGCAACACGCTGCGTTGGATGCTCGGCAACCTGGCGCATTTCCATGCCGCCGAGCGTGTCGCGCCCGAGCACATGCCCGAGCTCGAGCGGCTGATGCTGCATCGGCTCGCCGAACTCGATCCGCTCATCCGCGGCGCCTATGCGGATTTCGACTACAAGCGCATCTTTGCGGCGCTCAACGCGTTCCTGACCGCCGATCTGTCGGCGTTCTATTTCGATATCCGAAAAGACGCGCTTTATTGCGAGCCGTATTCCTCGCTGACGCGCAAGGCGTGCCTCACCGTGCTCGATCAGCTGTTCCACTGCACCGTGACATGGCTTGCGCCCATGCTGTGCTTCACCGCCGAGGAGGCGTGGCTCGCGCGCGAACCGGCGGCGACCTCGGTGCACCTCGAAACCTTTCCCGAAGTCCCGGCGTCGTGGCGCAACGACGCGCTGGCGGAAAAATGGCGCAAGCTGCGCAACCTGCGCCGCGTTGTTACCGGCGCGCTCGAGCTCGAGCGGGCGGCCAAGCGCATCGGTTCCTCGCTTGAGGCGGCGCCGCTCATCTACGTCGGCGATCCCGATCTGTTCGCCGCCGCGGTCGACGCCGATCTGGCCGAGCTATGCATCACGTCAGCGGCGACATTGGTGGAAGGCGAGGGGCCGCCTGACGCGTTCCGGCTCGATGATGTCCGCGGTGTCGCGGTCGAGCCGCGGCTCGCCCAGGGGCGCAAATGCGCCCGGTCTTGGAAAATCTCCGAGGCGGTCGGGCTCGATCCGCAGTTTCCGGATGTGACGCCGCGCGACGCCCAGGCGCTGCGCGAGTGGGAAGCGATCCGCAAGGCGGCCGAGTAGGGGGGCATGGGCGTGGTGGACGCTGCCGAGACCAAGGCCCTGGGCTCCTATGCCTGGGGACCGCTCAGTGGCTTCGGACTTGGCGTGGCATTCCTGGCGGCCGCGGCCGATCAGGCGACCAAGCTTGGCCTCCTGACCAGCCTGGAGCACGGCCCGATCGCAATCGGCCCCTTCGTCTCGCTGGTCCTGACCTGGAATACCGGCATCAGCTACGGCCTGTTCCCACAGAACGGGGCGATTGGCCCCTGGGCGCTGTTGGCCTTCAAGGTCGCAGCCGTCGCGCTGCTATGGATCTGGCTCGCGCGGGTGCCGTCGCGGCTCACCGCCCTGTCGCTCGGTCTCATCATCGGTGGTGCCGTGGGCAATGCCGTGGACCGGCTGCACTGGCCCGGAGTGATGGATTTCGTGCTGCTCCACGTCGAAACCGCCAGCTGGAGCTTCCGCTGGTACGTCTTCAACCTGGCCGATGTGGCGATCGTTGCGGGGGTGGTCGGACTCTTGTATGAATCGCTGCGGGGCGGGAGCGCCGCAAAAGCGCCCTGATCGGCACTATAAACCCACAGTGTGGGTGACGTTTGAGGGCTTGCCGCCCTTGGGGAGCGTGCCGGACCGGTACCTCAGGTGAGGGTATGCTGCTGGACCAGTTTCAAGGCCGGACCATCGGCCGGTCGAGGCCGGTACGTGCGCGCCTAACGCGCGCGGCTGGCGGCGTTGCCCTGGCCGTTCTTGCCGTTTGCATCGCCGGTGCGGCCCGCGCCGGCGATGACGACGTGAGTGCCAACCCGTCGATCTACGACCGGTTGCTTCAGGTGATCGGGGTCGGGGGCGGACAGGATATCCAATACGGCGAGCGCTCGCCGCTGGTCGTGCCGCCGACGAAAGATCTGCCGCCGCCCCAGGCCAATGCGCCGCCGCCGGTAGCGAATTGGCCGCAGGATCCGGATATTACACGGCGCAAGCAGGCCAAGCAGCAAGAGAAACGGCGGCCGCAGAAGGATTACGTCATCGAATCCTCGCGCCCGTTGCGGCCGGATGAGCTGCGCTCGAGCGGAGCACCGGCGGGCGGCGGCGGCAGCGCAACGGCGAGTAACGACGGCGCCGAGGTGCAGCGGCCGAAAAAGAGCATCTTCGGCTTCAGCTTCTTCAACAAGGAAGAATACGCGACGTTCACCGGCGAACCGGCGCGTGCCAGCTTGACCGATCCGCCGCCCGGCTACCAGACGCCCTCGCCTGACCAGCCCTATGGCATCGGTCCCGAGCGCAAACAGTACAAAGTGCCGACGGTGGCCGATCGTGCCACGGTCGACAGCGGTTCGTCGGGCAGCCGTTAAAACTTCGGTTCACTGCGCGGCATGCGTTTTGCTGGGCGTGCTTCGGCTCGATCCTGCGGAGGCCAACACTTGTCTCGATCCAACTGTGATCACGTCCTGCACAATAAAGCGGCACCGGCTGCCGCATGGGTGACGCGGCTGACGATCGCTGCCGCGCTGGCCCTCACGCTAGGTGCCGGCGCCGCCCGCGCGGCCAGCGCACCCGAAGTGGCCGATTTCAAGCTCGCCAACGGCCTCGAAGTCGTGGTGCTGCCCGACCATCGGGCGCCGGTGGTCACGCACATGATCTGGTACAAGGTCGGTGCCGCCGACGAGACGCCCGGCAAGTCCGGCCTCGCCCATTACCTCGAACATCTAATGTTCAAGGGCACCCAGAAGAATCCCGGCGACAGCTTCTCGCAAGCGGTCGCGGCGATCGGCGGCCAGGAAAACGCCTTCACCTCCAGCGACTACACCGGCTTTTTCCAGCGCGTGCCGCGCGAACATCTCAAGGAAATGATGGCACTCGAAGCCGACCGCATGACCGGCCTCGTGCTCACCGACGAGGTCGCCAAGCCCGAGCTCAACGTCGTGCTCGAAGAGCTCAACATGCGGGTGGCGAACAATCCCGGCGCCCAGCTTGGCGAGCAGATGGACGCGAGCCTCTACCTCAATCATCCGTATCACCGGCCGGTGATTGGCTGGCGCCATGAGGTCGAGAAGCTCAACTACAATGATGCGCTGGCGTTCTATCAGCGCTTTTATTCGCCGAATAACGCCATTGTGGTGATCGCCGGCGACGTCACGCCCGACGAGGTAAAGGCCGAGGCCGAGGCGACTTATGGCAAAGTCGCCGACCGCGTCGAGATCGGACCGCGGCTGCGGCCGACCGAGCCCATCCAGGACGCGGCGCGGCGGGTGACGCTCGCCGATCCGCGCGTCGAGCAGCCGAGTATCAGTCGCTACTATCTCGCGCCGTCCTCGACCACCGCCAAGGTCGGTGAGAGCGAGGCGCTGGAAATTCTGGCCAACGTACTCAACGGCACCAACGGCCGGCTCTACCGCACGCTCGTCCTCGACAAGGGCATCGCGCTCAATGCCGGCGCGTTCTATACCGACACCGCGCTCGATTACGGCAAGTTCGGCGTATTTGCCGCGCCGAAGCCGGGCGTGACACTGCATGATCTCGAGACGGCGCTCGACGCCGCGCTTGCGGACGTCATCGCTCACGGCATCACCGCCGACGAGCTGGAGCGGGCGAAGACCGGCCTGATCGCCGACGCGGTCTACGCTGCGGACAATCAGGCAACGCTGGCGCGCTGGTATGGCGCCGGGCTGACGACCGGCGATACCGTGGATTCGATCCGCACCTGGCCCGACCGCGTCCGCGCCGTCACTGCCGATGCGGTGCAGCAAGCGGCGCGGCATTGGCTCGATACCCGCCGGTCGGTCACCGGTTATCTCGTGAAAAACCTGCAGCCCGAGGAGAATCGCTCGTGAAGCTGTTTGCATTCGCGGCAGAGCATCGCCCGAGCCGTTACGCGGCGTCGGTGGTCGTAGCGCTGGCGCTGTCGGCCGCTCCAGCCGCGGCGACCACGATTGAGCGCGTCACGAGCCCGGGCGGCATCGAGGCGTGGCTGGTGCACGAGCCGGCAGTGCCGCTTGTCGTCGTCAGCTTCGCTTTCGACGGCGGCGCGGCGCAGGATCCCGACGACAAGGCGGGCACGGCCAACCTGATGGCGTCACTGCTGGACGAGGGCGCCGGCCCCTACGATGCCAACGCCTTTCAGGATCGGCTCGACCGCAAAGCCGTGCACCTGAGCTTCCGCGCCGGTCGCGAGCAGATCCACGGCTCGCTGCGCACGCTTGTCGAGAACAAGGACGAGGCGTTCGATGACCTGCGGCTGGCGCTCACGGCGCCGCGCTTCGACGCCGAGGATGTCGAGCTCAACCGCGCGCAAACTCTCTCGGGGCTGCGCCGGCAGCTCAAGAGCCCAGGCGATCTCGCCAGCCTGCGCTGGTGGCAAACCGCGTATCCCGGCCATCCCTATGGCCGGCCGATCGGCGGCACGCTGGAATCGGTGACTGGCATCAGCATCGACGATCTGAAGACTTTTGCGCACAAGAATCTGGCGCGCGATCATCTGAAAGTCGCGGTGGTCGGCGATATCGACGCCGAGACCGTCAAGACCATGCTCGACCGCGTATTCGGCGCGCTGCCGGCGCATGCCGAGCTCAAATCAGTGCCGCCCGCCATTGCGCAGGGCCTTGGCCGCCGCATTTCGGTCGATCTCGACGTGCCGCAGACGGTGATCGATTTCGGCGGTCCCGGCATCGCCCGCAACGATCCCGACTTCTTCGCTGCCTACGTGGACAATCACATTCTTGGCGGCGGCACCTTCTCGTCACGGCTTTACCAGGAGGTGCGCGAGAAGCGCGGCCTGGTTTATTCGGTGTCCGATACGCTGCTGTGGTTCAACCGCAGCGCCGTGTTCTTCGGCTCGACCGCGACGCGGGCCGACCGCGCCGACGAGACCATCAACCTGATCAGCAGCGAAATCCATCGGCTCGCCGAGACCGGCCCGACCGCCGAAGAGCTGGCCAAGACCAAGGCCTACCTGAACAGCTCGTTCGTGCTCAATCTCGACACCTCGGACAAGGTGGCTGCGCTGTTGGTGCAGTTGCAGCTCGATCATCAACCGCTCAATTACATGGAGCAGCGCAAGCAGATGATCGACGCGGTGACGCTCGCCGACGCCAAGCGCGTCGCCAAGCGCCTGCTCGATGGCGGCCTGTTGTTCACCGAGGTCGGCCGGCCGAGCGCACTGGCCAATGCCGGTCCGCCGAGCGGCGGCGCGGGCGGGCCTCGCCCGGCGCTGATGCCGGCGGGCGGCATGATCGGCGGCTCCGGCGAGGTGCACTGAGCGCGAGCGGACGTGACGCCGCCCACAGGCTTCGCGATTTCGCCGCCGCGTAATCCAGAGTAAGCTTGCGGATCCATGATCCGCATCACCTCCCGGCTCGCCATCGACGACCGCGAAGTCGACGAAAGCTTCGTCCGCGCGTCTGGTCCAGGCGGGCAGAACGTCAACAAACTCTCGACCGCGGTGCAGCTGCGCTTTGACGTGCGCGGCTCACCCTCGCTGCCGGGCGACGTCAAGGCGCGGCTCGAACGCCTCGCCGGCGCGCGGCTGACGCGCGATGGCGTGCTCGTCATCATCGCGCAGCGCCATCGCACCCAGGCGCGCAACCGTCAGGACGCGCTCGACCGCCTCATCGACCTTATCCGCCGCGCCGCCGTTGCCCCCACGCCGCGCCGCGCCACCAGGCCGACCGCGGCGTCACGCGAGCGCCGCATCGAAAGCAAAAAACGCCGCGCCGGTATCAAGCACCTGCGGCGAGCGAGACCATCGTTCGATTGAGTGGCTTCCCGGATTTTGCTGGCCCGCATTCCAGGCTAGCGTCCGTATCGCCAACGAGTCGCTGCCCATGCCCGTCCGCCAACTCTCCGAGGCTGTGATCAACCGCATCGCCGCGGGCGAGGTGGTCGAGCGCCCGGCGAGCGTGGTCAAGGAGCTGGTCGAGAACGCGATCGACGCCGGGGCGCGACGCATCGAGGTGCTGACCGATGGCGGCGGCCGCCGACTGATCTGCGTCACCGACGACGGCGAGGGCATGACCCGCGCCGACCTGGCGCTCGCGGTCGAGCGTCACGCCACCTCGAAGCTTGCCGATGACGATCTGGTGTCGATTGGAACGTTGGGTTTCCGCGGCGAGGCGCTGCCGTCGATCGGTGCCGTGGCGCGGCTCTCGATCACGACGCGGCATGCGAGCGAGCCGCACGCCTGGGCGATTGCTGTCGAAGCCGGCGCGAAGTCGGAGATCAAGCCGGCAGCGCTCGGGCTCGGCACGCGGGTGGAAGTTCGCGACCTATTCCATGCCACGCCGGCGCGGCTGAAATTTCTCAAGCTCGACCGCACCGAGGCCGAAGCGCTGCGCGAGGTGGTGCGGCGGCTCGCCATGAGCCGGCCGGATGTGGCGTTCACGCTCGCCGGCGAAGAGCGCGCGCCGGTGACTTTCGCGGCGGCTTTGCCGGGCGCGCCCGGCCGACTTGCCCGGCTCGGCGATGTGCTCGGCGCCGAGTTTCGCGCCAATGCGGTCGCCATCGCGGCCGAGCGCGAGGGCATTGCTATCGAAGGTTATGCGGCGCTGCCGACGCTGACGCGGGCCAATGCACTCGGCCAATATCTGTTCGTCAACGACCGCGCGGTGCGCGACAAGCTGTTGCTCGGCGCGGTGCGCGCAGCTTACGCCGATTACCTGCCGCGCGACCGCCATCCGCTCTTGGCTTTGTTCGTCACGCTCGATGCCCGCGAGGTCGACGTCAACGTCCATCCGGCCAAGGCCGAGGTGCGCTTTCGCAATGCCGGCCTGGTGCGCGCGTTGATCGTGCATGCCTTGAAGAGCGCGCTGGCGCGCGAAGCGACGCGCGCCGCCTCGACCGGCGGCAGCGCCACCATCGCGGCGTTTCGCCCGGCGATGCGGCCGCGCTCCGCGCCGCCTTTTGTTTATGCGCCGCTGCGCAGCGGTGGCATGGCCGAGCCGGCACAAGCCGCATTCGACACCGGACTGCCGGCGGCCGATTTGCGCGCGGCGATCAACGCGGCGGCCGAGCCGGCCGCTATCGATCGTGATCATCCGCTCGGCGCTGCGCGCGCCCAGGTGCACGACACTTATGTGGTGGCGCAGACCCAGGACGGCCTCGTCATCGTCGATCAGCACGCCGCGCATGAGCGCATCGTCTACGAAAGGCTCAAAGCCGCGCTGAACAAGAGTGGCGTCGCTCGGCAGATCCTGCTCATTCCCGAAATCGTGGAGCTCGACGAAGCTGACGTCGAACGCCTCACCGCACGCGCGGACGAACTGGCGCGCTTCGGTGTCGTCATCGAATCGTTCGGCGCCGGAGCGGTGGCGCTCCGTGAAACTCCGGCGCTACTTGGCGAAATCGATGGCGCCGGGCTCGTCCGCGATCTCGCCGAGCACATGGCCGAATGGGACGAGGCGCTGCCGCTCGAGCGCCGGCTCATGGCGGTCGCGTCCTCCATGGCGTGCCACGGTTCCGTGCGCGCCGGGCGGCGGCTCAAGCCGGAAGAGATGAACGCGTTGCTGCGCGAGATGGAGGCGACGCCGAATTCCGGGCAGTGCAATCACGGCCGCCCGACCTATGTCGAGCTCAAGCTCGCCGACATCGAGCGGCTGTTCGGACGCCGCTGACTGATATTGTGGAGTAACGCATGCGCTACATTTGCTTTGCTGTTGCCGCGCTCGCTCTTTCGCTCGTGACACCCGCCGGCGCGCAGGATTGGCCGACGCGGCCGGTCACCATGGTGGTGCCGTTTGCTCCGGGCGGCGTCTACGACACGCTCGGCCGGGTCTATGCGGCGGCGTTGTCGCCGCGGCTCGGCCAGCAAGTCGTGGTCGAGAACGTGCCGGGCGCCGGCGGCATGACCGGCGCGACGCGCGTGGCGCGTGCCGAGCCCGACGGCTACCAGGTTCTGTTCGGCGGCGAATCACCAAACACGCAGGCGCAACTCATGCACAAGGCGCCGCCCTACGACGGCGCCCGCGATTTCGCGCCGGTGGCGCTGGTTGCCGAGCAGCCTCTCATTCTCACGGTGCGCAGCGGTATTCCAGGCGCAACGCTGCGCGAGTTCGTGGCCTACGCCAAGGCCAACCAGGCCAAGATGCAATACGGCTCGCCCGGCACGGGCAGCGGCTCGCATCTGGCCTGTGCGCTGTTCAATGTCGCCGAGCACATTTCGGTTACCCACGTTCCCTATCGCGGCCTCGGCCCGGCGATGCAGGACCTGCTCGCCGGCCGCATCGATTATTTGTGCCCGTCGATTACCACGGCGATGGCGCAGCTTTCGGCGCATCAGATCCAGGCGCCGATCGTGCTCGGCGCCAAACGTTCGGCGGCCTTTCCGGACATCCCGACGGCGCAGGAGCAGGGCCTCGCCGACATGGACGCCAACAGCTGGAACGCCATCTTCCTGCCGAAGGCGACGCCGGCGCCGATCGTCGCCAAGCTCAACGCCGCGGTGGTCGCGGCGATGGCGACGCCCGAAGTGCAAACGCGCCTGCGGCAGTTTGGCGCCAGCCCGCCGCCAGCCGAGCAGCGCACGCCGCAATACTTGCAATCGCTTGTCGAACGCGAGATCAAAACCTGGGGTGCCGCCATCAAGGCCGCCGGAATCACGCCGGAATAACGGCTCGGCGGACATCGAGGGATGCATGCAATGAGAGTTGGGTGGTCGATCGCCTGCGCGCTTGCGGGCGCGTTGTTTGCCACTGCCGCTGCGGCGCAGGACTGGCCGACGCGGCCGATGACCCTGGTCGTGCCGTTTGCCGCCGGCGGCGGCGTCGACGTCAGCGCGCGCATCCAGGCGCAGAAGATGGCCGAGCTGCTCGGCCAGTCGATCATTGTCGACAACATGGGCGGCGCCGCCGGCATGACGGGCGCGGCGCACGTCGCCAAGAGCGCGCCCGACGGGTACACCATGCTGATCGGCAACAGCGGCACGCAGGCTTATAGCCAGGCGCTGAACAAGGTGCCGCTCTATAACGCGGCGACCGATTTCGCGCCGGTCGGCCTCGTCACCGAATCGCCGCGCATCCTCGTCGTGCGCAAGGATTTGCCGGCCGACAATCTGCAGCAGTTCATCGCCTACGTGAAAGCCAACCAGGCCACGATGCAGTTCGGTTCGGCTGGCGTCGGTTCAGGCACGCATCTGCCCTGCGTGTTGTTGAACACCGCGCTCGGCGTCAGCGTCACCCATGTGCCGTATCGCGGTGAGGGCCCGGCGCAGCAGGACCTGATCGGCGGCCGCATCGATTATATGTGTTCGACGATTCAGACTGGTGCGGCGATGGCGAAGCAGGGGTCCGTGAAGGGCATCGCGGTCATGGCGCCGCGGCGCGTCGCCATCATCCGCGATCTCGCCACGACCGGCGAGCAGGGCCTGTCCGGCGTCGAGGCGAGCGTGTGGAACGCGTTCTTCCTGCCGCGCGGCGCGCCGGAGCCCATCGTGCGCAAGCTCAACAAGGCGATGAGCGACACGGTCGACGACCCGACCGTGCGCAAGCGCCTGGAAGATCTCGGCCTCGAGATCGTGGCGCCGGAATGCCGCACGCCGGAATACCTCGCCAAGTTCCTGCCCGAAGAGATCGCGCGCTGGACCAAGGTGGCGCAGGCGGCCGGGATCACGCCGCGCTAGGGGCGTCGGCCAAGCCCAGCACGATGATTTCGGTATCGTCGTAGCGGCGCCGCTCGCGTTCCACGAATCCCTCCGGCGCTGCGAAGTTTGCCTTAGTGGCTTCTTCCACGACCACGAGTGCATCCGGCGTCAGCCAATCGCCGGCGCGCGCCGAGGCGAGCGCCTGCTCGGCTAGGCCGCGTCCGTACGGTGGATCGAGAAAGGCGAGCGAGAACGGTTCGAGCGGATAGACCGGGCCGAGCTTGGTAGCGTCGCGGCGGAAGATGCGCGAAGTGCCGCCCAGCCCGAGCGCAGCGACGTTCTCGCGCATCAGCGCGCGGGCTTCGGCGCCGTCGTCGACGAACAACGTGAATGCGGCGCCGCGCGACAGCGCTTCGATGCCGAGCGCGCCGGTGCCGGCAAACAGATCGAGCACGCGCGCGCCGGCGACCGGATCGCCGTAGGCATGAATGAGAATATTGAACAGCGATTCGCGCAGCCGGTCGGCGGTCGGGCGGATCGCTTGCGATGCCGGCGCGGCCAGCGTGCGCCCGCGCAAGCGACCGCCGACGACGCGCATATCACCGGCCTCGCCGCTGCGACGGACGCGGACCCGACGCGCGGTCGGGCGAGACACGGCGGCCGCGGCGCTGTTTGCGCTCCATCTTTCCGCCGCGCAGCTTTTGCGGCGGTGCCTCAACCGGCTTTCGCTCGCCATGGCGCTCGACGGCGATGCTGCGGCCTTTGCGATCGGTTACCACGTCGGTGCGTGGCGCACTGGCGGGTCGCGCATGCTCCGCATGCTTATCGCGGCGCGCGCCGTGAAAGCCGCGACGCAGCGCCTTCTGCTGTTCGCCGTCCGGCGCGCGCCAGGAATGGCTCACCGCCTTGTTCGAGCGCTTATCTTTGCGCTTGTCTTTGCGCTTGTCTTGCCGTTCGTCGTCGCGCCGCGGAGCAGGCGAGGGCGGAAGCGGCATCGAGAAATCCGCGCCGGATTGGACGATCAGGCGCGCTCCGAGCTGCTCGCGCAAGGTCCGCGTGCGGACCTCCTCGACCTCGCCCTCGGCCAATTCGCCGAGCTGGAAAGGACCGAACGACACGCGGATGAGCCGTGTCACGGTCAAGCCGAGCGCGCCCAACACGTTACGCACTTCGCGGTTCTTGCCCTCGCGGATCGCGAAGGTGAGCCACAGGTTGGAGCCCTGGACGCGGTCGAGCGTGGCCTCGATCGGGCCGTACTGCACGCCCTCGACGCTGATGCCGGCGCGCAAGCTATCGAGCTCTTGCTGCGTCACCGAGCCGTGGGCGCGCACCCGATAGCGGCGCAGCCAGCCGGTCGCCGGCAGTTCCAGGACGCGGGCGAGCGCGCCGTCGTTGGTCAACAGCAGCAGGCCCTCGGTATTGAAATCGAGCCGGCCGACGCTGATCAGCCGCGGCAGGTGCTTGGGCAGCCGCGCAAAGATCGTCGGCCGGCCGCGCGGGTCGGCATGCGTGGTCAGGAGGCCGCGCGGCTTGTGATAAAGAAACAGGCGTGTGCGCTCGCGCGCCGGCAGCGGCTCGCCATCGACGGTGATGCGGTCATGGACGGTGACATCGCGGGCCGGCGAGCGGATTACCTCGCCATTGATGGCGACGCGCCCGGCCGCGATCCACGTCTCGGCTTCGCGGCGCGAGGCGAGTCCGGCGCGCGCGATCGCCCGCGCGATGCGTTCGCCGTTATTATGCGGCCCGGTGTTTTCGTCCATAATCTCCTGCCGATAGCAGAGCGGATGGAAGCCGACCATGGCATCGTTCATGGACATGGCGCTTGAGGAGGCGCGCGCCGCCGGGGCCGCGGGCGAGGTCCCGGTCGGCTGCGTCATCGTGTGCGGCGGCGCCGTGGTGGCGCGCGCCGGCAACCGCACGCTGGCCGACGCCGATCCGACCGCACATGCCGAGCTTCTCGCCATCCGCCAGGCCGCGGCAGCGCTCGGCTCGGAGCGGCTCACCGAATGCGACCTCTATGTCACGCTCGAGCCCTGCGCCATGTGCGCCGCGGCCATGGCCTTCGCCCGCATCCGCCGGCTCTATTACGGCGCCGCCGATCCCAAGGGCGGCGCGGTGGAGAACGGCGTGCGGTTTTTCGCTTCGCCGACCTGCCATCATCGGCCGGATATTTACGGCGGCATGGGCGAGGCGGAGGCCTCGGCATTGCTCAAGGAATTTTTCAAGGAGCGGCGGTGAACTCGCGCTTTCTTTATCGCAGCAACGCACCGAGCTTCTCCTTCACCTCCTTCTTGACCGCTTCGGCGGTGCGCATGATCGAGCTCGCCTGATAAAAATCGAGCGTGCGGAACAGCGTCACGTTGGGCCGGATCAAAAGATCCGGCGCGGCATGCTTGAGCTTGGCCGCCAGGATCGCGCCGCCCATGACCAGGATGGTCGTATAGACGGCCTCCCATGTGCCGGGCAGGTCGGCGCGCTCCACCGCCGGGATGCCGAACACGTCGACCGCCATCACCACGTCGGCGCGCTCGAACAGAATGTCGTAGGGCAGCGGATTGGTGGTGCCGCCGTCGATCAGGACACGGCCGTCGACCAGCACCGGCCGGAACAGGCCCGGGATGGCGATGGAGGCGGCGACCGCGCGATGCAGCGGCCCCGACGACAGCGGCGCTTCTGCACGGCGATGCAAATCGGTTGCCATCACGGTGAGCGGAATTTTCAGCGCAGCGAAATCGTCGGGCACCGCTTGCGGGAAAAACTGCGCGCAGAATTTTTCCGCATCGAGCTGCGTCGCCCGGCTGAACGCGCCGGACAGAAAATGCGCAAACGTGCCGGCGCGTGAGGCCACCAGCCGGCGCCGGATTTCTCCCGGACTGTGGGCGAGCGTGAGCACATAATGGCGGATGTCGCGGCCGCGCATGCCGGCCGCGTAGGCGGCGCCGATGAGTGAACCGATCGAGGCGCCGGCGATGGCCGCCGGCTTGACGCCCATCTCGTCGAGCGCTTCGAGCACCGCCACATGGGCGAGCCCGCGCGCGCCGCCGGAGCCGAGCGCGAGCGCAAAGCTCTTCATGCACCGGCCCGAACGGCGAATTCCCAGGCCTTGACGGCGAGCGGCCGGACCAATTCGGCCTTGGCGGCCGCATAGGCGCTGGTCGCGGTGCCGTCGCGCACGCGCCCGGCAATGCCTTGGAGGATCGCGGCGATGCGGAAGAAATTGTAGGCGAAGTAGACCGCCAGATGCGGCCGCGGATCGAGCCCGGTGCGCGCCGCGTAGGCATTCACGTAATCATCGAGCGTCGGCAGTCCGAGCGCGGCGAGATCGCAGCCGACCAGCGAGCCGGTGCCGGCATCGGCCGGCGGCATGTGCCACTGCATCAAATGATAGGAAAAATCGGCGAGCGGATCGCCGAGCGTCGACAATTCCCAATCGAGCACCGCGGCAATCGCCGGCGCATCGGGCTTAAGAATGATGTTGTCGAGCCGATAATCGCCATGTACGAGCCGCGCCGGTTGCGGCGGCGGCAGATGCGCCGGCAGCCAGGCGATCAGGCGATCCATCTCGTCGATCGTCTGGGTCTGCGAGGCGCGGTATTGCTTGGACCAGCGTTCGACCTGCCGCGCCACGTAATGCTCGCCGCGGCCGTAATCGCCAAGCCCGATCGCCGCCGGGTCGAAGCTGTGCAGGCGGGCGAGCGTCGCGTTCATGGCGTCGTAAACCGCGATGCGCTCGGCCGGGCTCGCTCCCGGCATGTGCGGCTCCCAGAACACCCGGCCCTCGACATAGGCCATCAAAAAGAACGCGGTGCCGGTGACGGTCTCGTCCGCGCAATAAAGAACCGGCTCGGGCACCGGAAAGTGTTGCGCGTGCAATGCGCTGATGATGCGATGCTCGCGGTCGACCGCATGCGCCGACGGCAGCAGTTTGCCGGGTGGCTTGCGGCGGAGCACGTAGCGCCGCAGCGGCGTCTCGACCAGATAGGTCGGATTCGACTGGCCGCCTTTGAACTGGCTGACCACGGCCGGTCCGGCGAATCCGGCGACGTGGTCGCGCAAATAGGCTTCGAGCCGGTCGACGTCGAAGCGCAGCCGCTCGGCAACCTCGCGCGTGCCGGAAAAAGCGCTCTGCCGGTCGATCGTGTTCATGGCGCTCCGGATTTTAGTCCGCGGCGAAGAAGTCCAGCAACGCCTGCGCCGTCGCGTCCGGATTCTCCTCGGGCAGATAATGACCGCTGTCGATGGCGAAGCCGCGCAGATCCGCCGCCCAGTCGCGCCAGGCCGAAAGCGCGTCGATGCCGGCGTTGGCCGGCAGCCCGGTCGTGCCCCACAGCGCCAGCACCGGGCAGCCGATTTTGTTTCCGGCCGCACGGTTCACCTCGTCATGGGCAAGATCGGTGGTGCGGCCGGCGCGGTAATCCTCGCACATGGCGTGAATGCGGGTCGGATCGTTGTAGGCGGCGTGATAATGGGCGAGCGCACGCGGATCGAAGATCGAAACAGTCTTTGCTGCGCTGCCTGCCCGGGCGCGCGAATCGAAGAAAAATGTCGGATCGTGGCCGATCAGCGTTTCGGGAAACGGCGCCGGCAGCGCCAGAAAAGTCCAATGCCAGGCGCGCGATGCGAGCCGCGCATCCATGCGGTGCCACATGTCGTAAGTGGTGACGATGTCGAGCACCGCGAGCCGCCCGATCCGGCCGGGATGATCGAGCGCAAGCCGATAGCCGACCCGGCCGCCGCGATCGTGGCCGGCGAGGCCGAAGTGCACGAAGCCGAGGGCCTCCATGAGTTCGACCATCGCCGCCGCCATGGCGCGCTTGGTGTAAGGCGCATGATCGTCTTGCGCGTCAGGCGCGTCCGACCAGCCGTAGCCCGGCAGGTCGGCAACCACCAAGGTAAAGCGCGCCGCCAGCGCCGGCGCCACGCGGTGCCACATGACGTTGCTCTGCGGATGGCCGTGCAGGAGCAAAAGCGGCGGCCCATTGCCGCCGACGCGGGCAAAAATCTTGCCGGCCGACGTGCCGATCCAGCGCGACTCGTAGCCGGGATAAAGGTCGGTGAGATCGGCCATTATTTTTCCTCGCGCTCGATGGCCCGCCAGCCGATGTCGCGGCGGCAGAAGCCTTCAGGCCAGCGGATGTGCGCGATGGCCTCGTAGGCGCGCGCTTGCGCGTGCCGCACGGTGTCGCCTAGCGCGCAAATGTTGAGCACGCGGCCGCCATTGGCGAGGATTTTTCCGCCTTCGGCTTTGGTGCCGGCGTGAAAAATTTCGACGCCGTCGATCGCATCGGCTTGGTCGAGCCCTTCGATGACCGAGCCGCGCGCATACGAGCCCGGATAGCCCTTGGCGGCCAGCACGACGGTGAGCGCAACGTCCGAATACCAGCGCAGATCGAACGATTTGAGCTGGCCGTCGCGGCTTGCCAACAGCGCCGGCACCAGATCCGACATCAGGCGCAGCATCAGCACCTGGCATTCGGGATCGCCGAAGCGGACGTTGTATTCGATGAGTTTCGGGCCGGCGTCGGTGATCATCAGGCCGGCGTAGAGCACACCCTTGTAGGGCGCGCCCATCGCTTTCATCGCCCGCAACGTCGGCATGACGATCTCCGCCATCACCCGCGCGCTTATGGCGGCATCGACGTTCGGCGCCGGCGAATAGGCGCCCATGCCGCCGGTGTTGGGGCCCTCGTCGCCGTCAAAGGCGCGCTTGTGATCCTGCGCGGTGGAGAGTTCGAGCGCGCTGTCGCCGTCGCACAGCGCGAAGAACGACGCCTCCTCGCCTTGCAAGAATTCCTCGATCACCAGCTCGGCGCCGGCTTCACCCAAACCGCCGCCGAACATCGTCTCGATCGCGGCTACGGCCTCGGCGACGGTCTGCGCCACGACCACGCCTTTGCCGGCGGCAAGCCCGTCGGCCTTGACGACGATCGGCGCGCCTTGCTCGCGCACATAAGCCTTGGCCGGCTCCGCCGTGGTGAAACGCCGGTACGCGGCGGTGGGGATGCCGTTCGCCCGGCACAAATCCTTGGTGAAGCCTTTGGAGCCTTCGAGCCGGGCGGCGGCGCGGCTCGGGCCGAACGCCTTGATGCCGGCGGCTTCGAGATCGTCGACGATGCCGGCGCACAGCGGCGTCTCCGGCCCGACCACGACCAGATCGATCTTCTCGGCGCGGCAGAACGCAATCACTGCTGCATGATCGGCGATGTCGAGCGCGACGCATTCGGCCTGTTGCGCGATGCCGGCATTGCCGGGCGCACAGAACAGCCGGTCGGCGAGCGGGCTTGCCGCCATTTTCCAGGCCAGCGCGTGCTCGCGTCCGCCCGAGCCCAGCAGCAGGATGTTCATGGCGATTTGGTCATCGATTTTGGGCGCCCGAGATCGAGTCTCCGTAGCACGGCCGCGCCTTGAGGCAAGCTGTGGGCGCTATGACCCGCGGGACTTGACCGGCCGGGGTGCCCGGCGCATGAGCCGGGCAATTGCAACCCGTGAATCGCGCCCCGATGAACGAGCCGCGCCTCAATCTGCCGGAACTGACCGTCTCCGAACTGTCGGCGGCGCTCAAGCGCACCATCGAGGATGCCTACGGTTACGTGCGGGTGCGCGGCGAGCTCGGCAAGGTCAGCTATCACGGCAACGGCCACGTCTATTTCGACCTCAAGGATGAGAGCGCCTGCATTGCCGGCGTGATCTGGCGCAAGACCGCCGCGCGCATCAAACTCAAGCTTGAAGCCGGCCTCGAAGTGGTGGTCACCGGACGGCTGACCACCTACCCCAACCGCTCGCAATATCAGCTCGTGGTCGAGACCATCGAGCCGGCCGGGCTCGGTGCGCTGATGGCGCTCCTGGAGGAGCGCAAGCAAAGGCTCGCCGCCGAGGGCCTGTTCGACGAGGCGCGCAAGCAGCTGTTGCCGTTCCTGCCGAGCTTGATCGGCGTCGTCACCTCGCCGAGCGGCGCCGTCATTCGCGACATTCTGCACCGGCTCGCCGACCGTTTTCCGCGTTCGGTGCTGGTCTGGCCGGTCAAGGTGCAGGGCGAAGGCTCGGCGGCCGAAGTCGCCGCCGCCATCGCCGGTTTCAATGCGTTGCCGGAAATCGCCAGGCCCCCGTTGCCGCGCCGGCCCGATCTCATCATCGTGGCGCGCGGCGGCGGTTCGCTGGAAGATCTGTGGTCGTTCAACGAAGAGATGGTGGTGCGCGCCGCCGCCGACAGCATGATCCCGCTCATCGCCGCGGTCGGCCACGAGACCGACGTCACCCTGATCGATTTTGCCGCCGACCGCCGCGCGCCGACGCCGACCGCGGCGGCCGAGATGGCGGTGCCGGTGCGCGCCGAGCTTCTGCTCGACGTCGATTCGCTCGGCCGCCGCGCGCTCGCCTGCTGGCGCAGGAGCCAGGAGGCGCGGCGCACCGAGTTGCGCGCCGCGGCGCGGGCATTGCCGGATGCCGACGAGCTGTTGGCGCTGCCGCGGCAACGGCTCGATCACGCAGCGGCCGGGCTGGGCCGGGCGCTGCGCGCCAATGCGCAGCTCCATCGCGTCGCCCTGTCGCGCATCGGCGGCCGCCTCGGTCCGCATCTGTTGCGCGGCACCGTCGAGCGCCGCCGTGAGCGTTATTCGAGCCTTGCCAGCCGGTTGCGCGCCAGCTTTGCCGCGAACGTTGAAGCGTACCGCACCCGCAACGCACGCCAGCGCGACCGCGTCAACGGTCTCGCCGAGCGCGCCGAGCGCGCCGCCGGCGTCATGCTCGATCGCTGCGCCGCGCGCTATGAGCGCGCCGGCCAGCTGCTCACTGCCTTCTCGTATCGCGGCGTGCTGCAGCGCGGCTTTGCGCTGGTGCGCGACGGCGACGGCCGGCCGCTGCGCGCCGCGGCCGGGGTGACGACCGGCATGCGCCTCGACATCGAATTCGCCGACGGCCGCGTCGGCGCCACCGCCGGCGACGCCCAGGTCACGCCCGCCGCACCGCCGGCGCCGCTGTTCCGGCGCCGCCGCCGTCGCGCGAGCGGCGAGGGCGAAGGGCAGGGGAGTTTGTTCTAATTCGTGCGTAGGCATCGGCGCGCTTGTTCACCTCCCCCTGGAAGGGGGGAGGTCGATTGCGCGAAGCGCAATCGGGTGGGGGTGACGAGCTCGACGTTGTCTCATCAGCTTCGATCTGCACTCCGCGCCGCGCACCCCACCCCGCGCCCTTCGGGCGCGACCCTCTCCCTGCAGGGGAGGGTGAGCAATCCCGTTCTCGCGGCGCGTTTTTTGCGCCCGAGTCTTGGCAAGCCACTGCACGAAAGCGTTTGCCTCCAAAAAAATAAGGGGAGGCGGAGCGCCGAACGGCGCAAACGGTAGTATCCGCACCGGCACTTC